>Ga0315275_10000042_pt1 | contig 97164 bp, 92 predicted proteins | sample YL17G03_0_MG_FD_205557 | JGI IMG/M metagenome (GOLD analysis project Ga0315275, IMG submission 205557) | Sediment microbial communities from Yellowstone Lake, YNP, Wyoming, USA - YL17G03_0 | ecosystem: Environmental > Aquatic > Freshwater > Lake > Sediment | place: USA: Wyoming | collected... | reverse complement strand
GGTGAATATTGGAATGGTGCTACTTGGGCCGCTGGTGTTAATTGGTCTTCGACAACGTTGGGAGGGAGTTATACTACTTGGTCTAATACTTCAAGCAGTGTTACTTGGCTCAGTGGTTATCAATATATTATTAATGCGACTGCGACCGATAACGCAAGTAATGTAGGAACTGCAGCATCCAATCATTTCCTTTTCGACACCCTGTCGTCAATATCTTCAGGGAGCCCTACCACCTCATCGGCGACTATCACCTGGACAACATCTGCAAACACAAACAGCTCCGTTGAATATGGACTCTCAACATCCTATGGATCATCCTCCAGTGACGCAACTTATACTACGTCCCACTCAATTCCCCTCACAGGATTATCTTCAGCTAGCACATACCATTACCGAGTGACATCTGTGGATGCATTTGGCAACTCCAATACATCTTCAGATCATACATTTGATACTGCAACTGGTGGAAGCAGTCCTCCTCCTTCGCCGCCATCTAATCCCCCGACTGCAGATGCCAGTGGACCATACACGGGTACCGTTGGAACCGCAGTGCAGTTTGATGGATCAGCAAGTACTGCTGCTTCAGGCAAAACTATATCTTCATACAGCTGGAACTTTGGAGATGGTTCTACAGGCACAGGAGCAACAACAACACACACATATACGACCGCAGGCACATACACTGTAAGATTAACAGTAACCGACAACCAAGGAGCAACAGACTCAGACTCAACCACAGCGACAATATCAGCGCTTCCAGAACTACCATCCGAGACAGTATCAGATCAGACAATGAATGAAATCAACGAAGACTACGGTGTCACCCTCGAAGAACCATTCTATGCAAATGATACTAATGGCGATGGCATAGTAGACACATTCACAGATCCAAACAACGTACTAACAAATGTAAACAACGTAGACATAAATGGAAACGCTTCATTCTTAATATCCACAAACGGAGACAATATACCTGAATTCTTCTGGGACACAACTACCAATGCCATAACGGCAGTTACCCATGCACCACCACAAGCAACAGCAGACCCAGTGATAGATACTGAAGAAGAAACCATAACAATTAATATCACAGTAAACAAATCTAATTGGATATACATAGACGTCTCAGACGCATATCCAGATTACATCTTGACAGTCAAAACATCAGACGGCAGAACTATTTCGGAAGACATGATTTGGAGAGAAAACGGCAAGATATACGTGCTAGACGACCCAGACACAATATATGACTTCTTATACGGCTACATAATAGCACCAACTTTCAGCCCAATAACTGTAACAACCTTTGACACTTCAAAACCAACAATAACAATAACTTACCAGGAACAAGTCACTATAACAACTGCATTATTTGGCACAAACGACATCATCGACCAAATCACTCCTACAGACGGCATGGTATTCACTTTCACTGCAGGGTCAGACATCGCTGATGGAACATACACACTTAGCATAACTGCAGTAGACGGCCAAGGCAACACGTTGGAATCCACTGCAACTTACACTATAAAAAAAGTGTCCGTAGTAACAACACCAGCACCAACAGAAATGCCCTGGCCAGTTATCATAGCAATAGCATTAGCAATAATAATCATCCTGGCAATAATCGGAATTCTCTTTAAGACAGGATATCTGTACTTGGATCAAGAACCTGCAGAAGAACCAAAAGAAGAAAAAATAGAAATTCTAAAAGAGGAACCAACGGAAACCAAGAAGAAACCAACAAAACCTAAGAAGAAATAATTTTCTTCTTCTTTTTTTCTTTATAACAATATAATTTAGTTTACTCTTTATCGAGATATTCAACGAGTCCAGGCGTAATTATTGGAGTATCATTAATTACGGGGTAACCAAACGGTAGTATTGTAGAATACACAGAATCGTGAATAATTTCAATTTCTCGTGCTATTTCAATATCTTTAAGTTTTAAGCCTAACGATATTGCATTTGCGACGAAAACCGCACCATCGATTGTAAGTTGTATCTTGCCTATATTCCTTGTTTCAAAACCAGATCTGTCAGTGATAAGTTTTTTTGTACGTCCTCGAGGTTTTTCATAGCCAAGAATTCCGCCCACAATAATCGCGTCTAGGTTTGTAAAATCACGCGTATTAAGTGTTTTCTTTGACTGTGGGTCTAGCACTATGCACTTCTTGCCATGGAGCAGATCTTTTGCCTTCTGTTTTTCAACTTTCCCTAATTTTTTTAATGAATCGGCTGTTCTTTTGTCACTTGTTCTTGTGAATACGATTTTACCGGGCCATATTTTTGCGGCATGTCTATACTCTAGCATAAGCCACTCAGACAGCGCTGGCTCGCAGTGTTCAATGACCATTATTGGTTGTTTCTTCATGTGTTTCAGCTGGGCGTATCACCAATTATCTATTATCATTTGCTCAACTTTTTTCAAAGAATCTTTTAAAACCAGGTCTAGACTTATTGGAGTAACAGAAATTTTACCTTCGCTTAATGCTTTTAAATCAGTTCCTTCTTTTAAATTTTTAAATTCCAGTCTTGGGGTTTTATGAAAAATAGAACCATTTTCTTTTAAGTGGAATAACTGTCCATAAGGATCTTTAAAGGGTCTAGTTATTGCAATTTCGGAGTCAAGCGTTGCATCAAATGGAATATTTATTGAAAAAAGATCCACGCCACTATCAAATTTTTTATCAATTAAAATCTTTGTTAATTTCGCAGTTATTTTCGCTGCGTTTTCAAAACAAACATAATTTTTTTCATCAAATAGATTAAGAGTTTTTTTAATTTCCAGAGGTATTCTTACGGATGAGGCTATTGCACTAACTCCTTCTATCGAAGCTTCCATTGCCGCACCTATAGTTCCTGAACTAAGAATTCTGGCACTACCTACGTTTGAACCTTGGTTGATACCTGATAAAACAAGTTTAGGTTTTGTTTCCAGTATATTATAAAATCCAACTTGTACACAGTCTGCAGGTGTACCATCCAGTAGAAAAATTTCATAATTCTCTTTTTTAATTTTGGTTAACTTTAATTCTTTTTTTGTAGTAATTGCCTTACCTATCCAACTTTTTTCAGTATCGGGAGTTATAGAAAAAACAGAAAAATGTTTTGATAATTCATTTAGTAAGGGATAGAAACCAGATGAATTATATCCATCATCATTAGTTAATAGAATGTCTGGCATGCCTTTCTTGAAAAAGAAGTTAGTTAATCAATTTTTCCAGAGCTTTTTAAGATTATTTTATATATTATCATCATATAAACAATCACAGATGATAGCAAAGACAGGACAGAATTTTGATGTAATTTTAATTACTGGCGAGTATCATGATGATCATCCATTATCCCCAACTGGTGTTATAGCTAGAGTAATTGATGCAAAAGGTTTTAATGTCGGCATTATAGAAAAACCAGAAAGTAAAGAACAATTTGTTAAGCTAGGCCCGCCAAAACTTTGTTTTTGTGTAACATCAGGCTCACTAGATAGTATGCTTAACAACTATACTCCTTTAAAAAGAAAACGAACTGAAGATAAATACAGCTCTGTGACAAAAATACCTGATAGAGCCGTAATTTTTTATTGTAACAAAATTAAGGAGTATTTCAAATCAAGCAAAATTGTTATCGGCGGAATAGAAGCATCTCTTAGAAGATTTGCTCATTATGACTATTGGGATAACAATATTAGACGCAGCATACTGCTAGATTCAAGGGCAGATATACTAGTATATGGTAATGGTGAAAAACAAATAATTGAAATAATCGAAAGATTAAAACAAAAAAAAGATCTGGCTGGAATAAAAGGAACCTGTGTACTAAGTAAAGCTGTTGATTCATCTTTTGAGTTTCTGCCTTCATTTCAGGAAGTAAAAGAAGACCTGCAAAAATTCTGCGTAATGCAACGAGCCCTTTCAAACTACAAAAACCTGGCACAGGAATACACTAACAGCTACATCCTTCAATACCAGTATCCTACTTACACAAAAGCGGATCTAGATTGGATATACTCATTACCATATTCAAGAAAATTACATCCTCGCTCTTTGTTGAAAATGGCAAAATTCTCAGTGGTTACTCATCGTGGTTGCATCGGTGGATGCAATTTTTGTTCTCTTTCCTTGCATCAGGGAGATAAAATTATTTCTAGATCTGAAGAAAATATTTTACAGGAAATTAAAAATCTGACAAAACATCCAGAGTTTAAAGGATATATAGATGATATTGGTGGTCCATCAGCAAACATGTATGGTATGGACTGTAAAAACTACGAAAGCTGCACAAAAGATTGTTTAAGTTGCTCAAATTTAGATAAAAGTCATGAAAAGCTTATAAAACTTCTTAGAAAAGCTCGATCTATAAAAGGAATTAAAAAAATCTTTATCAGAAGCGGTATTAGATACGATATAGCATTAAACAACAAGGAGTACATTAAAGAAATATCTGATCATCATATATCCGGCTGTCTAAAAATTTCCCCTGAGCATTTTTCAAAAAAAGTGACAACCTTAATGAATAAAGATAACGAAAATTTTAACGAATTTTTATCTTATTTCAACACAATCAACAAACAAAAAAAACAGTACCTAAGATATTATTTTATGATAGGTCACCCAGGCGACGACATAAAAGAAGTTCTTTTCTTAAAAGATATAATTATAAAAAACAAATTAGCTAACATAGAACAATTCCAGCTTTTTACACCAACGCCAATGACTAATTCGACCTGTATGTATTGGACCGGGATAAATCCGTTGACTATGGAAAAAGTGAAAACGGTTTGTGATTATAAAACCAAGAAGGAATTAAAAAGAATACTTTTAAACATAAAAAGAAAATGAAACAGATCGGCGGTGTTATTCAATAGACTAATAATTATTCTTATTAAAAGGAACATTTTTATTACCCATTGAATTTATCCCCCTCTCACGGGCCAGTGGTCTAGTGGTTATCGGTCTAAAAACTCGTGTAAAATTTTGACAAATTTTTTGCGGTATTTTATATGTAATTTTTTTCAGTGATCGAAGCGACTTTTTTATAAACTGATTAATCTTTTTAACAGTACTGTTTATAATATTCTATTATTTCGGAATCTTTGAAAGTATAATAGTAACGCCTTTCTCTCCATTTCTTAATGTTGTGGGAATAAATTTTGCTCGGAAACGATCTGATTTTGAAGAACCATTTCTTTTGTATTCTACTCCCTCTTCTAAAATTTCTTGTTTTTCCAGAGCATATGTAATATTATCTATCATTTTTTGATATGTATCAGTAAATGGTAAAGTATTGATATTTTTCCCAATGACTTTGTCTTTTTTCATCAAGTCTAGATATTCAATGAAAGGAGTGTTGATTTCTATCATCTTCATATCTTTTGTTACAATAACTATAAACTCATTTGAGTAATCAAACATGGTTGAGAGAGGGACCGATTTCGAAGCAAAATAAACCTTTGAACGACCAAATTTTTCTACGTCAACTTCTCCAGCCGTTTGAAGGACATCTAGATATTTTCCGACAGCATTACGGTGTACACCAATTTTTTTTGCGATTTCTTTGATTGTAGCACCTCTGGGTTTTTCTTCTACTACTTTCTTAATTTTCTCAAGTTCCTTTTGATAACTTACGTTCATTTTTTCCTCACGAATCCAATATATTCTAAACTGTATTTAAGCTTTTCCATATTGCAAGTCTATATTGTAATGGAATTATGACATTTTGACTGTTTTGCGAGAAAATTATAAATAGTCACGATGACAGATAGCTATATGGTAATGCAATATTGCAATTCCATATTGCATTATATTTGGAGGTGGCGAAAGTGAACAACTGTGGAACTACAGGTACAACGACGATAACGTTGCTCAGCTTTTTTTTAATGGCCGGTGTCAGCTCATCAGTGATGTTTCAAGTTACCGATGATTTGTCATCGGACGCAAAACAAATGGCCAATGACATCGTAGATGAAATAACTACTTATCTGAAAATAGACGATGTGATAGGCAAGTATTACATCGATAACGGAGTCCGCAGAGTCGAAAGGATAGTAATTCTTGTAAGGCAATTTATCAAAAACACTGTGAATATATCGGATTTGACAATAAAAATATGCAGCAATGACGGTGTTCTTCTGTTAGGTTATAGTGGGCATGCGGAAGAATATAACTCACAAACGGTATTCGAACATCAGGTATGGGATACAGCAGATAACGCTTTTAGTTTGATTGTTGTAACAGATACTGACAGGTCATTGGTGGATCATAACATAATGAATGGGGATGTTATTTTTATTGCGATTAAGCTCCCGGACGGATTTGCTATAGCTGAGAATAGGGATGTCACAATATCTGTAATTCCTGCTAATGGTATAGTGAGTTCTGTTGTTCTTGAGGTGCCGTCTTTTCATTCGTCTGATATAATTTCTTTTGGAGATGTATAATTTAGGGGGTGAAACGTGAATATGATTATAGTTATTGACGACCCGGTAAAAATCCAAAAAGAAGGGAGAACAACGCAAATGATCGCTTGTTTATCTTCTCCGCACTAAGAATCAAAGGGGGATGAAATTGGATGAACATTATAAACAAAAAAGCAAGGAAAATATTCACTTTTTATGTTGAAGTGATATTTTTTGTTGCAGCTAATATTTTTATTTTTCATTTTTATGCTACTGTTTTAGGAGTCTGGGGTAGTTATGAGAATAACGATTATATTTTATGGAGGGATACGGGGGCGTGTGAAAATGAATACAATAAAACCTATTCTTGGTCTTATGATTCTAGAGAGTGGTCTTTTCATATAGAAATTTCCCATGATATTTATGCATACTATAAGCATCATGGTAGTAAATCTCCTTATACAAACTCCCAGATGGTAGCATTTATTACATCAGACGATCCTGTTGTCATAGAAATTGCAAACACGTTGGATAAACTAGCTGATGAGGTGGGATATGGTTATTGTGATACAGTAAATTTTGTATTGAATTTTATACAAAGTTTGGAATATACTTCTGATAACATAACCACGCCAAGTTATGAATATTGGAGGTTTCCCGTTGAAACACTTGTTGATGGAGGTGGAGACTGTGAGGACAGATCTGTACTATTTGCATCTGTCATTGAGGCAATGGGACATGATGCGGTGTTGATTGGTCTGCCAGGACATATTTCAGTAGGTGTCGCAGGAGATGATCTTTATGGATTTTACTATCTCTGTGGAGACGTTAAATATTATTACTGTGAAACAACTGGGCGAGGATGGGCGGCAGGAGAATTACCTTCAGAGTGTGAAGGGCAAACAGCGAACATAATACAAATAGGGTTATGCGAGGGGGGGGGGCTGTAATTAGATGTGTCTGATAAATGGGAAAGTTCTTGTTTCTTTTGTTACGATGATGTTTTTTACTGTGGACCTTGTCTTTAATTTTTTTTGTTGTATGGAAAAGGTGGCGGCAGGAGACATTGTTCATAGTGATTACGTCTCCATGCTTACTGTAGGTGTTACGTTGGACAACTCTCTTGATGGGGGCGATGTTAATTCGAGTCATGATACAACAGAGGGACGTCCTGCTGCTCTTGTGGTTGCGGACAATAATGGTGATGCCATTGGTTGTATGATGCGAGTGACAATAATGACAAAGAGCTATATTTTAATGCAATATTGCAATGCCATATTACATTTATATGCGCAGATGATAAAAGTGAACAACTGTGGGGGATTTAAATGACATCATACAGCGAGTATTTAGTTGAAGACAGATCTTATTCTATTTTTAATATGAAAATTTTAAAAATTTGCGGCAAATTAGAACTAAATGAAAAAGAAATCATAAAAAAAATAAGAAATGCATTGAAAGAGTTTTTGAATAAAAACAAGTATGTCGATTATCTTATTGTATATTATTTCCCAACGCACGAAGATATGGAAAATAATGCAGTCTTATGTTTTCTCGTATTCGACGAAAATATAAAAAATATTGATTTATCAGATAAAGAGATTTTCAAAAAGCTCCAATGGAACGAAGATTACGGCTTCTTTAGCGATATCGTAAAAGACAACATATCATATGATTACAAACTTGTAAAAGAAGCTAATACAATGTTGCAGATCGTCGAGGAAGCATGTTTCATTCTTTATGATTTAGGCATAACGGCCAATTACAAAGAAACTTCTAGCCTCGACGGCTTTTATGAGCGCCTGGAGGATTGGATAATTAAAGCCGAACACATCGACAAAGGTCATTTAGAGCTGGAAAATACTGTTAACGATGACTTTGCTGGTCTCGTTCGTCATATAAGTAATATTTTATACTGTTGTTTATCAGATTTTATAAAAAATACAAAAGACGAGAAAGAAAGACAATGGGTATTTAATCACGAGCTGGAAAACGCAAGAGACAAGTTCGAAATAATCCATCATCAACTTGCGTACATCATGAGGAAATCTCTTATTAAGCGGGAAGATAAATAATCTTTTTTCTTATTTTTTTATAATTCCCTCACGTTGATAACCTTAAACCAGAAGATAAAGCTAAGATATGGTTAGATAAGCTGCTTTCCAATGAGATCGACCTTAAAACATTTAAAATAGGAATTGATGTCCTTTTGCCACAGAAGCGAAAAGATGATAATATTGGCTACATTTAAGCCAGTGGTCATACTTCAAGCGCGTGGTAATACGAAACGGGCCAGTGGTCTAGTGGTTATGACGTCGCGCTTACAACGCGGAGCTCGCCGGTTCGATCCCGGCTTGGCCCATAAATGGTTGAAAAAATATTGTTCTCACTTGAAAATTGTGAAAAGTGTACCCAGATAAAAGAATTATTGGTTGATAGAAACGACATAAAAATCGTAACCTATCCTCACAATATAACTGATTGGAGTGATGAACAGTTAAACTATGTTACATCCCATAATGTTTTCGAAGATCTGCAGCAAACTGCTCCTATATTGTGGGTAGACGGTAAAAAATTCGTAGGTTATTTAAGAATACGAAAATGGTTACAGGACAATAAATGAATGACGAACTTGATGAGATACGAAAAAGAAAAAGGGAAGAATTAAAACAGCATATGATGAGGGAAAATATGAAGGAAGATACGCCAAAAACTCCGTTAAAAATTACAGATGCAGATATAAACGAAGCAATTAAAAAATACGATACCATAGTAATTGACTGTTGGGCACCTTGGTGTGGACCATGCAGGATGCTTACGCCGATTATCGAAGAACTTGCAAAGGAGATGCAAGGAAAGATTGTTTTTGGTAAGCTTAATGTTGATGAAAATCCTAGGACATCTATGAAGCATAAGATCATGAGCATACCCACTTTACTTGTTTTTAAAAAAGGTAATCTGGTTGATCGATTCGTTGGAGCATACCCAAAAGAAGAGATAAAGAAAAAGCTCGAAACGATCCAATGAGATTATGAAAAAAACAAAAATTTCATTTCTTATTTTATTTATACTTTTGATTTCTGTGTTCTCTGGTTGTTTTGAAGAATCAGAAAAAGACGTTGGAGACAATTTTATATTCACTGCGCTTGACGGCAGTGTAAAAAATTTAAAAGATTACCGCGGAAAAGTTGTAATTCTAGATATGTGGGCAACGTGGTGTGGTCCATGTCAAATTATGATGAAGGAATTAAAGAAAGTTTATGAAAACTATAGCAGGGACGATTTAGAGATAATCTCAGTTGATATAGATTCTCGCGAAAACGTTCAAATGGTCCAAAACTACAGAGCCGGGTTTGCCCAAACTTACGGTATCGAATTAGATTGGATATTTGGTATGGATGACGGCAGTATTTCAGAAAAATATATGAATGAAGGTCTGATTCCAACACTTGCAATATTTGATCAAAAGGGGAGATTATATTTCAGAGAAGCAGGTGTATGTGGATTTGTAGAAATCCCATCAGGGCTTCCAAATGATACAACGCTGCTCGCCCCCATATTAAATGGTTTAATAGATTAGATGTGGAGGTAAAATAACTATGAAAAAGATATTAATTGCAACTATAGTGTTCTTAAGTTTGTTCGCGTCAAGTTTTATTGTTGCTGCTGGACCAACATACGATATAACCCTAGATCCAAGCAGTCCTGCGCCTGAATCCACCATAAACTTTACAGCTGAGATATCAGGTGGTACGATTTCTAAAGTTTATCTCGTTGTGAAGGAGTGCAAGGATGACTTTTGTTATACTGAGGGATTTAATGTATCTATGGACAAAGTTGCCTCAGGTCAATATGAAAAAGAAATTAAATTAACTCATTCAGAGGCTAATAACATCGAATATTGGTTGGTCATAAATAGTGATGGAACTTGGTATGATTTTCAAGAAAACTATGCACAAAAAGATCTAAAAGCAGCTAATGGAAATAGCGGAAATAGTAACTCTAAAAAAACACCTGGCTTTGAATTAATAGTATTTATCATCTCTATAGCAATACTATTGTTTATAACCCGGCAAAAGAGAGTCAAATGAAACTCCAAATTAAAAGATCAATATCCCAAATAATCTTTGCAATTTCAGCTAATCTCGGAGCTTTTGGTTTAAAAACAGGTTTCTGCTATCCATTTTTTTATTGTAATGCATGTCCTGCTGCAACTTCTGCATGTCCCATACGCGCGATTGAAATCGGCGTATCTAAAGCAGATTGGAACTGGAAGTTTTTCTTTTTTCCGATCCTTGCCATCGGAGCTATTGGTGTAATATTTGGTAGGGCGGTATGCGGATGGGCCTGTCCAATTGGTTCGTTACAGCGAGTAACTGGTAGGTTTGCACGAAGGCTGAAAAAGAGATTTCCTGCTATACACAAACTTGGTAAACACAAAATCGAACGATACTTTAGATACATAAAATATTTCGATCTAATAGGTTTAGCGATTATTATCCCTATTTTAATTAGTTTTATGTTTACAGACATTTGTCCAGTTGGTTTTTTGGTTGGGACAGTCCCTATATCTGCCTTAAGCCCTGGGGAATACGTTCCTAATGAGTTTTTCTACGCGGCACTAGTTATTTTCATTCTTTTTATAATCTTGATATTCGTCGTTGAACGTGGTTGGTGCAAATACTTCTGCCCAGTTGGTGCGATGTTCGCGCCTTTTAACAAAATTAGCATATATCATGTAGATGTCAATAAACAAAAATGTACAGCTTGCAATGTTTGTTCTGATGTCTGTCCCATGGGAATTGATGTTCCTAATATGCATAGAGATCCAGAATGTATCCTATGCGGCAAATGTGTAGAAAAATGCTCAAAAGGCTATATAAAATTTAGGAGGAACTAAACATGAATAAGCTCCTAGTCTTTCAGATAACATTGTTCCTTGTTTTTGCTGGTGGTTTTGGATATATGATGGCTTATACAGATGTTTACAATGATATAAAATCAACAATTGTGGATAAAGTCTGTTTCAGTTGTATAAAAATGAACCCAGTAACACATTTATCATTTACTTTTGAGACAGTAGATAATAAACCGCATCCAAAATTTGTACTAGATAATTTGACAAAAGGGCCTGTATTTCTTGCCTTTAGAGCAGATGTATGTACTGCTTGCGATGAAATGGATCCAATTTTAAAGAATATATTTGATGTCGAATTTGGAAAAAGTGAGCTATTCTATCAAACTATAAATTATAGTGGTTCAAACGTCAGTTTTTTCCACATAAATGTTGATCCGGGTCATTCATCTGGAGAATTTTTGGATTCGTTTTCTATTTATGACAAAGATAAACGCAGCGGTGTTCCAATGTTTGTAATTATTGCTCTTGGAAACAATGACGGTACTATTCAACCATACTACGCAACAGCTTATGGTACACTAAGTGAAAAATTTCTAAGAGATATGATATCAATGGGAATTGATTTGTATAATCAAAATATCTTAAATTATCTGAATTAGATTGCAATTTAAAGAAAAATTTAGAAGGAGAGTATAGTATCCTTCTAATTACAACTCATCATTTTTTATCTTTTGTTTTAAAATATCAAACTGCTCTCTTGTTAGTGTACAAATGTTATCTTTTTCGCCTATGATAACTGTGTTCTTTCGTACGTCAACAACAGGGCATTTTGCGGGTATACAAACATCACCTATGCATAAGGTTACTTTCATATTTCTACCTCCCTTTTAACAGGTGTTAACTAGTTAACAATTTACATTTTATATATCTTTTGGTAAAAGATTTCAAGCGTATCCAGTTATTTTTAATTTACTTTTATCCACTTTCGAAATAATCCGAGGTTTTTGTTTATCAATTTTTTTAACTTCTTTTGTAAGTATTTCAACCTCAGATCCAAGTTTTTCCTTGAAACCTTTTTTCAATACTGAAAATATTTCATCAACAGATGGACCTACGTTTCTTAGTTTTTCATCGATTACAACCTTAATTTCAACTTTTGTCAGACTATGTTGGATGACTCTAACGTCTTTCAACTTATTTGTTTTTAATTCGTATAGGATTTTACTGAAGATATCACCAAATGAAGATGGAAGTATTATTTTGCCATCCAAAGAGTAGATTGATATATCATCTCTACCATAGATCTTATCGATTAAGTCGCCTGATAAGCCGCAATCACATTTTTCGTAGAGTGGAGCAACGATATCATTGATCGCATCGTATCTGATAATTGGGGTACCGCGACCAAACAATTTTGTTACAACTAACTTGCTTGCGTCTCCTGACTTAGCAGACTCCCCATTTTTTAAAAACTCTAGATAAACATAATCTGACATTATATGATATTTGCCATCTCTGCACTGGAATGCAATTGGACCAGATTCTGTTGAACCATATGATTCAAAAACTTGGGCATCAAATGTCCTTTCAATCAATTCCTTAAGAGATTTGTTAAGCGGAGCACCGGTCGACGCAATAACCCTTGGAGAAATATTTTTACCAAATCCCTTTTCTTTAAGAAGTGCTAAATGCCCAAGCATACCGGTATATCCTCCCAAAAAATCAGGCTTGAATCTATCTATTTCTTCAATTACTTCTTCAGGAGGATCATTTGTATTTAACCATTGCATATTTTTTAAAAAAAGATTGGAACTAAGTCTTGGTTGTAGACCTCTGTTTATATACCCTGTTTCAACAGTATGAGGCGCAAAATCACCGATAACGGTGAGTTTGTCTTTCCTCCAATTGATATCATGTTCTCTCAAAGATCTAATATATCCAAAAAGACCAACAACAATGTCAAACATATCAACATAAATGGAGAGTGATTTTCCAGTGGTTCCGGATGTAGAAACTTTGATGAGATTGTTCCTGTCAATTTTTGAAGAAACTATCCCGTCCGGATAGTACTTTTTAAAATCATCTTTAGAGACCGTTGGAAGTTTTTTAATATCTTCAATACCTTTGATATCATCATAATGTACTCCTGCTTTTTTGTACTTGTCATGATACAGAGGAACGGTATATGCAAATTTGACCATCTTTCTAAAACTTTTATCTTGGTATTTTCTTAATTCCTCGTTGTTAAATTCTCTTAATCTATCGATGTCAAACAAATAACTTTTGAGAACCTTTGATAGGAAGACTGGACTGTAGAACGAACTCATATTTCCCCCGATGTTTTTATACAATTACGATTACTTATATATATGTGTCCCTTATTTTCGTAGAAAATAATGAAAATATTAGTAGTGGAAAACTTTTGGTTGGGCGGAAGAAAACTAAGGCCTTCTGAAAAACTATTATTGAATACGTTTTCAATTCTTCCCACATTATATGCCCGTCAATTAGCCGCTATTACGCCTAAGAAACATTCTGTACGAGTTGTGGATGAGAGATATTCCGATATTAATTTTGATGAAAAATATGATATAGTTCTGATAAACTTTAACTTTTCAAGTGTTGCTAGGGCTTACGAGATAGCTGATATTTTTAGAAAAAAAAATACTACAGTTGTACTAAGTGGTTGGTATCCCTCTGTTTTTTCCAAAGAAGCTAAACAACACGCAGATAGTGTGCTTATAGGAAAAAATGAAACTAGCTGGCTTGAGCTGCTAGATGATTTTGAAAATAATAAATTAAAACCATTTTATGGACCAAAAAAATATGATAAATCCGTTAAAATTCCACCAACAAAAGTTGAGATACCTGGCTTTGTAATAACCGGTGCAATTGAAGCAACAAGAGGGTGTCCGTACATGTGTGAATTCTGCCCGGAAGCAAATATTCCCGGCGGTTCGCAATATTTTACAAGACCTGTTGATGAAGTTATAGATGAAATAAAATCTATACCGCAAAAGACCATAATGTTCTATGATAACTCTCTTACTGTAAATCCAAATTATACCAAATCTCTTTTTAAAAAAATGAAGGGTCTGAACAAAAAATTTTTTTGCAATGGCAACGCAGATGTATTAGCCAATGACAAAGAACTTGTTCGGTTGTCAAAAGAGGCAGGTTGTGTGTCATGGCTTATAGGATTTGAATCAGTCTCACAAAAAACACTGGATGAAGTTGGAAAAAAAACAAATAAGGTAGACGAATATATTCGCGCTGTAAAAAATATTCATGAAAATAAGATGGCAGTCATTGGGTCTTTTATGTTTGGTTTTGACACTGATACACCAAATGTTTTTGATAAAACCCTTAAAATGATAGGAGATTTACAGATAGACATCGCAGATTTCTGCATAGTCACACCGTTTCCTGGAACACCCCTGTACAAAAGATTAGAAAATGAAGGGCGCATACTAACAAAAGACTGGTCAAGATATAACATGAAAACTGTAGTGTTTCAACCTAGAAACATGACGAACGAAGAACTTTTGAACGGCGTTAAAAAAATGTACATCGATTATTATTCTACACAAAATACTATAAAAAGAGTGACAAAAAGTATCAGATTTGGTTTTTATCCATTTTTCATGGTACTTGCAAGAAATATGGTCGCAAACATGAATAGAAGACTGTTATTTTCCTAATGATGAGAGAACCCCATTCAAATTGATAAACGCATTAACACTGATACAATCCGTTGCAGTTCTTCCTTCTTTGTCATATAGATTTACAACTATTGTATATTTACCTAGTGCGAATGTATCCCAAGTGAATTCGTATGGTTCTTCATAGATCGTCTCTTTTATTTCTTTTAATCTTCCTTTGATGATGAATTCAACTTTTTCTACACCTGCTTCAGCCTGTACATTAGTTTTAATTGTTATTTTTCCAAATATATTAGCACATGAGGGAGGACATTCACCTTTTGCGTATGCTTCGTAATATAAATTATTTAAGGGTTCAGGATTTCCACGAAGATACTGGATTCGTGCTATTAACGTTTTAATTTTTTCTTTCGAAAAAAGTATTTCCCCAGATAATATTCTATATCCCTCTTTCTCAAAAATGTATCTCACTCCACACTTTGGAAAACTGATTCCTATAGTTGGTGGTAGTGATCCCTCTGTTACTCTTATGGCTGTTGTGGCATCTGCGTAGTAAGCATCGAATTGATTTTTATTGTCTTGTGGATAAGAATATTCTTTTGTTGATTTTTGGTTGAAAACTGTTGCTACAACCCACAGGTTCGCTGAAGAAACATCTGAGTAACCCGCATTTTCTGCATCCCATGTTTTTATGACTGTTTGGTTTTTGTTGCTTTGTATTTCTACATTTTCGTCTATTGCGTAGTCTAAAAATGCGAAATGGTAAGAATCTCCATCCCAGTTTGACCATCGACTTCTTATTTCTGTTACGTAGACTCTTAGGCTTCCTTGATACGTTGTGGTTTCTTTGTTTTCTATTATTACTGTGGCCGTAAGTTCTTTTCTAGTTTCGTTCCATCTGGCTGTCAGATTTATTATTAGTTTTGGTGTTTGCCTGTTTTTTGCCTCTGATAGTTTTTCGTTGAAATTTTTTTCAAAGTCAGTTGTTCCAGATATAACCTTATACCCGCCATCTATGAAAACTGTTGGGTAGCCGTATATGTTGTAGTCGTTGTATAAATGATCGTGTGCCTTGGTGTTTTTGTCTTCTATCATACTAATGTAATAGAAATCAGGTTTATCTGAAGCGTTAAATTTTTTGTGCAAAACATCTGCCACTATAGGGCAATTCTTGCACCAAGTTGCTGTACCCTCTTCGACAAATACATTATGAACTAAATTTTCTACATTTTCAGTAACAGTAATTGTGTAAAAAATACTGCCATCTGTTGATGGATCGCCAACTGGGCCATTTCCAGCAGCGTCATTAACAGTTACATAGTAATACCAGTCATAATTTGAGTCAGATGGAATTTTTATATCTGCGCGTCCAGACAAAATGGATTCACTGCTCCATTCCTGTGCATTTCTTGATTTATAATATATTGTTGCTTCTGTGACATTTACATTATCTGAAAAGGAAACAAAAATAGTGGTGATTTTGCCTGTTGTACCTGCGGTATTACCGGTAATTGAATCGATTTTTGGAGGTATATTATCTTTTAGGTTATTATCTTCTTTATTATAATAAAACATTACATAGATAGAGGATACAAACAAAATTATGACAATTAGAATAGCTATTATCTTAAATATTGTCCTCATTATATTATAATACAATTTATTATATATTTAAGTTTAACTATACTAAAGCCAATTTTTTAACTTTTTAACGTTATTCTCTTCCCTTTTTTCAAATCATCAACAGCGTCGTCGGCTATCTTCTCAAGCGTCTTTTTGTCCATCACAGCCCTACGTGCCATGATATTCTGATCTTGTATTGCTTTTCTTGCTTCATCTCTACGTTTACGTCTCTCATTCTTAATAGAAATGATTTTAGATTTCATCTCAAAGGCTTTGTCATGAACTGCTTGTGCCTCGTCTTTAATCTCAACAAATTGCGCATGTTTCTTGTTAGCCTCGCCGATTGTCACTGATAGCTCATTAACAATTTTCACGAATTTCTCATGTTTCTTCTGGTTTTCCTCGTAATATTTCTGAACCAGTTTATGCTCTTCGTCCGCTTTCTTAAAAAGTTCGTCGATAGCCTTGTCTTTATCAGTTATATCGATTTCTACTGTCTTCTGTTTGTCCATCAATTTCTTTGTTCTTTCGTACTCCGCTCTCTTTTCGCGTATCCTTTCAATTAACTCATTTTCATGAGCTGAACTCATAGGAACTGTCTCTTGTCTGTACTCAAGCATCTGAAAATCAGCCTTAAGTTCCTCAACGCGCAAAGGAAGATTCCTAAAAACCTCACCTTTTTTCTTCCGTTTAGCTTCAATAAGTTGTTTAGCTTGTTCCTGAAGTTTGTTACGTATCTCCTTATGATGTCTCATCTTAGAAACAAGCTCATCTCGCTCTTTTTTGGCCTTGTCCATCTCCTCTTTGAGCTTTTTGCGGCTCTCATTAAGCATGTCTCGCTCTTCGCGAACCACCTTTGCCAGATCATTGAGCTCATTTCTTCTTGAAATATACGCCTGATATTTTTTCTCCGCATCTTTTAACTGCTCAAGCTCTTCCTTCTTGTTTAAAACCTCATCGGGCATAAGAAACACTGCAAGTAATTAGCTATTTTGTGATACGCTGAATTATTTAACTACTATATTAACTTCATTTTTTCCTTTTACGGCAATCCAAGGCATCTCAATTTCAGCGTATCCACCACGCGGGATAGTAATGTTTTCTGCTTTATTCTTTTCTTCTCCATTTACAAGTAAAGTAATAGAAACATTACTTGCAGAAGCTTTTCCATCGTTGTGGACTCTAAATGATGTAACAACCTTGTCTCCTTTTTTGAATACCGTGGGCCAGTGGAAAACACCGCTAATCCTTAGTTCGGGTTCTGCATGTTTAATACTTGTAATAGTTGATATCTTAGCCACTTTTTGTTTCTCAATATTTTCGGCTGCTACTTTTACCTCTACCCAACCATCTGTCTTTACGTAGTCGTTGGGTTTAACAGCTAATTTTAGTTGGCGTGATTCTTTAGACTCCAAAACCATATCTTCAGTATCAACTGAAGCTTCCCAACCCTCTGATTTTGGATCCATCTCTGCGCTAATCTTATACGTCAGTTTGTTTTTGTAAGGATTATGGATATTTATGTCAAATTCTGCTTTTCCGTCTGGTTCAATTTCTTTTATACGGTCAAGGCAAATGACTTCTACATACTTTATTCTAAGTAGATGTATTATTATAACTAAGAAGATTATTATTATGAATATTATAATAAATATCAAGAATGCTCCTGCATAGTCCCCTAGGGCGGCATCAAGACCAACACCTTTCGCTGCTGATTCAAAGAAGTTGTAAAAGTTTTCTAGAATGCTCGGTAATATGACTGTTGTAGTAACTTCTACTATCGTCTCGCTTTTCGTAGATGTTATTGTAAGTGTCAATACGTCAGAACTTATGTCAGTAAATTCTGGAACAAAGACTGTTACATCTACATTGAATTCATCCCCAGCTTGTACCTCTGTATCTTCGTAATTTATCTCTACAGTCCAGCCATGTTCAGAGGTTGCTTCTATGTCATAAGAGTCAGATATTAGACCAGTGTTGTTATTTTTAATTGTGAATGTATAGGTTTCACTTGTGCCATGTTTAATCTCTTTACCGGAGGGTACTTCAACGTCTACACCATATTCAACTGCATCCATTGATACTTCAGCGGACAAATCCTGGCGGGCAATACCTGTTGTTCCCGTTGCTACAATAGTCATTTGTATGGAATCATCATACGTCTCGCCTAAATAATTTGCAAAAACGTGAACTAGTGCATAGCCTTCAGGAGAAAAAACCTTCACAGAGGTAGGATAATCTAAGCTCCAATCTCCTTGCTTGTCATTAATTAATACATTTAGATTGACTGTATCAGCATATTTGCTTGATATATTTAGTATATATTCTGCGCTTCCCGCAGCTGGGATCTTTTGATATGAGGAGTCTAACGAAATATTTATGTTATCTGTATCTTTGAACTTCAATGTTAAAGAAGATTGATAATTAATTGAGTCGTATAACACTCTTGCCATTCTTCTGAAACCCAGATGGAATTTTGCATCACTTGATATTTTTAAAGACAGATCTGTGCCATATGGAATCTCTATAGGATCAAAAGCAAATTCGATGTCTGTCGGTTTAACTGGTCTGAGTATACTAAGTATTGTAGTTTTTTTAAGTTCAGCCGATGCACTAATTGTTTGATTGCCAAATGATAAAGCTAAATTCACATTTGTTTTACCCAAATTTAAAAGTCTGATTAGGTCCCTATGCTGTATGTATAAACTGGCAGATGCGCCTGTCAATATCTTATTTCTGCTAAAACCTGTTTCTCCAGTCCATTCTGGAGAATCTTTTAAATTAACCCTTGTAACTTTTGTGTTTGTCGGTACTTCTTCACTTAGTATACCGTTTGCACTTAAATAGTAGATTTCTGAATTTTCCTCTTCACCAGGTAGTTTTGATGGCAAGGTCACAGATGAAGGATGGTCTGCGGAATTATAAACAAAAGATGAAGATCTGATAGCGTTCGCAAGTTCAGCTAAGTCTTCAAGAGTTAGATTGAATCCTCCTTCTCCCGATTGAGTAGCATCGATGAATTCCTTTATCGTTTCTCCGATTTGTTTTAAATTTAAGGATAAGTTCTGGTTTATTAGCACATTTGCCATCATATCTGCGATTTCCAGTACTCTCTCTTCATCTTGATTTCCTATAAAATTACCGATAGGCTTCTCGCTTGGTAACATTTCAATTGAAAATATTATTTGATCCCCGTTTTTTAAGGTGAAGTCTACGTCATCAATAGATATCGTTTGTTCCTGAATTTTTCCTTTGAATAATTTAGGTTCAATGGTTGCGGTCGTATTTATATTGTAAAGCTCTTCGTATGTTTCGGAGTCAAGTACTGATATTACTACTTCAACCTCATCTTTGTATAATAATCTCGAGGCTAAATTTGATGAAAAGTATAGGCCAAATGTTACACTTCCAGTTATATGAAGTTGCTCTTCTCCGTTATACGTGTAAGTTTCTTGCATTACAAATGGATTAGACATTAACCCTAAGCTCGCAAGATATTCATCAACTGTCATACCTTCGGCATTTGCGATTTCTTCTAATTCTGACTCGTTAATCCCATATTCTTCCAATAGCGCATCTAGACCAAATGCTTTTGACGTAATCCATGTTTCAAACCACATTAACCACTCTTCAGTGTTGGTTATGCTCGGTGGGAATAACGAGTCATTCTTGTTTTCAGGAAGAGTTGAAGACATTTCAGGATGGAGACCGCCTTCAGCATCTGTGATGTTATATGCTGTAAAATAAAGAATCTGGCTCCCTCCTACATTTTCCTCTGCTTTAACATTTGGAGAGACAATAGCCAAAAATGACAGTGAACTAATAAGTAAAACGAAAGTTACTAGGCATACTCCGAATTTTCTATTTAGCGACATGCTGTTTTCTCACCTACATATTTTAAGTTGGTACTATTTATATATAAATCTTTGTTTACAGTAGTTATCATTTTTCATTCCGAGATTTGCTTTATCTCAACATAATAATATATTTTATATTTAATAAATTTTGCCCAAAAATATCCATTTTCTATAAGATTTCCCCTATTTTGCCCTAAAAATCGTTAGTTTTTGTTTAATAAAACATAAATATATCCTAAAACATCTACGGGTACGAGCACTCTAAAATGAAAGGTGGTAAATGAGGAAAAAACTGCGCTCCATTGTTAGTGTTAGTTATATTACTATCATTTTTTTACTTGTTACCATATTATTATCAAATATTCCTATCTATAATACAGTTTTAGCTCAAGGCACAAAATTAATTATTAGCCCTCAAGCACCCATAATTCAAGCGGATAAAGGTTTTTGGGTGAAAATAACTGATGAAAACGGTGATCCAGTATCTGACGTGAAAGTTTACATACAAAGTGACCCTAATAACCAGCAAGATTCTACAGATGAGTATGGTATTGCAGAATTACATTCTCCGACGAACCGTGATTCAATCACGATATTTGCTGAAAAAGACGGATACGAGACAAGTAGCAGAACTATAACGATTGAAGCCCAGCCAGGTTTTCTTGAAACATTAATAAATAATCCTTACTTCCCAATTGTTATTGCCACTATTGTTTTAGTCTCGGCAATTATGTATGTCAGTCTCAGACAAAGAAAATCAATTTACAATAGAGCAAAAGAAATTTCTGATGATAAAGTTCTAGAAAAATACGATGCCAATGTGAAGATTGTTTCTCCAAAGACAGGTAATGAGATACAAAAACCAGAGTACTATTCAAGAGAAATTGTTAGAGCAAAAACAGAGCAAGATTCTAAGGTTGAAGAAATTAGAATTTCTAGACCTTACAAAGAAAAAGAAATAGTGCCTGTAAAAACTGAAGAAGATAAAACCGAAAAAATAATCGATCGAAAAATATCACAAAAAAATGATTCTGATTGGTTTGAAGGAACTGACGAAATCAGATATGAAGTGCAAAAACTTACTGGGGAAATTGATGAAAACGGCATAGACAAATGGTTTGAAGGTGTCGACGAGCTAAAAGAAAAAATTAACAAAAAAATGAAGAAAAAAACAAAAGACACATAGCAAAGCTATCTTTAAGAATTATAAACAATTACCAAAACGAACCATGAAGTATCTATTTGAGCTTTCTAAAGAACATAAAACTCTTCCTATAGCTGAGATTTTAGCAAGTCTGGCTGCAGAAGAGGTTGATTATAAAATTTCCAAATCAAATGAAGACGTTTTAATTATAGAAACAAATTCAAAAAGGGATAAAATACAGAAGTTAGCCGACAGGTTGTCACTTACTTTTTATGTAGATGAATTAATGTTTTCATGTAGGCCATTACTCAAAGCTATTAGGACTAAAGCATCTGAAAATATTCTCGAGGAAAAAGGTACAATTGCTACAAGATGTAAAAATAGGTCAAAGAGCATAGATTCGAAGTCTATACTGGATGCGTTGGCAGATATTTATACAAAAAATAGGAAGGTATCTCTGGAAACTCCCGATATTGAGATTCGAGGGTTGATAACTGACTCAACTCTATATGTTGGATTAAAGATTGCCAAGATAAATAGCAGTCAGTTTAGAACGAGAAAAGTCCAAAACCGACCATTTTTTTCACCGATTTCCATGCATCCCAAACTCGCGCGTGCTATTGTAAATTTATCATCAATAAAAAGAAATGAAGTTTTGTTGGATCCATTTTGTGGGACGGGTGGAATTCTTATCGAGGCAGGTTTGATAGGTGCAAAGGTTGTTGGTAGTGATATAGAAAATAAAATGATAGAAGGATGCAAAAAAACTCTAGATTTTTACAATATTAAGAAGTATAATTTATTTTGGTCTGACATTGGAGAAATAAATAAGCATGTAGCTGAAGTCGATGCTATTGTAACTGATCTACCTTATGGAAAATCAACCACTACAAAAGGTGAGAAAATTGATCACCTCTATGAAAGGGCTTTTGAAAATTTTTCTAAGTTACTAAAAAGAAATGGTAAAGCTGTTGTTGGGTTATCTGATAAAAGACTTATATCTGTGGGTGAAAAATATCTTTCATTGACAGAAAAACATGAGTTTAGGGCTCATAGAAGTCTTACTAGATATTTTGCCGTCTATAAAAAATAACCACAATGCTTTTACAATAGAGCAATATCTCTCTTTTGCATGACTCAGTTAAGTGTGATATTCCTTGGTACTGGCGGCAGTTGGCCTACCATAAAACGAAACGTATCTTCATTAGCTGTAAAAAGAGGCAGTGAAATTATTCTATTTGATTGCGGAGAAGGTACACAGCGCCAGTTTCAGAAATCAAATCTTAGCTACATGCAGATATCTAAAATTTTTATTACACATTTTCACGGAGATCATTTCTTGGGTTTACCTGGACTGATACAAACTATGCAGCTTAACGATAGAGAAAAACCCGTGTACATTTATGGGCCTCGTGGGATGAATAAATTAACGTCACAACTTTTGTCTCTTGGTTACTTCAGACCGTCTTACCAAGTAATTTCGCATGAAGTAAAAGATGGGGACACTATTGATTTCGATGGATACACTGTACGTGCTTTGCAGGTTGATCATAATGTCCCTGCTTTGGCGTATTCTCTTGAAGAAGACCGGCGTCCAGGTAAGTTTGACAAGCCAAAGGCATTGAAACTTGGTGTTCCTGAGGGTCCTCTTTTCAGTAAACTTCAACACGGTCAATCAGTAACTTTGGCTAACGGGGAAAAAATAACACCGGATATGATCTTGGGGCCATCAAGGATAGGAAGAAAGATAGTAATAACTGGCGATACAAAACCTTGCAATAAGTTAGTAGGTTTTTCAAAAGGTGCAGATGTTTTGATTCATGATGCAACATTTGATTCTGAACTACAGGAAATCGCAGGCGAATATGGTCATGCTACCGCTTATCAGGCTGCAGAGATCGCGAAAAAGGCAAAAGTTGAAAAACTCTTTTTAACACACATCAGTCCACGTTACAATGACTATCTAGTATTAGAAAATGATGCAAAAAAGATTTTCAAAAATTCTTTCGTTGCAAGAGATTTTCAGGAAATTGAAGTAATCCTAAAAAAATAACAGATACATCTTTGTTTTTGTTAAATGCTAAACATTAAAGTAGAAATTAATGATATCGTCTTCAAAAATGAACTCAGAAAAAGTAAACTCCTCAGAAGATTTCTATGCTCTTTCGGTAGAGGAATCGCTTAAAAAATTCAATACATCGTTAGATGGGCTTTCTGACGAAAAAGCAGAGGAGTTATTAACTGTTTATGGACCAAATGAAATTGCTAAAGAAAAGAAAAAATCGATACTGAAGAAAATCGCAGAGGCACTTATCGAGCCTATGGCATTGATTCTAATCGTCGCAGCTATTTTTTCTTTTGCCATCCATTATGGAGAAGAACAATTTGAGTCGATCGTAATCCTTGGTGTCGTAATCATTAACACTATAATCAGTTTAATCCAGGAAGGAAAAGCAGAGAAATCTGCAGAAGAACTTAAAAAAATCCTTTCTCCTCAGTTTAAGGTTATTCGAGAGGGCAATATTGAATTTATTGCATCTAAATTTTTGGTACCTGGAGATGTCATAGTGTTTGAATCAGGTGACATTCTGCCAGCAGACTCGCGTGTGATAGATGCAATAAATATTCTTGCTGATGAAGCACATCTCACAGGGGAAAGCGAACCGATTCAGAAGCATGCACAAGTTTTGCGTAAGAAAGACCTTGAGATTTATGAGATGACTAATATCCTATTTGCAGGAAGCAAGATTCTTAATGGACACGGAAAAGCACTTGTAGTAAAAACAGGGGGAAACACAGAAATCGGTAAGATTGCGAAGACCATTCAAGAAACAAAAGACGAACGAACGCCATTGCAGAAGAAGATGGATCGAGAAGTAAAGGTATTAGTAACACTTGCATTTGTTGCGATGATTCTTGTCTTAGCAATGGGTGTTTTGAGGCATAGTGATATTGGTGTCTCAGTTTTGCTTGCTATTAGCATCATGGTTGCAGTTTTTCCCGAGGGTCTCCCTGCGTCAATGACTATAGCCCTTTCGCTTGCTATGGAACGACTTGCAAAAAATTCTGTTATCATAAAGAAACTTTCTTCTGTAGAAACCTTGGGAAATGTGGATTACATTTGTACTGATAAAACTGGGACGATCACGAAACATGATATGACTGTAAAGGAATTTTTCATCGGCGGTAAATTCTATGTAATGTCTGATCTTTTCAAAATGGTTGCAGAAGGAAAATCTGCAATTCTTCATGACATTTTCTTAACCTCGGTTAAATGCTCCACTGCAAAAGTTGTGGAACAAGATGGAAATGTTGTGAAAGAAATGGGAGATCCCACTGAGATTGCATTAATCAAAGCATCCATCCTGAATGGTTTCAAAACAGATCAGTTTGATACGTATACGATCGTTGACAGCGTCCCTTTCTCCTCGGATCTCATGTTTTCTGCTATATTAACAAAAGATGCCAAGGGAAATCTAGAGATTTATCTCAAGGGCGCCCCAGAGAGAGTTCTCAGCTTTTGCGATTCGTTCTATGCGGATGGAAAAACGCATCCTTTGGATCAACAATATAAACGATTGATAAGTAAAGAGCTTTCTACACGCGCAGAGAAAGGATTCCGTCTGATTGGATTTGCAAAGAAAAAATATAGTGGAAATGGCCAGAAGATCGATGTTGCAAAATTAAACGGTTTTACATTCCTTGCAACGGGTGTCATTTACGATCCACCGAAAGATGAAGTCAAACAAGTAATTCAGGAGACAAAAGAGGCAAATATCAATGTGGTAATGATTACAGGAGACAGCAAGAAAACCGGTTTTTCTATTGCAGAACATGTTGGTATTGCTACTGATATTGATCAGGCTATCGAAGGAAAAGATCTTGAACAGATGAGCGACGAAGAGTTTGGCCAACATGTAGAACATTTGCGCGTATATTCCCGCGTCGCACCGTTGGATAAACTAAAAATTGTTGGTAAATTGAGGGAGAAAGGTCATATCGTTGCTATGACTGGAGACGGTGTGAATGACGCTCCTGCGTTGAAAAAGGCTGATGTCGGCATTGCGATGGGACGTGCAGGCACACAAGTCTCGCAAGAAGCAGCAGAGATCATATTGACGGATGACAATTTTTCTACGATCGTAAAGGCTATTGAAGAAGGTAGAAAGGTATATCAGAACCTCAAGAAACTTATACGATATCTTCTGACTAATAATATCGGAAAAGTGATAGGTATACTAATAACTCCTCTTCTGGGGTACCCTACTCCCCTTTTGCCTTTACAATTACTTTGGTCTAATGTGGTAATGGAAAGTCTTCCAGCAGTCGGTATCAGTACAGACTCTGCTGATAAAAACATCATGAAACGTAAACCATCGAAACTATCTGAACCGATAATTACCAGAAAACAGCGAGCCATGATGATCATCGACGGTATCGTCTTTGGGCTCTCTATAGCGATAGCATACATCCTTGCATACAATTACATGATAGATCATGGTGCAATAGAGAAAGATGCACAGATCGTCGCTGGAACCGTTTCCTTTGCGATAACTTTGATATCCCCACAGATATACGTTTTCATTTTAAGAGAAGGGTCACTGCTTGAAAAATTCAAACGGCAAAATCTTTTACTTAAATCATTTTTTGTAGTTACTCTGCTTATGATAATTGCGATAATATACGTTCCTGCTTTGAATACGATCTTTAATACCAGCCCAATTACTGACATATATCTCTTGGGATTAATCGTTGTATTCTCCATTCTTACCACAGCGATTAGAGCGTTATTTGGAGATAACCTTCTCTGGAGTTTCAAACATAATAAGCAGAGAACAGATCAACCTATTGCGTTTACTTCCTAACTTTCTTTTTTCTCCCTGTAGTTATCTGGAATTAATTTCTTATACAGATTTATAAACTCGAATTTGATTATTCGGCTTTTGATATGGTGCCTAAAAAGCCCATAATATATTACTGTAAAGAGAATCTAAAAACATGCCTAATAATAATACGGATATAGGAACGCTTCAAAAAATTCGAACAAAACTGGTAGGATACCCTCGCAATATAAACGACCCTACGATTTTTCATAAGCTGTCGATGATCGCTCTGCTGTCATGGATAGGATTGGGCGCAGATGGTCTTTCGTCGTCATCATATGGGCCGCCTGAGGCTTTTAAAAATTTATTTGTAACTGACGCAAATGGTGTTACTCACGTATATCTCTATTTGGCTATTTTTCTGGCAATTGCAACCGCTGCTACTGTTTTTATAATTTCATTTACTTATTCTAAGATTATTGAGCAATTTCCCCATGGTGGCGGAGGGTATATCGTAGCTACGCATACACTTGGTAAAGGAGCCGGCGTCGTGTCCGGATCTGCGCTGCTCGTCGATTACGTACTAACCATCACGGTTTCCATAGCTGCTTGTGGTGATGCCATTTTCAGTTTCCTGCCAACTGAATTCCAGCCCTATCGGCTTGAGTTCAAAGTTTTATTAATTATAATCCTTATAGTAATGAACCTTCGAGGAATAAAAGAATCAGTAAAAATTCTTGCCCCTATATTTCTCCTGTTTATTGTTACTCATGTAATTCTCTTGGGGTATGGTATCTTTGGTCATACAGCCAATATTGGCCCTCAGGTCAATAATTTTACAACAGGTTTTGGAAGTGATTTGTCTTCAATAGGGTTAATTGCCGTCCTCGCTGTTTTTCTTAAGGCTTTTTCATTAGGAGCTGGAACTTATACGGGGCTGGAGGCAGTTTCCAATGGTCTACCGATTATGCGAGAACCAAAAGTGCATACTGGTAAGAAGACTATGCTGTATATGGCCGTCTCTCTTGCGCTTGTAGCGGGTGGACTTTATATCTGTTATTTCCTAAATTTCCTTAATTATAGTAATATTAACCAATTTCCGAAGGATCAGACCTTGAATGCGGTTCTTGCGAATTCATTATTCGGCGGTTTGCCGTTTGGCGTGTGGATTGCATTCATCATTATTCTTTCTGAGGGTCTATTACTGTTTGTAGCCGCTCAGACGGGATTCATCGATGGGCCAAGAGTTATGGCAAATATGGCTGTTGACTCCTGGTTCCCCAAAAAATTTGCGGCATTATCAGAAAGACTCACCATGCAAAATGGGGTTCTGGTAATGGGTGTGATTGCGCTTATACTTATGACTTTCACTAACGGCGACGTTTCATTTCTGGTCATTATGTATGCCATCAACGTTTTCTTGACATTTTCACTTTCACAACTCGGAATGGCAAAGTTCTCAATAAAAACGAGGAAAAAAAGAGAACATTGGCTGCGTTATCTTCTCATCTTCGTTGTCGGTTTTATTGTCTGTTTTACTATCCTGCTTATTATGATCTATGAAAAAGTGGTCGGACCATTTATTTATAACCGTCCACAGGAAGGTATCTGGGGCTTTGCTACCTTGTTTATAACCCTACTTGTGGTCACGCTATGTTATTTTATTCACAGGCACTATGCAAAAATCAAAAAGGCGATGCGTAAATTCAACGAAGTATTAATCTTATCGAACATGCATCTTGCTGACCGTCCAAATAAAAAACCTGTTGACCCAAAAGAATGTACCGCGATTCTGCTCGTAAATGGATACAATGGTTTCGGCGTCAATACTTTACTCTCTTTAATCCGCACTTTCCCGAAACTATATAAAAATATAATTTTTGTTTCTGTAGCAGAAATTGATTCAGGGGCATTCAAAGGCATTGAAGAAGTTGAACGATTAAAACAGTCAACGCAGGCGGCGCTAATAAAATACGTGAATCTTGCTAGAAGACTTGGAATTTCTGCTGATTATCGCATGGATATTGGCACAGATGTGGTCGATACGGCAGCTATCTTGTGCGAATCAATTGCAGAAGAATTTCCCAACGTGACATTCTTTGTTGGAAAACTAGCATTCCGACATGAAACCATCTTCCACAAATTACTTCACAATGAAACCGCGTTTTCTGTGCAGCGTCGTTTACAATGGAAAGGTATACCTGTTGTTATAATCCCAACGCGTACTGACATCTAAATAAAAATTTTCTAAAATTAACTAAATTTTTCAAAGTTTTTAATAATATTTATCTATAAGGTTACAATATACCCGCACATCAACTTGTACGATGATGGTGGAGGTGAAATTTATACCTTTGGACATTGTAAGTTCGGGGCCGTTAATAGCAACAATCGTATTTATAATCGTAGCAATAGAACTTGATGATCTTGTTAAATCTGCGATATCGCTTGGAATAGGAAGTGCGATCCTCTCAGCTGTTTTTTATCTTCTGAATGCACCTTTTGCTGCTGTTTTTGAGCTTAGTGTTGCTGCTGGATTGGTTACTGTTTTGCTGCTCTCGGCTATAGGTATGATCGAGAAGAAAAAGGAGGCGAAAAAATGAGGTCTCCAAAACCCTACGTCATCTCTGCACTTGCTTTAATTCTGTTTCTTGGTATTATGATTCTTTCATATCGTATAACAACGGTAAAAATTGAAAAACCGCAGGTAGATACAGAGCCTTTCAGGGAGTCTCTTTGGAATACATGGGGCGTAGCTGTCGTCATCATTGCATTTATTATTTTAGCTGGTGGTGCAAGCATATTAGTACTCCTTGGGGGTGATTGGCGATGGGAATAGGAATAGAAAACTATCTCATTTTTGCGATTATCATACTGTTTTTGGGATTGTATTGTGTTCTTACAAAAAGGAACCTTATCAAAAGTGTAATCGGGATTAGTATTATGGTAAAAGGTGGCTCTCTTAGTTTTCTTGCAACAGAAGGTGCAACAGCGCAGGTTGCCGTCGTTCTTATAATTATTATTGATGCAATTGTCGCTGCTGTCATTTTGTCTATGGTGGTTAATGTATATCGGCACACTGGAAAATTGGATGTCGAGGCGTTGAAACGTCTGTGGGGGTAAATAGATGATCATAGACAACGAACTTCTTGTGTGGCTCGCGCTTATCTTTCCGTTCCTTGGAACTGCTTTAGTCCCATTAATTGCAAAGTTTGGTGTAAAAACAAAAACATATTTTGCAGTCATCATTGGATTTTTAACTGCATCAGTTGTAGGTCTGCTGCTCCCTGAGGTATGGTTCGGCAGAGCACCAGGTCTTTCATACCAATTCGATTGGGCTCCTTCTATAGGCCTATCTTTCTCTGTTTACATAGATCCACTTTCTGTTATGATGGCGGCGATCGCTGGTGGTATAGGTGCTCTTGTTCTCTTGTATTCAGTTAAATATATGGAGGGAAACGAAGGTCTAACTCGTTACTATGCCCTTGTCCTTTTATTCATTGGCTCGATGATCGGTCTTGTCTTCGTTGATAATCTTCTTATTCTTTATTTCTTCTGGGAAGCAGTTGGGCTGTGCTCTTATGCTCTCATTGGATTTTATACCAAAGATCCAAAAGCAGCAAAAGCGGGGATAAAAGCACTTGTAATTACAAGAGTAGGAGACATAGCCTTCTTAATAGGAATTTTTGTTCTTGCTGCTGGCACCATAAACGCTCTGGGTGTTGATTTTTGGGAGTCTCTCAGTATACAATATCTCATTCAGAATGTCGCAGCAATACCTACAAGCACATTAGCAATTGCAGGGTTCTGTTTTATTCTTGGGGCAGTTGGAAAATCAGCACAAGTGCCCTTGCACGTATGGTTACCTGATGCTATGGAAGCACCAACTACCATCAGTGCACTGATTCACGCTGCAACGATGGTGAACGCAGGCGTGTATCTTATGGCACGTTCATTACCCTTGTTTGCTGACGTAGTTGGATGGCCTGAGACACTTATGTGGATAGGTGGTATTACCGCGTTCCTGGCAGCAACGATGGCACTTGTTGAACCTGATTTAAAACGTGTACTAGCTTATTCGACTGTCAGCCAACTTGGTTATATGATGTTTGGTATCGGTCTTGGTTTTTACGGCTTCACCGCAGCGACTTTCCATCTCATGAGCCACGCTGTGTTCAAAGCGCTGCTCTTCTTAGGTGCTGGTGCAGTAATCCATTCTATTGGTACGCGAAATATGTACAAGATGGGTGGATTAAAAGGAGAAATGAAAGTAACTTATATTGCAATGTTAGTTGGTGGGTTATCATTAGCAGGCTTGATTCCGCTTGGTGGATTCTGGAGCAAGGACCTGATTCTTGCTGCTGCTTGGGGAACTGGAAATTACTTGCCACTCGCCCTCATGATCGTCACCGCAATTCTCACTGCTGCTTATACATTCAGAATGATCAACCTTGTTTTCTGGGGCAAGAGCCGTCGCGAGAAAGCAGCCCACGAAGCGCCATGGCAGATGTCCGTCCCTCTGATTCTTCTCATGATTGGTACCATTGTCTCATGGTTGTCAATCGGATTTCTTACCCGGGCCTACTCCTCATTCAACATCGCTGAGGTACACCCGCTTGATCTCATAACGTTTATCACAGAAACATTTAGCAATCCTGTTATGTACCTCTCGTTATTTGCGTTCTTCATCGGCGTAGGAATCTTCCTTGTACGAAAAGTATACGCTGAAAACAAGATCGGCCGTACTGCAATTACAGTTGCTCGTAAAGGCTATGGATTTGATACGTTCTATGGTTGGATTGTTCTGGGTCTGCGTGCCTTTGCTACGCGCTTTAGAAAAACACATACTGGAGATTTGAACTATAATGTAGGTGGTATAGTCATTGGACTGATTTTACTGATTGTACTTGTCATGCTGATTGGGGGTCTCTAGATGATATCGTCTCTCACAACTCTACCCTTGGCGTTCCTGCTTTTCGGTGCTTGTCTTGCTTATGCAGTTGGTCGCGTTGAACGGATTTATGGCAAGAAACACATTACTGCGTATACTGCGTTGGTCTTCTTCGTCCTCGCCTTGATAGTTCAGATACTAATTGCAGTGAATGAACCATTGACTTACACTGTTGGTGGCTCTCTTCTGCGCATGGACGCTCTTTCAGTTTTTCTATCTCTAGTTGCTTTGGTCTTGGGTAGTGTTGTATGTCTGTACTCAGCTGCGTATATGGAGCATGACTCGGGCCAAGAGTATTACTACACTTTGCTTCTTTTAATGGTCGCCGGAATCCTTGGTATCGGATTAGCAACCGATTTACTGGTTATTTACCTATTTTTCGAACTCATGTCCATTCCCTCTTACGCCCTTGTAACATTTAGAAGACACGAATGGATGGCGATCGAGGCAGGTATGAAATATATCATAATGAGTGCTGTAGGGTCTGTTATTGCATTCTTTGGTATATCTCTTGTTTACATACAAACAGGTACGTTGAGCTTTGATGCTATGATTGGTGCACTCAGTAACACATACATTCTGCAAGGTGCTCTCATCTTCATCATAATAGGTTTTGGTGTGAAAGCAGCTATTGTTCCATTGCATACATGGCTGCCAGATGCCCATTCTGCTGCCCCATCCGGAATTAGTGCTATGCTTTCTGGTATTGTTATCGGTGCTGGGTTCTTTACCATGCTTCGCAGCATTCTTATTTTTACTGGTACGGGCATCCATGTTGGTGAAATTCTTATCGTTCTGGCGCTCATTACGATGACTGTTGGTACTATAATGGCCTACGTTCAATTGGCACATAAAAAAGCGGATCTCAAACGAATCTTGGCCTACTCAAGTGTCGCTCAGATGGGATACATAATACTTGGTATAGGTGTTGGTCTCGCTTATGGTATTCAAACAGGCTATGAGGGAGGATTATTTCACATCATGACCCATGCTTTCATGAAAGGTCTCGCCTTTTTGTGCGCCGGTGCTATTATTCATCAGTTAGGAACTCGCTATGTCGACGAGATGCAAGGCGTGGGGCATTCGATGAAATTGACGGGATTTGCATTTACGCTTTCTCTGCTTGCACTCGCTGGTGTCCCTCCACTTTGTGGATTTATGAGTGAATGGCTCGTTTTTAGTGGGACCATCATGACTTATAGTATCATAGGTTGGTGGGGGATTGCAATTGCTGCAATTGCGCTGATCAGCGCCCTAATATCCCTTGGATACTACTTACCCATCATACGAACATTGTATCTTGATACAAATAAGAAAACCGTGCTTAATGTTCGTGATCCTTCGCCTGCAATGATTGCAGCCATGGTTTTTCTTGTGGCACTTATAATAATCCTAGGGATATGGCCTGAGTTAGGTTTAAAAGCTGTCAAACCTGCGGCTGATGCGTTAATGTCTTTCGGAGGCATGTAAACATGAGTGACATAGAGATGTTATCTCCTCTGATGACTTTTATTGTTGCGCTGCTCCTTATTTACGCCCTTTATTTGTTTGCGGGAACACTCGGGCCAAAATTCAAGAAAACTAAGTACAAGTTGAAAAGCTATGCATGCGGCGAAGAACATCCTGAAGGAAAGACACAGCAATCTTACGATTTCTTTCATGTAGCATTCTTTTTCACTGTACTTCATGTTGGTGCTTTACTTATTGCGACTGCGCCTTCGGACGAAGGAGCAATCCTTGGTGTGATTCTAATTGGTGCTATGGCTTTGACTGCTTTTGCCCTCTTTGTTGGAGGTGCGAAACGTGCTTAAACGACTTGTTAAATGGGCGCGGGTCAAATCCCCGTGGATTCTTCATATGAACTGTGGTTCGTGTAACGGATGTGATATAGAGATACTTGCTGCGCTTATACCCCGGCTAGATGTAGAACGTTTTGGCGTGTTACTTAAAGGAACGCCTAGACACGCTGATGTTTTAGTTTGTACAGGTCCCGTGACAAAGCAAATGAAGGAACGGTTAAAACGCGTTTACGAACAGATGCCAGAGCCAAAATTTGTGGTTGTGGTTGGCCAGTGCGGGTCATCAGGAGGCATATATCAGGGTGCTTACGGAGTTGAAGGTGGGGTCGATAAGGTCATTCCAGTTGACGCCTACATACCTGGTTGTCCACCGCGGCCTGATGCGATTGCAGATGGTCTAATTAAGTTACTTGCTAAAATCGACAAGGGAGGCGAAACATGACAAGCAAAGAAGAGCAAATCAAAGCCAACCTGGAAAAACATAAAATTGCAGGAAAGCCACTTGAAATTGTGATCAAACGGCACAACCGTATTTTCGTTAATGTGTCGCGTACTGACTTAAAGAAGGTTGTTCAACTCATTGCAAAGGAACCCAAACTTCAACATCTATCTACGATCACAGCGCGTGATACAGGAACAGACCTTGAGATTCTGTATCACTTTTTCATAGACGGCATTTTACTTACAGTCCGTACTACATGTCCTAGAAATGATCCAACTGTTGACAGTATCGTAGATGTATTTCCTGGAGCAATTCTGTATGAACGAGAAATCAACGATATCTTAGGGATTGTTCCTAAGAAACATCCTGATCTTAGAAGGCTCGTATTACCTGATGATTGGACTGGTGGATATCCACTTCGAAAAGACTGGAAACCTGAAGGTGATGAAACTAATGCCTAGAGTGAAGATACCAATTGGTCCACAGCACCCTGCGTTGAAGGAACCTGAGAATTTTACTATTGTTCTAGATGGCGAGCGAGTAGTTGATGTAGATATCCGCATCGGATACACACATCGTGGTATTGAGAAACTTATGGAAAGTAGAACATACATACAGAATCTCTATCTCGTGGAACGCATCTGCGGTATCTGCTCATATGCCCATGTGGTAAATTTCGCGCAAAATGTAGAGGAAGTCCTTAATTTACAAATTCCAAAAAGGGCAGAATACATCCGAACCTTAGTTTTAGAACTAGAACGACTCCACAGCCACTTTCTCTGGCTTGGTGTTGCAGGCCATGAGATTGGATTTGACACTTTGTTTATGTACACATGGCAAGATCGAGAGGTTGTACAAGATCTCTTGGAGATTATTTCTGGTAATAGAGTTAACTATGCGATGAACACGATTGGTGGTGTTCGCAGAGATGTAAGTGACGATCAGCGGAAGAAGGTTCTCGAAGCAATGGATTACTTGGAGAAACGCACTCAGTACTACAAAGAAGTTGCCATCAATGAAAAAACCATTCTTGCACGTGCTGAAAGCGTAGGAATATTGAAACCTGATGTTGCGAAGAGATTATCTGCAGTTGGTCCCACAGCGCGCGCATCAGGAATAAACGTAGACATACGCAAAGACGATCCATATGCATCCTACTCAGAAACACCATTTGATGTTATTACGACAGATACATGTGATATATTAGGACGAATCGTCGTACGTGTCTTAGAGATATTTGAAGCGATTAAAATTATTCGATGTCTGATGAATAATCTCCCTGCTGGTGAGATTGTAGTTAAAGCACCGCGTAAAGTGCCTGAGGGAGACGCTATCAGCCACACAGAGGCTCCACGAGGGGAGGACATACATTATTTACGGTCGAATGGAACTGAGAAACCTGAACGTTACAAGGTGCGTACGCCAACGCTAGCTAATCTTCCGGCGGTTGCTGAGATGCTAAAAGGTACCTATCTTGCTGATGTCCCGATTATAGTTGCCGCTATCGATCCTTGTATGGGATGTATGGATCGTGTATTATTAGTTAAGGACACAAAGAAAAAACCAGGTGAGATTATTGAGTGGGAGCGACTTCGCAACTACGGGATTAAATGGTATGCTGAGAGGGGGTGGAAGGCATAGAACCGATTCTTGCTATCATCTATTTACTGATCTTTCCAGGATTTTTATTCATATTTGGATTTGGTCTATTTGTTGAATATTTGGATCGTAAGGTCTATGCTAGAATACAGCGTAGAGTCGGACCGCCATTCTTGCAACCATTTGCAGATATGGTTAAACTTTCTGCAAAAGAAGATGTTGTTCCAGAAAATGCTGACAATCTAATGTTTACTGCAGCGCCGATTTTTGCCTTAGCTGCAATTATAGCTGCGTTTCTCTACGTACCTGTCGTAGGACCTCAAGCATTACACAGCTTTGAGGGAGACTTAATCGTTGTTTTGTATCTGTTAACTATCCCGACTCTCGCTATGTTCCTTGGTGGATGGTACTCTGGTAATATCTTTGGTCTCAGAGGAGGAATGCGTGTAGCATCCCTTCTATTTTCATACGAGGTTCCTTTCTTCTTGGCGTTACTTGCTCCTGCTCTCGTCGCTGGAACTTGGGGAATGTCTACTATTGTATCCTTTCAAAATTCACATCCCATTGCCATGGTTGTCACAATTTTAGGATTTTTCATCGCGGTCATTTCATTACAGGGGAAACTTGAGAGATTACCATTTGATATTCCTGAAGCAGAGACTGAAATTGTTGCAGGACCATTGGTTGAGTACTCAGGGCGACGACTAGCGCTCTTCCGATTAGCTAGAGATACAGAAATGGTTGTTGGCGCAGGTCTCATAGCGGCAGTTTTCCTTGGTGGGCCCACGCCTCTTATTTCAACTAATCCTGCCTATATTTCATGGATCATTGGCTCAATCGTGTTTTTACTGAAACTACTTTTTGTAATCTTCCTTCTAATTCTCATAAAATCAGCTGTTGCTAGAATTCGAACAGATCAGATGATCAACCTTGCTTACAAGTGGTTGATACCTTTGGCACTAGCCCAGATGCTTGTTGTGATTATCGTCCGCGCTGCTGGAGGGATAGCATGAAAGTACCTGGAAAAATGTTACCTACAATTGCCAAATACATATTCAAGAAACCAGTTACAACCCTTTATCCAAAAGAAAAACTGGCTCCGCCACCAAATTTGCGTGGTAAGATGAAATTCTACCTCGACCGCTGTATTAGCTGTGGATTATGCGCTCGTGATTGTCCTTCAGGTGCATGTACTATGCATGAGATTGATGGAAAAAAGAGACCCGTATTTGACCTAGACTACTGTGCCTTTTGTGCACAGTGTGCTGAGTCGTGTCCAAAGGATGCGATTGAGATGACAAATGAATTTGAACTTGCGCACTACAAGAAGGGCGAGGCGATTGTCAGATAACCTTGTATCTTTTTTCAAAAATGCAGAACGTGTAGTTGTAATTGGCATGGGAAATGAACTACGCGCTGATGATGCGGTTGGCTTGGAGGTTGTACGTCGCTTGAAACCGTATGCAAGTGATAAATTGGTTGTTTTTGAAGGGCATATGACGCCCGAAGTGTTTATTTCCCCCGCATGTGCCTATAAGCCTACTCATTTGCTCATCGTTGATGCTGCAGAACTTGGAGAATCACCAGGAACGTGGCGTTTTCTATCTAAAGATGAAATTGATGAAGGATTATTTACGACACATGCAATACCAGCGACTGAAGTGGCAGCAGAAATACAACGGCGATGTGGCGCGAAGGTGGCATTTCTTGGAATTCAGCCGAAGATAAGAGATGTTTCTCTTTCGATCAGCAAGGAATGTAAAAAAACAGCCCATGAAGTTGCAAAAATTATTCTAAACTCCTTTTAAAGTCTTATACTGGAAATACTAACAAAATAGATATTTTTAATAATAATAGTACATTATGGTATCAATCCCTATTAATAGTGGATGTGAAAGAGAGATGGAACGAAAGGAAATACTAGAGAATCTTAAAACCACTGAAGCTAAAATCAGAAAAAAAACTGAAGACGCGCATAAGAAGGGAAATGAACTGATTTTACAGGCGTTGGCACGATCTAAAAAACTTGAGGAAGAGAACGAACAGATAATAAAAGCAGAAAGCGAAAAAATGCGGGCGATAATGAAAAAAGATATCGACAAAGAAAGACAGCGAACTATTAAAAAGGTACTCTCAGAAACCGATGCGCTCAAGAAAAAGGCGCGTGTAAGCGAAGCAAAAAAGTTCTTCGTTAGTAAGTTTGAGGAGTACGTTCATGTTTAGACCCAGGGAGATGAAAAGAACTGTTATTATTGGTTCAAAAAATGATCTAGAAAAAACTATAGAACTACTCCACTCTCTGGAAATTGTCCATATTAATGACTATGTCTCTGATGATAAAGAGGATGAGGTGCGTCTAGGTACTCCCATGACACAGGCTTCAGACATTAGTCAATACCTTTTGAAACTTCGTTCCAATGCACAACTGCTTGAAATTGATGCAGAGAATCCACTTTTTTCTGCAAAAATGACTGAATCGCAAGTTAAGAAGGATATCGATTTGAAGATAAGAGATATCGAACTCAGCGTCCTTTCTTTAGTGGAAACCAGGGCTAGAATTGAAGAGCATCTCAAAAAAATCGATGATAGGATATCACAATTGAAACCCTTCGCAGGAATAGATATTCCTCTTGAAAAATACCGTGGATATGAAAGCATTGCAGTTTTTACAGGTTATGTCCGTGATCTTGAAAAATTTGAGAGCGAACTTTCAAAGATAACTGATGAATTTGACATCTTTTGTTCTAATGACAACGAACAGATGGTTGCCTTGTTCATTTCTAAAATCTTTGCAGAAAAAGTTATGAAACTTCTCCCTGAGTGCGGATACACGGAAGTAAAAGTACCTGAGGGAAAAGGTTTACCCGAGCAATCTATTAAAAAATTGATTATTTCAAAACAAGAGTTGTCTGAAAAACTTGAACAGACTAAGAACGAGTTGTTAGAATTTAGGAAGAGGAATGCAGAGTTCATCTTGTCAAGTGAAGAGTATCTATCAATTCAAGTACAGAAGGCAGAGGCACCGGTTAGATTTGCTACCACGGATCATTCGTTTGTTATAGACTGTTGGATTCCATCGCATGATCTTAAACGAGTGAGGGATGTTCTTGAGAGAGAAATTGACGGTGCACTGTACATCGAAGAGTTTGAAGTTAAACATGAGGAAAACCCACCAACTCTGCTTGAGAATCCAAAGCCGGTAAGACGTTTCGAATTCCTTCTAGATATATATTCGACTCCGAATTATCGTGATATCGATCCTAGTTTCGTTCTATCTTTGATCTTTCCTCTGTTCTTTGGTCTGATGATAGGAGATATCGGATACGGCATTCTTCTTATGGTCTTTGGATTTATTTTTATGAAGAAATTTAAGGACAGTGAGGGTCTTTCTAATATCGGTTGGTATATCATAGTTGCTGGCATCTTTGCTTTTATTTTTGGCTTATTCCTCTTTGGTGATATGTTTGGTCTCGCTTTTCAGAGTTCAACTGCTGAAGGCGGACATACGATATACAGTTGGTCCTCCCTTCTTGGAATTAACATTCCTATCCCTTCGTTGATTCACAAGATGGAAGCATTTGGTTTGACCCAACTTCTTGTGATTTCAATCATTGCTGGATCTTTGCACTTGGGGCTTGGTTTACTCTTTGGTATCGTCAGCGAGAGAAAACACAACCCTAAACATGCAGTAGCAAAAATTGGACTTATATTCGTGTTAATCGCTCTTGTATTAATTATCTTCGTGATGGCAGACTGGACCATTGGACAGTGGCTTGCACCTTTGAAACAATCAGTTGTTGCTCCTTTACTGTGGAACTACATCATTCCCTCCGTGAAAGCAGGTATTTATTTCGGCGATCTTCTTATACCATATATAACCATTATTTGTGGTGCTCTTGGGACTGTAATTATTTTACTCTCGACAGGTGGATTTGGGCTTGTAGAAGTCCTTGAGATAACCAGTCATCTGATATCCTACACGAGACTTGCAGCTATATGTGTTGCAAAAGGCGCGATGGCTTTTGCTTTTAATGTTATTGGGATAGGTCTCATTGTTAGTGGAAATATAGTTTTAGGAATCGTCGGTGTTATACTTACTGTTCTCATGCAACTCATCGTCTTTGCGCTTGGCTCGCTTTCTGCGGGTATTCAAGCTATTAGGCTTCATTATGTAGAATTCTTCATGAAATTCTATAAGGGTGAAGGAGTAAAATTCACCCCGTTTAAATATGTTAGAAAATATACAACAAATGAATGAAAGGAGGTAAAAAATGGTAGAAGACATAGTGGCAGGTATCATTGCTATAGGCGCTGGAATTGCAATCGGATCAGCCGCATTTGCTACAGCTTGGGCACAAAAGACCATTGGTGCCGCTGCAGTTGGTGCTGCTGCGGAGAACGACAAAATGTTTGGAAGAGGCCTAGTTTATATGGTCATTCCAGAAACCATCGTTCTCTTTGGGCTGGTCATCGCCTTTATGCTGATACAAAAAATGTAAAATGACTGGTTAAAGATTTGACCAAGGCGTAAAAATATAGTGGTACCTATGGGGTTAGATAAGGTAATCGAGAGAATTGAAAAAGAAGGAGACGAAAAAGTTAAGAGTATTATTTGTGACGCGGAGAATCAGGTAGAGCAGATCATACAAAAAGTACAAAAGACAATTGATGAGACGTATGCAATAAAAAAACAAGAATCAGAAAAACAACTCAAAACTTTCAAACTTCAAGAACAGAGTGGCACTGAAATTGAAGCAAAAAAAATCCGTCTTAATGCAGAGAAGGAAATTTTAGACATGGCCTATCAGGATTGTCTTACTGCGCTTCAATCGCTTCCGCATGAAAAAATACTTTCTTCTCTTCTCAAAAAAGTAAAAGAAGAAATGCCGGAAGCGGTGTACATATATTCTAACAAAAGAGATGAATCGCTGGTCCGCTCACTTTCCAAATTGACCTATGAAAATAACATTGAATGTATTGGTGGTATTGTACTAGAAAACGAAGATAGGACATTGAAACTCGATTACCGATATGAGACTATCGCTATGATAATTTGGGACCAATATTTGGGAGAGATCGCAGGCAAATTATTTAGGTGACAGATAAAATGAAGCCGTTATCCATTGAAGGAACGTTATCTACGACAGATAAGACAAAGAAATTTTCGCTTATTTCGTCAGGTAACTATCCGTACGTTTGTGCTAGAGTTAGGGCAAGACGCGCGTTGCTGCTTTCTCGTGATGTATATTCTAAGCTTTTGATGATGGATATTCATCAGATTACACGTTTTTTGGGTGAGAGCCGATACAAGAAAGAAATTACTGAGTTAGGTATAAAATACGCAGGGCTTGAACTCACAGAAATTGCATTGAATAGAAACATGTCCGAGGTTTATCATCAAATCCTAGGGTATTGCGATGGAGATTTGTACACGATGCTTTCTGCATACTTACAAAGAGAAGATGTTTGGAATATTAAAACGATTTTACGTGGAAAATTCTATAACGCAACACCAGAAGAGATAATGAAAACAATTAGAGCAGCAGGCAGATATCCTGAAGATTACTGGAAAAAGATTGTTCAAACAAGTAAGACCGTGGGGGAAGTGATAGATAATTTGGAGGGTAATGAATATTATCAAACATTGAAAGCACTCGGAGAAGATTGCAGCGCAAATCTCACAGAATGCGAAAATAGATTGGAGATTGCCTATTATGATTTCCTGCTTGGGGCCATACCACCAAATTCAGAGCCAAATAAACTATTTTTGAGTTTTGTACGAAAAGAAATTGGTCTTCTCAATCTCAAAACTCTGCTTATGACAAAATTCGAAAATGTCGAACCTGATAAAATAAACAAGATGCTCATCGTTGGTGGAGAGATACCTGAAAAGGAAATGCAAGTTCTAACGAAAGCGCCGAATTTCGAGCAATTCCTTGAGGGGCTACAAAAACTTTCATATTATGAAATGATTCGCGATGACATTAAAACAATCGAAGAGACAGGTTCTTTAAGCAACGTTATACGAATTTTAGAAAAAGATTTTTTCACTAAGGCTACTAAGTCTTCTTATTTGTATCCACTTTCTATAATGCCAATTCTTGATTATCTTATAAGAAAAAAAATTGAGATTGAAAACTTAAGGATACTTGCTCGAGGAAAAGACAGAGGTTTATCCGAACAAACTCTTAAAGGGCTGTTGGTGATGTGATGTCAGGCATAGCTGTTGTCGGTAATCGCGATTTCATTTTAGGATTCAAACTCGCAGGTATAAGGGATACAATTGTTGTGGATGATGCCGAGGAGAAAGTTTCAGCCTTACTCGACCAAAAGGAGTTTAATATTCTTGTTCTGCATGATGAGGATTATAAAAATTTGTCTCCTGTATTGAGGAAAAGAATTCATGATAGTGTAAAACCTGTTGTGATTTCTGTAGGGAAACGCGAGGAAGATGATTTGAGAGATAAAATAAAGCGAGTTATTGGAATTGATTTGTATAAGAAGTGAGTGGTGATAGTAGTTATGGTAACACAAACAAAAGGAGAGGTTTATCGGGTTGCAGGTCCTGTTGTTACAGCGATTGGTATAAAACCTAGAATGTACGACGTCGTCTTTATTGGAGAATTAAATCTTATGGGTGAAGTCATTCAGTTAAGCAGAGACAAGAGTATCATTCAGGTGTACGAAGACACGTCTGGTATTAAACCTGGAGAGCCAGTTGTTGCCACTGGCGCTCAATTAATGGTCGAACTAGGACCAGGACTTATTACAAGCATATATGACGGAATTCAACGACCGCTGGTGGCTCTTAGAAATAAAAAAGGGGATTTCATCTCTCGTGGTATCATGGAACCAGGATTGAACCGGAATAAAAAATGGGATTTTATTCCAACTGTTAAAAAAGGAGATAAGGTTGAAAGTGGTAATATTCTTGGGACCATCCAAGAAACTCCTGACGTCCAGCATCGTGTTCTTGTTCCTCCAGATGTATCTGGAATCGTCGAAGAAATTAAAGAAGGTAAATTTGTAGTTGATGAACCTGTGTGTAGATTAAATGGTGGGAGAACTCTTCCTCTCATTCAGCGATGGCCTGTAAGAGCTACTCGTCCTTACAAACAAAAATTGATGCCTGACATTCCTCTGATTACAGGGCAGCGCATTTTCGATACGTTTTTCCCAATTGCAAAAGGTGGAACTGCTTGTATACCAGGCGGATTTGGAACAGGTAAGACGGTTATGCAACACCAACTTGCAAAATGGAGTGATGCTGATATTGTGGTATATATTGGGTGTGGTGAACGTGGAAACGAGATGGCTGAGGTACTGACTGATTTTCCTGAACTTAAAAATCCAAAAACAGGTGGTCCGCTTATGGAACGAACTGTCCTAATTGCAAATACAAGCAACATGCCTGTCGCAGCGAGAGAAGCAAGTGTATACACTGGAATCACGATTGCCGAATATTATCGAGATATGGGATATGGCGTTGCTCTGATGGCAGACAGTACAAGTCGATGGGCTGAGGCAATGAGAGAGATATCTAGCAGACTTGAAGAGATGCCTGGCGAGGAAGGGTACCCTGCGTACCTTGCAACAAAACTTTCCGCTTTCTATGAACGATCTGGAAGAGTTACAACTTTGAATGGCAAGGAAGGTAGCATTACTGTTGTTGGAGCTGTTAGCCCTCCAAGTGCAGATTTTTCGGAACCTGTTACACAAAACACTTTGCGCATAGTCAAAGTTTTCTGGGCCTTAGATACCAATCTTGCGCACCGCAGACATTTTCCAGCAATAAACTGGCTTACCTCTTATAGTTTTTATACAAATACTCTTGACAAATGGTTTGAAGAGAACGTATCCCCTGAATGGAACGAACTGAGAATTAAGGCAATGGAGATACTCCAGAAAGAGGCGGAGCTCCAAGAAATTGTTCAATTGATTGGTTCTGATGCACTACCAGATATAGAACAGTTAACCCTGGAAATATCACGAGCTATCAGAGAAATATTCCTGCAGCAACATGCAGGTCATGATATAGACTCATTTTGTAACATTGAAAAGCAGTACAAGTTGCTCAAGGCTATTTTGGACTATGGAAAATTTGCATATAGCGCCCTTGAAGCAGGAGTGTCAATTGAGGACATATTAAAATTAAAATCAAGGGATTTGCTTGCAAATGCGAAGTTTGAGGAAGATTTTGACAGATATCTCAAAAAAGCCATAAGCGAGATGAAGAAAGAATTTCAGACGATGGGTGTGGAGGCAAGATAATATGGTTAAGGAATATCGTACTATCACTGAGATCGCCGGTCCGCTTATTTTCGTGGAGAAAACTGAACCCGTTGGTTTTGGAGAATTGGTTCATATAAAATTACCAGATGGAACAATCAAAAAAGGGCAGGTGCTTGATACCAGCAAGGATATCGTTGTTGTACAGGTATTCGAAGGAACAGTTGGAATGGATAGATCGTCAAGTGTTACGTTTCTCGGGGAAACTATAAAACTCTCAGTCTCTCAAGACATGCTCGGCAGAATTTTGAATGGTTCTGGTATGCCCATCGATGGTGGTCCAAAGGTTATCCCTGATGAGAAAATGGAGATCATTGGTTCTGCGATTAATCCATGGGCGCGCGCTAGTCCAAGGGAATTTATTCAGACCGGAATCTCCACGCTCGATGGTCTTCTAACGTTGATTCGTGGACAGAAACTTCCATTGTTTTCTGGTGCTGGTTTACCTCATAACGATATCGCTTTGCAAATCACTCGTCAGGCAAAGGTCGTTGGAAAAGATGAAGAATTTGCTGTGGTTTTTGCCGCTATGGGAATTACTAACGAAGAGGCGCAGTATTTCATAAAAGATTTTGAAAGAACTGGCGCGCTCAAAAGAACAACTGTATTTCTAAATTTAGCAAATGATCCTGCTGTGGAGCGATTAATCACACCAAGACTTGCCCTAACTGCAGCAGAATACTTTGCGTATAAGCATGATATGCACGTTCTTGTAATTCTTACGGATATGACAAACTACGCTGAGTCCCTACGTGAAATTGGCGCAGCACGAAAAGAAGTACCTGGCCGGAAAGGTTATCCCGGTTATATGTACACGGATCTCGCAACCATTTACGAGAGGGCCGGGCGAATAAAGAACAAAAAAGGTTCTATTACTCAAATTCCTATTATGTCAATTCCTGAGGATGATTGGACACATCCGATTGCAGATCTCACTGGTTATATTACTGAAGGACAAATTGCAGTCTCAAGAGAGTTACACCGGAAGGGCATCTATCCACCTATTAACCCGCTACCTTCGCTTTCGAGGCTAATGAGGCTTGGTACAGGGCCTGGTATGACTCGAGAGGATCATAATTCTGTAGAGCAAGGTCTTTATGCAGCATATGCAAAAGCAAGAGACTTGCGCGATCTAATCGCCATCGTTGGCAAAGAGGCCATTTCTGAGAATGAAAAGAAGTTCCTGTCATTTGCTGATGCCTTTGAAGACAAATTTATTCGGCAAGGCAAAGATGAAGAGAGATCTCTGGAGCAGACTTTAGAACTTGGCTGGGAACTACTTGCTATGATCCCTGAGAGTGCGCTTACTATGATTGATCATAATGTAATTGAGAAATATCATCCCGCACATAGAAAAAGGTAGAGGATTATCGCAATGTTGGTAAAACAAGAGACAAAACCCACGAGAACCGAACTCATTCGAGTACGACGAAAAATTGCTCTTTATGAAAGAGGCCATAAACTGCTTAAAATGAAGCGAGATGGATTAGTTCTAGAATTTTTTGGAGTTCTTTCAAAGGCACGGGACATTCGTTCTAAGATTAGAGAAGACTACAAAAAATCAGAGGAAAAATTAATCATTGCAACATGTGTAGATGGAGAAACCGTAGTTAATTCGGTGGCTTTTGCAATACGTGATGATCCCGATGTCACGATGGGAAGTAAAAATGTGATGGGCGTTGTCGTCCCTACCACTCTTGAGAAAGGTACCGTAAAACGAAGAATCGATCAGAGGGGTTACGGAATCATTGGCACGAGCGTGAGAATAGATGAAGCAACAGATGCATATGAGCAACTTGTGGAGGATATTATCTTAGCTGCAGAATTAGAAACGACTCTAAGACGACTAATTGAAGAGATCGAAAAAGACAAAAGAATCGTAAATGCATTGGAATTCAGGATTCTGCCTGAATTACGAAAAATAGAATCTTTTATACAGGCACGTCTCGAAGAGTTAGAGCGCGAAAATGTTTTTAGATTAAAGAGAATAAAAAGTACTATAACGTGAAATATGTCTAGCAAACTTGAAGAGATTTTAAAAGATAAAGAGAAGAGAGCCAGATTATTATTTTGGGTCTGGGTGCTATCCCTTCTTATTACGGTTCTTGGTTATCTCATTATTTTGTACACTTTTCTGAAATAGTAGTAATCAGTCGTTTGTCTCAATTCTCATAGAGTAGAATGAACGCCAGACAAAGACCATTGAGACGGCGATGAAAATAGCGGAAAGCGCGTAGTTTACTGTACTTCCCATCTGCGTGTTAAGTGAGACGGATAATTCGACGGCGAGCAAACCAAATAGTGTTGTGAATTTGATTATTGGGTTCAATGCAACTGATGAAGTGTCCTTGAACGGGTCACCTACAGTATCACCGATGACTGTTGCTGCGTGCAGTTCCGTTCCCTTTTCTTTGAGATCTACCTCAACGAATTTCTTTGCGTTATCCCAAGCTGCTCCTGCGTTTGCCATAAAGATTGCTTGGAATAAACCGAATATCGCGATAGCGATGAGGTATCCGACGAAGAAATATGGTTCAAGGAAGGCAAATGCAAGGGTTGCGCAGAAAACGGCAATGAAAATGTTCAACATTCCTTTCTGCGCATACTTTGTACAAATTTCTACTACTCGTTTGCTATCTTCAACTGAAGCTCGCTCCACTCCTTCGAGTTTGATGTTTCGTTTTATAAATTCTACAGCGCGGTACGCTCCAGTGGATACTGCTTGTGTTGATGCCCCTGTGAACCAATAAATCATCGCTCCACCAGCGATTAGACCGAGGAAGAACGGCGGATAGAGTATAGAGAGGTTTCCGATAAGAGTTGGATCTAGTTTATTGGTCAGAAGAATGATAATGGAGAAAATCATGGTAGTTGCTCCTGCAACAGCGGTTCCGATGAGGACTGGTTTTGCTGAAGCTTTGAAAGTGTTTCCGGCACCGTCGCTTTCTTCTAAAAGATCTTTTGCATGATCAAAATCTGGATTGAAACCAAACTCTTTTTTAATTTCTTTTTTTACATTAGGTACTTGTTCAATGAGCGAGAGCTCGTAAACAGACTGTGCGTTATCAGCTACTGGCCCATACGAGTCAACCGCGATTGTCACCGGGCCCATGCCAAGGAAACCAAAGGCGACAAGTCCAAAGGCAAACACAGCAGGTGCGATCATGAGGCTACCTAAACCTAGGGTACTAACCGAGTAAGCGATTCCCATCAGCGCAAGGATAGCAAAACCAAGCCAGTATGCACTAAAATTGCCTGCGACAAACCCAGAGAGGATATTCAGAGAAGCCCCGCCTTCACGAGTGGACGTAACAACTTCTTTTACATGACCAGATTTTGTCGATGTAAATACTTTAACAAACTCTGGGATCACTGCCCCTGCAAGCGTACCACATGTGATAATAATAGAGAGTTTCCACCAGAGTGTTTCATCACCAAGCCTATCATGAATAAGGAAATAAGATGCAACGAACGTGAATATAATAGAAATCAAAGAAGTAATCCATACAAGTGATGTCAATGGAGCTTCGAAATTCATCTTTGTGGCTTTCGCGTAGCGTGCTCGAGTGATCATATCATTGATGAGATACGAGAGGCTGCTAGCAACAATCATTAACACACGCATAATGAAAATCCAGACAAGCAGGGTAACTTGTATGAGCGGGTCGTTGATTGCTAGAACGATGAAGGAGATAAGAGCTACCCCAGTAACCCCATAAGTTTCAAACCCATCAGCAGTTGGGCCAACTGAATCTCCGGCGTTATCTCCGGCACAGTCTGCTATAACTCCTGGATTTCTAGCATCGTCCTCCTTAATTTTGAAGACAATTTTCATCAAATCAGATCCTATATCTGCTATCTTAGTGAATATGCCACCAGCGATTCTTAGAGCAGCAGCACCGAGTGATTCACCGATAGCAAATCCAATAAAACAAGGACCGGCGTAGTCTCCAGGTATAAACAACAATATGGCCAGCATCATGAAAAGTTCGACACTGATGAGGAACATCCCGACGCTAATTCCTGCCCTTAGAGGTATTTGATTCACCGGCAGTGGTTTACCACGTAAACTCGCAAAGGCAGATCTAGAGTTGGCAAGGGTATTGATTCGAATACCAAACCAAGCTACTCCGTAACTACCTGCGATACCAATTAGACTGAATAAAAGAATAACGACGACTCGGAAGATTTCAAAATGAAGTAAAACACCAAAGTAGATAACGATAACAGCTCCAATGAACGCCCAGAGAATGAGCAGGAACTTTCCTTGAGTTATAAGGTAGGTTTTACAGGTTTCATAGATTAATTCTGAGATATCACGCATTGATTTGTGAACTGGGAGTTTTTTCACGTGTAAATAATTCAATATCCCAAAAACTAAGCCTAACAGACATACAATAAGACCTATTCCAAGAAGTAGCCGTGCATTTACACCAAAAAATTCTACCGAGCCTAGGTCTGGAATTTTGATTTCTGCTTCTGATGCTAGTGTAGTTGGAGCTATAAGCACGAAAAGCCCAACAACCATCATAAGAATAGCTACGACACGTGAAGTTCGTCCCCATGATGTTTTTCTTTTTTCTATTGTACTATATTGTGAATTTAGTTTCTCCATAAACAATACCACGCCTCTCCGATTTGAGTAACCAGAAACAATATTTTCTATTTTAACATGTCGTTTCTTTATAAGAAATTGATAAAATAAATCAAAATTTTATTAAGTACCTCAAACTATTATCCTTGATTTTTATGGGAGAGCGACCTTCGTACGACGAATACTTCATGGAAATGGCCCAAGTGGTCTCAAAGAGGAGCACCTGTATGAGGCGAAAAGTAGGTGCAATACTTGTGAAGGATAAACACATACTTAGCACAGGATATAACGGTGCACCTAAAGGACTGAGACATTGTTCGGAGGTTGGCTGTTTGAGAGAGGATTTAAATGTGCCTTCTGGAGAACGACATGAGCTTTGTAGGGGCCTTCATGCAGAACAAAATGCAATTATTCAAGCCGCTGTTTTTGGGACTTCTATAAAAGAATCTGTCTTATATTGTACCAACACACCTTGCGTTGTTTGCGTGAAGATGTTGATAAATGCTGGCGTTAAAGAAATTGTCTTTATGGGTGACTATCCAGACAACCTCGCAAAGCAAATGTTGAACGAGAGCAATATTAAAATTAGAAATGTCAATAATAAAAAATTCTATCTGGAATCGAAAAAATGAGAAAAATATAAATACTCTCGAATGATTTACAAGCTTGAGGAGAATATGAAGCGAAAGAATTCATTTGTATTAGATGAGAAAGACGATAAAGCCGTTCAATTATTCTCTGAGCTGGGTATGCCAAAAAATCTCGCTAAGACATTAATGTTCATTTCTCAGGTTGAGGAGTGTCGGTCTGCAGACGTTGAGCAGGGTGCAGATCTCCGACAGCCTGAAGTTAGTGTTGCGATGCAGGAAATGAGACGGAGAGGGTGGGCTAGGAAGAGAGACCTTAAGAAAAAAGGTAAAGGACGGCCTGTTCATATCTATAAACTAACAAGATCATTACCAGATATATTGAGGAACTTTGAAGACGAAAAGATGAAACAAGTGGATACCATTAAAAGTGATCTGACAGAGTTACACGGTTTAATCAAACAATACAAGTAATTACCCCAACTTTAGACCAAAATCATCTTTCTACTTTTCTATTTTATAATAAATTGTTCATTTTATTGGTGGTGTAAAGTTGGAAAAAAGGATTAAAAATATTTTTAATAATATTGAAAAAAAACCTGATGTAATCCTTATAAAAAATTCAGATGAGCCGTATATTGATGATAATTTCTTTTATGTTACTGGCCTTACGCATGGTCTTTTTGAGGGTTCTGTAGCCGTTTTGTTTCAAGATGGTTCTATCGATCTCATTGTTTCAGAACTTGAGTCAGAAATAGCTAAAAAAGCTAAGGCTGGTATCAAGATTTACAGAAGTGAAGAAGATTTTGATAAAATATTGAAAGACTCCATTTCATCCTCTAGCGTTGTTGGTCTAAATTTCGAAGGAATTTCTCAAAAAGAATTTTGCAAGTTAAAAGAAAAGTTATCTGGTATCGAATTTATTGATGTCTCAAAATCTTTTGAGAAAACAAGACTTGTCAAAGATGAACTTGAGATAAATTCGATAAAAAAGGCTTGTACGATTGCTGATAAAGTTATGGAGAATATTCCAGAATTTTTAAATGAAGGTATGTATGAGTATGAACTGGCAGCAGAAATAAATTATTTGATGCAAAAAAATGGTGCTGATAAACCTGCATTTGAAACGATTTCTTCTTTTGGAAAAAGTACTGCTGAACCCCATTATACACATGGCGATGTTGCAGTTAAGAACGGTGATTTAGTTTTATGTGACTTTGGAGCCTGTTTTAAAAAATATAATTCAGATATAACTAGAACCTTTGTATTTGGTAAAGCTAGTGCTGATCATAAAGAGATGTATGAAACAGTTTTAGACGCCCAGCAAATAGGTTTTGAAACTGCAAAAGCAGGCGTGAATGCAAATGAGGTGCATCATGCCGTGGAATCATACATTGATGACACGAAGTTCAAAGGTCGTTTTATTCATTCAACCGGTCATTCTCTTGGTCTGGCTGTTCATGATGGCGGCGCAAGATTTAGTGATGCTAATAAATTCGAATTGAAAGAAAATATGGTATTTACAATCGAGCCTGGTGTTTATCTTCCTGGGTACGGTGGTGTTAGAATAGAAGACGTTATTTTAATTAAAAAAAGTGAAGTAGAGATTTTAACAAAAACATCTAGAGAACTAATACAAATTTAGATAACATCGTCTATTTTTGTACTTTTTATTATTTTTCTTAGCAAAATTATTTAAATATGCATTATTAATATAATAATCTATTATGGTGCGAAAGCAAGTGTTCGTAGCATTTACAGCGATAATGTTTCTACTGACTAACTTTAGTATATTGTCGGTGGGGGATATAGCGAGAAATGACGACGGAGATGATTCTTCTCTTCCATCTTACTGGAATTGGAAAGATATGAATGGTGTAGATTGGACGACGCCTGCAAAGGATCAAGGAAGAGCTCCTAGTTGCGACATTTTTGCAACTGTTGGTGCATTAGAAAGTGTTATTAAAATAAGAGAGGGGTGCGCAGAATTTAACCCTGATCTATCAGAACAATATATTGTTTCTTGTGTTATTGATTTAAAAAATCATTCTTGTAATTATTTAAAAAATATGAACGGAACAGTATTCGAATCTTCTTTCCCATATAAAGCAAGTTTTTTTGTTCCATGTTCATGGAAATCCTCCGACTGGCAAAAATATTTTGTTCCCAGTTCTTCAGTAACTCTTGCAATGGGATCAAATGAAGAATTTATAAAAACTAAATTAATGCAGCATGGTCCTCTATTATTTTGGGTATACTGTCTAGGTCCTTTGTGGAAGAATATATTCTTAGGTAGAGGTTATTTTGGGATGTGGGGCAGAAATCATAATAGCCCTAATGATTATTTTTCTGGAAAATTACCAAAAATCATGCAAGGTTATCATGCAGTGCTTCTTGTTGGTTGGAAAGATGATGAAACTATTGAAAATGGAGGTTATTGGATTTGTAAGAATTGTTGGGGAACAAACTGGGGATATGGAGGATTTTTCAATATTGAATATGACAAGTTAGGAACAGAATTAGGCGATATAGGGTGGATTGATTATGATCCAGATGATTTCAACTGGCCGCCTATTGGTAAGCCAATATTAAATGGCTCAACTTATATGGAGGCTAATATAGAATATGAATTTAACTTCAGTTCAATTGATCCTGAAGGGGACCAGGTATATTACAAATTTTCGTGGGATGACGGTAGCGAAAGTGATTGGTTGGGACCATTTGAATCTGGTGGTGTTGTTACTGTAAAACACACTTGGAATAAAAAAGGAAGTTACAATGTAAAAGCAAAAGCTAGAAACGAAAACGGTCCAGAAAGCGATTGGATGCCTGAAAATAAAAACACTATAAATCTTAACCTAAGATAAGTTTTATTTCCATTACCTTTTTATCAGTATCTGAGATATGGCTTTTTGAGTGGTTCTTATGAGTTGGTATGACGAAGTTGAATATATTAGAGAACAAGCCAAGAAGAATAACGAGTTTTTCTCTAATTCTCTTCCGATGATTGCAAGTGAAAACGTTTTATCTCCACTTTGTAAAGAGATGCTTATCACTGATTTTCACGGCAGATATGCTGAGGGTACTCCTGGGCAGAGATACTACGAAGGCTGCAAGTTTTTTGATAATGTCGAAATAAAAGCAGTGGAGCTTGCAAAGAAGCTCTTCCGATGTTCATACGCTGATGTTCGCCCGACAGCCGGTACAACGGCAAATTTGGCTATTTTAAAAGCTCTGATTAAACCAGGAGAAACTGCGGTTGTTCTAGACCTTGCAAATGGTGCTCATATCTCTTTTGGAAAATGGGGTGCTGCTGGGGTTCGCGGTATCAACTTAGTATCTTATCCGTTTAATAATGAAATTATGAATATAGATGTTGATGGAGCAGTCAAACTCATCAAGCAGGTTAAACCAACCCTTGCATTAAATGGTCAATCTGTGTTTTTGTTTCCCAGTCCGATTAAAGAACTTGCTGAAGCCGCGCATGAAGTCGGCGCATACCTTGTCTACGATGCAGCTCATGTCCTTGGTTTAATTGCTGGGAAGCAGTTTCAGGATCCTTTGCGAGAAGGTGCCGATGTTATGAGCGGCAGCACACATAAAACGCTGCCGGGCCCACAGGGGGGTATGATTGTTTCAGATCATAAGGGCGAAACAGAAGAAGATAAATCGTTTTTAAGAAAACTTAGTTTCGGTGTATTTCCAGGTATTACATCGTCTTATCATCTTCATCATGTTGCAGCTAAGGCAATAGCATATGCAGAACACTTGGAGTTCGGAGAAGCATATGCTAAGCAGACGATAAAAAATGCACAGCGACTGGCACAATCATTGCATGAAAGAGGATTCAAGGTATTTGGTGAAAAACTAGGTTTTACTAAATCACATCAGGTTTTAGTTGAAATAGGACCTGGAAAAGGTAAAGAAGCCTCTAAAAAACTTGAAGATGCAGGTATTGTAACCAATATGAATACAATTCCAGGTGACACAGATCCAATGAATCCGTCTGGTTTGAGATTAGGCACACCTGAACTTACCAGGACAGGTATGAAAGAAAAGGACATGGACGAAGTTGCCAGGTTCTTTGAGAGAACGATTTTGAAAAATGATAACACAACTAAGATACGAAAAGACATAAAAGAATTCAGAAAAGAGTTTCAGGAGATTCATTACTGCTTTAAAGAAGGTTTTAGAGGTTATGATTATCATAAATTGATTTAGGATCATGATTATAGCTCTTACTGGTACGCCAGGAACCGGAAAAACTTCTATTTCCAAGATTTTACAAAAGAAAGGCTTCGAAGTTGTTGATTTAAACAGGATTGCATGTGAAAAAGATTTTTTAATTGGGACTGATAAAAAAAGAGATTCAAAGATTGTAGACATAGATAAAATTAATAGATATTTGGAGAAGAATTACAACAAAAATGAAGTTGTTATTGTTGAGGGGCATCTCTCGCATCTTTTGAAAATTGTTGATAAAGTTATTGTTCTCAGGTGCCACCCTAAACAACTTGAAAAAAATCTATCTAAACGGCGATGGAAAAAGAAAAAGATTAATGAAAATGTCGAAGCTGAGATTCTCGACGTTATCTTATGTGAAGCTGTTGATTTGCATTTAGAGAAAAATATTTTTGAAATAGATGTAACCGATAGATCTTTAGATGTTGCTGCTTCTTTGATCACAAAACTCATAATGGATAAATTTAAATATGGAGAAAAATATAAAATAGGAAGAATTGATTGGTCTGAAGAGATATTAAAGCGTTACTAAAGGTTGAAAATATGGTCCTTGATGATCAGAGAAAAAATGTCGATCCGATAATAACCTCAATTGCCAAGCGCTTTGTAAATGTCAATCCAGATGTTTTTACCTGGACATCTGCTTTGTTTGCATTTCTTGCAGGAGTATTTTTTTATTTTTCCTCTCCAACACTGGAATTAACCAATTATTATCTCTATGGTGCTGTCATTTTTGTTACTTTGAATGGATTTTTCGATGCCATAGATGGCAAGGTTGCGAAATTGGCTAATAAAACTTCAAAAAGAGGAGATTTTCTTGATCATGCGATTGACAGATATGCTGACGTTTTTATGGTCGGCGGTCTTGCATTGAGCCCTTGGTGCAGATATAACAGTATAGGTTTTCTAGCAATTGTTGGCATGCTTCTCACAAGTTACATGGGAACACAGGCACAGGCTATTGGTTTTAAAAGGGATTATTCAGGTGTACTTGGCAGAGCCGATCGACTTGCACTTTTAATAATTACTCCTGTTATCCAACATATTTTACTTCACTATCCAAATTTTAAAATTATTGGAGGTCTATATCTTCTTGAATGGGTTTTGTTCTATTTTGCAGTTATGGGCAATACTACCGCAGTTCAACGTTTTTTTAGTACCCTTGCATGGTTTAAAGAAAAAAATCACAAAAAATGATCTAGAAATATGAAATATATTTTTATATTGGTATAAGTTCAAATGTTTCTGTTATGGAACTCTGGTTATTATTTGGTATAATGTGTTATTTCTTTTATGCTATCTCCACTTGTATTGATAAATATATGATGAACCTGAATTATGGGGTGATTAGCACTAATATTTTTAAAATGTTTTTTGACGGAATGATAGTTTTAATCATTGGTTTAATTTTTTTTAATTTGAATTTTGCTGGTAATTTTTCGTTTTTAATACTGCTACCTGGGGCCATCCAGGCATTTTCGATGTTAATCTACTACACAGCATTAAAATTAAAGGATGTTGGTGAGATCATGCCTTTTTACCAGTCATCCGGAATCTTGTTTATTTTTCTCAGCTCCGTGATAGTATTCAATGAATTTGTCAGTATCTCAAATTATGCGGGCATTATGTTAATTTTAGTTGGTGTTTATCTGGTATTATCAAAAGATGGTTTGAAAATCCCTAAGATGGATAGAGGATCCTTGCTAATTTTAATACTTCTTCCTACTGATGTTATCAGTGCGTTAATAGTAAAGAAATTATTGTTTAATGTCGAACCGATAAATTTAGCTATAATGATGTATTTCTCAGCTACATTATTCTTGGTCTGTTTCCAAATCTTATATAGAAAACATATTTCAGATATTTTTACAGGCTTTAAATCAAAAATCCCAAAAATTGTTAGTGCATCGTTTTTTGGTTCCATAGGAACACTTTTCCTTTATTCTGCTCTGTCTTGCGGATATGCATCAAAAGTGTATCCTCTGCAAGGATTAAACTCAATTTTTATATTTATCATAGCTCTAGTTTTCCTAAAAGAAAAATTTTATTGGCATAGATTAATCGGAATTTTTGTTGCTTTCTTTGGCGTATATCTTGTCTCATAAAATTTTTTAGCTGTGATATCTCGCTAAGAAGTTAAGGGATTTTTGAAAATTCGTCTAGGTTTTTTGCTAGTAATGTTTTATTTGTCCTTTTTTGATTTCCAAGGGTATCAAATGGTTTGTCACCGTAATCGTGTCCCGGATAGACGATCAAATTATCCGGCAAAGGCATTATCTTATTTTTAAGTGTTTTAAACATTTGAGCAAGATTACCTCCTGGTAAATCTGTTCTTCCACAATCGCCAATGAACAGTGTATCACCAGTTAGCAATGCTTCGTTATCAACATTTATGCATATGCCGCCAGGAGTGTGGCCTGGTGTTAATAAAAAATTAAGAGTAATGTCTCCAAGTTTTAACACATCCCCCTCAAAAACAGTTATATCAGTTTTAATATGCATTTTTGAGCCGTCATCTTCTGATGCAACAATTTTTGATGATGGGATGATATCTTTAATCCTCTGTATTCCAGAAGTATGATCACTGTGATGGTGAGTAGCAATAATATATTCCAATTCCAAACTATTTGATGATATGAATTCGATTATTTTTGAATGATCGTAACCTGGATCAACGATGGCGGCTTTTCTTTTCGATGGACAATAAACAACGTAACTGAAGTTATCAAATCCAATTCTGATTTGTTTTATGGTCATAGTAATTTCCTTTAAAACAATTAAATGTTTATAAAATCTATTTTCGCCCTAATTTAATTAGGTTTTACGTTTTGATATTTTTTTAGTTTAGTCCTCTAACTGTCAAAAACGGTGGGTTTTCTTTAATATCGTTTGGGTTAATTTTTATCTTTTTTGAAGGCCTGAGATAGGTCTTTTCAATAACATTCTCTTTTTCGCTATTTGTAATATCTATCACTCTTTCTTCGACTAAAAAAACTTTAGCGACAGTTTCTATCTCATTAAGTTCTTCTTTATTAGATATAATCCCAACAACATTAATGTGGATTATCTCTACCTCCCTTTGTTTGATATTATCTAACATGTATATATTTGTCACTCGCCATAAATAAACTTGTCGAAATTTTCAAAATTTATCAATTACAATTAAATGCAAATTTACTATATACCTCATCCAATAAGATATGAACGATCATATAAATAACGCAGTAATTGTTTCATTAGATAACGATGTTTCTGAAATAACTGAGCTAGCTGACTCTTTAAACTATAAAGTTGTTAAGACTTTTTTTCAGCATCGAGAGAATCCAGATGTTAACACCTATATCGGTAGTGGCAAAATTGAGGAAATAAAAGAGTTCATAAAAAATTCTGATGAAATCAAATTACTAATAGTAAATGGAGAACTTAAGCCCTCACAATGGTTCAATCTTGAAAAAGATTTGGATGTTAAAGTGTATGATCGAGTAAGGCTTATCCTTGCAATTTTTGAAGAACGAGCAGATAAAAACGAAGCAAAACTTCAGGTTAAACTAGCTCAACTTCAGTACGAACGTCCATTTGTTCGCGAACTTATACATCGAGCCAGATCAGGTGAACATCCTGGTTACATGGCTGGTGGAGAATACCAAGTCGATGATTACTACGAAATGATTAAAAAACAGATGAAAAAAATTAAAGAACAATTAGATGGCATAAGAGATCAGAGAGAAGTACGCAGAGGTTCTAGGCACAAAGGCGGATTTTGCTTAGTTTCGCTAGCAGGTTATACCAACGCAGGAAAAAGCAGCCTATTGAATATTTTAACAGGTGAAAAGGTAAAGGTCGAGGACAGGTTATTCTCTACACTTTCTACTACAACTCGTAAAATAGAAAACAAAAACATGCCCATTTTATTAACAGATACAGTCGGTTTTATTCAAAATCTTCCAGCATATGTAATAGATGCGTTTCATTCAACTCTTGAAGAAATCGAAGTTGCTGATGTCGTTTTATTAATCGTAGATATAAGCGAAAAAAAAGAAATTATCGCAAAAAAACTTAGAGTTTCGTTAGATGAATTAATTGAAATAGGTGTAGCATCTCCAATTATTATTACTTTAAATAAATCAGATCTAGTTTCCAAAGAGGTACTGGATAAAAAAATTGAGTATCTGAGTAGACTGAATTTAATAGAAAATAGGGATGTTGTGCCCATCTCAGTGAAAAACCAAGAAAATATTGATAGGCTGCTCGAAATAGTTCATGATTCTCTTCCTCAGCTTGTTAGATTAAAAATAAAACTTCCTATAAATACGAAATCTCAATCCTTCATATCTTGGATTTATGAAAAAGCTAGTGTTTTAGAAATCTCATATGATAGTTTTGTAACTCTTGAGATAGAATGCAATAATGTGGTGCGGGAAAAAATAATTTCAGAATGTAGAGACCTCGAGGGTTCACGTATCTTTTGATTGCTTTTTTTTATAAGCGACTATGGATAATAAAAATTAAACAGAGTCAAAATACAAAGAAAAGTATAAGTTCTTGAAATACATTCATCTTTTGATTAGGAGAGATGGACATAGGATGAGTAAAGATAGTAAAATTAACCTTAGATTAGAAGTTTTTAAAGATCGAAATTCCGGAAAATTATCGATAACCGCTCATTTTAATCATAATGCGCCCAATATATACAGAGATAAAGATGGGTATATATGGATGCCAACGGAAGACGAAAAGGATCTAATAAATGAGGCATTTGATCTTGTTTCCATTAATTCATTAGCTCCATCTCATAAAAATAATTTTGAAAAATGGGAAGAAGATAAAAAAATAATACCTGCATCAAAACCAGAGACAAAAACTGAGCGAGAAAAACCTATGGATGTTCCTCCACTAAACAGAGAACCAACTGTGTTTAAGGCAAATGCCAATGACATCAGAACCGATGAATTTGTTAAAGGTGCCGATCTGCCTGATAAAGATATTCAAGATAAACCACATGAACACGAAAGAAGAGAACAACCCAACTTCGATGAAAAAGAAACTGAAAAAAAAGAAGGGGATGATGGCTTTATCGTTGAAGCTGATGAAGACGCAATTAACGCGGCATTAAAAAAGCACGTTGAAAAAGATAAAGCATTTGTCGAAGCAGATGAACAAACTATCATCGAAAAGGTTTTAAGTCAAAAAAAGAAAGGAAAATGGAGTAGAAAATAAACCAATTCTTTTTTTATTTAATCTCATAAAGATTATCTGCAAAGTCCCTGATGAAAATTAGTGTTTTTAGTTCTTTTTTTACAAAAATAGGTTTGATGCCATATTTTTTGCATCTTATCATTAACTCGTCTTTATCGTTAATCTCTAGGCATGTATGCTCATATGCATATTTTGTTTGTTTCTTTGTGATAAACACTTCAAAACATATCTTTTCGTTGTCGTAGACATCTACTAAAACTTCTTCATCAACTCCAAATATTGCTTTTGTTAACTCTTTAGAAACAGTAAATGTCTTTTTAAGTGGTATTTCAAGTATTTTTGTAAAAAATATTTCTGCTTTGTTTCTGTCTTTGTATTGTAGGGCAACATGTTTGAGATTTATTTCTTGGCTCATATGATGTCTAGTTTTTTACCTAGTTTTTCGAATTTATCAAGTGTATAATCTAGATCTTTTTTTGTGTGTCCAGCGTTCATCATTGTTCTTATACGTGCTTTGTCTTTTGCGACCATAGGAAACACAATTGGGAGAGCAAAGATACCTTCTTCAAACAGTTTGTTTGATAGTTCCTTTGCTTTGGCTGAGTCTCCGACAATTACTGGTGTTATCGGTGATTCGCTTTGGCCAGTATCAAATCCCATAGATTTTAGTTCTTTTTTGAAATATTTTGTATTCTCCCATAGTGTTTTTACATGTTGCGGTTCAGTCTCTAAAACATCGATTGCCGCAAGTTGTGCTCCAGATACAGCGGGTGGATGTGAACCCGAAAGAAGCCATGTTCTTGATTTATTGTATGCAAAGTTTACTAGATCTTGGCTTCCGGCTATTAGGCCGCCTACAACTCCAAATGCTTTACTGAATGTCCCCATTTCAACATCGATTTTTCCTTCGATTCCAAAGTGTGCCCCGATTCCTCTTCCATCGGGTCCAATGACTCCTTCCCCATGAGCGTCATCTACGTATGTCATTGCACCATATTCATTTGCAAGTTTTACGATCTTATCCATAGGAGTGATATCACCATCCATGCTGAACACTCCATCAGTTATAATTAGGATCCTTCTGTATTTCTTGTCGGCGTCTTTTAAGGCTTTGTCTAATTCGCCCATATCACGATGTTTGTATACCGCTCGATCTGCTTTTGTAAGTCGAACGCCATCTATGATACTACCATGATTAAGTTCATCAGAAATGATTACGTCTCCTTCGCCTACAAGTTGAGGTATAAGGCCGGCATTTGCAGCGAAACCGGTTTGATAAAGTAGAGCGGCTTCAGTTCCCTTGAATTTGGCAAGGCGTTTCTCGACTTCCATATGTAGCTTCATAGTACCTGCAATTGCTCTTACTGACCCGGAACCTGCACCATATTTTTTTGCAGCATCTATTGCGCCTTTTATGAGACGCGGATGATTGCTAAGGTTTAGATAATTGTTAGAACAAAGCATAATTACTTTTTTTCCGTCAACCACAGAATGAGGTTTTGATCCTGTCTCAAGGATGTGTAGTTTCCAGTCAAAATTCTTCTTAACAAGATCTTCATATTCTTCTTTTAAAAATGCGTTTGGATTTCGTTTCATAAATTATTTGCCTCCAGTTTTCTATAAATAAGTCTTAGTGTTTTTTGGGTGAAACATATGATAATATTAAAACTTTATCCTGGGCCAACTAATCAATTAAATGATTCTTAGAGAATTTACACTACTCTCGAAAGCATCATAATAAATGTCATAATCTTCGGGTATTGCTGTATAAGTTAGTATAATGAGGTTAGAATTTTTTTCAACTGCCACCTGTTTCATTTTTAATTCAATATTATAATCTTGAACCGTGTAAGTAAATACATATTCATATGCGTTCATTCCATTTACTGTCCTTGTATTATTTGAAAGTAGAGTATCTGCAAAAGAATCGTCGTATGAGTTTATCTCTGAAATTATATAGTTTTCAAGTGACATCCCAGTTGGTAATTGGCCCGGCACAATATTTATATTGTCTATGTTATTAGGTGCGAAAAATGATACTATTGCACCAGAGCTTCCGCTTGTGTTTGTTGTCCAACCTGCAGGTGGATTTAAACCGAATCCGTATGTTGTATTAGAATAACCTAAATTACTCAGTGGATTATTATTACTATTCTGGATTGTCACGGCAAAATATACTACAATTACTATACCAATAATCATTATGATTAATCCTGCAACAACAAGTTTCATATTTTTTTTACGAGGAATTGCTTGAGTTATCTGTAAACCACAATTACCACAAAAATTAGAATTTTCTTCTAGCCTCATACCACAATTTGGACAAAATATTGCCATTATTTCCCACCTCAAACCACAAATATATAACAACAATTTACTTATAAACTTCTCCTCAAAAATCAGTTGGATTGGTTTCATTTTAGATAATCAGAGTTATTAAAAATTGTTGGTTTGTATCTTAACAACTCTGCTAAGACGATAACCAATAACCACCATCATAAATTCTTTTTTTGCAAAAAGATGATCGAGTTTTTTATCCCCCGTATCAACGCGAATAATTGGAGTAGATGCAAGTTTTGATGGCGTTGAGATAACTATAATATTGTCTAGGCCTATTTTCTTGATAACCTTGGGACTGAGTTGAAGATTTCCCCTGCCCAAAATAAAACCTTGGGCACCAATTGGGCTAAGAATTAACTTTGCTTTAGGATATTTTTCTAAGAGTTTCAAAATCCCTTCCTCATTTAAATCATTACCAACAGATTGTTTTTTGTAAACAGCATCTATGCCTAAAAGAGTATTTTTAACACCCAATTTTTTTGTTATGTAATCAATAGTACCACCCGAACCAAACAAGAACAAATAGTCACTATTTTTTTCAATCTCGTCCTTAATATGCTCAGCAAGTTCATCTTTGATTTCGTTGTCAGATATAGATTCAAAAGTAGATTTACCAACCTGGACATAGGTTGGTTCAACTATACCTTTTGCTATTCCCAAAAGCCTAATTTTCCACTGACCTTTGCGATACAACTCTTCGTCTAAATCCATTATCTCGACGTCACCTATAGTTAGATGTTTGTTTACAAATTCATGAAGCATTTTTGCTGAGGCACTTGTATTGATCCCAAAAACACCAGAATGCATCTTTACTCCAGATGGAATGCCAAGGATTGGTATTTTATTACTAACGATTTCAAATATGTCCCTTGCAGTTCCGTCTCCACCACAAAATAGAATTAAATCAACCTTTTTCTCTAGGAATTTTTCACATGCATTCTTAGTATCAACAGATTTAGTATTTTTTTCTGTGGGGAAGTAAACTATTTCTATCTTAGTTACACCTGTCTCGTTGAGTTCATCACCACCCATGTTACCAGAGCATGTGAACCATTGGATATCATCTTTTTTTGAATAATTTGATAAAAATTCTTTGATTGTTTCTACAGCTTTATCGGATGCAACTGGTTTCGCACCTAATTCTATCGCTTTTTTTAAAATGCCGTCTGTTCCTTTTAATCCTACTCGCCCACCCATACCTGCAATAGGATTAACTAGGAAACCAACTTTTGTTACCATTATTTTATCGATTCTAAAACTAGATTTTGTATTTAAACACTTAGACTAAAAAATAAGAAAGGAGAGCTGACCCAAAGTCAGCCCAAAATAAACCATCTATTTCTTTTTAAGATACGGTAAACCTGTTCTTTTGTTGACACCTACAACATACCCATTTGGTAATTCACAGGGTTTGCCACTTTTTGGTGATCTCTTGCTGAAGAAATAGATTGTTTGGTTTCTTCCACCCTTAAGTTTTACATCCCTTGTGTATAATGTCCATCCGTTATGTACATATGCCATAATCTTTACCTCCGAGATATCGAATACTTATCTTAACATTTAAGTTTTTCCTTATTTTTATCCTGTTCTAATCTCTAATTCCCTCTTTTAATACGGAAAAAACGGCTTCCCCTTCGGGGAGATGCGGGGAATCAATTAATCTCGCGATCCTTTTTGGGCCTTTACTTTTACGTAGATATAGCCTAAAAGTGGCAGTGTGACCTACAATATGACCCCCTATTGGTCTTGTAGGATCCCCAAAAAAAGCGTCTGGTTTTGCGGAGACCTGATTTGTCACACAAACAGCACCATTGTTTAGGTCACCCCATCTAAGAAGATCATGCATATGCCTGTTGATTTTCTGTTGTCTATCCGCAAGAGCACCTCTTCCGATATATTCGGCTCGAAAATGTGCGGTGAGCGAATCTACTATAAGAAGTTTAGATGGTATCTCTTTAGACAACTCTTTTACTTTTTCAACGAGTAACATCTGATGGTTCGAATTGTAAGCACGTGCAACATGAATCTTTTCGAGAATTTCATCTGGGTTTAATTCATATGCTTCGGCCATCTGAGTTATTCTTTCTGGTCTGAACGTGTTCTCTGTGTCGATATAGAATGCATGACCATTTAGTCCACCTTTATCGGTAGGTAATTGAACTGTAACACACAATTGATGTGCAATCTGTGTTTTAGAAGAACCAAATTCTCCAAATAACTCGGTTATTGCTTGTGTTTCAAAACCTCCACCCATAAGTTCATCGAAGCTTTTTGAGCCGGTAGTAAGACGTCCTATTTTTCCTCTTCTTTCAAGTAAAGTGTTCCCAGTTTCGAAATTTCCTACATCTGCTAATTTTCTTGCACTTTGTATGATTTTTGCCGCAGTTGGTTCACCGATTTCTGCTACCTCTGCAAGCTCTGCGGGAGATGCAACAGCTATATCCATCACGTCTGCATACCCGCCCTCTCTTAGTTTTTCAGCTGTAGCTGGTCCAACGCCAGTTAATTTTCCGATTTTATCCTCGTTGCTATCTTTCCCCATAAAAACCCTGGGTAACGTAATTACTTATTATATATAAATATGTGGTAGAGAGAATTAAAACTATTATTCAATAAAGAAATTTTTAACTGCAAATTTTTTTTAATGGTTATCCCTTTACTAATAAACAAGTAAAAAAATTTTTATGCTTAGTTAAGCTGAGGAACACCAAATATGGAATCAAAATATTATCCCTGGGGTGGAGAATTTACGGAATGCAATCAGAAAGGATGTGTAGCTGTAGTGCTTCTCAATATAGATTATACTCCATCTGATAAAGTTGCTATATACGGACCGCTTAAAACTGAGAATATCGGTATAGAAAAGATTGTTGCAAACGTCATATCAAACCCTCATATTAGGTACCTTGTTATTTGTGGAGATGAAATAAGAGGCCATCGTTCCGGTTCATCACTTATTGCGCTCAATAAAAATGGAATAGACAATCAGCATAGAATTATAGATGCTTCTGGGGCGATACCGTATATTGAAAATCTAAACAATGAAGCAATTGGTAGATTTCAAAAACAGATAGAAGTAATAGATCTGATTGGTGAAACAAATAAAAACAACATTGACAAAAGTATAAAGGACTGCGTATTAAGATCTCCTCCGGCATTTGGAGAACCTTATATAGCAATACAAATTAAACCCCAAGTAACGATTTTGCTTGATGATAAAAGAGTGGTTCATTCAAAAATTGTGATAGATTATATGGGAAAAGTTAAAAAAAGAGGCGAATAAATGTTTTCCTTTACAAAAGAACAAAAAGTCTTTGATATTTCTGGAATACGTATTGGTGGGCAACCTGGTGTATACCCTACAGTTTTATTTGGTGGTTTATTTTTTAAAGGAGAACCAAATTTTTCAGAAGCAAAAAAACAAATTAAAAATATGCTAGATATAAGTAACAAAACTGGTAACCCTGCAATCCCTGATTTTTTTATCAAAAAAGAACAACACATCGAAGAAATCATAAATTTTATCGAAAAAACGCTTCCAAAAAACCATCCGTTTTCGATTGACATAATTGAACCATCACTAAAGATAAAAATCTTAGAATGTCTTGATGAAAGAAATCTGCTTCCAAGAACCGTTTATAACTCCATCCATGTTGGAATAACTGACGAAGAACGCAAAGCATTAAAAAAATACACGCCTGAAATGGCGATAATTGTTGCATTTAATCCAAAAGACAAATCACCAGATGGAAAAATCGAAGTGCTTCAGAACGGTGCCAATTTAACAGATGCCGGGTTACTTGATATTGCAAAAAATTTGGGTATTAAAAAAATTCTGATAGATACTGCTGCACTAGCACCTGGTGATAACAGCGGTGCGGCGATTGCAGCAATTCCAGTTGTAAAAGAAGAATATGGTCTGCCAGCAGGTTGTGCGATTCACAACGTTGTAGAAAAATCAAAATGGCTTGTAAATTTTGAATCAGCGAAAAAATCAGTCGACGCGTCTTCTAATGTGAATATACCTTTGTTTGGTGGGAATTTTGCAATTTTCGGTCCAATTGAAAATTCAGAGTTGGTATTTCCAATAATCGCATGGCAAGATATTTTAATTTCAGAATATACGGAAAATTATTTCGGCATTAATCCTGTTGCTTCTCATCCGAGGAGGAAATTATTCTGACTAAGAAAGTAAAAACTACAGTTGTTGGATCTTATCCTGCACATATTGATGCCATGGACGTAATGAAGGGATATTTTAATCAAACAGATAGTTCTTGGAATAAATATATTGCTTCGGCTGTGAATGACATGGTTGAGGCAGGTGTAGAAATTATTTCAGATGGGCAAACCCGGGATCCATTTGTGAATATTTTTACAAGAAAGCTTAAAGGATGTCGGATTAGAGATAGAACAGAGGTCATCGGTAAAGTAGAATACACTGGGCCAATAACAGTTGAAGATCAAAAATACGTAAGGACTTTGGTTCCCAAAAATAGGCAATTAATCGGGCTTTTAACTGGTCCTTATACTCTCACGAAATCCAGTGTTGATCTTTTTTATAACGACGAAAAAGAACTTGCTTTTGATTTTGCTTATGCACTCAAACAAGAAGCTCAGTTATTACAAAAATACGTTGATATCCTTAGCATAGATGAGCCATTTTTCTCGATGTGTGTGCCAGATTACGGTAAAGAACTCATAAATACAATTACCAAGGATATTTCCTGTCCGACGAGACTTCATACTTGTGGTGATATTTCAAATGTTATTCCAGAGATTCTAGAAATGCCGGTCGATATTCTTTCGCACGAATTCAAAGCGTCACCAAAGTTATTTGACTCATTCAAACAATACAACTTTACTAAGAATATATGTTTAGGGTCAGTTCGTTCCGATAATGTAAGAATCGAAACCGTCGATGAAATTGTAAATCATATAAAAAATGGAATTGACGTATTTGGGGATAAGATTAGTCAGTTGGCACCAGATTGTGGATTAAGGATGCTTCCGAGAGATGTAGCATTTCAAAAGTTGAAGAATCTTGTAAAAGCAGGTGAAAAAGTATATGGTGGATAAAGAGGTTCCTTTGATTAAAGCTAAAAAAATAGCTGAGAAAGATGTTATTCTAGATCCCAATGGTTTCTTTGTTATAGAAGTTGATAAAAAACATAGTGAAATTCGAGTTGAGTACTACTCAAATGTCTATAAAAAAAAGAGAATAGTATCTGGTATTTTACAAAAAGTTTTTTCTGGAACAAAAGCAGACGCTTTGTGCGACACGATAGTTAAAAATGTCCCAGATCTTTTACCCACGCACTACATGTACCTAGGTAGAGAGCTTCAAAGGGCTCAGTGCGCACTTGAGAAAAACAAAAAATATATTCAAGGTGGATGCTAAATTTTTTTGAAAGTTCCTTTGCTGTTTAGATGTATCTCTTCCTTACCGTTATTTTGCTTTGTATTAACGTTGTCAATTTCTATTATATCTCCGGGTTTTAATTTCTGAATTTCTTTTACCTTTTCGCCCCATACAGTTATCTGCTTGATACTCCCATCTATTTCTAGTGTCATATTTGTTACAAAACCAAATTCTCCGTTATCCTTGAAAAAAGCTCTAGTGGGTTCAATTTCTACCAATTTTCCTTTGATTATATTACTCTCGGATTTTTCTTTTTTTAATTCTGTTGCTTCTTCCGGTTCAATTTCTAATAGGCTCCATCTGCCAACGTTTAGCTCCATACCATTAAAACCATTTTTTGTATAGCCATTAATGACTTTGACTTTTGTTCCTATCTGTATTGTTTTGTTTGCTACAAGTTCTACATCTTTATCCCAGAGAGCGAGTCCACATGCTCCTGTGTCATCTTTTAGTTCTAGATTTATTACATGTCCAGTTGATCCGTTTTTTCTGTTGAAGTTTCTTGATTTATTTATGTCAGTAATTTTACCAAGAACCGTGCATTCCATCTCTGGCTTAAGATCTGCTATTCTTGCTATGTTCTGTTTATTTCTTCCCAGTTCATCCACGATCAGCAATGCAGCTGTATTATCATCTAAAAGTTCATCGTATTCTTCTCTAATTTTGTTTATTTCTCTTTTGAAATCTTGCTTTGTCTTTATGTCTTTGATTTGTTTATAAAGTTCTTCTCTGGTTTTTTGCATCCAAATGTTAATACAGATATTGTGTTTAAATCTATTGCAAAAATATTTGGAAGATGATAAAATTGTTGGGGCAGGGAAGGCTGGAGGTGGTAAGGAGAGGAGGTGAAAGGATAAAAATTAATTCCTTCCCCGTCTCAACAAATCTACGGTTTATTCTTTCTAGTTTCTCTTTAAAATGATTTGTTGTACAAGTGTTACCTGAGTTCTTTACAATTCTTACCCTGAAGCTAGGTTGACAAATAAAACTAGGTAATCTGCTATTTCAATTTGTAGTAAAAACATCTTAAATTGGTATAAAATATTGTTAAAGAGAGATTTAAATAATAAATAGTTGTTTTAAAATAGTGGGTTGGAGGAAAAATATGCAAAATAATATTGTTAAAAAAACATTAGTTTTTGTCATAATCGCCTTGTTTATCGGGATTGCCATTCAGCCCGGAATGTCAGCCAATAGTGTACCTGAAGAAGAAAAAACAAATGTAGAACCAAAAGACTACTTGTATCAAACAGTTATAGACATAGCAAATAATCCTGAGGTGAAGGATTTATTAAATCAAATAAATAAGAAAAATTTTTTCAGTAATGATTTTGATTCTAGAGACGTGATTTTGAAATTATTATTTAAGAAACCTGGGATACTCCTATCCACGCTATTCACTATACCTACAATATCTTATAAATATCTTAATTTTGCGTATCACCAAGGTTGTGAGATAACAGACGTCATCGGAGAAGATAAAACTTTAGAAATAGTAGAATCAATTAATATTACTAATCTTCAGATTTTTGATAGTTTAACCTGTATAGTAATGAACAATACAGAATTACGCAGTAGAATTGAAACACTTGAAATAATGAACAATGAATTGAATTCTGATAATCCACCGTATCCAATTATTTGTAAAATCTTAGAGATGATTGTTATTGTTTCTATTTTTATATTAGTCTACGTACCTATAATTAAATCACATTTTCGAGAAAATTCATTAATTTATCGTTGGTTAACTTCTTTGTATTGTATGTCAGATTTGTTTGGATCTTTCATTTATGTTATAGCTCTTTTGCTAGATTGTACGGAAGCTCCTGAACCGCCTTAATTATCACAATAAAACAAATAGTAACTGTATAATTTGTAGTGTTTGATGGAGGAAAAAAAGATAAAGGCTATTGTTCTCCAGAGTCACTCTTTTTTGTTTCACCAGCAACTTTTTTTATCAAAAAATCTCTGATTTCTTCGGGCTTTGTGGAGCTGATACCAAAATATTCAGGGAACAATTTTGTTGTGGTGAGCATCTCAGTTGAACCGTGTTTTTTAGAATAAACAAGCCTCATTGAAACAAGCTCGTCTACTTGTTCATAGGCTTTGGTTCCTATCATTCTTCTGAGATTAGATTGCTTTACAGGTTGATGAAACGCGATAAGCGTTAAAGTTTTTAAAAGATTACTTTCGATTTCAGGCCTGGTAACCATCACAGATTGTTCAGCGAATTTTTTCTTTACCTGCATTGCAAATTTGTCTCCGGCTTTTACTACTTCCATTGATGTTTCGTTTTTTCTTGTTACATTGTAATCTTCGATCAATTCTTCTAAAGTTTTTTTAATTGTGTCCGGATTCAGACCGGTTGCCTCTTTTATTTCGTTAATGCTCACTGGTTTGCTCGCAGAAAAAAGAACAGATTCGACTAAACCTTTTTCTTTAACACCCATGCTAATTACTCCCTCTGACTATATCAAACATTTTTAATATATATCTTTCCATATGGAAATTTCTGTTGATGCACAGATATTTTATTCTCATACGCAAGAAATAAAACAGACACCAATATTTTTATTAATTCTTCTCGTCCATCTTTTTCGCATATATCCATAATTGAGATTGTTTTATTCTGAAACTTTTTTATTCTTTCCCATACCACCCGGAGATCCTCTTCCAAGTGATCTTCATGTGCTGTTCCTTTCATTCGCTTTCTTGCCGATTCTTCCAACCTCTCTCGCTCTTCTTTTCTCTGTTGCTCTAGTAGTTGATGTTCCTCTGATTCTTTTCGAGCTTGATCAAAGGCATTCAAAAGTTCTATGAGTGATACTTTTCGTTTTGCATCTCTTCTAAGTGGTTCATCCAAAGGAGATTCAGGCATGTTCATTACGAGGCTTGTATAAGAATAAGCATCATCTTTAGTAAGCCAAATCTCTGAGGGTATATCTCCCCAACCCAGTGGTTCATATTGCTCTTCTTGTTTTTCCATAGATACAACAAGATTATCGCTTTGAAGCTTCAGCACTCTCCAGGCCATGTAGATTATTCGACCTGCTGTTATTAGGTCAATTTTTTCTTCTTTTGCCCTTTTTAGATACATGCTTGAAAAACTTACCAAGTCGATATCCCAGGGATTAAGTTGATTTTTTATTACAAGTTCAAATGCGATTGCAATTGATCTATCAAACAGATTGTCGATCGATATGTGCTCCCCTTCGTTTGACTTCTGTGCCATATCTACGTATTGGTTTATCCTTATTGCATCATCTTTTTCATCAATAAGTGCTTTATGAAAAAGCAGATGATTTATGACATCGTTGTCGATCTTAAGCTGCTCCGCCAACACCTCTTCCTCCTTGCGTGTTTATTTCTCCTCTTGGTCCTACCATTGATGGGTCGATATTTCCTATCATTTCAGAAACTCCTGTGTCTTTCATAGTTACTCCGTAAACATGATCTGCCTCTTTTAAGGCCACCTTGCGTAGTGTAACCATAATAAACTGAGAATCCTCTGCTTTTCTCTTTACCATGCGAGATACGGTTTCAGCATTTACTCCGTCTAAGAACATATCAACTTCATCTAAGACGTAGAACGGACTTGGATCATAGTGTTGAATTGCAAAAATAAACGCGAGTGACGCGATGCTTTTTTCTCCTCCAGAAAGAGCCGAGAGTAAAAGCACTTTTTTGCCTCTAGGTCTTGCTTTAATTGTAAGGCCACTGTCAAAAATATTTTCAGGGTTTTCAAGTTGAAGTTCTGCTTCTCCTCCTTCTGAGAGTTGTGCGTACATATCCTTGAAATTTTTGTTTATTACATCATATATTTCGAAAAATCTCTCTTTTTTCTTCTCGGTTACTTCATCTACAAGTTTAATTAGATCTTTCTTCTGCTCCTTTAAGTGTTTGACATCCTCATCAAGTTTGTTTTTACGCTCAGATTGATGATCATATTCTTCCAAAGCTCGCATATTCACTGGTTCTAACTTTCTCATGGATTCTTCAGTTACCTTCATAGTATCTTTTAATGACTCAACGTTAGGCATCTTGGTATCAGTAATATTAACGTTGTAAAGTTTGAGCTCTTGGTCTAATTCCTTTATAGAATCCTCAAGAGTTGGCAATCTGTATTTAGCTCTTGAAATTAAATCATAGTAAGATTCGCCCCGTGTATCACTCTTGTCTAGTTCGTTCTCGATTGTAACTGTTTTTTTGTATATTACATCACGCTGAGATGCTAATTCCTTAATTTTTCCAGTCATTTGTTCTTCAACTTTCATGAGAGCTTTTAGCTCGTTACGATAAGTTGAACGAGATTCCTTTGATTCCTGTATAGCTTTCTTGCATTCCTCGATTTCCTTGTTCTTGTTTCCTAGATTAGTTGTAATCTCGTTCTTTCTCTCGTCAAGAAGCTCCATCTTCTTTTCTGAAGCTTCTCTTTCCGATGAAAGACTCAAGGTCGTCTCGTGAAGTTTTGATACCTCATCTTCTAAAGTTCTTGATTTTTGAGCTAATTCTTTTTTAGTTCCTTTCAAAAGAATTTTTCCTTTTTCCTCTTTCAATGCATCTAATTCGCCAAGACGTTTTTCAAGTGTTTCAGTTTCAGATATAACTTCTTTTTTCTTAGTTTCTAATTCTTCTTTTTCTTTTATCCTTGCTTCTAAATCCTTGTTAAGAATCTCAAGTTTTCCTGTAAACTCTTTTTTTCTTAAATCTAAATCTTTAACTTGTATCTCTTTGTCTCCTTTTGTTCTAATTTCTCCTAAATTGTTTTCTATTTCCACGATCTCTTTTTTTAATTCTGCAAGGTCAAAGGAAAGTTTTTCTTGGCCGTTAATAGCGTTTTGAAGTTCTTTTGTGACTTGCTCTAATCTGCCTCGGTCAACACTGCTAAATGATATCTGAGTTTTAGGTATGCTACCGCCGACCATTGCACCGCTTGCTTCGATCAAACTACCTTTTAAATCAACAATTCGTACACCGCCCATCAGACGACGTGCGTCATCTAAACCATTGACCACAACAGTATCACCAAATACATACCAAAATGCACCTGCGTATTCCTCTTTGAATTTGACCAAATCCATTGCAAAGCCATGGGCGCTTGGATCTTTAACAGTTAATAGTGCTTTACCACGAGGTTTACCTGCGATTATTTTATTTAAAGGCAGGAATGTTGCCCTGCCAAGTTTCTCTTTTTCTAAAAATTTAATTGCTTTTGCTGCAACCTCGTCATCATCAACTACAATGGACTGCATACGAGTCCCAGCGGCAATTTCTACTGCTATTTCATATTTTTTATCAACGTTAGCAAGCTCAGCAATTGTTCCATGGATGCCTTTTAATTTTCCATCGTTACGTGCTTTTAAAACTTCATTTACGGTTTGGTTATATCTGCCTTGTACAGATTGCAACGCGTCATATTCGGCCTGGAGTTTTGATTGTTCGAGCTGGAGTCGCCTAATGGCATTTTCAAGATCTGAAAGTTGCTCAGAAAGATTCGATTCTTTTTTCTTCTTTTCAAAAAGTTTATTTTCGAGATCCTTTGTTCTTTTACTCGTTTCCTTAAAATCTTTTTTGGATTCTTCAGATTGCCAGTTTACATCTTTTAATTCAAATTCATATGTAGATTTTGTTTCTTGCATTTCTGCAATCTGTAATTCTAAAGCTTCCATTTTGTCGGTAAAACGATTACGTTTAAGTTTCAATTCGTGGATCTGACTAGTTTTTTCGTTGTACTCCTCACGCATCTTAACGAGTTCATGAGTTAAATCCATTGATTTATCATCTGATTTTGCGATGTCTCCTTTAAGATTTGTAAGTTCTGTCTCTTTTGCTTGTAAATCTGTCTGTTTCTCGGCAATTTGTTTTTCAAGTTCTTCTTTTTTAGATGTATTTTCCTTTAACTCATTTTCTATGGATCCAAGATTTGAGTTCGACTCATTGAGTTCTTTTTGTATTTCTGCAATATGAGTGTTTGAGTAATTTACTCTTTCGTCGATCTTTATTTCTTCGCTTCTAAGTGCATCAATTTTAGATTTGATCTCCTTTACTTCATCTCCACCCACTTCACAGATTTTTTTCTCAATTCCTTCTAGTTCTTTACGAGTTTCTTCATATTTATTTTTTAACTCTTTACTTTTTTCATCTAATGAATTTTTTTCGTTTTCATAAGATTCAATTTGCTTTGCAATTTCAGCAATTTGCGCCTCAATTTCTTGCTTTTTTTTCAGAGAAATCTTTGCTTTCGTTTCATATAATTTATCCTTTAGCTCCTTGTATCTAAAAGCTGCATCTCTATCGTTTTTAAGTTGTCTGATTTGATTGGATATCTCAGATAAGATTATACCTATTCTTTCGAGGTTACCATCAACGTCTCCTCTTTCTTTTTCTGCTTTTTTAATGTCGTTGTCAAAATTACTTATACCTGAGATATCATCTATCATCTTTCTTCTGTCAATCGACCCCATCTCAATGAGACTAGTTACATCACCTTGTTGTACTATGTTATATCCGCTTCCTGACATTCTGGCATGTAAAAGCACATTTTCAAAATCAGAGTATTGTGCTGTGCGACCGTTAATATAGAAATAGCTATAGTAATTATTGGCGTCGTCTTTGAGTGGTGCTCGCTTTATCATCCTTGTAAGTACGACTTCATCAGAATCGATGGGCATTTTTCTTGCTGAATTGTTAAAAACTAGAGAAACTGTACAATATTTTTCTGGATTTTTATGTTTTTTGCCTCCGTTAAAGATGAGGTCTGTCAACCTTCCAGCACGCATGACTTTTGAGCTTCGTGGGCCTAGTACAAATAGGATGGCATCAGCAATATTGCTCTTTCCAGCTCCATTTGGTCCAGTTATTGCTGTAAAACCTGGAAAAAATGGTACGGTCAGTTTACCCCCAAACGACTTAAAATTTTCCATTCTAACTTCTTTTAGATACAGATTGCATCCCTTCCTATCATGTTATACTAAATCACTTCTTCCTATCTATTTTGGCATCCCTTTATTTCCAAAAACAGATTTGAGTATATAAAATTTTGTAGATATTACTATTTCATAGAACTTATTTGCTATAAATATCTATTAATTATGAGTTCGAGAAATAAAAATTATCGATAAATGACCCTGAGGCGCGCCATGTTATTTGGCCATATACGTAAGAACCGTACTTGCCTACTTCTATTACATCGCCAATACTTACTTTTCCCCACTCTGATGGAACATGTTCACCATAGTAATGTATCGACGAACGGGTGAGATTGATCCAATCCCAATGGACCGTTTCAGAATCGTAACTGTAGCCCGAATTAACACTTATGTTAATGTCTTCCCATTTGAATTCAGGCTCTGTAGAATAACTAGTTAATGTGTCGTTTCTTGTTAGTGTTATTATAGCGCCATAAGCTGACAAAGTAACTTTATCATCATTTATAAAATTATAACTTATTTCGAATTCAGACATGTATGAATCTGAAGTACTATACATATTCGTGTTCTCTATGTTCAATTTAAGATGTAACTTTCCACCCTTTCCCTCATAATTGTACCATTGGATTGAAGGTTTATTTCCTATTTCGGTGACGGTTAGAGTATTATTTTTTTCATCTTCCTCAAATTGTATATCAGAACTTGAGTATGAATACGAGGTATTCATCTTTAAAGATCCATTTTCATAAAATGTCCATATGGCCGAACTTCCTGAGGGCGATAAATTTGTTTCTGCATTCCAAGTTCCATAAAATCTGGCTGTGTCATCCTTAGAAATGGTAAGTAATACAAATCCTATTATTATCCCAACCATTACTAATATTAATACAACGACTGTGATAAGTTTTCGATGTGTTTTTTTAGGATAGTTTGTAGACGGAATTTTTGTATATCCGGAATCTTTTTTAGATGAAATAATTTCTTCTTCAATCTTTGTATTACAATTTGGACAAAATAACGTTGAATCATCGATGCTAGATCCACAATCAGGGCAATATTTTACCATTATTTCTTCACCCAAAGATATTTCGGGTTAAATCTATGCCGCAGGAGGGGATCGAACCCTCGACATCACGGTCTTCAGCCGTGCACTCTCCCAGCTGAGTTACCGCGGCACTTAGAGAAAATCTAAAACTTTATTCTAGTGTTTTTTTAAGATCTTCTGCTGTTTTGCTAATTTCAGTTAATGTTTTTTTGAGTATATTTATGGTCACGGAAACCCTGTCTGTGGTTACCGCACCTTGTTGGGATGGTTCTATAAGTCCATCTTGTTCAAGTATTCTTAATGAGTATCTTACCATGTGTTGTGGGAAACCGGTCATTTCAGATAATTTTATTATTCCCATTGGTTGACTTTTTTGTAGGATTTGAAGTATATGAACATGTCTTTTTAATATATCTATCTCCGTTTCTATAACATTTGTTAAAACACATCTCTCTTTCTTTTTTTCGTTCATTTTTAAAAACTCCTACGCGACTTGCTAACACACGTAACAAATTTTTATTATTTAAAAATCTCTATTACAAAAATTAGTATTTTATGTAATTTTCAATGTAAGGAAGAATTCCAGTGAGATCTTTTTCTTTTACAATAACATTCGCTGATTCTTTTATACAGTCGTCCTCAGGGTTAAACGCTATGGCAAAACCAGAAATCTCAAACATTGGAATATCAAAACAAGAGTTACCTACAGAAGCAATTTTTTCTAGCGGAATTTTCAACTGCTTGGAAAGTTTATCTACTGTTTCGTCCTTGTGCATTAATCTTACTTCAAGTATCCCAACTCCATTTAATCGACCTTCTTCGTCGGTTTTTACCCCATTAGAATAAACGTAATCGATTCCAAGATCTTTTGCAACTCTATTTGCGAGTATATTAAGACCAGCACTAACGATAGCGGTTTTAACATTGTGATTTTTTAAATAATTAATGCATTCTTTTGCCCCTTTCATTAACGGCACATCTGATAAAATTTCAACAAGCTTTTCTCTAGTTACTGGTTTTCCATCTTCTACCCAAAGAGAGGCATCTCTTCTTATAAATTCCATGTCATCAATTTTACCTTTTAGATAATCGTCGACCGATCTCTCGTTTGAGGTATTGAAATAATCATGAATATATTTCCATGAACTGATTATATCTGTAAGTACTCCATCCATATCAAAAATTACAAGTTCAAGGTTATCCATTTTCTTTGCTATAGATTTGTTTTTTTCTCTTGTGTTTCTATAGCAATAAAATTTGCATACTTTTTTCTTCATTTGAAACGGGCATTAAAAATCATATATAATAGCTTTTATACGAAAATCATGGAATTATTTTCTTTTGTCTCTTGCCCAATTATAATGTCTAATTTTTGCAGAACTACCAAATCCACAAGAAGCGCATACTCTCTTTTGTACGTGAAATGAGCGCCTCCCACATCTCCTACAAACAATGTGGGTTTTTTTACCACCCATTTTAGATGCTGTTCCCTTAGTCATGTAAGCCTACCTCGTTTACGGTGATACATAAATTATGTTGTCGCCTCTTACAATTATCATGCTGTGCTTGCCGATTGATTGACCTTTATCCATTTCTTCAGCATTTTTTAAAACTAAGTTCATATGAGGTACATCGTAACCATCCAGTGTACCATGATATCCGCGTCTTCCGCGGAGCTCTACCATCACTCTGTTGTTCAAACTTGCATGAAGTAATTTTAATGGCTTTTCCATAATTCTTACCTTTGGGAACACGAAATGGCCATTCTATTTATAAGTATTTGGGCTCTTAAAAAACAAAACCAAAACTTAAAAAGAAGTGCAGAAATGACAGAATCAAATGTTAATAAAAAATAGGCATCGTTTAAAATCTAAAGATATCAAGGAAATTCAAGATGAATTGAAAAAAACTTTTGAAACTATTTTTTTTACAGAAAAATCATCGGTAGAGATTGGAGATGTTGAGGGGCATAGAATTATTTTTGTAGATGACGAGCCATGTTTTATGTTCTACGAAAATAAGATATTTTTTACATTGCGTGGAATAAATAAATATAGGCCTGCAAAAAATTTTGTAGTTGTTGATATGGGTGCTGTAAAATTTGTGGTAAATGGTGCAGATGTTATGGCACCTGGTATAGTTGATGCAGATAAAACTATCAATGAGAGCAATCAAGTTTGGATATGTGATGAATCCCATCGTAAACCTCTAGCCGTTGGTATTGCAATGATGTCCGGTGAGCAGATGATAAACGAAAAGCATGGGAAGGCGATTAAGACAATTCATTATGTTGGGGATACACTATGGAACCTGGTCGCCAAAAGTTTATAAAGAGAAATATATATTTAGTATAAAGGTTAAATCAGGAGTTGGAGTCATTATGGGAATAGTCAACAAGATTTTGGGTGAAAAGAAAACGGGTGATGTTGGTGGGTATATTGATCTTGAAAGGTACGTCGAATCAACAGGACCGAACGCAGTTGGTGCCAAGATGTATGTCAGAGTTGGCGAGATTCAGAGATATGAGGATCTGAAAGAGTTCACTGATTACGTATATGGCGGCAATGTTTTAATTGTTGATTTTTCACCTATCGCAGATGAAGAGGTTATATTGAAAAGGATAACAAATGATCTCAAAAAATTAGCAAAAGAGATAAATGGAGACATTGCAGGTATAGGAAATAATCTGATGATTATTACGCCTGGCGACGTTAAAATTGAGCGGCGTAAACTTAGAGGCAAATACGCCTAATTATTCTTTTTTTTTCATATTCTAGTTTTATTTCTTTTTTTATTTCACAACAAGAAGAGGTGGGGAATCTGGAAGGGTGGATGGTAAAGATGAAAGGAAGAAAATAATGTTCTCCAGATTCCTCTAAGCTATACTCTAAAGTTCATTATATATATACATTTCGTGTAAAATTGTTATAATTGGAAAAATTACAACAGATAGAAACCTTTATTTAAATTAGCGGACCCACGGGGATTCGAACCCCGGTAACCGGCTCCGAAGGCCGGTAGGATATCCACTACCTCATGGGCCCAATAGTTTCTCAATTAAGAGACTCATTATAAAGTTGTCTGAATAACGATAATGGTAATTAAAGAAAGATATAAATATCAATTAGATAATATCAAAAATCAATTGGATGAGATGCGCCCGAAGTTAAAAAATTAGTGTAATTTAGATTAAAAAATAATAGATAAAGTAGCTACTCTAAAAGTAGAAAGGGATGTGGATGCAATATACTCGTATAGTAAAAAGTAAGTGTAGATTTTATATTAAACTGGAGGGACTATTTTGAGTGAAAATGTAGAAAATTCAGATTCTACAAAAAAAGATGGTTTCTCCGTTGTAGAAGAGATAATAGACAAGATATTATCTGAAAATAAAGAAAAATTAGATAAACTTCGTTCAAAGGAGATAGGCACAGAACGATTTTCTCTTAAAAATAAACAAGGAAATGCAATTTACTATTTAAAGAAAAAATCCAACAAAATTGAAGATGAAATTGATGACGTGCTGTTAAATAAAAAAAGTATTTCTGGGACTAGAACTAATCTTGATGGAGAACTAATTGAGGATAATGATAAATCAGATGGATTTGAAGTAATACCTGCGAGAAATACGATAAAAAAACGTAGAATAAGAATAAAATTCGGAAAGAGACTTAAAAAAATTTCTTCTGATGATATTTCGGAACCTATTACTGAAAAAACTCTAATTGAATCCAAAGATCTTGATAGAATAATTTCTGAAATTGAAAAAGATCTAACGGACAAAACGCCCAAAAAGCAAGATGAAAAATTACAGGAAGCTCCTAAGTCGGACGATACGAGTCCGGATAAACTTGCTGAAGAAACAAAAATCCGTGAACCAAAAGAAAAACGTCTCTCTTTTTTTAAGAAAAAAACATCCAAGACCAAAGAAAAAGATGCAATTTTACCTGCGGCTGATAATTTAACAAAAGATACGAGGCAACGAGATGAGAGTCTTAAAATTACAGATACTGAATCTCAGATTCAGAACGAGAAAATCAAAGATACCAAACGGGATGTAGGTGTCTCCAGATTTAAAATTCCTTTTCTAAAGAAAGAAAAATTGCCTGTAGAAAAAAAATCTGATTTAAAACCTGAGACAAAAACACTTGTAAAGCCGATGTTTCGAGTTGAAAATCTTCCCCCAAAATATCAAACTGCTGAGGAAGCCAAACTTTTAGAGGAAAAAATAAAAAATTCTTTAAAGAAAGATGACCTGACTCAAGCTAAAAACCAAGCTGAAGCTAAGGCTGTTAGTCTTGCGGAGGCGCATATAAAACAAAAGAAAACTCAAATTCCCGAGAAAGAAACAACCAATTTAAAAGAAAAAAAAGCAGACATGCCAGTTTTTTCAAGCGTTCCTGTTACCGATGGAAATATGGAGCAAGAGCATATCTTCTTTGATGAAGAAGATTCTTTAGGCGGAGGATGGGGCCCTAAGATTGCAGAAAAAGAGAAAAAGAGCATGTTATCATCTGTTTCACCCAAAGGTGAGATTGAGCCCCCTACAAGTCAAGATACTGGAGAATTAGAATTACCTAGCGAGCTACTTCAGTCAAAATCGGTCAGTCTTTCGGATCTTGGTTTTTCAGAAAATGAATGGGAAGAGCTTGATTTTTATCCACTACATGAACCCTTTGCGTATGTTGAAATCTTGAGGGAAAAGGAAAGCCTTGACAAGTGTTATTTCTTGGTTGAAATTTCGTTGACTGAAGAAGAGGAGAAACTTTTGGCATTTATCAGGGATACTATGCGAAGTGTACACATTGACACCAGCGAGCTCGAAGAAAAGGGAGGGGATGAGTATTTATTGGAAAGATTAGACCAAGTTATAAGCGAATATGATATAAAAATTGATGATGACGCCAGAAAAAAGGTTTACTATTATATGGGTAAGTCGTCCTTAGGGTTAGGAAAAATTGACCCATTGATGAAGGATCCTAATATTGAGGATATCTCATGTGATGGTTCAGGTGTCCCAATTTTCCTCTATCATAGGAAATATGGTTCATTGAAAAGCAATGTTAAATTCACTGATGAGGATGAGCTTTCTTCGTTTGTAGTTAAACTTGCTCAGAAGTGTGGTAAGCATATCAGTATTGCGGAGCCTATGCTTGATGCTACTATGCCTGATGGCTCTAGAATTCAAATGACACTGAGTGACGAAATAACTGCCAAGGGTTCTACATTTACAATAAGAAAGTTTAGGGATGATCCTTTTTCGCCTCCAGATTTAATTGAGTTTAATACCATGTCCTCTGAGATGATAGCTTACATGTGGATTGCTGTTGAAAATGGGATAAACACTTTGTTTGCTGGTGGTACGGCTTCTGGTAAAACTACTACTCTTAATGCTTTATCTCTGTTTATTCCGCGGGAATCTAAAATAGTTTCTATCGAGGAGACAAGGGAGATTAATCTTCCACATCCGAATTGGATTCCAGGTGTGGCGCGCTCCGGATTTGGGCAGGTTGTTGCTGATAAGGTAATCGGTGAGATTGATATGTACGATCTCATGAAGGCTGCTCTTCGTCAGCGTCCTGATTATATCATTGTTGGTGAGATTCGTGGTAGAGAGGCTTATGTTCTGTTTCAGGCTATGGCTACGGGTCATGCTACTTATTCCACTGTGCACGCTGATTCAGCGCAGTCACTTATTCACAGACTTGAAGGTAAACCAATCAATATTCCTAGAGTAATGCTGCAATCTCTAGATATTGTTTGTATGCATGTTATTACCCGTGTTAAAAATGTAAGAGCAAGACGGTGTAGGCAGATTATTGAGATTATTGATATTGATCCTACTACTAAAGAGATTCTTACGAATGAGGTTTTCCGCTGGGATCCAGTTGAAGACAAATTCATCTATTCTGGTAAAAGCTATGTGTTGGAGCGTATACGCGCTGAAAAGGATTTGACTAGAGAACAGATGACTCAAGAGCTCAAGAACCGTATGAACATAGTCGATTGGATGAATAAAACCAATCTTAGAGAATTTAGGGATGTTGCTAAGATAGTTTCTCAATATTCTGAGGCTCCTAATGAAACCTTAAAAATTATGAAAAAGGATGTTAAAGAATAATGCAGAAGAAAATTGCAATTTGTCCGAGTTGCCATACAAAAATTACTTGCGAAGGAGAACCAGGTCAAATTGTTACGGTTAACTGTACAAATTGCGGGAAAACTGGTTCAATTGCTTTTAAAGTAGAAATGAAGGAGCTTGATTTTTATCCTTTGAATGAGCCATATGCCTATGCGAAAATACTGAAAAATCAGGATACTCTTGAGAAAAACTATAAATTAGTTGAGCCTTATCTAAATGAAGAAGAACAAAAAATTCTTAATTTTGTATGGGAGACATTGTTGAAAACTCTAGAGTTGAGATTAGACGAGCTCGATTCAAAAAAAGTTGAGGATTATCTAACCGAGCAAGTGGAACAAATTATAAACAATTATGAAATCAATATAGACGATGTAGGTAAAAAGAAAATTTTGTACTATGTCAAAAGAGAATCGTTGGGTTGTGGTAAGATAGATGCTCTGATGAAGGACCAAAATATAGAAGATATATCATGTGACGGCGCAGGGGTCCCCATTTTCTTGTATCATAGAAAATACGGTTCAGTTAGAAGTAATGTTGAATTTAAAGATGAAGAAGAGCTTGCCTATTTTGTCGTGCGTCTTGCTCAGAAGTGTGGTAAGCATATCAGTATTGCGGAGCCTATGCTTGATGCTACTATGCCTGATGGCTCTAGAATTCAAATGACACTGAGTACGGAGGTGACTACTAAAGGCTCAACTTTTACAATTAGAAAATTCCGAGCTGATCCTTTTACTCCACCTGATTTGGTGGCTCTAAATACCGCTTCCGCTGAGATTTTGGCTTATTTCTGGCTTGCCGTTGAAAATAGAGTAAACGCTTTAATTGCTGGCGGTACGGCGTCTGGTAAAACCACTATTCTGAATGCTCTGTCGCTTTTCATTCCTCGCGAGGCAAAGATAGTTTCTATCGAGGAGACAAGGGAGATTAATCTTCCGCATCCGAATTGGATTCCAGGTGTAGCCCGCTCAGGATTCGGGGAGGTCGTTGCGGATAGAATGGTCGGTGAGATTGATATGTACGATCTCATGAAGGCTGCTCTTCGTCAGCGTCCTGATTATATCATTGTTGGTGAGATTCGTGGTAAGGAGGCTTATGTTCTGTTTCAGGCTATGGCTACGGGTCACGCTACCTATTCCACTGTGCACGCTGATTCTGCAAAGTCCCTAATACATAGACTTGAAGGTAAGCCTATAGAGATTCCAAGGATTATGCTTCAGTCTTTAGATATTGTTTCTATTCATATTACTACTCGCGTTCAGGGTAAGCGTGTAAGAAGATGTAAACAGATTATCGAGATTATTGATATTGATCCTACTACTAAAGAGATTCTTACGAATGAGGTTTTCCGCTGGGATCCGATTGAAGACAAGTTCATTTACACCGGTAAAAGTTATGTTTTGGAAGGAATTAGAGCACGTTGGGATCTTTCAAAAGAGCAGATTACTGAAGAAATTAGGCAACGAGCTGAAATACTTGAGTGGATGAAAGACAATAATATTAGAACTTTTAAGGAAGTTGCACAGGTGATCTCGAGATACGCTGAGAATCCCGATGATTTTATGAAAAAAATGAGAGAGTCAAAGAAAAAAGAAAAGAAATTAGATAAGAAAGAAAAAGAGGGAGAACCGCAAATCAAAGAGGTGGAGGACGAAGAAAAGGTAAAAGGATTAGAAACGGATATTGAAAAGGAGAGTGGTGAGGATGCCACTAACTAATTATCAAAAAATGTGTTATCGTTGGTTTGGTAAAGCTGCTGAAAGTGTTGCTTCTGAAAAGTTAAAAGATGATCTTGAGCGAGCTCATATTGAGATTCGTCCAGGCGCATATGTTTCTTGTGTGTGGTTTAACACTATTTTGGCGGCGGTAATTTCAACATTTATCTTCTTGGGTTTGATTCTTTTACCATCAATTCCTTTCTTGTTAATTGTTATATTTGCTCTTATCCCTATTTTTGTTACATTTATGACTTATCTTTATTTCATGACTATGCCTGGAAGTAAAGCAAGGGGACGTGCGAAAAGAATAGATTTGAACTTGCCTTATGCTTTAAATTTTATTTCGGCAATGTCCTCTGCAGGTATTACACCAACTGAAATTTTTAAAAGCCTTTCCAAGCAACATATCTATGGTGAGATACGGGAAGAGGCTCTGTGGATTTACCGAGATGTCGGGCTTCTTGGGAGAGATATCATTTCTGCTATAAAGGCAAATATCCATAGAACTCCTTCAGAAAAGTTTAAGGAATTTTTGCAGGGTGCAATTGTTACTGTTCAGTCCGGAGGTGCTCTTAAACCCTATTTTATGGCAAAGGCAGATCAGTATACGCGTGAGAATCGTATCGCTCAAAAGCAACTTATAGAAAGCCTGGGCATTATGGCTGAGGCGTATGTTACTGCTGCTGTCGCTGGTGTTCTTTTGATTATAATCGTTATACCATTGATGATGATTATTTCAAAAGCTGGTGCTGACCAATTGACATTCATGTATGTTTTTATTTTCCTTATTATTCCTCTTATTCATGTTGGTTTTGCGGTAGTTTTAATGAGTATGTCTCAGAAGGTGTAATAAATGATGGAAGGTAACGTTGAGGCAGAAACAGAACTTGATCAGAAACAGGGATTTATAAAACGCCTGCAAAACACGGGTCAGCTTACAAGATTAATTGTTTATGCATCTGCAGCAATTCCTGCAGTTATTTGTATATTTTTTGCGCTGCTTGCTTCTGTAAATGTACTTCAACCTTGGAGAATCCCATCTGGAGACAGCGTTATAATCCTGGGTGCGTCAATTGATTATTTGATTATTGGCACAATAATATTCACTGGTGTTTATGGCTTGTATGAGTTTTTCCATATACGCCGAGTTAGAAAGATAGATGAGCGTTTTCCAGATTTTGTGAGAGACCTTGCCGAATCAAGACGAGCAGGTATGACTTTTACTAAGGCTATCATGTATTCATCTAGAGGCAACTACGGCGTTCTTACTACAGAAATACAAAAGATTGCTAGGCAGATATCTTGGGGGAGTAGTGTGGAAAATGCTTTGAGTGCTTTTGCAAAACGTGTTGATACTAAACTTGTTAGAAGAACAGTGTCTTTAATTATAGAGGCAAGTCGAAGCGGGGGAAACGTTGCAGATGTTCTTGACGCTGCGTCCAGGGATGCAAGAGAAATAAAGCTGATAGATGGTGAAAGAAGAGCAGGGATGCTATCCTACGTAGCCGTCATATATGTTGGTATGTTTGTTTTCTTAGTTATTATGATTGTTCTGTGTAAAAGCCTTATTCCAGCTATGCTTGGTGAAGGTTCAGCAGGTTTAGCAGGAACAATGGGCAAAGGTACTGGAATTTCGCAAACCGATATTACTTACTTGTTCTTTTATGCCACATTGATTCAAACCGCAGGGATGGGTGCTGTCACTGGCGTGTTTGAAGAGGGAAATGTTGTTTCTGGTGTTAAACACATCTTCATAATGGTTCTGATCACATGGATTATTTTCAAGTTTTTAGTTACAGGCGTATAAGATTGCATTACCCTCGATAAACAAAACTTAAATAGACAACAAAACTTCAGCTGTTGGCAAGGATGTTTGCTTAGATGAATAAGTATTTGCGGTATTCTCTAATTATTATTTTTACATGTTTTTTTCTTGTATCATTTGTGAAACCAGTTGTAGCAGAAAATAGCAACGTTATATTAGAATTCTATTACTCTGAAGGATGTGGCCATTGCGAGGAAAAAGCTTCTGTAATCGATGATGTAGAGAATTTTTATGGTGATAATATTACTGTTTATAGATTCTCCTTATCTATACAGGATAATCTGAAAAAGTTTTCCAGCTATGGTTTTACAGACTACCCTGGTGTTGTTGTAAAAAATGAATCCAACGGAAACTATTCCACTTTTTCATATGGCACTATTACATTTGAAAATCTAAAAAACGCTATAGACTACCATCTTGCTGGAAATTATTCAAAAGAGCCACCAAAAGCAACAGAGGACTCAACATTTTGTTTTTTTGGTTTATTTTGTATCAACATATCTGAGCTTTCTTTACCGGTTCTTACATTAACTCTGGCGTTTCTCGATAGTTTTAATCCTTGCTCTTTTTTTATTCTTCTTTTTTTACTTAACCTGCTTTTGTATGTTCAGTCCAGAAAAAGAATGCTTTTGGTTGGATGCATATTTATCTTTTTTTCTGGTTTTATTTATTTTCTGTTGATGGCCTCATTGACTTCTGTTTTTTTAATCGTTAATCAACAGTTACTAATTATGTTAATAGCTGGCGCTATTGCACTTATCTTGGGTATATTTAACATAAAAGATTTCTTCTTTTTTAAACAAGGTCCTTCAGCTAGTATTCCTGCGGATAAAAAACCGAAATTGTTTAAGCAGATGAATAAAATTGTTAGGGCATCTTATCTTCCGTCTGTTGTTATCGCGACGATTGTTCTAGCGATATTTGCAAATACATATGAGCTTTTATGTACGCTAGGATTTCCGACGATTTATATAGCAGAATTGACCTCCAACAATCTCAGTTCTGTGCAGTATTATTCCTATCTTTTTTTCTATAACTTGATATACGTTCTTCCATTGGTTATTATTCTTTTAGTATTTGTTGTAAAACTAGGTGGTAAAAAACTAACAGAGTGGCAAGGACGAGTTTTAAAATTAGTTTCTGGGATTATGATGTTTTCTTTAGGTATTGTTTTGTTAATAAAACCTGAGCTGCTAGAAAATGCTTTGGCTGCGATAGGCATAATGGTTTTGAGTGTTATCATTTCGGTAATAATATCTCTGATATGGAAAAAGATGGTTTTTAAGAAAATAACTTAAATTTATAATTGAAAAGCGGCATTTTCTAGTATATAAAGCAAAACTTCATTAATAGAAAATGTATTGTTTTATGTGGGATTGCACATAGGGATTGGGATGAATAGTACAATAATTACTATATTTTATCATAATTTATTATTTTCGAGTTTTTGTCATTTTGCCACGATATGTTTATATATTGGTATTATCAAAATATATCATGGTAGGTACAGTGGACTATGTTGAGGAGAGCCTTTATTGGAAATAAGGATGCGCTTAGCGCTGTTTTTTCGTTAATACTAGCCCTGGCGATTACTGTGCCTACAATTGGAACTATTTTTATGTATGGTGTCCCCGTGATTAATGACCTTAATGAAAAAAAGGATACTGAAAAAGGTAAAAATGCTTTAGGATCGGTTTCTGATGAGATCAGGAGTTTAACTAACTCGGGATTTAAGGATTCAACAACAGTGAATCTTGATTTGCCGAAGGATTCATCTATATCGGTAGATCAAGGAACAGATAGAACTGTTCTTATGTATTCAACTGATCCAGGTTATAGTTTTACTGTATCAAATTTTGATAATGATAATTCTCTCTTTTATATCTATATGGAAAATGGTCAAATAACAAAAGCAAATTTTTATTTGGTAGATCCTACTAAAGAAACCTGTTTTTTAGCTGGAACTAAAATCTTGATGGCCGATGGTTCATATAAAAATATTGAAGACGTTCGTGTTGGTGACTCAGTTAAATCATATGATGAGAAAAGTGAAAAGCTCACAGATGGTATAGTTACTCATGCATTTTCTCATACGCCTGATGAAATGGGAGATTATTATTTAGTTATTAACAATCAATTATGTGTTACACCAAATCATAGGTTTTATTCAAATGGGAAATGGGTTTATGCGGATGATCTAAAGATTGGGGATCTCTTGTTTGCTGGCTATGATGAAGATTATGTTGTTTATTCTGTTGATAAGGTTTTTGATAAAGTACCAACCTTTGATCTAGAAATTGAAAATTGTCATACGTATTTCGTTTCTTTAGATTATGATAAGGTTGATGTTCTTGTGCATAACGGTGGATCCTCATCATTGACTTTTGACTCACCAAAAGAGGGTGAACAATGGCCGTTGGACAGTAATAAGGTTATTTCATGGACTTATTCTGGAACTTCAGAGCAAGGGATTATTTCTTTGGTTAATAATGCAATTCATTATAATCAACAAATAGGGGTTTGTAATCTTATTAACGGGCCTGGGGCATTTCCTTGGGTGGTAGCTGCGTCCGAACTTATAGATGGTTATCAAATTCTTATCGAGGGTAAAATTTCGGGTGCTAAATATTTCAGTAATTTATTTTCTATTATTCCACCTAATCAGCCGCCAAATAAACCTACGATAACGGGTCCATTAACTGGAAAAACTGGTTCGGCCTATGTTTACAAGTTTTCTACAACAGATCCAGAGAATGATAATGTGTTATACTATATTGATTGGGGCAATGGTAATAGTGGGTGGCTTGGTCCATATCCTTCAGGCGTACTAGAATCTGCGTCGCATTCTTGGGGTTTTCCTAGTCCATATACTGTAAAAGTTCAAGCTAAAGATACCAATGGTGTAACAAGCCCTTGGTCGGATCCTCTAACAGTAACTATAAATAATAATGTACAGCCAACAAATCCAACGATAACTGGGACAGATGTCTGTCAATATGGTACTAGCTATGTCTGGACTCTAAGGTCAACAGATGATGGGACTCAGGTATACTATTATATCAATTGGGGCGATGGTACAAATAGTGGGTGGCTTGGTCCATATGCATCTGGTATTTCGATAGATTTTTCTCATACTTATAATTCAGTTGGAACTAAAACTATTCAAGCAAAAGCAAGAGATGTTCCGGAGAATGCTGAATCTGGAATCACCCCGTATACAATAAATGTACGCCCAGCAACAGCGTCTGTTTCTGGACCGGCAACAGGGGTTATCAATACTCCATATCCTTTTACAGTAACCTCTGCGGGAAGTACCGAATTCAGATTCCAGTTTGAAGGAACTTGGACACTTTGGAGCAGCACTTCGAATCAATATACTTATCCAGGGTGGACTACGACTGGTACAAAGACAATAACCGGTCAAGGTCGTGCAGGGCTATTTGAATCTGACACTGGTTCCACGACAATATCTATTGGTCAGCTTCCGACTGTTAGTATCAACGATCTGACTAGCCCAGTCTCAGGTATTGTTACAATTACTGGTACTAGTGGTCCTGAGGGAAGTATACAAAATGTCCAAATTTCTTTTGATCAAAAAATTACTTGGATAGATGTTAATCCCAATCCTACTTGGAGTTCATGGATTTATCAATGGGATACTACTGGTTTAGAAGGCTCATATACAATTTTTGCTCATAGTTACGATGGCGTACATTATGCAGAGTATTCTGTAGACGTTATTGTTCAAAATGCAGCTCCAGGACAAGGAACTGAAAGACAAGATGAGAATCAAAAGATTAGCCATGGCGACTACACTTGTAGTATCGAAGGATCAAACCCATATACAATTTATTTACCAACAGGAAATATTATACACGGAACAGGTGTGATAGATCTATATGATACTGTTGATGGCAGTGATTATTATTTCGGTAGTATTTGGTTCTTCGTCTCTAATTCTATGACTTATGCGTCTTCTGACGATCAATTATCTTCATTAATTATCGAAAACGGATTGATTATTGATAAGAACGAAAATTCAGCTACAATAAGAAATATGCCTAATGTAATCTATAACAATGGTGTTCTGTCATTGTCAATATACCAGCTCGTTGAGTCTTCAAGATCAGGTACAAGTTCTATTGGTGGTAACTCTAGAATAAATCTCAAATCTTATGGTAGTGGGATGAGCGTTAGGGATAGACTCAATAAAGTATATGATTTTAAGATGCAGTTTTATGGAGATAATCGTAATTCATGGATTAATTATCTAACTGATAATAATAATTATTTAAACTTTGAGTCAACAACTGCACATGGTGTAGAAAGTATTAAATATAAAAACTTCCCAGTTACTCTTGTTTTGTGGCATACCTACATCGAGTTTGGTATAAACATCTGATTATAGCAATTACTTCTGTAATTTATTGAAGAATTTTGCGTTCTTTAGATGTGGCGGGGAGTATGATTTATATAGTGGCAGAAGGATTATCTATACAAGAGATGGGATGGGCTCCTATGCGGCATAATAACTACGCTGTGACAGAGATAATTAGTTTTATCCTCGTTATCTTCATAATTAGCGGAGCTACCACTGTTGTTCTTTTGTGGGCTGGACCCGCTATGGAGCAAGCAAAAACTTCGATTAATCTAGAAAGTACTTTTTTTCAGTTGAAGGCTTTGTCTGATTTGGTGGATCGAGTGTCAAATCAGGGAGTTGGAAGTAGTCAGGAAATGAGCGTTGAAACCGAAAATGGAAATTTTTATTTTGATGATTTGTCTGAAAGAATCGTTATTTATTATTCGCTTTACGAATACGATCCAGCATTGGCAGAGAGACCATTTGATTTTACCGTCGAACGTTTTGAAATTGGGAACCCTGACCCGTATTCTAATACATTTAGGATTGATATACTGAGTAATCCATCGCCCGGGGGTAAACTAAAATTTGAATTGTATAAAGCTAATAAATTCGTCGAATCTGCAGGACCATACGAAGACACAGGCAGTCCTGATATAACATTTACAGCAACGATAACTGACAAAATCAATACAAAAGCTTGTATTAGAATTTTAGAATACAATCTAATGGCCCCACCAGGAACTCCTACTAAAGAATATGGTGAAATTTGGGTATTTGACCTTGGGTCATTGAATTACGAAGTTGAATCAGCACAAATGTCAAAAGCAGTTGTTGAGAATGGAGGCGTAGCAAAGGTTACTTCTGGTGGGTATCTGGCAGATGAACCAAGGTATTGGGATAAAAATTTGCTCAGTGGAAGTAATATGACTGCTCTCAGAATAATTAATATTCAGCCTGAGGGAAGTAATAGCCTTGGCGGAGCAGGTAAATTCAAGACAAAATTTAATATTACTGCTGAAGAAGTGCAAGTTTTGGAAGCTAGAACAAAGGTTTTTGGCAATATAAAAATGAAGATTTACGGGGATGACTCTGTTGTTTCTGCCTGGTACAATTTCTATGAAGATGAAATGAACTTTGTAGAGTTTAACGGAGAACTATCTATGCCTATACTAGGTCAAGGGGATATAAAACCAAACTACATGTTTTCGCTGGTTTATGCTAAATGTAATCTAGGTATGGAGATGATAAGTTGAGAAAGTTTAAAAACAACGACAAGGGAGTATCAACCGTAGTGGGATACCTATTCTCTCTTGCTGTAGCCTCTATGGTCATGGTCAGCTCTATTATTATTACTAATAATGTCATTGATGAAAAGAAATCCCAGGTTGCTACAATTGAGGCCCAGAGAATCGCAAATTATGTCTCCAATGCAATAACAGAGGCTGTTGTAACAAAACAATCAATGCCTGAGGCTGATTATCATAGAAAACTTGAACTTCCTTCTACCATCGGTGGGATGACCTATGGAATTGAAGTGTCGGATACAACTGTTTCTGTTGTATCCTCTGGTGGGAGGGTGTTAGCAACTAGTAGCACGTATAACACTAACGAATTAGGTGTTGATATAGTAAATAATATAGTCTACGGGTCGGATATTGAAATATCTTCTGAAGGTAGTCAATTTGTTAGAACGTATGATTTTGGCTCAGGGGATAGTTTTTCTCATTCTCCTGTTGGAGCTGGCAGTTTTAGAGTAGATACATATAGGCTAGGTTATCCAAGCGTTGTTGGTCAACCCTTGTGGCAAGATGCTAATTCACCTAATAGACTTCCTATTGTTGTTGAGAATCCATCGGATCACAATATTGAGGGTGCAACTGTTAAAATCGTTTTGAATACATCTAATTTTGATTATGATAACGTAACCGTTATTCCCCAATCTAAAACGGATGGCTCGAGTTCGGGTGGCGCGGGTGGCGCGGGTAGTAAAAAAACTGAAGGTGGCAGTAGTGACGGAGATGTGATTTTTGCTGATCAATTCGAATCTGATATGAGGATATATGAATATGCAGAGGTGCCAGGTACTCTTCCAGACACTGAATTAACTGCGACTGTCGTTTTTCCAGCCCCATGGTATAGACATTGGGAGCTTGGTATCGGTGAAGATGTTTATACGTATGGTGGGGTAAAGACCAGAGATCGCGATAGTATAGTATTTACTATAACAGGTATCAATCCTGGTAATATTCCTCTAGCTAATGTTATTTGGAATAGCATAACACTTAAAAATTTGGCTGGAAATTCTGTAAAATGTTTTAAATATACTCCTTCAACTGGCGAAGCTTATTTTGGTCAAGTGGACGTATTTGAAAATTTGATACTTGTATCAGGGTCGCCATCAGATGGTTCTACTTTCAATTTTGTCTTGGAGGGATGTGTGGTTTCTTCCGGCGAAGTCAAAATGTTTACTTTTGCTTCGTCTGTTCAAATAAAATACGGTGATATCTACGTTGATGGGGATAACGGTGATGATGGTTATTCTGGAACAAGTGGCTCTCCTGTTGCTACAATACAGAGAGGTATTGAACTAGCTGAACTAGCAGGTTCCGGAAAGACAGTTTATATTAGGGAAAGATGGTACTCAGGGCAACCATATACAGTCATTGGCGATACAATAGAAATAGTCATAAAACCTGTAATACTCGTAGGAGAGTATTCGAACAAGGGCGATCTGCCTACAGTAAGTATCAGTGGAGAACTGACAAGTAATTATATGATACACATAAGTGGAGGAAATGATGTTAGTGGAACAAGAGTAATTATGCTAAAATTTTTTGGTGGCGGTAGCGACCCGTACGGTGAGCCGCCTGGTAGCCCTAATAATTGTGATGGGCTTGTGCTGCAAAGTTGTAGCAATGTCGTTGTTTCGAAGTGTTATTTTCATGATAATAATGGACATGGTATAAAAATAACAAATGCCAACAACAATGTTATCACAAACTGTAAATCATTCAATAATCTTGGCTATCTAGGTAACAGTCGTACCGGTAACGGTCTTTTGATAGATGGGTCTAATTCATATAGAAACTGTATTATGGATTCTCACTTCTATGGGCAATCCGGGTCTAATTCTGAGGGTATTTTATTGGATAACGGTGCTCATAGTAATACTATAATTCGTTGTAACGTCTATTGGCAATTCGGTGCTGATGGCGATGGTATTGTATTAGAGGATGGTGCTCATGATAATAGGATAATTGATTGTGAAATATACGATAATGATAATCAGTATGGAGATGGAATCGAGATAACTAGTGGTGATAGTTCCAGTAGCCCGACGATGAATAACGAGATAGTGGACTGTAACATATCTGGTCATAACGGTCAGGGAGCAGATGGCATACAGATTTCATCTGAAGAATCAGCTCTCCCGTGGTGTCCAGATTGTCACAAAGTTCCTAAATTTATTAATATAACCGGATGTCACATATATGATAATGGACAAAGTGGTGTGGCTTCAGGGATATACTTGTATTATACCACTGACATTAATATAACAGATTGTGAAATTGATACTATTTATGGTGCCGGTATCTGGGCAACCTTGACTTCTCGCAATAGCATAAAAAATTGTATTATCCATGATATTGATGGTCCAATCGACGAAGATGCATTAAACATTGGCTATGGAGATGGTATTGTTGGTTTCAATAATTTTTTATCCAATAGGATTGAAAACTGTGATATCTTCAATAATAAAAACGATGGGATACATCTACGGGAAGGTAATTTTATTCATGGCCCGGATTCGTTTTCTACGCGAGATAACACTATAACAAAATGCAGAGTACATGATAATATTTATGGGGTTGGCATAAATTTTACGAATACAATACGAAATACCATATCTCAATGTGATATATATCGTAATTATTTAGATGGCATTTACATGGAGGGTGGTGATCCTGATATCGGCCAGTGGGATTCTGAGGATCCTCCAGACCCTGGTAATATAGTTATGTATTGTAATATATTTGCTAATGGTGATGATGGGATACATTTATGGGGTAGCTTAGCGACTTTAGGTCGATTAACCTGTACAAAAATACACAATAATAACTTTTATAGCAATGGGATGAGTCTAAATGGAGCCGATAAAACTGCGTGCGGTATATTTCTAGCGGGGAGTCTTACTGATCGCAAACCTGTAAATTCTCGGATTTATTGCAATAACTTTTTACATAAAACAGCTGGTGATTATTGTGCGTATGATATAACAGACAAGTTGGCGCATCAGAACTGGTGGGATAATGGAGTTGATGGAAATTATTGGTGTGATCTAGGTAGTAGCACCATTTATGGTAATCCTCGTTTTATCTATGGAGAATGTGATCCCTGGCCACCTAATCCGGGGCGGGATCCGTGCATGTTGGACTGTGTTGGTAGCAACGGGAGATACAAAATTGATCCCCATGGTGCTGGTCCATTAATTTGTGGGAACTGGAACGACGGTTATGATGATGATAACCCATTTGGTCCAAATCATCCTATTGTAAGTCATCGAAATTTTTTCCCAAATCCATCAACGGTTCTAGTAGAACCCTCTGGAAGTCCTGTATATGACTGTCCAAATATAACACAAGATATTCAAGATGCAATTAATAGAGTAATTGACGGTGGAACGGTTTATGTGATTGGCAGTACTACTAGCTATACTATCACTGGAACCATTGGAATAAGTAAATCTCTGAGGTTAATTGGACTTCCTAATGATGCTGGGGTATACCCAACAATTAAATTTGCGGATGATATCCCAGACATGCTTCCTGAACCATCTGATTTTAAAACATTAATTACGATAACAGGCATGTCACAAAATCCATCTGTTGCCCAAAAAACAATATTTATTGAAAATCTCACAATTGATGGAAAACAAAGTAACGGTGTTCTCTATGCGCGTAGAGGGATAAGCATAGATATCAGTAATCCTTCTACAAGTGATGATTACGTCAGTATATCTAATTGTGTAATACAAAACATCCTGCAAGTTGGTAACGGATGCAACGGTGAAGCAATTTATATTAATGAAAACAAAGTTAGTGTCAAAAATTGTACATTAAATAACAACAAATACGGTATCTATTATAATTCTGGAACTGAAAGTAAGATCATCGGTTGTTCATTCGATGGAAACCAAGAATACGGTGTTTATTTAGCAGCGGGGGCATTTAATAATAAAATATATCACAACTATTTTGGTTTGAATATAGAAAATGGAAAAGATGCAAAAAATTTAGGCAGCAATAACCAATGGGACAACGACTATCCGTCTGGTGGTAACAGATGGAAGGCATATGATGGTTATGATGATGGCGCGCGAGATATTAAGAATGGAAATCCACAAACTCTAATTGGCGGTGACGGAATAGCTGACATTAAATACGCAATAGAGGGTGGCGGATGGGATTATTTTCCGTTTGGAGGCACTGTAAGTGACGAAGATGCTATACCACCACCTTCGCCTCCAACAGAGAAATTATTTGCAATAGATTATTGGAATCCATATGGAGAATCTGTTCTACTTGTTAAATTGAGTATAGGTGCTGGAGAAAAACAAAAACTATATCTGTACTATGGAGGTGGCAAGAATAACGTTGAGACGGATTCTATTGGAAATGTTGCTGAATTTTATGACACCTTTGATTCTGCGCCACTTTCATTAGCAAAATGGAATTTTTTAGGTGGTGGCTCACAATATGTATCAAGTGATGGTGTTCTAGATCTTAAAAGAATACCCACTGGTGGTATGACGCCACCCACGATTCAGCACATAATATCAAAATGGTTTATTCCTCAAGTTGATCCACCTGCAGTTCCATCGACTATATCCCATGCAGTGAACGAAGAGTTATATTTAGTTGAAGCTAGCATCAAACTAAATGATAGTTTTAGTAGTAATCAAGGGAGCTTGATTTTAGCATATCAAAGTAATGCTAATTATCAAAACGCATATCTAACTACACTGAATGTTAATGCCTCTTTAGGTAATAACATGTCTATTCACAAAAGAAAAATGGATGGTACACAAAGAGAAATAAATTTGAAAACTGCTAATCTATCTAACTCATTGAATGATTGGGTTAGGATAAAATCCTATATCTATGTTAGTAGAAATATATACAAAACAAGTACGGTACCTTTAACTGACTATAATAGGACAGACATAGTAGAAATAAATAATACACTATTCGATCTTGCTTCATTTTCAGAATTTAATCAATCTTCATATGTGGATGGTTATAATACAAAAGTCCCCGGAGGATCGCCTTCTCCAATTCTCGGTGACAATGACGGATACGATCCATGGTTCACTGAAGGATGGATCGGTATCGGTTGTGGATTGTTACAAAATCTCCCCCCACCTCCTTCAGATCCTACTATTGACTCAGGATCCGTTCTTGTAGATTGGATACGAGTACTAAAAATGCCTTTGGTTTCTCCAAAAATTACGGTTGGGGCACCAGAAGGTAAAGATTACTACTGGGATACTCCTAATACTATGTATACGAGTGACTCTAATCCCAGCGGAAGCCCATCATCTCCAGGTCCGTTACTTCGTGATTATCATTACTCTCTTTCTGAGAACAGGTTTTATATTTGTGGCTTGGAAGGAAACGCTGAAGGAATTGACTATAGAATTTCTATAACAAAAGGAAGCGAATCTGTTGTGGGTTCACTACCAGGAATGTATGTTGAAATACCTGACTACTATACTGGGACGGTATCTTTTGGTCCTACACCAAAACAACAATATGAAACAAAATCTATAATAATAACCAAGACAAATAATAACGCACTGGTTATAATATTCAAACCAATAGGCAGTGCACATACATTAGGTCAATGGACTGTTAATTCAATTGTTATTGAACGAATTGAAAATGGAATTATGATAAAGTAGGCAGGAAAAATGAATGATAAAGCGCAAATGATGGTCCTCGAATCAATTATTTTTGCGATAACAACAATTATAGCTATATCATTCCTAATAAATTTGTCCCCTTCGTCTATACAAAGAGCAACTGAGACCACGACTAATCTAAAAACAATTGGAGATGATGCATTAAACACGATATTTGCTAATCAAACTACAATCCAAAGCAAAGGCATGTCAGCGTATAATGGGAAGGAAACGTATGACCCTACCAGTAAGTTACAGGTTTGTGTAATAACTAATAACTATGAAGAACTAACAGCTTCAATAAATAGATTATTACCAACCAATGTGTTTTACAACATTTATATCGCAGATTCTGAGGGAAAAAAGGTTTTTTGGTGCAATTCAACTTGTACTTCAACCAATGGATGGAAGGTTGGTGACGAATTAACACCAATTGGAACTGTTTTCACATCACATCACATTATCTCTATAGATCCTGTGCATCTAACTATGTATACAAATCCAATCAGCTGTTATATGCATTGTCCACCAATAGATCCACAACAATGTCATCTTAAAAATAAATTCCAAGATAAATATTCAGGGTATACTTTCAGTGGTGCCACATACGATTTTATAATGGAGATGTGGAGGACATGAGAGGTATGACCAAAAATAATGGAAACGAAAATGCGCAGATCTTAATAATATTAGGTATAGTCCTTGCCATTTCAGTTTTTCTTATTTCATCTTTAGCATCTGAAATCGCAAATGTTGATTTTATCGTGGCAACAGAAACACAATCATCACTTACAAGAGAATTTAGTGCAATAAAAGAATCATTCGGAACTACACTAAACTACAACCTCGCCGAGCCCTATTTGGATAACAAGTTTAATCCATTAAAAGGTAATATCACCGACATCGAAAATAAATTTGAACAAACAAGAGAGGAATATTTTAATGTTTCATTAACTCATGGATTCTTATTTGATGCGTATCTTAACCGATATACGTACTCATTTGAAGAAAACAATTTGTATTATGCTTATGTAACATTGCTGTTGGATGACGGAAATGCGCGCATCACGGAGAATGTGACGTATTCTATTAGATTTATCCAATATTAAATTTAACTGAGAGCGTTAAAAATCATGAAAAAAAGAAACTTCATAAAAAATAATCATGCGTTGACTAATACAATTGAATCCTTAATTGCTATTGGTGTTACAATAACGCTTGTATTCGTCTTTTGTTATTCAATAAATACGCAATATAATGCATATGATAATCCGAAAATAAATTTAAAAACACAAAGTGAGGCTATTGCAGAAAATCTAATAAACCTGCAGGGTCTGAATAAATCCTTTTGCACGGATTGGGAGTATTACGGTACAACCACCGTCAACGATTTAAACTATCTAGGTTTTGCAACTAATCCGACGATAGAATACGGAGTTATCGATAAGACAACTTCTGGTATAGTCGATGGTCCGTATCCAAAAAATTATGTTGGGCAAACTGGAACCTGCTTTTTGGCTGGAACCAAAATTGTCATGGCTGATGGAACCTATAAAAACATAGAAACAATAGTTGTTGGAAACACAGTAAAATCATTTGATGAAAAAAACAGACAAATAGAAGATAAAAAAGTAACTAAAATATTCCATCATGCGCCAGAGGAAATGGGCGATTACTATCTTGTAATAAATAAAATTCTGCGCGTAACACCCAATCATCAATTCTACACGGAAAAAGGATGGGTAACAGCGGACCGTCTAAAAATAGGCGATAAACTAAGTTATTCTTCAGAGTGTAATACAATTTATTCTATAGAAAAAGTATATGAAAAAGTAGAGACGTACAACTTTGAGGTTGAAGGAAATCATAACTATTTTGTAACATTTGATTCAAAGGATATACTAGTTCATAATGATATTCCACATGTTGGACCGGTGGAGGCCAATTTTACTTGGTTTGATGAAGATGGGCTAGCCAGTCAAACATGGGTATATTTTAAAAGTACAAACGACACAAATGTAGGCAGTTGGGTATGGGCATCTTCCACAGATGGTGAACCGTATATACCGCTTGGTTCTGGCTCTTCTATAAGAGTATCGATTGGTAAACGATGCTATGTAAAATTAACAGTAAGTAGTTCAGATCATATCAATTCTCTTGTGAAAATCGTTGAAGCAAATAAACTCAATGCAGAACCAGATCCTGACCCCTGGGTTTTAACAGGTAAGAATGCAAACCCTGATACAGGCAGCGGAACTTTGTCGTCATATGGCGAAGGTTACTACATAATGTATAGTGATGTACCGGGTAGCAATTATAAGGTTTACGAAGTAAAAGATAAAAAAAGCTCGGGTACTCC
>Ga0315275_10000041_pt1 | contig 97617 bp, 96 predicted proteins | sample YL17G03_0_MG_FD_205557 | JGI IMG/M metagenome (GOLD analysis project Ga0315275, IMG submission 205557) | Sediment microbial communities from Yellowstone Lake, YNP, Wyoming, USA - YL17G03_0 | ecosystem: Environmental > Aquatic > Freshwater > Lake > Sediment | place: USA: Wyoming | collected... | reverse complement strand
TGCGAAAGTATTTACACCGATATGTATACCCGCAGGGGTATTCCTGACGGCGGCGACGGCGGCAACGGCGCCAGCGTGATCGTCAAGGCCGACAGAAATCTGCGGACTTTGATGGATTTTGCCTATAAACGCCATTTTTTCGGCGCTCACGGTGGACACGGCTCAAGCAAAAATAAAAGGGGCAAAGACGCAGAGGATATAATTATCCGCGTGCCTTGCGGAACAATAATCAAAGATGAAGCGCTTGATTGTGTTTTAGGCGATTTAGACCAGGACCAGGAAGAACTTCGGGTTGCCCGAGGCGGAAAAGGCGGGATGGGTAATCGCAAGGGGCGCGTTACTACTCCAGGCGAGCCGGGCGAAGATAAAATTTTGATCCTGGATCTAAAGCTGATCGCCGATGTCGGAGTCGTGGGTTTCCCTAACGCCGGAAAATCGACTTTGATCTCCGCGGTTTCTCACGCTACCCCGCAGATCGCGGCATATCCGTTTACTACCAAGACTCCCACTTTGGGTGTTGTGGGAAAACATGATAAGCCTTTTGTCATCGCCGATATCCCGGGCTTGATCGAAGGTTCAGCCCAGGGCAAAGGTTTAGGCGACCGGTTCCTGCGCCATGTCGAGCGGACCACGATTTTGATCCATCTTATTGATATGGCCGGGTTCGAGGGGCGGGATCCCCTGGAAGATTACCGGATCATTAATAAGGAATTAAAAGAATACAGCCCGGAAGTTTTTAAGAAAACCCAGATCATCGTGGCCAACAAGATGGACCTGGAAACTGCTGCGGGGAATTTAGTCAAATTTAAGAAAAAGATCAAAAAGAAAATTTATCCTATTTCCGCTTTGGAAAAAGAGGGGCTGGAGGAATTAATTGTCGCCATCAGAGAAAAACTATAAAAAAATAGTCATCAAAGTCGGTTCCAGCTTTTTTTGTTCGAAAAAAGGCGAATTCGACGAGGCGGCTTTAAAGCATTTCGTTAATCAGCTTATTAAATTAATTGAAAGCGGAAACAGGCATTTTGTTATTGTTTCTTCGGGCGCCATAGCGCTGGGGATGTTAAGGCTAAAGTTTGACGCCAGGCCTGCAGACCTTCCCAGTTTAATGGCTTCGGCTTCAGCAGGCCAGGTTCTCTTGATGTCCAGCTATATTAAGGCTTTTAAAGACTATAACGTCGGCCAGGTGCTTTTGACCTGGGAAGATTTCAAAGACCATAAGCGCCGTTTAAACGCCAAGAATACATTGAATAAACTTCTGGAATTAAATTGTGTCCCGATCGTTAACGAGAATGATACAGTATCGGCGGAAGAGATCAAAATAGGGGATAATGACCGGCTTTCGGCGATGGTCGCGGAAACGATCTCCGCGGACCTTTTGATCATTTTATCGGACGTTGACGGGCTTTTGGATAAAGATAAGAGATTGATCAACGTAGTTAGTGAGATAAATTCCCAGATCAAAGCTTTGGCCCGGCCCAGCGAAAAAAATACTTCGGTCGGGGGGATGATCACCAAGATCGAGGCGGCAAAAATAGCCGTGGATTCCGGGATCCCGTGCGTTATCGCTAACGGAAAAAATTCAGAATTGATTTCTGAGATCATCAGTGATCCGTTTTGCCGGGGCTCTTGGACGGTATTTACTCCTACTAAAAGGAAAGCATTATGAGCGACCTTAAAAAAGAAATTGTGATTATGGCTAAGAATGCGGCATTAGCTGCGCGGCAAGTTCAGGCTATAAGCTCGGATACCAAAGATCAGATCTTAAGGGAAATGGCTGATGCTTTGTGCGCCAGTAAAGGTGAATTGATCAAAGCCAATAAAGCCGATTTAAAGGCGGCCAAAAACGCGTCATTATCCCGGCCGATGGTTGAACGGCTGACTCTAGACGAAAAAAGGATCCAGGAGATGGCGGATTCTCTTAGAGAGATCGCCTCTTTGCCGGACCCGGTAGGAGAGGTGATCAAAGCCTGGAGGCGGCCCAACGGCCTTTGGATCCATAAAGTCCGGGTGCCGATAGGAGTGATCGCGATAATTTACGAATCCCGGCCTAACGTAACCTCGGATTGCGTAGGTTTGTGTTTTAAATCCGGCAACAGCGTTATCCTGCGCGGAGGATCCGAGGCTCTGAATTCCAATTTGGGAATTTATAAAGTGCTTAAATCGGTGTTAAAAAATAATCGCGTTCCGGAAGACCTGGTGAGCATGATCGAGACCTCAGACCGCAAAGCGATAGATGAGCTATTAAAATTAAACCAGTACATCGATCTGGTTATGCCCAGGGGCGGGGAAGAATTGATCAAGAAAATTGTTAAATCCTCCCGGATCCCTGTGATCAAGCATTATAAAGGCGTCTGCCACGTTTATGTCGACGATTGGGCGGAATTAAACATGGCGACTGATATTTGCCTTAACGCTAAACTTCAGCGCCCCGGGGTTTGCAACGCTATGGAGAGCCTTTTAGTGCACAAAGACTCCGCGATCCGTTTTCTTCCCGGAATTTTAAAGAAATTCGACGGCGCTCAGGTGGAGATCCGCGGCTGCCAGCTGACTCAGAAGATCTGCAAGAACCTGGATATCAAAAGAGCGACGGAAAAAGATTATGCCACCGAATACCTGGGCCTGGTTGTTTCGGTTAAAGTAGTGGACAGCCTGGAAGATGCGATAGAGCACATCAATACTTTTGGTTCGCGTCACTCGGACACTATTGTTACCGATAATTACGATAACGCGCTTAAATTCCTGCGTTTTGTGGATTCAGCCTGCGTTTACGTTAATGCTTCCACGCGGTTTACAGACGGCAACCAGTTCGGCCTGGGAGCGGAGATCGGGATTTCTACGGATAAACTGCATGCCCGCGGCCCTATGGGCCTGGAGGAATTGTGCAGTTATAAATACATGATTTTCGGAAACGGCCAGGTGAGGCTTTGAAAATTGGAATACTTGGCGGCACCTTCAATCCTATACATATCGGCCATTTGATCCTGGCTGAGGAAGTCAGGGAAAAACTTCTTCTGGATAAGGTTATATTCGTCCCGACCTACATCCCGCCGCATAAGCAGAATTCCGACGTCGCCGCGGCCAAGGAGAGGATGCGCATGGTAAAGGCCGCGATCAAAGGCAATATGTTCTTAAAAGCTTCGGATATAGAGATCAAAAGAAAAGGCCCGTCTTATACTGTGGACACAGTCAGGGCTTTAAATAAAAAATTCCCCGGTGACGAGATGTATTTTATTGCCGGATCGGATCTTTTGAAATATTTGGACGAATGGAAGGATTTTCAGGAGTTGCTCGGCTTGGTAAAATTCGTGGTGGCCACCCGGCCGGGATACCCCTTGGAAAAAATACCTTCTTACGTTCAAAGAGTTCAGATCAGGGCGGTGGATGTTTCAGCTTTTGAGATCAGGCGGTGCATTAAAGAATTTAAATCCTTCCGCTACCTGGTGCCGGAAGCGGTTTTTGAGTATATCAACAAGAAAAAACTCTATAAATGAAAATAAAAGTAGCGCCGTCAATTTTGTCATGTGATTTCAGCCGGCTGGCTGAAGAAATAAAGGCGGTTGAGTCTGCCGGAGCCGATCTTTTGCACATTGATGTGATGGACGGCCATTTCGTGCCGAATATCACTATCGGGCCGGCTGTAGTCAAAGATATCCGGAAAGTGACTAAATTGCCGCTGGACGTGCATTTAATGATCGAGCATCCGGAAAGGTTTGTCGATAGCTTCATCGCTTCCGGCGCTGATATGATCACCGTGCATATTGAGGTTTGCAGCAAAAAAACGCTTCAGGCTTTGCGCAGGAAGCTTAAGGCAAAAAAAGTGGCTCTGGGTATTTCCCTTAATCCGGCAACGCCTTATGCTAAAATAAAGCCGATACTTAATTTAGTCGATTTTGTCCTGGTGATGTCGGTAAATCCCGGTTTCGGGGGCCAGGAGTTTATCGGGAGCGTTATTTCCAAGATCAAAAAACTCCGCTCTGAGTTCAGCGGTGATATTGCAATCGACGGCGGAATAAACGAAAATACCGGCAAGCTTGCGGCGGATGCCGGCGCGAACATTCTGGCCGCGGGCTCGTATATTTTTAAATCCAAAAGCTACAAAGAGACGATCAGGAGATTGCGATGTGTAATGTGAAACCGGATATTAAATTCGGGACTGACGGCTGGCGCGGGGTGATCAGCGATAATTTTACTTTTGAAAATGTCCGCCTCGCGGCGCAGGCTATCGCCGATTATTATATTTCCAGGAATAAGATCACTAAAATTGCCGTTGGTTTTGATACTCGTTTTATGTCCGACAAATACGCTGAAATCGTCAGCGTTGTTCTGGCTGGTAACGGTATTGATGTGGTGCTTTCCGACCGTTGTGTTCCGACCCCTACTTTAAGTTTTGCCGTACAAAAGAGATCGCTTACTTCGGGTGTGATGATCACCGCCAGCCACAATCCGGCCTCCTATAACGGGATCAAGATCAAAACCGCGGAAGGCGGAGCGGCTGGAGTGGAAGTTACCCGGGAAGTTGAAAAATTGATCGCCGAGCCCGCGGAAGCCAAACAGCGGCCTGCCGGAAAGATAAGCAAGGTCGATATGACCAAGGATTATGTGGATTTTCTGCGCGGGTATATCGACCTCAAGAAATTAAAGAACGCTGATTTTAAAATCCTGGTGGATTCCATGCACGGGTCAGGAGACAGTTTTATCGGTGAGGTGCTTAAGGGCACAAAAGTAAAACCCGAATTCCTGCGCGCGGATATCAACCCTTCTTTCGAAGGCTTAAAACCCGAACCGGTGCTGGAAAACCTCGAAGTAACGGTAAAAAAGATGAATTCCGGTAAATTCGACCTGGGTTTAGTCTTAGACGGTGACGCCGACCGGATCGCGGCTTTTGCCGGCAAGAAAGAGTTTATTAATCCCCAAAAAATTTTGGGATTATTGATCCTCCATCTTATCCAGGACCGCAAGATGTCCGGAGGAGTGGTCAAGACCCTGGTAGGGTCGAATCTGGTCGATAACATCTGCAAGAAACTCAAACTTAAGTTATACGAGACACCTGTAGGGTTTAAATATATTTCCGAGCTGATGATCAAAGAAGATATTTTAGTCGGAGGAGAAGAAGCCGGCGGGATGGGATTTAAGAATTATGTCCCGGAAAGAGACGGCAGCCTGGCGGGATTGCTGCTTTTGGAGATGATGGCTTACCGTAAGAAATCTATGCTCCAGATACTCAAGGAAATGGAAAAAGAGTTCGGCCGGTATTATTATGTGCGCAGCGAGTTAAAACTTAAGAGTATGGGGGCGATCGATATTTCGCCTTTAAGAACTACTAAAGTCATCCTGGGCAAAAAAGTGGTCAAGGTGGATGACAGCGACGGATTAAAGTTTTTTCTTGAGGATACCAGCTGGCTGATGCTCCGGGCTTCCGGCACTGAGCCGATCATCAGGATTTATTCCGAATCTAAGAATGAGGCTGTATCGTTCAAGCTTTTGGATTTCGGCAAAAAGCTAATTTTGAAGAATGTGGTATAAAATCACCAAGATGCTCTTTTGGCCGTGGTTTATATTTTTTATGCGGCTTAGTATCAAAGGCCGGGAAAATGTTCCTAGAAATAGAGGGTTTATTTTAGTTTCCAACCATGTAAGCTATTTAGACCCTATAGCGCTGGCTTTGGCCTGTCCGGGCAACCTTAATTTTATGGCCAAAGAAGAGCTTTTTAGACCTCATTTTTTCGGCTGGATAATGCGCCTGATCCATTGTTTTCCTTTAAGGCGTAAGGGAGCAGATCTGGCCGCCATCAGAGAAGCCATTAAAAGGGTAAATCTCGGCGGAGGGCTTTTGATATTCCCCGAAGGCACCAGGAGCGCTGACGGTAAGCTCGGGGTAGGACAAGAAGGGGTGGGTTTTTTAGTGGGTAAACTAAACGTGCCGGTTATCCCGGCTTTTGTCAAAGGGACTTTTGAGGCCATGCCTAAAGGCGCGTGGCTGGTCCGTCCCCTTAAAATTTCCATACAATTCGGAAAACAAATTCCATTGGAAAGGAGGGTGGCTTATTCAGATGTTGCCGATAAGGTAATGCAAGCCATAAAGCAACTTTCATGCTGCGAATCAAACTAGCCAAAAGCCTTGGTTTTTGTTCCGGGGTCAGCCGGGCGATAAATATCGCCGAGAGCATTCTTAATAAAGAAAAAGGCAAGGTTTATTCCCTGGGTTCTATAATCCATAACCATGAAGAGATCAACCGCCTGCGCTCTAAAGGCTTGATCAACGTAAAATCGCTGGACGAAGTTGAAAACTTTTCCTGTGTGATCCTTCCTTCGCACGGCAGCCCCCGCGGCATAATCGAGGCTGCGCGCAAGAAAAAATTAAAGCTTATTGATGTTACCTGCCCTTACGTTTCTCACGTCCACAAGATCTGCAAGAAACTCTATACCGATAAATTTACCGTCATCATAATCGGCGATAGCCATCACCCGGAAGTAAAAGCGCTTATTGATCTGGCTCCGGGAGCGATCATCATAGAATCCCGCAAAGACATATTAGAAAATCAGTTTTCTTATAAGAAAGTCGGCATCATCTCTCAGACCACCCAATCCAAGGAAAAATTCTTCTCGATCGTAGGCTTGATCTTAAGAAAAAATCACAATATTCAAGAGGTGCATATATTCAATACCATATGCCTGGATACATCGCGCAGGCAGGAGGAGGTGAAAGAACTGGCGAGAGCCGTGGATAGGCTTGTTGTGATCGGATCACGGACAAGCGCTAATACTAAAAGGCTTCTCGCGCTCGGCCGCAGGGTTAATAAAAAGACTTTTCTGGCCGAGAAAGACAACGCGGCGCTTTTGAAGCATCTTAAAGGCGCGGCTCTGATCGGAATAATCAGCGGCGCTTCAGCGCCCAGATGGCTGGTCGATCGGATAATCAAAAAAATAAAAGAGCAATAAACCCTAAAAACACTCAGAGGAGGAAGTAAAAATGGAAACACAAGCTGAAACAAAATCAGAGATGGAGTTGTTATACAACGAAAGTATCAAGATGATCCAGGAAGGCCGGATCGTCAAGGGCAAGATCGTCGCCTTAAAGACCAAAGAGGTCCTGGTGGATGTCGGTTTTAAGTCCGAAGGCGTGGTGGCGATCTCCGAGTTCAAGAAAGACGAGATCGTCGTCGGCAAAGAACTGGATTTCTTTGTGGACTCGATCGAGGATGATATGGGGTTAATGACCCTTTCCCGGGAAAAAGCCAGATGCATGCAGGGCTGGGATACGATCGTCCGGGCTTCAGACGACGGGACCCTTATTGACGGACGGCCGGTCAAGAAAGTAAAAGGCGGATTTCTGGTCGAAGTCCTGGGCATCGAGGGATTTTTGCCCGCTTCACTATCCGCTTTTAAGAACGTGTTGGAAAAAGATATTATCGGCAAGATCTTTAAGTTCAAGATCATAAAGATCAATAAGTTGCGTTACGGGATAATCCTTTCCCGGCGCGAAGCGCTGCACAAAGAAAAAGAGGAATCCCGCGAAAAATTATGGCAGGAGCTCAAGATCGGCCAGGTTTATCCCGGTCTGGTCAAAGCCATCACCGATTTCGGCGCGTTTATCGACATGGGCGGCGCGGACGGGCTGTTGCATATCACTGATATGTCCTGGTCGAAGATCTCGCATCCTTCGGAGATCGTGGCTGTCGGCGACAGGATCGAAGTCACGCTTTTGAATATGGACCGGGAAAATGGGAAGATCTCCTTAGGTTTAAAACAGAGATTACCCGATCCCTGGCAGGATATTGTCAGCAAATTCACCGTAGGGACAAAAGTAAAAGGAAAAGTGGTCAGCATTCTTCCTTACGGGGTGTTCGTGGAATTGGAAAAAGGGATCGAAGGGCTTATTCACGTATCCGAGATTTCCTGGACCAAGAAGATCAATAATCCCAATGAGGTTTTCGCTATCGGCGACATGGTAGAAGCCCAGATCTTGACCGTGGATAAAGATTCCCGCAGGATCGCGCTTAGTATCAAACAGCTGGAGCAAAATCCCTGGATCGAATCAGAGATCAAGTTCCCCGCCGGAACCCTGGTGCAGGGCAAGATCAAGAGTTTTACCAAGTACGGGGTGTTTGTGGAGCTGGATTCCACCCTCGAGGGTATGATCCATATCTCCGATCTTTCCTGGACCAAGAGGATCACTAATCCGCAAGACCTATTAAAGAAAGGCCAGAAGATCGAGGTGCAGATCCTTTCCGTGGACAGCCAGAATCAGAGGATCGCCCTGGGATTAAAGCAGCTTCAGGAAAATCCCTGGACCAAGATCGCCGATAAATACAAGCTGGATACCCAACTCGAAGCTGAAGTAGTCAGCATCACCGATTTCGGTGTATTTGTCAAGATCGAAGAAGACCTCGAAGGCCTGGTATTTACCAACGAGATCGAAGGCGAGAAACTCAAACTGCTTAAACCCGGCGAAAAGATCAACGTAAAAGTCATCAAAGTTGACGTGGAACAGGGCAAAATCGGCCTTTCCGCCAAACTCTAAAAAATAGGGGACGGTTCCTATTTATTTTTAATCGGGAAACGTCTTCAGAAATAAATAGGAACCGTCCCCTATTTTTCCGAATTTAACTTTAAGAGGAAGATATGGATATCAAACAACAGTTAGAAGTCATCAAGCGCGGCGCGGTGGAGATCATTTCCGAAGCGGAGTTGGTCCGAAAACTGGAGATCTGCCAAAAAGAAAATCGGCCTTTGCGCGTAAAAGCCGGTTTTGACCCTACTGCCCCGGATATCCATCTCGGCCACACCGTATTATTGCGCAAAATGCGCCAGTTCCAGGACCTCGGCCATGAAGTTTATTTTTTGATCGGCGATTTTACGGCTCAGATCGGGGATCCGACCGGCAAGTCAGCTTTACGTAAAACCTTGACCAAAGAAGAAATTTTTGAGAACGCTAAGACCTACAAGAAGCAGGTAGGTAAAGTCCTTGACCTGGACAAGGTCAAAGTGGTGTTTAACAGCGAATGGTTCACCAAAATGAGCGTTGCCGACTATCTGGGGCTGACTATGCACGTTACTGTGTCTCAGATGTTCCAGCGCGAGGATTTCAAGAAACGGCTGGATAACCAGCAAGAAGTTTCGCTGTTGGAGTTCATGTACCCGGTTTTGCAGGGATATGACTCAGTTTACCTTAAGTCCGACATCGAATTGGGAGGTACCGACCAGATCTTTAATCTTTTAGTCGGCCGTGATATGCAGAAAGATTTTGGCCAGGACGCGCAGGTGGTTTTGACCATGCCACTTTTGGAAGGCACTGACGGGGTGAACAAAATGAGCAAATCCCTGGGCAATTATATTGCCATTAACGATACCCCCGGGGATATGTTCGGCAAGATCATGTCAATTTCCGACGAGCTGATGTTTAAATATTACACTTTGCTGACCAGCGAAAGTCTGGAAGAGATCAAGAAATTGCATCCCAAAGACGCTAAAGTCAATTTAGCCAAAATCATCATTAGTCAATATCACGGGGCAAAAGAAGCGGAGACAGCGGCGGAAGAATTCACCCGGATTTTCAGCTCTAAAGAACTGCCGCAGGACATGCCGGAATATATGTTGGATGGCGAAAAATCAGTTGTAGACATCTGCGCGGAATCGGGCCTGGTCAAAAGTAAAAACGAAACCCGCAGGCTTATTCAACAAGGCGGCCTGGAATTTGAAGGCCAAAAGATCACTGATATCGCCGCCAAGATCAATTCGTCCGGAGTGCTAAAAATCGGCAGCCGCCGGTTCCTCAAAGTTTGTAGACGCTTTACGTAAGTACTTGTAGATAGTTGAATTATAAAATTAATACTATAGCTGTGTGATAGATATTAAATTTGTATCTTAATAATTCATAATTAGTTAAGTAAAACGTCTACAATACCAAGGAGTCTAAGTATGGCTAATCATAACTACGCGATACTTCTCGCCGGAGGACAGGGAAGCCGTTTCTGGCCGCAAAGCCGCACTTTGGAACCGAAACAGTTCCTTTCCCTGCATAAAGACAGCAGCCTTTTTGTCCAGACCATCCTCCGGGTTAAAGCTTTAATCCCCGCCTCAAACATCTTTATCGCCACTTCCGAGCTTTACCGCAACCAGATCATTGAATTAGTCGAGCCTTTTAAGATCGCCGAGGATAATTTGATCTTCGAGCCCGACGGAAAAAATACCGCGCCCTCGATCGCGATCACAGTCAAGATTATCCACAGCCGTGACCCCCAGGCCAGGATCTGCATCTTGCCTTGTGATCATTTGATCAAAAACAACGGTTTGTTCCTAAATTTGCTTTCAGACGCCCTGAATCTTTGCCGGAGCAACCTGGTGATTTTTGGCATACCGCCTACCCGCCCGGCTACCGGATACGGCTACATTAAAGCTAAGCCGCTATCATTAAAGGACGTGTCTTTATCTTTGTCTTTACCCAACTCGTCTTTAGCTGTGTTTTCGCTAGGCTTGCCTACTAAGAGGAGCTCGCAAAGCAATCTGATCTTTCTGGTTGAAAAATTCTGCGAAAAACCTGACCTTAAAACCGCTAATAAATTCTTAAGAAATAATAATTATTTCTGGAATAGCGGAATATTCGTCGGTTCAAGCGCGGCATTCCTTGAAGAGTTTAAAACCAGCTTGCCCGGGCTTTATAAATTGATCCAAAAAATAAATCGCCCCGAAGACATCAAGCTGGTCTGGAAGAAGATCCAGCCGGTTTCTTTTGATTATGGGATTTTGGAAAAAACCCGCAATGTCATGATGCTTTCAGCCGGCGGACTGGGCTGGTCGGATCTGGGCAGCTGGCAGGCCTGGGATGAGATCCTAAAAAAAGACAGCCAGGGGAATATTTTCAAGGCGGATGTGCTTAATTTAGGCAGCAAAAATCTTACTGTCGTTGGCAGCCAGCGTCTTATCGCTGCTATCGGTTTAGAAGACCTGATCGTGGTCGATACTCCGGACGCGCTGCTCATCACCCGCAAAGATAAAACCGAAGATGTCAAGAAGATCGTCGATATCCTTAAAGCCCAAAAACGGCTGGAGCACTACGAACATAAAACCGTGAAAAGGCCCTGGGGCGCTTATACGGTTTTAGAGCTCGGCGACGGTTTTAAAGTCAAGTTGGTGGAAGTCAAACCCAAAAAGGCTTTAAGTCTGCAGTTCCACAAAAAGCGCAGCGAGCACTGGGTGGTGGTGGAAGGGGTTGCCAAGATCGTCAAAGGCAAGCGCAGCTTTCTTTTTAAAGCTAATGAAAGCACCTATATCCCCATCGGCTGCGCCCATCGTTTGATCAACCCTTTAAAAGATAAAACATTGAAGATCATTGAAGTCCAGGCCGGCAAGTATTTGGAAGAAAACGATATTGTCCGTTTAAAAGACGATTTTGGCCGGACAGAACAATAATAGTTATATAAGGAGTAGCGTTATGGAACGAGTGGCAATTATAGGGACCGGATATGTTGGATTGGTTTCAGCCGCATGCCTGGCGGAGTTAGGCAATAAAGTTATCTGCGTCGATAACGACAAGAAAAAGCTGGAAGGCCTTAAGAAAGGGATCATCCCTATTTATGAACCCGGCCTTGATGAGCTGGTGCGCAAAAACGCCAAGGCTAAGAGGCTTATCTTTACCACCAGTATCCGGGAGGCAACTGAAAAATCCCAGATAATCTTTATTTGCGTAAGCACCCCGCCGCTTCCTGACGGAAGCGCTGACCTGACCGCGGTAGAGGATGTTACCGCGGAAATCGCCCGGGCGATGAAGGAGTATAAGCTTATTGTCGGGAAAAGCACTGTTCCCACGCAGACCCACGAGAAGATCAAACGCACCATTAAGATGATAACCAGGGATAAGATTGTTTTTGATGTGGCTTCTAATCCCGAATTCCTGCGCGAAGGCCACGCTGTCCGGGATACGCTTTTTCCGGATAGGGTCGTTGTCGGGGTCGAGTCCTCGCGCGCCGAAAAGCTTTTGCGCCAGCTCTATAAACCATTAAAGACTAAATTTCTGGTCACCAACATCACTACCGCTGAACTGATCAAATATGCCAGAAATTGTTTTCTTTCCACAAAGATATCGTATATTAACGCGATCTCCCAGATTTGCGAACGGATCAATGCCGACGTGGAAAAAGTAGCGGAAGGGATCGGCCTGGATGTGCGGATCAATCCCCATTTCTTAAAAGCCGGGGCGGGATTCGGGGGAAATTGCCTTCCTAAAGACTTGGAAGCGTTTATCCGGTTGGCTGAAAAAAAAGGGTATGATTTTGAGCTTCTTAAAGCGGTGCGTAAGATCAACACCGACCAGAAAAGAATACTTTTGAAAAAGATGGAAGAAGCTTTATGGATCGTCAAGAACAAAACTATTGCGGTCTGGGGGTTGACATTCAAGCCGAATACAGACGATATCCGTAATTCAGTGGCAATAGAAATAGTCAAGATGTTCCAGCAGGAAAAGGCCAAGATCCAAGCTTATGACCCGAAAGGTATGCCCAAGGCTAAGGTCGCTCTTAAAGGCGTAACTTTCTGCAAAACCGCGTATGATGCTCTGCGTGGCGCTGACGCGCTTCTCATTTTGACCGAATGGGACGAATTCAAAAATATAAACCTGGAAAAAGTAAAAAAACTCTTGCGCCAGCCGGTGATCGTTGACGGAAGAAATATCTTTTCTCCCTCCGCGATGTCTGCTCAAGGGTTTATTTATAAATGTATCGGCAGGGGCAGCGACTTAGCTTAGAAAAACCTTATGGGCAAGCTTAAAGACAGGTTTTCTGTCGATGATTCTAATCGCCTGGTTATCCGCCGCGGGAAGGTTAAGTTAGTTTCCGAAGGCAGATTTACTGTCAGCGAAGACAACAGCCTGATCTACTGGCTTAATGAGCCCCAAGCCTGGCGAAGAAAATACCATTTGCCTCCGGAAATAAAATTTATTGGCAATTGGAAGCTCAATGATAATTACGACCTGGAATTAAATTTGCTGGAAAATCCCTCTCAGTCGGCTTTGGATAAGCTGGTTTTAAGAGGAGAGATCTTCTCAACGGATCGCGATACTTTCGCTTTTGAAATTAGAAGCCAAAATAAATCCGGCAGTAAAGAGTTCCAAATCCTGAAATTTTCCGGATCCTGGGTTTCTGATGAGGATTACGGGATTATTTTTCTGGTTGATAAAGATGTTGAACCTGATGTTTTAAAGCTCGGAGCTGGTTGGAAAGTTAACAAAAACCAGCAGATAACTTATACTTACGAAAAGGCCAGCCTTAAGACCAAGGTCAAAGATGTCCGGGTCCTTACTTTTGAAGGAGCCTGGGAGATCAGCCCTAAGAATATTTTGACCTATGTCCTGGTTGCCAGTTCCAGGTCGCGTTTTGATTTCCGGGCTTACATCCAAACTCCCAATGTTTATCCCCAGAGCGGAAAGATCAAATTCCGTCTGGGTGGCGGTATAAAACAGAATGATAGGTCCGAAGGTAAGATAATTACTCTTTATGGGACCTGGAAGTTTAATCGAGATCTGGGCCTGGTTTTTGAAATGGATTATGGGTCCAAGAATATCCGAGCTCTGGAATTTGGCGCGGATATTAATCTTACCCCTAGAGATAAAGTGATATTTTCCCTGGTTGGCCAACAGAGAGAAGCTCTGGGCGTTAAGATCACTTTTACCCACAGGTTTTTGAAAAAACTCGATGCCCAAGCCTATTTAAAGTTTAAAGCATTGCGCGATGGATCCGGAATTGAAGCCGGAGTGCGGATCCCTTTTTAAAAGGAGAGACTATGAAAGGAATAATCCTAGCAGGCGGCAAAGCGACTCGGCTATACCCTATTACCATCGCGGTAAGTAAACAACTGCTTCCGGTTTACGATAAACCGATGATCTATTATCCTTTATCGACCTTAATGCTGGCCGGGATCAAAGATATTCTGATCATTTCCACCCCTGAAGCGCTTAATAGTATCCGAGAATTGCTGGGGGATGGCTCTAAACTGGGGATAAAATTGTCTTACCTCGAACAAGCTCGTCCGGCAGGGATAGCTCAGGCGTTTCTGGTGGGGGAGAGCTTTATCGGAAAAGACGCGGTTTGCCTGATCCTGGGAGATAATATTTTCAGCGGCCCGGGATTATCCCTGCTTCTTCAGTCCGCGGCCAAGCAAAAAAAGGGTGCCACTGTTTTCGGTTATTACGTTAAAGACCCCCAAAGATACGGAGTGATCGCCTTTGACCGCTGTTTTAAAGCCATCTCCATAGAAGAGAAACCTAAAAAACCAAAATCAAATTTCGCGGTCACCGGGATCTATTTTTACGATAACCAGGTAGTCAAGATCGCTAAAAATCTCAAGCCTTCCGCTCGGGGTGAACTCGAAATAACTGATGTCAATAAGATCTACCTTAAGAAGAAAGCGCTTCAGGTCAAGCTGATGGGCCGGGGTTATGCCTGGTTGGATACCGGGACCTATGATTCTTTGATCGACGCCTCGATATTTATTAAAACCATTGAAGACCGCCAGGGCTTGAAGATCGGCTGTATTGAGGAAGTAGCTTACAGGAGGGGATATATTAGCGCCAAGCATCTGGAAAGGCTCTCTTTAGGAATACCCACTTCTTACGGGGAATACCTTAAAAATATCGCCAGGGAGAAATAATGGAACCCAAAGTTTTGATCTTCGGCAAAGGATTTATCGGCGAGCGGCTGGCCCGGGAATTCAACGCGGAAGTCACCGAACGCATGATCTTTAAACTTTCCGACGCCCAGGAAGAATACGAGAAATATAAGCCGGATATAATTATTAATTGTATCGGCTACACCGGTAAAAATAACGTAGACGACTGCGAGCTGGATAAAGAAATGACTTTGACCGCGAACAGCTTTGTGCCCATACTTCTGGCGGAAGTGGCGTTGCGCAATAAAATCAAATTGATCCACATCTCCAGCGGCTGTATTTATGATTACGATTATGAGAAATCCCAGCCGATCACTGAGGAAGAGATCCCGCACTTTTTCGATTTGTTTTATTCCCGCTCCAAGATCTATTCGGAAAGGGCGCTGGAAGTCCTGAGCAAGACTTACAATATCCTTATTACCCGGATCCGTATTCCTTTGGATGATAAACCGCACCCGAAGAATATCATTAACAAACTGGTCAAATACGGAAAAGTCATAGATGTGCCTAACTCAGTTACCTATATCCCCGATTTTGTCCAGGCTATGCGCCATTTGATCAAGATCGACGCTAAAGGGATCTATAACGTGGTCAACAAGGGCGGATTGAGATATCCGAAGTTAATGGAAATCTACAAAAAATACGTCCCGGATTTCAAATTTGAAGTTATCGACTACCATAAACTAGGCTTAGTCCGGACCAATCTCTTGATGTCCACCAGCAAACTGGAGAAATCAGGTTTTAGGATGCGTGAAATCGACAGCGTCCTTGAAGAGTGCGTGCAATCTTATCTAAAAAAATGAAAATACTGACTACAGGCTCCGCGGGTTTTATCGGCAGCGCTTTTGTCCGGCTGATGGCTAAAAAAGGCGTTAAGCTGATTATAGTCGATAATTTAGATTACGCCGCTGATTTAAAAAGGCTTGAAGAAGCTAAGGGCTGTTTTAAATTTTACAAAGAGGATATTCGCGATCAGAAAAAGATCGAGTCTATCTTCAAAAAGGAAAAACCTGAGGCAGTTGTCAATTTCGCCGCCCAAAGCCATGTTGACCGGAGCATCAAAGAGCCTTTTATTTTTACCGATACAAACATCCGTGGAGTGCAGGTGCTTTTGGAGTCCAGCAAGCACTTCGGAGTGCAAAGATTCATCCATATTTCTACCGACGAAGTTTACGGGGACATCGAGCACGGCGAATTCCTGGAAACTACTCCTTTAAATCCGAGCTCGCCCTATTCAGCCACCAAGGCCGCCGCGGACCTCTTGGTTAGATCCTACCAGCGCACTTTTAAATTTCCGGCGATCATTGTCCGTCCCAGCAACAATTACGGCCCCTGGCAGTATCCGGAAAAACTGATACCGCTTGTAGTTCTAAAGATCCTGCGCAATGAGAAGGTTCCGGTGTACGCTCAAGGCAAAAATGTCCGGGAATGGCTATATGTTGAAGACTCAGCTTCCGGAATATTAGAGATCTTGGAAAAAGGCAAGCTGGGCGAGGTCTATAACCTGGGCAGCGGACAGGAAAAACAGAATATCGATGTAGTCAAAGCGATCCTGGCTATTCTTAAAGCTGACGAATCCCGGATCGAATTCGTCAAAGACCGCCCAGGCCATGATATTCGTTATAAGCTTAATTCCCAAAAGATCAGGCAGGAAATCGGCTGGCAGGCTAAGGTTGGCTTTGAAGAAGGGATCACCCGGACCGTGGAATGGTGTGTTGCCAATAAAGATTGGCTGATGGGAAAGTGGCAGAAGATCGCCTGGCTTTATAAATAGAGAGGATAAATATGATCTTGGGGATAAATGTTACCTCGCCTTGGGAAATTGTCGGTTTAGCCGCGGCGTTTTTGACCATGTTCGGTTTCTTGCCGCAAGTAATCAAGATGCAGCGCTCTAAATCCGTGGGGGATATCAGCCTCTGGGCAATTTTGCAGTTTATGCTGGGGATCATTCTATGGCTGATCTACGGGATCCATCTCAAGAATTTCGTGATCATCTTGGCTAACACGGTTACTATTTTTATCCTGGTTGCCGCTTTGATTTTGTTTATAAAGTATCGTTCAAAGTAATAAAAAACTAAATATATGGCTACGGAACATTTTAATCTGGGTTGTCGTAAAGATCCCAAGGATTTACGCGATATTCCGATGGGGCTGGTTTTGCCGGCGCTACCCGTGCCTTTGAGCATCGATTATACTCCCAAGATGTCTCCGGTCAGGAATCAGGGCGACGAAGGCACTTGTGTCGCTTTTGCCTCTGTAGTGGGGGTAAAAGAGTACGAGGACCAAAAAGAATATTGCAAACTGATCGCATTATCCCCGCGCTACGTTTATTCCCTCTGCAAGAAATTCGACGGATATCCCGATGAAGAGGGAACTTATCCCAGGATCGCGATGAAGATGCTTCTGCATTACGGCGTCTGCCCGGAATCTTTCTGGCCATACCGTCCTTTTCAAAACAATAACCATAAGCCAGGTGCTGACCAAAAAGCCAAGATTTACCGGATCAAAGCTTATGCCCGACTTAAAAATATTGCGGAAATGAAGCGCAGCCTCGTGGTAAACGGCCCTTTTTTGGCCGGGGTGCGGGTTTATGAGTCCTGGTTTACTCCGCGGGTAACTAAAACCGGCCTGGTTCCCATGCCCAAAAAAGGCGAAGAAATAGCCGGAGGACACGCCATTTGCGTTGTTGGTTATGATGACCGTATAAAGCTTTTTAAGTTTAAGAATTCCTGGAGCAGAAAGTGGGCTGACCAAGGCTTCGGTTATCTGCCGTATAGCTATATGAACAAATACTGCCAGGACGCTTGGAGCGCCACCGATCTTATTCAGAATCCTAAAAAGTTAGTCGAAACCCGCTTTGCTGTCCTAAAAAGATTCCTTCCCAAAAACACAAAAGTTTCTTAATTTCTTGACTTTAAGTTTTTTTTTAGTACAATATGTTCAATGATTGAACAAGCCATCAAAGAAGACATTTTTAATATCCTCCGCGTACTTTCCAATAAGGATAATTTTACGCAGCGGGGGTTATCCAGCCATCTTAATTTCTCTCTAGGCAAGACCAATTACCTTATCAAGATCCTCATCCAAAAAGGCTTTATCGAGATCAGGAATTTCACTGAAGGCGACCAAAAACTTAATAAATTCAAATACATCATCACCCGCAAAGGCTTTGAGCATAAACTGCGTCTTGCTTATTACTATTTAAAGATAAAAGAAAAAGAGTATTTTGATCTAAAAAACGAATTCGAAATAAGAAAGAGGTAAAAGTGCTGAATAATAAAACAATTTTAATTACCGGCGCGACTGGTTCTCTTGGCAAGAAGCTTGTTCAGATCATCACCGGCGAATACAAGCCGAAAAAACTTATTATTTTTAGCCGCGACGAGCTCAAACAATTTGAAATGTCTCAGCGCTGGAGCACAAAGAAATTTCCCTTTATTCGTTATTTTCTGGGAGATGTGCGCGATAAAGAGCGTTTAATGCGTGCTTTTGACGGGGTGGACTATGTTATCCATGCCGCTGCCCTCAAGCAGGTTCCGGCCGCGGAGTATAATCCTACCGAATTTATCAAGACCAATGTTAACGGCGCGATCAATGTAATTGAAGCGGCTATATATAATAACGTCTCAAAAGTTATCGCGCTCTCTACTGACAAGGCGTGTAATCCTATTAACCTTTACGGAGCCAGTAAATTGTGTTCCGATAAACTTTTTGTCGCGGCTAACGTCTACAGCGGTTCCCATAAGACCCGGTTTGCCGTGGTCAGGTACGGGAATGTCCTGGGCAGCCGCGGATCGGTGGTCCCTTTCTTTAAGGAGCGTTCAAAGACAGGGTCCTTGCCCATTACGGACAAAGAGATGACCCGGTTCTGGATCACCCTTGACCAGGCAGCGCATTTTGTCCTGATGGCGCTGGCCTACTGTAAAGGAAGGGAGATATTTGTCCCCAAGATCCCTTCCATGAAGATCGTTGATCTGGCTAAGGCCATAGCTCCGCAGGCCAAACAGGAGATCGTTGGGATCCGGCCCGGGGAAAAGATCCATGAGACCTTGATCAGCCAGGAAGAGGCCCGTAATTCCATCGAATTCAAGCATTGTTACCTCGTGCTTCCTTCAACCACACCCGAGAAGAAGCGCGGCGGCCTGCGCAAAGGTTCGGGCAAGCCTTGCGCGCGTGGTTTTGAGTATACTTCAGCGAACAATTCTCTGTGGCTGACCGTGGAAGAATTGCGCAAGCTGGTAGAAGCAGTTGCGGACGATTACTCCATCGAGCAATCCCGCTGGTCGATGGAAGACGTCCCTCAGTAACTTAAGAAAGCAAACATGCCATCTAAAAAAAAGATGTTGATCACAGGCGTCAGTGGTCTTCTGGGCAACAATCTGGCCCGTTATTTGAAGGACACCTATGACGTTGTGGGCTTTTATAATTCTCATCCTTTAGCCATTGCTGGGATAAAAGCACGAAAAGCTGATATTGTTTCTGACGACCTTGCGGCCATCGCAGCGGAATGTGATCCGGATATAGTCATACATTGCGCATCGTTGACCAACGTCGATTACTGTGAGCGTCACAAGGACCTGGCATATCAGGTAAATGTCGCAGGTACGAAACGCCTTGTAGAAAGTTTGAAGAACACAAAGGCTACGGTTGTTTATATCTCGACAGATTCGGTGTACGACGGTTCTAAGGGGAATTTCAGCGAAGATGATCCGGTGCATCCGCTCAATTACTACGGAACGACGAAATACGAGGGAGAGCAGATCGTGCTTACAAGAAAGGGTTCCCTGGTCTTACGGACCAATATATTTGGTATCAACATTTTGGAAAAAAACAGCATCGCAGAGTGGGTAATTTCCAGATTATCGGCACGGCAACGCATTCAGGGTTTCCAAGACGTCAGGTTTTCAACTATTTATACTTTTGAGTTGGCCCGACTTATTGAACAAGCGCTTCAGAAAGGGCTTGTTGGAACCTACAATTGTGCCAGCCGGACATCTCAAACCAAATATGATTTTGCCTGCAACATTGCCCGGCTCTTTGGCCTTGACAAGGATCTGATACAGCCTATTAGCGTAGATGATTTTTCATTTTTTGCGGAACGGGGGAAAAATCTTACCCTGGATGTGACGAGGTTTTCGCACGATCTCGGTAGTGCACTCCCGTCTATCGAGGATTCACTGGATGCCTACGCGAAGGATTGCAAAAACGGACTTGATGATTCGATCAAAGACAGTAAATTTTCCAGAGTATGGTATCCTGACCTGTCCTATGTGCCGTACGGCAGGCAGAGTATCGACGACGAAGATATCGCGGCCGTGGTTTCGATCTTAAAGTCTTCAAATCTTACTCAGGGAAAGGCAGTTACAGATTTTGAACAGGGGCTATGCGATTATACCGGAGCAAAATTTTGTGTTGTTTTTAATTCCGGCACCTCGGCTTTGCACGCGGCGTGTCTGGCTGCTGACTTACGAGAGGGAGAAGAATTTATAACATCGCCGAATACCTTTGTCGCTTCCAGCAATTGCGGAGTGTACTGCAAGGCACGTCCGGTCTTTGCTGACATCGACCCCGCGACATACAACATAGATCCTTCTCAGATAGAGAAAAAGCTTAATAAAAATACCCGGGTAGTCATCCCCGTCCATTTTGCAGGACAGAGCTGCGAAATGGACCGCATCCAGGCCATTGTTAGCGGTAAGGAGCGTGAATTCGGTAAAAAGATTTTTATCATTGAAGACGCTTGCCACGCCCTCGGCTCTTTTTACAAAGGCACGAAATGCGGTTCTTGCTCTTATTCTGATATGACTGCGGTAAGCTTTCATCCCGTTAAGCACATAACTACCGGAGAGGGAGGAGCGGTGTTTACCAATGACATTGTTCTGTATAATCGACTAAAGCGTTTCAGGTCGCACGGTATAGCCGGACGCGCGGAGGAATTAGTTTATAAAAACGAAGCCTTCAATTCGGCCGGAACGGATGTTAACCCGTGGTATTATGAACAACAATTATTGGGTTACAATTACAGGCTGACCGACATCCAGTGCGCGTTGGGTATTTCACAGCTTGCCAAACTACCGTTTTTCATCAGAAGAAGAAAAAAAATCGCGCGGTATTATAATGAAGCGTTTACCGGTTACAGAATTATTTCTATCCCTTATCAGGGGCCAGAATGCGTAAGTAATTGGCATCTTTATGTGTTGGCGATCGATTTTGAAAAGGCGGGGGTAGACCGGGCGGTTTTGATGAACCGTTTGAAAAACAGGGGCATATACACGCAGGTGCATTACATCCCTGTCCATACCCAGCCGTTCTATCAGGATAATTTTGGTTATCTATGGGGCGATTATCCCGTAGCCGAGCGGTATTACCGGCATTGTTTGTCAATACCTTTATTTCCACTGATGAGAGATCAAGAGACCAAAAAAGTCGTCAATGGGATTCTGGAAGAGTTGGGATAGCCGTATGAAAAATAAATTAATACCTTCGACAAAATTATGCCTCGGTTCAGCTCAGTTCGGGATGGATTACGGTATTAATAATCCTAGGGGCAAAATTCCGAAGAAGGAGGTGTTTGAGATTTTTTCAAACGCGTTCGCTTCCGGGATCGGTTTTCTTGATACCGCAAGTGCCTACGGAGAAAGCGAAAAAATAATAGGCGAATTCCATAAGAATACACGGAAAAGATTTAACGTTATATCCAAATTTTCCCTTCAGGGGTCAAAAATCGGCCTGCGCGAGATCGCGGAAGCTTCGTTAAAAAATCTGCATGTCGACCGTCTCTACGGGTATTGTTTTCACAATTTTAATGACTACCGGCAGAATCCCGTGCTTTTGGAAAATCTCAACGATCTGAAAGCTGATGGTATGATCCAAAAGACCGGCTACTCACTGTATTATCCCGAAGAACTGGAATTTATCTTGCGCCTTGGGTTGAAAATCGACTTTATCCAGATTCCTTATAGCATTTTTGACCGACGTTTTGAAAAATATTTTGAGGTTCTGAAAAATAAAGGCATTGAAATCCATGTGCGATCAGTTTTTCTTCAGGGTTTGGTTTTCAAAAAGCCATGGGAACTGGAAGAGATCCTTACGAAAACTACCGATAAGATACAAAGACTCGAAGATTTATCGAAAAAAAACAGAATTCCTGTTTATGCTTTATGCCTTGGTTTTGCGTTGACCAACCGTTTTATAGATGTAGCGACTGTAGGCGTTGATAGCGCGGAGAATCTTAAAGAAATTATCAGTTGGTCTAATTACCGGAGAAGCTTTTTTGCTGTCGATAAAAAGCTCGCGAGCTTAAGGGTCGATGATGAACAAATTGTAATTCCCTTGAATTGGCGTACGCACAGGGTGCAAAATAAATTTGCAAGAAAAACGAACAGTGATGTTTTTAAGATCGGCGGAAGACAAATTTCCGACAACGATCTTTTTTTTGTCGTTGAAGAAGGGCAGGCAAATCAAGGTGATCTTAAAAAAGCTCTGCGTATGGTTGATGCTGCCGCTGGGACCGGGGCCGACGCCATAGAGTTTCAACTGGCGAAAGCCGGTGATTTTTATGTAAAAAGTGACCCCGGCTACAGAATTTATTTGAAACGTGAATTCAGCAATGAACAGCTTAAAGAGCTTATCGCCTATACGAATAACAAGGGGCTTGAGTTTATAGCTGTCCCTCTTAGCCACCGGCTGGTGAAGTCGCTTGTGAAAGCTGGGTGCAGCGCGTTCAATATAAATGCATCCGATTTAACTAATCCTGATATTCTCGATGCTGTATCTGAAAGCGGATTGCCGTTTTTTTTGAGCGTGCCTTTAGCTTCTGAAAAAGAGATCGAATGGGCGATCGCGAGGATACGAAGGCGCACTAAGTCCAAATTTGCCGTACTTCATGGTCAGCATGTTATGGCCAGCGGTGAAAACGGAGTTTCTGTGGAACACACGACGCTGGGTTGTATAGCCAGGCTCAGGAGGAAATATCGCATCCCGATCGGTTTCATTGATCATACTCCTTTGCCATGGTTTCCAGCAGTAGTTGTCGCCGCCGGCGCTTCAATAGTGAGTAAACATTTGACCTTATCCCATTTCGATAAAGGTCCTGATTGGCAAATTTGTCTTGAACCCGATCAGATGAAGGATGCGATAACCTGGTCCCGGCAAGTGCATAAGAGCATAGCGATGGAAGTGAAGAATCTGGCTCCCGGTGAAACCGTTGATAAAACGATCATGCGGCGCAGTATTGTTGCCGCGAAGAACTTGAAAAAAGGCAGCGTTATCCAGCGTGAAGATTTGTATTTTAAGAGACCGGGAACCGGACTTTGTTCCTCGCGATTTGAAGAAATTATCGGAAAAAAGACTGTAAAAAATTTACTTAAGGATGAGCAGATTAAGTCGTTAGATCTCGAGGAGTGTGTATGAATACAGGTATTTCAAATAAAGTCGCTTTGATCGGAGGAGCCAGCAAGGGCTTGGGCAGGGGGTGTGCAATTCAACTGGCAAAGGAAGGTGTTAGTGTCGCTATCTGCGCCCGGGGCAAGAACGCGTTGAATGAAACAGCCGAATATATCCGCAAGAATACCCATGTCAAAGTTTTGCCGCTTGCAGTTGATTTATCCAAAAAAGAAGATGTAAAAAAAGCGGTTGAGGCCACACGGGCTAGTCTCGGCAACATCGATATTTTGGTGGTGAATTCAGGGGGGCCGAAAGCCGGTACTTTTTTTGAGCTTTCGGACCAAGACTGGGAGGATGGCTATTGTTCGGTCCTTGGCTATGTGATTGAATTGTACCACCTTGTCATTCCGGGGATGAAGGAAAAGCAATGGGGGCGAATAATCAATATTGCATCGCTTGCAGTCAAAGAGCCGGCTGAGAATCTTGTGCTTTCGAACGTCTTCCGTTCAGGAGTAGTCAGCCTGGCCAAGACACTGTCTCGGGAGTTGATCAGCCATAATATCACCGTTAATACGATCTGTCCTGGAGCTTTTAAAACAGATCGGGCAGCACATCTGATCGCTGAAAAGGCAAAGGCTGTTGGTAGATCAAAGGAAGAAATTGAGGCAGAGGCAGTTAACAGCCTGCCTCTCAAACGATATCAGACACCAGAAGAACTCGGGGATTTGGTGGTGTTCTTGGCCTCGGATCTGGCAAAGGGCATAACCGGAACCACTATCCAGATCGACGGCGGCATTTCCAAAGGGCTTTTTTAGTCGTTATAATCAGAAAGGACAGTCATGCTTATAGGCGCGATAATCCAGGCGCGGATGGGCTCAAGCAGGCTACCGGGTAAGGTGCTGAAGGACATCCTGGGTAAGCCCATGCTGTGGCATCTTGTTCGGCGATTGCAACGAGCAACACTTATCGAAAAAATCGTCATCGCCACAACCACGCGTCCCGCAGACAAACACATCATTGACTTCGCGAAGGAAATGGGCGTAGCTTATTATGCCGGCAGTGAAGAGGATGTGTTGGACCGGTATTTACAGGCAGCGAAAATTTTTCGGATCGACCCCATCGTGCGGATTACGTCTGATTGCCCATTGATCGACCCTTGGATCTCGGATTCGGTCATCAGATATTATCTTCAGAATAAGGATACAATTGATTATGTCTCTAACACTATGCCGGCGACTTACCCGGACGGACTTGATACGGAAGTGTTTTCCTTTTGGGCGTTAGAAAAAGCTTGGAATGAGGCAATAAGGCAGTCGGAGCGAGAATATCCGACGACACATTTCTGGAACAATAAAACTAAATTCCGTTTCGGTAATGTCAGTAATCCTGAAGACCTTTCTCATATGCGATGGACCGTTGATGGGGAGAAAGATTTTCAATTTATAGAGGAGATATATTCTGGGCTCTATAAAGAGGGCCATGAAGTTTTTTCCATGGTAAACATCCTTGATTTTCTGGCCGAGCACCCGGAAATACTCTTAATAAATCAGGGTACCAAACGTAACGAAGGCTATATTAAATCGCTGAAACAAGAAGGCATTGATACAGAAAAGGAAGTTTTTCCTTGGGAGTCAGGTGAGAAGAATTCCTGACAAGGTCATCATGGAGAAAAGTAATGGGCAAATCGCAAGAACTGTACAAAAAGGCTAAGCAGCTAATACCCGGAGGCACCCAGCTTTTATCAAAGCGACCGGAGATGTTTTTGCCCGAATTATGGCCGGCATATTACGAAAAGGCGAAAGGCTGTGAGGTCTGGGATCTTGATGGGAATAAATTCATCGATATGAGTTATATGGGTATTGGATCCTGTATACTCGGGTATGCGGATGAGGATGTCAACAAAGCCGTCAAAGAAGCGATAGATAAAGGCTCCATGTCAACACTCAACAGTCCTGAGGAAGTCGAATTGGCGCAGCAGTTTCTTAAGCTTCATCCCTGGGCGCAAATGGTGCGGTACGCTAGAACTGGTGGAGAGGCTATGGCGGTAGCGGTGAGGATTGCGAGAGCCAGGACTCAAAAAGATATAGTGCTTTTTTGCGGCTATCATGGCTGGCATGATTGGTATTTAAGTGCTAATTTAGCTTCGGATAAAGCGCTCGACGGCCATCTCTTGCCGGGTTTAAATCCATTGGGTGTGCCCAGACAATTAAAAGGAACTTCTATACCGTTCCAGTACAATGACGCTGAGGGTTTTTTAAAAATCATCCGGCGCTATAAGCACAAAGTCGGAGCAGTGATTATTGAGCCGATTCGAAACAGGCAACCGGAGAATAATTTTTTACAAACGGTCAGGGCAGCCACCAAGGATAATAACATCGTGTTAATAGCGGATGAGATTACTTCAGGTTTTAGACTAAATCAAGGCGGAGCGCATCTTTTATTTAAACTGAAACCTGAAATAGCGGTGTTTGCGAAAGGGATCAGCAATGGATATCCGATGGCGGTTATAATGGGGAAAAGCGATACGATGAAAGTGGCGCAAGAAACGTTTATTAGCAGCACGTACTGGACAGAAAGAATCGGTCCTGTTGCGGCTTTGGCAACACTAAAGAAAATAAAACTTCACAACGTGCCTGCTTATTTGATTGAGGTGGGTAAAAAAATAAAACAGATGTGGCGCACGCTCTCAGCAAACAATGGCATAGATATAGAGGTATCTGGGATCGACCCGTTGGGGCATTTCGCTTTTAAACATGAACAGACGCAAGTGCTCAAAACTCTCTTTACTCAATTAATGCTGCAAGAGGGTTTTTTAGCGACAAATGCCTTTTACGCTTCTTATGCTCATAAGCAGGAACACGTTCAAAAATACTGTAAAGCGGTGGATAGATCTTTCAAAGTTATTGCCGAAGCTATTAAATCCAGTTCTCCTGAACGATATCTTAAAGGACCTGTTTGTCATGGCGGCTTCAAGCGATTGACTTAGATAAACTTAATTTTAAACTTATGATCCGGTATGGTTTAAAGCTGTGGTCTCATAACCAGGAATATATTCCTCTTGCCAGGCGGTTATTTGCGCAAGGCATATATAATTTTATTGAGTTGTATGTTGTTCCTGACACGTATAAAAAGTATATACAAGAATGGAAGAAACTTAAGATCCCGGTTATCATCCATTGCACCCATTCCGAGCATGGTTTTAATCCCGCAAAAAGGGGAAACTTAAAAAATAATCTTAAATTATTTTCTGAGGTTAGACGGTTTTGTGATGAACTCGATGGTGCTTACATAATTTTTCATCCCGGTATAGAAGGAAATATTGAAGAGACCATAAAACAGGTCTGTCTTTTTAACGAAAAGAGACTGCTTGTGGAAAATAAACCTTTTGTTTCTTTCCGGGGACAGAGATGCAGGGGAAGCACATACCAGGAATTGAACAGCATTATAGAAAATTGTAAAGTTGGTTTCTGCATGGATATAGCGCATGCTGTTAATACCGCGTTCCATTTACGCAAGGATCCTTATGTATTTATCAAACAACTCGCGCGCCTGAAGCCAAATGTTATTCATATCTCAGATGCTAAATACTCGGGCATTCACGATGAACACCTCAACATAGGAAAAGGTGAGTTAGATTTTAAAAAAATATGCGCCGTTATCGCTAACACGTCTGCGCACTTTCTAACCGTGGAAACCGACAAAAAGAAGCCGGGTTTTAAAGATTTTATTTTGGATGTTCTACGAATCAAGGATTTTATGAGCGGAAGACCGGATTTAAATAGCATTAAGTTTCGTAAGAAAAATAAAAAACATGTTCGAATACTTTTTCTTACTAATAATCCTGTTTCCAAACCTCTGGTTGTTTGGCTGCGTGAAAAAGCTAAAGAAAGCATCTTGGTAACAGGGCAAAGATTAGATAACGATTTGCTTCAACGTTTTAAGCCCGATTTTCTAATTAGTTATAATTATCGCTACATCATCAAAGACGATGTACTTAATATTCTGATGGGCCGGGCGATAAACTTGCATATAGCCTATTTGCCTTGGAACAGGGGTGCGCACCCGAATTTATGGAGCATTTTGGATAATACTCCCAAAGGTGTTACTATCCACCATATGATTGAGTCTTTGGACGCAGGAGCCATTATCGCTCAGAAAAAGGTCATTTTTTGTGAAAGCCGGGAGACATTAGCTTCTTCTTATGCTCTTTTGCATAAAGAGATACAAAAGCTTTTTATGCGCCGTTGGCAAAGCTTTAAAGAAGGTAAGATCGTACCTTTCCCACAGCAAGGAATGGGAAGTATTCATTATGTCAGGGATTTTGAAAGGATCAAGCCGCTTTTAAGAGATAGAGGCTGGGATATTAAAATATCGGAGTTGAAAAGCAAATATAAGGGATTAGCCGTATGAAAAGTAATATTTTAAAGTTTAAGAACAAGGAGGTAGGTGATGGTCGCCCGGTTTTCATTGTAGCGGAATTATCCGCTAATCACTGCGGGAATTTTAATCTGGCAATGAAAACAATTAAAGCTATGAAAGAAGCAGGTGCTGATGCGGTAAAGCTGCAGACCTATACCGCTGATACTTTAACGATTATTTGCGATAATCCATATTTCCGGATAAAACAGGGTACGCTTTGGGATGGTAAAACGCTCCATGAACTCTACCAGCAGGCCTACACTCCTTGGGAATGGCAGCCTAAATTAAAGAAATTCGCTGAAGATATAGGGCTGGAGTTCTTTTCTACGGCTTTCGATAAATCGTCCGTGGATTTCCTCGAAAAACTGAAAGTCTGTGCTTATAAGGTAGCATCTTTTGAAATAACCGATCTACCTTTGATCGAGTATATTGCGTCGATGGGAAAGCCCGTCATTATTTCCACGGGCATGGCGAACTTAGAGGTTATTAAGGACGCGGTTAATTGCTGTAAAAAGAAAAAAAACAACCGGATCGCGCTTTTAAAATGCACATCCGCGTATCCCGCGCCGCTTAAAGAGTCGAATCTTTTGACTATCCCTGACATGAAAGAAAAATTTAAAATTGTCGTGGGGTTATCTGATCATGCTTTAGGTATCAATGCTTCTTTGGCATCGGTGGCATTGGGTGCGAAAATTATCGAGAAGCACTTTATTCTTGACCGGAAACTCGGGGGGCCTGATTCTTTTTTTTCTTTGGAGCCGGAAGAATTCAGACGGATGGTCGAATCGGTGAGAGAGATAGAGCAATCTTTAGGAGCTGTTTCTTATAAACTTTGTGCGCAAGTAAAAAGGAACAGGATATTTAGCCGCTCTCTATTCGTGACAGCCGACGTAAGAAAAGGCGAAATTTTTAGTGAGGAGAACATTCGTTCTATCAGGCCGGGTTTTGGTCTCCTTCCCGAGTATTTGAAAGCGGTGTTAGGTAAGCATGCAAAGACCGATATCAGAAGAGGCACCCCGCTTGCATGGAAGCATGTATGTGCAAGCAGAAAGGCGCGAATATGAGATCTGTATTTTTAAAGGGTGAAAGAATTTTTTTGAGCCCACTTTCACCGAAAAATGATTTGCACGGTTACTCCTCCTGGCTTAATGACCAGGATACTACGCTTTATATGGCAAGCGGAAGATTCCCTGCCACAATCGAAAGCCTGCGTAAATATATCGAGCACTATAATACCAGTAAAGACGGGATGCTTTTAGGAGTCTTTCTCAAAAAAAACAAAAAACACATCGGCAATATTACTTTACATATGATCGACTGGAGAAACAGACATGGTGAGATTGGAATAATCATAGGTGACGAGAAAGCTAGGGGTAAGGGCTACGCAACTGAAGCCATTAATCTTATCGTAAAGCACGCGTTCGATAAGTTGAATCTCAATAAACTATACGCCGGGATGATTGAGGGCAATGAGGCCTCTCGAAAGGCCTTTAAGAAAATTGGTTTTAAAGGGGAAGGAATCTTTAAGGAACACTTTTATTTGAATAACAGGTATCTTGACTGTTATAGGGTAGCTCTTCTGGAAAAAGATTACCGCCGTTTAGCGAAAGAGTAGTTTAAATATGCCGAATGTCGTCGTTGAAAAAGTAAAATGGTACCATTATCCACTCTTGAAGTTTTTTTTAAAGAGGGGATACCGTATTTATATTTTTGATTTTGATTTTAAAGCAAGGAGAATTTTTTGGCTCAGGAATTTACTCGACAAGAATCAGCTTGAAAGGATTATACCTTTCGCTACGATGAGAAACAAACGGTTAATTACCGACAGCGAGCACATTTTTCAAAGCAATTTCCGTTTTTCAAAACTTATTCAATCCTTTTGTAGAGTTTACAAAGACGAAAACATAGAATTGGCCTTTAAAAAAGCGTTCATAGAAAAATTCGCCTGTTTTTACAGTATCATTCTTTTTTTAAAAGAACAACTTCCCTCTTTATCGGATTCGAACCGGACATTGTTTATTCCAGACCAGTTCCTGATTTTCCAATCTTTGATTAAAAAGTCCCAAAATGGGGTATCTAATGGCATTGACGTTATTATTCCCGGCTGGGCGCGCGCGCTTGAATACGTAAGCAGGTTTAAGAAAAAAATTTCCAGTTTTTTTCTCTTTACCGGAACCTCAGTTCTTGCGCTCTCGATAGCCGTTGCAAAGGTTCTATGTTCATTTTTGAGAAAAAAGATGATCAGAAATTTTTCTTACAGCGTTGTAATAAAAAATTCCGTATTTCAATTCAGGATTAAGAGAAACCGCACTTTTGATTTTCTGCTTGATAAAAATAAGATTAACAAAGAAAATACTTGTTTTGTAGTATCTACTCATATTAATGGAAATGATAAGGAGCGCCTGGACAGCCACGGGTATAATATATTGCCGGCTGAACCGCTGCGTGTTTTTTTCAGTCTCCAATTTTGGTGCGATCTAGAAACGGGGGCTGAAATCTTTCGTGGCATTGTCAGGGTATGGTTTATCAATATTTTTTCTGCGTTTCACCGAGACTCTATTTTTGCGTTCACGAGTTCTATACTTCTTGTTGAATTTCTGCTTTGGAAAATAATTCTGGTTAACTACCGTCTTGGCAATCTTATTACTTTCAATGACGAGGGGGCACAGCATATAGGCAGGAATATTCTCTTGAAACAATCGGGTTGTAAAACATGGTTGTACGCCCATTCCTGTAGCATGGGTTATGTTTACTCGGATAAGACTTGCCCGATGGAATATTTTGTCCATTGGATGTGGGCATTTTTGTATTATGATTATTATGTTGGCTGGAACAAGCCAATGATAGACTTTCAGAAACTTCATATGCAAAAAATTAAGCATTATTTTAATATCGGTTGCATCTGGTCGAGTCTTATTCAAAACAGCCAAACGGTAAAAATAAGGGAATTCCTTGAAAAGAATGGCTGCTCCAATAAAATTGCAGGAGAGGATTCTAAGATAGTTTCAGCGTTTGACACTTCTTTTATTGATGGAATCGGGGGGCTTCCTTATCCCTTGAGCGACGGTATAAAATTCTACCGTGACATGCTTAAGCTAATAAATGAAAATCCTGGAATTTTTGTAATCGTAAAAGAGAAAAAGTCTTCTATCCTTTACGCCAAAAAAGATTTTCTTATCTATTCTCCGCGGTCCCAAGAGTTTATATCTCTTTTAAATTCCCTTTCGGCGCACCCCAGGGTTTTTGTTGCGGGTTCATCGAGTGATCCCTCCGAGATAATGAAGATAAGCGATCTGGTTATTACCTATGCTTTTTCTTCATCCACTCCCGAGGCTCTGGGCGCTAGAAAACGCGCAATTTTCTACGATCCGAACGCCAGATTTAACGGGCTTTATTACGACGAAGTGCCTGGTTTTGTCGTTCACGGGTATGACGAATTGAAAAAACAGGTTTCTGACCTTCTTTATACCGTGACCGATAAAGAGTTCAGCGAATACTTGGATACGAAAATGCGCGGAAAAATTGAGGATTTTTTTGACGGCAAAGCCCTGTTTCGTTTCCGGGAACTGCTTTCGGGAACAATCGAAATGGAAGTATTATCATGATCAGGTCACACCAGTTGAAAAACAGCATAATATATCTTCTGCCCAAGGTTATTGCCGGATTACTGCCTTTACTGACTCTTCCTATATTCACCTCCGTGCTAAGCAAATCCGACTTTGGTGTTTTTGCTTTAGCGGAGGTATATGCAATTTTCGCGACAGGAATCGTTAATTTCGGACTGACCGCGGGTTACGAACGCAACTTCTTTCAATATACCCAGCCCCTTAAACGGGCACAGCTTTTATATTCGACACTTCTTTTCGTTTCTTTTACATTTCTCCTAGCTCTTGCAGGAACGTTTATTTTTAGATTTCAACTATCTCGATTGATCATTGGATCTTCGCAGTACGCGAATCTTTTATTTTTTGTCTTCTGTTCGACGGTAGTAATGAGCTTCAAACAATATTACCTGATTTATTTCAAGAACATGGAAGAGGCGAAAGAATTCTCGGTGTACAGCATCGATGAAACAATTTTGGGAGTCGTCTTTTCTTTGATACTGGTTGCATATTTTCGAACCGGAGTAGTAGGCATGGCTTGGGGGCAGCTCGCAGCCAGTATCATTATCCTTGCCGTCCTTATGGTCAGGTTTGTTAAAATTCTTCCTGTTTCTCTCAAATGGGATGTCCTTTTGGATTCATTAAAAATCAGCTATCCGTTGACTCCAAGGATTTTTCTCGGGGTTATCAGTACACAGCTTAATAAATATATTTTGGGTGTTTTGAACTCTATGGGCGGCGTGGGGATCTTCAGTATCGGCCAGAAAATCGCTAATGTCGTCTTCATCTATATGACTGCGATCCAAAACGTATTCAATCCGCAGGTGTATAAAAAGATGTTTTTGGGAAGCCGGGATGCGGGCAGGGAAATTGGAACATATCTAACTCCTTTTATTTATTTTTCTGTAATAATTTCGTTGTTAATAGCGTTGTTCTCCGAAGAGATCGTTCGTATCCTTACTCCGCCAGCGTACAGTCAGGCATCAATAATCGTAATTATCCTCTCAATGTATTACGCAGCGCTTTTTTTTGGAAAGATTACGGGGACACAACTGATTTTTATGAGGAAAACCTGGTTAACTTCATTATTGAGCTTTGTTGATATCGGGATTAGCATCCTTTGTTGCGTATTTCTGATCGGAAGGTTCGGTATTATTGGCGCTGCGTGGGCTACTTTGATTGCCGGTCTGGTTTCAACCTCGATTTCCCTCATCGTAGCCCAGCGTTTTTACAAAATAGACTGGGAATATGCTAAAATAATCGCGATTTTTTCTGTTTTTTATGTCTCCGCGATCTTGATGATTTTTCTTATGTCTTACGTATCATCGTATTGGGTGCGTTTTGGTTTAAAAGCCGCTTCACTTTTGCTATACCTTTTACTTGGAATCAGGGTAGGTCTGATTACTAGAGAAAACATAGCTCTCATAAAGGATTTGATACAGATGAAAAAGGGGAAACTTATCGGCAATGAGGATATCGTTTCTGCATAAATAGAGAGTGAATATGATTGCTGCATTAGGTCTAATGGGGAAGGAAATAAAATCTTACGCTTTGTTTGTCGTGAGAAGTATGCCTGGGATGGTCGGCTGCTTCACGCGTAGATGCGTTTACGGCCCTTGGTTCAAACGGTTCGGAAAAAATAATTATTTTCCCGCGGGAGTATATATTAAAGGTTTTAAGAACATCGAACTTGGTGATAATATAATTTTTGCGAATGAATCCCGACTTTTTGCGGAATCCCCTGCAAATAAATCACATATAAAAATCGGCAATAATGTCACGTTTAATGTCAATTGCATGGTAAATGTTGACATTATTGGTGAGATCCTGATCGGAGATGATTGTATGATCGGTCCGAATACTGTGTTGCGTTCGGCAAATCACGAGTTTAGCGACCCTGGTATTCCTATTCGCCAGCAAGGACACCGCAACGGTTTTATCGTTATCGGTCAAGGTGTCTGGATTGGCGCCAACTGTGTGATTTTACCCGATGTGCATATCGGCAAAGGCGCGGTGATCGCCGCCGGAGCAGTAGTGACTAAAGATGTTCTTGATTTCGAGATAGTTGCGGGAGTACCGGCAAAGAAAATAGGTATAAGGACTAAGAAGCGATAAGGTATCAATGAAAAATATCTTTTTTATCGCAACCCTTAAAAAAAAGGCGGTTGCTGAGATACAGAAAAGCTTTTTTTCTCAAACCGGAAAAAAGGTTTATATTATTTTGGGCAAGGATGCTGCCAATGATGAAAGATTGCTTGTCGAAGGAGGTTTTACGAGATTGTGTATGTCTGAACGATCGGGTTTTTCCCGGGAAAAATTCTTACGCGAATACATTGATCTTATTGGACATATCGGCAGTGAAAACAATGTTTTAGGATGGTGGGCAACGGATATCGCTTCAAAAAACCGCTTTACTTCAAGAATACCAGAATTGCTGACCCAGTTTTTAAACATCATAGAAGCTTCCCGAAGCTTGGAATCCGGTGTTCTGGTGGTGGTAAATCCGGATTGGACCATCGTCTCTGCGGCTCAAAAAGCCTGCCGCGATCTGGGTTTTACGAGTTCGCCGAGCCGGGATTTTGTAACGGCTAGGTGCTTAGATAATATTGCGTGCGTGTTAAGCCGGATTGTTGCTGCTGTTTATAGTTGCATTAAAATCTCCATACGGTGTTTATACAGTCGTTGTGTGCTGCATAAACAAGTCAGATTCTATCAAAAGCTCGATAGGGATAATTATGTGATCAAGACGTTTGTGTATGACCAATCGTTTGGCATCGGCAATGTCTATACGGATGTTTTTTTTGGTTCGCTCCCTGGCAGGCTCAGATGCAAAAATGATGTTTTATTTCTGGCATCTATTCTGGGGAATTTCCGCTATTGCGTCGGCAAGATGGCCGGTAATAATTCTGCCAGGATCGTACCAATAGAGTATTTTGTTTCTCTGGTGGATATGGGGAAAGCTCTCAGTGCTTTCTTTTCTGCGCGTATACATGTGGGTGCTGATCGACAATTTTTCGGTTTTGATGTATCGGATATCATCAAGAATGAGCTCCGCCGCACGTTCAACGGTATCCAATTCTATCACCTCATGCATTATTGGCTGGTTCGAAGGTTTGCGCGTTTGTTTCGCACCCGGTCGTTTATTTTGACGTACGAAAATAATCCTTGGGAGAAGATGTCGATTTTGGCGGTACGGGAGGTTTCCCCCAAGACAAGGATTTTAGGCTATCAACATACGATCGTTTCTCAGGCTTCGGCGAACATGTTCCGGAGCAAATATGAAAAAGACGTCATGCCATTCCCCGACACTATCTTGACAGTCGGCGAGGCGCCGCGAAAGTTGATTGCGCGCTATTCGGAAATTCCATCGGAAGCAATACGGGCAGCATGCGGTTTGCGTTTTGAATATCTATTTACGTGCGAGAAGTTTCCAAGAAAGAACGCGGGCAACATTCTCCTTGCTCTCGAAGGAATAAAAGAAGTAGAGGCAATGGTCGTGTATGTCCTAAGGCAATTAGACGGCAAAGTGCGGTTTAAGGTCAGGATCAGGACGCACCCGGTCTTGCCGTGGTCGTATTTCCAAAAACGCGGCTTGAGCTTAGAAGGCAAAAAGAATTTTTCTCTTTCTCGCAATTCTCCTCTTAAGGAAGATCTGGCGTGGGCAGATGTCGTGGTTTATTGGGGTAGTACCGTGGCTTTGGAAGCGTTAAGCCTGGGGCTTGCCGTTGTTCACTACCGCAATAATTCACTTTTGAGTCTTGACCCTTTGTTTGAATGCAACGATCTTAAATGGAACGTCTCTGAAAAAGATTCCTTGGCCGGGGTTATTGAAAGTATCTATGCTTTGGATGAGAATGATTTTTTTCAGCGTCGCCAAAAAGCCACTGAGTACCTGAAGAATTATTTCATGCCGGTCAATGAAGTATCGATAGATTCATTTCAAGAAAAAGAGACCATCAAGACAGAGTAAAAAGACATGGGTAAGAAAATCAGAGTTGGGATTGTTGGTTTCGGGTATATGGGGGAGATCCGGAAACAGGTAGTGGAGAGAAATCCGAGATTGGAGTTAGCGGGCATCTGTGATACCAATCCCGCTATTAAAGAGAAAATAAAAGGGTGCAAATTATTCAGTTCGTTTGATAAGCTGATCAAATCAGGCGTTGATGCTGTATTCGTGTGTACGCCAAACTTTTATTCCCCGGATATCTGTATTCGCAGTTTAAATCTGGGAAAACACGTTTTCTGCGAGAAGCCGCCGGGAAGAAATAAGCAGGACGTCCAAAATATCATCCGCGCAGAAATTAACGGCCTCAAACTGATGTTCGGTTTTAATCATCGTTTCCACCCCGGCATCCTGAAAGCAAAAGCGATCATCGACAATAAGCGGCTGGGTGGCATTATCGGAATGCGAGGCGTTTACGGCAAATCAGGAGGTGTAAATTTTCTTCAATCCTGGCGTAACGATAAGCGGATATCAGGAGGCGGGATATTGCTTGACCAGGGCATCCACATGCTTGACCTTTTTCTCTACCTCTGCGGTGATTTTGAATATGTTAAGTGTTATACTGATAATTCTTTCTGGAAAATGGAGCTTGAGGATAATGCCTATGTTATCCTTAAGAATTCAAAAGGCCAATCTGCAGTTTTGCATTCTTCCGCAACCCTGTGGAAACATACTTTCAGGCTGGATATCATGATGGAGGAAGGTTATTTAGTTGTGGACGGGCTGCTTTCCAAAACCGGAAGTTACGGACGGGAAAAGATAATTCTAGGGAAAAGGCAGTTTGAAGATCAAACAACGGCAATAGGAAACCCGGCCGAAGAGGTTAATTATTTCGATAAGGATTCTTCCTGGGATCTTGAGGTTGACCAGTTCTGCGATTGTATAGAAAATAATTTACCTGTAACAGTCAGTTCTTCCCAGGATGCCTTGAAAGTGATGGATGTTATCGAAAAAGCTTACCGGGACGCCGAAATTTTCAGCCAAACAGGAGTGATTCCATGAAAAATATTGTTATTTCTGACGAGTACAGGGAAGTAGAGTTTAAGCCTTCTGCGGTTTTGGCGCAATATATCCGCCTTACGGAAAAAGATGTGAAGAGGATGTTTATTAAAAAAAATTTACTCAAAACCGCTTGCCCTGGATGCCGGAAGAAACAAGTGAAAGAGTCTTTTGTTAAAATGGAGATGCGTTATAACGAATGCGCCGGCTGCGGAACCTTGTATGTCTCTCCCCGCCCGGATGAAGCCATGATCTATCGGTATTATACTGAGTCTTTGGCCCGCAGTTTCTGGAACGATAAGCTATCGGTTTTAACGGATAAGAAGCGCAAAGAGAAGATCATTATGCCGCGGATATCATGGATCATTGAATCAACACAGGAGTTCTTACCCAATGCCCGGACCGTTGCCGATATAAACACCACCCAGCACGGATACAGCGAGGAGTTGAAGAAATCTGCTAATTTTTCGGAATCTTACCGGGTGAACCCTTTCTTGAAGCTTATGGAAGGCGATGTTGATTCTTTTGGAAGACTTGTTGTTTCTAAGGACTGGGATAATGCGTTGAAGAATAAAATCGATGTGGTTATTTTGTTCGAAGCCCTTGACAGGGCTGCGGATGCAGACCTGCTGTTTAAAAGGATAAAAAAAGCTACTGCGGCAAAAGCCCTGTGTTTTATTACCGGTACTCTTATCAGCGGATTCGACTTACAGGTTTTGTGGAAGGACGCCCCTAATCTTTATCCGCCAGACCGGTTGAATATATTTTCTCCTCAGGGGCTGAAGGCCCTATTTAAGCGCCACGGTTTTGAATGTATAGAATTCTCTACTCCGGGAGTTTTAGATGTCGAGATCGTTGCTAAAGCGGTTGAGCATAATCCCGGAGCATACTGCCGTTTTGCCGAATATCTGGTTAAATCAGGGGATCGCCCGTTACGCCAGGCGTTCCAGAACTTCCTGCAGAAAGAGCAATTGAGTTCGTTCGGAAGAATTCTTATTCAAAAAAAATAAAAAGGAGAATACATGGGGCATGTTGCACAGTTCTTTAAAGACGCGCAAACCATTCTGAAAAAGATCGACCAGCGCCAGATCGAACGCATGATTAATATCTTATCCCAGGTCAGAAAGAAAAAAGGACGGTTGTTTTTTATCGGAGTGGGAGGATCTGCGGGTAATTGCTCGCATGCGGTCAACGATTTTCGTAAAATCGGAGGATTTGAAGCCTATGCTGCCAGCGATAATGTTTCCGAGCTTACCGCCCGCACTAACGATGAGGGCTGGCATACGGTTTTTGCCGAATGGCTTAAGACTTCGAGAATCAACAAAAACGATGCCGTTTTTGTACTTTCGGTCGGGGGAGGAAATAGAGAAAAAAATATCAGCGCTAATATCGTGCATGCATTGGACCTGGCCCGAATGAAAAAAGCTAAGGTCTTGGGGATAGTTGGCAGGGACGGAGGTTACACCGCGACAGTAGCCGACTGCTGTGTGATCGTCCCGACTGTAAATAAGGATACGATCACTCCACATGCCGAGGCGTTCCAGGCTGTAGTGTGGCACTTGATGGTTTCCGACCCGAGAATAATGCGGATGTCTAACAAGTGGGAATCGACCGTTAAAAATAAATAGGAGGAATGTAATGGCGATATTTTTAGATACGGGTAATATTAAAGAGATCGAACGGTTTCATCGCATGGGGATCATCAGAGGCGTTACGACAAACCCCACCATACTGCTTAAAGACGGAGTTAAGGGGGGGATGAAAGGGATAAAGGAGCGGACAATCGCCATCGCCAAAATCGTGCATCCTTTGCCGGTTTCGGTGGAAGTCACCACCAACGATAAGGATAAAATGCTTGAGCAGGCCCTTGAGTTTTCTCGCTGGGCCGATAACATCGTGGTCAAGATCACCATCCACGGGCCTAACGGAGAACTTGATAATCTGGAGGTCATCCATCAGCTTGAAACTAAACATGATGTCCGGATTAACGTCACCGCGATGATGAGCGCCCAGCAGGGGCTTTTAGCCGCCTTGGCCGGAGCCAGTTATGTTTCTTTATTCGGCGGCCGGATAAATAATATGGGTTACAACGCGGTAGGCGAAATACAGAAATTGCGCAAACTCCTGGATGATTTCAGCCTTAAATCCCAAATGATCATTGGCTCTACCAGGGAAGTGCTCAACATCACGGAATGGCTCTGTGCCGGCGCGCATATCGTTACGGTATTGCCTAATCTTTTGGAGACCATGATAGTGCATCCGTATTCCAAAGAGACAGTACAGATGTTTCTCGCTGATGCGGAAAAAACGGAGAAGAAATTATGAAGAATCTGGTTGAGGCACGGGGAGTCTTAAAGAGAAAATTGCGTTCGAGGAAGACTGTGTTTGCCTGCTGGACTTCATTCAGCCATCCGGGGATCAGCGAAATATTCTGCCGTTCGGGGGTCGATTTCATAGGTATCGACATTGAGCATAGTACGATCAGCCAGGAGCAATCTCAACGGATAATCGCCGCCTGCCATGCGAATAATACTCTGTGTCTGCCGCGGATCGCTTCGCATAACATGGAAGCTATAAAGCGGCTGCTTGATTCCGGTGCTGATGGTATAATCGTTCCAATGGTCAACACCGCGAAAGAGGCAAAGGCGATAATTGAATACTGCCAATATCCTCCTGCGGGGAAGCGTAGTTTCGGGATCGCCCGGGCCCAAGGTTATGGTTTTGATTTTAAGGAGTATGTCGGATCCTGGAATAAGAGCGGTTCGATCATCGTGCAGATAGAATCCGCTGAAGGCGTGGAAAATATCGATGCGATCTTATCGCTTGGCCAGATCGAAGGAGCTATGGTGGGGCCGTATGACCTTTCCGGGTCATTGAATGTTCCCGGACAACTTGACCATCCGAAAGTCCTGGCCGCATGTAAGAACGTGATCGCAGCCTGCAAGAAACACGGAAAGTCCTGCGGAACTCAGGATATCGAGCCTTCGCCTGAATCGATAAAACAGGCAATTAAGCGCGGTTTTACCTTTGTGGTTCTGGCTTCCGATGTGTTTCTCCTGTGGAAATGGAGCCAGCGCATGAAGAAGTTGACTTCAATTTTTCGCTAGAGGGAAAGGGCCATTATGGCTTTAAAAGCGATAATCCTGGATTTTGACGGTGTTCTGGTGGAGTCAAATAACATCAAACACCGGGCTTTTGCCGAGATCTTTAAGGATTTTCCGGATCATTTCGAAGAAATGATGGAGTTCCACGAGAATCATAATCATATCCCCCGGGATGAGAAATTCCGGTATTTTCTTAAAAATTTACTCGGAAAAGCTGATTGTGAGTTGCAGGTGCAAGATATGGTGGCACGCTTTCGGGAATTGACCCGTGCAAAGATTATAGAGTGTCCTTACGTTGCTGGAGCTATGGATTTTATCAGCGGCTATTCAAAAGTGTTGCCCCTATATATCGCTTCTGCTACTCCGCTTGATGAACTTGAAATTATAATAAAAGCTCGTGAGCTTGATAAGTATTTTTTAAGGATTTACGGAGCTCCTATGAAAAAATCCGCCATGTTTATTGACATCATGAAGAATGACAAGTTTTCTTCCGGTGAAATGCTTTTTGTAGGAGACAGCTTAGAGGATTATTATGTTGCGCGCGACCAGGGATTAGCTTTTGTCGCTCGTTCTCCTAATGGGGACTTTAAGGCTCCGGGTGTACGGACAATAAAAGATTTTTTGGGGTTTAAGAATATAGTCGGAGCGGTCTAATAAAATGGGCGAAGTCGGAAAAGATACGGAAAGAATCGTAGCAGAGCTGTATTCCCGGTTCTATGAAAGCGAGCCCGTGGCTTCCCAGATGCTTTCTTCTCATTGGGGAAAATATTCCCGTGAGTTCGTTGTTAGCAGTAAAGGAGGAAAAGTCCGCCCTTTGACTGGCAGCGGATTCGGTAATTGTTACCGCCATTTCAACTTCCAGACTTTTTTGGATTGGATTACCATTCAGAGTTATCTTAGAAGGGATAGTGAGAGGAAAAGTATTCTATTATTGATGAAGAAGGCTCTGGATCTTTCCCGGCGCATGGGTTTTAAATTCTCTTATGATTTTTTTAGACAGGTGTGCGCTTTAAATCTTATTATGAAACATGTAGATAAAAGCGGGAAGTTAAGGATTCTTAATATAGGGGACGGTTACGGCTTTTTATCGGTTTTAATAAAAGAAATTTTTCCCGGATCTTCTATTTGTCTTGTGGATATCGGCCGGACTTTGCTCTTTCAAGCTTATTATTGCGGTATTTCTCATCCCGGTTGCCGCCATAGTTTGGTTATAGATGAAACTTTTAGGCCGTCAAATCTAAATGATTCGGATTTTATTTATTGTCCGGCCGAAGAACTACATAAAATAGAGGGTCTGAAATTCAACTTGGCGATAAATATTGCTTCAATGCAGGAAATGACTTCGGAAACCGTAAAAGTATATTTTGATTTTTTACGGAGGAATATGTCATCCGGTAATCTGTTCTATTGTTGTAACCGGGAGGATAAAGTTATGGCCGGAGGCGAGGTTTCCAGGTTTTTTCTTTATCCCTGGGACAAGCAAGACCGGATCTTGATCGATGAGCAGTGCGCCTGGTATAAATATTTCGTTTCCTGCCGTACGATTGGGCGAGGCCCAAGGATTTTAAATTTTAGAGTGCCTTTTGTCAATTACTTTGACGGTATTCATTGGCAAAGATTGGCGGTTTTACGCACTTATCAGTAGGCATAAGACAGTATTTTATGACCAGTAACGGAGGTGGTAACGTGAAAGATTATCTTACGGAAATGTTCGGCTTGGAGGGGAAAGTCGCTGCAGTTATCGGTTCTGCTGGGCACCTGTGCAGTGAAATGGCCAAAGCTTTGGCTAGGTCCGGGGTGAAAGTGGCGCTTCTTGACAGGGATCCGCTAAATCTGGCCAGAGTGGCCAAAGAAATTAATTCCGAAGGCGGTAAATGTTTTAGTGTATCTTTGGATGTGACAAAAAAAGGCGACCATGAACAAGCGCTTGAAACGGTCTTAAAGAGATTCAAGCGCGTTGATATTCTGATAAACGGGGCCGGAATTAATGCTCCGACTCCGTTTTTTGACATTACCAGTGAGGAATGGTTGGCAATTATAAACGTGCACTTGACCGGTACTTTTCTAGGCTGCCAGGTTTTCGGTAAGCATATGGTAAAACAAAGAAAAGGTTCGATTATTAATATGTCTTCTGCTTCGGCCGGCCCGCCGCTCTCAAAGGCTTTTACTTATTCGGTAAGTAAAGCCGGTATTTATAATCTGACCCAGAATCTGGCCAGGGAATGGGCTCCTTTTAATGTACGTGTGAACGCCTTGAGGCCCGGGTTTTTTCCTACGGAATGGAGTAAGAAGCATTTTATAGACCAGAAGAGAAAAAAATCGATCTTGGGCCATACTCCAATGGCCAGATTCGGCAAGCCGCAGGAGCTTGTTGGTGCTGTGCTTTGGCTTTCTTCGGAAGCAGCGAGTTTTGTTACGGGAGCCCAGATCACTGTTGACGGCGGATTTACCGCAATGACTATATAAAGGTGGGATAATGAGCAAAACAAAAAATAGGACTGTGATCGTTACCGGCGGCAGCAAAGGTATCGGCCTGGCAATATCCCGGGCTTTCTACGAAGAAGGTTATACTGTTGTGGTCGGATCAAGGAAGAAGCCGCAAGAGTGGAGTAACCTGGGAGGCCGTGTTCTTTTCAAGAGTACAGACGTGCGCAGCGAAAAAGATCATTTAGAACTTGCCAAAGCGGCTCTAAATCTGACAGGTAGGATCGATGCTTACGTTAACTGCGCGGGGATCTCATTATGGAGGCCATGCCAGGAGGTGGATAGTGATTTCTGGGATTTGATCGTGGATACTAACCTCAAAGGCCTGTTTTGGGGGTGTAAGACTGCCGCCAAGGTACTTAAAAAAGACGGATGCATTATCAATGTTTCCAGCTTGGCTGGAAAAAGAGGAAGCGCCAATAATTCGGTTTATTGCGCCTCGAAGTTCGGGGTTAACGGGATAACCCAGTCATTGGCCAGGGAACTGGGAGCGCAAGGGATCAGGGTCAATGCCGTATGCCCGGTCTATGTCAAGACTAAAGGCGTGTTAGAAGCCTTAGCAGAGGAATTTTCTCCTGCCGCTGGCAAAGACGTAAACAAATATCTTAAGAAATTTGCTTTAGAAAATAGCGCTCTGAAAAGGTTGCCCCTAGCCAATGAAGTGGCTGCGGTTTGTGTTTTTCTGGCATCTGCCAAGGCTTCGGCTGTCACCGGGCAATGTATCAATGTGGATTGCGGAGTGCTTGTGCAGTAGAAAGGACGGCTTGATCGCGATGCGTTCGACACTAAAAGAGATCGGTTTGCGCTTCCTGCAGGGGAAGCTGTTCGGAATGCTGTTTGATAAGGTGTTTGGTTACAAGATCCCGGAGTTCTGGGGGATGCTTTCGCTTTCTTGGTGGCGATTTGTCTACCGGGATATTAAAATTGGCAGGAACGTCAAATGCTGGGGAAGTGTTTTGATCAGTAAAAGTCCGGACAGCTCGATCACCATCGGTGATGACGTTCGCCTCGGTTCGGATTTTCTCAGGGCCGGCATCGCCGTTTATTCTAAGCTTAAGATCATGGCGTTTGGCAAATCCAGGATCGTGATCGGCAACCGGGTAGCCATGAGCGGAACGTCGATCACCTGCCGGACCACCAGCATTGAAATCGGCAACAACACGATCATCGCCCCCAATGTTATAATCGTGGATTCGGATTTTCATAGTACCAGGCCTTCGGAAAACCGGACCTACGATATGGGTTATGACCGAGATAAGGGAGTAAAGATAAACGAAAATGTCTGGATCGGTATGAACAGTATTATTCTTAAAGGGGTAACCATCGGTAAGAATTCGATCATTGCTGCGGGTAGCGTTGTGACTAACGACGTCCCGGATGATGTTATCGCCGGCGGTAATCCGGCTAAAATAATAAAAAATATTCCCTGAACGCTGATTTTTAAAAGGAGATAAATGAGAAATAAAAAGGTCATAGCGATCATTCCGGCCCGGATGGCGGCAACCAGATTTCCCGGTAAACCTTTAGCCATGATCTGCGGACTGCCGATGATCGAACACGTCAGAAGAAGGGTTTGTCTTTGTAAATCAGTTGATGAGGTTTATGTGGCGACTTGCGACGAGCAGATCAGGGAAGCAGTTGAATCGTTTGCAGGTAAGGTCATCATGACTTCCCGGAAGCATGTCCGCTGTACCGACAGGATCGAAGAGGCGGCCCGAAGATTAAAGGCGGATCTGATCGTCAATGCCCAGGGCGATGAACCGTTGCTTATTCCTTCGACAATAGATGCCTTGGTCCGGCCATTTTTTAAGGATCCCCAGATAAAAGCCACTTGTATCATTTATCCCATTTCCAAGATCGAAGATCTGAAGGATATCAATACGGTAAAAGCGGTGCTTGATCTGAAAAACCGGATCCTTTACTTTTCCCGTTCCGCGATCCCGAATTTTGAAAGGGGGATCCAGCCTCTTTGTTTCGAACAGTCGGGCATCATGGCTTACCGGAAAGAGTTCCTGCACGCTTATTCCCGTTGGAAGCAAACGCCTTTGGAAAAATCCGAGTCGGTGGATATGCTGCGTATTATCGAGAACAACTGCATTATCCAGGGAGTAATAGTCAAGCAGTCCACTGTTGAGGTTGATATCCCTTCTCACGTTAAGAAAGTCGAGTACGTCTTAAAGCATGATCAAATCCAGAAAAAATATTTTAAAATGATAACCAAACTATGAAACCTCTTATTTTTGTAGCATTATCAACTTTTGCCGAGTTTGACCCCAGGCCGCTGGAAATACTTAAGAAAAGCGGTTTTGATTATTCGATTAATCAACTGGGACGCAGGCTTAAAGCGGAAGAAATCATAAAATTAGCCTCTTCAGCCGTTGGGATCGTCGCCGGGGTTGAGCCTTACACCCGGGAAGTCCTGGAAAAACTACCTGAACTCAAATGCATAAGCAGGTGCGGGGTGGGAATTGACTCTATAGATTTGCAATCGGCTAAAGATAGAGGCATAGCGGTGAAAAATACCCCGGACGCGGTCGTTCAGCCCGTAGCCGAGCTTACCATCGCCATGATCTTTGATCTCCTGCGCAAACTCACCGAGCAAACCTTGCTTTTGAAAGCCGGTAACTGGAAAAAATTATCCGGGAATCTCCTGGCCGGAAGAAAGATCGGGGTTATCGGGCTGGGCCGGATAGGAAAAAAAGTAGCAGAAATGCTGATCGCTCTGGGAGCGAAAGTCATTGCCACTGATATTTCACCTGACAGAGAATGGATCAAGCGTAACAAGGTTACTCTGCTTTCTATTAAAGAACTTCTCTCGCAAAGCGACGTGGTCACTATCCATGTTTGCGTATCTCAAGATAACCCTTTTGTTATAGGAAAGAACGAGATCGCTATGATGAAACCGGGAGCGCTGCTGATCAATACCTCCCGGGGCAGCCTGCTCAATGAGGGGGATCTTTATGAAGCTTTAAAATCTGGATGTTTGGCCGGAGCAGCTCTCGACGTTTTTGCCGAGGAACCGTATAACGGCGCTTTGAGGGAGCTCAATAATGTCGTATTAACTCCGCACATCGCGACTTTGACCGCGGAATCCCGGACTCAAATGGAGATCGAAGCAATCAAATCGCTGCTGGAGTTCCTGAGTAATCAAAGATGAAAGAAGAAAATCCTCAAACCTTAGTCTGTCCTGTATGCCAGTGCCGCTTGAAAGAGAACGCGGAAAAAATAAAGTATCCCGCCATAAAAGAGGATACCAGTTGCCCTGTTCGGGCAAAGTATATCATATTCTGCCCGGACTGTGGATTAGGCAGGGCAGACCAGGATATCGATCAGGCAAAGCTTAATGAATTTTATTCCCAGGGCGGATATTGGAAGCCTCGAGGAAGAGTTAGTTTAATATTAGATCAGTTACTGGCCCGGGAACGCTGGAAAAGTATCGAGGATATTCTTCTTTCTTCACGTAAAGGCCTTGTCCGGATCCTGGATATCGGTGCCGGATATGGTTTCCTGGGTGATGCGGCTGTTCAAAGCGGAAGGATCGTTTCGCTTTCTTATTCCTGCGTTGAACCGGAACCGGAAATTTCCCGATGTCTGATGGAACGATTGAATAATAAGTTCTCGGAGAAAAAGATCTCTGTTTTCTCCGAGCTTTCCCAAGTCCATGGTTTGTACGATGTGATCGTCCTGTCCCAAGTTTTGGAACATGTTCAAGATCCACTGGGCATGTTATATGGTGCGGAAAAATTACTAGCAGAAGGCGGGATTATACTGATTGATGTTCCGAACAAGGAGTATAAATTCAAAAGCAATGTTAGTCCTCACCTGGTATTTTTTAACCAGCGTTCTTTAAAATATCTTATCGGAAAAGTCCCGGGTTTTTCTCAAATTCATTTGTCCGGATATGGACAATGTTTTAAGCGTTCACCTTTGAGCGAGAAAAGGAATTTTCTAACTAATTTTTCGTTGGGATTACTGAAAGTGTTTAAAAACATTCTTTCTAACGGAGCTTTATCCGATTACTTAACAAGGATCTATGGTATCAATAAGCTTAATCCTCAAGGGACCTGGCTGCGTGCTGTATATGAGAAGACTTTAATTGATAAAAAGGCCCAAACCATAGGAGTGGTGATCCCGACCAAGAATAGGATAAAAGACCTGATCAGCGCCGTGGAAAGTGTTTTAGCCCAGAGCAGAAAACCCGAGGAAATCGCTATTATTGACCAAAGTCAGATTGACATTGCCCGAAAAAAAATTGAGGAACTTGTGAGTCGATTTCCCGATATCAAGTTGAGATACGTGTTTGATAATACTCTTACCGGGCTTACCGCTGCCAAAAACCGGGCAATAAAAGTCTCTGAGAGCGATATATTGCTTTTTATTGATGACGATATAGTTTTGGAGAAGAATTTTATTGAAATAACAATGAAAATATATGAAAGGTTTCCCGATTTAAGCGGCGTTGGGGGGATTGTACGATTACCAGAGGAAAGACAGAGTTTTCTTAAAAGGATAATTGCGCCTTTATTTCAAATCGGACCTTTTCTCGATGTGCGCGCCTTAATTCAGGCCGGTTATATGAGAGATCGGGATATAGTGAGAACTTGGTTACTTTCAGGAGGACTTTCTTCATTAAAAGTTGAGGTTTTTAAGGAGCTGTGGTTTAACGAGGCTCTGCACGGAGCATCTCCCATCGAAGATATGGATTTTTATTTTAAAGCCTCAAAGAAATTTTACTTTGCCCTTGCTCCCGGGGCTGTTGCGCTCCATAATATTTCGTCAGTCAACCGGGACGGGATAAAACGTTCGTTTGAACTAAAATGTTCCGGTTTTCGGTATATTTTTGCCCGCCATGTCCCTAAGACATACGCTAATTCTTTTGCATTTGTTTTGCGTAACGTTGGTTTTCTGATCGATGCGCTGTTTGCTTCGATCACGTACCGTACCGCTGACCCGTTACGCGGTGTTTTTTCCGCGTGGAGCAGAGCGCTACTATCTCGCAACTCGATATGATAAAGCTCGTGGCTGTTAAAATTTCAATTAAGTTCTTTCTGCTTTCGATGATGGGTTTTTTTTCCGTTTTGACGGTGATTTTTTTTCTTCTCCGAGGTTCCTCTTCTTTGTTTAACGCTCAAACGCTGGCCCTATTTTTAGGGATTGTATTTCTTATGGCGGTTATTTTAGTTGCAAGTAAAGGCCATTTGTTTGTACAGAGCGCAGTCCTAGTCGTCTTTTTTTCTGTTTTTGTCTTGCCTCGAATCATGATGTACTTTTTCTTACCGGACATGGTCCATTTTCCCTTTCAGGCCGCGATCACTCCCGCTCAGATCAACAGCGCACTTGTGTATGTGCTTGTCGGGACTGTGGCGATTTACGCGGGTTTTTGGCTTGCAGAGAGAGTATCGCGCCTGAAGGTTGTTGACTTAAAGTATATAGAACCTGTTGTGTATCCGACGTATTCATTGCTTATAGTGTTCATATTTACGACGTTTGTTGTGTACTATATTCAAGTGATTATGGGGAGTAATTATCTGGCACGATTACGACCGGGTTCTTATAATATTATGGTGCAGCTTGCGATGCTTGTTTTTAACATCGATACGGTTTTCTTTATGGCAGTCATATCATTATTGCTCAGAAAAACCGCGAATATGAAATCCGTAATTGCGATAGTTTTCCTTAGCGTGGCATATTTTATTATGTCGTCTCTGTATGGATCGCGCAGTGTCGGATTGCGTATCATACTCATGATGGTATTTATTTTTCTTTGCATATGGCAGAATTTTAAGATAAAGCTTTGGTATTTCGTCGTTCCGTTTTTGCTGCTTTTCGCTGGGTTATCTTTTTATCCCCTCGCTACCCAGAAGCGGATCAATACGGTAACGCGTTCAAATAGTAATATTGCATTTACCAAAGACGGCATCTCCCTGTATAAGGACATTGAAAAACTTACAACTACCATAATGGACCGTATGGGCATTATAGATTATGCGATAATGATCATTACCCAGCCGGTTGACGCAAAAGCTAAAGCGAAATTTATGACTTTTTCCTATGCTCTGCGTAGTACCATTAATACCCTCGTTCCGGGAGTTGCGTTTAGAGACGCTCAGATAAGTACCTCACGTCTTATCCCTGTTCTTTATCGAGCCCGTTCGTATGAGGACGTGGCTGCCGGTGGTTATTTCAGCGAATTCTATACGCCATGGGGTCTATCGTACTTGTTTTTTGGTTGGACGGGAGGCTTATGTATGCTTATGGCCGCAGCCTTTGCAATCCACGGGCTTTACCGTATCCTGTTTGCTTTGGCTGGTAAATACCGTTTTTATCTTTGTTCGCTTTCTCTTTTTACCTTTAGCAACTTGTTTCTTTCGAACATGGGTTTTGATCACTGGATAAGCACTTCCATCTTAATCATTATTTCCGGTATTATTGCTTTGTTCATGTTTAATTTTTTAGAAATTTCTTTTAGAGCAATGCGGATTTTGCCCGGGGTTAAATCGTTCAAAATCAATGGAAAAAGCTAGGCTCTTAATCACTGGAGCAACAGGGTTTATCGGAAGGTTTACCTGTGAACTATTGAGTTCCCCGGGCGTTTTAGTAAGGGTTTTGAGCAGGGAGAGAGCGAATGCGCTGGGCGTACTTGGTTCTAACGTTGAGATTATCGAAGGAGAGATATGCGATCCGGCGGTCATGGGAAAGGCTCTCGAAGGTGTTTCATGTGTTTTTCATCTGGCCGCGGAGACAAAACTTCGAAAACGCATGTACCGGACCAACGTAGAAGGGACCGAATCACTGCTTAACGCAGCAACGAAATCTCAGGTTCGGCGCATTGTCTATTTGAGCAGCGCTGGCGTAGCAGGCCAGGGAAAAAGTTTCTCTATTGACGAAGAGACTCCCTGTCTTCCCCAGACGGAATACGAGAGTACGAAACTGGAGGCTGAAGGAGCCGTAAGGCGGTTTTCTTCTTCGAGCGGAATTTCTGTTTCGATCCTGCGCCCTACGATTGTTTTTGGTGAAGGAAAGATTGATGAGAACGAAAGTTTTTATCAGTTGATGAGACACATAAAGAGAAAAAAATTCTTTGTTTTGAATTCCGGCAGGGGAGCTGCCAATTACGTATATGTGGGGGATGTGGCTAAAGCGCTGCTGTCGTTATACCATGATGAAAGGCCGGGGTGTCATGCCTACATCGTGAACGACTTGACGGATATGAGGATTTTTTTCTCATATGTCTGCGAGGCTTTGGGGATATCATATAAGCCCTTGAATTTACCGTATGCCCCTGTACGTGCGGCTGCGAGTGTCCTTAGCTCGATGATCCCGGGTTTCCCACTGACTTCTTCCCGGCTAAGAGCCATGAATTCTCCGTACCGTTATTCAAGCGAAAAGATCAAGCGGGAACTGGATTTTACGTTTGATTACGGTTTAAAGCAAGGTATTGCTCGCACAGTAGCATGGCTTAAAGAAAAAGGATGGTTATGAAGTATGTCTGATCTAGGGTTTAAAAAGAATAGGAGTATAAAACTTGGTATAATTGCCACAGTTCCCATATCCATTCTTTCATTTTATGGGGAGCAGATCGATTTTTTAACTGATAGAGGTTTTGATGTTACAGTAATCACTTCTCCTGACAGGAAATTCGAAGAACGCTTATCGAATAAAGCCAGATTAATTTTTATTCCTATGACGAGGATAATTTCTCCTGTGAGGGATTTAATCGCTTTTATAAAAATTTTTAATTGTGTGCGTAAAGGTTCATTTGATATAGTTCAATATTCCAGCCCAAAAGCGGCTTTCTTGGGGAGTATATCATCTTGGTTTTGCCATGTGCCAGTCAGGCTGTATCTTATGTGGGGGCTGTTTTATACCGGACAAGAGGGTATTAAGAGACAATTACTGAAATTCATGGAAAAGGTTATTTGTTTTTGCAGCACGTACGTTTCTCCTGACAGTAAAGGAAATCTACTTTTTGCTGTTCAAGAAAAATTGTGTCCCTTATCAAAGTTAAGCGTTGTGGGCAATGGCAGCGCAAATGGAGTGGATTTAACCAGATTTGACCTTGAGCGTTTAAAGCCGATAGGGGTAAAAATCAGACAGAACTTAAAAATCCCCCCACATGTCTTGATTCTGGGGTTTGTCGGCAGGTTAAGGCGCGATAAGGGGATCAATGAATTAATCCTGACATTTGCAAGTTTAGCCGGAAAGTATCCCGATATTTATCTTCTATTGGTGGGATCCCAAGAAGCCGGCGGAGATGAGTTTGACAATGAATCCAGAAAGTTGTTGACGCAAAATAAACATATTTTCACTGTCGGCTATCAGGAAAAGCCCGAAGAATTCATGTCGGCAATGGATATTTTTGTTTTACCGTCATATCGCGAAGGTTTTGGAATAGTCAATATCGAGGCTTCGGCAATGGGGCTTCCTGTGATTTCTACTGATATTCCCGGCCCCCGGGATTCGGTTATAAACGGTAAAACCGGGATCCTGGTAAAAGTAAGATCCGTCGAAGAGTTAGCCGAAGCTATGGAAAAACTGATAGGCGATCCTGGTTTGCGCAAGAAAATGGGAGAAGCTGGAAGACAGTGGAGCGCTAACTTTGAACAGCGCCGCCATTGGGAAGCGATCAAGGATCATCGGTTAAATCTGTTGAGAAAGGCGCATATTGATGTATAATTTGAGGATGAAAAGGATATTCGATCTTGTCCTGGTTATCCCTTTATTTTTGCTCTTTTTACCGGTTTTGATAGTTTTGAGTTTGGTGATTTTTTTGACCATGGGCAGGCCAATTATATTCTGCCAGGAGCGTCCGGGTTACAAAGGTAAGATCTTTAAAATTTATAAATTCCGGACTATGGCTGTTTCCCGGGATAAGGAAATCAACACGCTTACTGACGGGCAACGTTTGACCTTGCTGGGCAGATTTTTGCGCAGGACCAGCCTTGATGAACTTCCTGAGTTGATAAATGTTCTCAAAGGGGATATGAGCCTGGTTGGACCCAGGCCGCTTTTGCTCCAGTATCTGGGGCGTTATTCCCGGGAACAGGCCAGGCGCCATGAGGCTAAGCCAGGCATTACCGGCTGGGCCCAGGTAAACGGCAGGAATGCTATTTCCTGGGAGGATAAGTTCAAACTCGATGTTTGGTATGTTGATAATCGAGGTTTTCTTCTGGATATGAAGATCATAATGCTTTCTTTTTGGAAAGCTTTGTCGCGCGAGGGAATAAACCAGCCCGGAAAAGCAACCGCGGAAGAGTTTAAGGGAAGGGGACAAGATGAAAGAACGGTTTAAAGACTGGAAAAATCCTGTGATCAAAGAAGGGGTAATGACTAAATACAGCTGGCTGGTCCAAAACAAGAAAGGGTTGAAATTAGGCTATAAGACCGATATCGGCGCTTTTACTTATATTAACGCCAAGAACGGGGTAGTCATCGAGGATCATGTCCAGATCGGTTCCCACTGTTCGATCTATTCAGTTTCTACCATCGATGGCAAGCAAGGCAAAGTTACCATGAAAAAAAATTGTAAGGTCGGCAGCCATAGTGTTATAATGCCCGGGGTAAAGATAGGGGAGAATTCGCTTATCGGAGCTTTCAGTTTTGTCAATAAAGACATTCCGGCCAATTCCGTAGCTTTCGGCGTTCCGGCGAAAGTCGTCAAAAAAATCAAAAGATAATGGGGAAAATTAAAAAATTTGCTTCCTGGCCTTATTTCAATGCGGATGAGATCAACGCGGTTACCCGGGTTTTGCGCTCAGGCAGGGTTAACCAGTGGACCGGCCATGAAGTTTTTAATTTTGAAAAAGAGTATGCCAGCTCACTGGGAGTAAAATATGCTTTGGCTTTGGCTAACGGCAGTGTGGCTTTGGATATCGCTTTGATGGCAATTGGTATCGGCCCCGGGGACGAAGTCATTGTTCCCAGCCGTTCTTTTGTAGCATCAGCTAGCTGCGTGGCTTTAAGAAAAGCTGTCCCGGTATTTGCCGATGTTGACCTGGAAAGTCAGAATATAACTGTCCAGAACTTAGAAAAGTTTTTTACCCGGCGGACCAAGGCGGTTATTGCCGTGCATTTGGCCGGATGGCCCTGTGAATTAGACGCTCTGCGGGCTTTTTGCGACAGGAAGAAAATTTATCTGCTTGAGGACTGCGCTCAGGCTCACGGGGCAAAGTATAAAGGTAAACCAGTTGGTTCTTTTGGAGATGTCGCCTGCTTTTCTTTTTGCCAGGATAAGATAATTTCCACCGGCGGGGAGGGAGGGCTTCTTACAACTAATAATAAAAAGATCTGGCAGAAAGCCTGGAGTTTTAAAGATCATGGCCGTGATTACAAGACCATGTTCGGGAAAAAAGGTTATTGCGGCTTTGTCTGGGCGGTTAACGATTTCGGGAGCAATTACCGGATGACCGAGATGCAGGCAGCTTTGGGCAGGCAGGGGCTGCTTAGTCTCGATTCTTGGGTTGTTAAAAGGAGAGCTTTAGCTAAAAGATTGAACGATGGTTTGAGGAAAATGGGTCAGTTAAGGGTTACCATCCCTGATCGGGAAGTTTACCATTCGTACTACAAATATTACGTTTTTGTCCGGCCCGAGAAGCTTAAAAAAGGGTGGAACAGGGATCGCCTGGTTAGAGAGCTTAATCTAAAGGGCATACCCTGCGGGCCCGGTGTCTGTCCTGAAATATACCGAGAGAAAGCATTTGTCAGTTTCCGCAAAAAACTGGGCTTGGCTCCCCAAAAAAGAATGATTGTAGCCAGAGAATTAGGTGAAACCTCGCTTATGTTCTTAGTTCATCCCACCTTAAAATACACTCATATTGATTACATCGTCTCCCAGCTGCGGGCTTTGCTGGAAAAATAATTTATCACTTCCATTTCCCGGGAATTAAGGTAAAATATTAGCTTATGTGGAAGAATACTTTGATTAAATATCGCAGGCCTTTGATCATTTTGACTCACTTTCTGTTGGTGGGTCTTGCTTACGCTTTATCTTTTTATCTGCGTTTTGACTTCTCTTTACCCCTGGCATACCGCCCCATATTCTTTAAAACCCTTCCGGTAATTATCGTTATTAAATTAATGGTATTTTATTATATGGGAATATATTACGGTCTTTGGCGCTATGTAAGCATTGGAGACCTTTGGCAGATCATTAAAGCCTGCGCAATATCAACGCTTATATTTGTTCTGGCGATAGTTTTTTTTCAGGGGATTCCGGGATTTCCCCGATCGATCCTCATTATAGATTTACTGCTCAGTGTGGGGCTGATCGCGGGAGTCAGATTTTTTACTAGACTGCTTAGAGAGAGGTTTAAACCTTCATTGCTGCATAAGAAAAGTAATACTTTGATAATCGGCGCCGGACAGGCCGGGATCCTGATGCTTAAAGAATGCCGGAATAATCCCAGGATCGGGCTTGACGTTAGGGGCTTTATCGACGATGACCCTTCAAAGAGCCGGCAGAGCATATACGGAGTAAGAGTCTGGGGCGCAAGAAAAGATATTCCTGAAGTTGTGATTAAGCTGGGCATTGAGGTTATAATCCTGGCTATTCCTTCGGCTAAAGGTGAAGTGATCAGGGATATTCTTTCTTACTGTCAAATTCCGAATGTCAGGATCAAGATAGTGCCTGATTTAGAAAAGATCATCAGCGGAAAATTTGAAATAAATCCCAGAGATGTGCATCCGGAAGATTTGCTGGGCAGGGAAGTAGTCAAGATCAATGAGCATGAAATCAGCTCGTACGTGGCGAATAAAAAAATTTTAGTAACTGGGGCTGGCGGCTCCATTGGTTCGGAATTATGCCGTCAGTTGGCTGGTTTTTCTCCCCGGGAAATAGTCCTATTAGACCATAACGAGAACGATGTATATTTTCTTGAACTCGAGCTTAATAAAAAATTCCCCCAGATAAAATTTATTACGGTCATTGGTGATATCAAGGATATCGGTTTATTGAAGCATCTTTTTGTAAAATATTCCCCTCAAGTAGTTTTTCATTCCGCGGCGCATAAGCATGTGCCGCTGATGCAGGAGAACTCGGTTGCCGCGGTAAAGAACAATATTTTAGGCAGCCGTAATCTTATTTACGCCTCGAATCATTACAAAGTGGAAAGGTTTGTCCTGATCTCCACGGATAAGGCGGTCAATCCGATAAATATCATGGGTATGACCAAGCGTATTGCGGAAATGATCCTTCAGGCCAAAGCCAGGAATTCCCGCACTAAATTCATGGCTGTTCGTTTCGGCAACGTGATCGGTTCAGCTGGCAGTGTAGTCCCTTTATTCAAAAGGCAGATCGAATCCGGCGGCCCGGTTACCGTGACCCATCCTGAGGCGGAGCGGTATTTCATGAGTATCCGGGAAGCGGTTTCTTTGGTCTTGCAAGCCGGTGCGCTGGGAAAAGGGGGAGAAATCTTCATCTTGGATATGGGGGAGCAGATCAAGATCGTGGAAATCGCCAAGAACCTTATTGGTCTTTCCGGACTTACTTTAGGAAAAGATATTTTGATCGAGTTTGTAGGATTGCGGGAAGGCGAGAAGCTTTCGGAGGAACTGCTCTTAAATATCGAAAAAGGCCGGGTTACCAAAAATAAAAAGATTTATATGACCGAACCTAATCATTTTGATCCCGCTAAATTGCGTAAGCAGATAAAGGAACTTGAGTTTTACTCTAATCTGATGGATGAAAAGAAAATCTTGAAGATAATAAAAGAAATCATCTAACGTTATTGGAATCGATTAATGAAAATATTTAGCGCTTGGTTGGAATACATACTTTTATCAGTTTTATCACTGATATTCATTGTTTCTCCATACTTTCGCGTTCAGGTAAAAATACTTGTTTTTGTTGTTTTTGGCTTATGGCTGGCGGTTAAACTCACCAGGGTATCAGTTTTGGGAAAGAAAGAATTATTTATTTGTAACCCTTTACAGATGCCGTTTATCGTATTTGGCTGCGTTTGTGTTCTTTCCGTGCTGCTCAGTCAAAGTTCATACCACAGCCAAAAAGTGTTTTTTAACCGTTTTATGATTTATGGGTTGCTTTTTTTGATCGGTATGGACGTGGTGTCTTATTCGAGAAAAAATTTCTGGTGGCTTAGTATTTCTCTGATCTTTTCTTCCTGTTTGCTCGCAGCCGGCGGTGTGCGGGATTATCTGGTTTTTCAACCGGCCAGGCTTTTTACGGCTTTTAGCCTGGGAATTCCTTTTAATATGCTGCCGTTATTTATTACTTATTTTTTGCCTTTTAACTTCGCGGTTTTAATTTTCAGTCAGAACAGGTTTTTAAGGATATTTTCTTTTGTAAGTTTGATTTTTTTACTTCCATGCTGGGTTTGGCAGGGGGCGCGTGCCGCCTGGATAGCCGTAGCTGTTAGTCTTTTATTTGTCAGCATTCTCAAAAGCCGGCGGATTTTCTCCGCTGTTGGGTTGGTTTTACTGGTTGTTTTTTCAACCGGATTCTTTTTTTCCGCTACACGGCAGAAACTTGAGAGTATACCTTACCCGTCCCAGTGGAACTCCCGGACACCATTATATAATTCGGCTCTGAAGATGTTTCATGACCATCCTCTGTTCGGTGTAGGTTTGGGGATGTACGAGAAATTGATCAAAGAGCCTCGATACGAGCTTCCTGCCGATTATCCTAATAAGGATCACAGCCTTTATCTTCATGCCCACAATACGTATTTCGAAATATTGGCGGAAATGGGAGTTATTGGCTTGCTGGCGTTTACTTTTTTCTTTATAGCTTATTTTTACAGGATTTTTACCGCTTTTAAGGCGGTGAAAGACGCGAATTATTTGGCGGTAATAAAAGGAATAGCCGCGCTGGTTTTCGCTTCTCTGATATTAGGAGTAGCGGATTCTATAATTACTGTCGGGGTCAATGAAACATTTATATTCTGGATTTTATTGGGAATTTCGCTGGGTTTATTGCCGGAAGGGACAAAACAGGGAGTGATAAAAAATGGCTGAAACTTTAGGGAGTCTGGTTGACAAGTTAACCATCAAAGATATCCGTGAATTTCATTTGCTCCAGATGCTTGAGAGTAAGGATAAGAAATTCCCCCGGGAAGACCTGGAAAAGAAACTAAAGATTCTTGATACCCAGAAGAAAGACCTGGCCCAAGAAATCGACGAGTTTGTTGTTCTGGCTGCTAAAGGTAAAGTCCGGCTTAAGGACGAAAAGCTTAAACTGTACAACGCGCTCAAGGATATGGGGCGTATTCCCCAGACTAAAAGCCTGGGAGAAGCAATTTTAGGATTGGTCGCAAAGAACCTCGAGCTTTGGCATCTGGAGGACGAGGCGCGGCGCAGGGATGTCGGTTTGGACTATATCGGCGGGATCAAGCGAAAGATCGATCTGGCCAACCAGCAGCGAAATGATTTTATAGACAAAATAGATGAGCAGCTTGAGCGTAAAATTAAGAGGTCGAAATGAAAAAAAGAGCTTTGATAACTGGCATTACCGGACAGGATGGTTCTTATCTTGCCGAGTTTCTGTTGGAAAAAGGGTATGAAGTCCATGGTATTGTTAGAAGAGTAGCGCTTGAGGATACGGAGCACCGGCTTTGGAGACTAAGGCATTTATTGGGCAAAATAAAATTACATCCGGGGTCGCTGGAAAGTTATGCCAGCGTGTTTAAGATCGTGGAATCAATAAATCCTTGTGAATGTTATCATTTAGCTGCGCAGAGCTTTGTCAGTTATTCTTTTGAGGACGAATTCACCACCATAAATACCAATATCAACGGAACGCATTATATATTGTCGGCAATAAAGGAAAGGGCTCACTCATGCCGATTCTATTTTGCCGGATCAAGTGAGATGTTTGGACAAGTCAAAGAAGTGCCCCAGAATGAAGACACGCCTTTTCACCCCAGATCTCCGTATGGTATTTCCAAAGTCGCAGGTTTTGATCTGACGCGTAATTACCGCGAGGCATACGGCCTGTTTGCTTGTAGCGGAATACTTTTTAACCACGAATCACCGCGCCGGGGGTTTGAGTTTGTTACCCGGAAGATCAGTATGGGTGTTGCTAATATTAAAAATGGCTTAGCTGATAGCCTCGTTTTGGGCAATTTAGACGCTAAAAGAGACTGGGGTTATGCGAGTGATTATGTAAAAGCTATGTGGTTGATGCTTCAGCAAGATAAACCTGATGATTATGTTATAGCAACGGGAGAGACTCATTCGGTGCGAGAGTTTGTGCAGATCGCTTTTGAGTGCGCTGGATTAAACTGGAAAAAATATGTCAAGATCGATGATAATTTGTATCGCCCGGCTGAAGTGCATCTTTTGATCGGGGATTATCGTAAAGCTGCCAGGAAGCTTAAATGGAGACCGGAAGTTAAATTCCGCGAGTTGGTTGAAATGATGGTTAACGCTGATATTGAAAAATTAAAAAAATGAAGTTACAAGAGAGCTATAGATCGTTTTTGGTGATAAACACGTTTGGAATTGGCGACGTGCTGTTTACTACCCCTTTTCTGAGAAATCTTCATAATAACTTTTCGAAAGCTAAGATCTACTATTTGTGCAACAAAAAAACGGCTCCTTTGTTAAGAATTCATCCGTTGATAGAGAAAGTTTTTGTTTATGAGCGCGACGATTTTATTAAGGAACAAAAAAAGTCTTTCGTCGGTGGGCTTAAAAAGTACAGTCAATTTATTTCTGATATCAGAAAAGAACACATAGACTGCGCGATTGACTTATCTTTAAACACGCCGTTCGGCCTATTTGCGTTGTTGGCTGGTATCAAGAAGCGGTACGGTCTTAATTATAAAAACAGGTCCCGATTTTTGAACAAAACAATCAAAATAGATGGTTTTACTGGCAAACACGTGGCGGATTATTATCTTGATACGCTTAAATTGCTGGATGCCCCGGTTAAGAGATGCAATTTAGAGGTCTATACGGATGATGCCAGTAAAGGGTGGGCAGGTGAGTTTTTAAGCCAAAACGGGATATCTAAGGAGTTGTTCGTTATCGGTATTGCGCCTTGCGGAGGCGATGCCTTTGGTAAGGATAATTGTTTAAGACGTTGGCCGCCGGAGTATTTTTCATTATTGATCGATCGGTTGGTAGAAGAATATAATGCCAAAATATTCATATTTGCTGGACCAAAAGAGAAAAATGATGTTATTGGGATAATTAACCCGGTAAAACACAAAAAAGATGTTTTTGATCTTTCAGAACTTACTTTGGAAAAAACAGTTGCTTTGGTTGAGCGCTGCCGGTTGTTTATTAGTAATGACTCAGGTATTTTGCGTTTTGCCGACGGCCTAAACAAAAAAATAGTAGCGTTGTACGGGCCTATTGATGAGAAAGTATACGGCCCGTACCCTTATGACGAGAAAAGGACCATTGTTTTGAAGAAAGACATGTCTTGCCGGCCTTGTTATAACAAATTCCGGTTAGCGCATTGCGTGAATGATCGGAAGTGCTTGACCGGGATAACTGTGAATGATGTTTTGGCCGCGGTTAAAACGCTAAATTAAAATATGTTTAAGAAAACGAAAAAGTTCATTCGGAATATGGTGCTTTCGATAAAATCGCCGCCAGCAAGTCTTTCCTGGAGTCAGTGTGGAGAAGATGTTATTTTACGGTGGTTATTTAACGATAAAAAAATGAAGAGGATTTCTTATCTTGATATTGGGGCCAGTTCGCCTGATTCCGGCAACAATACTTTTTTGTTTTATTCTAGCGGTTCGAGAGGAGTCTGTGTTGAGGCGAACAGCACTTTGATTCCTAAACTTAAAAAAATAAGGCCTAAAGATAAGATTTTAAATGTGGGAGTCGCTGTTAGTGATGCTAAAGATGCTGATTTCTTTGTCTTTGATTGCGAAGGGATAAGTACTTTTGATAAAAAAGAAGCAGTGAAAAGAGCGGCTAGCGGGCGGTATAAGATCATTGAGACGGTCAAAGTCCCTTTGATCACCGCCAACCGGTTGATCAGAGAGAATTTTTCATCCATGCCTGATCTGCTTTCCATTGATATTGAAGGGTTTGACCTGGCTGTTCTTCAGTCGTTGGATTTGAAGGCTCTTCCCATTCCGGTCATTTGTGTCGAAACCTGCACATATAGTGAAACTTTTATTCGCCCTAAGGATGTAGAAATTATGAAGTATCTTGCCGGACAAGGATATGAGGTTTATGCGGATACTTATATTAATACTATATTTGTAAATTCGAAATGGTTCTACGGCCGAAGTTAAAGACTGTTCATTCAGGAAGGGGTTGAGGAGTTGAAGAAACGATTCTTGATCGGGCAATTGGAGCGATTTGGTGATTGCCTTTTTGTTACTACTGTGGCCAAGCAGATTAAAAAAGATTTTCCCGGTAGCCATATTACTTGGGCTGTTAGGCCTTCTTATAAATCTATTCTTGAATTAAATCCTTTTGTTGATGAAATATGGGAGTTTAATGAGGGCTCTCGCGAGGAAGGATGGCTTGATTTTGAAAATGAGGCCTTACGCAGGCAATCGTCTGGGATATATGATGAATTGATCCTTACGCAAATGATTGGAAAGAATTGGGCGCGGTTCGATGGAACAATTCGATCTAGTTTGCTCCGAGGGTATGGTAGGCCTATTACAGTTCCGGTTGATCCAGTTATTAGATTATCCGAGAGCGAAGTGGAGAAGGTTAAATCTTTTGCGCTGAAGTGTAATTTGGGATCGTTCAAGAATGTTATTCTTTTTGAGTGTGCTCCTGGTAGCGGACAGTCTTCAATGAATGTAGAGTTCGCATTGCAAATAGCCAAGAAAACAACCTTAAAAAATTCGGACACGTGTTTTATTTTTTCGGGGCCAAAACCGATGGGAGTTCTTTCTCCTAGGATCTTTGATGCCAGCGCTCTGACTTTTCGTGAAAACGCAGAGCTTACCAAATATAGTACACTTTTAGTGGGATGTTCCAGCGGGATTACCTGGCTTTGCAGCTCGGACTGGGCGAAGAAGATTAATACCATTCAATTAATAGATGAGAATTACGGCATTTTTAGCGGGGTCGCTTATGATCACGAACTATGGGGTCTTGGCTTTGACCACATTCTTGAGATTAGTGATAAAAAGAAAGAATCCCTTGTTGAGATTTTAGATGTGGCGTTGATCAAGGGATTTTCTGAGGCGAAAAAGCGTTATCATTGTATTTTTAGGCCTGCTCCGAATTGTTTAAAAGCAGCTGTACGGCAGTTATGGAAGCATGATTGCCGGTTCGGTTCATACAAAAAAGTTTTTTTTGCCACATTGCAACAGAACAAGCATTTTAATTTTTTGCCGTTATTAGGCGTTTATATTTGGTATTTTTTGACGGATTCTTACACTAGGCGTATTGAGAAATATTTCAGGAAGAAAAGAAATTCATTAAAAAATGATCAGGAAAGCAATAATTTGAGAGATATAAAGAGAGAGGAAGGTTTAAACAATGTTTAAAGAAATTAAGAAATGCTTAATTTGCGGTAATGAAAAATTGGTGCCTATCCTTGATTTAGGGATGCAGTATTTGACCGGGGTTTTTCCAAAGTCGAAAAATACGAAAGTTGGTCAAGGCCCTTTGAGGTTGATAAAATGCCAGGAAGACCGATATGGAAAAAATTGCGGATTAGTTCAGTTAGGCCACATTTATAATGCTAAAGATCTGTATGGAAAGACCTATGGTTATCGTTCGGGTTTAAATAGTTCGATGGTTGATCATCTGCATGGCAAGGTTAAACGAATTTTGCGTAAAGTTGATTTAAATTCCGGGGACCTGGTAGTTGATATTGGAAGTAATGATAGTACTTTGTTGCAAGGCTATCCGAATTGCGGGGCTACGCTTGTCGGTATCGATCCACTTGGTAAAAAGATGCGTAAGTATTATCCTAAGCGCATTCATTTGATATCTGACTTCTTTAGTAAGAAAACCCTTGAGAAACGCTTTGGCCGTCAAAAAGCAAAGATTATTACTTCAGTATCAATGTTTTATGATCTGGAATCCCCATTTGATTTTATGAAACAGGTATATGCATCATTAGCTGATGACGGGGTATGGGTTTTTGAACAGAGCTATATGCCCACGATGTTACTGAAGAATTCATACGACACGGTTTGTCATGAACATTTAGAATATTATCGTCTCAAACAAATTAAATGGATGACAGATTGCGTAGGATTTAAAATCCTTGATGTGGAATTTAATCAGATTAATGGCGGCAGTTTTTCTGTTATGGTTGCTAAAGGGGATTCTTCGTATAGCGAAGCAAGTAGTCTTGTGGGGCGTATTTTAAAATCTGAAAAAAAGTCAGGCTTGCACACGCTTAAACCGTATCAGGCTTTTCGGCAAAGGGTATCGCAGCATAAGAAAAAATTCCAGTTACAAATTCGCAAATTAAATAAAAGTGGAAAGAAAGTTTTAGGTTATGGGGCGTCCACAAAGGGTAATGTTATTTTACAGTATTGTAACTTAGACCCAAAGGACATTTCTTGCATTGCCGAAGTTAATACGGAGAAATTTGGTGCTTATACCCCGGGCACTTTGATTCCTATTGTTTCAGAGCAGGCTGCAAAGGCTATGAACCCAGATTATTTTGTGGTTTTGCCTTGGCATTTTAAAGATAATATTATTTTAAGAGAAAAAGGATTTCTAAAGAGCGGTGGTAGATTGTTATTCCCGCTACCGTATCCCGAGATTGTAAAAATATAAATTAGCCCATTGAATTTGGGAAGTTTACTATAATAGGAGAGATTGCATGAAGAAGATTATTAAGAAAATAACACGAAAGCTTGGCTTTGAGATTGTTAAGGTTAGTTCTGATCAGAAGAGGTCTGTTAAGACTAACAGGCTGTCATTATATAAAACAAAAACAGGTCGTTATTATTTACCAACTGATGCTGGTGCCGATGAAATTGTAGCTGCTATCAAGAATAATAAGATTTTTGATAAAAGCGTTTATGAAATTGCAAAGGAATATATTAAGCCGGGAACAATAGCAATCGATATTGGTTCGAATTTTGGGCAAATGGCAATCTTAATGGCAGGGCTTGTCGGTCCTAAGGGGGTTGTGCACGCTTTTGAGGCTGATGATTTTGTTTTTGAGGTGATGCAAAAGAATGCAAAAGAGAACTTTTCGAATATTACAGCTCATTTTGGGGCTGTTCATGACAAGAGTAACGAAACGCTTTTTTTCCCAGAACAAGACTTTAAGCAATTTGGAACATACGGTTCATATGGTATTGATTACATTCATGGCAAAGGGAGGCCTGTTAAGACGATCGCAGTAGATGATATTAATTTTGAATTACCGGTAAGTTTTATTAAGATCGATATCGAGGGTGGCGAGTTATTCGCTTTAAAAGGCTTGGTTAAGACGATAAAGAAATATCGAATGCCTATTATTTTTGAATATGGCAGTCATTATGAAGATAAACTTAATTTATCTTTTCAGGAATACGTTGATTTTGTTAATCAAATAAATTATAAATTTGATAGAATTGTGGACAATATGAATTATTTAATTTTATCCAAGGATCCTGTGTGAATAAGCGCACGAAAAGCCTATTTTAATGAGAAGCGCTGCGGTTGATATAATTATTTTGACGTGGAATCAGAAACAGGTCCTAGTTGATTGCGTTGAGAGTTTTTTTACTCATACCAAGGTGCCCTGCCGGCTTATTATTATCGATAATGCCAGTTCCGACGGTACACGTGAGTACTTGGCGGCGCTTAAAGGCACAGATATTATCGATCTTAAGTTTTTGCTGAATTCTGAGAATATTGGTTTTGTGAAAGGCATGAATCAGGGCATTTCAATATCCGACGCTCCTTTCGTATGTCTAGCTAACAATGATCTGGTTTTTACCAAAGGATGGTTGGAAGAGATAATTTCGGTATTTGAGAGTAATAAGAATATCGGGGTTTTAAATCCATCGAGCAACAATCTGGGGGTTCGGCCTGGTTCTGATGTAGAAATCGATGCTTTTTCTTCGGCGTTGCAGCAAAAATTTAAAGGTGTGTTCGGGGAAATGCCGTTCTGTATCGGTTTTTGTATGGTTATTCGCCGTGAAGTAATTAAGAAGATAGGAGGATTTTCAGAAGAGTTTTCCCCGTTTTTCTATGAAGATACCGATTATTCCCTTAAGGTTTTAAAGGCCGGGTACCTTATAGGTGTTGCCAAAGGCGCCTATGTGCTGCATAAAGAACATGTTTCCGTAAACAAACTGGGCCGTAAAAAAGAAGAATATTTTTCAAAGAGCAGGGAGGCGTTTCAAAAAAAGTGGGGTAGGATCCTGAGGATCCTTTTTGTCGCCACTGACGAGGCGGCCATCGACTCGATCCTACTGCCGGCTATCGATCTAGCGCGCAACGGGAATTATGTTTGGATAGCGGTTAAGGGATTGCGCGTGTCCAGCTCTGAGATTTTTCGGCAACGCAAGTTTCCGGAACACTCCGGGGTGCGTTTTTTCAGTTATGGAAATATTTTTCATTTGGTGTGGAAGGTAATTATTAAGAAGAAAAGATATATGGTGGTTATAGCCAAGAGCAGATCTCTTCGGTCAATATTTTCTCTTTTGGGCTTTAATGTTCTTGATAGATACGACGGCGAAAAGATCAGAGCTTTAAAGTATGCCGTCTTGAAGTGAGAGGATGATATGAAAACTTTAACCATGAAAGTTTCTTTTCTGGATTTAGTCGGGCAGCATAAACAGATCGAAAGCGATTTGGAAAAAGCCGTACAAGGCGTTATGCGTAGTTCGCATTTTGTCCTTGGAGATGAGGTCAGGCTTTTTGAGCAAGAGTTCGCCGCTTATTGCGGCTCTAAATTCGCGATCGGGCTTAATTCCGGGACTGACGCTTTGTTTTTGAGCCTCCTGGCTATGGGTATCGGCCCGGGTGATGAAGTGATCGTTCCGGTCTTCACGTTTATCGCCACCGCCAACGCGGTTACTTATACCGGAGCTAAACCGGTTTTTGTGGATATAGACGAGGCAACGTATAATATTGACTCCCTAAAGATAGATAAAGCTATTACTAAAAAAACTAAAGCGATCATTCCGGTGCATCTTTTCGGCCAGAGCGCGGATATGGGGGCTATTTTGATAATTGCCAAAAAACACCGGCTTAATGTAATTGAGGACGCCTGCCAAGCTCATGGAGCCGAGTATAAACCGTTGAAAAAACAAGCCGGAGCGATGGGTGATGCGGGGTGTTTCAGTTTTTACCCGACCAAGAACCTGGGCGGGTTCGGCGATGGCGGCATGGTAGTCACTAACGACCGAAAGATTCAAGAGCGCTTGCTGCTTTTAAGGGATTGCGGACGTAAAGCCAGATACGAGAATGTGGTTGTAGGTTATAATTCCCGCCTGGATACCATTCAAGCGGCAGGCCTGAGAGTTAAACTTAAATATTTGGATCGCTGGAATAGAATGCGCAGGTATAACGCCCAACTTTATGACCAGCTTTTAGAAAACGCCAAGCAGATCAAAAGGCCGTTTAACGCGGGATACTCCGGGCATGTTTATCATATTTACCCGGTCCGGGTGAAAAATCGGGATAAGGTGATGGAGTCGCTTAAAGCTAAAGGCATTGGCACGGCGATAAATTATCCTATTTCTTTGCATCTGCAGAAAGCTTATGCCAGCCTGGGTTATCGCAAGGGAGATTTTCCCATTGCGGAAAAGATTTGCCGTGAGATAATCTCTTTACCGATGCACCCGTTACTAACAAAGAAAGAGATTAAATACGTGTCTTGTGTTCTTATTAAATCAACGGAGGGATGATCTTGGAGAAGATTCCATTAACAGTCGTGATTATCGCTAAGAACGAAGAAGCTAACATTGAAGAGGGGCTGAAAAGCGTTTATAACTGGGCGGATGAGATCATTGTTGTGGATGACTTAAGCGCGGATAAAACCGTTGAGATCTCTAAGAAATACGCCAAGGTTATTACTCGCAAAATGGAAAATGAAGGCATTCACCGTAACTGGGCTTATGCTCAGGCCAAAAACAGCTGGGTTTTGAGCCTGGATGCCGACGAGAAAGTGACCCCGGAATTGCGGGAAGAGGTCAGCCTGGAGATAAGAACCGCATCCCACGCGGCTTTTGATATCCCTTTAAGGACTTTTATCGGGAATTACTGGGTTAAACATGGTGGTTGGTATCCGGCTTCCAAAGTCAGGCTTTTTAGGAAAGAAAAATTTAGATACGAAAAAGTCCAGGTTCACCCCAGGGTTTTTATTGATGGCAGCTGCGGCCATTTAAAAAAAGATATAATTCATAAAGGCTACCCGGACCTGGAACATTTATTGGCTAGTCTTAACCGTCAGACTACTTTAGAAGCCCAGAAATGGATCGACACCAAAAGGAAATACACTTGCGGCCACATGCTCTGGAGGGCTACCGACCGTTTTTTTCGCAAATATGTGCGCAAGGCGGCCTGGAAGGACGGGATGTACGGTTTTATGATCGCCTATTGCGATTCGCTTTATCAGTTCCTCAGTTATGTGAAGTACAGAGAGATCATTAACAGAAAAAAATGGAAAAAATAAAAGTTGTATTTCTTGACCGGGACGGAGTAATTAATAAGTATCCAGGCGATCTTAAATACGTGACCAATGTTGAGGATTTTAATATTCTGCCTAACGTAAAACCCGCCCTGGAAAAACTTACCGCTGCCGGATTTAGGTTGTTCGTGGTTTCTAACCAGGCCGGAGTCGCTAAGGGGCTTTATTCTCAGCAGGACCTCAATGAGATCGACCAGCGCATGGTCTATGAATTGGGGGATAAGATAAGATTATCCGAGATTTTATATTGCACCCACGGCCCGGAAGAAAACTGTTCCTGCCGAAAGCCCAAAACCGGCTTGCTCGACCAGGTTTTTGCCGATTTGAAAAAACAAGGTTTAGCGGTCGACAAGGCCAATAGTTATTTTATCGGCGACTCTTTACTCGATGTGGAAACCGGCCAGGCCGCGGGGCTCAAGACTATCCTGCTTTTTTCTGGCAGGGAAAAACCGGAAAATCAGCTTCATTGGAACCTGATCCCCGATTATAAAGTCGATGATCTGGCCAGCGCCGTACAAATCATCATCGTTTCATGAAAATAGTCATTGCCGCTACCTCAGCCGGCGGAGGGCACATGAAAGCCGCTGAGGCCATCTATAATTACTTTCGTTCGCAGGATGCGCGGTTGGAGCTGTCTTTAGTCGACGTCCTGGAAGAAAGCCTTTTTTTATTCGGCAATTTTTATTCCCGCGGTTACTCTTTCATGGTCAACCACGCTCAGTGGCTCTGGAGAGTTATTTTTCATATTACCTCCCAAAAGAACCTCCAGCCGGCTTTAAACCAGGTGCGGACTTTGCATAACCGGTTAAACACTAAAAATTTCCGCCAGTATTTGATCGAGGCAAAGCCCGACGTGGTTATTAGCACGCATTATCTGCCGGCAAACCAGGCCAGCAATTTGAAGAAAAAAAAGAAGATCAGCTCTAAGTTGATCACCGTGGTCACTGATTTTGGAGTGCATCCGTTTTGGGTATATGATCAGACTGATTGGTATGCTTTGGCAACGGATTCCAGCCGTAACGAACTTTTAAAACAAGGGGTGCCGGAGTCTAAGATCAAAGTAACAGGGATCCCCATTGATCCTAAATTTTCCCGAAAGTTCGATAAAGCGGCCCTGCGAAAAAAACTGGATTTAGTTTCCGGCCAGTTCACGCTTTTAGTGGTTACCGGATCATTCGGGATCGGGCCGATAGAAAAAATAGTTGATTTGCTCCATGGGCGGGTGCAGATTCTGGCGGTCTGCGCCAAGAATGAGAAATTATTCTCCCGCTTGAAAGCTAAAAATTATCCCGGGGTCAAGGTTTTAGGCTTTGTGGATAATATAGATGAATTGATGGCGGTATCTGATCTTATTGTTACCAAGCCCGGAGGTTTAAGCGTAGCGGAACTTCTGGCAATGGAGCTGGCTCCCATCTTTATCTCGGCGATCCCCGGCCAGGAAGCTCAGAATGTGAGGATCCTCGGCCGTTACGGGATCGGCAAATGCGCTAAAAACGCGCAGGAAGTCAGCCGTATCGTCGACAATTATCTGAAATCTCCGGCCAGCCTGGAAACAATAAAAGAACAGATCCGCAAGATGCCCAGGTTTAACGCCGCCCAGGAGATCTACCGTGCTTTACGCTAAGGTTGTTTTAGCCCTGCCCATAGAAGGCCCTTTTGATTACTTGATACCGCCTGAAGCGGAAACACTTGCTCGGCCAGGCTCGCGGGTTTGGGTTAATTTCCGCAATAAAAAAGAGATCGCCTATATCGTTGAGATCACCTCTGTTTCCGATATTCCCCGGATCAAACCCCTGATCAAGTTAGTCGACACTATTCCCGTGCTGGATCAAGCTATGCTTAAATTTACCCGGGCTATCGCTGATTATTATTACTGCGGTTGGGGCGAAGCTATTGCCGCCAGCTTGCCTGAACCTATAAGAAAAGGAAAACCAATAGAGGGATTAAGGGTTGAGGGATTAAGCGAATCAGCCGCGGCGCAAGTAAAAAATTCGGGCAAAAGTTTATTGCTGGTGGATTTGGACGGCCAGCGGCGCTGGGAGGTTTACGCCCAAGAGATCAAAGAGGCTCTGGCCAGGGCTCGATCAGCGATAGTCCTGGTTCCGGATAAAAACGCTCTCTTCAAAGCCCGGGAGATCTTAAGTTCCAAGTTGGGCCTGGAATCTGAGGCCATGTATCGCCACCAGCCGGATGAGTTGGAAGAATGGGCCAAGGTCAAGAAAGGCCAGGTTAAAGTAGTCCTGGGAACGCGTTCTTCGATTTTCGCTCCGCTAACTGATCTGGGGTTGATCATTGTCGACCAGGAGCTGGATTCGGTTTACAAACAGGAGCAAGTTCCCCGTTACCATGCTCGTCAGGCCGCGCTGATCAGAACTGGGCAGGAAAACGCCCGCCTGATTTTAGGAGGGACAGCGGTTAGCCTGGAAGCGATTCAGCTGGCCAGAGAGAATAAATTAGAGCTGCGAGTTTTAAAGCCTAAGTCAGCTCCCGCGGAAATTCGCATCGTGGACATGAAAAGCCTGCCAATGTTAGACCGTAAAAAAAAGATCATTCTTTCCCGGCTTTTGCAGGATAACATGCTGGCCATTCTTCAGGCCCAAGGAAAGATCCTTTTGTTCTTGAACCGCAAAGGTTTTGCTACCGCGGCGATCTGTTCCACCTGCGGCCAAGCCTTAAAATGCCCGCGCTGCAATATCAATCTGGTTTATTATTTTAACCAGGACATCCTGAGCTGCCATTACTGCAATTATAAACTCGCTCCGCCGAAGATCTGCCCGCTGTGTAACTCCGGCTACATCAAATATTCCGGGGCAGGGACCGAGAAGATCGAAAGCGAACTGGCCCGGATATTCCCTCAGGCCCGGGTCAAACGCATAGATACCGGCGATGTTCCTCTCCAGGATGAAGCGGATATTTTTATTGCTACCCAGGGGATCATCCGCCAGGTAGATTTTAAATTCGAGCTGACCGCGGTTTTGGGAATTGACAATTCGCTTAATCACGCGGATTTCCGCAGCGCGGAGAAAGTTTTTGCGGTTTTAGCGGGGTTATTGACTATTACCCGGGGCACGCTGGCCATCCAGACCAGCTTGAGCCGACATTATTGTTTTAAAGCCCTTAAAGACGGGAATAACGAATTTTTCTACGATGAGGAATTAAAAGCCCGCCATCAGCTGAAATTTCCGCCCTTTCGCCATTTTTGCGGTTTGAAAATAAGGGGTAAAAGCGAACCTAAAGTGGCCCAGGTTTGCGATCAACTTTTTCAAAAGCTTAGCCAGGCCAAACCCCCTAAAGGAGTGCAGATAATATCCGCTAATCCCGCGGATCCGGCTAAACTGCGGGGGAATTATTATTGGGTGATCCTGGTCAGAGCGTCCAATGTCCAGGTTTTGAATGATTTTCTTAAAATTAACTTAAAGAATTTCCGCCATTCGGGTATAATAGTAACAGTAGATGTAGATCCTGTTTAAAAACCAGGAGACGCCAGGGGACGTTTCCCCGGTTTTTACGGAGTCATTCTAAATATAAAAAGGGGAAATGTCCCCGTGATTTTAACAGAGGATAACTCAATATGAATATCGTCTTTTTCGGAAGCTCCAGGTTCGCATGCCCGTCATTAAAAGCTTTGATCGAAGCCAGGTATAACATCCCTTTGGTGGTGACCCAGCCGGATAAGAATAAAGGCCGCGGCCTTAAGCTGGGCAGTACTCAGATCAAAGAGCTCTCCGAGCAAGCTCGTCTTAAAGTTTTCCAGCCCGGGGATATTAATTCTCCTGAATCGATCGATATCCTTAAAAAACATAATCCGGATCTGTTTGTTATTATCGCCTACGGCCAGAAATTTTCCCAGGAGGTTTTAAATATTCCCTTGATCATGCCGGTCAATGTGCACGCTTCGCTTTTACCGAAATATAGAGGAGCAGCTCCGATCAACTGGACGATCATGAACGGAGATCGCTTAACTGGAAACACGATAATGAAGGTAGTTCCCAGAATGGATGCCGGCCCTATAATCCTGCAAAGCCAGGTAACAATAAGCCCTGATGATGATGCTTTGACTTTGGAGGAAAAGCTTTCCGAAGATTCCGCGATTTTGCTCATAAAAGCCATAAATTTTATCGAATCCCGGAAAGTAAACCTTATTCCCCAAGATGAGAGCTTTTCATCCATGGCCCCTAAATTGGATGCTAAGATCGCCAAGATCAACTGGAACCATCCTGCGGAGAATATTCATAACTTGGTCCGCGGCTGCCTTAACTGGTCCGCGGCTTTCACTACATATAACGGTAAGATCCTCAAGATCTATAAAACCCGGGTGGGATCAACGTTTTCTGGCCCCGGAGAGATTATTCCCGGCCAGATTTTAGCGGTTTCGGAGGATGGTATAATCGTTTCCACCGGAACCGGCTCTCTTTACCTGCAGGAATTGCAGCTTGAAGGTAAGATCAGGCTTTCCGTTCAGGAATTTTTATGCGGGAATAAGATCCAGCCGGGGGAGAAACTCGAATAAAAAAGGGGACGCTTCTATTTATTCTAATATAAATGCTTTCTGCAAAAATAAATAGAAGCGTCCCCTTTTTAAAAACTTATTGCAATGGCAGTCGGTTATGGTATAATCCTTTATTCAGTGAGCACTTAACGAATAATTAAGCGAGAAAATAATGCCGGAATTAAGAAAAGATCCGATTATTGGAAGATGGGTGATTGTGGCTACTGAACGCGCCAGGCGGCCTGACCAGTTTTCCGTTGCCCTGCATGAAATCGTGCCGGAAAAACCCTGCCCTTTTTGCGAAGGCGCTGAAGCCCAGACTCCTTCGGAAGTCTACGCCGTACGTTCCAAAAATACCCCTAAAAACATGCCGGGCTGGGAATTAAGGGTTGTGCCGAGTCAGACGCCTTTTTTGAAGATCGAGGGAGAGTTGGAGCGCCAGGGTAAGGGCCTTTATGATTTGATGAGCGGGGTCGGCGCCCACGAAATTGTCGTGGAGACTAACCAGCATATCGGCAATATGGCTGACCTCTCGGAAGATCAGATCACTAACGTCATTACCTGTTATATAGACCGGATCCAGGACCTGGAAAAAGACCAGCGGTTCAAGTATGTCCTGGTTTTTAAAAATTACGGCTTTTCCGCCGGTGGGGGGAGAGTAAGGCATACCCGTTCCCAGATCATCGCCATGCCCATCAATCCCAAGCGTGTTAAAGAGGAACTGGTCGGGGCGCACGAATATTACGAATATCACGAAAGATGCATTTTCTGCGACCTGATCAAACAGGAGGTCGCCCAGAAAGACCGGTTGATCCTGGAAATCGACGGATTGATCGCGGTGGTTCCTTTTGCCTCGCGTTTTCCTTTCGAGGTCTGGATCATGCCGAAAAAACATTCCTGCGATTTTGTTTCTTTATCCGGTGAAGACAGGAAAAATCTCTCTAAAATTTTAAAGCAGGTCCTTTTAAAACTCAAAGTCGGCCTCAACGACCCTCCCTATAATTACATCATCCATACCGCACCGTTTCGAAGGCAGAAGATGGGTTATTGGAAGACGATCAGCGAAGATTTTCATTGGCATATTGAAATAACTCCTAGGCTTACCCGGATGGCGGGTTTTGAGTGGGGAACCGGTTTTTATATCTGCCCGGTGACTCCCGAGGCCGCGGCGAAATTCTTAAAAGAAGTCACAATTAAATAACAGGGTTAACTTATGTCCGAATTAAGAAGAGATCCTATAGGCGGCAGGTGGGTCATAGTAAACACTGATGACCCCATGCAGCCCGAGGCGTATGATCACGAAGTTCCGAAAGGCGGGAAGAGCCCTGCTTGTCCTTTTTGTTACGGAAATGAGGCTCAGACTCCTCCGGAAATAGTCTCTTTGCGCGATCCCAGCACCCAGGCGAATTCCCCGGGATGGCAGGTCAGGGTTATTCCCAACAAATTCCCCGCTCTGCAGATCGAGGGAGAGCTGGAGCGCCGGGGATTGGGGATCTACGATTTGTCAAACGGAGTGGGGGCGCATGAATTGATCATCGAGACCCCTTACCACGATAAGGACATTTCGGACTTGACTATCCAGGAATTGACCAGCGTCATCCAATTGTATTGCCAGCGCTCCTTGGATCTGGAAAGAGACCGCAGGTTTAAATATATCATGATCTTTAAAAATTACGGCGCCTCAGCCGGTGCAAGTTTAGAGCATCCGCATACACAGATCATCGCTTTGCCCATGGTCCCTAAGAACGTCAAGGAAGAAATAATGGGAGCGCAAAATTATTTTGAATATCGCGAACGCTGCATTTTTTGCGATATGATCCGCCAGGAACTCCAGGAAAAGGAGCGCCTGATCATGGAGAACAAGAACTTTTTCGCTTTTTGCCCCTTTGTCTCGCGTTTTCCTTTTGAGATCTGGATCATGCCTAAGAAACACACCGGTTATTTTAACCAGATCCCTTATGAAACCATCCCGGATCTGGCCATGATCTTAAAAGGTATTGTGGCTAAGATAAAAAAGATTTTCGGCGAAACTGCTTATAACTTTATTATTCATACTTCACCGATCAACTCTGACGGGGGAAGCGTTGACAGCTATCATTGGCATTTGGAGTTTTTGCCCAAACTGACCAGAGTGGCGGGATTTGAATGGGGAACAGGTTTTTATATCGTGCCCACTCCGCCGGAGATCGCGGCAAAATTTTTGAGGGACGCTCAGGTAGAATAAAACCCAACCGCAAAACAAAACAACCTAATAATAAAAGGAGGAAACAAAATGGCAATTAGAGTCGGCATTAACGGTTTTGGCAGGATCGGCCGCCTGGTCGCCAGGGCGATCCTGGAAAGAAAAGTAACGGATCTGGAACTGGTCGCGGTCAATGATCTCACTGACGCTAAGACTAACGCGTACATGTTTAAATATGATTCCGTGCACGGCAGGTTCCCCGGCGAAGTAAAAGCTATCTCCGATGACGAAATGTCCGTGAACGGCAAGATTATCAAGGTTCTGGCTAAGATGGACCCTTCGGAGCTTCCCTGGAAGGATCTGGGAGTCCAGATAGTCGTGGAATCAACCGGTTTGTTTACCGTCAAGAAAGACGGGGTGAATAAAAAAGGCAAAACTGTCAAGGGCGCGGAGAATCATATCACTAAGGGCGGCGCCAAAAAAGTCATTATTTCCGCTCCCGCAGAAGGCGAAGATATCACTATAGTCCTGGGAGTAAACGACGACAAATACGATCCCAAGAACCATCACGTGGTTTCTAACGCTTCCTGCACCACCAACTGCCTGGCGCCTTTAGCCAAGGTTTTAAACGACAATTGGGGAATAACTAAAGGGCTGATGACCACGATCCACGCTTACACCAATGACCAGAGAGTCCAGGATATGGCCCATTCCGATCTTCGGCGTTCCCGCGCAGCCGCGATTTCCATGATCCCGACTTCTACCGGCGCAGCCAAAGCCATATCTTTGGTTATACCTGACCTGAAGGGCAAGCTCGACGGTTTTGCCATCAGGGTCCCGGTTCCTAATGTTTCGGTGGTTGATCTGACCATGCTTTTAGGCAAAAAGGCCACAGTCGAAGAGATCAATGCCGCGTTAAAAGCTGCTTCCGAAGGCAAGATGAAAGGGATCTTAGGCTATACCGAGGATCCTGTGGTTTCCGTAGATTTCAATCATTGCGCTTTAAGCTCGATCATCGACGGTAAATCTACCAAAGTTATCCAGGACGATTTCGTCAAGGTCTTGAGCTGGTACGACAACGAGTGGGGATATTCCAACCGCGTGGTCGACCTTTGCGAGTTCATGGTCAAGCAAGGGCTGTAAATAAAAAAAGGGGACGTTTCTATTTATTTCCCAGAAGGTACGGTTCGGAATAAATAGAAACGTCCCCTTTTTTTTCTCTAATATGATCCCAACCATACTTATTATCGGCGCCAGCGGGCTGATCGCCCAGGTGATCATTCTCAGGGAGCTTTTGGTCAGTTTTTACGGCAATGAGCTCACTCTGGGGGTGATCCTGGCTAACTGGATGCTCCTGGAGGCTGGCGGGGTATATTTCGTCGGCCGGCTGGTTGACCGGGTAAAAGAGAAGACAAGCCTTTTGGTCATTCTCCAGCTGGTTTTTGCCTGGGGTTTTATAGCCGCGATTTATTTTGCCCGCACTTTTAAATATTTTAGCGGAGCTTTTTTCGGGCAAGGCTTGAACCTTGGCTCGATTTATCTTTACGCCTTTCTGGCCATGCTGCCTATTGGGTTCAGCCACGGCGCGTTATTTGGTGTTTCCTGCAGGATCTTTCAAAAAAATAGCCAGGAGCCATACCAGGGCATAAACAAAGTTTATACCTGGGAAACCATCGGAAGTATCCTCTCCGGAATCCTTCTTACCTATGTTTTGATCCCCTTTTTCAGTTCTTTTCAGCTGGCGCAGCTGCTGGCTTTGGTAAATCTGACTATCACTCTAATTTATGTCAAGCCGGTTAAGAGCCTGATATTCAGGTATGGTTTGTGGGCGGCATTGTTGTTTTCTCTGTTTTTTTTCATCGGGCTTAATCCGGATCATCTGCAAAGTAAATCTTTAAGGCTGCAGTATAGAAGCGAAGAGATCGTGGATTACCGTAATTCAGTTTACGCTAATATCGCTGTAACCCGTAACTTGGGCCAGCATACCCTGTTTTATAACGGCCTGCCCGCGGCCACGATCCCTGATCCGGATATCAGCTCGATCGAGGAGTTCGGCCACTTGCCTTTGTTGTTCCATCCTCATCCCCAAAAAGTTTTATTGCTCGGCTCAGGGTTGGGAGGATTGATCCGGGAAATACTTAAACATCCGCTGAATAAGCTGGATTATCTGGAACTTGATCCCGCGATCCTGGAATCGCTCAAAATCGCTGACCCCGAATATATTGCCCAAGAAGTAATTGACCCCAGGCTTGAGATCATCAATCAGGACAGCCGGCTTTTTTTGCGGCGCAGCAAAGAAAAGTATGATTTGATTTTGTTGGGCTTGACCGGCCCGACGGATCTGGTTTCTAACCGGCTTTTTACCGAAGAATTTTTCGCTTTAGCCAAAGATCACCTGAAAAAGGAGGGGATCATCGCTTTCCGGTTAAGCGGGTCTATGACATATTTGAGTCCCCAGCTCAGGGATTTAAATTTTTCGGTGATCAATAGCCTCAAAGCCAAGTTCGCTTATGTCCGGGTTTTGCCCGGATATCTTAATTTGATCCTGGGTTCGGATTCAAGTTATATGGCTGGAATTGACGCCCAAGTTGTTAATCGCGGGATACAACAGCTGGATCTGCAGACAAAAATGCTGGTTTTGCCTTATCTGGAATCACGGATAAACCAACAATGGCTGGATTGGTTTAATAATGCCAGCCTTAATGCTACTCTTAAGAAGAACCGGGATTTTACTCCGAGAGCATTATTCCAGGCTCTTTTGATCTGGAATCGCCAGTTCAGCCCGGCTGCGGCTGGATTTTTTGAAAAACTGGCGGATTTTAACCTTTATAAAGCAGTTGCGGTCATCTTAGGGATATTTTTGATTTTTCTGTTTTCAGGCTCTGTCCGGAAAAAAAAATCCGGCAATCTGGCCCTGGTTTACTCTTTGGGCTCAAGCGGATTTTGGGCGATGATGGTTAATCTTGAAATGGTTTTTGCTTTTCAGGTTTCTTTCGGATATATTTATAAAGCCATAGGTTTATTGATCGCGGTGTTCATGGCCGGGATCGCCTTAGCCAGCGCGGTCACAGTTAAAAAAATCAGCCGGGAAGGTTTTGCCCGGAAATATTTGCTGGCCATTGAAGCAGCTATGGTAATCTTTTCGCTTTTTTTATCCTGGGCTATAACCCGGGGCATAGCTTATTCATTTGGCGGGCTTGCGGTTTTTATTCTCTTGTTTTTTGCCAGCGGCTATTTTTTAGGAGCGGAGTTCGCGCTTTGCGCTAAAATGTATCAACAGAACAGGTCCGCCCCGGGAAATACCGCGGGTATCCTTTACAGCGCTGACCTTCTGGGAGGCTGCCTGGCAGGGTTTCTGGGAGGGATCTGGCTGTTGCCGATTTTAGGTATTGGCTCTTGCGGGCTGGTTTTAAGCCTTATCAAAGCAACGAGTTTCGCTTTGCTTAAAAAAAATATAAATAAAGGTTGACAATAATAAAATTATAGTGTATATTTATCTTTCTATGTAACTCAACTCAAATAGCCTCGTCGACGACAAACACCTTAGGCTAAGGGTATAATTTTCAAGAACAAGAACAAAATAATTCTTGTGCGGGGATTTTTTATCTCTTTTAAATTTACAAAGCAGGTGGGTAATAACCTAAATCCAACCTGCTGGAGTAGCTCAGTTGGTAGAGCACGTCCTTGGTAAGGACGGGGTCCCGGGTTCAATTCCCGGCTCCAGCTTTGAAAAACACAAGTTTAAACTCTTAAAAGATTATGCGCGAAATAATCACATTCGAATGCACGGTTTGTAAGAACAGGAATTATTCTGCTACTAAGAATAAGAAGGCGCATCCGGACCGGATGGAAGTAAAAAAATTTTGCCGTACATGCCGCAAGCATACACCGCATAAAGAAATAAAGTAGAAGTAGCCGGTAAAGGCGGCTAAAACAATAGTTGGGCAAAGAGGAACTTAATAGGGGCGTCCGTTAATGGCAAACGGCGAGACTCCAAATCCCGTCCTGGGGGTTCAAGTCCCTCCGCCCCTGAAAAATTGAAATGAAGGCACTCGCAAAGGTCACAGGTTTCATTAACGAGGTCAAGGTGGAGCTGGGAAAAGTTTCCTGGTCCACTCGAGAAGAATTGATCGCTTCGACTTCCGTGGTAATCAGCCTTACTGCTTTACTTGCTTTGTTTATTTTCGCTGTGGATTCCTTTCTGGCTAAAATCCTGAGCATCATTTTTAAAGCTTAAATGAAAAATTGGTACGTGGTTCACACACAAACAGGTTTAGAGGATAGAGTAAGAACAGTGCTTCTCTCGGGTGCCTCGGCACGGGGATTCGCAGAGGCTATCACTAAGGTAGTAATTCCGACCGAGCAGATCTCGGAAGTCCGTTCCGGAAAAAAACGTGTCTTTGAGCGCAGATTTTTCCCGGGATACGTCCTGGTCGAGATGGACTTAAACGATATCACCTATTCCTATATAAAGAACATCCCGGGAGTCACGGGGTTCCTGGGCGCCGGCAAAAAACCCATTCCTTTACCTCCCGGGGAAGTAGATAATATTCTCAAGCGTACCGAAGAAACCAAGCTTAAGCCCAGCCCCAAAACTATTTTTGAGAAAGGCGAACAGATCAGGGTCAAAGAAGGCCCGTTCATGAATTTTAACGGCACAATCGACGATATCCATCCTGAAAAAGGCAAACTAAAAGTCAGCATTTCGATCTTCGGAAGGGCGACTCCCGTGGAATTGGAATACTGGCAGGTAGAAAAGGTCTAACCATGGCAAAAGTCATAAAAGCGCAGATTAAATTACACGTTCCAGCAGGCGCCGCTAACCCGGCTCCTCCGGTAGGCCCGGCATTAGGCCAGCACGGCGTCAACATCATGATGTTCTGTAAACAGTTCAACGACCAGACTAAGAACAGGGACGGGTTGATCCTGCCCGTGGTTATCAGTGTTTTTGAAGACAGGACCTTTACTTTCATAATCAAGAGCCCGCCTACATCGATACTGTTGAAACGCGCCGCTAATCTTGCTAAGGCATCGGGAATAACCGGTAAAGAGGTTATCGCTAAAGTAACTCGCAAACAACTGGAAGAGATCGCTAAACAAAAAATGGCGGATATCAATACCGCGGACATGAACAAGGCCGTAAAGATCATTGAAGGCACGGCCAGAAGCATGGGAATCCAAGTAGAAGGCTAGAAAAAATGAAAACTCGCTCCAAGAGATACAAGGAATCGGCAAAAGACCTGGTAAAAGATAAAGTTTTTACTTTAAAAGCAGCTATCAGCGAATTAAAGAAATTTAAAGCTCCTAAATTCGACGCTTCAGTGGATCTGCATATGAAGCTCCATGTCGACCCCAAGAAAGCTGAACAGATGGTCCGCGGCACAGTCGTTCTTCCCCACGGGACCGGTAAAACGGTCAGGGTCGCGGTTTTTTGCCGCGGCGAACATGAAAAAATTGCCAGGGAAGCCGGGGCGGAAATTGTGGGCGCCAATGAATTGATCGACAAAGTAACCGCCGGTTTTATGGATTTTGATTGCGTTATCGCTACCCCTGAGATCATGAAAGATTTAAGCAAGCTGGGAAAAGTTTTAGGCCCCCGGGGGTTAATGCCCAGCCCCAAGACCGGGACAGTCACCTTTGATATCGCCAAGGCTATCAACGATGTGCGCAAAGGCAAAGTTGAATTCCGGGTGGACAAGCAGGGCGGATTACATCTGTCCGTCGGCAAAGTCTCTTTTGATGAAGATAAAATTTACGAAAACGCTTCCACCGTAATTAACGCTATTACCGAGGCCAAGCCCGCGACGGTAAAAGGAAAATTCATTGAGGGGCTGTTTATTTCCGTTTCGATGAATCCCGGCTTAGCCCTGGAATTTTAATTATAAGGAAACTAAAATGAAGAAATTAAGCACAATATTCAAGGAAGCTTCGGAAAACAGGATCAAAAAAGGGCTCAAGGATTCAGAGGCCTTCTTTGTGGTCAAGTATTCCAAATTATCCGGGCCGGACCTCAATGCCCTGAGGAAATCTTTGCGGGGCATCGATTCCGAATTGCTGGTGGTCAGGAATAATACCGCGCGTAGAGCTTTGGTAGGGCAGAATGAAGCGCTTTTAAATTGTGTCCAGGGGCCCTGCGGATTTGTTTTTTCCAAAAAAGAACCTGTGGAAGCTTCCAAGGTTCTTTTTAATTTTACCAAGGACCATGTTAACCTGATATTAGCGGGCGGTCTGCTTAAGGACAAGTTGCTTAGCTCCAAGGATATTGAAGCCCTGGCGAAACTGCCGTCGCGGGAAGTGCTGCTTTCCAGGGCCGTGATGGCCATTAAATCGCCGATAACCGGCTTGGTATTTGTTTTAAAGGGAAATTTAAGGAAACTCGTTTTTTGTCTGGAACAAATCAAACAAAAGAAACAGTAGCGGATAATAAGGAGGAGAAGAAATGGCAAGTGAGAAGATGGAAGGAATAATTAAAACGATCGAAGAAATGTCAGTGCTGGAATTATCTGACCTGGTCAAGACTTTGGAAGATAAATTCGGCGTTTCGGCGAATATGCCGATGATGGCCGCTCCCGCAGCAGGAGCCGCAGGTGCCGCTCCCGTAGCCGAAGAAAAGACATCTTTTACCGTAGTTCTGACGAGTGCCGGCGCGAGCAAGATCTCGGTCATTAAAGAAGTAAGGACGATGACCAGCCTCGGGCTTAAGGAGGCTAAAGATTTGGTCGACGGAGCGCCCAAGCCGATCAAAGACGGCGTGACTAAAGAAGAGGCAGAAGAGATGAAGAAAAAGCTCGTTGCTGCCGGTGCCACAGTGGAGATCAAATAATAACGCGGTAACCGCAGAAAACTCCCACGTCTAAGCACTCAATATAATAGTTGTCGTTAGTGGAGAAAAAATGAACAAGAGAAAAAATTTCGCCAAATTTAAAGAAGTTTACGGGCTCCCGAACTTGCTGGATATCCAGACTGAATCATATCACGAGTTCCTTCAGATCGAAGTTTCGGATAAGGAGCGCAAACGCCAGGGGCTTCAGGAAGTTTTTGAAGAGATCTTTCCTATTGAAAGCCCTGACCGTTCGGTGCGCCTGGAATTTGTCAGCTATAATTTAGGTAAGCCTAAATACGACATCATTGAATCCAAGAAACGCTCGGTTTCGTACGCTTCTCCTCTTAAAGTAAAGTTCCGGCTTACTACTCTCCATGACACCAAGGAGCAAGACGCTTATTTCGGCGAATTGCCTTTGATGACCCAAACCGGCAGCTTTGTTATTAACGGCGACGAGCGGGTCGTGGTCTCCCAGCTTCACCGTTCTCCGGGTGTTTCTTTTGAAGAAGAAGACCATCCTACCGGGAAAAAGATCTTTTACGGCCGGATCATCCCTTATCGCGGGGCCTGGCTGGAGTTTAAATACGACCTTACCGAAACCATTATCGCTTATGTCGACCGAAGAAAAAGTTTTCCTGCGTCTCAATTATTGAGGATCCTGGGCTTTTCCAGCGACGATCAGATAATCAAAGCTTTCAGCAAAGATTACCCGGAGATCCAGAATACGCTCAAGAAAGATTCCACCAAGAATAAAGAAGAAGCCTATATGGATTTTTACCGCAAAATGAGGCCCACCGAGCCGGTGACTAAAGAAGGCGCGGAAAACCTGTTTTTTAGATTATTTTTTGACCCGGCCAGATACGATCTGGAAAGGGCCGGAAGGTTTATTTTAAACCGCAAGCTGGACATGGATGTGCCGGTTGATAACCGCGTTTTGGATTCCGCGACCGTGATCAAGGTTATTGAATATTTGATCAAGCTGCACGAGGGCGTGGGCAAGATCGACGACATCGACCATCTCGGCAACCGCCGGATCAAGACTGTCGGCGAGCTGGTCCAGAACCAGATCCGTATCGGAATGTCGCGCGTGGAAAGATCGATCCGGGAACGTTTAAGCGTCCTCTCGGACATCGAAAACCTCAATATCCATGCTTTGATCAATTCCAAATTATTTTTTACCCAGATCCACGATTTCTTCTCCCGTTCCCAGCTTTCTCAGTTCATGGACCAGGTTAACCCCCTGGCTGAAATGACCCACAAGAGAAGATTAAGCGCTGTCGGCCCCGGCGGGTTATCCCGGGAAAGAGCCGGATTTGAAGTTCGCGATATCCATCCTTCGCATTACGGAAGGATCTGCCCTATTGAAACCCCGGAAGGCCCGAACATCGGCTTGATCGCTTCCATGAGCACCTATGCCAGGATCAACATTTTGGGCTTTTTAGAGACTCCTTACCGGAAAGTCGAAAACAGCAAAGTCACCAAGAAAATAGATTATTTGACCGCGGATGTGGAGGAAGAAAAGACCATAGCCCAGGCTAACGTTCCTATTGATACTGACGGAAACTTTTTAGAGAAAGATATTTCCTGCCGGCACAAAGACGATTTCCCTAAAGTCACGGCCAAAGAAGTCGAATACATGGATGTTTCCCCCCGGCAGCTGGTTTCGGTAGCGGCATCGCTTATTCCTTTCTTAGAGCATGATGACGCTAACCGCGCTTTGATGGGCTCGAACATGCAGCGCCAGGCTGTGCCATTGATGATCACCGAGGCCCCGATCGTCGGAACCGGTATGGAAGCTAAAGTGGCTTATGATTCCGGAGCTGTCGTGGTCAGCGAAGAAGCCGGAAAAGTCAACGCGGTTGACGGCGCGTCGATCACCATAGGCAAGAAAACATATCACTTAAATAAATTTGTGCGCACCAACGCCGATACCTGCCTGAACCAGCGTCCGATCGTAAAATTTGGCGAGCATGTGGAAAAAGGGCAGGTTATTGCCGACGGAATGAGCACTAAGAATACCGAACTTGCTTTGGGTAAAAATCTTCTGGTCGCTTTTGTCCCCTGGAGAGGGTATAACTTCGAAGACGCAATCCTGATCAGCGAAAAAGTGGTCCGGGAAGATGTTTTTACTTCCATACATATCAAAGAATTTGAGGCAGAAGCTATTGAGACCCGTTTGGGCAATGAAGAGATCACCCGCGATATCCCGAATGTCAGCGAGGATTCGCTTAAAAACCTGGATGTCACCGGGATCATCCGTATCGGAGCGGAAGTCGGCGCCGGGGATATCCTGGTCGGTAAAGTTACTCCGAAAACTGAATCTGAACTTTCTCCCGAAGAAAGGCTTTTAAGGGCGATTTTCGGAGAGAAGGCATCGGATGTCAGAGATACATCTTTGCGAGTCCCGCCGGGAGTCGAAGGGTTTGTGGTTGATGTCCATGTTTTTCAGAGAAAAGAGCGGGGCCGCAAATCTAAAGAGGATAAAGTTAAAGAATTGGCTAAACTGCGGGAATTAAAAGCCTATTATAAGCAGGAGATCGAATTCGTCCAGAATGAAAAGATTATTCGCATGGCCCAGCTTTTGAAAGTCGATAAATCAAAGGTAGAAAAGATCAATATCGAGGACAACGAGGAAGCTAAGATCATGGCTTCTTCATTTGAAGAGCAGATCCAGGATCTGGAGATCGAACTGGACCAGGAAATTGAGAAAGTCCGCAGAGGCGATGAGCTTCCACCGGGAGTCCTGAAAAGAGTAGTGGTTTATACCGCAACGAAAAGAAAATTATCAGTTGGCGACAAGCTTTCCGGCCGCCATGGGAACAAAGGTGTGGTCGCCCGGATAATTCCCGAGGAAGATATGCCTTATTTGCCGGACGGCACCCCTGTGGAGATAGTTTTGAATCCTCTGGGTGTTCCTTCGCGTATGAACATCGGCCAGATCTTAGAGACCCATCTGGGTTGGGCGGCTAAGGCTCTGGGTTTTTCTATCATGAGCCCGGTTTTTGATGGAGCTTCTCAGGATGAGATCAAAGAATGGCTCAAAAACGCGGGACTTCCTACGAGCGGAAAGATCACCCTTCATGACGGTTACACTGGGGAGCCGTTTGACCAGGAGATCACCGTAGGGCAGATCTACATGATGAAACTGATCCATTTGGCTGACGAAAAGATCCACGCCCGTTCTATCGGGCCGTATTCCCTGGTTACTCAGCAGCCGTTGGGCGGCAAGGCGCAGTTCGGCGGGCAGAGGCTGGGAGAAATGGAAGTTTGGGCGCTCGAGGCCTATGGGGCGGCGTTTACCTTGCAGGAGATGCTCACAGTAAAATCAGACGATGTGGCTGGAAGACAGCGGATTTATGAAGCTATAGTTAAAGGCGAACAGCGTTTAAGCCATGGTACTCCTGAATCATTTAACGTTCTGGTTAAAGAATTACAGGGGTTAGGATTAGATATCCGGATGGAGAAAGAGAGATAATGGCCGAAAATATTTTATTCGACACAATAACGATTCGTCTGGCATCTACAGCGGTTATCAGGTCCTGGTCTAAAGGCGAAGTCCGCAGAGCTGAAACCATTAACTACCGGACTTTAAAACCGGAAAAAGACGGGCTTTTTTGCGAGAGGATCTTTGGGCCGGTGCGCGACTGGGAATGTAACTGCGGTAAGTATAAAGGGATCAAATTCAAGGGGATCACCTGCGACCGTTGCGGGGTTACGGTCGACCGCTCTTCGGTCAGGCGCGAGAGAATGGGACATATTGAACTGGCCGCTCCGGTAACTCATATCTGGTTCTTCAAAGTCGTGCCCAGCCGGGTTTCGGCTTTACTGGATATGACTTTACGCGACTTGGAAAAGGTAATTTACTACGAAGAGTATGTGGTTATCGACCCGGGCAGCTCGCCTTTAAAGAAGAAAGAGCTTTTATCCGAAGAGAAATACCAGGAAGCCATGCTCAAATACGCCGGAAAATTCAAGGCTAAGATCGGAGCTGAGGCGGTCCAGGAGCTGTTAAAAGACCTGGATATGGATGCTTTTACTAAAAAGCTGCGCCGCGATCTGGAGAAATCCAAAGAGGTCCTCGGTAACCGCAAGTCATTAAAATCGTTAAAGATCGTCGAAGATTTCCGCAAGTCCGGAAACAAGCCGGAATGGATGGTTTTAGAGGTGCTTCCGGTAATACCTCCGGATCTACGCCCGTTAGTCCCGCTGGACGGGGGAAGGTTCGCGACTTCGGACCTGAATGATCTATATAGAAGGGTGATCAACCGGAATAACCGTTTAAAGAAACTTATCGAGCTTAGCGCTCCTGAGATCATCATTCGCAACGAAAAGCGTATGCTCCAGGAAGCGGTAGACGCTTTAATGGATAACGGCAGGCACGGAAGGGCAGTTGTCGGCGCCAACAACCGGCCGCTGAAATCTTTATCCGATATGCTTAAAGGTAAACAAGGCCGTTTCCGCCAAAATCTTTTGGGAAAACGTGTTGATTATTCCGGCCGTTCGGTCATTGTCGTCGGCCCGGAACTTCAGCTGCACGAGTGCGGTTTACCCAAGCAGATGGCTTTGGAGTTATTCGAGCCTTTCATCATCAAAAAATTAAAAGAAAAAGGATTTGTTCATACCATTAAAGGTGCTCGCCGCATGGTCGGACACGGTAAGATCGAAGTTTGGGATATTCTCGACGAAGTGATCAAGGACCATCCCGTGCTTTTAAACCGCGCCCCGACTCTGCACCGTTTGAGCATCCAGGCTTTTCAGCCGATACTGGTTGAAGGAAAAGCTATTAAGATCCATCCTCTAGTTTGCTCCGGATTCAACGCCGACTTTGACGGAGACCAGATGGCTGTTCATGTGCCGTTGTCTTTGGAAGCTCAGCTTGAATGCCGGGTTTTGATGCTGTCGATCAATAATATTTTCTCTCCCGCTCACGGCCGGCCGGTATTGACTTCTACTCAGGATATCGTTTTAGGTTTGGCCTATTTATCCCGGGAAAAAACAGGGGTCAAAGGCGAAGGCAAGACTTTTACCAACGCCGAGGAAGTTTTGGTCGCTTATGAGGATAAAATGCTCGATCTTCACGCCAAGATCAAGGTCAGGGTGGAAAATGTTTATGATCTTGAGGAGAAGAAATTTATTCCGGAAAGGCAGGTCATCGCTACCACTACCGGAAGAGTTATTTTTAACCAGGAATTGCCGGTGGATTTCGGTTTTGTGAACAAAGACCTTAATAAAGGAAATATCGGCAACATCGTTTCCGAAGTCTACAAAAGATTCGGCCACAGCCGGACCATAAAATTGCTGGATGACCTCAAGACTCTGGGTTTCAGGATGGCTACTTTAGGCGGAATTTCAATCGGTATCGATGATCTGGTCATACCCGCAGCCAAGCCTGAAGTTTTAAAGGAAGCCAGGGAAGAAGTCGCCAAAGTCGAAGATCAGTATCGCCGGGGTGCTGTAACCGGAAAAGAGCGCTATAATAAGATCATCGACGTCTGGACCCATGCTACTGATAAGATCTCTGAGATGTTGTTTAAGGAGATGAAGCCGTTTAACCCGATATTCTTAATGGCTGATTCCGGGGCCCGAGGCTCTAAACTTCAGGTCAGGCAGCTTTCCGGAATGCGCGGGCTGATGGCTAAACCTTCCGGCGAGATCATTGAAAACCCGATCACCGCTAACTTTAAAGAAGGGTTAACGGTTTTGGAATATTTTATTTCCGCTCACGGCGCGCGTAAAGGGCTTGCTGATACCGCGCTTAAGACCGCTGACGCGGGATATTTAACCCGCCGTTTGGTCGACGTGGCCCAGGATATCATTATTAACGAGGATGATTGCGGCACGCTTAATGGAATCACCGTCGAAGCTATCACCGAAGGCAACGAGATCGTGGTTTCCCTTGGTGAAAGGATCATGGGCCGGGTGGCTTTGGATAATATCGTGGATATCATTACCGACCAGGTAATTGTCGAAGCCGGCCAGGAGATCACCGATGAAAAATCCGAGATGGTCGAGAAGTTGGGTATCGAGAAGATCAGGATCCGTTCGGTTTTAACCTGTGAATCCGAAAGAGGCGTTTGCATGAAATGTTACGGCCGGAATCTGGCTACCGGAAGGCTGGTCGAAAAAGGCGAAGCGGTCGGTGTGATCGCGGCCCAAAGTATCGGCGAACCCGGCACTCAGCTGACCCTGCGGACCTTCCACATCGGAGGCACGGCTTCCAGGATCATTGAACAATCTTTCATTAAAGCCAAGAACGCCGGCTTTCTTAAATATCATAGCCTCAGGGTTGTGACCAAGAAAAAAGAATTTGTTGTTTTAAACCGCAACGGCGCTTTAAGCATTAATGACCGCGACGGAAGAGAGTTGGAAAGGTATATTGTCCCGCAGGGAGCATTCATCGCTTATAAAGACGGGGATGCTGTTTCTGAGACGATTTCCTTCGTGCGCTGGGATCCATATACCGCGCCGGTTTTGACCGAAGTCAGCGGACAGATAAAATACGAAGACCTTAAAGAAGGCACAACTATCGTTGACGAGCTTAACCCGGTCACTAAACTGACCGAGCATGTGGTTGTTGAGCACAAGCAGGAATTCCACCCTCAGATCGTGATCTTAGACGACAAAAAAGATGTCATGGGTATCTACCCGATCCCGGCGGGAGCGCATATCATGGTTAGAGACGGCGCTACCATAGAAGCCGGCGACATGTTAGCCAAGATCCCCCGGTTGTCGGTCAAGACCAGGGATATTACCGGAGGTTTGCCTCGCGTTGCCGAATTATTCGAGGCGCGCAAGCCCAAAGACCCGGCGGTTATCAGTGATATCGACGGTTTTGTGGAATTCGGCCAGACCAAAAAAGGCCAGCGGGTCATCGTGGTTAAATCGCCGACCGGAATGGCTAAGGAATACGTTATTCCTCACGGAAAACACCCTAACGTCTATAAGGGCGATAAAGTCATGGCCGGGCAGCAGTTGACTGACGGGCCGGTGGTTTTACAGGATATTTTGAAAGTTTCCGGAGACAAGGTCCTTCAGGAATACCTGGTTAACGAAGTGCAGGAAGTTTACCGTTTGCAGGGCGTGCATATTAACGATAAGCATATTGAGGTTATCATTCGCCAGATGCTGCGTAAAGTCAGGATAGAAGATCCGGGCGATACTGAATTTTTGCCTATGCAGCAGGTTGATAAGATAAAGTTCCAGAAAGAAAACGCCAAAATGCTTAAAAAGGGCGCTAAGTCCGCTCAGGCTACTCCGTTACTGCTGGGGATCACCAAGGCATCATTGACTTCGGACAGTTTTATTTCCGCGGCCAGCTTCCAGGAAACCACCCGCATTCTTACTGATGCGGCTTCTTCCGGGAAAAGCGACGATTTATTGGGATTGAAAGAAAATGTCATCGTCGGACACTTGATTCCTGCCGGAACTGGTTTTGCCAGCCATCGGGATGCCGATGTTTTCAAACTCGCTGCCGGGGACACTAAATCCGGAAAACAGGAAGAACCAATTGCTACTCTAAGCGCAAAGGAATAAAGTATGCCAACTATCAGTCAACTTATCAGATTCGGAAGGAATCTTAAAGACAAGAAAAACAAGTCGCCGGCTTTGAAAGGCTGCCCGCAGAGGCGTGGCGTATGCCTTCAGGTAAAAACTATGACGCCTAAGAAACCGAACTCTGCTTTGCGTAAGATCGCCAGAATCAGGCTTACCACCGGCATAGAAGTTACAGGGTACATCCCGGGAGAAGGCCATAACCTGCAGGAGCACTCGATCGTATTGGTAAGAGGAGGCCGCGTAAAGGATTTACCCGGTGTCAGATACCATATTGTTCGAGGAACACTGGACGCCTCGGGAGTTAATACGCGCAAAAAATCCCGTTCTAAATACGGCGCCAAAAGACAAAAGGAAGCGGCTAAATGAGACGAAGACACGTATTCAAAAAGGAATTATTAGCGGATCCCAAATTCAATTCCAAAATAGTGGGAAAATTCATTAATATGGTCATGCTTGAGGGCAAGAAAGCCGTTGCCGAGAAGATCGTCTACAACGCTTTTGAAAAAGTCAAAACCGTGCTCAATGAGCCGGATGCCCTTAAAATTTTCCATAAGGCTATTGATAATGTCCGGCCGAGGCTGGAAGTCAAGCCCCGCAGGGTCGGCGGTGCCACTTATCAGGTGCCTATCGAAGTAAAACAGGAAAGAGGATGTTCGATCGCTTTGCGCTGGATCCGGGATTATTCCAAGAACAGAAAAGGCAAGGCCATGGAAGAAAAGTTAGCCGATGAGATCATCGCCGCGTACAAAGGCGAAGGTTCGGCGATCAAGAAGAGGGACGATACGCACAAGATGGCTGATGCCAACAAAGCCTTTGCTCACTTTAAGTGGTAATTTATGCATAAAGCTCCATTAGACAAATTAAGGAATATCGGGATCATCGCCCACATCGACGCCGGAAAGACTACGACCAGCGAGCGGATCCTTTTCTATACCGGAAAGAATTACAAGCTGGGCGAAGTCCATGACGGGACCGCGACTATGGACTGGATGATCCAGGAGCAAGAGCGCGGCATTACTATTACTGCCGCCGCTACTACCTGCCAATGGAAAGATTTTACCATAAATTTGATCGATACTCCCGGCCATGTGGATTTTACGATCGAGGTCGAGAGGTCGCTTAAGGTTTTAGACGGCGCTGTAGTTGTATTTTGCGGAGTAGGCGGAGTAGAGCCTCAGTCGGAAACAGTGTGGCGACAGGCTGACCGCTACAACGTCCCCCGGCTGGCGTTTGTCAACAAAATGGACAGGGCCTCGGCTGATTTTTACGAAGCTTTAAAGCAGATACGCGAAAGATTAGGAGCCAATGCCGCGGCTATCCAGCTGCCTTACGTCAAAGAAGAAAATTTTATAGGCATAATCGATCTGGTGGAAATGAAGCTTCATGTCTACCATGATGAGCTGGGCAAGGATTACGATACCGTGGAGATCCCCGCTGAACACTTGGAAAAAGCTAAATTTTACCATGCTGAACTTCAGGAAAAGATAGCCGAAGTTGACGATGAGATAATGGAGAAATTTTTGCAGGGGAAAGCTATTTCGGCTAAAGAGATCAAAGACGGCCTGCGCAGGACGACTATAGCCAGTAAATTAACTCCGGTATTATGCGGCTCGTCTTTTAAAAATAAAGGGGTCCAGCTTTTACTCGACGCTGTGATTGATTACCTGCCGTCTCCCAAAGACGTTCCCCCGATCAAAGGGACGAATCCTAAGACCGGCGCTTTTGAAGAGATATTAGCTGACGATAAAGCTCCTTTTTGCGCTTTGTGTTTTAAGGTGGCCACTGATCCTTTCGTGGGGAAGATAAATTATATCCGGGTATATTCCGGGACGATGTCCAGCGGCAAATACATTTATAACGCTACCAAAAGAGTAAAAGAAAGAGTGGCAAAACTCGTGAGAATGCACGCTAATCATCAGGAGATCATCGAGTCGGTTTCTACTGGGGATATCGTGGCTGCGGTGGGTTTAAAAGAAACTAAAACCGGCGACAGCCTTTGCGAAGAAGCTAATGAGATCCTGATCGAAGCTATGAAATTTCCCGAGCCGGTCATCCAGCAGGCTATCGAACCGAAAGCTAAAAATGATCAGGAGAAGCTGGGATTGGCTTTGCATAAATTAGGGGATGAAGACCCGTCGTTTCGGGTAAGTTATAATCATGAGACCGGCCAGGTTTTGATCAGCGGCATGGGACAGTTGCATTTGGAGGTTTTGGTTGACCGGATCAAACGCGAATTCAACGTCGAGGTTCAAGTCGGTTTCCCGGAAGTCGCTTATCGCGAGACCATTACCAGGAAAGTCAATGCTTCCGGGAAATTCATCCAGCAATCCGGAGGCCGCGGCCAGTACGGCCATGCGGTCATCGAAGTCGGCCCGCAGGAAACTCCCGGCGCCGGCGTGACTTTTGAGAATAAAATTAAAGGCGGGGCTATACCGCAGGAGTTTATCTCTTCGATCAAACAAGGGATCTTTGACGCCGCCAAAAGCGGGATTTTAGCCGGGTATCCGGTCACCGATATCCAGGTTATTTTAGTCGACGGCTCTTATCACGAAGTCGATTCTTCGGAAATGGCTTTTAAAATGGCCGCGGGAATGGCGCTTACTGAAGGGTTGCGCAAAGCCCATTCCATCCTCATGGAGCCGATCATGGACATGGAAATCACTGTTCCTGAAGAGTATATGGGAGTTGTTATCGGGGATCTAAGCTCGCGTAGAGCCAAGATCGGATCGATCTCTACCCGGGCTAACGTCCGGGCCATTCGGGCGGATATACCTTTGGCAGAGATCTTTAATTACGCCACAATCTTACGTTCATTGACACAAGGAAGAGCATCCTATACAATGGAGCCCTCGTTTTACGCCGAGGTGCCTTCACATATTTCGGAGAAAATTATTTCAGGGTACAGTTCTGCAGGGACAACTAGAAGAACCTAATTTAAAATTGGGAGGTGAATGATGGCGAAAGAAAAGTTTTTGAGGACAAAACCGCATGTTAACATAGGCACAATCGGGCACATTGATCACGGTAAAACCACACTTACATGCGCTATCACTTTTGTCCTGGCTAAATTGGGCAGGGCCGTTGCTAAGTCTTACGCTGATATCGCTAAGGGCGGAACGGTCAGAGATGAATCCAAGATCGTCACCATTTCGGTTTCCCACGTTGAATACGAATCTGAAGCCCGTCATTACGCGCATATCGATTGCCCCGGCCACGCTGATTTTATCAAGAACATGATCACCGGCGCCGCTCAGATGGACGGAGCGATCCTGGTTGTTTCCGCGGCTGACGGCCCGATGCCCCAGACCAGAGAACATATTCTTTTAGCCCGTCAGGTTAATGTTCCTTCTATGGTGGTATTTTTGAACAAAGTTGATTTGGTCACCGATAACGAATTACTCGACCTGGTAGAAATGGAAGTAAGGGATCTCTTGACCAAATACGGGTATCCCGGAGACAAGACTCCGATCATCCGCGGATCTGCCAGCAAAGCAATGGCCGCGGCCAATGATCCCAAGAGCCCGGATTGCAAGCCGATCTTGGATCTGATCAAAGCCTGCGATGAGTTCATCCCGATCCCTCCAAGAGAATTGGATAAGCCTTTCATGATGGCGGTTGAAGACGTGTTCACCATTGAAGGCCGTGGTACCGTCGGTACCGGCAGGATCGAACGCGGCAAGGTTAAGATCAACGATGAAGTCGAGATCGTTGGTTTAAGGCCGGAAATAAAAAAGACGGTTGTTACCGGTATAGAAATGTTCAGGAAGATGCTCGATGAAGGGCAAGCCGGAGACAACGTAGGCCTTTTGCTTCGCGGTGTTGACAAGGACGCCATCGAGAGAGGAATGGTTATTGCCGCTCCTAAATCGATTTCTCCGCATACCAAGTTCAAGGCTCAGATCTACATTTTGACCAAGGAAGAAGGCGGAAGGCATACCCCGTTTTTCAAGGGGTACAGGCCGCAGTTTTATTTCCGGACTACGGATGTTACCGGTTCGGTGACTTTACCCGAAGCTGTGGAAATGGTCATGCCCGGCGATAACGTAGCTATGGATGTGGAATTGATCACGCCGATCGCCATGGAAAAAGAATCCCGATTTGCCATCCGCGAGGGTGGACGCACAGTAGGGGCTGGAGTTGTAATCGAAGTTATTGCTTAATTTGTTAAAACTTGGAAAGTAGAAAAACTTAAAAATGCAGAAAATAAGAATAAGGTTAAAAGCATACGACCACCGGCTGTTAGACCAGGCCGCGGGCGAGATCGTCGAAGCTGCCAAAAGGACTGGGGCTAAGATTTCCGGGCCTCTGCCTTTGCCGACCAAAAAAGAGATCTACACGGTTTTGCGCGGCCCGACTATCGACAAAAAATCTCGCGAACAATTCGGCCTGGCTACGCACAAAAGGTTGATCGGGATACTCGAGCCGACTTCGAAAACAATCGATGCTTTGCGCAAATTGAATTTGCCGGCCGGCGTGGACGTTGAAATTAAATAATAAAAAGGCGTTGAGTCCGTTAGTTCCGTTAGTTTGGCGGGAATAAGGAACTCAACGAATCGGTATTAACTATGATAGGATTATTAGGTAAAAAAGTAGGGATGACCCAGGTTTTTTCCGAAGAGGGTGCGATGCTTGACGTCACCGCAATAGAGATCGGGCCTTGTCCCATCCTGGCGGTTAAAGATAAAGCCATCCAGCTGGGATTTGACCTGGCCAGGGAGAAGACCATGAACAAGCCCCAGGTTGAGTTTTTCAAGAAACTTAAAATTGCTCCCCGTAAGTTTATCCGGGAAGTCTCCAGGGAATCCGGGGTTGAGTACAAGATCGGAGATGAATTAAAAGCCGATTTGTTCAAGAGCGGTGATTTTGTCGATGTTGTAGGGACTTCCAAAGGCAAGGGCTTTCAGGGCGGGATGAAGCGCTGGCACTGGGCGGGAGGGCCGGGAACCCACGGGCATACCACTCACCGCAAGGTAGGCTCCATCGGATCGACCACTTCCCCGGGAAGAGTTTTCCGCGGCCATCATATGCCCGGGCATATGGGCGATGAGCGGGTCACGGTGCAGAATCTTAAAGTAGTAAAGGTTGATGTGAATAACAATCTGCTTTTGGTCGAAGGCTCGGTGCCGGGGCACAAAAACAGTTATTTAATAATCAAGAAAGCTCTGAAGAAGGCTAAATAAAAAATGTATACTTTACCTGTGGTAAATTCAGACGGCAAAGAAATAGATACATTAAAACTTGACGAAAAAATATTTAATGATAAAATACTTTCTTCGTCCGTATATCAGGTGATCTGCGGTTTTCTTGCGAATCAGCGAAAAGGCCTGGCTTCTACCAAGACCAGGGGCGAGGTTTCCGGCGGCGGTAAAAAACCCTGGAAACAAAAAGGCACCGGGCGCGCCAGAGTCGGATCGATCCGTTCGCCGTTATGGAGGCATGGCGGGGTAATCTTCGGCCCTCATCCCCGGGATTTTTCTTACAATATCCCGGTAAAAATGAAAAGCCTGGCGCTTAAATTCGCGCTCTCTGAAAAAGTAAAAGAGAATAATCTGATCCTTCTGGATTCATTAATCCTGGAAAAACCCAAGACCAAAGATTTTATCAAGATCCTCACTGCGCTCAAGGCCGGGCCGCAGGAGAAAAATGTCCTGGTGGTGGCGGATAAGTTCGACGCGAACCTGAAAAAAGCGGCAGCTAATGTTGATTTCGCCAAAATCGAACTAGCCTCTAACATACATACTTTTGAAGTTTTAAAGGCTCATAAATTGGTCATTACCAAAGACGGCCTTCGCGAATTAGAAAAAAGGCTAAAATAAAAGGATAAATTTAAAAATGAATTCTAATTACGATGTAATAAAAGCATTGATCCGGACGGAAAAATCCACGGCGTATGAGCCTCTGGGAAAATACCTGTTTTTGGTGAGCAAATCATCGAACAAGACCGAGATTAAAAAAGCGGTAGAAGCTATTTACAAGGTAAAAGTCGACGCTGTCAATACTTCTATCTACCTGGGCAAAATGAAGCGGGTAAGGCATCAGATAGGCAAGACCGCGGATTTCAAAAGGGCTATAGTGACCCTCAAAACAGGGCAGAAGATAGACGTAGGTTAAGTAAAGGATAAAAATGGGAATAATAAAATTTAAGCCGACCACACCGTCACGGCGCCACATGATCGGCCATGACTTTAAAGAGATAACCAAGAGTGAACCTGAAAAATCCTTGATCTCACCGGTAAAAAAGACCGGCGGAAGGAATGCTTACGGGCGCATTACTATGCGCCATCGCGGCGGCGGACATAAAAGGATGTACCGCGAGATCGATTTAAAACGGGACCTGATGAATATTCCCGCCAAGATCATAGCCATAGAGTATGACCCTAACCGTACTGCCCGTATAGCGTTGGTCGAGTATCCTAAGGATGTCAAAAAATATATTATCGCTCCGGTCGGCCTAAAAGTCGGCGATTTGATAATCTCGAGCGAGGATAAGAACACTGAGATCAAGGAAGGCAATTGCCTGCCTTTACGCAATATTCCTCAAGGCACGATGATCCATAATATCGAGCTGGTAAAAGGCAAGGGCGGCCAGGTAGTAAGATCTGCGGGGACTTCGGCCCAGATCATGGCCAAAGAAGGGCAGTTTGCCCATATCAAGATGCCTTCAGGAGAAATCAGATTGATCAACCTTGATTGCCACGCGACTATCGGCCAGATCTCCAATGTCGATCATGACGCGATAATTTTGGGAAAAGCGGGAAAGTCCCGCTGGTTGGGCAGAAGGCCGCAGTCAAGAGGATCGGCTATGAACCCGGTTGACCATCCGCACGGAGGCGGCGAGGGTAAAGCCGGGCAGGGGAATCCTCATCCGGTCTCCCCCTGGGGAATGCCGACTAAAGGATACCGTACCCGTAATCGCAGAAAGTATTCGAACCGGTATATTGTCAAAAGGAGAAGGTAATTTATGCCACGCTCAGTAAAAAAAGGCCCGTTTGTAGATGAGAAATTATTAAAGAAAGTCGAAGACGCCAGGCGCACCGGGACAAGGCAGGCTATCAAAACCTGGTCCAGAAGGTCCACTGTGGTCCCGGATTTCGTGGGCTTGACTTTCGCGGTATACGATGGTAAAAAACACGCTCCGGTATTCGTGACCGAGAATATGGTCGGCCATAAACTGGGTGAATTCGCCCCTACGCGGATATTCCGTAAACACGGCGGCGTCAAAGCCAAGAAAGCGGCTGAGAAGACTTAACCTATAGGATAAAAAAATGATAGTTAAAGCTATAAATAAACATATCAGGATATCGCCGCCGAAAGTAAGGCAGGTCATGGATTTGATCAGAGGTAAAGATGTTATCGCTGCCGAAGCGATCCTCTTAAACCTGAATAAACGCCCGAAAGACCCGATTTTAAAGATCTTGAGATCTGCCGTCGCTAACGGCAAAGTTAAAGGTATTCCCGCCGATAAATTATATATTTCCAAAATAATCTGCAATGTCGGCCCGGTATGGAAAAGGTTCAAGGCTGCGGCTTTCGGAAGAGCAACACCTATTAAACGCAGGACAGCGCACATACAAATAGAGCTGGATTTAAAGTAAGACACTTGTATATAAAGGAGTTTTAATGGGACAAAAAGTACATCCATTCGTTCAGAGAATTGGCTTGATCAGGAACTGGCAAAGCCGTTGGTTCGCTAATTCTAAGGATTACCCGCGGTTTATCGAAGAAGATTTCCGGATCCGTAAACTTATTTTCGCTAAATTCAAGCAGGCAGCGGTAGCCAGGGTTATTATCGAAAGGCTGGCCGAGAAAGTAAAGATCAAGATCTGTTCGGCTCGCCCGGGGATCATTATCGGCCGGCACGGAGCGGATATTGAGAAGCTGCGCGAAGAATTAAACGGCATGGTCAAGAAAGAGGTCACCATTGATATCGAAGAAATAAAGGAGCCTTCCCAGGACGCTCAACTGGTGGCATTTAACATTATTTCCCAGATCGAGAAAAGAATCGCTTTCCGCAGGGCGGTAAAAAGAGCGCTGGAACAGACGATGATGGGCGGGGCTAAGGGCGCTAAGATCTGTGCCGCCGGAAGGCTTGACGGAGCGGAAATGTGCCGTGTGGAGACTTATAAACAGGGTAAAGTGCCTTTGCAGACTTTGCGTGCGGACATTGATTACGGTTGGGCTGAAGCTTTAACTACTTACGGTTTGATCGGGGTAAAGGTTTGGATCTTTAAAGGAGAAATCCTGCCCAAGAAAATAATCAAGGTAAAACCAATGGAAATCGCTGCGGGGCAAAAAGCCGCGGCTTAATTATTAAGAGAGAAAAGAGAGATTGCTATGGTAATGATGCCCAAAAGAGTAAAATATCGCAAACCGATCAAAGGCCAGCGCAGGGGTGTTGCCACCCGCGGCTCAAACCTGGTTTTTGGCGAATTTGGCTTAAAGGTCCTGGCAAACGGCTGGCTGAAAAATACCCAGATCGAAGCCGCGCGCGTGATCTTGGCCCGTCAGTTGCATAAAGGCGGTAAATTATGGATCAGAGTATTTACGGATAAAGCCATTACCAAAAAGCCCGCTGAAGTCCGTATGGGTAAAGGCAAAGGCGACATCGACCATTGGGTCTGTGTTGTGAAACGGGGCAAGATCTTATTCGAATTAGGCGGGATCCCGGAAGAGTATGCGCGTATTTGTTTCAGGCTGGTGGCGTATAAGCTTCCTTTAAAAACAAAATTCGTTACCAGAAGCGGCGGTATATAGTCCTATGAAAACTAAAATCAAAGATTTACGTAATCTTTCAGTAGGCGAGTTGATCGAGAAGGAAAAAACCCTCAAAGAGGAATTGTTTAAACTTAACCTGCAGCGTTACGGCGACAGGGTGGATAAGCCGCACATGTTCTCTCTGGTCAAAAAAGATATAGCCCGGGTCAATACGCTTTTAAATGAAAAGAAAGCAAAGAAGTAGGATTATCTGAAAAAACTAGAAGGAAACTAAAAAATGGCTAATCAAAAGGACTTAATCGGAATTGTAGTAAGCGATAAGATGAATAAAACGATAATTGTGCGGACTATGCATAAATCCAAGCACGCCAGTTATTCCCGGGTCATTAAAAGATATAATAAATTTAAAGCGCATGACGAAAAAAACAGCGCTAAGATCGGCGATATTGTTGAGATCGTTGAGACCAGGCCGTTGTCTAAGGAAAAGAATTTCCGCCTGGTTAAAATTATTAAAAAAGCTTCGGCCGATCAAAGCGAAATAAAGGATGAGGTAAAATGATCCAACTAAGAACAGTATGCGATGTTGCGGATAACACTGGGGCCAAAAAAGCTTCTATGATCGGCGTGTTGGGCAGAAGAGGCCGGTTTTACGCAGAGATCGGAGACATAATCAAAGTCAACATCAAGGAATCTTCCCCGGATGCGACGGTTAAAAAAGGGACGATGGGCAGGGCTGTGGTAGTCAGGACCAGGCAATTGATCAGGCGCACGGACGGGACTATGGTCCGTTTTGACCGTAATGCCGTGGTCTTCATTGACCCGCAGAATAATCCGATGGGAACGCGTGTTTTCGGGCCTGTGGCCCGTGAGTTAAGGGAAAAGAATTTTAGCAAGATCATTTCGCTTGCTCCGGAGGTTATTTAATGTTAAAGGTAAAAAAAGGCGATATAGTTGTGGTACTTAAAGGTAAAGACAGGGGCAAAAAAGCCAAGGTTTTGAACATCTTTCTTTCTAAAGGGAAAGCTTTGGTCGAAGGAATAAACTTGGTTAAGAAGCACAGGCGCCAGACCAACCAGAATCAAAAGGGCGGAATTGTTTCTATCGAAGCGCCTATAGCCCTGGCGAATCTCATGGTTTTTTGCAAAGCCTGCAATAAAGGCTCGAGAGCCGAATTTGTGAAAAATCAGGACAACACTAAATCCAGGGTCTGTAAAAAATGTAAAGGGGTTTTATAAAATCATGATACCGCGATTATTGGAAAAATACAGGAATGAGATCGTGCCAAAAATGGTTGAGGCTTTCAAGCTGAAGAACAAGATGGCCGTGCCCCGGTTGGAGAAGATCGTCGTCAACATGGGTGTCGGGGAAGCGCTTACGGATGTTAAGATCCTGGATAAAGCGGCTGAGGAAATGGGGATCATTACCGGGCAGAGGCCGATCATAAGGCGGGCCAAGATCGCGATCTCGAATTTCAAGATCAAAGAGGGTAATCCTATCGGATGCAAGGTTACTTTGCGCAAGCAGATGATGTACGAATTTTTAGACAGGCTGGTTAGCGTGGCTTTGCCGCGTATCCGCGATTTCCGCGGGGTTCCTACGGAGTCTTTTGACCAGGCGGGCAATTACGCTTTAGGTTTGCCGGATCAGACGATATTCCCCGAGATAGAATATGACCGGATCACCAGGGTGCAGGGGATGGATATCATAATTGTAATTAAAAACTCAAAAACCAAAGAACAGTCCCGTGAATTATTGAGGCTCTTTGGAATGCCTTTTAAAGAGAAGGAATAACGATGGCCAAGACTTCGACGATAAACCGATGGAAGAGGACTCCGAAATTTTCCAGCCGCAAATATAACCGTTGCCCCATTTGCGGAAGGTCAGGAGGATTTTTGCGCAGGTTCAAACTTTGCCGCATTTGTTTCCGTGAATTGGCCTGGCAGGGGTTGATCCCGGGAGTCAAGAAAGCAAGCTGGTAAGTTTATCCCTTTACCCGGTAAAGAAAATATAATAAGGAGTTTAAATGTCTAGGACTGATTTAATCGCAGAAGTATTCACTCGGATCAGAAACGCTATCATGGCCAAGAAGGAAAACCTGGATGTGCCGTCATCGAGCATGATCAAGGCGATCCTGGCTATTCTTAAAAGGGAATCTTATATCGACGATTACAAATTCATCGATGACAAGAAACAGGGAACTTTGAGGATTTATCTTAAGTATACCGCCGGCAAGCCGGCTATAACTAAGATCAGGCGGGTATCCAGGCCTGGGCTGCGTTTGTATGTCAAGAAAGATAAGCTTCCTACGGTTTTAAGAGGAAGGGGCATTGCCATAGTTTCGACTTCCCAGGGATTGATCACGAATGTCGAAGCTAAAGAAAAAAGTTTAGGCGGGGAAGTCATAGGATATATCTGGTAAATTGAACAACAAATTTTAATGGAGTTAATTTAATGTCAAGAATCGGAAGAAAACCTGTTGCGATACCAAGCGGAGTTAAGGTCGAAGTAAAAGAGGGCAAAATTTTTGTCGAGGGGCCGAAAGGCAAGCTCGAGCGGATTTTGCCGGGCCGGACCAATGTCGAGATCAAAGACGGCATAGCCAATGTTACCCGCCAGGGCAACATCGCTTCGGACAAAGCTCTGCAGGGGCTTATTCGTGCGCTT
>Ga0315275_10000040_pt1 | contig 98328 bp, 109 predicted proteins | sample YL17G03_0_MG_FD_205557 | JGI IMG/M metagenome (GOLD analysis project Ga0315275, IMG submission 205557) | Sediment microbial communities from Yellowstone Lake, YNP, Wyoming, USA - YL17G03_0 | ecosystem: Environmental > Aquatic > Freshwater > Lake > Sediment | place: USA: Wyoming | collected... | reverse complement strand
TAGTTCTAAACAGAGAAGCAGCAGAAAACCTCAGAAGACCAGACAAAGCAGTCTCACCAACATACTTCAACACCTAATAAAGGGACAAGGCAGCGCGCTGAGAACCGCTTGAACGCCCATGACCTGAAATTCTACTGTTGGAAGCTCAAGCCCATGCACGTCTATTTCTCCGTTCTGAACTGGCTGTTTCCTGAGCGCGTCGGTAAGAAGTATATGGCTCGGGGCATTGCGTGCCGTCAAACGGCGAGTACGTCATAGATGTTGATGCCTATCTGATGGTGTTCAAGCATAAGCATAGGGTGGAAGATCATTGGTTTGTGTGCGAAGAATGTTTGAACATGAGCAAGAGACTAACGTTGCAACTTTGCGAAATCATCCAGAAATACTATTCAAAACGCGCGCTAAAATCAGGGACTGGTTCGCGCTATGCATTCTGAGTCTGCATACACCATAGGAAAGCTGTTTGCATAATTGGCCATTCGGAACCTTCGTCTTGAAGTTCGTCTCCGAAAGACACGCCGTCGCGGTCACTGTCTTCTTCGATTTCAGGATGTGCGCCCACGAGGAAAACCTTTCCTTGATGATACTCTGAAGCCACCATCGCAGGCAGGTTTCTCTTTGCGTATGTTCCCAGAACAGTAACGTTGGCTGCTGCGTTGGGCACGAGTGCTGGACCCCAGTAGTAAAGTATCGTTTCATTGTCGGGTTCAGACTGGGTGATGGGATGTGTGTGGTTGACGATGTTCACCGTGCACATCGTGTAGTTGGGGTAGGGCATTATCTCGTCGATGGGGCCTTCAGCGATGCCTGGAAACAACGCTGGCGTCGTCATAGGCAATTCATTGCCGCGCCAGAAAACTCTCTCTGCAGCGAAGTAGGCTCCACCGCAGATTCCAATGTAACCTCCACCGTCATGCACGAAGGTTCTGATGTTGTCCTTGCCGTTCACGGAAAGGTCTTGACCGTAGGCATACATGTCCCCGCCTGGAATGCACAGCACACGAAAAACCGCTAACCCATGATCGTTAATGTACTCTGCAGTCACAAGTTCAAAAGTGCAGTTCATCCAGCGAACAACTTCCTCGAGAGCCACAACCGAATCGTTCCACGCGCCCCTTCCATAATAAATCGCCACATCAGCCCCTATCGGTTGATACTTTTCCATGCGCATCAACAAGAACAGGGCAGCCACAAAAAGCAGAAAAATCAGTGACCCGACGATGAGCTTCTTCATATCAAAATATAAGGGGAACTCCAGTTCGATTTAAGACTTGGCGCGCGCTTTCCCAAGTAGTGACAGTTGACCGTCAGAAGCGGTCAAAGAATTTTTTCACGACCCATCGGTGGCAATTAAGAGAATTGGAGCACTTTTTGAAGAATGTTGAAAGAGTGGTAAAGATAACAAGTCGTAATGCGCGCGCTTGTGCTCACTTTTCCAATGCCGCGAAAAACTTGCGCATGCGCTTGAACGTTTCGAGGTATTCCAGTCCCCATTTTGTCGCTCTGTACTTTTTTGAGTTCTCGATGTTTACTTCGTTTATGAAACCGTGTGTCACTAGGAAGTTCAGTTCTTTCTTTGTCCGGTCTACGGGCATGTTGGCACCATAAGAGACTCTTGTAAGGGAACAGAGCCCTTTTCTTGCGATCATTTCTATTATGTCTGCATAAATGTCGTACTTCGTTCTTCTCTGTTCGTTAGACAAGAAGCAACCTCCGAATTCCACTATTATTAAATGCTCAACATTTAATCTTAATTGCGGTGAGACGAAGTGCACTCAACAGGTTCGAGTCGCAAGCAGTACCACATCGCATGCAAACTAGGAGACTTGACTGAATATTTGCTCGTACCGGGTGACCCTGAACGCGTTCCAAAAATAGCAAAATTCTGGGATTCAGCCAAGGAAGTGTCCAGCCACCGCGAATTCTGCAGTTTCAGGGGCAAATACAAAGGCGTGCCCATCTCAGCCCTGTCAACAGGCATCGGCCCAGCCTGCATGGCTATCGCCGTCAACGAAGCCTCAACCATAGGGGTAAACACTTTCATCCGCGTCGGAAGCACCGGAGCAATTCAGAAAAATATCGCCTGCGGGGACCTTGTCATTTCCAGTGCCGCCTTGCGTCTTGACGGGGCAAGCAATTGCTACGTTATGCCCGAATATCCTGCTGCGGCCAACTACGAAGTCTTGCTGGCTCTGATTGAAGCTGCTGAAAGCCTAGGCGTCCGCAACTATCACGTGGGCGTAACAGCAACGACTGCAGACTTCTACGCAGGACAAAACAGGCCGATGACACATCACTATTTGCATGAAATGGAAAATCTGCTTCCAACACTGCAAGCGGCGGGAGTCCTCAATTTCGACATGGAAACAGCAACACTTTACACCTTGACAGCATTGTATGGGCTAAGATCGGGGTCAATCTGTGCGGTGTACGCCAACCGCTGTACAGACGAGTTCACACCCGACAAAGGGGAGGAAGAGGCAATAAGAGTCGCGAATGAGGCTGTAAAGATACTCAGTGAATGGGACGCGTTGAAATCTAAGAAAAAGAAGCGTTGGTTGTTTCCATCACTCATAAATACTTCAAAATCCAGATAGAACAAACTCCATTTACGCAATGCGTTCGCGCAAGTGTTGAGTATAAACATCCACACAACGTCAAGTTCAGCATCGTATTCTCTGTTGGATAAAGCTAAAAGCCACTTTCCAGAATGTCTAAGCAGTGCCGGGGTGGCGGAGTGGTTATCGCGCTGGCCTCGAGATCTTACTGTAAAGAACTAGGGCCTAGATTGAGAGACAAGCAAGCCAGTGGGCCTTTGGCTCGCAGGGGTTCGAGTCCCTTCCCCGGCGCTTTTTGCCAGTCTTGCCTTTTCCATTCCCTGCAACATGTCTAAAGTGGTCAACGTGGAAACGTTCCGTTAGACAAACCTAAGAAACTCATCTATGGGCTCGTTCGGCCGCATATTCTCCTGGCTACACAGAATCCGATAGTCCTCCCAAACCTCTGCATCAACCTTTTGCCTGTCTGCTTCTTCATGTTTTGCCCCTAAACAATGTTGCATCTGATGTTGCGGAGACGAGCGAGAAGGGGCGCAACATCGATGTTGCCGCAGATTACATTTACAGATTACATCTGATGTAAATCAATAGAGGTAGGCGGGCATCTTTAAAGGACCGCCAGTTGGTAACGATGCTCCTAGTTTTTGAGCTTCAAAAACACGAATTGGGCACTCAGGAACGAAGATTCAAACCTTAATCGTCTTTCTTCTGAAGAGCGTGCACGAAAGATTTGAACTCTTGCCACGTATAGACGCGTGCTTAACTTGTTCTAATCTTGGCTCTGATTGAGTTAAAGCGAGGACCCTTGCCCAGAGTCTGCGGACTGCTCGACGCTAAACTGTTTAATGGAACCCCGTTCTTCCCTATCAAAGGTCTTGGCGACCACAAAACTCGCTTGGAAACTTTTTCGGTTACAATCGCTTCAACAGTCAGTGTCCCTAGCTCGTTGAAAAGTGTAACAACGTCTCCATTCTTTATGCAAAGATTGTCTGCATCAACGTGGTTTATCCATACGATTTCAGGGATTGGACCATAAACGTCTCTGAACTGGCTATGAGTCCAATATGGGAGAGAGCTGTTCAACAGAATAAACGATCCTTCATCCTCGTTCAATGGCAGCTGCACTGGCAGGGGGTTCAAACGCATTTCAAGGGCTCTTGAAGAGTACAACTCTATCTTCCTCGAAGGCGTCTGATACTCGTTAATGGGCCGCTGCCGCAGTTTCAACACCGCCCCCTCGAGTAGATCATTGAAACTTCCGTTTTCAAATGCTCCTCTCGTAGCCTTTTCAAGGGCTTTCCAAGGGTCCTCAAATATCCACGGCTCCGCGCGGCCCAATCTCCTTGCCAGCTGCTGCATTACCCAGATTTCATGCTTACACTCTTCAAGAGGCTCAATCGCTTTAGCAGACAATCTGGTGTATGGGTGATGATCAGAGAAGTTCAGGTCTGACTTCTCCAGATACGTGGCTGCAGGTAGAACAACATCGGCAAGTTTCGCAGTCTCGGTCCAATGTGTCTCGTGAACGACTACAAACACATCTTCTCTTGAAAGCCCTGCTCTAACAGCGTTCTGGTCGGGAAGCGTCAAAGCGGGGTTGGAACCTTTGATGAAAACGAACTTGAACTCGCCAGAATTCAAATCAGAACCCACAGAAACCTGTTCAACAACCTTTGACTCTTCATTGCTCATCTTGTTTCCGTTGATGTAGTCCCAGTCGACAAATCGGCCTTTAGAGTCACTGTAATGGAAGCCACGATGTTGCCCGAGTAACGCCGGCAGTAAACTCACTGCTCTTGCAGCCTCTCCTCCTTGGCTCGACTTGTTTAACCCCAAACCTATCATGAAGCCTACGGGAATCTTCTCAACTAATAATCCACCTAGCTCCTCAACCTTCCCCCAAGTCAGGTTCGTTACTCTTTCAATGCGCTTCGGTGTCCATTTCTCTACCTCTTCCCTGAATTCTTTGTATCCAGCAGTCCATTCTTCGATGAAGTTTCCAGCTAGCTTATCGTGTTCGATGAGGTATCGTGCTATTCCGTAAAACAGTGCTACGTCGCTACCTGGGCGAGGATTGACCCAGAGGTCGCAGCTTTCGGAGGTCTCGCTCTTTCTAGGATCAACAGACACTAATGTGGCACCTTTCTCTCTTCTTGCCCTCAACGAAAGCGCCCAAAGGTGGGGAGAACTCACTCTTGCGTTGTTTCCCCAGAACACGATGGCCCTGCAGTTCAGAACCTCCTCTAACCCGAGGCCGTATGTGAGCCCGTAGTGAAGTCCGATTCCAACATGCCCCGATGTGCTGCACAGAGCCCCATCCGTGACCGTCGCACCCAGCGCACGCCACAGTCTTTGAGAGTACAGCCAGCTAAGACATCCTTGGTTGCCGGGATAATCATACAGCAAAACGGATTTGTTGCCATACTTCTCCAGGGCGCTGTTCAGTCTGTTGGCAACCAAATCTATGGCTTCGGACCAAGAAACTCTTCTAAACTTGGTTCCGCTACTAACGTGTGGATAAAGGACACGTTGTTTACTATATACACGCCTGGGATCTCCTACTCCTCGTGGACATAGGAATCCTTGAGTTATCGGACTATCTTTACTGCCTCTGGTGGATGCTATTCGATCATTCTCAACAATGACGTCAACAAAACATGTATCTGGACAATCTCGGTGGCATACAGTTTTTACAACGTTGGTTGTTTTTTTGTGCTTATTTGACAAATCCATCCTCCTTCTTGAGAGGTCACGCTTTCATAAGCAGATGATGGAGATTCATATTAAGCCTTGGCGGCTGAAGTTTGCGCCTTGATACAGGGTGAGTTTCGCAGAAGTGCATGCAAAGTTAGCGCCAATTAGTCTTCTCAATTCATAATCCATAATAACTCCAAAACGAAAAAAGGTCGTTGAGGGTTTAACTTTGACTGAAACGGTACATGATGCAAACATAGTTATATCGACTGAAACGGCCTCTTCGAATGAAAGAATATCCGAGAAGAAAACTATTGTTTACGAAACTCGTGTTGACCCAACCGTGATGAAGGTGGCTGGGGAGAAAATCAAGGATCAGCTGTTTACTCGATTTGGGTTCTTGAAGCCCAAGCCGGATGAGGTTCAATTCGTTTCCATCGAAAAGTACTACGAACCCTATTCGATGATTAGCGGGAGGTATCTCATCGATTACTATCGCAAGTGCATCTACTTGGTTGACATTGACGATGAAGTTTTTGAGGTTGTTCTTCTTGACAACAAGCTTGAGCCTGAACAGTCTGCTGGTTCCTCTGTGAAGCATCACAAAGTGGTTAAACTCGAGGGAGAGGAACGGTTAAAGAACGACGTTAAAGCCTCACTTGTTCTGGACGGGTCTGGAAAAGACGTTACGCTTGAAAAACTTCCATCCGCCCCTTCCGAGAGACACCCTGAGAAGATACTGAAAGAATTTGGCGTGCAGGAAATCGCGGGAAACGCGGACTTGGATGTCATCCGATCCAGAATAGTTCAGCGTCCAAAAGACATAAGCCGACTTGTTAGCGAGCTGTTCGAAGTTGATGAGCGAACTGTAATCTATACTCCAAGATTCAGAGTTCGATACAGAAACTTTAAGACAGGCGAGGAGAAAGCTGTTGAATTTGATGGCGTGACAGCTGAAAGAATTCAGCAAAGCAAACATGAAAGCTCGCGCCGAGGCACTCCTCTTCCACCTCCACCTCCTCCACCACCCTAGACTCGTGCTCCTTTTCTTCAAGGAGACTTGGCAGACTGTTCAAAATGCATAGGCCGGACGCTTTGATTTACAAGTTAGATTCTTCTCTCGCGTTAGGTAAATTAGATTGAAGCGTGCCTACCGATGACAGAGGCTAATGAACAGTTCAGGAAGGCTCCAAAACATACTCTTCGACCGTTCGACAACCGACGCGTGCCTAGATTACTTAAAAAACAGGACGGACATGAATCTTAAGCTTCTCACATCCACAGCCGGTGGGAGACTTGCGTACAATCACTATGTATGGTCCTCTATGAGTTCAAAATCCACTATAAAACGGTTCTGGAGGCAAACTCTGGAACAGATTGCATGGAGCAGACAGCTTGAAGACTCTGTAAACTCCATAATAGAATACTTTAGTGGCAAAAGACAAAATGAGTGGCTTGGTCCAGTCCTCGAGTATCTCCCTGAAGGGCACGTCTTCAGAACGACAGTGTGCTTCATCGTTGGTTACGACAATATCGTGTATGATGAAAACGTTGCATTAAACTTGAATTCCAGACAGTTTCACATCGACGCTCGTGAAGCCATTTACTACTTGATTCACGAGTTGGCACATGCAGGCTATTTCAGGTATCGACGAATGCCAGACTTAGCAGGGATGAGGACTGTTAGTGATCTCTTGGATGCTGTTAAGTTATTGACGCATCTGGAAGGCATGGGCGTCATCAGTCCCATGAAGCTGAGACTCGAACAAGGTGGACTGCTGGACAATGACTACAAGGTTCTCTTAGCCGAGGTGGAAAGGAACAGAAGAGTTCATGATTACTTCGGCATCCTGTCCAAACTTGAGAAGAGTCGAAGTCAAGAGTTGCGCAAAGAGTTTTCAGGTTTTGGAACAAATGAGCGGAAGGACAACGCGACTGTGGTACATCACGGGGTGTCACATGGCACAAAGAATTGAGGAAGAACGCGGAGTAGAGACGCTACGACAACTCGTGAAGAGGGGCCCCCAAGAATTCTTCGAAACATACAGAACCTTGAGAGATTCATTGATGCTCTAGCTGAGCTGGTTTTCGGATTTCCAAGCGTACTGGCTCTAAGTCATATGGAGAAGGCGTCCCTGCAAGTCATCGTCATGGCAGAAATGGGGACTCTTGGGGCAACAGAGGAACGGGTTAGACACTGCTTGGGAACTCACTGTGGCATGTCGGATGTGGGGTTCTCTGTTTACGCCTTCGTTTCTTTTTGTGTATGCAGAAGTCTTTCAAGCATTTCTGTGGCTGCTCCGTAGCTGAAATTCCATGCTCCATCTTTGAACATCTGGTGTATTTCGACGTTGTCCCATGTTCCGTGGGTCAGGTCTCCTAGGAGCATGTGAGCCTTCTTGATGTGTCCTTTCTCTGCTAATTCTCTGAAGGACTTACGCATTCCTGCGTATTCAAACGCTGGGACTACGAGGCGGACAAACAAGGAGTTCTGGTCAAGTATTCTTTCGTAGCTCGTGTTGTACGGAAGATGCTTCAATGCCCCTGCGAACTTCCTAAGGCTCATGCTGTTCGGGAAGTCGAAGTAGAACAGGAAGAATAACGCTGTTTGTTCTTGGTTGGGAAACAAGTACACTCTGTAGCCGCTGATGAGTCCCTGTGGGGTGAGGCTGTTCTTGATTCTGCGAGAAACCAGCGGAATGAATTTCTTGCTGTTCTTCTCTCCAAGAGTTTGCGCTATTTTTCCAACAATCCTTCGTTGAGTCGTTCGCACATTCAGTTCTAAACATCGAAGGATGATAAGGTCGATCAAGTCAAACTCTGCTCTTTCGTAATTCTTGGGTTCATCAGGTTTTTCTGGTATGTATGAGTCGAAGGCCGCTACCCATTTCTTCCAGTCGAACATCTGAACCTCCTTTTTTCCAGTGTAGAAGTCCATATTCAACAATGGATATTTGGGGCTGGTGGTTGCGTGGATTTCATAGTCAGAGATCAGCTCTCTCTTTGAAAGTTCGTTGAGAAAGGCCCTTAGATCCCTCTCCTTGTCTGGGGGGACAGCGTAGCGAACATAGTTGCCGAGTTTCCATCCGTCCACAACAGAAAGGTATCTCCACAAGGGGAAACTTGTGAGGGCGCAGCCAGAAACATCTTCCTTTCCAACATGCGTGGAGGCCAAAACCGAGTAACTCTTCAGTCCCAGCTTGGGTTCATTAACGAGCGCCCTGAAGCGGACAATGTCTCCCCTGTCGAATCTTCGGACGCGGTAGCTTACGGTCTGTTCTGGTGCTCCAACGGTTTCAGCCAACCTTCGGACGTTGCAAGCACCGTGCGAAAGTATTGCCCTGATGATCTTAAAGTCTAAAGAGTCAAGTCGTTTGAACTTCTCAGAATACTCAGTTATCGAAGGAATCAAACGTTCATAACTCATAATCTCGCACCAGGAGTCGAGTTGTCGAAGAATATGCAAGCAACTATTCTTAAACATTGCGCAATGGAATGGCCTTCTGTATCGTCAATGCGATTTTGACTAAAGACTTATATGTCTTGTTAGCAGAAGTATCATGGGGGGAAAATGAAGCCCATAGTCCTTGCTGCAATCCTGATGCTTTCCCTTCTCCTTGTGCCGACGGCACTTGTCTTAGAACAGTCGATTCAAACTGCGAAGACAGCATTATCTAAGCTCAGCGTCAATTCCAGTTGCTTGGCAAGAGAAGCGATAATTGTGCCCAATGACCCTGGAAGCGGCGGTGGAGGGCAAGGCGTCATCCGTGGCATAGGGCAGCAGCAAGAGTGACTTTTTTATCCACGTTGGGTGAGTGGTAATGATTGAGGCAACTGGAAGCTCCTCTCCTTTCTCCCAATAAAGCTTGTAGCCCCTCATGAACCCTAGAATCCCCTCGTGTCAGTAACGGATCGTCAGCAAATTGGCATTGTTTCTGGTGCCTGCACCCACATGCACCAGAGTGGCTTGCGGCTAGAGCTGGTGTGGTTTGATAGTCGAGACTTTAACTTTCAGGCCACGGGGCTTGCCATTCTTCCTTGAAAAAGATTTCTGAAAGCTCTTTCCTTGGTCTGGGAGCTGACGTTTCGTTAGGTATGCCGATTGGTAACAGTGCGACAACTCGAATTTTCATAGGAATCTTCAAGAGACGTTTCACCGCGTCCTCGTCGAAGGCACCAATCCAACAGGTGCCGTAGCCTAGGGCCGTGGCTGCTAGGGCCATGTGTTCAAGGGCTATCATGGTGTCTTTTTCGTGCCACTTTGAAGACACCTCAGGATCACTCATTGCAGCCACGATTGCGGCAGCGTCGCTTAGGAATGTCTGTTTATTGGCAGCTTCTGCCAGAGCCTTCTTTCGCTCCGCATCCTGAACCACTATAAAGCGCCAAGGCTGGCGGTTGGCTGCTGAAGGAGCAACGCGGGCAGCCTCGAAAATCATCTCAAGCTTCTCATCAGGAATTGGGTCCGGACGATATTTTCTTGTGCTTCTTCGTGTTCTAATGGCTTCAAAAACGTCCATTCTTACCGACCTTCTCAGATGGAATTACTCTGCTTCAGAACTTGGTATCGTTCTCGCGTCATGCTTATATGGGTTCCTCAAGCAGCTGCAAGGTTGGATATTCATGTCCTAAGGGAGCTGCATATTTTCTGTTTCACTGGCGACGTTTGCCTTGATGGAAGCATGAAAAACGGCGAGATAACCGTCTGCATGTGAAATCGTGACTCTGGAAACCTCGATTACGAAGCCGACGCTGAAGATTGGCATTACGACATGATTCTTACCGTCTTATAGCCGCTATTAGTTTAAGCTGCTTATCCTTTTCCGGTATTGCGACGATCTTTATCTGGGTTCTGTGTAAGCAATTGTCTGCAGCTTCCTTTGCGTCCTTCCGAGTTTCGTAGGTTCCCTTAAGCTCTATCCACGGTAGCGTTTCGTCGACTCTTATCCATATGGTGTGCAAGTTTTCCACCGCTTCTTAGGGGAGAAAGCATTAGATTTCAGGGAATTAAAACGGTTATGAATCTTGAATAATTATCCGTGTTAAGCTTGGTCTGGAAACTTATTTAAGGAGTGCTATCTCACCTCTTAGAGTCTAAGGAAAGCTAGCAATTACAACGTTGCTCAGTTGAAGCGGTGCCTATGGATGGACTGGGGAAAGGGGCTTCGGGAAAGTGTTCAACGAGGGGCGAAGACTGGACAGTTTACACGGTTTCGCCAGCAATGCTTCCCCGCCACATGGGTTTCCTTGGGAACATTGTGAGCCCGCTGGCACCTTCCTTGGCTTCTGCATTCGCTGTGCCCATTTTTGCTAGGGAGGTTGGGGTCTGATGTCGCAGGCAGATCCCAGGAAGTTTCTTGCGGCTTTCAAGGAAACGCTAGGTGGACACTTCGCCGGCGTCGGGGGAATAATTGCGGGTCTCGTCGTCGCTTGGCAGCTCGGCGTTTTTCAAGCGCATGCAACGTGGGCTGTCGCTGTTTACCCGACCGTGTTGATCGCTGAAACAGTCATAAACGGTGTATTCAGCGGGCGCCTGAACACTGCATTGTACGTTGGAACAATCTCCCCGCGATTCGCTGGAAACATGAAAACGCTGGGCCGACTGCTTCAACACGTACTGGCCCTCACCTTGGCCACGAGTGTTGTGATGAGCATCGCTTCGACGGCTTTTGGAATCCTGCTCTGGGGGTTGAACCCTGGAAGCTCCACGGACATTCTGATAGTGGTTGTGGCAACGATGAGTATGGGGTTGGCCCATTACTTGCTCATGTTACCAGTCACGTTCGCTATTTTCAAGAAAGGTTTGGACTTGGACAGTGTCGCCTATCCGATTATGGCTGCGATTGCAGACGTTTTCATAACGCTGTGCTACGCTTTGGCGTTCAATCTCCGTTTCAGTTTCGGCTACCCGGGAGGCTACGCGGTCGTCTTGGTAGCTGTTGTTCCCGCGGCCCTATTGGTCCTCTCTCTGCCTCGGAGCCTCGGTGAGGAAGGGTTTTCCAAGACCATCAAGACATTTATCGTGGGTTTGATGTTTGCAGCGGTAATTGCCAGTGTCACAGGGGCTATCCTGCAGGAGATTAACGTTGGCGCAAGCGTCTGGGACAAGACGGGAACCATTTATCCTGCTGGACTTTTTGTCGCCTACCCAGCCCTCATCGAGTTGGTGGGCGATGCTGCCCTCGTTATCGGCTCCACTGCCACGACGAGGCTTGTGCTTGGACTGTTGGAACCCTACTTTTCCGCCATGAAGAATCATGCGTTCCAAATTCTTGGTGCCTGGGCAGCCTCAGCGATAGCTTTCATTCCACTCTCGGCGGCGTCGCTGTTCTTCACCGGCACATTAGGGCTGCCCGCGTTCTACCTTCTGACTTCCGTGTTGCTTGCCACAAATGCGTTCGCCCTCATCGCAATGACCCTGATATCCTACGCTTTTGCAATCCTAACCTTCAAGAAAGGCCTGGACCCTGACCACTTCGTAATTCCCTTGGAGACTGCACTTGCCGCCACAATAACCTCCACCGCTGTGCTTGCAGCCCTGTTTCTGCTTCTCAACCTGAGGGGATAGGATTAAAATATCCCCTGCGCTTTAGATTCACCGTCGGAGCGACCTTAATTACATGCCATCGTTGGAAAAGGTGAAGTATAAGTCCGTACCTGTCCGTGATCTCTTCTTAGAAATGAAGAACCTGTCCGAGCTGATGATAGACCTAGCCTATTCAGCGGCATTGTTCAACGATCGGGAACTCGCCGAAGAGATCCTCGAACTCGAGAACCGTGTTGACACATTGGACTACCTGCTTGAGATGACGATAATGATCGCTGCAAGAGACGCGCATGATGCAGAGGCGTTGACGAGCGTGTCCACAGCTGCCTCGGCTGCTGACAAGATTTCGGACGCTGCGGGAGACATAGCGGCCATAGTCACGCAGAACATAGGCGTGCACCCCCTAGTGGCCCAAGTCTTCGAGAAGGTCGAGGAGCGACTCATGCAGGCGAAAGTGGCCGCTGACTCGTCACTCGTGGGCAAACGAGTGGGAGAGCTTGATTTGGCTGCAAAGATGGGTGTTGACATAATCGCCGTCCGACGGGACAAGGATTGGATAATAAATCCGGAGAAGACTGAACACATCAAAGGCGGCGATGTCCTAATTGTCCGCGGCGTTCACTCAGGCATCAAGGAATTCAAAGTGCTTGCAGAACAAAAATCCAAGAGGAGCTCGGACTGAAGTGTCACAGCAGAACCGAACGGTTTTCGAGGAAATCGTCGAGCGCTTGGTTGAGCTTAAGGACACTTCTGAGCTTATGATAGACCTCGCTTACTCTTCGTTGCTTCTGAACAACACGGAGCTGGCTGAGGAAGTGCAGAGGCTTGAAGAACACGTGGACAAGCTGCATACAGATTTTGAGCTGCTCGTGCTGCAGAGCGAGTTCAAGAAGGAGGATGCGAAGGGCTTTCTAGGCCTCATACGACTCGGCGTGGCAACGGAGAAGATAGCTGACGCCGCGGCTCAAATATCTGAGGTTGTGCTGAGAGGCATCGAACCGCACCCTGTGCTGCAGCTCAGTATAAAAGAGGCTGAAGAAACCGTGGCCTACGTGCCCGTTACGCGAGGCTCTCAACTCGTGGGTAAGACTCTTGTGGAAGCGCATATCCCCGAGGAAACCGGCATGTGGATACTGGCTATAAGAAGAAGCAACAAGTTAATCAGGCCCAAACTGGACACGCGAATCGAGGCGGGTGACATTCTGATCGCATCAGGCTACTCTGAAGGAGTGGGCGACCTCAGAAGAATGGCAACCCACTGATTAACGTTTCTTCCTGTGAACCCGTAGCCAGACTACTTATTCTGGATGCACTAACACTATAAACACGGTCAACCCACATGTTTAACGAGGGATTCACCATCACCAAAAAGAAAGAAACCATAGTCGCCAGCCTAAGTTTTAGGTGTCCAAACCCGTCATGCAGCAGAACCTTCGCAAAACCGTTGAAAGCCATAAACCTCTCCCAAGAAGACCCCGAACCCTACCAAGCATGCCCCCACTGCCTCACCGAAATAGTCAGTCAAGAAAACAAGTCCATCACGCAGACAAGCACAGAAACGCCCGAAACCCCTGAAATCGCCGAAACCCAGCCCGCGGTCACAACAGAAAAACCCGTGCCGACAGCAGCGCACTGCAGCCGCCACTTCGGATACCTAAGCGAGCGCTCATCCAAAGAAAAAATACCCGAAGAGTGCATCACCTGCACAGAAATCGTCAACTGCATGCTCAAAGGCGTAAAGAAACAAACAGACTAAAATCACCACAAAAGCCACGGTTTGGACCTCAAAAGCAGAGGCTTCAACATTAGGACGTATGTATTGGCTGCAAACCAAGGGTCCACACTAAAAAAAGGAGCGAAACAATTGCCCTTGGAAAACCGCCAGCCAACCGCGCTAGGTCGCGCACTTAAAACAGTTTCTTGGTAAAAACGGAAAGGGTTGAGAAGCAGCTTTAGGTTCTGCGTTTTCTGTCGGGTTTCTTCTCCTCTTCCATCTTCGGAGGTTCCGGAGGCTTCTCGTCGGCGGTGGGTTTCTCCTCAGCCGCGGGTTTCTCTTCAACGGTCGTCTTCTGCTCCGTCTCCATCTCGCTCGTGATTTCTTCAATCGGCTTCGGAGGCGGTGTTGTGGCCATCGTCCAGCCTATCCACGCGCCTATCGCTAGTATCGCTATGAACGCTATGAATACTGGAAGTGCGATGAGCCAAGTTTCGATGTGCCAATATGCGGTGTCCAATGCGTATCCCCAGTAGAACAGTCCGAGAGTGTAGAGGATGCCTACAATGACGCAGACGAGGCAGATTACTCCGCCGATGGCTTGATCTTTGCTGACCATCGTATCTCACCACAATATTAGCCCTTTCTACGTGGTTAGACCTTTTAAGGTTTACCGTGTCCGTCGGCCCTTGCTAGGTTGTTCCTGTTTCCCAGGTTGACAGGTACCGTTTCTGCTCGGCTGTGAGTTGGTCTATCTTGATTCCCATGGCTTCCAGCTTCAGTTTGGCCACGTTTTCGTCGATTTCGCGGGGCACGGAGTAAACGCGTGGCTGCAGGCGTTCGGTTTTGGCGAGGTGCTCGGTGCAGAGGGCTTGATCAGCGAACGACATGTCCATGACCTCGGACGGATGGCCTTCCGCCGCTGCGAGGTTGACGAGTCTGCCCTCAGCCAGGAGGTAGAGTCTCCGTCCGTTTTTCAGGGTGTACTCTTCAAGGTTGGGTCTTATGGTGCGCTTGGACGTTGCGAGGTTTTCGAGGTGTTTGGGGTTGACTTCAACGTTGAAGTGTCCGCTGTTGGCCAGCAGGGCGCCGTCCTTCATGCGTTGCATATGCTCGGGCCTTATGACGTCGGTGTCTCCGGTGGCTGTGACGAACAGGTCGCCGATGGCTGCAGCTTCATTTATGGGCATGACGCGGTAGCCGTCCATGGCTGCTTCCAGTGCTCGTGTGGGGTTGACCTCTGTGACGGTGACGTTTGCGCCCATTCCGCTGGCTCTTGTGGCTATGCCTCTTCCGCACCAGCCGTAGCCGCAGACGACGAAGTTTTTGCCGGCAAGCAAGATGTTCGTGGCTCTAAGTATGCCGTCGAGGGTGCTCTGGCCTGTGCCGTAGCGGTTGTCGAATAAGTGTTTGGTGTAGGCGTCGTTGACGGCGATGATGGGGTATTTGAGGGCTCCGTCTTTTTCCATGGCTCGTAGGCGTATGACGCCTGTTGTGGTTTCTTCTGTGCCGCCCTTCACGGTTTTTAGAAGTTCGGGGCGTTTGTTGTGGAGTGTGCCGACGAGGTCGGCGCCGTCGTCGAGGGTAATGTTGGGCTTGTGGTCGAGGGTTTTTTGAACGCACCAGTAATACTCTTCAGTTGTTTGAATGCGCCAAGCGTAGACGTTGGCTCCTTGTTCGACAAGGGCGGCGGCGACGTTGTCTTGGGTTGAGAGGGGGTTGGAGCCGCAGACGGCGACGTTTGCGCCTGCTGCGAGGAAGGTTTCTATGAGGAAGCCTGTTTCCTTCGTGACATGGAGGCAGGCAGCGAGTGTGAGGCCTTTGAGGGGCTTCTCTCTGGTGAACCTGCATTTGATTTGGGCGAGGACGGGCATGTGCTTTGAGGCCCACTCAATCTGCAAGCGGCCTTCCGGCGCTAGGCTTGCGTCTTTAATCTTGGAGTCTTGCATAAGGTTTCTATCTCCTCTTTTTGGATGGGTTGTTTGCTATATAAGACCATGCATCGCCACGGGGAGCTTGAGTTGTCTGTGCTGTGTTTCTGGGGTCTTATGTTTGGGCACTCACTGCGTGATTTATTTTAGACTAAACATTTATGTTGTGTTTCGAGGTTTTGCTTTGAATGCTCGATTCTTCTGTTGGGTTTGGAGGAAGGTGGGTGTCGTTTCTGTTTTTGCAGCTGTGGCGTCGTGTGTTTTAGGGGGTTTTGCCTTTGGAGATGGTTGAATAATGGCTTTTTCGCGTGGGTTGTTGCTAGTGGTCGTTATGTTTTTAACCTGTGTTTGATACCCTTTTCTGTTCTGGTGGGGTTTCTTGCTGGAGTTGAAGGTTGCGCGAGTGCAGCAGTACCTTTCAGAAGTCTACAAAGTACCTGTTAAGGTTTCGAGTGTCGCGCCTTTGTGTGAGGTGAAAGGTGCGGTGGATTTGAAGGGTTTTGGTTACGGCGTTCCGTACGTCATCGAGTTCAAGGTCAAAGGTGAGAGTCGGCGTGTGGTTTTGGAGACGTTGCGGCCTGAGGGTTTTGGGCATGATTATTTCGCTGACCGTGCGGCGGTTCTGTTGATGCAGCATTCGGTGTTTAACCGGTTGCCTCGGCACGTGCGTTCGGTTGACGTGGGCTCTTTCACGAGTGATGGCGACGTTTTGAAGTCGCTGGGCGACTGCTGCGAATTCTTCATAGTGACCCAGTTTGTCGACGGGGTGTTGTACCATTCTGACTTGGACAGGATCAGGGCGGTTCAGACTGTTGCTAGATTGGATGAGGAGCGCTGTCTGGCCCTGTCTGATTACCTTGTCGAGATTCATTCAGTGAAGAATAGGGATGCGCTTGGGTTCTATATCAGGTGCGTGCGTGACTTGCTGGGGCACGGTGAGGAGATTTTCGGGCTGACGGACAGCTATCCTACCGGACTAGCGTATGCTGATGAGAAGTTCTTTGTGGATTTCGAGAAGATGTGCGTGGAGTGGCGGTGGCAGCTGAAGCGAAAGGCGCACAGGCTGTCGCGTGTGCATGGAGACTTTCACCCTTGGAACGTATTGTTCAGACAGGCTTGCGACTTCACGGTTTTGGATCGCAGCAGGGGCGAATGGGGTGAACCCGCTGACGACGTGAGCACGATGACCATAAACTACCTGTTCTATTCGTTGCAGACCTTCGGCGAGTTGACCGGACCATTCGAGAAGCTGTTCCTGCTGTTCTGGCGGAACTATCTGGACAAGACCGGCGACGAAGAAATCCTGAGCGTGGTTCAGCCCTTCTACGCTTGGCGTAGTCTTGTTCTGGCGTCGCCCATATGGTACCCGCATTTGCCGATAGAAGTGCGCAGGCAGATTCTGCGGTTCGCGACGAAGGCTCTTAGCGTCGAACGTTTTGACTTTGAACGCGTGGGTTCCTATTTGGAGTAGGCCAGCCATCAATGCTGTGCCTGTCTGCGGGGATATATCGGCGGCAGTATTAAAGGATAAATACCTTGTGGGGTCTAACGTTTTCATGAGGTAGTGCCAGTTTGAAGGTTGAAACTCCTGATGATCTTAGAAGAATGCTGAGAGAGGTTGGCTACTCAGACAGTGTTGTTAAGGAAATTCTGAAATGGTACAATCAGAATAACACTGATAGAAAAACATGAAAGGAATTTACGTCCTACTGCTTTCTGTTTTTGAGAACATCAGCGTAAGCGTCGGCTCGTTGGGAGTCAGGAGTTTTCCGAAAGGCTTCTACGCCTACGTCGGTTCAGCTCAGAACAGTTTAGAAAAAAGGGTCAAGCGGCACCTCAGAAGGGTTAAGCCGAAATTCTGGCACATTGACTATTTGCTGAGTAATCGCCATGTGGAAATTTTGGGAATATTCTACGAGCAAGCTGGAAGGGCTGAAGAGTGCAGTGTTGCGGAGAGGCTGGCGAAGACGGCGACTTCAGTGGCCGGTTTCGGTTCGTCAGATTGCTCCTGCATTGCTCATCTTTTCAGGGTTGAAGCCTGCGATTATTTAAGTGAATTCGTGCGTGAATTGGGGTTGAAACCCTTTCGCGAGGTGGTGTCGGCGGTGAAGACTGGTTGGTGTGTTTGGATTACTGGACTACCCGGCAGCGGCAAATCCACTGTCGCAGCAGCCTTGCTTGAGCTTCTAGAGAAGGAGGGCTTGGAGGCTCAGCTTCTGTCTTCTGATGCTCTTCGTAAGGTTTTGACTCCTAAGCCGTCGTATTCGCTTGAAGAACGCAACATTGTCTATGAGACACTAGTCTATATTGCGGAGCTATTGACGCGGAACGGTGTCAATGTGGTTATCGACGCTACAGGCAATCTGAAACGTTACCGTGACAACGCCAGAGAGAAAATCGAGGCATTCATTGAAGTCTATTTGGAGTGTCCTTTGGAGGTTTGTAGGCAACGCGAAGCCGTGAGGACTGAAAGGTATCATTCGCCGAAACAGATTTACAAGAGGGCAGAAAAAGGGGAGGCACCCACCGTGCCTGGAATGGGACAACCATATGAGGCGTCACCAGATCCTGAAGTGACTGTGGACACGAGAAAGTGTTCGCCCGCCGAATGTGCGCGGAAAGTGCTCAAAACGGTGTTGCGCGCCAAGGAAACGGAAAGGTGAGGCTTGATTAAGGTTTTTTGATGTAGTCTCTGACGGCGTCTGCCTGTTCCTTTGAAATGTGTTTGTTCTGAAGGAGGGATTGGACGATTTCGGATACTTTTGCGAGGGCGTGAACCTTGTAGCCTGCGTTCTTGAGGTTCTCCTTGCCTTCCTGTTCTCTGTCAACAACAACCATGATGTTTTCAACCTTGGCGCCCATTTGCTCGAGAGGTTTGATACTTTCCAGTTTGGACAGTCCTTCGCTGACAACGTCATCGAAGAACAGTATTTTCTCTCCTCTGGTGGCGTTTGCGCCTGCAATCCTCCCCGTTGCGCCGTAGGTTTTGTCCTCTTTCCTGACTACGGTGCAGGGCAGGCCTGTGCGGTAGCCGATGTTGGCCAATAATAGGGCGCCTTTTAGCTCGATTGAGGCCAGTTGTCTATTTTCGTTGAAGCTGTAATTCGCCTTATGCTGTCAGCGGCGATGTCTGTGACGCTGCATAGATCTTTTGGGGAAGAAAGTAAGCATGCTAAGTCCATGTAGTATGGACTGAGAGCGCCGGATTTGATGCGAAAACTCCCGAACTTGAGGCATCCAGAATTGTAAAGAGCGTTTCCAACTTCAAACGCAACGTCAGTCATTGTTAGACCCAACGAAGGTTGGGGAAGCTGAAGTTTAACACTTGTCCGTCGTTAGTGACGGTGATACTGCATTAAGGACGCCATAGTTGGATAGCTTGCCGAGGATGGCGCGAAAACCGAAAAAGACATAAATACTTTCCCGCCTTCTGTGTTAGAGCGCATTAAAACGGATGGAACATCAGGTTGAATGTTGCCTTTTGAGGCGGCGTCAATGGCTTGTTGTTCATATCGTAGAAGATGTGGAGTGGGAAAGCAATGGGTCACAGGAAAACGCATGCTCCTAGACATGGTTCGCTTGCTTATTTGCCTAGGAAACGTGCTGAGCATTTGTTGGCTAGAACCAATTTTTGGCCGATAATTGAAGCGAAGGCGCCGCGGCTTCTGGGTTTTGTTGGTTACAAGGCTGGGATGACTCATGTGTTTGCCGTGGAAGATAAGAAGCGTTCGCCCGAGTTTGGGAAGGAAGTTATTCACGCGGCTACGGTTTTGGAAACGCCGCCAATCGTCATATGTGCTGTAAGAGCTTACACACGTGACATTGATGGTTTGCGCACTCTTACCGAAGCGTGGGTTAAAGATCCGCCTGAGGAACTTGAGCGGGTGTTCACGTTGCCGGAGAGCTTCAAGGCTGAGGAAGGGTTGAAGAAGATTGAACAGGATTTGGCTAAAGTGGTGAAGCTGCGCGTTGTGGCGGTGACCCAGCCGAAGGAGACTAATCTTTCAAGGAAGAAGCCTGATGTGGCAGAGATAGAGTTGGGCGGGGGAACAGTTCAGCAGCAGTTTGAGTTTGCGAAGAGTCTGATGGGCAAGACTGTTACTCCAGCAGAGATTTTCAGGGAAGGCCAGTACGTGGATGCGGCTTCGGTGTCCACTGGAAAAGGCTGGCAAGGTCCGGTGAAGCGTTGGGGTGTGACGATACTTCAGGCGAAGGGAAGAAAAACCAAGAGGGGTGTTGCAACGCTGGGACCATGGAACCCGCACCACGTTATGTACAGTGTCGCGAGAGCTGGACAGATGGGTTATCATCAGAGAACAGAGTACAATAAGCGTATTCTTAAGATTGGCAAGGATGGGAAGGAAGTGACGCCGAAGGGCGGTTTTCTCAGGTACGGGCTCGTGCGTGGACCCTACATGATACTTGCTGGAAGCATAGCGGGTACTGAAAAACGTCCGATACGACTGCGTTTTCCTGCTCGTCCGCCGAGAAGCGTTCCTGAAGAACCACCGCAAATAACTCACGTTTCACTAGAGTCGCCACAAGGAAGATGAGGGGTGAAAGTAGATGGTCAAGAAAGTGGCGAAGGTTCTTAACCTCGAAGGAAAACCGTCTGGAAAGGTGGATCTTCCACCGGTTTTTGCAACTCCATTGAGAGTTGATGTCATAAAGCGGGCAGTTCTGGCCATGCAGTCGAACAGGTTTCAGCCGCAGGGAAGAGACCCGATGGCTGGGAAGAGAACCTCTGCAGAATCACGAGGCACAGGCGGAGGCATTGCCCGTATTCCAAGACGCAAAGGCGGGGACGCGAGGGCAGCTTTTGCTCCGGGAACGGTGAGCGGAAGACAAGGGCATCCGCCAGTCTCAGAGAAGAACATCGTTAAGAAGATACCGAGAAAAGAAAAACGGTTGGCCTTGTTTTCGGCAGTGGCTGCTACCGCGTCGAAGGAGGTTGTAGCTTCGAGGGGTCACCGCATTGAGGATGTTTTGGAGATTCCGCTGGTGGTGACTGATGACTTTGAAGGTCTTACAAAAACAAAGGAAGCGGAGGAAGCTCTGATACGCTTGGGGCTTCTGGCTGACATTTATAGGGCTCGTGAAGGCGTGAAGGTTCGTGCTGGAAGGGGCAAGAGCAGAGGGAGGAAGATGAAGCGGACTGCAGGGCCCCTCATAGTGGTGGCTGTGAACAGGGGGATAGTTGAGGCGGCAAGAAACGTGCCTGGAGTGGATGTCGTAACGGTGGCTGATCTTAACGTTGAAATGCTTGCTCCGGGCGCTCGTCCTGGAAGGTTGACCGTGTGGACGAGCAGTGCGATTGAGAGGTTGGGAGAGATTTATGGTAAAGGAGTGCATGAATGATGGATCCGTATGAAGTTGTGCTTTACCCTTTAATGACCGAGTCGGCGAGTCTGATGGTTGAAAAGGAGAACAAGCTTGTTTTCGCGGTCAACTTGAAGGCGAATAAACTTGATGTTAAACGGGCGGTTGAGCAGCTTTACGAAGTGAAGGTTGAAAGTGTCAACACTGAAGTGACGTCGAAGGGAGGAAAGAAGGCGTTCGTGAAACTTCATCCAGACTTTCGAGCGTCTGACTTGGCAATAAAGCTTGGGCTTCTGTAGTCTTGCTTGGCGGGTTGAGTTATGGGAAAGAGAATTCGTGTTCAGAGACGCGGGCGCGGCGGTTCCACGTTCCGCGCTTCAACACATAAGCGAGTGGCTCCTGCTAGGTATCCTTCAACAATCGGGCCGAAGGAAAACTTTGAGACAGCAATCAAGGGTGTTATTGAAGAGCTCGTGCATGATCCAGGACGGGGCGCGCCTCTTGCTCTGATAAGGTTTGAGAACGGGGACTCATGTTACACCGTGGTTCCTGAGGGCGTTTACACTGGCCTGCAAATCCAGATTGGCGGGAAAGCCCCTGTCGACGTTGGCAACATCCTTCCCGTCGGAAAAGTGCCTGAGGGTACCATGGTATGCAACATAGAGCTGCGTCCGGGAGACGGCGGCAAACTGTCAAAATCATCAGGATCATACGCAACTGTGGTGTCGCACACTCCGCAGGGAACGATGGTGAAACTTCCGTCGGGAAGAGCAAAATACATAGCTGACCACTGCAGAGCGACAATCGGCATAGTTTCAGCGTCTGGAAGGACAGATAAACCCTTTCTGAAGGCTGGTGCAAAATTCCATTTAATGAGGGCAAGAGGACGCAAGTATCCGAGGACGAGCGGGCGAAAAATGGTTGCAGCTGTGCATCCCTATGGCAGTAGCAAAAGAAGCGCGCGGAAAGTAACGACCACTTCTCATGGTGCTCCGCCGGGACAGAAGGTTGGGCTGATTGCGGCTAGAGGAACGGGAAGGAAAGCAAAGAGTGCACGTGACAAAGAAAAGAGCAGTAGACAAATGGAAGGTTTATAACACTAGGAACTACGGATCAGGTGAAGAAGAATGCCGAAAGAATTCATGTACCGCGGGTTGAACCTAAATCAGTTGCAGAGCATGTCCATGGATGAGTTCATCAATTTGCTTCCTTCAAGGCAGAGAAGAAGCCTGCACCGCGGCCTGCAGCCCGAACAGAGGATACTTCTCGAGAAAGTGAGAAGATCGATGGAAACACTCAGAAAAGGTGGCAGCCCGACTGTGAAAACACATGTGCGAAACATGATAATCATCCCTGAAATGGTGGGCATAGCAGTGCATGTGCACAATGGCAAAGAATTCGTTAAAGTGGAGATAAAACCCGAGATGATTGGGCACTACTTGGGAGAGTTCGCGGTAACGAACAAGCCAGTTAGACATGGAACCCCGGGCATCGGAGCCTCGCGTTCCTCAATGTACGTGCCACTCAAATAGCTGCTTCTCTTATCTTTCCTTTTGTCTAGGCGCTGTAGTCTCTTCCCGACGGCTTTTCAAGCGGTTTAGTTTCAGGTATCTGTGGCAGCGGAATAGGCGGCGGAATGTTGAGGGTTCTGGAAATCAACACGGATTCTATGAACGCAACGTTCGAGACTGACTGCACTATCACCGGCGGAGGAGGTTTCTTTTCCTCGTATTCCTTGTAAATCTTGTCAACTTCGCCTTTGTCGCCTATCACGTAGGCCTTTCCTTTCAAACTTATCTGGGCCACTGAAGGATTATAGTTGATTGTCAGGATGAAAGGAACTTCAACGGAATTGTCTGGTTTCTTCTCCATGCTTGTCAGGTTGAGGTTCGTGTTTATCTGCACGGCAGGCATGGGGTTTCTAAAATCCAGAAATCTTTCGGCAGAAACGTTGGATATGGAAACGTTAACGCGGATCATCGTAATCATCGAAGAATATTCAAGCCGTCGGTTGATTTAAGGATGTTCATTCCTTTGCGGGCTTGTACTTTGTGAATCCGCAGTGTCCGCACGTGTATCTGTTGCCGTGGTCAGCCATGAAGTAGCCGGGGCCGCAGCGTTCACAAGTCGGACGCAGTCTCGTGACTTTGTCACTTTCAACCTTGTACAGTTTGAAAACGCCTTTTTCTTCCTTTTTCTTTTTCTCTGGCTTCGCCGCCTTTTCAACTTTTGCTGGCTTTGCTTCTTCTTTCGGTGCTTCCGCGGGCGCTTCTGGCGCGCCCTTCTTCACTTCCTTCTTGGGTGTCTCTCCCTTCTTAGGTTCTTCTCCCTTCTTGGGCTCCTCTTTCTTTGGTGCTTCTTTCTTGTCAGCTCTCTTGGACATTTCTACTTCTGCTCCTTTGTTTCTCCTTCCTTAGGCTTTTCGGGTGGCACGTTTCTCTTCACGATGTACTCGGGTTCAATACGTCTTGCTTGTTCGATTGAATCGTAGAGGTTTGCGGTTCCCACGGCCATGTGGGTGCCTGTTTTGGTTTCGAACTTCTTTATGAAAACCAGATCCACGTTTGATTTCAGGGCAGCAGCCACTCCTCTTCTCACTTGTTGTCTGGGCGGGGTGCTTCCCGTTTCATGTTCCACGTTGAACTGAACTTCTTTCCTTTTCAGCAGAGGGTTTTCCTTCTGTGAGACTATCTTGATTTCCATGATGTTTCCCCGTGCGGTGTTGACTTGATGGCATGCCTTCCTATTTAGTTTTTCGAACCGTTTCCCATCGCTTTGAGAATTTCGGAAACCTGTGCCTTTTTGTCTGGCGTTACTTTAACGACGACGATTCCCTCGCGCGGTTGTCCGTACAAAACAAGCGAGTTCTGTGCTGCTTGCATGATGACGATAAGAGTCAATAGGTCTTCTTCACCTTCCACGATTATCTTCGCGTTCTGGCTGCCTTGCAATGCTTCTTGGATAGCAGTGACCGCTTCTTCCGTGATTGTTCCCTGTGGGTTCTTGACGTAGAAGGTCTTTTCAGCGGCAAGCAAGACTGGCTGTACGTTCTTTCGCATGCATTTATTGTCGATTATCGACAATTTTGTTGCAATGTGGCTTTTGGCCAGGTTTCTTGAAACAGTGTCTCCGACAGAAATTACGCTCGGTGGTCTTTCCTTATACGCCATTTCGCTGAATCTTTTTGTCGTTTCGATGAATGAGCCTCGAATGAGTGTGCCCAACGGCTGCTTCAGAGTAATTCGGAGTTCCGGCGTCAGGTTGTATTTAACGGGCATCTTATCTGACCTTTAGCGCGTAACGTCCTTTCTCTTTGATGCCCATAGTTTTAGCGATTGCCGAGTTCTCAGGGTCGAAAATTATGACGAGCCCGCCGAAATCGTCGCTTAGGGACGCTGTTTTACATTTTGGACACTTGTTACTTTTCGTAAGGGAGTGGCAGGTGGCACAGGCCTTTTCGCTCATTTAGTCTCACCTTTCTTCTGCGGGGCTTCTTGCTTTTGCGCGGGCTTCTTCTCAGCCTCTTCCTTGGTCTTATGCAGATCGTATTCTATCCAATCTAATCTTCCGAGGAAGGGCTGTCTGGCCGTTACGCCTATTTTCCCGCTGCTGCCCGCTTTGCCGAGTGAGACTGCTGTTATTCGGACTCGAACTTGGTCGCCGCTGCTGAGTTTTCGCCGCGTCTCTTTGCCCAATAGGACGCCTTGTTTTTCGTCGTATGAGATGAAGTCGTCCATGAGCTGGGAGACGTGAAGTAAAGCGTCGATTGGTCCGATTCGGACGAAAGCGCCGAAATCTGCAATTTCCACGATTTCGCCTTCCACTACTTCTTGAATTTTAGGGTAGAATGTTAGTAATGAAAAGTTGACTTTGTGGTAGGTGGCGCCGTCGCCTGGAATTATCTTTCCTATGGGACTGACTTTTACGTCTATCACGGCTATGACGTAGCCCAGTTCTTCGTCAACGTTTCCCTCATACTTCGCCTTGACTTGCTGATGTCCAACCGCTTCTAGGGGGTTGCCGAACGTTTCAGGCGGGATTCGAATAGTATCTTCTAATGTTACAAGTTTAAACAGGGGTTATAGCCTCCCGTCAATTTCTAGACGTGACTTTTGCCTCACATAAATGACTGGCACATTTATATTTCTTAGCTTTCTTCTGAGGTCTCTGTCGTTTGTGAAAACTGGCCAGTTCCATCTGACCGCAGTTTGCAGGATTACATCGTCAGGCGGAGACGCATCTTCTTCGACGCTGACTATCCGGCATTGTTCAGAGAGTTTCAAAGCATAGGACGCCTTTTTCCTCATCTGTGGAGAACCTTCATTTGCGAGTCTCTCAAGCTCTCGCTGAACCGGCTTCAGGAGCACAAGCTCAAAACTTCTTTTTAGCAGTGTTTTCAGCTCTTGGAAAATGTCTATCTTGAACTGGGTTGGAACGAAAAGCGCGTTTGAGTCCAGTATCACCCTCACGGTTTTGCTGGTGGGTTTAGATTTCACTATCATGTCTGTATATCATTCCATTATGATGGAAAGCATTTGCTATTGCACATTCTTATGGGTTTGGCTACATTGTGAATAGCGTACCCTGTGATCCTTTCCTTCGTTGAGGCCAAAGAAATGAAGCTCTTTCCCGCCCGAACAGGGATGACAGCACACATTTCACTGAGACATGTTCGTCTAACGGTTTTTGGCCCGTGTTTCAGAAACCGCTGGAACTCAAGGCTCTTTAGCGATGAAATTAACCGTCTGTTCGTTTCGGCATTTCTTCTCTTTCGCTATCTTTTCAAACCGTTTCATATTGTAGCACATTTCATGAAACCTCCTGAGGCTTCACTCTTTTGGTGATGGCTGGAGCAAATGGTCAAGTCGCTTGTTATTTCGGAATATGGTTTCAAAATCCTAGAAGATATCGTGGTTCATGACCTGCGATGAGCTGTTTATTTTATCGTTCCGTAGCCTATGAGTCTCCATCTGCCTGCGATTTTTCTGCTTATGGCGACTCTTGAGGAGGTTTGCGCGCAGACTGGGCGGGTGAGTTTGATTAGAACGCTGTCTTTTCTTATGGAGGCTACTTTTCCCACAGTTATCGCCGCGCCCACGTGCAGGAGTAGGCTTTCGTTCATGGTTATTTCATCTATTTTCATGAGTTCTTTTGTTCCGACGGCGCGGTCGAGGATCTGGGTTTCTAGGGTCAGCTCTGTGAGTGTGGGTGGGAGCATGCCTGTTTTTCCCGCGATGTTTCCTGTCAGGCCGTCTGCTTTTGTGTATGAGGGGTCTAAGAGTGTGCCTACGCCTATGAGGCCTCCGCAGTGGGCTTCTTCTGCTTTTTTGCCTCCGGCTTGGAGGCTGACGATTTCGCTGTGGAGTGGCGTGTAAGTGGTTTTTTCTTCAGCTGGTATGCCAGGGCGTATTTCGAGCTCGTCTCCGACGTTTAGCTTGCCTTCGAGTATCGTTCCTCCGACGATTCCGCCCTCGAGGTTGTCGATTGTGGTGCCCGGCTTGTTGGTGTCGAATGATCGGACCACGTACATGAAAGGCGGTTTTGTTTCGTCCCTTTTTGGAGTGGGCATTAGTTCTTCCATGGCTTGGAGGAGGATGTCTATGTTTATTCCTCTTTGCGCAGAGATTGGTATTACTGGGGCGTCTTCGGCGATTGTTCCTTTCACGAAGTTTTTGATTTCAACATAGCTCTGGCGTGCTCTTTTCTCGTCTACGATGTCAATTTTGTTTTGGACAATGACGATGTTTCTTATGCCGATGACGTTTGCTGCGGCCAAGTGTTCTCTTGTTTGCGGTTGCGGGCACGGTTCATCCGCTGCTATGACGAGTATGGCTCCGTCCATGATTGCCGCGCCTGAAAGCATGGTTGCCATTAGAGCTTCGTGTCCCGGAGCGTCGACGAAGCTGACTGCTCTGACGAAAACAGCTTTGGAACCGCAGGTTGGACAGACCGGTCTTGTCGTGTAGTTCTTGGGTGGCTCACACTTTGGGCACTTATATACGGACATGTCAGCGTAGCCCAACTTGATTGTTATGCCTCTTTTAAGTTCTTCACTGTGTCTTGAGGCCCAAACGCCCGTTAGGGCTTGCACGAGCGTTGTCTTGCCGTGGTCAACATGGCCCATGGTTCCTATGTTGATTTCCGGTTGTTGGGGTAAAGTAACACTTTTTTCTGAGTTAAGTTTGCTCATACAAAGTTTTCCTCTAAGAGTCTGAGGCCTTTTTAATGTAGGACTTTTCACTGAGGTAAGCAATAAGAATGTTTCGGATTCGTTCCGCGTCTTTTGTTCCGAAGCCTTTCAGGTTCCGGAGTATTTCGATTTGTTCCTGGTCAAGTGTGACGAGGACTAGGCGCGCGCTAAGCGCGCGCTTATTTTCACGCGCGCTTTCTTTTAGCGTCTGCAGTTCTCTATGTTGTGCAGTCATTGTTGTGTTCTTTTGTTTTGCATTGAGGGCAGAGGTGTGACCTTGGTCGCCGTAGCGGTCTCGATATCCTTACGTAGATGTAACTGGGGTATTGAGTGCAGTTTTTGCACCAGTGCCAGTTGTCATAATCACTTCCCTTTACATAATCCACCATTTACATCATCGCAGAACTATTCTGTATCAACCAGCTATTTCTGCATGTCGCCAGTAGCGCGCGCCACGCAATAGAGTACGCGTTGTATCAACTGCGAGAAAACGACAAAAAACCGTAGGGCCTCGGCTAACAGATGCCGTCTTGGTCGAGAAGTTCAAATTGGAGTGATGGATCGGCGGCTTTGGAGCCAATCATGCGCGCGCTGTTACGTCACGCTAAGACGTCACGCTAAGCACTAAAAATTACTATGTTTATTTCGGGTTGACGCGGTAAGACTGTGGTTTTTTCGGTGCTCATCGTTTGTTTTTCCTGTAAATGTTTACGAATTATTGAAGGAATAAAATGTGCGAGTTAATAAATGTTGGCTGCAGAAAAAAGCACGTGTAGAAGCTTAGAGGATTTCCATATCTAAAGTGAGAAGCCCTTGCACTTTTCACGAGAATGAGACCAAGAGCGTAGAGGAGAAAGGAAAATGATAGGAAATCTCTACGCTCTTGGCGCCATTCACGTTATCGTTAAGTGCAAACTTGCTTTTTAATCTTGACCTCAAACTCTGTTTTTCTTTGCATCAGAAATACGGGAAGATCCGAGGCACAGTTTGTGAATGATACTTATTGTCAGCTCTAGCGAGATTGACCAAGTCTGAGCCCTCCTGACGGGCATCTGTGCTTGAAATTGTGTAGATGCATTCGCCCCAAGTGCGTGCTACAGCAAAGTCGAAACGACATTGCCTAACAAAAGTGGAACATGAAGTTAGCTCTTGAGCGCTTTCAACTACATGAACGTTGGTCAATACCGCTGGGTTTGATGATTTTCTGGCGACTTGTTGGAAAGGTGAAACCTGCCTGCGCCTGCTTGGCATAGCGAACGTGGTCACTGCAGAATGATAACAAATGTCATACGACAGGATTGTTTTCCAATGAAGAACGATTGTGCCTATTTTCAAATGCTGCTAAAGGGTTTCAGTTACACTGATTAACACGGGCATATGTTTCGGACAGCTTGGCACTGTTCGTGCGTTAAGTCGCAACTCCCCGTTAGGCGGGGAAAGGTGAAGGGGCTTTGATGACCTTTGAAGTCAAATGTTCAGTGACAATAGAGCATAAATCTATAGGAGTATTCCTTCTGGGTTAATATTCACGAGTACCTATGATTTTTCTGAATGCTATCGAAAGGAATAGGAGCAGAAAGGGGGGAGGTGATTCAAATTATGAAGAGTTTTAGGAGAAATCTCAAAGCTGTTAGCCCAGTCATCGCAACAATCATCATAGTAGCAATAGCCATAGTCATGTCAATAGCCGTAGCCTACTGGGTGCTCGGGCTAGGCGCAACATTCACAAAATACGAAAAAGTAGAATTCGTAAGCGCATATGCGACAGGAACACAAGCGACTGGGTACACGATAACAATGAGCCTCAAGAATACGGGGACAGCAACTGCCACGTTTGACACGACCACCGTGTTCTACAACGGGAAACCCGCTAGTGCATATCTTGTTACAGATCAGCCAGTGGCATCTTTTACCCCACTGACATTGAATCCTGGCCAAGCAACGACAGCTGCAAGCATTACGATGAATTCTGGCACTGATTGGACTTCCGGAATGACTGTCGAAGTAACGATTCAGACCACGAGTGGCGATCAGTATCCAAAGGCGATTGTACTACCATGAGCCCCCAAGTGACTGTAAACTATCCAGCAACTCCTTTCTTTTTCAACTCTAAGTGATTGAAGGGAGGAAAGAAATATTGAGTGACAAGAAGACAGAGAAATTCAGCATAAGAGTGAAAGCGGCATTCGGTAAACTGAAGAGACTGAAGGTGCGTCTAGGCAGACCTGACGAACGGTCTAACTTCATGAAAGTAGGTGCACGTCAATCCGCAAAGCCGACGTTCATGCAGTCTTTGCGAGAGATATTTGCAAAGAAGCTGCAATCGGAGACTTCCACGGTTATTTTTAGGGAAGCCCCGTCAAACGGCCAGATGATCGAAACCTACGTCATTCATCCTTCTTATTCACAAGTTTCTATTTTGTCTCTGCCTGAGCTTGGTGGAGGCAAAGCCTATTTTATCGGCGAGATCAAACTTGCTGAAGAAGATCAGCAGATTCTTCGAAAGCTTTCGGATATAATCAGTAAAGAGCTTGAACCTCCCAAAAATGGTATCGACCCGGTGACTCACATTGACAATGAAGCTGAAAGGCTAGCTAAGAAGTATGGGTTGGCCAAAAAAGTCACATCCGACTCTTGGTCCAAGATTCTGTACTACTTGCATAGAGATTTTCTCGGTTTCGGCCATATTCATGTAGTCATGAATGATCCAATGATTGAAGACATATCCATGAACGGTCTTGGAATCCCCGTGTATGTGTGGCATCGCAAGTATGAAAGCATGCCCACTAATCTGACGTTCACTGACGAAACCGCCCTCGACAACCTCATAGTAAAACTCACTCACCTTAGCAGCAAACACATTTCCACGGCTTTCCCGATTTTGGACGCGATGCTACCTGGCAAAGACAGATTAGCAGCCACGTTCAAGCGAGAAGTTTCGCCCAAGGGTGGCTCCTTCACGATTAGGCGATTCAGAGCAGAACCCTTCTCAATAATCGATCTCATAGAATTGGGCACGATAAACGAAGAGCTCGCCGCCTATTTCTGGCTACTCATAGAAAACCGTATGACAATAGCCGTCATAGGTGGAACAGGAGCTGGCAAAACCAGTACGTTAAACGCGTTGGCCAGTCTTGTCAAGCCCCAAATGAAGATTGTCACGGTTGAGGAAATCCCTGAAATGAACCTTCCCCACGAAAACTGGGTTCAACTGGTCAGCCGTGAAAGCTACGGTCTAGGCGCAGCAAAAACAGGCGAAGTCACACTCTTCGACCTAGTAAAAACCTCCCTAAGATACAGGCCAGACTACATAGTAGTAGGCGAAATCAGAGGCGAAGAAGCCTTCGTACTTTTCCAAGCCTTGGCAACCGGCCACGGAGGCCTAACCACACTACACGCTGATAGCTTGGACTATGCAGTTAAACGTTTGACCAGCCCGCCTATGAACGTGTCCAAAATCTATGTGCCACTGATCAATGTTGCCAGCATGGTTGAACGGGTGCAACTTCCAAGTGTAAGCGGTAACGCCACTTTTGGTCGAAGACTAAAATCGGTATCAGAAGTTGTAGACTATGAAGAGTATAGGTCCATAGCCACATGGAATCCGCTAAATGACACCTTCCAAGTCACGTTTGACAATAGCGAGCAGTTGAGAAGAATAGCTGTCAGATATGGCTTGACTTTGAATGACGTTCTTAGCGAAATAGATAACCGCATTCGTCTTCTTCGTGATCTAAAGCAGAGAGGCATAAGGAAGAATGTTGATTTAGCAAAGTTCATCACGAACTACTATGTTGAAGCTCAGTTTCCAAGAATTCAGGAACCAAAAAGGAAAAAGGTGCAGGATTAGCTTGGCAAAACAGAAAAGTACGCTGGCAGGGTTCAGCTATCAATATTTCAGTTGGTTAGGTAACGCGTTTGGCCGACTCTTCTATTCCAACAGTCGCTTCAGACTTGAGCAAACACTCGAAGTCGCAGGGTTCAAAATGTATCCTGAAGCCTATTTCTCGCTTGTCGGTTTCATGTTCATCATAGTCCTAATCGCCATTGTTCCTGTGGCGTTACTCACAGGGCTTCTGCCATTACTACTGGCTCCTCTGTTGGTCATACCTATAGGTTACGTTGTGCCAAAAATAATGGCTCATGATCGCGCCTCAAAGCTGGACGATGAAGTGCCTTTCGCGGGCACATACATCAGCGTCATGGCGACCGGTGGCCTATCACCTTACGCCAGCCTGCGTAAACTGACCCACTCTGAGTTACTCCCCAACCTTGCCAAGGCAGTGAGAGATATTGAGGTGGACGTTGAAATAAAGGGGTTAGACCCAGTCACGGCCATGGAGAAATCAGCTCAGCATATGCCCTCAAGAGATTACAAGGATCTTCTGCTGGGTTATGCTTCAACTCTGAGAACTGGCGGCGATGTAGTTCATTATTTAAGGATACGCACGGAAACCATGTTCGACGACTTGGCTACCAAGGTCAAAGCCTTTGGCGACCGGGCTGCGGTATTGATGGAGTCATATATTGCCATGAGCATACTCGTCACGCTCAGCTTAACGATCATTTATATGGTTTCCATCGCCTTCGCCTCCTATTGGCAAGGCGCTTTCACTCCTTCCACCTTCCTGCTTTACTCTTACTTCTTGGTGCCTGGAATGTCCATCGCTTTCATTTACCTCGCGGATTCGCAGCAGATCCATGAACCTGTTAACGAGTGGGGACCCTACAAGGTTTTCTTTGCAACCTTGCCAATCACGGTATTCATGTTTTTGACGATGTTTATTCCGTTTGCCGCTCCAGGACTAAGCTTGCCTTTCTCTCAACCATTCGCCAACTTCGTGGTTTGGTTCAGGCAGACGCTTGGGCTTGAACGTGGTTACGAAGCGGCGCTAGGCATGTGGCTTGCATTATTGGTGGGAACTGTACCAGCGGCGTACGCACATAGCTACTATGCTAAGAAAGGTAAGGGCGTCGAGCACGACGTAGCGATTTTCTTGCGGGATTTGACTGAAGCTCGTAAGACTGGCGCTTCACCAGAGAAGTGTTTCGAAAACTTGGCAGGAAGAAACTACGGCGCGTTCACGAAGGATTTGACTGTGGCTTCGCGACAGATCCGGTGGGGCTTGCCTTTCAAAGTTATTTATGACACGTTCAGAACCAAAATCAAGTCTTGGATAGCACTCGTTAACATCTACATCTTGGTCGATGCCATAGAAGTCGGAGGCGGAACGCCAGAAACATTGGAGACATTAACACGCTTCAGCGAAAAACTTTCTTCTCTGGAGAAAGAGAAAAAGTCTCTGCTGCGACCTCTAGTCATAATGCCCTATGTAGGCGCAGGCATACTGTTATTTTCCTCAATAATATTCTTGGGCTTCATGCGAACTATCCTAACCTCATTCAGCCACCAAGGCTTGCCGTTTGCTTCTTTTGCAACACTGATACTGCCACCCTTGGTACTGCAGGTGTGGCTAACCGGACTAGTAACGGGCAAAATTGGATCAGGCGTCGCATCTTCGGGCTTCAAACACGCCGCAATACTGGTAATAGTGGCTTTAGTGCTGATGGTTTTCACTGGATACTTCACTAACGCGTTAACATTCGGATGAAACGGAGTGCTCACAATGAAAAAACACAAGAAGCAATTCCCTCTCAAACAAGCCACTACAAGTATAAGAGCTATCTCAACGGTCATAACGACCATAATCATCACTGCTGTCTTACTCGTAATTCTCGTTGTCGCCGCGTTTGTCTCAGAGAATATTCTTTCTATGCAATTGGCAAGCACAGAGTTTGACCAAGCCACGACGAACATGGGCCTTCTAGACCAAGTTATACAAGACGCAGCACTTAGACAAGGCGCTGGCGGCTACGTTCAATTTAACCAGAGAACAGGCGGAATCGGAATGAACCAAACGACGAATACCATTTCCATAGTGGCGGTCGCTAAAAACGGCAATAGTACAACTTGGCAGTGGTCGTCATTGCTGAGCCTTCTCTATCACGGAGGAAGCGAAGTGTCAGGCGCAGCAAAAAACATCAGTGGAACGCCCAACCTTAATGTCAGTATCTCAGATCCGCTGAGTTTCTTGAGAGTGGAAGTGGGTCAAGGAGTTTGGGTAAAACTTGACTACAACAGAATTAGGACTATATCGATGGGGACACTCATTGCAAACAACTCGGCCTACGACTTCTACGACATCACATTCATTCACCTCATAAAAGGCACCATTTCAGGCGGTTCCGGCACGGTTAACTTCAAAGTTCAAAACCTCAACGTCAACACAACTTCGATTTCGTGCCCAAATGGAGTCACGGTAACAGCTCGATTAAACACCGGACAACCCACAAGCGTTGTTTCGGACCCTAACAGTACGGTTGTTATGATTACGGAAATCATAACCCGCGTTTCAATAGATTGAAGGTGGGAAATTTGCATGTTCCAATCCAACACATCATAGGAACCGTCGCCATCATCGGGCTGATGATCTCTGTAGGCCTAGCCTACAACATTGAAACCTCCTTCGTCCAGCAAGATATTTCTCAGCAACAACTCGCACAAGTGTCCGAAATGGTAGCGCTGAACATTGCCGATACTGTGAATCTCGCGAACTTTGCAAACTTTGGAAACTTTACACGGAACAACACTGTGATGATATCCCTTAACTTGCCATTAGACTTGGCAGGCCGAGCGTATGCAGTGCAACTGATGAATGAAACAGGTGACAACCAAAGATACAACGTCAACTCGTACCTACTCGACCAACACACCACTAACGCTAGCGCGACAGTGCCGTTCAACTCTGCCCAAGATTCAGTGCAACTTACGACAGACGTCACAGACGCGGGAAACCTCTATTGGATAGAAACAGGGGTAGAAGCAGTAACTTCCTCAATTGTTGTCTATGGTGGAAATAGCCGTGCTGTCGTGTGGGCATGGAAAGGAGAAGGCAACGCGACCCTCGCTGGCCTAGGCGTCATTTCCGTAGGGCAGGCGGGAAAGTAGCGGAGGTCATCGAATGCACATCTATGAATACCTCTTTGCGGCCGCCATCATGATAACCATGCTGCTGGCTTCATCGAGCATGATAGAAACCCTCTCTACGCCTCACACACAAACCTCCAAAAGAGAGCTACTAAAGGTGACATCCGAAAAAATAATGAACCAGATCCTCTTCTCCCCAGGGAACCCTCCAAACTGGGGCAGCGACCCAAGTGTATCGATCCAAGGCCTTCAAACGTTTGGACTGGCACAGTATAACGAAACCACGCGTGGCGCATATGTGCTTGATCCAGACAAAATTCTTCGCCTCTCGAACGACATAAACACAAACGTCACACTCCGCCCCATCATACCAGAATTGCTCAACCTAGGCAACGAATACGGTATCGCCCTAGAGCTCGCCACTCCACTAGAAGTGAATGTGACTGCGACCCCTGATAGCGGAATATATGCGATCAGTGTTACATCACAAGAGGATGGACTGCCTGTCTATAAGGCCACTATAACTGCTAGCGTATACTATGTAGATAATGGGCAGATAGTCAACCAAAAGGCTCAACCCAATTGGACAGACCCAAGCGGCACGTGCACAATTGACTTCAGCAACCTTCCTGCACAGACAAAAGCATTGATCGTTGTCGTTGACTATGCGAACATCTGCGTCGTAAAAGTCTTGTCAGACAAACAAGCCAGAATATTCGGCAACCAGATTCTCTCCAACCAAACTCTTGGAGGAACAGCCTGTCAGGTGCTCATAACAAAAGGAAATGGAGCACGTGTTATTGAAAACGTCACTTCTGACTTGACTTCATCCGCAAATGGCTTGTACCAACTTACCGACCCTGAACCCTCAACCATAGCAACCCTAGCCGTGTCAAACAACGATGTAATATGCGCTTCAAGGGACGTAAGCAACGTCACATACAGTTCAATCTCAGTAGATTTTTCTAAGTTGATTAATCCTGTCTCATACTCGATTGAACGAACAGTTACGATAAACCAACTTGCTTACTCTATCACGTTGTATGTCTGGAGGATGTCGTACTAATGACCTCACGCTGCTTTTTGAAGAACCATGCGGGTCAAGCCAGAATTCTGGAAGCCATTATAGCAGCCGTAATAATCTTCATAGTTTTTTCAGTCGCAACTTTTCTAGTCCAAACCTCAGATGTGAGAGTGCTTCAGGAGAGAAGCGATTTGGACAGATTAGGCTACAATGTCCTGAACAACTTAATGGAATCTGGAACAGTCGAGACTATTGAAACAAGCTCGGCATATCAAATTGCCACTCAAAGAGACCTGTATTTGAGAACCGCCGTGCAAAGCCTCTTACCCGTCAACATCTACTTCAACCTGACGCTTTTCAACTGCACAGACATGACAACATACGTTCAGTTGCGAACAGTTACCAACAACGTCGCCAACGCTCTGCCCATCTTATTCACCAATTCAACCGAGGTATCTTCAACCGACATGATATACACATCAAAAAACGGCAATGTTTACCATGCAATATTGCTTTTGGCCAGAGCCGGGGGAGGCAGCTGATGAAAGAAAACCAAAAAGAAGCAGAGGCTTTGGCTAATACGGCTGGTGCCTCCAATGATTTGGGCTCGGCCAACATGCGAAAGGGAAAGGAGAGTCCAAAACTATGAGAAACTTCCGATCAAACACTAGCGGGCAGTTTGTGATAATCGCGGCCCTTCTGATAGCCGTACTCACTTTGTCGGTGGCAGCATCCATACACCAGATGAGTTCCAACAGAATTCAGTTGGAATACAAACCTCTGGACGAGCTCGTCTTGGGCATAACCAGCGATCTAGAACGCGCCTTAACATACGCATTGAGCAACGCAAGCAAACAATATTACGCAACAGGCGATATCCGAGTTGCACAGAACGCAGGCAACTTGAGCTTGTTGAGATGGCAACGCTCTGTCCTGGCTGCGTACCCTCAGCTCGGCATTGACCTAAACTTCCCCGAGGCTGCCTCATTCACTTTCCAATGGAACAATCCCGCGGATAACTCGGGCTTAAGCCACGCTGACCTACCAAACTATGAATTTGACGTTGGTGCCTATGGTTTCAGAGGCTGGACAGGGCACTCAGAGAAATACGTCAGCCTTAGGATCAATGAATTTACTTACAATAACGCAGATTATTCAACCGTTAACTTCCAGATCACGCAATTCGTGAACCCAGGCAGCATAGCTGCACCAATACCAAACTTGACAGCTGACGATGTAACGGTCTGGACAAACGTGAGCGGGTCGGCTTTGCTTAAAGGAATACCTTACGACCCGCAATACGTGGGCGAAGGAAATTACACTTTGGTTTTCAAAAATCCCTTGCCGGGGCTTCATCCACGGGCAGTGACACTCGTCGTTTCAACACCGGAAGATCAAATCCTAGTTTCTGCAACAGCAACCAGCAGCGTATCTGTTGCTTTGCAATCACAGATGAAGAATTCGGCTGCACCAGACCAGAGCAATCCTCACATACAAATCAAACTCGGTAACGTAACCTACCCGCTGCCTCAAAATATCACAGACTGGGGAAGCCTGCAACCATATTTGAGCTGTATTTCAGACGGCATGAGCTACGTCTTCCTCAATTGGACAGCAACGGGCGACATCAACATCGCAAATCCCTATGAAAACGAGACGAACGTGATGGCGAATGGAAATGGCACCATTACTGTGTTCTACGACATCCTTCGCAGCATCTCTTCCGCATTCAATCTTACCGTAACAAGCAAACTAGATGGGACTGGTACGTATACTAATATCGGCTACATAGTTTTTGACTCTGGTTCCTATAATCTCGCGTTTAATCAGTTGATGACAACTGCAACTCACTCCATCGCCTACTACCCGGCAGCGGGTTACACTTTTGCTCGTTGGGAATTTTCTCCAACTTCTCCTCAATGGATATCATTATCGAACGACCATAGCAGTTCTACAGGGATGATGCTTTTTGGGAATGGAACATTGACGGCAGTGTATCAATCACGCAAGATCCTGCTGGACAGTGAGGAGTACAACGGTACAACGGCTCATTTAGGAAACATTAACCTAGGCGGATATACTTATGGTATCGCGAGCCCGCTACCCGCAATTTTATACGCCACCAATGCAACAGTGTCAAACGGAGTGTATGTTCTCAGCTTCACACCCAGTAATTCGAGCTACAAGTTTCTGTGGTGGGACATCTCGGGGGACGTTATCCTTATGGGAGGTAACCAGAGCATAACGAGCATAGAAATTCTGGGGAATGGAAACATAACGGCTATTTACCAATTGATAGGGAACGGCCCGCCCCCGTCTAGCGGAGGCGTGCTCTGGGTGGACGCGCACGGGTCGAAAGATTTTTGGCTTGTGCCCACGATCCCTACCAAAGACGGTCATCTCGCCTCTAAAGCCAGCACGGGCAGCGGCAAGGCTAACCTCACAATTACTTCTGATCCAACCGTTTCTCAAATACACGTGGCATCAATTGTGAGCGTTACTGCATACATTGGCATCCAGCCCGCTAATAGTCCGCTTAGAATACTTGAGTTCGAATTGGGATTCAACTACAACGGAAGTTACTACAGACTTGGGTATGACAAATTTGTTATTAGCAGTACTCCCAACGCAGTGTATAATATGTACATGGATACGACTAGTGACGTCTTTCCAGGGGATCATGGCGTAATTCCTCAGGGAAGCACCATCACCTTAAGCGTAACCGCAACATTCACCACTCCGCCGGGAGGAACAATTTTCCTATTCTACGGACCGAGCCAACCCAGCAGTGTAACCTTGTTCACCTGATTACCGCCGCGCGCGTTAATACAAAACCTCTGCCACAAACAAGAATATGTCAGAACTTTAGTTTCTACTTTTTGAACGCGCGCTAGAAGGGAGCGATCGTGCACTGTCGCTTTCATCCCCCCAGGGTCCAAACCTACATATTGGACAAGGAAAAAGAAAATGGGAGGTTGCCGTTAACCTTCTTTCCTACTTCTCCTTTGCCGTGCTCATTATCAGCGAAACCATGTAAATCAAGAGTCCCAGAAAAGCAAGGGCGCCAAAAGCTATGCTCACGTAGACTCCGTTCATGTACGCGTCTCTGTCCAGACCGATAACCAATGAGGGCAACGAGAGCAGCAAGGAACTCAGCAGTCCCACTAGGCAGATGAAGCATAAAACAGCCCCAGCAATACCAACGTTGGACAAACGCACCATAGACTCATCCCTGAAAGCATGATATTGAACAAGAACAACTTATAACATTTTCCGTGCAACATCAAGAAGCAGTGGCACACGAGCTTGACTTGATTCATGTTTCACGTAGGGGAGGCGGGGAGCCTCGGATGGAAACGCGCGCGTTATGTTAAGGCAACTTCTACTTGTCCGTTCATGCTATTGTAAGAAAAGAAGAATTTGCCCAATGGTTTGGAGAACTGCTTTTTGACTTTAATCTATAACTAAGACTAATATGCGCAAGTCTTGCATTATTTCTTTCTGATTTTTACGTAATTTCGCGCTTTCTCACGTTGCGGTAGTGCGCTTACTGTGACTGTTTCTTCCTGAGTGGACACCTTTTGAGCGCGTCGTGGACCATTATCTGAGTAGTCAGGTTTGTGAATGAATAGTGGAGCGGTTTCGAACGCGCTCTGGCAGTTACGCCAATCTTCTTGTGTTAGCAGGTGTTCCCATATTTTTCCCCTGTCATCTTTTTCGACTAGTACTACGAGTTTTGGCACTTTTTCCGACCTCCAGGCAGCATGTTCGGTTACGTTTGCTAACTTCTGGAATAATGTTTGTTAACATGCAGAAATATCGCTCAATGTTAGAAGGTGCAGTTTCAAACCTTTTTGATGAAGAACTATGTTTACAAACAACTAGCACTCGAAACCCGAAATGTAGTTAAATATGGAAATATTGAAGCGGATAAGCTTAATGGCTTGTGTTGCCGATTTGTCTGTGTTCGGCGCGTGGGGGCTTCCGCGGTTTCGGATAAGAGGGAACCGGCTATCACTACGTTTTCTTATCGCGTGTGTGATCTGGCTAGTCTCGCGTTTCTGGAGCGAGTTGAGGCAACCGCTCTTTGAGCTACTGCCCTGTCCCTGCAATCGTGACGTCGAAGCTGAAGCTTGCAATGCCGGTTGCGTCGGAGGTGGCCGTCAGCGTGAGCGTGGCAGTCTTAGTGCTTGCGGAGTTAATGGTTTGGCCTTGGAGATCCCACGTTAGACTCAGGCAGTTGGAGGCGTTGCTCGGGTTCCAGTTCAGGATGGTTATGCTCAGCATTAGGGGCATGTTTCCTTCATTTCGGACATAGAACGTTTTGCTGTTGGCAGTTCCCGGCGTGAGGGTGCCCCAGTCTATGCTCGTCGTGGCATTAGTGCAGGCGCTGTCCCAGTAGACTGAGACTTTGACTTTTTTCATTTGGCCTTGGTTTAGAATGTTCTTACTGGAAGTCCCCGCTAGCGTCGTCATGGCGAAAACTGCCACCATCGCGGTCGCGGCGAGAGCTATGGTTGTGAGGAGTTTGGAGCTGGGTTGATACGTCATGGTTAGGATTCAAAATCGTGAATCGTAATAAACATTATTGTTCACGTGTTGAACAAAGCTACACACTCGCACACACTTGCTTTTTTCGATGCATAGCGGAGATTCGATTTATACTCGTGATCTGACCAATGCAGCTTTCTCAAAGTCTGTCGTAGGCCAGAAACATTATCGAGTAGAACAGAACGATTGTCGAAATCGTCCACGAAGGCACATGGAAGCCTGCGGTAAACCACAGGAAATAGTCAATCGACGCATTGAACAACTGAACAATGCAAGAGATCTTTATCAATCGTCTAATCACGTTCTTACTGATCATCGCTGACACCTGACCCCCTCTTCCAAGTCGAGAAGATAATTAGATTATGAATTCACAGAACGTATTCGAGATCAGCAAATGCGCGCAGGCGAATTAAATAATTGTTTTTCTTGTTCTTTGATGGTTTGTTCTTTTGTTTTTCTGATGGCTCAATTGAGGTTTCTCTTGGCAGTGTATGGCGGATGTGACTGCCTGGTCCCTTGAGGCCGGATGTGGCTCCTTCAGGTTCATGGCTTCCGCTGCCTCTCGCTCCAATCCAACCTTTGTCTTCACGCAAAGTGTGCAGTGCTGTACTGGAGTTCTGGCTTGCCTAGGACGGCGGCGACTATGACGACGGAGTAGACCACAGAGAAGACCAGGCATGCGTGTATGCAAGCGTTGCGAAGACCCTGCCACGTGAGCCTGCTGTAGGCAAGCCTGGCTTTCACCCTGCCGTTTAGGCTTTCAGACTTCGCCCTCAGCATCTTGTAGATCACTCGAAGATGCTCAGGACCCTCTACGTCGATGCGGTTCTTCACTGAAAGCACGCACGAAGGATTCTCGCGTCCCTTCAAACGCCTCCAAGGGATGACGCAGTCTATTTTCCTCGAATTCAAGGCGTCAAAGATGTCGCCTGATTCAAACTGACTGTCGCCTGCGACGAGCTCAACTTCGATGTCTTCGCCCAGCAGCTTGTCCAATAGAGGCTCTACAAGTTTCTTTTCGTTGACGTTGGCTGGAGCCTCAACGTGGCCCAGCGGGAAGCCTTCGATGTCCACGAGGAACAGCGATTGGTAGCCTAGGATGAAACCTTTCTTGCCTCTTCCAAGTCTAGCGTCTGGGTCTCCGAGCCCTCTGCTCGTGTCATGCGGGTCTCGACTGCTCCACGCTGGAAGATCAGTGCCGTCCACGCAGGCCGCCTGAACCAGGCCGACTGCTGACAATGGCTGACTCTTCCTAAGCCTCAAGGCTTCATGGCGAAGCCATTTCTCTACGGCACTAAAGCCTTTGACGCCTATGCGCTTCTTCATCTGAGAGAAGTGGGCTTCAGTCGGCACTTTCTCGCCGTATCCACAGGCAGACCGCATGTCTCTGTATCTTCTGAGTCGCTTGACTAGGTCTTTGACGTAAGGTATCTGCTCCAGCTGACGCAGCATCAGGGCCCGCAAGTCACATTCAGGATCATACCTTACTGGACGCCCTGCACCCTCAACGTGCAGGCCTTTCCAGAGGATGGAGTGAAGAGGTCTTAAATCCAAGCTTTCGAATAGAAGCATGGGAGAACCTGATCTCTTCATTCTTCACCAAGATGACGAGGTCAGGCTCTCCCTAATTATTTAATCCGCCTGCGCGTGCTGGAACTGGAAGCTCTATCGCTGAATGCAATATATTGACGAATCTCCTAGAAGTAAGTTCCATAGGACTTTATTAGGTTTCAACTGTTAGTGGTATTTGCATTAAAGAAAGGAGAATAGAAAAATGAAAAGAAAATCAGCGAATTTGCTAATGGTTTTGATTCTGGCAATCTCAATAACGATGATCGCATACTCGATAACAAGAGCAAACGCGGAAGGAACAGCAACTATCTGGACGAACAAGGCGGACTACATGCCCGAAGAGGCCGTCACAATATATGGATCGGGCTTCCTTCCAGACACCGAGATTACAGGAACGGTGATAAGGCCCACTATGCCTGAAGCCACAGTTGACTCTTGGGCTACTTTGTCAGACTCCGCTGGAAACTTCATATACGAATATCAACTCGACGGAATAACAGGAACGTACACGGTAACAGCGACAGACGGAACAAACACGGCACCAACGATAACGTTCACTGATGCTCCACCAATTGCTACGACTACAGCGTTGGACTCTATCTCTAGTCCTCTGCTAATCGGCCTGACATACTCGTTTAGCGGAACCGTTTCAGCCACCCCATCAGTGCCCGACGGCGCAACTGTAACGCTTCAGTGCAGTGACGACGGCACTCATTGGAGTGGGACCCATCTTCTGTTCACGGCAACTTCATCCACTTCAAGTGGTTCTTTCAGCGGCACATTTACCGCTACTTTGACAGCTGGCACCTACTATTTCCGAGCTGACTTTCCTATGTATCATGGCGGCGGTGGAGATAATTGGGGCGCCTCTGATTCAGCCATCCAGACAAGAACGGTATCACAAGGATACGTTCTGACTGTCACTACGAATCCGTCCAGTATCGATTCTCCAACTGGATCTGGTACCTACGCTTCTGGTGACGTCGTTTCGATCTCTGTGTCTCCGAACGTTGACATTGTTCTTGGCTCGTCTCGGTATCACTTCACTAGCTGGTCTGGAACGGGCATTGCCGATTCTTCTGCCGCTTCTACAACGGTGACGATGGGTGCAGCGGCCAAGACCGTGACAGCCAACTACGTTGAGCAGTTCTGGATCTCTGTTACCAGTGCTCATGGTTCGCCTACTGAGGCTTCGCAGTGGGTGAATGACGGCGCTGCTTTCAGTGTTTCAGTGACTAACCCGGACGTTGTCGTTGCTTTGCAGCACCAGTGGAACTTGACTGGCTTGACGGTTGATGGTTCACCTGAGACTCTGAGTGACACAGTGAGCTACGTTGCTGTGCATGCTTCTCACACGATACTCTTCAGTTGGACTGAGCAGTGGTACATCACCTTCGCTCAGTCTGGCGTTAACACGGACTTCACTGGAACCGTTGTTACCATAGACGGAACAAACTACATTGTCACAGACCTGTCCAAGTCGTTCTGGTGGAATGACGGGTCAACTCACGGCTTTAAGTTCTACTCGCCTTTGACAGTCAGCATCAGCAAGCAATACCTATATAGTAGCACGAGCGGGCTTTCAAGTGCTCAGAGCGACGCCCTATTCAAAGTGACTCAGCCTGGCAGCATAACGGGCAACTACCACGGTATTGTGCTGACCTACACGGGAGACACTTCAGGCCAATACTCTGATCCGGTAACGGTAAATGCAACGCTCATAGACAGCATATCGGGTCCCATGGCGGGCAAAGCAATAACTTTCACCCTCGGAACCCAGAGCGTTACAGCGACAACAGACAGCAAAGGCGTAGCCTCAGCTCCACTCATCCTGACTCAGCCCGCTGGCACCTATACCGTCAAAGCAATATACCCAGGCCCCTCGGTTCTAACCACCCTCTATGACAAAAAAGGCTTCACCATAAGTCAGGAAAACGTGGCGATCACTTACACTGGAGATACACTGGTCTTCACGGCTGGGCAAACGATTACAACCGCTTCGGTGAAGCTGGCTGCACACCTGGTTCAAGAAGCCGATGGCTATCCTGGCGACATCACTCTCGCGACTGTAACATTTGCGCTCTTCAAGAGTTCCAATACAGGCACTACACCTGACCTGGATTATAGCAACGTTCCCGTCAATGCTTCAGGCGATGCTCAGTTCACTGCAACGATTTCTGCGGATGTGTGGACCGTCAGGGTCACGATCACGCCAGGCAATCTATACTGGACACAATCTTCGGAAGGTCTCGGAATTCTGGTTGTATCTCTGCCTGGTCTCAGTGCTACAGGTGGCGGGTGGATACCCGATTCTAACAGTGCCAACGGAAAGGTTAACTTCGGCTTCATGGTGAGCTACCAGAAGAATGCAGCTCCAAAGGGCAACTTTGTCTGCGTCTTCCGCGGAAGTGACGGCTATGACTACGTCGTCAAGAGTAACAGCTGGCAAGGCGGAGGCATATCTTTCACAGGCACCAACCAGGCATACTTCACGGGCAAGTGTAACGTTCAGAAAATCGACAGAACTACCGGCCAAGTAGTAGCCTCTTGGGGAAACTACAAGTTCGCAGTAGACATCACTGACGGTGACTCTGGCAGCCCACAGAACACGCGCACGACTGACACGATCGCCATCACCATCTTTGACTCAACCAATGCCATCTGGAGACAGATCGGAACATCCGCAGCTCAGATTCCGCTCGGCGGCGGAAACATCGTCGTCCACAGCAAGTAACGCACAGAACAAATCAAAGCAACCTCTTCTCCCTTTTTGTTCTAAATCTTAAATTGGAGCGCGCGCTCTAGGAAAACAACTACTCTGAACTTGCGATGCGTTAGCTTTTGGGTGTGGCTTCGGGTTCCTGCTGAGTGCTGGCCGGTTTTGCGGCTTGTGCTTCTTTTTGGGGTGCAGGTTTTTCCTCTTTCTTCTCTTTCGTTTTCTTGGCTTCTTTAGCTTGTTTTGGTTTTTCCGTGATTTTCATGTTTACCTGAACGATTTCATCCGTTATAACGTTGCCGCGAATCGTCTTTCGCTTTCTTGCACCTTCGTGATGCGGGGTGAATCCGACTCCTCCGCTCAGGACGATTCTTCGACGAACGCCGCCATGCACGCTTGGTCTCATCGGAAAGCCGTCTTTGTCTGAACCCCCAGTGATCTGGGCTTTGTGGCCAGGCTGATCGATTATCGAACCGTCAATAATCTCGCTTATTCTCCTTCCCAGGAGCGGCGCCGCACGTGCCTCTTCAAGCTCCACCGCTTTTGAGGTTCCCGTTTCAGGGTCCGAAACGATTACTTTGAACTTTGCCATCGTCGCTGAACTCTCCGGCATTGTGATGAAAGTTGGGTATCTCTCTATTAAGAATTGCTGGTCTTACTGACTTATCTTCGTTTGAGATTTTGCTATGAAACTGTAGCGCGTGCCCCTACCGTTTGCACCCTAGCGAATGCTCGAAGCAAATCAGCCCTCATGTTTGCAGTATAGGGGAATCTAATGGATGTTAGGTGATTTCAAGGCTGGTCCCTATTGGTTATCTCTCTTCCTCTTCTCTCTCTCTTCTCTTTTCGTCAGTTGTAAACCCCTGTCTTTTTCTTGATGTTGTACAGATATGATTTCTTGAGAGGCAAACCCAGAGTGCTTCATTAGGTAAACCTATTTATGAACGCCTGAATCATCAAGTCTATGGAGAGGCTCAAAACTGAGCAATAATAACCTAGATGTTATGATTGTGATTGGGCGAATCATGGCGTTTATCGTAGGATTCTTCATACTTCTATCGGGAATTAGTGACGCAAGTGCATTAAGCGGAGTTGGTGGCATAAGTGATGCTTTGTCTGTAAGCGGAACCGCAATTGTGAAAATGATTTTTGGAGTTTTTTGGATGGTACTTGCAATAAATCCACGTGCAGTAGAAAGATTCATAGATAGAATAATTCATAAAGAATAGCGCGCATGCTTGTTCCTAAATTAGTTTGCGAAGTACCTTATGCTTCTTGCTTTGCTTGGTTTATGCGTGTTTACTGCGGCTTGAGCTGTGAATAGCATGGACAGCAGGGAGAGTTGAGCGTGGAATGTGATCCTGGCCAGTCCTCTCATGTTGTGCTGGGTTAAGCCTGCGGGGTTCTTGAGTCTGCTGAACACTCGTTCGACTGTCACGCGCCTTCTGTAGGCTCGTCTGAGCTGTTGAGGTCCGTGGCTCTTGAATTTTCTGTCGATTTTGAGGAGGCTTTTGACGTCCTTGCTCGGGGCTTTCGCCTATCTGGATGTATGGTGCCATCCATATTCTTCATAAATCTTCTTGCCTTTTTCGGATACTAGAAAGTCAATGAATTTCTTGGCTAATTCTTTGTTCTTGGAGAAGGCTATTACACCTATTGCTGTGCTTCTCTGCACTTGAAGGTCTTTCGGTAGTTCTATGATATCCATGGTTTGCATGTTCAAGTTCTTGAAGGCATCCCATCCCAGAATTGCGTCCACTTTTTTCTTGTTGATAAGAGACATTAATTCCCCGCACCCATCGGCATAAGCAACGGTATTCTTTCTGATTTGCTCGGCAAATCCCGCTTTAGTTGCTAAATCATCCCAGACTCCCGTCAAGCAACCACTCACAGAAACACCAAGACGCATTCCTTCCTTCGCCAAATCAGACATTGACTTTATCTTTTTAGGGTTTCCAGTCTGCACAAGAATAGCAGCGGTTCTTGAACCAAGGCTTCTTCTCGTTTCTTTGAGAACTAATCCCTTCAACTGTGCATGGTCAAGTATATACTCTGAACCACAAGTCAACAAGTCGCCTTCTTTAGTTTCTGCGATTTCTTCTATAAGGTCTTCAGCTTTTCCAACCGTAAACTCAAATTCTGTTCCGAATTCTACTTTGAACTCTTCCGCACATTTCTTTATGGGGGGTGCTACTGCACCAGCCGAAAAAACATGGAGATTGTTTTGTTTCGACATATTCTTTCCCACACCAATTACTTGTATGGACATTTAACTTTGCATTTCTTTGATTTTCTCTTCGACTGCCTTAAGCTCCTTCTTCAGTTCTTCTGCGTAATTCTTTAGCTTCTCAGTCTTCTCAGCTTTGGTAAGGAAGCGTCGTCTGTAACCTTGCTCATGTCTGTGTATGCCGCACCCACAATAGTTAACATGTCCTCCATTGTGCATAGCACAACCGCATTCATCATTCATGTGTTTGTTTCACCTCATTTCTTGTTTAACTATAAAAAGTAAAGTATTTAAACTATCAAGTTTATAGTGTGATAGTTGCTATTGACAGCGAAAGTGGCGGGTATGCAGAACAAAAATGAAGCGGTTTGTTATTGTCCGCTTGAAGGAGTCATAGATGTGATTAGCAAGAAATGGGCACTTCTTATTATAAATGCAATCGGGAATTATGGTAGCCTCAGATTCAACAGGCTCATGGAAGAACTGCATGGCATAAGCCCCAAAACTCTTGCAGACACGCTGAAACAGCTTCAAAATGAACGGTTGCTCAAAAGAAAGTCATTTGCTGAAATCCCACCTCGTGTTGAATACTCTTTGACAGAGGACGGACACGGGCTAAGAGAAGCGGTTGTTCCTATCCTCAAATGGGCGGCAACGAGGCAAGGCTCAAAAAGGAAAAAGTGTTCCGTAGCCTATGGGAAAATGCCCGCTCACAGAATAAGGGATAGAGCCATTCAAGAAAGATGCCACGGTGACTCATGATAATCAGCTTCACTTCTTCTGAAAACACTCCATGCAGATGGCAACTATTTTGACGTTTTGAATAGGTTGCTGAAATGATGCTAGACCTTTTGCTAACACAGTCACATAGCCTAAAGGTTTTCCGCATTTTTGGCATCTTACTGGTTTGGCACTCATTTCGTCACCATAGAACAATTCTCCATCACTCTTTTTAAGGCAGTTTGACGCTTCCTTTATTTTTGGAAAAGCGAGAAATCAGATGTAAGATGTCCGTTGTCGGGAGATATCTGTCATAGGATTTGGTTTAGATTCGCGATTCTAGGAATCCATATTTTCTTTTCATTTCTCAAGCATTGAGCAAATAGCAAAGCCTCGTCGTTTATCAATGTCTAGCGCGCGCGCTTTGGGTGCACCCTACGCTTATGCTCCACATTGTGGGCATTTGCTTCTGATCGTTGCAGTCCACTTCTCTACAAGTTGTTGTCGGTTGGCCTTATCATTTTCAGTTTTGGCCAACATTCCTACCCGGAGGGCGCCCGTTCGCACTTTCTGCAATGCTTCAATGTTCTTGCAGCTTTTTACATCGCCGCATTCCATGCAGTCAGATATTCTTCTGTTGGAAACGCAGGGTCTGATTCTGCATTCAGTGTTGCCACCGCCTTTCAGGCATCCTATACATACGGGAATGCTCTGTATTGATGCCAGCCCCTTCATGAATTCCTTTCCGTCGAAGTCCTTGGCGCCCCATTCGTCCACGCCATAGCCTCCGATTATGTGTTCAGATCTCTTCGCCAAGTCCTTCAAAGTTCCATTGCCTACCACACAGCTGCCGCACCAAATGCCACAGCGACCGATTTGATTCTTGACGTTATCAAAATGTTTAGAGTCCAAGGTTGATGGCTCCTTGCAGACCTGATTATTGTGGAAAGAATGATATGAACATTTCCAGCGTGCCTTCACTGTCTCGCGGTTGCAGTAACTGTGTAGATAGGTACCGCAAGAAAAAGGTCGGTTATATGGACAGTGCGTGCCTGGAAGGATGAGAGAATAGGTTTTTTAGTTCTAGGCGGCTTCTTATTTCGGAGATTACTTGAAACTCCAAGTTGACATGAATTGTGATTTAGGCGAAGGGTACGGGGCCTTCAGAGTTGGAAATGACGCGGAAATAATGCCGCACATAACCTCCGCAAACGTGGCCTGCGGGTTTCACGCTGGCGACCCCATGATAATGGCGCAAACAGTCAGCCTTGCGAAAAAATACAAGGTTGCCGTCGGTGTCCATCCAGGCTACCCGGATCTTCTGGGTTTCGGCAGACGAGAAATGCAGCTGGCCTCAGAAGAAGTCAAGAACTACACCATCTATCAAATAGGTTCTCTTCAAGCGTTTGTAAAAGCAGCCGGCGTCGATCTGCAACACGTAAAACCTCACGGTGCACTCTACAACCTAGCCGCAAAGGATAAAGAAACTTCTGAAGGGATTGTCGAAGCTGTCCGAGCATTTGATGACAGGCTGATAATTCTTGCTCCACCCGGGTCTGTGTTGGCCAAAGTTGCGGTTGCAGCTGGATTGCGTGTTGCACTTGAATTCTTCGCTGACAGAGCCTACAACGCAGATGGCAGTCTCGTGTCGAGAAAACAGCCGAACTCGATTATCAAAGAACCACAGAAGCTCGTTGAAAGAGCTGTTAGGGCACTGGAAGAAAAATCGGTCTTGGCCGTTGATGGCAAAGTTGTCACTCTGGGTGAGGTGCACACGATTTGCGTGCACGGTGATACACCCGCTGCCGTAGGGCTCGTGGAAGCATTGAAGAAGGGACTGATTAACGCAGGCGTTGAAGTCAAACCTGTGAGTAGCTTCATCTAGCTAGGTTAGGGCAATCAGCCATGGAAATCGAATACGTATCTGCCCGATTCTTGCCTTTCGGCGACACTGCTCTGCTCGTGGAATTCGGCGAAACCATAAGTCTGGAGGCAAATCGGAAAGTCGTTGCATTAAACGAGGCCATTCTGAAGACTGGACTCCACGAAGTCGAGGAGCTTGTTCCGACGTATCGATCACTGCTCGTGCGCTACAACCCGTTGAAAACGACTTATGAGCAGCTTGTTTTTCGCGTCAGAGAAATCGAGAAACAGCTGAAAGATACAACGGAGGAAGTGAAGGGTCGAAACGTGACAGTTCCCGTTGTCTACGGGGGCGAATACGGGCCTGATATCGACCTCGTTGCGCAAAGCCACGGGCTAACTGAAGAGCAGGTTGTAAAACTGCACTCAGGAAGAGACTACAGGGTCTATATGCTTGGGTTTGTGGCTGGTTTTCCCTACCTAGGAGAAGTCTCTGATGAAATCGCCACGCCACGGCTCGAGACGCCGCGGCTCAGAGTGCCAGCTGGCTCAGTGGGCATAGCAGAAAAACAAACGGGCATATACCCCGTCGAGGCGCCTGGCGGATGGCGAATAATAGGCAGAACACCCCTCAGACTGTTCGATCCGCTGCAGCAACCACCAGCAATTCTAGAGTCAGGAGACATCGTCAGGTTCAAACCGATCTCAGAAGCAGAATTCAAGACACTCAAAGAACCTCGTCCGAAAGACGCACGCATGCACGTGTCGCAGGAGTAGGAAAAAGATTGGAAGTTTTTCGAGCGTTAAAACCCGGAATGTTCACTACAGTTCAAGACTTGGGAAGACATGGATTTCTCAAGTATGGGGTTCCAATTTCTGGAGCGATGGACGAATTTTCTCTGGTCGCGGCCAACCGGCTCGTGGGAAACGATGCTGAAGACGCGTGTCTTGAGACCACACTCATAGGCCCGGAACTGCAGGCTCTAGCAAGGACACAAATCGCGATCACAGGAGGAGAAGCTTCCCCCAGAATCAACGACAACATCGTTCCCACGTGGCAGACCCTGCAGATACGAGAAGGCGACGTTATCTCTTTTGGAAAAATGGAAAGCGGATGCAGATCTTGCCTTTCCGTAAGAGGGGGAATAAACCTTCCCATGGTCCTTGGGAGCAGATCCACGTTTGTGCGCGGCGGGTTCGGAGGAATGGAAGGCAGACAACTGAAAACGGGGGATATTGTCAGTGGGTTCGATGTGCCGCCACTCGCAACTGAACGTTCAACGCTTGAGGAATTGCGGCCACAGTACACAGGACATTACAGAGTGCACGTGGTGCTTGGACCGCAGGCGGACATGTTCACCGAGGAGGGAATCCACACTTTTCTGTCAAACCCGTACAAGGTTACCTCAGAATCCGACCGCATGGGATACAGGCTTGAAGGCCCCGCCATAGAGCACAAAGGAAGAGCAGATATAGTTTCAGACGCACTGTTACCCGGCGCAGTTCAAGTTCCAAAGGATGGAAAGCCCATAATAATAATGCAGGACGCTCAGACGACAGGTGGTTACCCCAAGATTGCAGTGGCAACTACTCCTGACATTTCATTGCTTGGACAAGCCAAACCAAACGACACGATAGAGTTTTCGAAGATTACCCTGCAGCAAGCTCAGGAGAAAACACGCGAATACTGCAAGTTGCTCAACAACCCAGATGCGTTGCTGAGAAAACCATGACTCGGACCTGATTGGCCCGCTATTTTTGGAGACCGGTTGGCTACATTATCTCTTCTGGCTGGTCTATCCAACTGTAGTTTTCTACTCGTAACAATGCAATCGTGTCATTCCAAAGCTGGCCGAGGTTGTCAGCATCAGGCTTCTCAAGGATGCTTCTGATTTGGGCTTCAAGGTCTCTTGGCTTTTTCTCAAGCGAAGGCAATTCCTTGAAAGCCCACTGAAGTCTGGGAGACCATCGGCAGTTGAAGTTAAACAATAGTCGGATCAACTCTTGAATCGCAAGTGCAGCGTAGATTTTTGCGCCCCAATCATTCTTATGCTTCAGGCAGCTGAACGAACCTAGAGTGTTATTCCAGTAACCAAGATAGTACCGCTTCAACCGTGCCACTCTTGAACCTGCGTTGTACCTTATGATGTCTTTCAATATCTTCTCGACTCTGTTGGTCTTGTCAAACCGTACGACGGCGTCCTGATAGTTCCAGTGATCCTCGTCTCTCTCCGAATTTGCTGTATTCTGAAGTCTGGCAACCGTCGTGAAAATCAAGTCATACTTGTCGGTGTGTATGAACTTCTGAAAGCTCTTCTCAATGGCGGCCCATTTTCCTTCAGTAACGATTACTTCAAGATCAACATCTGACGAGTCATCATCATAACCCTTTACAGTTGATCCTAACTGAATAGCCGCTAAAACAGAGTCTCCAGCACAATAGTCCTGCAACAGCTTTTTGAGTAATTCTTCTCGAGATTCCATTCATATCCCCCGCTGCTCAGCTCGACAATCACTCTTGTTCTCAGAATTTCCTATTAAACTGCATCGCGAAGCAACAAAAAAGGCCAAAGTCCCTATCTTTCCAAATCGGCTTTTCCCAGACAATGATGCGACACATTAAACTTGACATGCCATTCCAGAGCAAAATGGCTTTGAAGGAGTAAAAGTTTTAATCTTGCTTTGAAGACGTTTTCTGGCTATGTGGCGGCTAGGGTTCTTCTTCCACGAAATGGCCTTCTCGCTCCTCTCAATTTTCCTGCCACTGTACCTGCTTATAATCGAACACGATCAAGCGCGCGCATTATTCTATGTCGGAGTCATCACCGCCATCGCCCTTTTCGCTGCTATCCCCGCCTCGTTTCTCTGGGGTTACTTGTGCGACAAAACACGGCACTACAAGCGTTACATTCTCCTTGCACTGCTTGGATCCACTGTCATGATCTATCTCTTCACGTTCACAGCGGACATGGCTTTGCTGATTGTACTCTACGCGGTAATGTCGATTTTTCATGTCGCTCATGAAGCTCCGAAGAATGTTCTCATCTCTGAGCTGTATTCACATCAGGATTGGGGAAGGAACTTCGCCTTTTATGAAGGACTCACGGAAGTCGGGTCGTTGATCGGCCTAGTGTTAGGCTTCTTCGCTTCATACTACGTACTCAGTCCGACGAACACGCTTTATCTGGTTGCAGGACTGAACTTCGTAGCATTCGTTCTTTCCGCTATATTCGTCGTGGATCCGCCCCTGATTTTTGAGAGAAGCCTGGTGAGCATCGAGAAGACCGTGGACTTCGCGTCTCACGGTGTTTTCGTAGCTTCTAGAATGATGGATGGCCTGGGTCTGAATGAAAAGTTGAAGAGAGAAAACGTCACCGCCTTCGGCTGCGGGCTCGTTCTCTTCTCGCTTGCGACGAGCATACTGTTCACTCCCATGCCCGTGTTTGTGAGAAGCATTGCACCAGCCGAAATTGTTTTCGCGATTTTTGTGGTGAATTCTGGAGGCGCCCTAGTGGGTTATACTTTGGCTGGCAAGGCGTCGCAGGAGTCAACTGGAAAAGCCCATGTGGCTGCCGTAGTGTTGGCTCGGAGTGTATTTGCCTTCGTATTGCTTGCCGCCTTGAATATATCATCGCTTAACGTGCTGCTGGCAACGGGGGTTCTCACGATTATGGGATTTCTCTTTGCAGTGTTTATGGTGCACATTCTTTCGCTGTCCATGGAGCTTATACCTGCAGGCAAAGCAGGTCTGATTAATGTTCTGATAGGTGTGGGCGGAGCGTTCGGCTCGTTTGTTGGTCCTCTTATCGCTTCTCTGGCCGTGGGGTTCGCTGGAGTGTTTGTCGTAGCCGGCGTAATCTTTTTTGTTGCTTTCGTTTTCTTCAAAATCTTTGCTTAGGAAAAAAAAGGGGCTGGCAGATGCTTATTCAACGTGGACTCTGAACAGGTCGATGTCTTCCCGCATTTCAGGTGTTGCTTCGAGGAAGTCTCTGACTGCGCGTTCAATGTCTTTTGACTGGGTTATGTACCGTCCTACGATGATTATGTCTGCTCCTTTCTGCAAGGCGTCTTTTGCTGTTTCTGGCACTATTCCGCCTGCTACGGCGATGAGGAATTTCTTGTCCTTGAAGGTCTGACGTATCTCGGGGATGATTTCCAACCCGTGGGTTCTGCCCGTTTCTTGGTCAATTCCTCTGTGCAGAATTACGATGTCAGGAAACTCTTTGAGTGACTTAAGCTTCTTAAGAGGGTCTTCAACGTTCAGCATGTCCACTACTCCGTACACTGCCAGCCTCTTTGCCTCGTGAACGAAGGCGTCAAGCGTCTCTGCAGGCGCAAGTCCAGCAGCCACCACAGCATCGGCGGTCTCATCGTAGGCAATGTCAACCTCGACTTTTCCAACGTCCAACGTCTTCAAATCGGCAACGAAGAACATTCCCTTGGCAACTTCTCTGAGATCGTTTATCACTTTCGTTCCGTATCTCTTGATGAGCGGTGTGCCTACTTCGATTATTATCCTGTCGCTTCCAGGCAGCTCTGACATGATCTTCTTCGCCTTGTCCAAATCGGGGTTGTCGAGTGAAATCTGCAGGTACGGCGGTCTCCATAGACGCGGCACCTTGAACCCCATAATCGGATGCTTGGCCCTGTCCTTGTCGTAGAGGATTTTCTCCAGCGACGGATATTTTGCTATCGCCCGCTTCAAAGCCATCTTCGTGGCTCCATAATTGTACTGGTAAATCTTCCGAAAATCGCTCGCTGCTGGATGCACGAAGACGCTGCACACGATAACCCAATCATCAAGCTTGTCCCTTGGAATTATTCCGTCCTCAACGGCGTCCGCAACCGCTTTCGCAACTGCGGCCTGAGCAGGACCGAAAATCTTGTTCACATCTTCAATGTTCTTCGTCGTGACTTTGGGCACGAGAAGCGTGTGAGGTTTCGGCGGAAGGTTAGGCCGTATTACCGCGAGAAGCGGCGTGTGTCCTGCTGAAAGATTGCACATTCCTTGGGCAAATGCATTCCCAACAGGGCCGCTCTTGTCGCCTATTAGAAGATCAATGTGCGCAACCTCATTGCCCTCTCCGAGAAGAGCTTCCCCAATCAGGTAGGTTTTTTCAGTCTCACCGCCATATGCCGACACGTTATCTGTCGGAAGACTGTCTGATATCTCTTTGAAGTCGACGTTGAACTCTTTGAGCCAAGCGTAAAGAGTGTCTCTATGTATATTCAGAGCCTCAGCCGTTCCAAGAACTGTAGGTTTTGTCGGTTTTACCTTCGGAGCGCCTCGGTCTCCGACAGCCTTCTTCGCGGCTTCCGTAAGTATGTCGATAAACTCTTCCTTTGTTTCTGGCTTCTTCACGTTGTGTTCCGACATTTAACAATCACACCTCTTTCTGTGTGCATTGCCTATATATAAGACTGTCGGACACCGTCGGTCAAAAAGGTATAACAAAAAGCAGATATACATTGTGGTGTCGGTTCTAGGATGCGCATTGAGAGCCTTTCGACAGGTCTAGGGCGACGCCTGTAGGCAAGTCATTAAGCCAATCGCGTTAACCATCCCAAAGCTTCTTTTGGACAAATCATGCGTTGCTGTATAGCATCGTTCTGGCTTAGGACTTGTCGTTGTCAATCGTTAAGTCTATATACTTTGAATTATTGTAAGACGGTAAAAACCTGTTCTGGGAGCTGGTCTCGTGGACTGGAAAAACCTTAGATTTCTGCTCGTAGTCATTCTAGGAATCTTCTTGTTCTTGTATGGGGCTAACTATTACGATAATATCATCGGTTGGGCTGGCGTGTACTTGTTTGTCGGAGGGATTCTCGCGTACGCGATTCTGTGGATATTCCGACGCCTAAAGAAAGGTGTGGTTGATCAGAAGCCGTAGAGTGCTGCGTACTTCTTGTTCAAGTAGCCCATGTACGGTTTGACGTCTATTCCTGTGCCGGCGATTCTTTTGATGAGGTCAGCTGGATCGTAGAGGTTTCCTTGGCTGTGCACGTTCTTGACAAGCCACTGTTTTATGTCGCCGAAGTCACCTTTCGCCAGTCGTTGGTGCCAGTCTGGCAACGTTTTCTCCATTGCCATCAGTATTTGTCCACTGTAAATGTTGCCCAGTGCGTAGCTTGGGAAATAACCGTAGTAACCGCTGGCCCAGTGAGTGTCCTGCATCACGCCTTCAGAATCATTTTCGATTTTTAGGCCCAGATACTCTTTGTAGCTCTGGTTCCATATTTCAGGCAACTCTTTGACCGTTATTTTATCGGCGAAGAGGTCGCGTTCAATGTTGAACCTTACGATTATGTGCAGTCCATAAGTGACTTCGTCCGCTTCCACTCGAATCTTTGACGGTGTCACATGGTTTATGGCGTGAACAAACTTGTCCAGTTCTAAGTCTGAAAGCGTTTTGCCGCTGACTTCTTTCAGTTTCGGCAGAAAGTGTGTCCAGAACGCGTGTGATCGGCCAATTATGTTTTCAATCATGCGAGATTGAGACTCGTGGAAACCGCTTGAAACGCCTGTGCCGACGGGCTGGTACATCCACTCCTGTTTGAGGTCCTGTTCATACATGGCGTGACCCGCCTCGTGGAGGACTGAGAAGACTGAAGACTCGAAACTGTCCTCGTAATAGTGCGTGGTTATCCTCACATCGTCATAGTAGCCAGTCGTAAAAGGATGCTCAGTAGTGTCGATCCTGCCTCCCGCCCGTTTCGAAGTCACATCGTATCCGACAGCCTCGGCAAGCGCCACGGCTATGTTGCGTTGCACGTCTACCGGGACCTTGCGTTTCAGGACTTTTGGATCTGGCTGGTTCGGGCCAGTCTCGCATTTCTTCAGTAGTTTGACCAAGCCTTCTCTGAGTTCGTCGAAGACTTTCGTGATTTCTTTAGCGGTCATCTTGGGTTCAAAAATGTCTATCATCGCATCGTAGGGCGTTGAGGTTTCTTTTACCTTCATCAAAATCTCTGCGGCTCTCTTCTGTAGGTCAACCATTTTCTGGAGTTCAGGCCTGAACATGGCGTAGTTTTTCGCTGCCTTAGCCTTCTTCCACGTGTCAATTGACAACGCTTGCTGTTTCGCAATCGCTGCGACGAGTTCCTCTGGAAGTTTCGTCTGCTCGTCGTAACGTTTCTGCACGAGGTAAACGTTTCTCTTCTGCACCTCGTCAAGCCTGCTATAGTCTTGGCTTCGTTTAATATTCTGCAGGAGGGCTCCAATTTCTGGGTCGGTGCTCATTTTGTGTTCAATCACGCTGAGCAGGGCAAGCTGTTGACTACGGAGGTTGATGCCCTTTGGCGGCATCATCGTCTCCATGTCCCAGCTGATCATACCCTCCGTTGACATTAAAATTGCAAGTTCCTTGACTTTCTCCATCAGCTTATTGTAGTCTGACACAACATTTCCAACCATTAATTTCCACCCTTGGTCTTGGAGACTAATCGATAGGTCGAGCTTGTATTTGAGCGTTGAGTTTGATAAAGTGCAGTTTTAGAACTACTCCAGTTATCCAGAGCCCAAACTTGGTAAACAGGCAATCGATGAGCGTGAGACAGGGTTTCAGGCTAAGGGCGGCGGTCTTGTTGAAAGGTCCTTTGGGCCTGGGTTAGGCACGGGGTTCTTTCAAATACGCGGGAGGAAGGTCGAATTAGCGGGTGCGGTAGTTTTCTTTTCCTTGCTCAGTAGTTCTGGGGATGGTAATGACGAACTGTGCTCCTTTGCCCTGCATGCCTATTTCCTGTATGGTCCATCCGTAGACTTCCATCATCTTCTTAATCAGGTAGAGTCCGTAGCCTGATCCTTTGCCTGTGGTGTAGCCTTCTTGGAATAGCTTGAGTTTTGCTTCCTGGGAGATGCCTACGCCGTCGTCTTCGTAAATTAGTCTTAGTTGGCCTTCAGACTCTTCATAGCGGATTTTTATCATCGTGACCTGGCTGCCATACTTCAATGAATTGTCTATGAGATTATAGTAGAGTTGTGTCATCAATGAGTCTGCAAGGACGGTCAATCCATGGCAATCGTTCACTATCTTTGTCCCGTTGATGTTTGTGAAAAGCGATGCTGCCTTCTGAACGGAGTCTTCCACGTCAATGTAGGTTAATTCCTCAACACCCAGCCTCTCGTAGTCTCTGGCAAAATCGAAGATTCGCACTATCAATTCGCAGGCCGACTCTATGTCTTTGAAACTCTCGATTATTTCGGGATGATCCTGCAGCTTTTTCTTGTTTAGGTACGTGTTCCCAGTGATGACTGAAAGCTTGTTCCGAACATCGTGTCTCGTCAGGCCGCCGATAACCCTTAACTTTTCATTCATCATAGCCAACTTCGTTTCTGCACTCTTCTGTCGCGAAGTGTCCTTGTAAACCCCGATATAGCCTACCAACTGGCCTTGAATGGAAATTGGCGCCGCGGACACTGAAACAGGAATTAGAGATCCGTCCTTTCTCATTCTCACGGTGTCATGGTAGACATATCCTTCCCCAGCCTTCTTGTCCAACATCTTCCCTTCTTTAATCAGATTTTGCGGCACCACCGTGTCAGCAAGCTGTTTGCCTCTGACTTCCTTTAGCGAGTATCCAAACAAGCTCGTGAAACGAGAATTGACATCCAAAATGTTCATACTCGTATCTGTGTAGACTGTAGCTTCGGGGTTGCCAGAGAACAAAGCTGCAAACTTCTCTTGACTTTCAGCAAACCCCAGTTCAGCTCTCTTGCGTTCGGTCACATCTTTTGTCGCAATTACAACGTATAGGGGCTTTCCATTGGTATCTCTTACGACGTTTGCAGACATCTCGGTGAAAAGCTCACGACCATCAACAGTCAGGAGAGTGAGTTCGGCACTCCTAGCACCGCCCTCTTTGATCGTGCTATCCAAAAGCTCTCTTGCTTTAGATCGATATTTAGGAATCACATAGTCGAAGTTACTCTTTCCCAAGATTTCTCCCTTGTCAGAGAATCCGTGGAGTCTCATAGCAGCCTCGTTAAGCTCAATCACATTCCCATTCAAGTCAATAACCGAAATGGCATTAGGAGATGAGGCAACTGTCGCTCTAAGCTTTTCCTCGCTTCTGCGGAGTGCTTCTTCTGCCTTCTTACGTTCTGTAACGTCACAGAACACCGTTGCGAACATTCCTTTGGCCAATGAAAAAACAGAGATACTGAAGTGCTTCTTCATCGGTGAGAAATATGTTTCGAACGAAGTTGGTTCTCCAGACTCAGCTACTTTTGCGTAGACTTCCAGGTAGGGAGGCTCACTTGTTCCATAGAGTTCTGAAGCTTTGCGTCCCACAGCTTCTTCTTTTCTAATCCCAGTAATCGATTCAAAGGCTGAATTGACATCCGTTATAATGTAATCAACCGCTTTGCCCGATTCATCGTAGACGATTTCGTGAAAACAAACCCCTTCACTCATTGCGGAAAACAAGGAACGATATTTCCTCTCACTCTTTTCTGCTATCTTTTCTGTTTCTTTCCGCTCAGCTAAAACTTGAGCACTCCGCACCGCTTCCCTCAAGCAGTGGGCGAGTCCTGCGTATACAGTCTCAGGGTCGCCTGCTTTGTTCAAGTATTGATTCGCGCCCAAATTCAATGCTCTAACTGCAACTTCTTCTCTGCCCTTGCCAGTAAACATTATGAAGGGGATAGTGTTCCCTTCCTGTCTAAGCTCTTTCAAAAACCCTAAACCGTCTTTGCCGGGCATTTGATAGTCGGAGATTATGACATCATACGTCTTGCTTTTCATTTTTTCGAGTGCTTCACAGACTGAAAAAGCAGTGTCTACTTGAAATGATCCTTCGACTTCCAGACATTGCTTTGCAACGTCCAAGAAGGAAGAATCATCATCCACATGGAGGACTCGAATCTGCTCCTTCTCATTCAAATCTGCAAATATCCCCGCCGATGACTCAACGGCACGTTCAGCCATGCTATCACTCTCTACGCCCATAAGCGCCAATAACGTTTAATACGATTCAGAATCGCCATGTGTGACATAACGCTTATGAAACGCCAATCAATATCAGAAACATGCAAAATGCGCCCTATTCTTTTGGGTGCACAATCCTATTCTACGAGAGCACGACCTTCCGCTGAGCACAAAAACTTCTCTGGAAAGTGCATTTTTCATTAATCCATAGACTTCTCAACACCTCACGAAGAGGCCATTGACCCCGCGAGTCACAAGCCTGCCCTACATATTCATCAGAACCCACCTCTTCCTCCATTCTAACCAAAAAGCAGTGTCATACGGTTCACACACACCCACATCCAACCAGGCCTCCTAGACCCAAGCATTCGTCTGCACAATCCATCTGCTCTTCAAAGTGTGCCACGCTGCAACACTAGGATGTGAGCAAAAAAGAGGAGGAGGATCAACATTGAACCATTACAACTGACGTACAAAGCAACATTACGTCTGACGTAAAAACATAGACCGGTAGAGGGTCATCGTTGAAAGGTTTCAACAGATCAACGATGGCAAGCTACAACGCATGCAAGGGCATAGGAAGCGACTGACATCTGACTTGAAAAAGCAACATCATAACAGTCACAAAATCACAGACCGAGGGGGTCATCGTTGAAGCGTTGCGACAGATCAACGATGGCAGACTACATTTGAAGCATTGACAAAGATGAGCGGGTCAGCTCTCAACTTCAATCGCATACTAAAGAGTCTATGGCTTTATTCGCGCACGCTGCAAGAAACCGCAACATAAACGGAACAACAATGTTCTGCTATTCGACGACTTTTCTTAGGCAGAAGGATGCGAACCAAACCTGAAACTAAACTTGGAAAATTGGTGCTCCGGCCGGGATTCGGACCCGGGTCTCCGGCTCGAAAGGCCGGAATACTTAACCGAGCTATACTACCGGAGCCTTGCCGCCCGGAGGCATCAAGCTGAGTATGCCTTCGTTCGAATAAACCTTATCCTTGGAACGCTGCTTTCAAACAGTCCTTTAGCGGTGCAAGCAAAGCTTCAGCCTTGTTCAATGTTGGCGCGTAATAAGCTGTTTTCGCCGAGTTCGTCATAATCGTTCCTATCCCAAGGTTTTCAGTCCACGAAACAACAGTGCACACACCATCCAGCACGTGCCCCCCAGCTCTTTCAATCTTTTTCACGGATTCGCCTGCTGCTTCTTTAACATGGCAGGAAGTGCAAACCCAAAACTCTGTTCCCGCTTTCACCCTCTTGCCTTCAACAAGCCGACCTATGCGATCCACCTCGTGGAGCGAACAATGCGGGCAACCAAGAAACACAAGATCAGGCCTCCGGCCCGAGCCTGTGCAAAGCTCTTCTATCGTCTGCTTAATCTGCTGCGGCTCTACACTTATCCTATCGCCACCCTTCGTTCCTGACCCGTCAAGGCAGAACATGTTCGCCATTCCCGTGGTAGCCAAAGCAGCACAGAGCGGCTTCAACCCGTCTCCTGACCTTGCAGACAGGCCCTGGATCGATGGAATTCTGTCTCCCAACGTCTTGCCCAACAAGATTCCAACTGCTCCAAGCTCCGTTTCATTCTCCAGTTTAGCTTCCAGTTTCACTGTGACGTTTGACCGTCGATTTTCGACCCTGTGAATTCCATAATCCGGTGTTTTCCCGATTATCGCAGCTGCAAGAGCACTGGGTCCGCCTTCACGGTTCGTCCAAGCACCCAACACCGAGTTGGCATAAACCACCGCTGAAGATTCTGCCCAAGCGTTGTGTGAACCGCGCTTCGGCCTTTTCAAGTAGTACGGCGTGCACGTCAAAGACTTCGTCAGACCCATTCTTTCAAACTGCTCCAGAATGTCCAATTGGCGTTCCTGCAGACGCTTCGGCAGTTTCCTTTCAAGGTAGCATGAGTCGAGACTCTGCGGGTTCAGCGTAGCCCTGACCTTCACTCGCGCGCCAGCGTCTGCCAAAGCTTTCAGAAACTGGATTGGAGCGTCGCCAAGCGTCTTGTACGACACTCCCGAAACGTGCGCCGAATCTATCAGTATGAGTTTTTCCGCGTTAAACAGCTCACCGAGACGCACGAGTATTCTCATGCAGGTCTGGTCTGCCCAGCCCTCCTCGCCGTCGTAGATGCGCTCCTCTTCTTTCGTCAAGTACACGCGTCTCAAGTCTCCCTGCGCTTCAGGATTCTAGCAGTGCCCTTGAACCCGTCAACTTCAACCGTGTCGCCCGTCTTGATTTTCTTAACGTCGACCTGATCTATCATGGGAATGTCTGCGATTATAGCGCCGACGACAACCACCGGGTCAGCAGTTTGGTTAATGATAGCTGCGGGTGCCAAGCCTTTCTTGGCCAACGAATACATCACGTAGCTGCCCACCGTGGAACCGTGGCCGTGTGGAAAGACTAGAACCTTTCCTCTTACACATGCACCGCAGAGTTCATGGTTCTTCTCGATTATCCTCCCGTCAGCCGGGTCGACTCCGCCCAAAAAGCTGATGGGCTTCACGCTGACAAGAGCCTCGGCAGTGCAGTTTCCTTCAACGATTCTTCTACCTTTCAATGTTAAGGCTTGCATTTTCCCACTTTCAGTAGGATATTCTTGCTGACGAGGGGATTCTGCCCAAAATCTTTGAGGCTGCAGCGGTGACTCTTTCACGGTTCTCCTCCTCGGTGTAGACGCGCAATATGTTCATGAAGCCCTTGAGGGTTTCAAAAATCTTTGAAATCTCACTTAGCCGTTGCGGACGCTTTTCGCCCTTCGGCGTCCTGTAGAACACCGGGATCTCCATGTTTTCCATCAGGATCGAGTGATGGTTTGGAACAGATGGAACTGTGGGCACATCGATGAACACGTTTTCCGTTTCAACCTTCGCTTCTCTAGCGATTTCAGATTGCAACTGACTCCTGTTTGCTTCGCGGCTGAAAATGCTTGAAACCATTGCGTCTTTTTCATAGAATGTTCTTTCATAGGCGCATTTCAGCATCTTCCGCCTCTCGAGGTCTCTTATGACGGCGGCTGATTTCTTGCAGTTCTTCAACTTCGTCCAAACGGTGTAATCGTCCATAGCCAAGTAATCTTCTGGGGTCTTGAAACTCGTCAACCCGAGTTCATCGTTCGCCTTTTCCATCGCCAATGCAAGCATGATCTGTGCCGCCCTCCCCACGCGGTGGAAGTAGATGCTTCTGAAGGATTCGATTCGGGCTATCATCAAGGATTCGAGGGCTGACAAAGCGCCGAGGTCAACGGCCAAGTCGCCTTCCCACACGTCCAGCGTGTGGATCAGCCTGGAAATGTCAATGTAGCCGTACTCAGCGCCCGTGTGGTACGTGTCCCGCACGATGAAGTCTTGTTTGTCCACGTCGACCGCACTGCTTATTATCTGATCCATGAACGCTTTTCCGGGCCTGTGAAGCCTTCCGACGGCGAGTTTTCCAACATCCTCTGGTCGGCAACCCATCCTTTTCAACGCGTCTTTCAGTTCGCTGTTCTCAACCAGCCACAATGTGATGTCCTCGTGCGTCTGGTTCAGCTCCTTGTCAAGCAGCTGTTCGAAAACGTGTGAGAACGGACCGTGTCCAATGTCATGAAGCAGACCGGCAACTCTCACCATTTCCCCCTCTTCTTCGCTGATACACTGTGAGATGTTGGGGTTTTCAGCCACTCTGCTGGCCAGGTGCATCACGCCGACTGAGTGTTCAAAACGCGTGTGGTTCGCCCCAGGATACACGTACTCCGCGCCTGCGAGTTGTCGCAGTCTATGAAGCCTCTGAACTGGATAGGAGTCGATCAGAGCCTTCTCCTCCTCGGTTATGTATACGTAGCCGTGTACTGGATCTTTTATTTCGCCCCAATAGTTCCTGACCATCAGGTTTTTCCTCGGTTTCTGAATAGCTATTAACTGCATCTTCACTCTTATAATGCCTAATCGTCAGCACGATGGGATGGAGAAGCATGGGTTCTCGGGGAGTTTTCATCTGCATCGAAGGGTTGGACGGAAGTGGCAAGACTACTCAAGCGAAGCTACTCGTGAGAGTGCTGAGGAAGAACTACGATGCGGTTTATACGGCTGAGCCGAGCAAAGGAAAGATAGGAAAATTCATCAAACAACACTGTCTGCACAGCGACAAGCGCAATTCAGGTGTAGTTGAGGCGTTGCTGTTCGCGGCAGACCGTTCTGAACACGTTGAGAACACTGTTCTGCCCGCGCTTAAGAAGGGGCAGATAGTTGTTTCCGACCGCTACGTTTACTCTTCCCTAGCCTATCAGGGCGCAACTGGGCTTGACCTGGGATGGATTGAGAAGATAAACATGCATGCTATACGTCCGGACTTAGCTATCTTTCTCGACGTGGAACCCGAAACTGTGGTTCAAAGGCTGAAACCCAGAAAATCGGTCATGGAGAACCTAGAGACACAGGAAAAAGTGCGCAAGGTCTACGCTGAATTCGTTGGAAAGGGCGAACTGGTCCGGGTGGACGGAAACAAGCCCAAGAATGAGGTTGCAGGAGACGTCGCTGCGGTCGTCGAGGGCTTTCTGAAGAGGATTTGACATCTTCAATGGGGCCTTAGCACCTTCTTTGAAAAGGATGTGTTGATTCTGTTAACGACGAGTTTGACTATGTCGTCGGGCGAAGTGTGTCTTATCCCTTTTTCGTGGGACACTCGTATTTCTGCGAGTTTCTCGCCGAACAGCAGGCGCAGCATATAATAGTCGAATCTCATGCGCGTCTTTCTTTTGTTTTGCATGCGTTGATAGCGGATGATGCAGAGAAAATCCATGATTTGAAAGGGTTTCTTCTTCAAGGCTTTCATTAGCCTTTCTTTTTCCTCGGCGTCCAAGTAGTTGAAGTCGTTGCCTTCAGCCGCTCCGAACTCGAAAACAATCTTGCAGCCTGGGATTGACGGCGCGGCAACCTCTTCCAGACTGAGGTTTTCACTGTTCAGTCTGTACAGCGTTTCCACAAGTACCTGCTGCAGCTTCTTGTTTGAGATTGAACTTGAGAAAGTCTCTGCCTTGTGAATGTTCTGCGGAAAATTCGCGTAGAACCCGAGCATCGTTGGGCGACGCCTACGTCTTTGTCTTTTTTATTCTCTCTAGGTTTTCCAAGAGTCCAGAAAGCGCCGTGGTCAGTTTCTGCAGTTCTTCAGGGTCTTCCTCGCTTTCTATCCTTTTCTGTATCGCTTGAACTTTGGTCATAAGAGTGGCCTCCAAGTTTTCCATCGCCATGGAGCTCGTTGCCTTGGCCTCTTCCCCCTCCTTGACGACTATGACTTTTTTCTCGTCCTTTGCGCACCACAAGTCTCCGTTCTTTAGTCTGAACAGCGGAGAACCACATGCGGGACACGCCAACTCCGTCAGCGTTGAGCCCTGGCGCAGCAGATCAGCCATCCGTTTGATGTGCGGCTCTTCGCGCGGTTTCTGCGACAAGCTTTAAAACCCCAAAGTAAATAGGTATCCCAGCTTATATAACAGGGTTATCCCGAACTGCGTGAGGTGGCAATAATGGTTAGAAAGAAGAAGATGGAGGAATACGAAGACCGGATAAAACAGGCGCTAGCCGTGCTGGGTGCAGTCTCCGAGGACAACACCACACCAAGAAACATCAGAAGAGCCGCCAAAGACTCTATGGACGCTCTTCAAACGAAAGAGTTCACACCCGCCGTCAGAGCTTCGAACGCCATATCACTCATGGACGAAATCCTGCAGGACCCAAATATGCCACCCTACACTCGAGTCAAACTCTGGAACGTAATGAGCCTGCTCGAAGCAATAAAAGACTAAGGTGCATTTCTACATAGATCGATACAGCGCATGCTCCCAAAAACGGTCATGTCTGACCTGTTATCTGCTTTTCCTTTCGATAGGCACCATGCACAGGAACTTCAACATAACTTTACCCTCATTCCTAAACTGGTGCTTCTCGTTGGGCGGGACAAACACGACATCGCCCTGTTTAAACCTCCTCGGTCCCTTTTCGCTCATCACGGAGCCCTCGCCTTCAAGAATGAAAACCTCATGTTCCCAAGCATGATCGTGGAACGGGCTGCATCCTCCCTTCCCGACTTCGAACAGCCTCATCGCGAAGTTCGGAGCACCCGTTTCCTTCGTGATGAGCCATCGCACCTTCACCTTTTCCGCTCCTGAATCAGCGTCTTCTGCCTTAACATCTGTGTACGGGAATACCTTCAAACTGTAACCGCCTTCTCAACACTCATGTCAACGCCTGTCCTATATCGTTTTTTCGCTCGGAAAGTCAATTGACCACGTACGAATTCAATCCTTCTCTGCCGTTTGCCACGTCTGCTCTTTACCTCTGATTCTTCTGTACCCCCTCTTGATGTGGCGTAGCAGGTGGGCGAGGAATCTGTCCTCCTGTCTGTAAGCTTTTTCCAGAACTACTTCTCTGGCAATCAGTGCGTTCTTGATAACGGTGAGTTCTTTCTTCGGGGAATACCTGATATATATCGGAATTCCAACGAGAAGCATCAAAAGCCCTGCGGCGATCTGGACGAAGCCACATTGAGAGATTAGGAAAACTGAGAAGATGATTCCCAAGATAGGTATTAGAGAGCTGGTTTCCCAGCGAGACTGGGGCGTTGGAAACTTTCTTCGCAGCCAGAAGACTGATAGGCACGTGCCAACGTACGCTACTGCTAAGAGAAAAACAGAGGTTGCCATAAGTATCTGCAATTGACCGACCACGGCGGCTATCAGCGCCGTGACCGCTTGGATTATTATTGCTAAATATGGCGTCTTATATTTTGGGTGAATCTTGGCGAATATCCGTGGGAACAAGCCGTCAGCGGCCAGCGCGTATCCGAGTCTTGAGGTTCCTATCATCCCCGATTCATCGGAACCCGCCACGGAGATGAGTGCGCCTCCTCCCACGATTGTTTTGCCTACGAGAGCTAGTGCAAGGCTCCAGCTCAGTACGTTGGCCGTTGCGAAAGCAATAGGAGCGTTTGCGGCGGCAGGGTTGGAAGCTAGAGTTGTCGAGGGCACAACGGCAAAAAGCACGATATTCGTCACTAGATAGAAAACTGTCACTATTCCGATTCCGACAATTATGGCCCTTGGGATAGTTCTCTTTGCATCCTTTATCTCTTCAGCTGGTATCGTTGAAACTTCGAAACCTGCGTAGGCCCAGAAAATCAGGACAAGAGCCAACCCGAAATTCTCGAACCCTGCAGGCAGGAAAGGGGAGAAATTGGAGGCCGCAGCAGACGGGTTAACGAACACGAACGACAAACCGACCACCGCGAAGAGTATCAGAGGAGCAAGTTTGACAATGGTCAGAATATCGTTCGTTCTCCCGGCCGCTCTGACTCCGAAAATGTTCGTAGCTATCAGGAACAACACGAAGAGCCCTTTGAAGGCAGTCTGGGATATTAAGTCAAGACCGGGCAGGAAAAAAGTCAGGTAGCGGACGAAGGCAACGGGAAAAACAGCAAGTGACACCCATTCAGCAAGCCAGAGTGACCAGCCGACGATGAAGCCTGCGAAGGGTCCCCACGCTTCTCTCGCGTACGCGTAGGGCCCGCCGACTCTGGGAAGCAGCGATGCACACTGAGCGAAGCTTAAGGCAATCATGATGGCCATCAGTCCCGCGATGACCCAAACAACCAGCGAGAATGGGCCGAGGTATTGCGCTCCATACGTTGACGCCACGTAGATGTCTGCGCCTATGATTGCGCCGACGACCAAGTTTGTAACGTCGAATAGCGTTAGCTGAGATTGCAGCTTTATCTTGGATACGTAGCTCACCAGTCTGGAAGATGAATTGTTAACAGAACGATAGTGAAAGTCTAAAATGCTTTTTGGTTTCCGCGCAAAATGACTTCCTGTCTCAGCCTTGCTCGCTAGAAATATATCCTAGTTGCTGCATGTAGGTTTGGGTTTCAGGGGATAAGCCCGTTGAAGTATGATGTGATAATCGTTGGAGCTGGCCCTGCAGGGATATTCTCAGCTCTAGAGCTCGCCGAGAAAAGTGACATGCGCGTTATGATGCTTGACAGAGGGCAGGACATAAACCAGCGCAAGTGTCCCGCGAGCCGTGGCTTCGAATGCGTTAACTGTGATCCTTGCACGGTTCTGTCGGGTTGGGGTGGCGCGGGAGCTTTCAGTGACGGGAAGCTCACTTTGTCTACTGAAGTGGGCGGATGGCTCAACCAGTACGTTTCGCCTAAAGAGCTCGATGAACTCGTGAACTACGTGGACTCTGTTTACCTGAAGTTTGGAGCGACTGAACACACGTATGGAGGAGAGGATGAAAGAGTCGAGGAGTTCGAGCGCAAAGCGTCGTTGGCAGGCTTGAAGCTCATTCGCCAGAAGATTCGGCACATGGGCACCGAACGGTGTGCTGAAACTCTTCGAAAGATGCGGCAAGAATTGAACGGAAAGGTTGATTTCAAGTCGAGGAGCGACGTGAAAGGGCTAATCGTGAAGAACGGGACGGTTGAAGGCGTTGAAACCGTGGACGGAGAGAGATACATTGGCAAATACGTCATCGTGGCACCTGGAAGAATCGGTGCTGAGTGGCTTCAAACAGAAGCTCAGGCTTTGGGCCTGAAAACCTTCAACAACCCAGTCGACGTGGGAATAAGAGTCGAAACCTTGGCTTCGGTCATGGAGGAGCTGACGAGCGTTCTCTACGAGCCGAAGCTCATTTTCTACTCAAAGTCTTTCGACGATCAAGTCCGCACGTTCTGCGTTGCACCGTACGGCGAGGTCATCACAGAATCATACAATGGCGTTTTGACAGTCAACGGCCAAAGCTACGCTGAAAGGAAGACCGAGAACACAAACTTCGCTATACTGGTCAGCACCTCGTTCACAGAGCCCTTCAAAGAACCCATAGCCTACGGAAAATACGTTGCAAGACTCGGCAACCTTCTCAGCGGAGGCGTCATCGTACAACGTCTGGGCGACCTAGAATCTGGAAGAAGATCAACCCCTGAACGGATAGCCCGTAGCGTGGTGACTCCAACATTGAAGAACGCCACGCCAGGGGACCTGAGCTTCGTGATGCCGTACCGCTACCTAGCGGACATCCGCGAGATGCTTCAAGCGTTGGACAAGATGGTTCCAGGTTTGCACTCAAGGGACACGCTCCTTTACGGCGTTGAAGTGAAGTTCTACTCTTCCCGACTGCATCTGAGCCACTGTCTGGAAACCAAGATACACAACATGTTCACCATCGGCGACGGCGCCGGCGTCACAAGAGGGCTCATTCAAGCCTCAGCGTCAGGCGTAATCGTGTCCAAAGAGATTTTGAAGAGGGAGAAGGAGAAGGTGTAGAAGAAGTGAGTGTCGTAGACGAGATTAAATGCTCTCACTGCGGGGCGCCGATACCTTTCCAACCTGGCGAAATAATAGCAACGTGCAAGTACTGCGGCTACACGGTTGCCATCGAAACTGGGCAAGTCTTCACTTTTGAGCACTCGATGCTGCTGAACAAGTATGACCCGGCACAGATAGAAGAACCAATAAGAGAATGGATGCGTGAAGGCTTTCTGAAACCGTCAGACCTCGCGAAAAAATCAAAGATTGAGGAAAAGAACCTGATCTACCTGCCCTTCTGGGTAGTGTCCGCAAAGGCCGAAAGCGCTTACAAGGGCATTTTCGAACGTATCGCGCCCGCGGTCACCAAGGAGGGCAAGATGGAGAAGGAATATGATTGGCTTGTGTTGGCACGGAAAGCAACCGAGTTTCCGACAAGGGAATACGAGGTTCCATTGGCGGGGAAAATCCCGTTTGACTTCAGAAAGGTCGAGGCGTTCGCCAAAGTTTTGAACAGCGAAATCGACAGGGACGACGCTGTTGCGATTGCAAAACAGCAAATTGAAGAGAGCCATCGCTATTTGATCCAGCAGGACGTTGACAAAATCATAGACATAAAGACCGACATGGAAGTGCGCCAGGTTGTATACCTGCACTCGCCGATATGGTTTATCCAGTACGAGTACAAGGGCAAGAACTATCAGCTGCTGATTGACGGATCTGCCGGGACCGAGATAAAGGGAGATATTCCCTCTGGAAGATTCTGATAACTTGTGGAGCGGTAAAGAAACTTTAAAAGCAACACTTATTCATGTATAGAAACGGCACGAAATTTGTGAGGAATTAAACTTTGAGTGAGAAAAAAGATGTTTACTCAACAGCGAAGAAGCAGATGCGCATCTCTGAGCGGATCCTTGCAGAAATTCCGGGATTTCGCGGTTACAAAGAGAAAGAGCTTCGAAGAGAATCCGACAAGCTCATTCGAAACCATTTGTCGCTGAAACTTGCTCAGGCCAGAGCCAACTTCAAAACTATTTTTCAGAAGATGTCCGATAATCGGCAATTGGACTTTTTTGCAGAAATGGACAGGATTTCCGCCAAATTTGATCGTGTGACCGAGAGGGTGAACCATGCTTCCTACGGGTACTCAGGTTTCTTTGACGTTGTCAAGGTACAAGAGGAAGCTCTTGACAGGATGGCCGACTTCGATAATCAGCTGGTCGATCAAGTTAATAGCATAGTTACCGAGGTAGACGCTTGGAAAGGTGAAGTTTCCAAACAGAAGTTCGACAACGCAAAAGACCGCGTGCAGAACCTGACGGACTCGTTGGAAACTTTTGATGAAACTCTTGACAATAGGGAAGAGGTAGTAATGGGAGTGAGTTGAGGTGCCACAAGTCATAGAATGGACAAACCCCGGACCAGACGACATATTGTGGAAATACCCAAGTGAAGACATAACATGGGGCGCTCAGCTGGTCGTCCACGAATACGAGGTTGCAGTGTTTTTCAGAGACGGCAAGGCATACGATGTCTTCAACGCAGGAAGACACACGTTGACAACTTTGAACCTTCCACTCTTGACAAGATTGCTCACTCGCATCGCAGGATTCAAGGATAAGCCGTTCAAGGCAGCAGTAATCATAATCTCCACAAAAGTCTTCGCCGGCAAGTATGGCACACAGGCCCAAACCACCGAGCTTGCGCCATTGCAAGTACACGGCACATTCTATTTCAAGGTCAACGACACGCAACTGTTTGTGAACGAAGTCGTGGGTGGACAACAGGCATATTCCACAGAAGGCGTGAACAACTACCTGAGAGGATTCCTGAACGAGAAGATAATCAACGAACTCTCACACTACGACCTGCTAACCGTGTTCACAAAGCTTGACGAAACAGCGGTTATCGTGAAGAACGCCATCACGGATTACTTCAAACGGGTAGGCCTGGATCTCACTGACCTGCGTTTTGAAGGAATAGACACGACTCCCGAGTACCGTGAGAGGCTTTTCTGGCTTAGAACAGGCGGAACTGGCGCCAGTGAAGTGCTACGGATGGAAACTGTCAAAAGCGCTGCAGAATCCCTTGGGAAGTCTTCGGGAGCAGGCTTAGGAGCAGGCATGGTGCTCATTCCACAAGTCATGACGCCTACAGGCTTAACGCAAGCCCCAGCAGCGGCACTAGTGATATGTCCAAAGTGCGGAACTCACATTCCTGCAACGTCGAAGTTCTGTCCAGAATGTGGAACAACAATAACTCCGCCATCAAGCCAGACGATGAACTGTCCGAAGTGCGGAAAGTCTATTCCTTCTAATTCAAAGTTCTGTCCGGAGTGCGGTGCGAAAATCTAGTGCGACAAAGGAGGTCAAAGCATGGCTAAAATGGCAGACCGGAATTTGCTAACGATTGGGGCCCTGTTCGTCATCATAGTCGTTTCTGTTTTGCTTTACACGCCCCTAAACCTGTTGACTGCATGGTGGATGGTTTTTGCAGCCATAATAGTATTGTTCGGGGTCTGGGTGATAGCGTTGGCTGGGATGCAGCAGTCAAATCCGGAAAAGTACGGGCGCGGTGCATTCAGTTATTTCGGTTGGGGCCTACTGCTTATCGCCGTGGGCGGTGCGTGGTTCCTGTATTATGCCCCATACGGCTGGGTCTACAGTCTAGCTTTGGTTCTGCTAGTGCTCGGCGCGTTGGCGATAGCTGCTGCTTTTCGAAGAAAGTAGACCACCCTTTTTTTCTAAACGTTTTTTATTTCCCTTTTACTACTGCGTGTGGAGGCTAGGCTTGGTATGAGCGTGGAAATGATCGGCCACGGCACATGGTACGACAAGATGGCCGCCAAGGTGGTTGGTAGGGAGCGGAAGCTGGGCAGAGGCTTGGGTCTAGTCAGGACTGAAATGGGCGTAGCGGCATCGGGTCTGCCACACATAGGCAATCTTAGTGATGCAGCTAGGTCTTTCGCTGTAACTATGGCCCTGAGAGAGCAGGGCTATAACTCTGAGCTCATCGCTTTTGCAGACGACAAGGACGGGCTGAGGAAGGTTCCCGCTGGGATGCCCGAGTCTCTGGAGAGGTATTTGGGGCAGCCTGTGACGGACATTCCGGATGTGGAAAAATGTCACAGAAGCTATGGGGAGCACATGGTCAGCCTGCTTATGGAAGCGTTGGACAAGTGCGGGATAGAGTATAAGTTCATGTCAGGGACTGAGGCCTATCGGACGGGTCTTTTCAACGAGGAAATCAGGGCTATACTGTTGAACGCCAAGAAGATCGGTGAAATAGTCAAAGAAGAGAGCGGACAAGAAAAGTTTCTGGAAACCTTGCCGTACTTCGCCGTCTGCGAAAACTGCGGCCGCATCTACACGACGAAAGCGTACGATTTTCTAGAGAAGGAGAACAAGATCCTTTACAGCTGTGAAGGAATGGAGGTCAAGGGGCGGTGGCTTGAAGGTTGTGGACACAAGGGCGAAGTGGATTACAGGAAAGGCATGGGCAAGCTCAGCTGGAAGGCCGAGTTCGCCGTCCGCTGGAAAGCATTGGACATAAGGTTCGAAGCCTTCGGCAAGGACCTTGCTGATTCGGTTCGAGTGAACGATCGAATATGCAGGGAGATACTTAACTGGGAGCCTCCCGTCCACGCAAAATATGAGCTGTTCCTTGCTAAGAGCGGCAAGAAACTCTCTAAAAGCGCTGGAATTCTGCTGACTCCACAGACGTGGTTCAGGTATGGTTCTCCACAATCACTAATGCTGCTACTTCTAAAAAGGTTCGTAGGAGCTCGTGCTTTGGACGTGGTTGACATTCCTGTCTATATGGACGAGCTGGACTACTTAGAGGAGGTCTACTTCGGAAAGAAAGAGGTCGAGGACAAAAGGGAGCTGGCCAAGCTGCGTGGTCTGTACGAATATTCCTACACTATGAAACACCCCAAACGACCGGGCTTTCACGCGCCATACAACCTCTTAACCTATTTGACGAAGGTTGCACCCAAGGGCAGCGAAGAGCTGTATATGACGGAAAAGCTTCGAAGCTACGGTTATCTGCAGCGAGATCAGATGCTTGATGACGAGGCGAGAAAACGAATTCGATACGCGTCCAACTGGGCGGAGGATTTTCAGGAAATAAGAGAAGTCTCAGCCAGTCTGAGCAATGAAGAGAGAGACGCTGTGAGGAAATTGATTGACGTGCTGAGAAGCGAGGACGACCCCGAGAAAATTCAGAATGCGGTCTTCAACACGGCCAAACAATGCGGCTTTCAACCTGCAAGATTCTTCAAGGCAATTTACCTGATACTGCTGGGTGTTCCGCAGGGTCCCAGACTGGGCCCGTACATTCTTGCCATGGGAAAACAGAACGTCATAGATGCGTTGGAACGCGTATTAAAGAGCCGAAGCTGAACGCGAAAGCAAGTGCTCCGTGCCATTGCACGTGCATGAAAAGCTTTTATGCAGTACATTAGCAAATTATGCTTCGAGGTTTAGGCAGGATGGACAAGGAAATCGTCGATTTTGCGCTCGATTGTGCGCGGGAAAAGAAGGTTGAATACGCTGAAGTGAGAGGGCAGAGTCAAGTTCAAGACGGGCTTATGCTGCGCAACGGAGTAATGGAAGCCTACGTTTCGGCTGTTGACAGCGGCTTCTGCGTGCGAGTCATAGCAAACGGCGGCATTGGTTTTGCATCCACGAACAAGTGGACAAAAGAGGAAGCCAGAAGAGTCGTGAACATGGCTCACAAGTACGCCGAGGCCGCGAGGCGGAAGGAGAAGCTTGTTTTCTCCAAGGAAAAGGGCGTCAAGACGAAGTGGATTGTTGACCAGAAGAAGAAAATAGAGAATGTCTCACCTGAAGAAAAGATATCTACCCTTACAGAGGTTAACAAGGACTTAGCGTCTTCAAAAGTGAAGATCCCAGCGACAATGACATCCTGCTCAACAAACCTGATAGCCAAGTACTTTGTTAACTCGGAAGGGTCTAGGATAACCTCGTACGTTCCTAGAATAGGCGTCTTCATTTTTATCACTGTCGCCGAGCAGGGAAAGACTGAACAGGCGTACGAACAGTTCGGTTACAGCGGCGGGTGGGAAGCCTTCAGCAAATGGAAAGTGTCTGAAAAAATCGTCCACGACGCGAAGGTTCTCAAAGACGTTATCACAAAAGCAAAAACAGTGAAACCCGGAAACATGGATTTGGTGTGTGGACCAGAAGTTGCTGGGATAGCCGCGCATGAATCCTGTGGTCATCCAATGGAAGCTGACAGAATCTTGGGGCGGGAAATGAGTCAAGCTGGAAGATCTTTCATCTACAAGGGTGGTCCGTACTGGATTGGCAAGAGGATAGGCAGCAAAGCAGTTACGGTCGTTGACGACCCGACAGTGGACCACAGTTACGGATATTATGAGTACGATGATGAAGGTGTCAAGGCCAAGCGTAGGTTCTTGTATAAGGAGGGCTTGATAAACGAGTTCTTGCAGAACAGGGAGTCTGCGGCGAAGTTAGGCGTCAAGAGTAACGGTTCTTCTAGATCAATCAACTATGATAGAGAGGCCATAGTTCGCATGGCGAACACGTTTGTTCTGCCAGGTGAATTGACCGAGAAAGAGCTGATCGAAGACGTCAAGAATGGTGTTTACATGAAGTCTTTCACTGAATGGAACATTGATGACAAACGCTTCAACCAGCGTTACGTTGGCAGAGAGGCATACATGATAGAGAACGGTGAACTAACATATCCGGTTGCAAGACCTGTCATTGAAACAACCACTCAAAAGTTTTGGACGGCTGTCGACGCAGTTTCAAAGAAAGTTGAGTATGCAGCGGCTACATGCGGGAAGGGCGACCCCGCGCAAGGAGTTCCGGTCTACACGGGTGGTCCTTGCCTGAGACTCAGGGAGGTGTTTGTCAAATGACAGACATGCTGAGCAAGACCGAAGAGATCATGAAAAAAGCGAAGACCCTCGGAGCAGATCATGTAATTACTAGGACGACTGTTGGCAAGTACCGTCAGGTTCGTTTCAGCAACAGTCAAGTTGACATCACCGTCGCGTGGAATGACTATACAACCGACGTGGCATTAGCTTGGAAAAAACGCCTAGTGGCAACACAGATACATGGCTTCAAAAACGTTGACACAAAAATCAAACAACTGTTGAAACTGGCAAAGATTTCTCAGGAGAATCCGATGTTCGGAGGTTTTGCACAGGGCAGTTTCCGTTATCCAAAGAGCAAGGCTGACAGGAAGCTTGAGAGTCTGGAAAGACCAGCAGATCATGTTTTTGAAGCCATAGAAGCAGCTGAGAAGGAAGCTGGGCGTAAGGTCGATAGTGGAGGCATACTCTTCACAAAGTTCGAAGACGTTTACATCGCGTCTTCAGAAGGACCCGTTGGCGTCGATAGCAGGTCGGCCATTGAGCTTTCAATCAGGGCTTTCTCAGAAAGAGAAGCCTCTGGTCACGGAGTCGAGTGCTGTTCAAACCTGAAAGACTTCAAACCCGCCCGTGCGGGTGCAAAGGCTGGTGAGATAGCCAAGATGGCACGAAGCCCGAAACTGGGTGATGAGGGTGTATACGACATTATTTTCGACCCTCTGATTCACGGTTCGCTACTAGGAGTGTGGGGGGGGATGGCTTCAGCCTATTCCGTGCTCCTGCAAATGTCTGTGTTCGTTGACAGGATTGGCAAGAAAGTAGCGCCCGAGACAGTCTCATTGAGAGACAATCCCGCAGCGTATTCCATGTCCAATAGGGTTTTCGATGACGAGGGTGTTCCTGCCAAAGAAAACACTTTCGTCGACTGCGGAGTACTCAAAACGTATCTCCACAATGCTTCCACCGCAAAAATGTTCAAAACCAAGACGACGGGGAACGCAGGCTTGGTCGCTCCGACGCCTTGGAGCATCGAAATGGATGCAGGAGAAATGAGCAAAGATGAGCTTTTCGAAGATGTGAAGGAAGGACTCTACTTGACCAACACTTGGTATACCCGCTTCCAGAATTCCGCAAAAGGCGATTTCTCGACGATACCTAGGGACGGTATCTTTCTGATTAGGAACGGCGAAATCAAGCAGTCTCTGAAGGACTTGCGCATAAGCGACAATGTACTGACCATGCTGGGCAACATTGCAGCCGTCTCAAAGGAGAGACAGCACGTGCATTGGTGGGGCGAAGCAGATCCGCCTTCATTGGCTCCATTCATTCTGATCAAGAACGTGCACATAACCAAGTCGAGGTAAACTCTCAGATTTGGTTCCCAACCTTTATTAACAGAATCAGTCTTCTGCCTCTGGCTGCTTCAGCGAAGCAGCTTGTGTGGCACGGTTGACTTCGAAGGTTGCCATCGTTAAGGGCGAAAGAGGCCACGAACCCGTTTTCAAGGCGTTGGACTTGATAGATTACGAGAGCGCACTGTCGGGTTGGGACACTGTGCTCATAAAAGTCAATTTCATAGCGGTGAAAAAATGGGACACTGGAGCAACTACAGATCCGATGGTCGTTGAAGCAATAATAAGGAAGCTCAAGGATCTGCCGGTCAAGCTCTATGTTGTCGAATCGGACGCTACAATCACCAGTGCTGACAAGGCTTTCGAAGTGACAGGCATGAAGGATATGGCTGAACGCAACGGCGTTGAGTGCATCAACCTGAGGCACGTTAAAGATAGGGTCAAGATAGAGATTCCTCACGGCGAAACACTGGGTAGTATCACGGTTCCACGTATTGTCAAGGAGTCAGCGATTGTGAGTGCAGCCAAGCTCAAGACTCACATGTCAACAAAAGTCACGCTGGGCATGAAGAACATGTTTGGTCTTCTGCCTGACAAGCTGAAAGGAAAATACCATATGAAGGGCATAAACAAAGTCATAGTAGACATTAACACAGTGCCTAAACCAGCGTTGACGGTGATCGACGGTTTTGTTGGGATGGAGGGTCGCGGCCTTTCGGACAGTATTCCCGTCAAGATGGACCTGATAATAGCTGGAAAGGATGTAGTGGCGACGGACGCGACAGCGAGCAGGGTCATGGGGTTTGACCCGCATGAAATAAGCCATATCCGCAAGGCTCAAGAGAAAGGGTTAGGCACTATCGATGATGTGCAAGTTGTAGGTGAGAAACTGGAAGATGTTACTCGGCCGTTCCTGAGAAACTAGCATTCATCTGCTCGCAAAGGATTCAGACAGTTGGGCTCTTGGTCACTTTGAGGAGTTTCCATTTTCCCAGCAGATCCTTCTTGTAGTGATGGACCAAACTGCAACGTTGGCACTTCATGATTTTAATGTCCTTCTGGAGGTCGAACTCGACAAGTTCCAATGTGCCTTCGCAATCGAAACATTTTCCCGTGTGCTTTCTTCCCGTTTCGTTATCCACCGTCAGTCTAGTCTGTCTATGTCCCATTGCTGATAAATCGCTTTCCCCTAAGAATAGAGGTCGCCGTAGGCCTTAGGTCGAAGTTTCTTTACTGGGCTCACTTCTCTGCTGCGACGTTTTGCCCTTCTATTCTGACGATTGGTCTCGCCATAACTTCCCTTATCTGGTCAGCTACTCTTGACGCGTTTCTAACTCTCTCCATTCTTATGTTCGTTTCACCTTGAGTTCGAATGAGAATGCTTCCTGAATTCACGATTCTTGCGGAAACTGATCTTACAACTTCTAGATCTGAAAAACCAGCGGGAGCGACCACGAACGATTTTGAGGAAAAGACTCCAGTTCTCACTTCCAGACCATCACTTCTGAGAATATAAGTACTGGAAACTCGCAACGACAACAGATGGATCAAACTGAGAACCCATATCAGGAAAATCACCAAACCAGTCCATAACGCCAAAGGCATGATGAACAAACTCTTGGCAGCTACGTCAAATTGAAGTTCTAACCAAGAAACAATGACAGCAAAGGCGACGACAAGTATACTCCTCGCCATCAAACCAGGAAGTATCCACGGTTTGCCTCTCCAAAGCACAGAACTGGAATTTCTAGACATTTCTTTTGACATGTAGCAAAACCCAGATCATCCTTATACTGAATAGGCTATTTAAATAATTAAGAATCTTCATGTTCTGAAAGAGAACACTTTTCAATCGCGCGCACCGGCCATTCTCGAATTCGAGGCTTTCGAAAGTGGGCGCACGCTAATGAGTGGATGGAAGGAACAATGATAGAACCGTCAATGGAGGAAGGCGAGCTTTGCCTTCTTGCTGCCTACAATATTGTTCCATAATTTTCATAATCATCTGTACTCTAACTATTCATCATGGTACTCTGACAGTAGTTATGGCATATGAAATGTTGGCGCGTGATGGCTCTTTAGCTGCCGCGGGCGCATTACAGCAAACAGCGGAAATATTGGGAAAAGGTAACAATTTTGTGGTAGCAATAGGCGACAATTCAGTTTTTTTCTCTATTTCCAAAAAGACAATGGACGCAACATCAATTTTCCGTGTTCTGTGACCTTTTCAGACTTAGACCTGTTCTCAAGGAAATGAGCTTCTTTTCTCAATTTGGCATGGACTATTTCCTGAAACTGCGTAACCATTGCGTAACGAAGTTTTGTGCACAAGGCTTTTAACATTCTATCGGAAAAAGCGCAAGCGCGCGCTGACATTTCAGATACTCTTTTATTGTGTGCACGTACAGAGTTACATAGTTATAGCAACAGACACTGGTATTTGCGGTTGGGTGGATTATGGTTGGCGATTTCTTTCTGGGGTTTACAGGTCATGCACATACAAGGAACGATTTGGAAGCCGATCCGGTCAAGGATGTGCAACTGAGAAAAGAAAATAGCATTGAGGAAGTTCAAAGATTGACCGAAGCGGTTCTGGATAAGCTTGGAAAGGACATTTCTGATGCTGGGCACCGCTTGGAAGATGTGAAGTTGCTGGTTCTCTACCTGAGTTATAGGGGCGAAACAGAAGAGAAGGACAGACTCATCAGTGAGAGCGTTCTGAGAGTCATAGAGAAAAGATTCAGAGGAAAGACTGTGGCCGAACAGCTTCGCCTGATTGGCCATACGACGGCTGGCGAGATAGAAAATGAGGACCTTGAGTTGAAAGATGTCTCCGGGATTGGCTACAACGGCCTATCTCTTCTGGCCCTAGTTACCAATCTCCCTGTTGGAATCGGGCGAACATGGGGGCTAGAAACGGAAAAGGAAGCTGTGGAAAATGGCAGTGAAATGGCTCATGACGCTTGGGTTGACTTCAGTCAAAGCACAGAGTCGAAAGAGCATCTTCAGAAAAGCAAGACTCTTCTTGTGCTAACAAAGGGACCAACTATCGGGAAAGCGAGTTATGAGTATTTCTTGACTACTGGGATTGCAGACTTTGTGAGAAGCGCCCGCGAAGCGCGAATAACAAATGTGTTGGGAGGATGTAGCGGTGATGGCATCATCGGTCAGCACATGCATCAGTTTTATGGCAGGATCGGCAGACAATCAGAACTGAAAGTTCTTGATAATGACGCTGTGTGCGCCTTGATCCCTAACATGGTTGAGCCCTCATTTGGCCTTGATGTGTCGCCGGTAAGAAGGATTGGAGGATCCTATGTCTTTCACTTTGACCCTGATGCAGAACCCAAGTTCAAGTATCTCAAGCGTATAGGAGATAAGGATCCTCGGGAAGTACACGCCAGGATAATATACGAAAACGAAGCCCAAATATCTCGTGAGAGAGGGATGCCCGCGTCCAGTGAGAAGGAGTTTTTTCAACAGATCTCTGAAATTGATGGAATACCGTTGAACCTGACCCTGGCCAAGTATGCTTTTGCTTTTCCTTTTGGAAACTATGCCCCGGCAAGCCTTATACGCGTGCATGGACAAACTGTGGAACTCCTTCAGCCTATTAGAAGCCATGACCCTTCTATACCTGGCTATGTCGTTGTGGTTGATCATGAGAAGGTCCAGAAGGGGGCAAGGAACGTTTTCAACATGCTTAGGGAGAATCGAGGTTTCAGTGAGAGAGACACTACACTCATAGTGACTTGTGTTTCTCGGAGACTGGCGGAGATGATTGCTGGATGCAACTCGAATACAGAGTGTCAGATTTTCAAGGAGGCGCTTTCTTCAACGCAAGTGATGGGGTTTATCGCCTATGGTGAGTTGTCTTTTACGCATCTCTTGCAAGAGCCTTTTGTTTACAACTTCAGTTGTTGGGGAATGACACTTCGCTCTCTGGTTGATGGAAGACAGGGCAAGCGTGGAAAGTCTGTGGGCACGGCGTTGGAAAGAAAGAGGCTCGTTCAGCAACAGAAGGATCTCGGTGTTGAAGAGGGCGTGAAACGTTGCCGCAGCGGATACGCTGATCTTGACAGGTTGTTGTGCGGTGGAATACCTGAGAACTGTGCGGTCACGTTGACTGCGCCTTCATGCGACGAAAGGGAGCTGCTGGTGAAATGTTTTCTTGAAGCTGGAGCGAGAAAAGGAGAACCCACGTTCTTTCTTACCATCGACCCGAGCAATGCAAAATCGTTGGTAGAGGAGTGTCAATCTAACTTCTACCTCTTCGTGTGTAATCCCCAGGCAGACGCAGTCGTCAAAAGCTCAGCCAACGTGTTCAAGTTGAAGGGAGTGGAAAACCTCACCGACATCGGCATCGCCTTGACATCAACCATCCGCAAACTAGACCCTTCACAGAAGAGCCCGAGAAGAATCTGCATAGACCTAATCTCAGATATTCTGCTACAACACCACGCAGTCCAAACTAGAAGATGGTTGACAGCACTCATTACAGAATTGAAGTCAACTGGATTCACCACTCTGGCGGTAGTGGATCCTCAGATGCACCCTTCAGAGGAGCTTCACGCAATTTTAGGGCTGTTCGAAGGTGAGATCAGCGTTTACGAGAAAGAAACTGGAAGAGGTTTGAGAAAATGCTTGAAGATCAAGAAAATGAGCAACCGCAAATACCTTGAAGAAGAGCTGCTTCTGAGCAAAGTTCGGAAGGTCTGAATCAGTCGAGCAATCTTCTTGATGATGGCTAGTGCGCGTTAACCAGAGTTATGTGTCAGACCATTTTGAGGAGGTGATTCGATGCCAAAATGTGGGATTTGCGGAGCAGAAGTTGGCGCGCGCGCGTTTTCGTACCTGACATGTTTCCCCATTTTATCGCCACATGAAGTCTGTGATCGTTCCTTCTGGAGATGTGCGCTCATAACATGGCCTGAGCGTCTCACATGCAAAAAACACTTCCCATACCATCGTCTTCCTGAATTGGTTAAAATGGTTTTATTCATAGCTTAGAATAGCTGTCTAGGAGGTTATTTCTTTCTTAGGAGCACCATGTTAAGGTTGTTTGGAGTTTTTGATTTCTCAAGCGGTTTGTCCAGATACCATGTGCTTTCAGTTCCTTCCCACCAGCCTAGAAAATCAAATCTTCCGTTAAGTCTTATGAGTGCCTTGAATTCTTGGGGAAAGACGAACTTCAAATCTTCCTTGTTCTCAAAGGTCATCTTTTGCCCATGGTCGTTAACTTCAAGTATTATTTCTTCTGTGTACATTTGGGTGAGTATGTCCTTCCAATGAGTTTTGAAGGTCGTTTTCACGGTGATTCCTCCTCTCTCCATGGTCCAGCTTTGTTCTGCAATCTTTGTCCAGTCGGCAATCTTATTCTGTATAAAGTATAGGCCTCCTTTCTTTAGGGAATGAGCTACGGAATCCAGATGACTCATTAGTTTCTCGTTCGACTCGACAACCAGAGAACCCATCATAATGAATGCAAAATCGGCTTTCGTGTTCAGTCTGAAGTTGGACATATCCGCCTGCACAGTCTCAACTTTGAGACCTTCTTCCCTCGCTTTTTCAGACAGGTGTCTCAACATCTCCGGCGCCGAGTCCAGCGCAACTGCTTTATACCCTCTCTTTGCAATCTCTCTCAACTGCAAGCTTGGTCCACACGCAATGTCAAGAAAACGTCTGAACTTTCTCTCACTGAATTTTTTGATTATCTTCTCGAACGTATCAATTTGCGTTTTTACATCGAAGAAGCTGAAGGCAATCTCATAATATAGAGGATGCTTGTAGATGTCCATACTTTCCACAACTGTTCCTCTCCTCAGATAAGCTTAACCAACAGATGCAGCTACGAGACTCAAACAGGCAAAAGAAGAACAGAATCATTATAGGCCAATTCAGGAACAACCATGCGCGCTAAATGAAGGCCTGCGGAAAGGCTTGTGATATTGCGTCATTGGACTGTGAATTCCTTGAGCTCTTTGAGTCTGTGTATCTCTATGAGATTGCTTGCGTGTTTCTGGGGGGTTCTGAAAGCGGCTGTGAATAGTATGGTGTCTTCGTCGTTGATTAGTCTTGCAGCATGAAGCATTTTTGCAACCTCCAAAATTCGGTCCTTCTCTTCTTGATAGTCCATGTTCACTGGAAAGACTCCGAATGTCAGTTCGAGTTGCCTCTTGACACGCAAGTCAGGCGTCACAGCGATTATTGGCTGTTTTATTTTGAATCTGGAGATCATTCTGGCGGTGTAGCCTGATCTAGTCAAGGTAACGATTTTATCCACAGGCATTTCTTCGCATATTCTCTGAATTGCCCGGCTAATGGTGTCCGAGATGTTGATGAAACCTTCGTCTTCGACGTGGTTCTCTATTGCCTTTTCAGTTTCAATTGCTATTCGAGACATCATCGAAACGGCTTCCACTGGGTACAGTCCGACCGCCGTCTCACCTGAAAGCATCGTCACTTCAGTTCCGTCCAGTATTGCATTGGCCACGTCACTGACTTCAGCTCTTGTCGGCATGGGGTTGTGCATCATCGATTCGAGCATTTCTGTCGCTGTCACAACGATCTTGCCTCTCTGGTTGCACTGCTTGATTATTGACTTTTGGACGAGCGGGACCCTTTCAGGTTCGATTTCGACGCCCAGGTCTCCTCTCGCTACCATGATTCCGTCTGCGGTTTCTAGGATTTCATTGAAGTTGTTCACACCTTCACGATTCTCGATCTTTGCTATTATCGCCCCCTTGCACCGGTGAGCCTGTCTCCTTAGGTTCTGTACGTCTTGAGCGTTTCTCGTGAAGGAAAGAGCTATGAACTCAACGTCCTTCTCTCTTGCCAAATCCACCACTTGGAGATCCACGTCAGAGAGTGTTGGAACTGCAAGCGTCTTGTTCGGAATGTTGACTCCCTTTCTATTTTCCAACTCGCCTGAGTTCAATGCCACTAGGCTTAAAGTGCCCCTCTTCTTTCCCGCAACTTTGAATCTCAACTTACCATTGTCGACTAGAACCAAATCGCCGACATCTACGCCATCATGAAAGTCCCGGCTAAAGCTCACGGTCTCGCCTTTGAAGCCAGCTCCCAGAACGTCTCCCTTTTTCACAATCCTCTTGCTTCTCACTGCCAGCCTTATTTCAGGCCCTTTGATGTCAAGAATCACCGGAATGTCAGCGATTTCGCGAATAGTGTCTATGATTTTCCTATATTGGTCAAGCTTCCCATAGGCAGTGTTTATTCTGGCACCATTCATTCCTGCACGGTACATTTTCTGAAGTGTCTGTCTGGCGAGGCACGCTGGGCCGACTGTACTTATGATTTTGGTTTTCTTGAGGCTCATCTAGAATACTCCCTTTCAAAGATACTGTCCTTGTTTGCTTTAACACTAACGTTCTGCCTCGAATGTCAAGTGCCGGAGGAGTTTCTTGCCTTGCAGAAGCTCCGAAAGTCATTTATGCAGTTAGCGAAAGATTGAGAAATTGATCTGGAATGAAGTTTCTGATCATTGGAAAAACAAGGCAAATACTAGTGGAGATGTGGGCCAAGCTTCTCCCAGCGCACTTTAAATATCTTGACGATTTGGAGAGGAAGAAAGTCATTGAAGTCTCATACCATTTGATAGGTCATCAAGGCGATGTTTTGATTGTCAACGCGAATTCTGATGAAGAGCTGGCGAGCATAATAGGTGAAAGACCCATTGTTCTTCTACACGGACAGGGAAGTCTACCCGCTGACCACACGAGAGGTTCACAAGCGAAGGCTGGAACAAATCCTCGGAAAGCCACGCACGCGCTAAGACACGTCTGACCAGCAATTTGGGACGCCACACCATGCCGTTCATGAAGAGATGCTAGCTATGCGTTCAGTAGAGAATCTTGGGATTCAAGCCATAACGCATTGTTGAGCAGGGGTTGCATGGTCACGCGGGTTGATCTCGAGTTGCGGGCCAGTGATGCGGAAGAAGCTGTTGACCGAGGAGACTTGATAATCGCCATCGACGCTTTGAGATCTGGGACGAGCATCGTGAACGCGTTGGCCAACGGCGCAACGGCCGTAATCCCAGTTGTGACTCTAAGGGAGGCATACGCGCTCCAAAGTAAACATCCGAAGTATCTGCTGGCAGGCGAACGAGGAGGGCAGAAACCCGAGAGGTTCGACCTAGGAAATTCGCCCTTAGAATTTGTGCCAGAGAAGGTCAAAGGAAAAAAGGTGGTCATGACGACTACAAGTGGGACGGCGGCTTTGGCGAGATCGCGGAGAGCAAGGTGGGTTTTAGTTGGGGCATTCTTGAACGCAACAGCCGTAGCCAAAAAAGCTGAAGAGATCGCTACGAAGGAGAGGGTAGGCATCTCGTTCGTCTTGGCTGGAGAGAAGGGAAAGTTTTCGCTGGAGGACTTGCTGTGTGCAGGAGCAATATCCGATGGTTTCAGATTGGGCGAGATCTCTTTTTCAGACAAGGTTCAGGCGGCGTTGTTGGCTTTCAGGCAGGCTGAGAGCAACCTGATTGGAAGCGTCATGAAAGCGGAGCACGCGAAGCATCTGGTCAAGCTTGGGTTCAAAGAGGACATAAGTTTTTGCTGCAAGCTTAATGTATTGGAAGCAGTTCCCATCTACAAAGGCGGCAGGGTATCACTATAGGACTGGCGTGCGCATAACGAGGCGAATGGAAGTTATCTATTCTCGGGACTTTTATGTTTGATAAGCCCCAACGAATGATAAAGCGCGCGCGCTCGAATACTTATAAGTCCATCATGAACGGCAAGTCAGTTTGGTCGGAGGGATAGAGCGTGGGCCACGGGGTTAGAAATCAATACACTTATTTTCAGTACGGCGGGACTCCGAGTCGCCAGTAGACCCTTCTCGGCCCTTTGTGTTCAACTAGACCGTAGGCTATGAGTGCGATGGTGAAACTTATTGCGAGAATTACCACGTCTGAATTGTCTGCATTTGAATTGTTCGAACCGTTACCCTTGTCAAGCTGTTTAAGACCTTGGCCCAGCGACTGCTCATAGGACTGATTTGGGTTTTTGTTTCCGCTCTCTATTTGGGCGATGGTTATTAGGGGGACGATGGTTATGAGGATACCTAGGATGACTGCTGAGAGAAGGTAGAGAAGGGTTTTCTTCATTTTTTCGTCCCCCATAAAGTATCTTATTGGGTCATGACATTTAGTTCTACGTTTTAGAACAGTATGTTGAATGTTCAAGTGGGTCTCGCCCTCCATAACCTAGAGGTCTCAACCCAAAAAATCAGGGTTGCAACAAGGCCGAATGTGACTGCGTAGAAGCTGGGTGCTGTTTGAGTGATGATGCTCACCGTCAAATACATTGTCAACATCGAAGTGAACAGTACCGAGTAGAAAAGATAGCGTGGAACCATGAACCGTCCCATCCTGGTGAAGAGTCGCAGAATGCCGACTTTGACCTCTTCTTGAAGCACATATTCGCCCGTTCCCTTTTTGTCCACTAATCCTAGATCCAGCAGCTTCTGAAGATGATGGACAGCTATGCTTGGGCTTGAGAATTTAAGGGCACGTTGAACCTCTCGAACCCCAACGCTGCGTGTGGAACTTTGCAGGAGGTACCAGTATACTAGAAGTGTTTTGCCTTTCATCTCGGACTCTAGAAAAGCCAAATCAAATTCATGGGGAGCCTCCGACACAAACATCGCCAATTATACTCTACGGATGAATCTCTTAAAAGATTAGCATCCTACTTTTTGACAGCTTTGAAACGACGATGTAAGGCTCCATGACAAAATGTGGCTGCACACGCCACTCATCCGCTAGGCAAGAAGCTAGGGGTCTATGAGACGTAGGAGAGATCTTCACGGTTTTCTCCGATTTGTTTCATGGCTTCGTATTGTGCTTCCAAGAGTATTGTTAGTGTGTCAATGTTCTTCTTTATGTCTTCGATATCCTTGGTCTTTTCAAGGAAACCGGATTTCGCGAGTTGTTCTTTGATGTTCTCGACTGATATTTGTAGAATCTTGACTTTGAAGGCAAACATCTGGAGGATGTATAAAAGACTCAGTTGGGAAGATAGTCCTTCTAGACGATCATATTCAATCATTCTCCCAAGCGTTGCTCTGACTCTTTGGGCTTCAGAAGACTCTTTGGATCTTAACAGTTTCTCGTACGCGTCAATTTGCACAGAAGCCGAATGCTTGTTCTCATCAAGAGCCTTCTGCGCTCGCTTTGTAGCCTTCTCAAGCAATTCTAGGATCTCGTCCAATCTTCCAAACTCCTAGCAAACTAGATTTGGGATTAATGGATTAAAGCCTTTACGTGACACGCGTCGCCATTAATCAACCAAATAACAGGATTAGTGGAAAACATGCCTCGCGCTGACGCATTTTTTTGTTCCCTTCCACACTGGCGTGCACCAAAACTAAAATATATGTTGGCTTCCTTTGAATCTGGAGTGTAGAAACAGTTGGATCCTGAGAAGAAATACTATTTTGGCACTTTTCTTTTTTTCGTGGCAGTAACCATAGCGCTGTATATGATGGCAACCGTTGTCCGCTACTTTAGACCTGCGTATGCCATGAATGAAACCGTTGCCATTATTGCCGTCAGCATGTTGTTTGGCGCGATATACGTGGAGGCCGTAAAAAGGATCAGACATGCTTTTGTAAGGGCCAAGAGTTAACACTCAATTAGTGCCTGCTCTGGGGAGGGTGGAAGCGTTTTCGAGGGTTGAAGTCAATACCTCTTACAGGCGGGAGGTTCTTTTTGTTACGACGCTTGGGGCTTTCATGTCGCCGCTAGATGCGAGCATTGTGAGCGTCGCTTTGCCCTCGATTGCCGGCACGTTCAACATGGGTTACGCGGAGATTATTTGGGTTCCGGTTGCCTACTTGCTTGCTCTAGCAACGTTGTTATTGGTTTTCGGGAGACTTTCAGATATTAAGGGGCGTAAGTGGTTTTTCACTTTGGGCTTTGTGGTCTTTACTGTCGCGTCTGCTTTGTGTGGTTTTTCTCAGAGTGGTGTTGAGCTTTTGTTCTTTCGTGGGGCTCAAGGGGTAGGGGCGGCAATGATTGGCGCTACGTCGGCAGCTATTGTTACCGAAGTGTTTCCGGCTGAGATGAGAGGGGGAGCGTTGGGTGTGAACGCGTTGGCTGTTTACACTGGGCTATCCGTGGGGCCGACTCTTGGAGGGGTTCTTGTTCAGGCTTTGGGTTGGAGGTCCATTTTTTACATTAACGTTCCCATAGGAATCGTAGTTGTTGGCATTGCCGCATTGAGGCTCAAAGAATCTGCCGCTCGCACTCCTCGTGTTGAACATTTTGATGTTTCAGGCGCCGTTTCATTCATGTGCGGACTTGCGCTCATTCTCCTAGGTCTAACACTAGTAGGTACCGTCCCATGGTCTGATCCACTCTTGCTTGGAACGTTGTTGAGCGGTGTCATAATTCTATCTGTCTTCCTCATCATCGAGTCTAGGCGCAGAGAAAGTGCGCTGCTGGAACTTGGCATGTTCAGAAGGAATAGACTCTTTGCGGCGGCAAACGTTTCTGCATTGCTTAACTATGCTGCGTATTTCGCAGTGCCCTACTTCTTGTCTTTCTACTTCCAGCGGCTTCTTAACTATACGCCTGCCACTGCAGGTCTGATTCTAATATCAATGCCAGTACCTATGGCCCTGCTTTCTCCACTCTGCGGCAGGCTCTCAGACCGATTTGGTTCACGCTTCTTTGCCTCGATTGGAATGGGTTTGATATGTGCAAGCCTCGTTTTGCTAAGCCAGTTGAGCTTGAATACGCCGCTCATTTACATTGTCATGGTCCTTTCGATGCTGGGGGTGGGCATGGGCCTCTTTTCTGCCCCCAATACAAGCGCGGTCATGGGGTCGGTGGACACGCAGCATCTGGGGGCAGCCTCAGGGACTCTCTCCACGATGAGGTTCATGGGGCAGTCGCTCAGCTTGGCACTTATGGGTGCGTTCGCCGCAACCTTGATCCCGCCTGACGTGCTTTCAGCTATTTTCGGCGGAATAGGAGGCGGAGGAGCGTTGTCTGCTGAAGCTTTTCTTAGAGGCGAGAGCAGGGCTTTCTTTGCAAGCGCGGTCCTAGCCTCGCTTGGCGTTATAACCTCTATGGTGAGAGGGACACGAAGAAAGGAGCAAAAAGCTTAGTGCGCACTCAAGAAGCTCTCGGGGTGTGTATTAGTCGTCGAGACTTTGGCATTTTGGACAGATGAAGCTGCTTGTGGAACCAGTCTTGACCTTCTCTATTACTGTCTGACAGACTGGGCAGGGTTGGCCGGGTTTGTAGGCTATTTTGAACTGATTCTTGCCGTAGTTTCCAGATTTGCCATAGAAATCTTTTTCGTAGGCTAAGCCTCCGAGCTTGATGCTTTCTCTTAGCGATGAGCGCAGATGTTCGTAGAGAGCTTGAATCTCCTTGTCAGTTAGTGTTTGAATTTTGCGTTTTGGGTGTATTCGTGCTTCAAAGAGAGCATCTTGGACGTACACGTTGCCAATGCCCGCTGTGTTTTTCTGATCTAAGAGGAAGCTTTTGATGTTTCCGTGATCTTTGCTGAGTAATTTCTTGAAATAGCCCATCGTGAATTTATTGTCTAGCGGTGATAAACCAAGCTTTCCAGCTAACTTGTGTTCTCCAAGTTTGTCTTGCTGGACGAGATGTAGGTAGCAGAACCACCAAGCGCGAATAGTGAAGCCTGTTTTATCCTGCAATGTCATTTTCACTTGATATTTCTCGGGGAGTCTGTCCTTCGGCTTGAAGTAGATTACGTCGGCGCCCATTCCAGGATTGAACAGAAGATATTTCGAGCCAAGCTTGATGAAGAGCCATTTTCCCCTGTTTTCAATAGATTCGATGGTTTTTCCAACGATGGCTCTTCGGAACTGCTCAAGGGGCATGTTCAAACATTTTGGGTTGGCCACTTCGACTTTGATAATCTTTTTTCCCGCAATCTCTTTCTCCATCTGTCTAGATAAAACAGTTAGTTCAGGAAGTTCCAAGAGTCATTCCTCGCACGTTCTTCGCGCTATAGTTATTCAGTTGTTCTTCTTTGTTTGGTTTGGGGATAAAACTTTACCTTTAGAACCTAGCATCGTTGTCTTGTCGGAAAGCTTCAACGATGACCCCCTACCGGTCTATGTTTTTACATCAGATGTAATCTGTAATTGTACGTCAGTTGTAAAAGTAAAACTTTACCCCAAAGCAAACCATGTTATTGAACTAAGCACCAGTTAGCTCGCCAACTATTTCAACAAGATATAAATAAGTTCAGAAGAGGCGAGACATTATGTTAAGTCTCTTTGTAGGATTTGTTATTGTCGTCGCTGTTGTGGGTTCAAGCGCGCGCTTATGTTGATTTTAGTGAAACTAATTCGAACTTGTATAAGGTCCCGTGCCCTCCGGATTGCTTCATTCGTTCTATCCCTTCACGAATGCCTCCAGTTGTCTTTGCCATCTTAGACCATTCTTCTTCTATTTCGGGGATCAATTTGGACGTGTAAACCTTAAATGTCGCACGATACCATCTGTTGATTTCTATTTCTTCCATTGAAATTCCTTCTGGAACATCCAGAATAAAGGGCATATTCATTTCTGAGTCAAACGCATTGATCTCTCGTTCCTCCTCATCCTTGTCCAGGACCCGAATTTTCTTTGTGACAGTAGTGTTAAGCTTCCATTCTGGTTTCTTGATCATAAGTGCGATCTCCGAATACAGAAAAGCATGTTCTTTCCTATTAATTCTTTCACCATAGTCATACTAGCATCAACCGATTTCCCAGGGTGGCGCGCTCTCTTTCTTTTGCTGTTCGTGGAGATAAGGTAGCATGTCTCCAGATGATGACTCAAGCGCGTAAGCGAGTACACCCATACTCTTATAAGTGAGTATGCACATTATATACTGTGAGGATAAGCAAAAAGGATGGATGTTTAATGATAACAGAAATGGGAACGATACTTGGTATATGGCGATTTGCTTATTGGAAGAAAATCTAACGCGTGCGAATCGTGCACATAAATTGAAACATAATCAAAAAGTTGGTAATTCAAATGGGGCGAATTTGCGTGGAGATTCCAGATGAGCTGGAAAAGAAGCTCAGGTTCAAGGCAATCGAGAGATTTGGCGGCAAGAAAGGCGACCTCTCAAAAGCTGTCGAAGAATCTGTAAGAACATGGGTTGCCTTAGACAAGTAGACGCACAAACAAACCGCATATCATGAAACGCCCCCTCAACAAAACTCCACGCCTCGAGTTGCATTCACTACCACCCAAAACAACTTTCTTGGGAGAAAGGATTCATCGGCGAAAGGCTCTTTTTCGGCTTTCTTTCGCCTCAACCACCGGCTAAATTAATGTTCTTTGCACTACTACGCAAGCGTTTTGGGTTTTAGCGCGCTAGCGTGTTCCTAAATTCCTCTTTTGAGTGAAGTAGGATTGAGTTGCGTATGTTTCTTCAGGGGTTATTCCATGAAGAAAGAAGTATGAGATACTGCGCAAACGAATTTAGGAACAGGCATGCGCGCTAAACTCTAGTCTAAGCTTTTTTGAGCGTAGTCTAAAACGTGTTTACGCTCGTTATGTGCCAAAGCGCGTGCCATTACAAAGTTGATCGCGCGCGTCAAATAGTCTTAAGTATTTCTATTTTGGACATAGACTTGTGATAAGCATGACAGAGGTTCAGCGAATACTAGTCACTTTTAATAAAGATCAAATAGAAATAATCAGGTCGCTCAAAGGTCTCGGAACAGAAGACGCCGAAATAGTCCGGTCGATAGTCATGGCCTATTTGAGCGAACACAACTATATCAAGCAAGCGTCGATCGATCGTGATCGAGTGATGGAGGAGTCAGATAGAAAATACAAACTTGCTCGCGCTCGCGGCAATTTCTGAAGCGGCCGCAAAGCTCAAAGCTAAAACACGTATGCGCCCACGAATCAACAGCCAAAAATGCGCACCCTAACTAGCCGATTTCTTTAAGACTGCGCTTTCTCAAGAACTATTGTTTTGCATTAGTGGACTAATGTAGAACTTGTTAAATCCTTGCTTGGAAGATAACCATTATACGGAAGGCGAAATCATGGGCGATCACCGATGCGAGAATTGCGGGAAGATGTTCTACACCCGGTATGTGCAATACATAGGCAAGTGCTTATGTCCAGAATGTAGGGGCAAATCGGGAACAGCTAAAAAAGAAAAGGAATACGGGGAAGCAAAAGAATACTGGGAAGCGAGGAAAAAGGAAGTGCGGGACTGTTGATTGCCTGTTTTTGGCACAGCGCGCGCTCTCAATAGACAGCGTCGTTAGTTGGATAAAACTTTACCTCCTTCCTTCCTTCCTCGCGCGTTGTTTGGTTTGTGTTTTCTCTAGTTTTGGTTTGTCTGCTACTGTGTGTCTAATGTCTTACAGCTATATTGTATGTATTACTACCAGAACAGAAAACATTAGCGAACAAACAACAAAAACACCCAAAAACACGCCATAATACTACCATGAAACACACAGAAAAACCGTACAGTACGCCATACATACACCTAAACCCCACAGCATACAGAAAAACCAGAAATAGAAACAGCTAAACAAAACCATACACATACCACAGAGAACACCGTACTACACACAAAAGGAAAACACACCAAACACCAAATACAGAAAACCAGTCAATACATCTAACCATACCAAAAACGAACACCAACTCACATACAACGCGCGCTAGAACAAAAGTATTATAAGGACACAAAGATGAAGAGCAGCAGAGGCTTTCAACTATGAGACCAATTTATATGGGTTTAATCTTTTTCCTTGTCGGTGTAATTGGTTATCTCGGTGTAAGCGTATATTACGATTTAATGTCTTTGCAGACAGCGCTAATTTACGTCTTCATTGCTATTGCAGTCGCTAGTCTTCCAGTGGCTATAATCTTGGAAATCATAAGATGGCGAAAAGGGAAAACGGAGCAAAAAAAGCAAACTAGCTAGTCGAAAACCCTAAATCGAGAATAAGAAAAGCACACGCTTTCTAGCGAATCCTGACACATTTCATCAGGCTCTTCTTCTTGCTCCACAGTTCGGACAGAAGATGGAAGTTTGGGGCATGAGTCCGCCGCAGTACGCGCATGGTATGAGAACAACTTCTCGAACAGTCTCTTTTGCAACTATCTGTGGAGGCGGAGAGGGGGTCGCCTGTTTTGCGACCAGAATTTCTCGATTTTCCGTTTCTATGCTTGGTCGTCCTCTAACTCTCACGGTTGCCTGCATCCACCATTTCACGTTGTTGTCAACGCTGTAGTATGTTTCTCGGGCAACTGTTGGTATTCTCAGAGTGAATGGATACTTGGCACTGAAACCTTGAGGTATTCGCGCAGCATTGCAGACAACAAACTGGTCTGAATACAGTTTCGCTTGATCCCAGTATTGCTCTTGTCTATGCTTCTGGGTGTCGCCGACCTGAGTGGAAACTGTTCGCGTTTTCTTTAGATTCTCCCAGCACGACAAATTCACTGCTATTCGCTCTACCTCGAATTCTTCTTCAGAATCGATTTGAAAGTCTCCCTTTACTTCTTCCCCAAGTGCATACTCATTCTTCTGGGTTGTGAGTGCAATTCTTGCTCGTGGAGAATTGAGTTTGTTCGACAACCATTTGAAAAAGCTCATTTTCAGTCAATTTCCGCGTAATCTGCAATTGCTATTGAACTGCTGGCAGAATTTAATCTTTATGCGCGCGCTAGTTTAAACGTGCTCAATAATCTTTGAACGTTTCATAAACTTCAAGATAATCCTTAACCAGCTTGTCAGATTTCCCCATTTGACGCACAATCTTAGGCTTATCCTTCCCATTCTTCTTGCTAATCCGAAGAGTCAAATGTCCAGACATCATTTGAAACACAGCATACCTAACAGTTTCATACCGACTGAACAGTATCTTCGTGATCTTTCTCCAAGAAAGATAACGGTTAAAGACAACATGATAGCTCTTAGGACTTGACCTGATCAGAAGATAGCCTTGAAGTCTATACGACTTGCACAAGTCCTCAGTAATCTTTAGAGCCTTGCGGTATTTCATGTTGTCCAAATCCAGAACGACTCCTCTATCCGTGTGGAAGCCTATGCAGTAACCTGAAGTGACCCATTCATGCGTCATCTAGCTTTCAGCCTCAAAGTCAACCCATTCCCATTCATTGACAACCTGCCTAACTTCGGCCAGAGCTTCACTGCCTCTATCATACTCGATGATTAGAGGTTTAGTTTCTGTGAACAACGTGTCGGACAAAGGCTCTTTCGGACTCCACTTCCCAGAAGCCAAAAACCTTCCTTTAATGTCACGTCGAACCCAGAAATACTTTCCCTTGCCTTTAACAGTCCAATGTTCACGGTGACCTTTCCTTCTCGTGCCATAAACCTTAAGCTGTTTCTTCCTTCCTTGCCTCATTAATGACATTTTCAAAACACCTCTTCTATCTATCAAACACTTCTCGCTTAGCCCTAGTTTTCATCACGTCTCACACCTCATTGAAATCGTAGTTTATCCAATGACAGAGCCTAGAGATAGTGTCGATGTGGTCTTGCGTCAATTCTGGGCTTTCGGTCAATACAGCTAATGATTCCGCAAGCGCGTTAAGCTGAATCTGATGTCTATATGGAAGACAACCTGAGTTTTTTCCAAGCATTTCCTCGTAGACGTGCAATTGACTCAAAAGACGCGGAGGCATGGTGACAGGTTTAGGCGCGCGCTTGACGACAGAAAGTTTGATGGATTCTAGACAATCTTCTCTCTTCTCATCGATGTCCTTCATTATTCTTGTTTTGGTGTCTACGGAATGACTGAATGAGAAAGGCAAGAGCCTAGACAGGAAACCCGTTCCCTTCCAAATCTCGCGGAATTGCTGATAACTCGCGTTTGTGGTTGCAGTTATCAGCCCCGCCTTGACATGTGTAGGCGACTTGAATTCAAGATGGTAGTCGGAAAGGTCGATCACTCCCTCTTCGGTCATGCTTCTCAAGATCGCAATAAGAACCGTTCTGGTGTTCATTGCATGACTCATGCAGTTGGTGAAATCGGGAACGACTAGGAATCTTTTTTCGCCATTTTTCACCTTGTGCAGAAACTCGACTAGGTATTTTGGTGTTATGTCGTTCACATAACTCACGAAGTCCAGCTTGGCTAAAGGCGACAGTAGACGCGTTTTCCCTATTCCCGCATTGCCCAGAAGTAGAAGTGAGATCGGTTTGTACGGCTTGAGATAAGCGGTCTGTAACACTAGCTTGATCAAGCTCAAGATAGGTTCGTCAGATAGAGACACCTCCTTCAAAAGTGAACCTGAGTCCCAGAGTGTGTTTTGGGGGGTGGTGTCTCTATCTGGAACACAATTATTAGGCACATATGCACTCTGTTTGTCCATTTTCCATTACCTCAAAAAAGGTTACATGATTCCCTTGTTTGATTGGTTTTCCAGTTTTCTCCGATCTTTGTACTGTTTGTTGAGCTTGCGCAGTTGCTTCTTAGGAAATTTCAGTTGTCCTTTACCCATCTTTCCACTTCTCCTAGGAAATCGGCAAAACCGTATCCGTGAGAAACACGTTGGACATGGCAAACTTGGAAATCCCTGATTTTCTTCAGCAAATGTTTAGTGGATAATTCATTTTCGAGCCAGAGGTCTATCCACATTGCACGTTCACCGTGAGGAATCGCCTCAACGGTCTCGAAATCATCATCGTCAAGGTTTAGGGTTAAAGACAGAATCTCATGGTGTTCCATGTACTCCGCTAATGTTGGTTTCAACTGCTCAAAAGTTCGCGTCAGCATTTCCATGTTTCCTGTGTGTTGCTGGAAGGCCTTTCTTGACAATTGCACAGTTCTTAATGGTTCTTCGCTAGGTGAAGGTAAAGTTTTTAATTGTGTCTCTGCATATCTGTTCATACCCATCATCCTCTTTTTCTGTTAGCGTGCGGGGTTTTTGACCCTGAGGCTAGAGTCATATTCGAGGGTAGGTGTATCCCTCTGGTTCTTCTTGATCGGTACTTGGCAACTATTCATGTCCAAACACTACCTAGCGCGCTTTTTTCTGTACTGACTAAAAAAGATGGAATTTAGTCGGTCTATTCACTTCATACTTCTTTTACTCCTTGGACTCTTCGGATTCTTCGGAGTCGTCTTCTTCGTCTGTTGTTTTTCCAGAAAGCCATTCTCTCTGTTTTTCAGTAGGCTTCAATGACTCAAACTTTGCTCCAAACTCTTCGGGACTTGGCTTACTCCAATAGTCTTCATATCCAATCTGAAGGTTCTCTTTCACGCGTTTCCATTGCTGAGGGGTCAGGTCTTTGAGCTTGAAGCCTTTAGTCTCCATTGCCGTCACGAAACCGCTTTCTCCGTCAATCTCGAAACCGCCGTCTTCTTTAGAACACTCATTCAAGACTCTGTCAAGCTGTCTGTCCGAAATCTTTGGGTTCTGTTCTTCGGGTTCTTCAAGCTTTTTGAGGTGTTCTTTGATGGCTTCACGCACTAGAGCCACTCTTGATGTCTCACGGTTTAGAGCGATTTGACCGAGGTTCTTGTATGTTTTTTTTGGCATTCTGAAGATTATAGGGACTGTGGTAGTGTCTTCCTCTTCTAAGTCTGCGATGTTGCTTTGCTCTTCAAATTCTGGCAGTACAATAGGCTTTTTGGCTTGCATAGACTTGTTGACCTCAATTCCTTCTTCGTCTTTTCGACTCATTTTAATCATCGAATAAAGATAGATATAATGGAAACTTATAAATACTTTATAACTCTAAAGTTACTTTAGAGTGTGAAACAAATGCCAAAGTCTGGACTGACACCAGAATGGGAAAAAGACGAAAATAAGAAGAAAATCTATCTTGCACTACTGAAGAAACGGTTAACGTTCTCAGAACTGATAATAGAAACAAATCTTTCAACAGCAACCTTATCGTCACATCTTAAGAACTTACAAACAAAAAAAATCATAGGAAAAACAATATGGAAGGGAAAGCGAGTCTATGAAATAATCCCAGATGAAGAAAAAATTGCTAGTGAGTTTAAGACATTCTCTCTTGAAATATTGCTTGAGATTTTTGAAGAGATGGAGCCAATCGTGGCAAAAACGTGGAAAGCATTTACAGAATGCCTAATAAAAGAAGCGACTTACTTTAAGAAAAGAGAAATGTTAGGCGAACCCCGTTTATCTGCGAAAGAATTGTTCATCAAAACATACGAAATAATAGATTCCACAACTCCCTCAGAGATAAAAGAATTTCTTGGAGTAGAGGAAGTTTTAGAAAAATTGAGAAAGACACCAGAAGACGCTCCAGAATTTCAAGAATTTGAACGGATTCGCAAGTCAGTGGAACAGAGAATTAGATTGAAAAAGGTGAAATCCAATGAGAGAAGCTAAAGTTCAGAAAATTGTCTTAGACGGTCATGGCTCTTATTTGGGCATGGAGAAAGGTTGCTTCGTTGTAAGGGACAAAGAACAGAAAGTTCAGCGTTATCCTTTATTCGAGAACGAGATAGGCGAAGTAGTTCTCAAAAGCGGTAACCTTGTTTCTACAGGAGCTTTGGCTTCTTTGGGTTTCTGGGATATTGACGTTTTGATAGTTACTCAGAAGGGTCAGCCAGTCGCCATGCTTAAGGGCTTAGATGATGACAGCCACGTTAAGACTCGAATCAGTCAATATGAAGCCTCTAAGAATGGTAAAGGAATCTCTATCGCTAAGAAGATAGTCGCCTCTAGAATTGAAACCGAGAACTTTGTCTTAAGAAAATATGGTTTGCGACAGCATGATCTACTTACAGTTAAGAGAGCAATTGAGGGAGTCAATTCTGGAACTATTACGACTAAGCTTATGGCAATTGAGGGTCATTGTTCAAAACACTACTTCAAACAGGTCTTTCAACTGTTCCCTAGTTTCATGCGAGTTGAGAATCGTAAGACGTTCAAGGCTTATGATGGCTTGAACAATCTTTTCAACCTTGCCTATACCGTTCTGAAATGGAAAGTTTACAGAGCCATAGTGAGGGCGAAGCTTGAGCCTTATCTGGGCTTCTTGCATTCTGAAGCATGGGGTAAACCGTCTCTAGTTTGCGATTTCATGGAATTGTATAGATATCTTGTTGAAGACTTTCTGATTCAGAACTCCGCAAACTTGAGGAAGAAAGACTTTATGATGAAGCATGAGGGTTTCAGTAAGAACAAGGTTGGACAGAGAGAGTACTTGAACAACTCTGAGACGACTGATCTAACAAGCAAACTCTATTCCTATTTTGAATCGATGGTTGAGATTCCGAGAATGAAGCATGGTAAACGCCAAACAATTGAGACTCTAATCAACGAAGAGGCTTTTCTCTTAGCTCAATACCTGAGAGATGAACATGAAGATTGGAGTCCTAGAATAGCCATCTAGGACAACCCAGCGCGCACTCATATTCCTCTTTCAACTTGGCTAGGGCTTTAACTGTGTAGCATATAGAACATATCCTAGAAATAGCTACGACCTGAGTCTTTTCAGTTGTATGTTACGAAAAACACGAGCTTGTGCTTTCACGTCTTTGTCAAATACACCTGAGGTGAACAGATAGCCCTTAACTAAGTCCTTGTCTAATCCTTTCTTTTGAATGTAAAGGTTCATGTTTCCTATGAATTTCTTGAAGTCTTCTGGAGTTACCTTACTTTTATTTTTGCACTCTGCAATAACATATTTGTCATCTGATAGCCATCCGCCTTTCTTAAAGCCCACAACATCTATTTCCATGCCAGCCATTCGGATGTTTTTTGTGCATTGAAACCCCTGTCCTGTGAAAACATGAGCGACTCTATCTTCAAGGGTCTTGCCTTTCAAAGCACTTGCGTAACCCATTGCTTCCTTTGTCTTAGTCTTCGGTTTTTGAGATACAAGTTGAGTTACATCACTCGGTGAAAGAATTGTGGAAAGAGTATCAGTAATTTTTCCCTTTGACCAATTTTCTGGAATTCGCACTTTCTTACTACTTGCCAACCTAAGAAGTTCTGTTCTTGACAGTTGCCGAAGATAAACCATTACCGTAGAAGTTTTCCTAGGCATGTGACTACCAGAATAAAGAATAAAATGGTTAACACCATAAATAACTTGTGCCTTAAGTTTCCCTCAGCACTTCCTCACCCTTCCAGATTAACCATTTTTCAAAAAACAGAAAAAAGAAGCGCGCGCGGATACCGCAAAGAAAACAAGAACAGAGTTTAGTGTCGTCGTCGTTCTGGGGAGAAGGAAGGAAGGAAGGAATAAAACTTTACCCCAAACCAAACCAAAGACGAATTCTTGGTTTAAGATTGTTGTCAACATTTAATGAGTATTTTCGTAGATTGAATCAGGCATTGCTCTTGACCATGCATTTGGATTTTGGTATTTGAATGTTGGTGCTTTGTCTTCTGTCTGTTCTTCTTTTCCGACAAGAATTTTCTTCATTTTGGACAGGAGTTTTCTGTGAGTCTCTTCGTCTTTGATTATGATTGCAAGTATATCCTTCAGGTCTTTTATATCTACGTTGTAGATTTCACGTATTTCTCTTGTCATGTATTGAAGCGTCTTCAGCTGAACCAAGATATGGTATTCTTCGGCAACAGTGCTCTCTAGGAGCGTCAGCTTCTTCACCAATGACGCCAAGCTCTCTTTGGGTATCCTCTGTTCTTTAGCAATCTCTTCTGCGAGATTCTCAATTACCGTCCATGTTTTGCCAAAAAGAGCTTCTTCTCGTAGTCTTTGGGTTGCTTTTTTGGTTTAGCAATGCTTTCGGTTATTCCCTTGAGGACTACTGAATGTTTGCGACTATCGTATGCTATATGAAGCAGTAAAGAATTGACTAATGGAAGATTCACTTTGTCGGCGAGATTCTTATAAAGCGAATATGCTCTTTCTTCTAAAATGCTAGCACAGCGGAGAAAGTCTGCAATGCTTTCCTGCTTCATCTTTGCCATTTCTAGGCTTCCATCCAGCCAATAAAATCACAAAGTGATAAATGATTTATGAACTCGAAATTCAGGGAAGTTTTGTCTTGTTGGTCGGATAAAACTTTACCCTTTCTCTCTCATTCTTACTCTTACTTACTTATACTTACTTGCTCTCTCCTCACACACAACACACACATAACAAACACACATAACTAACACACACAACACACGACACTGCTCAGTTTATGATTTTGCGGAAGAGTTATAGCTGAACCGAGAGCACATATGTGTTTTGGCTTCATAGGAGGTGAGAGGTTGAAATTTGGTGACGTAATTCTGGCTGTGGCTTCTATAGATGTGATTGATGCTATGATTTG
>Ga0315275_10000039_pt1 | contig 98393 bp, 83 predicted proteins | sample YL17G03_0_MG_FD_205557 | JGI IMG/M metagenome (GOLD analysis project Ga0315275, IMG submission 205557) | Sediment microbial communities from Yellowstone Lake, YNP, Wyoming, USA - YL17G03_0 | ecosystem: Environmental > Aquatic > Freshwater > Lake > Sediment | place: USA: Wyoming | collected... | reverse complement strand
ATTTTCTTCCGGGCGGCGTAAACCGCGGCCGTGATCCCAGATGGGCCTGCGCCTATGATAATAAGATCATACATTAAAACTCCTCAGGCAATTAAGCCCACAAAAACCAAAACAGCCTTAGGCCAGGCCTAGGGCAGATTTTATTTTTTCTTTATCAAACCCGATAATTAACTGGCCGTCTATATCTATGACCGGTACTCCCATTTGCCCGGATTTTTTGATCACTTCATTAGCTTTTTCTCGGTCAACGGACACATCGTAATTTACAAAATCCACTTTATTCTCGGCTAGAAATTGTTTAAGCCGGATGCAGTGCGGGCAGGTCGGCGTGGAGTATACCAAAATTTTACTTGCCATAAGCGCCTCCTATTTTTTCTGCTTGATGTGCTGGGGGGTCAAATCGATTATTTCTTTGACATCCATAACTATAAGATATTCCGGCCGGGGAAGAAGAGATTCCGGGTGGGAGCCCTGCCCTTTTTCCTTCTTTAAATTACTGATGATCCTATTGGTTATTCTAGCGGTGATTTTACGCTGCCAAACACTCATGATCCGGGGAGTAAATTTCTTTATTTTGACTGACTTGCCAGTTCCCTTAAGGCAATACCCCGTAAAGTTCTCCTCATCTACCTGGGCAATACACATTCTGGGGTTATTCTTAAGGTTATTAAAAGTGGACTTAAGATAAAGATCCAAAAGGTAGATCCGGCCGTCTCGGCTGATGCGGATAATGTCCTTGCAGGAATCATGCGGGCTGCCGTCAGGGTCTAAAGTTGTGACGATCACAAAAGTCTGCTCCTTGAAAAAATCATATACTTCATTGCTAAGTTTGATCATCGCTTATTTTATCTCCAGCTTCTGAGAATTCTGCCACAAGCCGTGGATATTGCAGAATGACGAAGCCATTAAAGTCCCGGCTTTATCGGTCTTGAAAGACACTGTTGCTTCCGGCTGGGTATAGATCGTTCCCAGGTTCGGCCCCTGGCTGGATTCCCCGTGAGAGCTGAATTCAAAACGGGCGACCTGACAAGGAAATTTTTCTCCGTCAGCCAGAAAATAAAGCTCGATCCAGCGAATATGATGCTCAGCGGTGTTGGGATGGGCGATCTCTTTGCCCACCGTAAGTTTTACCTGAAAAAACTTGCCTTTTTCAACTGAAACCGGAGATTCAATCGCCGGAACATGTTTTTCCTTTTTCCAATCCGCACTCTGGAATAAATCTTTTAATTCCGCCATAAACTACCTCCTGTTTAAAGGGACACTTCTAAGCTGAGTTGAGAACCGTCCTTACTTTACTTGCGAAATCTGCGGCAAACCTTAAGCAGTCTGCGGCTTCTTTTTCATCCGGGACGAATTTCGCCGAGCAGGAACCAACCGCGACTTCGATCCCGGCAGTCTTAAGTAAGCTTTCGATCTCTCTAACCGCGCCACCAGCCCAGCCGTAAGAACCAAAAACCCCGGCTACCCGCCCTTTAGCCTTAAAATTTTTCAACAAAGCCAGAAAACCGGCGATATTCGGCAGCATATCATTATCGTGGGTTGAGGAACCGAATAAAAACCCTTTGGCATCAAGCATGTCCCTGAAGATCTCTGTGCGGTCAGCGTTATTAACATCATAAAGCTTCACCTCCAGCCCCTTTTTAATCAGGCTATCAGTGACCAGCCTGGCCATTTTCTGGGTGGAATTCCACATGGTTTCATAGACTATCACTACTTTGGCTTGAGTTTCCTGCTTGGCCCATCCGGCGTAAGTATTGACGATCTGCAGCGGATCCTTTCGCCAGATGATCCCATGGCTGGGCGCGATCATCGAAATCGGTAAATTAAGCTTAACCACTTCTTCGATTTTTCTTAAAATAAGCGGGCTCAACGGCCAGAGAATATTAGCATAATATTTCTTGGCTTCATCCATCAGCTCCGCGCTGTCCACTTGGTCATTAAAACGCTGGCTGGAAGCATAATGCTGACCAAAGGCGTCATTAGGAAGCAGCAACTCCTCTTCCCGGCAATAAGTGAACATGCTGTCCGGCCAATGGACCATCGGAGCTTCGATAAAAGTCAAAGTTTTTTTGCCGAGCTTAAGCGTATCCCCGGTTTTAACCACTTTAAAATCCCAGTCGCAGTAATAATTTTTGTATAAACCTTCCTTACATTTTTCTGTACCCACGACTTTTGCCTTAGGGCAAAATTTCATCAGCTCAGGCAGAGCTCCGGAATGATCGGTTTCAACATGATTAGCGATCACATAGTCGATTTTAGCCGGATCAACGATTTCGCGGATCTTGGCGGTCATTTCCGCGCTAAACGCTCCCAGCACCGTATCTACCAGAGCGATTTTTTCATCCACGATCAGATAAGCGTTATAGGTGGTGCCGCGGGCGGTATTGTAAGTGTGCCCGTGAAAAGAGCGCACAGTCCAGTCAATCACCCCTACCCAGTAGATCCCTTTTTTGATCTCAACTGCGCCAGACATCAGGCCACCTCGAATTTGCTTTTATCCACTCCGCAGACCGGGCAGACCCAGTTGTCCGGGATCTTTTCGAAAGGCGTGCCCGGCGCGATTCCTCCGTCCGGATCGCCGATCGCCGGATCATAAATATAGCCGCAAACAGTACAACGATATTTTTTCATAGTATTCTCCTTAAGGGTTGAGATTTCCTCTTTGATAAAAGTAGGTGCGCTTTGCGGAGTAGTCCCGCGTTTGTTCTGATGATAATAATCATAGGTCATAGGTTGGCCGGCCATCAAAAATTCCGCGGCCTTGATTTCTCCCAGGAAGAGCGTATGGGTGTTGCAGTCAAATTGTTTAGTAACTTGGGCCTCAAGATAACCCAGGGCATTTTCCAGGACCACGGGGCAACCGGATTCCAGGATCTTATATTTAACATTCTTAAACTTATCTGCGCTTCTTCCGGATTTAAAACCGAACTGACCAATAAAAGCAAGCGAGGTTTCCTGGGCCAGAATAGACACACTAAAAAAACCGCTGGCGACGATAAACTCGTGAGTCAGATTTTGTTTATTGATGCTGATGGCTATAGTGGCCGGCTGGCTGGTGATCTGAAAAACAGTATTAGCGATCTGCCCGTTTAATTCCTTGCCCCTGAACGAAGAAACCACATACATCCCGTAACCAATATTATGCAAAACATTCAGATCCATAAAAACACCTTCGTCTAACCTTGTACAACCGCGTAGGTTGTACTGGTTTATAGGCCGGCTTCTTTGATTACTTGCTTGACCGCCTGAGCGGAATTCTTAAAGGCTGTTTGTTCGTCCGGGTCTAAGTCGAGTTGCAGAATCCCCTTGACCCCGCTTTTATTGACTATCGCCGGCAAACTCAAGAACACATCGTTAATGCCTAAATACCCTTCCACCAGCGAAGAAACCGGCAGGATCGCGTTCTCGTCATGCAGGATGGCTTCGGTAATGCGCACGAGCGCCAGTCCGATCCCGTAAGAAGTCTCCCCCTTTTTTTCAATGATCTTGTAGGCAGAACTTTTTACTTCATTATAAATGCCGGCAAAATGGTCCTGACGATTACAAAACTTGCTGCTGGAGCAGACCGAACAATATTCCTTGAATAAAACTCCGCCGATCATGGCTTTAGACCAAACCGCGAATTCGCTGTCTCCGTGCTCTCCGAGAATATAAGCGTGAATATTATGCGGATCGACTCCGCAGTGCTTGCTTAAAAGAAATCTAAACCTTGCGGTGTCCAGAACCGTTCCTGAGCTCATGATTTGGTTTTTCGGCTTGCCGGAAATTTTATAGGCAACATAAGCCAGCACATCCACCGGATTAGTCACTACCAGAAGAATTGCCTCCGGAGCGTATTTGATTATCTCGGGGATCATTTTGCGAAAAAGTTCAACATTGTCTTTAGCCAGCTCCAAACGGGTTTGCCCGGGCTTCTGTTTTTTACCGGCAGTAATGACCACCAGATCAGAACCAGCAATATCCGGATAATCTCCTGCCGCTACTTCCACCCTCGGGATATAAGGCGCGCCGTGAGACAAGTCCATCACTTCGCCTTCCAGCCGGTTCTTGTCCAGATCAACTATAACTATCTGGCGGGCAATACCCCGAATCATCAAAGCATAAGCATAACGCATACCCACATTGCCGCAGCCGATGATCGATACTTTTGGTTTTAGACTTTCCATGTCACGCCTTTCATCACCTACACAGTGATTAAACCTCGATCCCGAACACTTTCCTCACAACCAACCCAATAGCGAAATTAATCGAGGCCACTCCCAAGCTGATCCCGGCCATCTCCAGAAAACGCTTTTTGAAATCCAACTCCTTGGCCACTGAGATATAATAAGTAAAAACAAAAATAATGGAAATTGCCACTGCCAAAACCATGCCCAAGCAGACAAAAATATTCTTGAAAAATAAATAAGGCGTGATCAACAAAATCACCGTGACCACATAAGCGCTGCCGGTGACCAAAGAGGCCTTGACCGGATCTTTACCGGTATTCTCCTGTTTGGCGGAAAGGTATCCCGAAGCGGCCATGGACATCGAAGCGGCAATGCCGGTGATCAATCCCACTATCCCCACCAGCCTGGTATTCTGTAAAGCCAGGGTAAACCCGACCAAAGCCCCGGTCAACTCCACCAACGCATCATTTAAACCCAGGACCACGGAACTGGCGTATTTCAGCCGCTCTTCGTCGATCAGGTCGATCAACTCGTTCTCGTGGCGGCCTTCATCGCTGATGATCTTTTCCACTTCCGGAGCGACTGCTTTGATCTTCTCATAAGCATCCTGGGCCAGGTCCTCTCCCTTCTCCAAAAGTTTTAGTCCAAAGGTCAAACCAAAGGCCCTCGAGATAAAAACAAAAAAATCAATTTTAAGCTTATCTGGCTTGACTTCCTGGCCGCTTAAAGTTTTCCAGAAATTATAATGAGACAGTTCATCTCCGGCAATACCCTGGAGGATCACAGCCTTGTCTTTGTCCTTCAAAAATCCGGCCAGACGGGAATAAATAATATTCTCGCTGATCTCGTTCTTCTGGGCCTGTAAGATTTTTTCCTGCAGCCATTTTTCCAGCATATCGCCTTTACTTCCAGATGAACCAGATAAATAAATAAGCCGCAATCACCGCGACTATTGTAAAAGGCAGCCCTAATTTCACGAAATGGCCGAATTTCACCGGGTGGCCTTCTTTTTTGAGCAAACCGCAAGCCACGATATTCGCCGAAGCGCCGATAGGGGTGATATTCCCGCCTAAACTCGCTCCGATCAACAACCCAAAAAGGAACAACGATGGATTAACATGGAGTTTATCGGCCATGGTAATGGCTACTGGAAGCATTGCCGCCAGAAACGGGACATTATCAATGAAAGCGGAGAGAAATACCGCGATAAAAACGAGCAAAGTATAACCCAAAAACAGATTAGTCCCCATCAATCCACCAAGAAATACCGCGATCCGCTCGATCCAGCCGTTTTGAGTGATAGAACCGACGATAATGAATATCCCCATCAAAAAAAACGTGGTTTCCCAGTCCAGAGTCTGAATCCCCCGGCGCAAGGATTTTTGATTCTTCCATTTTTCCCAGATCACCGAGAGAACAGCAAAACCCATGCAGATCTGTCCGGCCAAAGAAGTAAATCCGACATCAAAGAACGAGCTTAAAGCCAGAGAAACGATCAAGGCCACTAAAATTATAGTCGGCACCCAGGAACGCACTTTCTCTTCGGCAATCAGCACAACTTTTTCCTTGTGTTGCTTGAAAACATAGTAAAGGACCACAAAAGAAGTTATGGCCCCTATTTGCACGGCGAAGAAAATGCTCGGCTTGCCCTTGTAAAAGAAAAAGTCCATAAAATTCATCTTGGCGAATCCGCCCAATAGCATGCTCGGCGGATCACCGATAAGAGTCGCAGTTCCCTGAAGGTTGGAAGAGATCGCAATAGCGATAAGCATATCGGTGGGATTGATCTTTAGTTTCCTGGCTAAAGACAATGCGATAGGCGCCATGATCAAAACCGTAGCCACATTCTCCACAAAAGCCGAAATAAAACCGGTTAGCAAACAGATCCAGAGGATCGCCCAGCAGGTATTCCGGCTGTGATTGACGATCTTCTCGGCAATAAAAGCCGGAACCCGGCTTTCCATAAAATTGTCGGCAATGATCAGCGTACCCACAAATATACCCATCACATTCCAGTTGATGGCCTTAAAAGCCTGTTCGAAAGAAAGAGCACCCAGAACGATCAATAACCCTGCCCCGGCTATAGCGATCCAAGTCCGGCGCTCAGGCAAAGCCACAAATAAAACATAAGACAGAACAAAGATAACAATGGCAACATAGCTGGGATCGAACATTAAACCTCCTTATTAAAACACTCCGGCAATTTGTTCATGACAAAAAGCGCATTTCCCTTCCTGAACCTTATTCTCTATGATACTAAAACCTTCCCTCTTTATCAATAGTTTCTTGCAGTTATGACAGCGAGTGTCATTACCCCAGCCCTGGACATTACCAACATAGACGTATTTCAGTCCAGCCTTATATCCGATCTCCTCAGCTATCTTAAGAGCAGCTTCCGGAGTGGCATCCAGATCCGTGAATTTATAATTGGGAAAAAAGCGCGAGATATGCCAGGGTATGAATTTATCCACGCTAGAGAGGAATTCGGCGATCCCTTTCAATTCTTCGGGAGAATCATTTGATCCGGGAACGACCAAAGTGGTGACCTCCACCCAGATCCCCAGCTCTTTCATCAGCCTAATTGAATCCAGGACCGGCTGTAAGCTTCCTGCGCAGATTTTGCGGTAAGATTCATCCTTAAAATATTTCAGGTCGACGTTAGCCGCGTCCAGATAAGGCTGGATCATTTGCAAAGCTTCTTTACTCATATAGCCATTAGTGACAAAGACATTTTTTAAACCCTTTTCCCGGGCGATCTTAGCGCAGTCATAGGCGTATTCAAAATAAATGGTCGGCTCAGTGTAAGTATAAGATATGCTCTGGCAATTTTTACGGATAGCACCTGAAACTACTGCGTCAGGACCAAGGTCCCGGCTGATGTAATCCGGGACTTCCAGGATATTCATCTGGGATATCTCCCAGTTCTGGCAAAAGCCGCAGCGAAAATTACATCCGGCGGTGGCAATGGAAAAACTTTGCGTACCCGGGGAAAAATGATAGAGCGGCTTTTTCTCGATGGGATCGACATTGGTAGCGATGGCGTTGCGGTAAACCAAAGAGAACAGCGTACCGGCCTCGTTCTTGCGCACCAGACAAATCCCGGCTTTGCCTTCCGCGATCTTGCACTGGTGGCCGCAAAGATAACAATGGACCATATTGTTATCAAGCTTCTCATAAAGCATAGCTTCTTTTTTCATTGTCTTCCCCTTATAAACTCATAAGCTAAATTCGTCTTCCTCTTTATCAATTCCCGCAGCCATGAGATACCCCCGTGCTCTTTCGGCCAGCTTATAGCGGGAAACTATATCCCAGAAAACCCTGGAGTGGTTCGGCTCGACTAAATGCGCCATTTCGTGGACGATCACGTAATCCCTGACCCAATCCGGCATCAAGCCAACCTTGTGTGAAACGCGGATCCGGCCGTCCCTGAAATTGCAACAGCCGTATTTGGAATTCTGGTCAATAACGTATTCTATAGAATTAACCTTGAGCTTATTTTCGAAATACTTCTCGTTCAATTTCCGGGCTATACCGATGAGATTTTGTTTACGGTCCAGTTCCTGTTTAAGTTTCTTTTTCTCGAATTTGACCTTGAAATCCGCGACAATCTTATCCAACCGCTCCTGAGAAAGCATTAAAGGCGCGCTGACTAAAAGGGTATTCTTAACCAGCCTGGCGCTGATAGTGCGTTTTCGTCTTCTGGAGCGTATAATCTTTACTTCCATTATTTATCCACCCCGTTAAGCCTTAAGCAGTCGGAATATACGGCCCGATTGATCTCCATCATGCTGGATAGGCCGGTTTTGGACTGTTCGCAAACCGCTTTAGCCTTTTGGGCGCATATTCTCCTTACCCGCGCCGGTCTGACTGCCAGCCAATAGAAAACTACGATCAAAAACAATATCCCTACCCACATTGCGATTATCATAAACCACTTTTGAATGTTCGTCATCATCTGTCTCCTTCAATTAACGCCAGATTTTGCGGGGCCTGTCTTGAATTGTCTTCGCGGCACCGCGACGTTTTCCCCACCGTGGAAAACCTCGCTTCGTGAATCTGCTCGCTCTCACCAACTCTGGATTAGCGGGTGAACCATGGCCGCTCGCATCTTCAAGATGCCGCTCAGCCAATTCAAGCCACCCGCAAAACAGGGCGCAATAAAGTTATAATCTATATTTCTCCGATTCCGCGTCAGGTACCGGAGCGACGTTTAAAACTTGCCAATCGGTACTCGGTAATTTGCGATACGAGATGTCGATCGATAGTTTGCCGGCGAGGTCACAATACCGGGCGATGATGCCGACTGAGAGTTTAAGCTGATCATCGCTAAAATTGCCGCGAGCAAGGGCACTGGGGCCGGCCAGGTCTTCCGGAGGAACGAACAGAATATCCCCGTCAACCGCCAGTTTTTCGATGTCCACGTTCTCAGCTTCATCGCGGCCTACGATAAGTTTGGCGTCATGAGCGAAACGGTAATGGCGTCCGACTTTTAAAAGAGCGACATTGGCCATATCGTATGACCCAAATTTCATCAAATCGCGTAATCTTTTAGTAAAAAGCGGGTCGGTCAGCAAACAACCACCGGAAGCATTGGGATAATCGATGACCCCCAGCATCACCGCCAACTCCATCTGTGGCCGGCGGGTACGGCCGGTAAAATCGAATAACTTATCCCGATCGACCCAGCCTTTTTGCTCGGGAATAGTCGGCTCGAGGTGTTTGGCGGATAATGGCCGCAGCAATAATCCCTCCACTCCGGCTTCCCTGGAGATCATGTCCAGGGCCGGATGATGCTGGGACATCGGCCGCTGTCCCAGCACTTCACCGCTAATAAGAAACGAAGCGCCCAAAACCTCCATCATCTCCTTGGCTTTTTTAAGCATTAATATTTTGCAGTCAATACAGGGGTTGATGTTTTTGCCGTAACCGTGTTTGGGGTGTCTGACGATCTCCAGGAATTCCTCGGAAAGCTCGACAATCTTTAACTCAATGCCCGCGTTTTGGGAAAGCTCTTTGGCAAGCTCAGTGGGAGTAGTAATATTTTTTTTCTTATGCAGGCAAAAGGGTATTTTAAAATAAACGCCGACAACATCCAGCCCCATATCTTTAATCGCCTTGGCTGCAAGAATGCTGTCTAAGCCGCCTGAAATTAATGCGAGTGCTTTTGTCATAACTTGGCCAGTTGACTTCTTAAACCTTCAAAAAAAGTTTGGTTACGGCCATAAAGCCGATACCGCATAAAAAAGCCAGGAAAGCCATAGTCGACCGCTTTAGATCGCTTTCTTTATGTAATTCGGGGATAAGGTCGGATGTGGCGATATAAATAAAACCGCCGGCAGTTAAAGGAAGGATTATACTGGAGAACCCGCTTGCTGCGCCGGCGATAAAATAACCGACCAACGCCCCCACCATTGCCGCGAGCGCGGAGATAAAATTGCACAATAAAGCCCTGGACTTACTGAAGCCCCCGTAAATAAGGACTCCAAAGTCCCCCAGCTCCTGGGGTATCTCGTGGAATATCACCGCCAGGGTAGTCACGATCCCGACCTGGACGGAAACCATAAAACTGGCGGCGATGATCATACCATCCAGGAAATTATGAAAGCCGTCTCCGATAAGGTTAAGGTAGGTAAAACTGTGGACTTTGCATTTGCCTTCTTCATGGCAGTGGCGCCAGAAGAAATACCTTTCCATGAAAAAGAAAAGCACTATCCCTGCGATAAGCCAGGAAAAAACAAACATACTGCTGTTTTTCTCAAGGGATTCGGGAAGGATATGCAGGAAGGCACTACCGATCAAAGCGCCCGCGGAAAAACCAATAAGATAGAATAAAATCCGGTAAAGCTGTTTTTCTTTTACCAGGAAAGTGAATATCCCGATAAGCGAAATTAGGCTCACTAAAAACGTGCTTACCAGAATCCAGGCTAAGATCATGGCCTTAAGCTTATCCCAAGTTAGGTTTTCTGCCCTTATTCGCTTTTTTGGAACGCCAGTTAAGCTTTCCTCTACGTTTTCTTTTTCCCATTTTCGTTTCCTTAGTGGTTAATGATTTTAGTATTTATAATAATTCCCAGGCACTTTCTGCGAAATGTAGCGGACCCCTTCAATAACGCAGATGCGGATCGCTTTTTCCATCGGGGTATTCGCGTAAACTCCCACCCCCCCCCCTAAAGCCCAACCTCCGAAGAATCCAGCCATAAAGCCGGCGGAAATGTCCGTTGCCTGGCCCTGCACCCGGGTAGCAGCCAAAACTTCAGAGGTGCTTGTATCTACGATGCGGATATCCAAGGCCATGTGCGCCTTATTCAAAGAGGCGCCTAAAAGCCCTCCCAAAATTCCGCTGCCTAATCCTCCTCCGCCGCCGATGCCTCCTGCTCCGCCGGAAGCCTGAGGCTCAAACTCGGTTACTGCCGCGGTAATAACAATGTCTGCGGTCTTGATTGCCCCGCGCTGGGCACCACTGCCTTGTGCCGCCGCTCCAGAAGCAGCTAACTCCTGCTCCTGCATGACCGCGCTTAAAACCTGGCGTTCCACGACCCGGAACCGGTTGCTGTTGACCAACGCCGTAATCAGCATTTCGCGTAATCCCGTGCCAATTTCATTGCTGGCCTGAGCGGCTTTGACCTCAAAATCCGCAACCGCAATCCTGGCCTTAGGCCCATTATAAGACGGCAGCGGAGTCACTCCGGCATTATTATCTACTTGCGCAGCAGGCTGGGTCAATTGCTCCAACGTCGCGCATCCCGAAAGCTGGATAAACGTTGCTGCTGTGATCAAAAGACAAAAAAGTCTTTTCAAGCTATTTGCCTCCCTGAATCGGAGCTAGAGAAGATTCTTGCTTATTTACAGCCTCGATCAGTTTAGGCGCCATATTGTTCGCGGCGCTCGCCAAAGCTTCCCTGCCTCCGGTAATCACATCCATGTGCACGGAACTCCCGGCAGCATCCAAGTAAGCGACCACTTTACTGTCTTTAACCCGGATCAATTTAGCGGAAAGGTTGGCAAAACAGGAGCGCATTGTCGACTGAGGAACCGTCCCGCCACTAGAAGCTACCGCTTTGCCTAAAACCAGGTAATCAGCCTGGGAAAGGTTACCCAGCTTCAAAGAGTCTTTTTCGGATAGATCCAGAGTACGAAAAGCCTTGTTTTTTTTGATCACATCTCCCAGGCGGTCAGGCTCAAGCACTTCATAGCCCGCTTCAATGATCTTCTGGGCAATGACCGCCTCCGTAGCCGATAAATCGACCTCGCTGGCCCACCAGCCGGTTTGCGGAGACTCAATATTCTGCTCTGCAATCAACAAGATCAATTTAGGCTTCTGGGCTTGCTCGGCCACGGCTAAATCAGAGACTAAACCCAAAGCCATGAATAAAGATAAGAAAATTTTCACTTTTTTCATACTACCTCCTCAAATTTTTCAAAACTTTTATTTTAGAAGAAAAATTTGATCCCGCGCGGAGATACCGCGAGGGGGCTTTCTTAGGGTTTATACTATATTAAATGACACGCACTGTCAAGCAAATCCTAAAACTTAATCAATTTTGGCAAATTTTTTATTTTTTTGATGATTTTCCAGGGCTTTTCCCTTTGAATTTCCCGGATCGAACTTGAACCGGTAGTAACGATCACGGTCTTTACCTTGGCCCGCCTTCCTGCCTGAGCGTCAATAACCATATCTCCCACATAAAGTGTATTAGCTGGCTTTAAAGAAAATTCAGCCATGATCTGACGCAGAATTTCGGGATGGGGTTTTCCCGCTTTAAGCTTGTCTGCGCAGAGCACATAGTCAAAATAGCGTTTTAATCCCAAATGGCGGATCAAGATCAGGGAAAACCGGGTAGGCCGGTTGCTGGCTACAGCCAGTTTATAACCCTGCGCCTTAAGTCCGGCCAACAGCCGGATCACTCCGGGAAAAACCTTACTGTATTTAACCAGGCTCTTCTTGTGATCTCGGCGGTAAGTTTTCAGGACCTTGGCCACATCTTTGGCTTGCACAAAAAACTTCAGCAGGTGCGTGTCTCCCCAGCCCACAGCCCGGCGAATTACAAATTGGCTTTGATGGGGATATCCAAAACGCTCCATCGCAAAATTAAAGCTTTTGGTTATGGCAGCGTAAGCGTCGATCAAGGTCCCGTCTAAATCAAAAATGATAAGTTTTAATTTTTTCATCTGCTCATTAAACAAAAAGGCAGGAATTTCTTCCTGCCTTAGGAAACTTCTGCAAAAGTTTTAAACCTAAGCTATTGCGCCTTGGGCGAGCCAGCGCTGGAATCCGCAGCAACCGGCACTGCAGGATTTTCCACAGCAGGCTTCATTTGCTGTTTAGGCTCCGCAGGAACTGCGCCCTCCATCTCAAAATCTCCCATACTTTCCGGTTTCTCGACACTAATGCTGGCCGCGACATTCCTGTTGTCTGCGCCGATCATATAATCAATGCTGATCATATCCTGAGGCTTAATTTCTTCAATTGATTTTACGTTTTCAAAAATGGTCTTAGCGTCAGTGTAAACCGTAGCCTGTTTCTCAATATCCGCATCATAATCGAGATAAGTCAAGGTTACAGCCTTGCCGGCGATATCCACAGAATTGACCTCTCCATAGAGCCATTCCGCAAGAACAGGTTTGGCGGGCGTGCCCACTTCAGGGCTAGAAGCTGGCTGCTGGTTAAGCTGCCCCTCCTGGGCAAAAGATAGAGGCGAAAAAGAAACAACCAGAAAACTTGCGAATAGCAAAATCGATCCTTTTCTTCTCATCGGATTCCTCCTTATAACCCAGCGCTAGTTAAAAAACTTCTTTGCACCTGGTTTTGATCTTTTGGTAAACTCCCGCGGCAATCGCAGCCTTTAATATATCTGGAAAAATAAAAGGAATTACCCCCATCGTCAAAGCCTGGTTAAAAGAAACTCTCAAAAGAGCTTTAAGCCAGAAAGATCCCACCCCGAGGATCAAGAGATCCCCGGCTAAAAATACCAGAAAAACTGAAAATTTACTCACAACTCGTTCCAGGGCTTTGCCGATAAATAAAGAGGCCACGATAAAACCCAAAAGGTATCCTGCGGTAGGGCCAGCCAGATATAACAAGCCGCTTCCCGCGCCGCTGAAGATGGGCAAACCCACAGCTCCCAGGAAAATATAGGCCGACTGAACTATCGCTCCCCGGTTTTTCCCCAAAGCAGCAGCGCCCAGCAAAACAAAAAAAGTTTGCAGAGTAAGCGGCACAGGAGAAAAAGGCAAGGGGATTCGCACAAAGCCACCCAGCGCAGTCAAAATAACAAAAACGCTTATTCCCAAAATCCGAGCAGCGGTTTTACTGTAATTTATTTCTTTATTTAAAGCTATTTCCATAAAATTTCCTCTTAATTGGCCGGTTAAAATAAAAGGGTTAACTGCCAATCCCGGCTCACCATGACAATTAACCCTTTTACGATTTAAAACGAGCTTACTCCTTGGCTATTGCCAAAGTGATTATGCCGGCTAAAATGAAGAATAATCCCACGGACCCCTTGATCAGCATCCAAAGATATGACCACCCTTTGTAAACTAACCAGGCGCCAAAAACCAGGAAAGCCAGCCCCAAAACTACTTTAAATAAAGTAGCCATCATTTTTTTTCCATTTTCATTCTTTGCTTCGGTTTTCGCTTCTTCTGCCATTTTCCCTCCTCCTTGTTAAAACCCCTAGACAAATATTTTAACTGCTGGCCTTCGGCCTGGCTTTCCACCTGCGGTGGATCCAACTCCATTGCGAAGGATATTTGCGGATATAAAACTCAATAATATCGGTTATCTTCTGAATATTTTGAGTGATCGACTCTTGTTCGTTCTTTCCTTTTTCCAGCTTTATTGCCGGCTCAAAAAATATATCGTGAGTGTCATCCTTTTGCCGGACAATAAAACACGGTATTATCGCCGCGCCTGTTCTCTGCGCCAAAACTACCGGCCCGGTGGCAGTGGCGGCCTTGGTCCCAAAAAAATTAACAAATATACCAGAAGTCCCAAAATTCTGGTCCAGCGGAATTAGCAGCGCCCGGTTATTGCGCAAACTGCGGATCGCGCCTTCCACGCAAGCCCGGCGTGGAATACTCAAAATGGTCTCAATATCCATCTTTGAGCGTTCCAACTCAAATATTTCTTCCACCCTTGTTTCCTTAAGCGGACGCATGATCGCCGCAGTCTTATAACCTTCCAGGCTAAGTTTAACCAGCATCAGGGGAAAATTGCCGAAATGCGCGCTGACCAGGATCACCCCCTTGCCTGCCTCCAACGCTTTATCCAAAACCTCCTGGTTCTTGATCCGGACAATGCTGCGGGCGAAATAAGGCCTGCGGATCAAAAAGAGCAGCTCACCCGCGGATTTGGCCATAGAAACAAAGCATTCCCAAACAATCCGCTTTCTTTCCGGTAAACGCTTCTCTTTTCCAAAAGCGCTCTCCAGCCCGGCAAAAGCGACTTTTCGGTGCTTAAATAAAACAAAACCTAAAAAATACCCCATAAAGCCGGAAACAACATAAAGGTAGCGCTGGCTGGCATACTTAATTATCAAAGAGCTAAATTCAACTATGAAACGGACAAAAATAAAAGTTAAAGATTTACGTATATTAGTTAGCAGCATTATTTTATACCAAAAGGATTATAGCAAAACTGGATAACATTAGCAAGCAAAATTAAAGCTTATAGCCAAATTTGCGTAAAAGATCCTTGCGCCAGGATATATCTTCATTATTCTCAAAGCCTTTAGGCTTAGCTCCATCGATCACGCCCATAATTCCCCTGCCGGTCTCGGTTTCCGCGACCACCACCTCCACGGGATTAGCTGTAGCGCAGTAAATATTACAAACCTCCGGAACAAGCTTAAGCGCGTTTAAAACGTTAATAGGATAGGAATCCCGCATCAGGATTATAAAAACATGGCCGCAGCCCAGATTAAGAGCATTTTCTCCGGCCAAGGCCTTCAACTCATGGTCAGTTCCTTCCATTCTTATCTTACATTCGCCGGAGGACTCCACAAACGCCAATCCAAATTTTATTCCGGGTACATTGTTGACCATTACCTCGTAAATATCCTCAACGCTCTTGATAAAATGACTCTGGCCTAAAATTAAATTTAGCGCTTCCGGTTTATTGATCTTAACTGATTTGAATTCCAACATATTCACCTCACTTTTATTGAAAGTGTTATTCTACCACAGGCGCATTCTTAAAGCAATTTACAAAAACATTGGAATTTTGTAAATAATACGTTATAATTACTTTATGACCGAACAGCAGGATATATTTGGGCATTATCGCAAAATCCGCATAATTCTTATCTGGATCCTGGTCCTAAACTGGGCCGTGGCTTTCGCTAAGATATTCTACGGATGGTTGAGCAAATGTGAAAGCATGAGCGCTGACGGGTTCCACTCCCTTTCCGATGGGATCTCAAATGTAATATGTTTAATCGGTATCCATTTTGCCTGCCGGCCGGTAGACAAAGACCACCCCTACGGACACAAAAAATACGAAACCCTGTTTTCCCTGGCTATCGCAGGACTGCTTTTTCTTGTCTGTTATAACCTGATCCGAGAAGGCATTGATCGGATCCAACACCCGCTCTCCCCCCAGATCGACCTGATCAGCTTTATAATCATGCTTACTACCCTGGCAGTCAATTTCTGGGTAATGAGCTATGAATACAAAAAAGGCAAGCTCTTAAAAAGCGATATCCTGGTCTCGGATTCCCAGCATACTAAAGCCGATATTTTTACCTCGATCTCAGTCATAATCGGGCTTGTGGTGATGAAACTCAACCCTGCGCTGGCGATCATCGACCCCATCATCACCCTGATGATCTCGCTTTTCATCGCCCACGCGGGCTGGGAGATCGCTAAGGAAAGCTCCAGCGTCCTCTGCGACACCGCGGTGATCATGGACGATAAAAAGATCGCTGATATTGTCCTGGCGATTAAAGGCGTAAAAAACTGCCACAAGATCCGCACCCGCGGACGCAGCGATGACATCCACATCGATCTGCACGTGCAGGTCAACCGGCATATGCATATCGATGAAGCGCACAAGATAAGTTACAACATAGAAAAGTCGCTCAAGAACGGCATCCCCGGAGTCACGGATGTCGTAGTCCATCTGGAACCCAAAGAATAAATCAGAGATCTTTTAAAATAAACCACAATCCCGCGGTGGAAATCAACCCCATCAATGCGCCGAAATAAAACGGCGCCGCAGGACCGATAAATTTCCATAATAAACCCGCCAATAAAGAAGCCGGCAAAAGGCCTATACCTACCAGGGTCGCGTGTAAGCCCATAGTAGTAGCTTTAAGATGTTGCGGGGCGATATCTGTTATGAGCGCCTTTTCTACCCCTTCGGTAAATCCCATATATAGGCCATAAACCCCGAACAAGACCCAAAATACACTTAAAGAGGTATTCATGGCAAATCCCAGATAAACTAAAGCATATATAAAGTATCCTAAAACTAAAATTTTTTTGCGGCCGATCCTGTCAGATAATCTGGAAGCGGGGTAAGTAAAGATCACCCTGGAAATATTATAAACCAGATACAACAGGATCACCGCCGTAAGGGGATTGCCGGCATTCTTAGCTTTAAGCAGAAGGAACTGATTAGAAGAATTGCCCAGGGTAAACAAAAAAGTGAATATCAGGAAAAACTTAAGTTTTTTGTCCAGCGTTTTCCATTGAAATTTTATCCTGGGAGCGCTTTTTTCCACGACTGCTTTTTTTTCCTTGACCAGGAACAAAAACAAAACTCCCAAAAACGCCGGCACTAATGACATCAAGAATATATTACGGATATTCCCTTTATAATATACGACAAAAAGATAAGCCAGGATAACGCCGCCTACGGCGCCAAGGGCATCAAGGCTGCGATGCAGGCCAAAAGCAGCGCCTCTTTGGCCGGAACCGGTAGCTTCGGCGATCAAAGCGTCCCGCGGCGCAGTTCTGACCCCTTTGCCGAACCGCTCAATTATCCTTCCGAATAAAACAAAGGTCCAGCTGTTGGCAAAGAACAAAAATAATTTCCCGGCCGCGGAATTGGCATAACCAAAGATGGCAAAAGGTTTTCTTCTTTTTATTTTATCTGACCAATATCCGGAAAACACCTTTAAAAGGCTGGCTACACTTTCAGCAATACCTTCGATCAACCCCAAAATAGCCGGACTCGCGCCTAAAGTGTTGACCAGAAAAACCGGCAGAATGGGATAAACCATTTCACTGGAGATATCGGTAAGCAGACTTGTAATGCCTAAAATTATAATATTAAACATCGCTCCTCCGGGAAATTAACGAGATTAATATTATTAACGAGCATACTGACATTATAAACCAATCCCCGAAACGGGTGTAAATTGTCTGCGCCCCTTTCTTGGCGGGAATCGACCAAGTTTTATAACCGTCTACAAATAACTCTCTTGCCGAGGCATCCTGAACCAGGGCAATAATCTTTCCTTCCGGGCTGATAAAACCGGAAACCCCGGTATTGGCGCTGCGCAGAAGGTTAACCCGGTTTTCCACGGCCCGGAATACCGAAGCCTGGAAATGCTGGTAAGAAGCAAAAGTCTGCTTATACCAGGCGTCATTGGTAATATTGACTAAAAACTGCGCGCCTCTTTTGATAAACTGCCGGGACAATTCCGGAAAAACATCCTCAAAACAGATCAGCACCCCGAATTTCGAACGCAGGCTATGGCCCACCCCGGGTAAGTTGACGCTAAAAATCGTATACTCCTTGCCCGGGTTGACGTCTCCGATCGGCACGATAGTCTCTAGAAAAGGCAAAATAGTCCTTAAAGGGATATATTCTCCGAAAGGCACCAGGTGCAACTTGTCATAACGGCCGACAATTTCTTTATCTTGGGAAACCATCAACGCGCTGTTGTAATAATTATCCCCCTTTAAAGTTACTGCCCCGAACAGTACAGGAGACTGGACTTGCTTAGCTAAATTCGCGACCATTTCGCAATATGCCGGCTCTTTTTCTAAAATTACCGGAACTGCGGCTTCCGGCCAGACGATCAAATCCGGTTTTTCCTGGGCCGCCAGCCGGGAGAGCATTAAGTACTTATTCATGATCCCCTGCCGGGCCTGGGGATACCACTTTAATTCCTGAGGAATATTGCCCTGGATCACTGAGATCTTGATCAAACGCTTGCTCGCGTTTCGCGACTCGCCTGCTTGCTGCAGCCTGAAAAATCCATAGCCAAAAACAAAAACCAATATAACTGCCGGCGCGATCAAATACTTTATCCTGTTAACCCCCTGAGATTTTTCCTTGATCAGCGAATAAAGCGCGCCATTAACCATTACCAACAAGAAAGAAACTCCCCAGACTCCGAAAGTATCCGCGATCTGGATTGCCGGTAGATCAAGATACTGGCTGTATCCCAAAAGCGCCCAGGGAAAACCAGTCAAAAGATGGCTCCGAGCGTATTCCAAAATAACCCATAGTGCCGGGAGAAGAAAAATTATTCTTTGCCCTGCCTGCCTGCCCGACGCGAAGATCGAAAACAACAAACCAAATACGCCAAAATACAGCGACAGGTAAAAAATCAGCACGATCACTCCCGCCATTGTCACATGCACTAACCAATAAACGGTTATACCCCAAAAAAACAAACCACAGGCAAAACCAAGGAAAAAAGCTCTGCCCTTGGAAGCTTCTTTTAAGGCAAAAAATAAAGGAATAAAGGCAAACCAGGCGAGGAATTCCAGATTAAACTTAGGGAATGATAAAGATAATAGAATTGCGGATACTATAGCCAGGGCTAAATCTTTTAAACCGTGCGACCTGCGAAGCATGGGCTGTCCCATTATTTGCCGCAACACTTTTTATACTTCTTGCCTGAACCGCAGGGGCAAAGATCGTTCCTGCCGACTTTAGGCTGGTCGGATTTGATCGGCGCAGTCTTCGGCCCAGCCGAGCCTCTTGAAGCAGATACCTGGACTTCAGCCGACTCCGGCTCTAGCCTGTTCGCCGGTAAAGCCGCTTGCGGATGGACCAACTCCTGGTGAGCCGAAAAAACTCCCCGATACCGGTCAGATTTAGCCGGCTGGAGTTTGAAGATCATCTCCAGGGCCTCTTCTTCGATACCTGAAACCATCAAATTAAAATAGTTAAAAGCCTCGTTTTTGTACTCAATCAAAGGATCCTTATGGCCGTAAGCGCGCAAGCCGATGCCCTCGCGCAATTTATCCATGGAATAAAGATGATCTTTCCACTTACTGTCTACTATTTGCAGGAAAACCATTCGCTCAAGATAACGCGCCATATCCGCTCCGGCAGCTTTCTCTTTTTCTTCGTAATAACTCACCAGCAGGCGGCAAAGATTTTCTTGCGCCGCAGCTTTATTCCCGCCCTTTAAAACATCCCAAGGCGGCTCTATACCGAATTTAGCCTTGATGGCAGCGCATATTTCCTGAGAGTCCGCTTCGGTAAAAGAGGCAGCATCTTCCTTGGCGTACATAGCTACGGTTTCCAGAACGATCCGCTCGACCATAGATAATATTTCATCCTTGAGGGCCACACCTTCGAGAATCTGAAGGCGTTGGCTGTAAATAACTTCTCTTTGTTTGCTCATCACATTGTCGTATTCCAACAGCTGCTTGCGGATCTCAAAGTTATGTTGCTCGACCCTGCGCTGCGCGGTCTCAATAGATTTAGAGATCATATGCGCCATGTGCCCTTCTTTTAAAGTCAGCGGCTCACCGCCCGTATCCAGCCCCTCGAGTATCTTTAGGATCCATTCCGGAGCGAACATGCGCATCAGGTCATCTTCAAAAGAAACATAAAACCGCGACGACCCGGGATCGCCTTGGCGGCCGCAGCGGCCGCGCAGCTGATTATCGATTCTTCTGGCTTCATGGCGCTCAGTTCCCAGGACATGCAATCCTCCCAGATCCACAACCTTGCTGTGCTCCTCGTCGGTTTCTTTTTTGTACTTCTCCATAAATTTCTTAAAATCTTCGGAACTAACTTCTTCTCCCAAAACAGCTTTTTGCCTGATCACTGACTTAGCCATGAAATCGGAATTGCCGCCTAATAAAATATCCGTTCCTCTGCCGGCCATATTGGTAGCGATGGTCACCCCCTGGAACCTTCCGGCTTGAGCCACGATCTGGGCCTCCATTTCGTGAAACTTGGCATTGAGCACCTGATGGGGAATGCCTTTGCGTTTAAGCATATCCGCCAGAGCCTCAGATCTATCAATTGTAATAGTCCCTACCAAAACCGGACGGCCTTTCTTGTAAAGTTCGCTTATCTCCCCGACCACCGCGTTAAATTTCTCCTCTTCGGTCTTATAAACCAGATCCGGATAATTCGTCCGAAGCAACGGGCAGTTCGTAGGTAAAGTAACCACATCAAGTTTATAAATAGACTTGAACTCGTTGGCTTCCGTATAGGCGGTACCGGTCATCCCCGAAAGTTTCTCGTACATCCGGAAATAATTCTGAAAGGTGATCGTGGCCAGAGTCTGATTTTCCTGCTCGATCTTTAAGCCTTCTTTGGCTTCGATGGCCTGATGCTGGCCGTCTGACCAGCGCCGACCAGGCATCAACCTTCCGGTGAATTCATCGACTATGATGACTTGTCCGTCTTTGACGATGTATTCGCGGTCGCACTTGAAGAATTCCTTGGCCTTGAGCGCCTGAATGATATGATGCTTGCACTCCATAGTCTCCAGGCTGTGCAGGTTCTCCACCCCCCAAAGCCTGGCGGTCTTGACCTCGCCCTCATCGGTCAGCGAAATGGAATGCGATTTTTCGTTGGCGATATAATCAAATCCTGTGGCCAGATCCTGGCCCTTATATTTGGCGTCAGTCTCCTGGTTGTCGGTAACTAACCTGCCCCGCAGCTGGCCGGATATTTTTTGGGCGGTATAATATTTATCGGTAGACTCCTCAGTCGCTCCGGAAATAATAAGCGGCGTCCTGGCTTCGTCGATCAAAATCGAGTCGACTTCATCTACCACCGCGAAATAATAACCGCGCTGCACCAGATCTTCCACAGCGTATTTCATGTTGTCGCGCAGGTAGTCAAATCCAAACTCATTATTGGTTCCATAAGTAATATCACAACTATAGGAGGCTTTACGCTCGCTATCCGATAGGCCATGCTGGATCACCCCGACGCTTAACCCCAGGAACTCGTAGATCGGCCCCATCCATTCCCGGTCGCGGCGAGCAAGGTAGTCGTTGACCGTGACAACGTGCACGCCCAGGCCCAAAAGCGCGTTAAGATACGCCGGCATGGTGGCGACTAAGGTCTTTCCTTCGCCGGTAGCCATCTCCGAGATCTTACCCGCGTGTAAAATCAATGCCCCGGCAACCTGAACGTCAAAATGGCGCAAACCGATTGTCCTCCTGGAAGCCTCTCTAACCACCGCAAAAGCCTCAGCAAGAACCTCTTCAAAAACCTTATTGCGAGTAAGCTTTAATTTCTCTTTGACCTTGTCTTTCTCTTCGGGGATGGAAATAGAGGCCAGGAGATCTTCGAGCTCTTGGATCGTGCCTTCTAACTCTTTATTCTTTTGGGCAATATGGCTACGGAAAAACTCTGTCTTCTGACGAAGATCAATATCCGACAATTTCTCCAGTTGCGGCTCAAATTTATTCACGGCATCGACTGTCCCGGATAAGCCGACCATAGCGTTTATTGCCGACAGCGGCATCTCCGGATGAAGAATCATATTTACTCCGGGATAACGCCGCTTGATCTTGTTCTGCTTAGCCCGTAAATTAAGTTTTTTGATTAATCCCAGCATATTTTCTTTAAAATCCGAACTCATTGTTCGGATCTATTATTTCCTTTCTTTTTGGCTCTTTAAATACGCTTCCATGAATTTATCCAGGTCGCCATCCAAGACCGCTGCGGAATTTCCGGTTTCGTATTCCGTGCGATGATCCTTGACTAATGTATACGGATACAGAACATAGGAACGGATTTGGGACCCCCATTCGATCTTCTTCTTTTCCTCACCGCGGATCTTCTCCAATTCCTTTTCTTTTTTTTCCTGCTCTCTTTCGTAAAGCCTGGCTTTTAAAACTTTAAGCGCGGTCTGCTTGTTCTGGCTCTGCGAACGCTCGTTCTGGCACTGCACCGACAGGCCCGAAGGCTTATGAGTTATGCGCACGGCGGTATCGCTTTTCTGCATATGCTGGCCTCCAGCCCCGGAAGCCCGAAATGTTTCTACTTCTAAATCCCTCTCTTCAATAGTTATTTCAGAAGTGTCTTCGATTTCCGGGATGACATCCGCTGAGGCAAATGACGTATGCCTGCGCTTGTTCGAGTCAAACGGCGAGATACGCACCAGCCGGTGCACCCCGCGTTCGGATTTGAGATAACCATAAGCGTAATCGCCCTCGATTAAAATCGTGACGTTCTTGATCCCGGCTTCTTCCCCGGGCAAAATATCTATGGTCCTGACGCTGTAACCCCGGGACTGCGCCCAGCGGTTATACATCCTCAAAAGCATCTCCACCCAGTCGCAAGATTCAGTGCCCCCGGCGCCGGCATTAATACTCAGGATCGCGTTATTAGGGTCGGTTTCTGCGCTCAGAAGGGTCTTAAACTCCAGCCGGCCTACTTCACCGACAAGCTCGTCGATATTGCGGGTAAGCTCCGCGAGCAGATCGCCGTCTTTTTCCTGCACGATCTCCCGCAGCTCGCTAAGCTCGCTAAATTTCCGAAAAGCCGACTCCCATGGCTCTACGACGGATTTCAAGAGCTTCAGGCGCTTAACCACCTTCGTGGAATGAGCTTCGTTGTTCCAAAAATCCTGTTCGGACATCTGGATGGAAAGCTCAGCGATAGATTTTTTCTTGTTATCAACGTCAAAGATACCCCCTGAGGTTTTCAATATCCTCGGCTATCTTTGAAAGCTTGCTTTTGATGTCATCCAACATACCGCGCTCCTGCTGAATCATTTATCTGCGCTTCTTAATACCTTTTAAAGCGAGGGCAAATTCGTCCTTGTTATCGCAGAAGCTCAAAGCTTCTTCTTCGGTAATTTTGCCATCCTTGCAGAAATTGATCAAAGCTTGCTCAAAAGTCTGCATGCCGAAAATCTCGCTATCCTCGATATATTTGGGGATCTCCCAGACTTTGTTCTCCCTGATCAGCCGGCTGATGGTGGGAGTCAAAAGCATGATCTCGCACGCCGGTATCCGGCCCGCGCCTTCCTTGACCGGAATAAGGCGCAGTGAAATGACCCCTTTTAAAAGAACCGATAACTGGGTACAGATCTGCTGGTGCTGGTGGGGAGGGAAAAAATTAATAATTCTCTCTACTGTCTGCGGGGCATTAACTGTATGCAGAGTGCTTAAAACCAACACTCCGGTCTCAGCGATGGTCAAGGCAGCGGCCATGGTCTCGGTATCGCGGATGTTTCCTATATAGATAACATCCGGGCTCTGCAGGGTAAAAGAGCGCAAAGCTGACTGGTAGCTGGAAACATCCTTGTTAAGCTCCCGCTGGTTAATGATCGAATTCTTATCCTCAAACGTGGCCTCAATGGGTTCTTCCAGGGTAAAAATATGCTTGTAGGCATTCAAATTGATATACTCAATCAGGCTGGCGATAGTCGTGGACTTTCCCGAGCCCATGGTCCCGGTCAAAAGCACAATACCCCGGCGCTCCATAGCCAGTTTCTTGAGGACTTCTGAAGGAAGATTCAGGTCATCCAGGTTTTTTATCACCGCCGGGACGCTGCGGATAACGATCGACGGCCAGTTGCGCTGGGTAAAAATACTGACCCTGAAACGGTGTTTTAATTCCGGGCAGAAATAAGCGAATTCAATATCCAGGTTGCGGCTGAAAAAATCGCGCAGCTCCTTGGAAAGGAATTTCTGCATAGAGACATTGATATCGTCCATAGTTATTATCTCGTTGCCCACTTTTAAGACCTGACCGTTGATGCGCATGCGCACCGTTCCTCCGGCGCGATAAAACAAATCCGAAGCGTCTTTTTCGACCATCAACTTAAGGTAATCTGTAATAGTCATGCCGTCCCCCTCAATAAGCGCATAAGTCGCGCGCAAATATTATACCACTCTCCGCGATTTTTCCGTAGGAAAAAATTCCATGTACCGGGCCAGCATCAGCCGGGTTTGCGCATCTAAAGCCGGCGTTGATCCGACGATAATTATGATAAAAGGAACGATCGTCCATTCCAAGAACATCAGGATATTCACAAACCATTTCACGTCTTTTGGCCGGGGCGGAAGGATAGTCCGGGTCAAAAAGATCCAAACCAGGCTGGTAACCAAGGTAAAGTTAAGCAGCATCCCGGTGATCCGCGGCAAGTTATAGCCGATAGGCATCTGGTTAAAGAAAAATCCTCCTAAAAGGATTGGCAGCGGCCCGATGACAACCATGATCGTAGCCCAGATCGCCCAGGTCACATGGCCTTCCAAAAGATGGAACGACCTGCGGATCTTCTTGAACATCGGGATATCATGATTATTTAAAAACCGGCTTACCACGTAAGGGAAATTCTCTACCCCCCAGGCCCAGCGCCTTTTCTGTTTATACTGCACGACGACGGTTTTAAATAAATTGGTGCTGTAAGCTATGTCCATGGAAACCGTAATGTATAACGGAATAACCCGGTAAACGCCTTTGTAATAAAGATAGGCTTTCCAGTAAACCACCGAATCGTCAGAAACCATATCCCGCGGCCAGTAGTCAATATCCACCAAAGTTTTGAAACTCATGCTGTGGCTGGAAAAAGTGACAAACTTCTCCAGACGCATACTTTCAATGAGCTGGCAAAAGGACGCGCTGATCTCCACGATCCGGGCAAAAGACGGCGCGTACCAGATATTATTGTTGTACACCGGCACTGGCTGATAACTGGCCTGGTGCGGCCTGGGATTAACCGCGAAGTGATATGTCAGGCAACCGAAATACTGCCGATCCACGCAGGTGTCAGCGTCGAAGCAGGAAACGATTACCCGCTCAATGGGAATACGCCTGGCTTCGAGATAGTCTTTCGCCATTTTAGCAGCCCAGGTGGCATTCGCGCCCTTAAGCCGCTTTTCCTGGCTTAAGCCGTCAGGGTGAAACGAAGTCAAGTATCCCCCAAATTCCTCGCGGAATTCCTTTTCCAGGATCTTAGCGGTCTCCCGGCCTGGTTTATAGCGTTCTTCGAAAGCCATGACCACGATCAACTTCTCTTTCGGGTAATGGCTAGAGCGCAACGCGTTCAAGGAAGCACGCAGGATATCAACCCCTTCTTTATATGCCGGAAAAATGATCAAATGATATAAACTCTGCCAATCATGTTTGGGGTTTAAATTTTCGCAGGCTTTTAACCAATTCTTGTTTTTGTCCTTCAACAATTTCCGGTGGGCCATTAAAAGAAGTGTCGTCAAGTAAGCGGTGCGGATAATCCAGTAGAAATCAAAAACTATAATGATCACCGCGCAAACCACCGGCTTGAATATAGATAAGCAAATCAGCCCCAGTATGATCGTCCAGGAAAGCGCCCCGGGAATAATTTCCAGTATTCTTTTAATCTTTTTGTTCTCGGTCATTAGGTTTTAAGCGAATAAAGTCCATAAAAGGGTAAAGCTTGGTTTTTAATTCCAGCCTGTAAATATTATCGTAGTACTTTCCGTCCTGGGCCCGTTGCGAATCGGAAAAATAAATGATCTCGTTTCGCGGGTCAAAAAACACCGAAGCATTGCGCTTGTTCAAATTCGCCAGAACAAAAGGCTCGGCCTCCGGCTTGGCTTCCATAATGCATATCTTTTTTTCTCCGGATATAATCAGATGATAATTATCCGCATGCCAGAAGATATCCTGGATATTGTCTGTGGGATAATCGACCACAAATTGGACTTCCTGGGGCAAAGACGTGCCCTCCGGCTGCAAATCAATCAGGCCGATCTGGTGATTGTTGAAATAGAGTAATTTTTGCCGGTCCGGCGAAAACAACCATTTCTTGAGCGACGGGCGCAAAGCAATGAAATTAGCCACTAATTTGAAATGTTCGCCTTCCAGGTCGGACCGGTAAACCGCGCTGTCTTCGAGATTGATGTAATAGACCAGATTCCTGGACTCGTCTACCCAGAAAGAAGAGATCTTTTCTTTATTTAATTGCTGCACATCAGGCCGAAGGGGAAAAAGAATCACTTTTTCCATTCGGCTGACTTTACTGGGGAATACCTCGATATCGCTGGAATAAGGATAATACCCTTCCAGTATCAACCGGATATTGTGCGTTCCGGGAAGAACTTCATTGACACTGCAAGGAGTTTTTTCGTTCGATAAAACCTCATCCAAATAAACGTTGGCCCCCGGAGGATCGCTCTTTAAAGAAATAAGCCCGGTGCGGGTGAATTTCATGGTATTGTGGTCAAATTGATAGCCCATGGTATAAGTTAAGATAAACGGCAGCCCCAGAATAAACGCCAGGCAACTGATATAGAATAAAACCCCTCTTATCTTTTGGTCCCTAGACACTTTAATATCTCCTTCTCCATATCCAGAAGCAGCTTTTTCTTATTCACCCCGAACGCATAGCCTCCGAGCTTATTATCGCTGTTAATGACCCGGTGGCAAGGGATGATCAAAGGATACGGATTGCGCTTTAAAACCTGACCGACCGCCCGGCTAGCCCCTGGTTTTCCCGCTTTTTGAGCTACCCATTTATAAGTTCGCACTTCTCCAATAGGGATCCTGCTGACGATTTGGTAAATTTTTTGGGCAAAAGGAGTCATTATCCTTCCAATGTTTTTTTCTTATGCAAGAGATGGTGGTACTTGCGGCAGAAACGGTGCGCCTCATCCCTTACTCTGCGGATCAAATTCAACGCCGGAGTATCCTCGGTCATTCGGATCGGCTGCGGCTTAGCTTTAATATACAGGTTTTCTTCGGCTTTAGCTATAGCCATTATCGGAATATCCAGTTGCAACTTCTCCAGTTCCCCCGCGGCAGCCGCCAAATGCTGCTGTCCTCCGTCGATCAAAATGAGATCCGGCATGATTTTATTTTCCTTAGCTAACCGGCTATACCTGCGCGTTACCACCTCGCGCATCATGGCATAGTCATCTATGCCGGATACAGTTTTAATCTTGAACCTGCGGTAATTATTCTTGTCGGCGACTCCTTGATAAAAACTGGCCATCGCCGCGGTTGCGTGTTTCCCGGAAATATTGGAAATATCAAAACCTTCGATGCGCAGCGGAATTTTTTTAAGGCCTAGCAGCTTTTGCAGATCTTCCAGTTCGTCACTGCCGGAAAAATTCCTGCTGGATTTTCCGATCGCGCTTAAAACATTGATGCTATCGCGAAGCTTGGCCGCTTCTTCATAGCGCAGGCTAAGGCTGGCCAGCTCCATACTCCGGGTTAATTTATCAATAAGTTTCCCGTACTTAGATTCCAGGAACAGCTTGACGTTATCGATGGTTTGCTTATACTTGGCCGCGCTGATATGTCCCGCGCAAGGGCCCGGGCAGAGATGAAGACGGAAATAAAGGCACGTTTTTTCCGGCAAAGTCCGGCAGGTGCGAAAACCCAAAGCTTGGCGCAAGACTTTCAAAGCCTGGCGTAGAAGTATCGCGCTCTGATATGGCCCGTAATAAAAAGCCCGCTCTTTTTTCTTTAAAATTCCCTTCTGCCGGCAAACCGCTACTGAAGGGAATTTTTCATCGCTTATCTTAACCAGCGGGAACGATTTATCGTCCTTGAGGTCAATATTGTACTGTGGCTGTTTTTCTTTAACCAAAGCCGCTTCCAAAAGTTGAGCCTGGAATTCGGTAGAAGTAAGGATATGCTCGACATCCTTGATCCGGGCGACTAAAGCTTGAGTTTTAGCGCTTAGATACCGGGTAAAATACGACTGCACCCGCTTCTTCAAATTCTTGGCCTTGCCTATATAGATGATCCTGCCTTCGGAATCCTTATAAATGTAAACCCCCGGCAATTCCGGAAGTTGGCTTACTTTTACTTTTAATGTATTTTTATCACCCATAGTTTTTAAATTTAGCGGGTCCTGACGAGGCATGTTCTGCGCGCGCTCCTTACGCAGAAGCGCACACCGGCGCACATTCCGATTGCGCCGTGTGACGGTGCGTGCTCGAACACGCCTCGTCACCCGCTAAATCCTGTAAAATTGCTTGCTAAATCATAAGCTAAAATAACGTCTTGTAATATCCCTGGAGGGACTTTAACGCATCCGCGACTAACATGCCCACATACCAGGTCACAACGATCACAATAACGCTGATAATTATCTTTACCTTTAGGCTGAAACGGGGATTGATCCACGCTAATGGCAAAGCTAAAGGCCCGACAAAAAGAAGCGCGGTTATAAATGTCGATGTTTTAAAACACCACTTCTGCTTATCTTTTTTCTCCAGCGACTTGCCGCAATACCGGCAGAGAATTGCTTCATCCTGAATTTCTTCCGCGCAATAAGGGCATTTTTTCATACGGCCACCTTCCTTCCGAAAGCAATCGTCTTTTCTTTTATCCCGGCTAATTTCTTCACTTCGCCGGATTCGCCCGCATCAGCCGCCAATAGCGACACGAATTTCATTTCGCTATAATCGGCGGTTATGGCAAAAGGTTTTTCCAGATTATCCAATCCGACGTCTTCAAAGGCGCTGGCGATCAAAACAAAAGTTTTCCCTTTTAAGGGGGTTTTCATTGTTCCGGCTTTATTATCCCATTTGTAAAGCGAGAACATCCGGTCCATTACCAGCTTGAGCTGCGCGCTGGGGCCGTAAAAATAAAGCGGGGTGGCCATGACGATCACATCGACTTGGACCATTTTCGCCAGGACCGGCTGAGCCTCGTCTTTGATCACGCAAAGATATTCTTTTATTTTCTGGCATTTCCTGCAGGAAATACAGCCGTTAGATTTATACTTAAGCAAGGCTGCGTTAACGATCTCGACCTCGGCACCTTTCAAACGGGCTCCCCCGGCAAACCAATTTACGAGTATCGCGGTGTTGCCGTTTTTAACCGGGCTGCCGTTAATAATCAGGATTTTCTTAGTCATTCTCCCTGCTCCTATCTGTGTTTTTTGCGGGTTCTGCCAAGGCATGTTCTGCGCGCGCTCCTAACGCAGAGGCGCACACCGGCGCAATTCCGATTAGCGCCGAGTGAAGGTGCGTGCTCGAACACGCCTCGTCACCCGCAAAAACTGCTCGGGGCAATCCTTTAGATCAATTCTTCTTTGAGGATCTCGAAAAACCTGTTCTTGGCTTGCTTCTCGATCCAGGGTTTGTGGCCGCAGTTGGTCAGCAGGATAAAACGGAATTTCTTCAACACTCTCAACAGAGGTTTTTCCACTCCTTGCGAGGGATGCGGGTCGTAATCGCCGTGAATCGCAACTACCGGGCAACGGATATTCCTTCCCAGTTCAAGCAATTTTCCGCTAGCTCTTAGATCTTGCGCGTCTTTCCAGACGCTTTTTAAGATGTCCGCGTTGCAGGAAACTTTCGCAACTTTTCCTTTACCTTGAGGCAGCGGATCATAGCTATCGATCCTGGTGAACAACGCTCCTAACTTCGCGACTATTACATCTTTATCTTTAGTTGGATGGCGGCCCAGAATATTTTCCAGGGATTTAAATTCTAATTTTTCCTGAGGACTGAACCGGGCCATTCTGGTCCGGTGAGTTTTTCGGCCGTATTTTTCTTCATAACCTCCGCTGCCGATAAGGATCAATTTTTTCACTAATTCCGGATAAGTCGCGGCAAAAATAAAACTCAGCCACGCTCCCCAGGAAAACCCGATCAAAGTTATTGGAAGCCTGGCGCTTTTCAGCAATGCCGCTTTTAATTCTTCGACCTGCTCCCCTACGGTTAACCCTGTTTGCAAAGGTTCCAGCACACCATAGCCTATAGCCAGTTTTTTCGCTACCGGCGCCATTTCTCCGGCTGCTCCAGGGCCGCCGTGGACTACGGCGACGCTAAACGGTTGCTTTCCATATTTCCGTAATTTTTTCGCTCTCATATTTTCCCCTCATTTGAGCAGATCCTGCCATATGACAGATTTTGCGGGACCTGCCGAGGCATGGTTTCCGGGGATGCTTGTCCTGACCCAGCGTGTCAGGACTGCGCTCGGGTCGGCTTCGTCGCTCTCACCGATAATCCAGCTCGCGGGTGAACCATGCCCGCTCCTCGCCTTTACGCCCCTCCAACCACGCCTCGTCACCCGCAAAAATTATCATGACAATCTCAAAAAACTCTATTTATTCAGGCGCAGAAAATTGCGCGCTTGGTCGAGGCCCAGAAGCAGCGAGAAACCGAGGTACGAAACTATCCCGCAGAATACTGTCAGCATCAGGTTAAAAATTCGGGTAACCACATGCACGCTTAGCGGCGGATTGATCCGTGATACCCACCAGCATACCGCGGCCATGCCGCAACTGGCCAAGAATACTTTGGAGAAAAATAAAGTCAGGCTCTTGATTTCTATCCCCCCGACCTTTTTGTCAATGAGGTAAAACAGAATAAAAAACCCGATGATCCCGGAGATCGAGGTAGCCAAAGCCAGGCCGGTGAGTTTCATCGGGAACATCAACATGGTATTGAGAAAAATATTCAGGGCTAAAACTACAGCCGAGATTCTGGCCGGGGTAAGTGTATCCTTAAGCGCGAAAAAAGCGTTTTGCAGGATCTTGGTCGCGCCGTAAGCAAAAAGGCCGATACTGTAGAAGAATAAAGCGCCGGCAGTGGCGTCCACAGAATACGAATCAAATCTGCCACCCATGAACAGCCCCGAAACGATTGGTTTAGCCAGGACCAGAAACCCGAAGGTTGACGGAACCATCACAAAAATAATCGACCGCAACCCAAAATCCAGAGTATCCTTGAATTTCTGGCGTTCTTCGGGATCAACCGCCTGGAGGGATAAAGTCGGCAAGATCGCCTGGGAAAGTGAATTTCCGAAGATACCCAGCGGGAACTGGATCAGCCGGTAAGAAAAATACAGAGCCGCTACCGCGCCGTTTCCCACAATAAAAGACAAAGAACCGAAAATAGTATCCACGAAATTATTCAGCTGGTAGATCGCCGAACTGAATAAGCGCGGGGTCATAAGCTTGCCGATTTTAGTTATCGCCGGGTGCTTGAATTTATTGGTAAAACTGAAACGAAAACCTTTTTTATAAAGCATGGGCAGTTGAATTGCCAGTTGGAGAACGCCGCCGATCAAAACACCCGAAGCCAGCCCCTTTACGCCTTCGCCCCAGATCAGAGCGCAGATAATAATAGAAATATTCAATAAACAAGGCGCAAAAGCCGGGATGGTAAAATGGCGCAGGGAATTAAGGATGCCCATGGAATAAGCGGCCAAACCGATAAGCAGGATGTACGGGAAAATGAGGCGGTTGAGTTTTACCGTAACCGCGAACTGGGCCGGGTCATTGGCAAAACCCGGAGCGATCAAACGCACTAAAACCGGGGAAAAAACTATACCGAATACGGTTATTCCAGCCAGGATCACCAGAAGCAGGTTCATCAGGATATTGCAGAGCTCCCAGAATTCGACTTTTTTGTCTTTGGCCAGGTATTCGCTGAAAACCGGGATGATCGCGGCGTTAACAGCGCCCTCTCCGACCAGGTCGCGGAACAGGTTCGGCAGCTTAAAAGCGATGACAAAAGCCTGAGCATAGAGGTAAACCCCGAATAGCTGAGCAATGACGATATCCCGGATAAAACCGAGGATCCGGGAAACCAAGGTGGCGATGCCGATCATCCCCGCGGACCTGGCGATCTTGTATTTAGATTGATGTTCTCCGGATTTATTCATTGACAGGGTTAGTTAATTATGCTATTAATTTAATACAAATTAACTGAAACTAAAAGGAGATTATTATGCCAAATCGCAGAGCTGCCGTCAAAAGACTGCGCGTGGATAAAAAAAGGCACCAGCGGAATCTGATCATAAAACGCGAGATTAAAAAAGCCTTAAAGAAATTCCAAGCGCTGTTTATAGCAAAAAACCTTACTGAAGCCAAAGCCAGCCTGGGGAAGATCTATTCCTTGCTGGACAAAGCCGCCCAAAAGAAGATTATGCACCCCAATACTGCCAACCGTAAAAAATCCCGGCTAGCCAGTAAAGTTTCTAAAACCGCATAAATTCACGATCAATTTTTCCAGGGCGAAGACTGGCTTGATCTTGCCGGTCTTAATGTCCAAATCGCACTGCAAGAGAATTTTTAGTTTTTTCTTCAAGCTTAAAGGGTCAGCGGGATATCTTGCCCAGCTGGCCCTTAATCCTCCCATTATTCTCTCGGGTTTTTCGCCGCTATCCAGAAGTTCATGCAAAACCTCTAGCCCCTCCGCAGTCCTCTTAGCCTCGATCAAACGGCTCAAAGTAAAAGTGCTAGCCTGGGCATCGACTCGGAAATGGCGGATCTCGGCGTATAGGCTGACCCCTTCGATAAACGCGTTCTTGCGGTCAAACTTATCTACATCCAACACTAAAATTATCCCCGAAGAAGGATTTTTTACGTAACTAGAAAGAAATTCCTTAACTTCCGGCTGGGCATCCTGAAGACTCCTGACCACCACAATCCGCGCGCTATCCCCGGTAGGCATAAAAAGCAGTTTTTCCTGCAGTGCCTTTAAACTAAAACTCCGGTCATTGCAATGTAAAATATCCAGATTAAAATCACGGGTTTGCAGGGGCAGGCGGGCTTTTAATTTATTGAGCTCTTTTTCTTTAAGAGAGGAGTTTTCCTGGTCCAGGATATCCTGGCCCAGGAAGAGATAGACTGATTTTTCTTTTTTCACCATTGCTCGACAACACGCTCAACGATCCTGCGGGAGAGATCCTTGATAGCCTCCTGCACAGCCTGCTCTTCGCTTTTAGCCTGGGGGCCGGTGACAAAATAAGTAGCATTGCCGGTAAAATTCTTTTCTTCCCAGACCAGCTTTGTGTTCTTCTTATCCCAGAGGCTCATGTTGACCACGATATTGATCCGGTATTCTTCGACATCATCGCTGGTGGTATACCTGAGAGCGTCCCGGCGAAATTCTACCAGTTCGCTTTTAAGCGCCAGATCCGCAATATCTTCGGCTACAGGCTTAACGTTGCCGTCATAAAGAAACTTGTTGATCACCGCCCTGGTAACTTCGGTCTCCAGCATCGGCCGGTAAACTTTATACTTATTATTAGAATCCGACTCCAAGGTCAATTCGACCTTATTAACAAAAGCAGCGATATGGATAGTCTTGTATTTTCCGGCGATCAAAGAACGGGCGGTATAACCACATCCGGCCAGCGCCAGGCTCAAAAAACAAGACAAAAACATGGCCCATTTTATGATTTTCATTTGCCCAAGGTCTCCATGATTTTTAACCGCTCCAGAGCTTTAGCAGCCCAGCTGCTCCGAGAGTTTCCCTCGACAATAGCGGTATAATAAATCTCGGCTGATTTGTAATTTTTCTGTTTTTCGTAGAACCGGGCCGTATCATAATTACTTTCAGCTTCTTTCTCGCTCAGCGAATCGATATTCTTTTCCGCTTCTTTGGAAAGTTCCGCGTCAGGATTAGCCCGGACAAATTCCTCGAATTTATCCTTGGCCTCTTTGCTGGCTACTTGGTCATAAGCAGGGCCGCGGGACAAGCTCGCCCGGCAAGAGGCTATCTGAAACTTGGCTGCGGCCGGCCATTCGCTGTCCGGATAATTAACCACCACTTTATTAAAAGCGTCTTCAGCCTCATAAAACTGCGAAAGACTTTTATATACCAGGCCAAGTTTATACTGCGCCTTGGCAGCTAAAGGGCCATACTGGGAATTATCTACTACTTTTTGGAATATTTCTATGGCAGGGTTCTCCACTGGAATGGCCATTCCCAGGGCTTTGCGCTTGGCCCCGGAGAAGAATTTCTCGGCAATATTGTATTCGCGCTCAATAATGTCCGTAATCCTTCCCGAAAAAGGATATTTGTCGATAACTTTTTGATACGCCTGATAAGCCCCCCAAAGATTGCCCTGATCGTTTTCGATCTGAGCCAGATAAAACTGGCTTTCTGCCGCTTCGTTGGATTTAGGGTAGCTATTCAAGATCTTCTTGAACTCCCTTTTAGCGTCTTCGTATTCTTTAGCTTCATAAAGCTTTTTGGCAAAATCAAATTGCTCTTTGGGCGAAGGCTTAACCGCAGTCTTAGGATTAGTCCATTTGCCGTCTTTGGGAGTCCAGATCCAGAAGGCCTGAGCCGGGCTTGAGCTGAAGGTAAAAACAAGCAGAAAAAACAGGATAAGTCGTTTCATAATAGTTTAAATTTAACACACCGGCAAGGCTTTGTCAATATATTCGTGTCAGAAGTAAAAATAGGCATGCGGGACCTGCAGCAAAAGGCTGTTCAAGCTCAAAAGGAGGCTAACCAAAAATTCATTAACTGAAGCAAAACTTAAAGCCAGATAAGAAGATACGGATTGCGCCACCAGCAAGCTAAAACCGCTCAAAGTTATTATTGAAGCCAGGGGAACGATCAAAAGATTAGCCAGCACGGTTATGGGAGAAACCATCCGGAAATAAACCGCGATCAAACCAGCTGTTCCTATCCAGGCCGAGAAGGAAACCAGACAGCCCTCGGCCGGGAAACGCAGACACCGGCATTTGAGCTGATCCAGCTTAAACCGATCTTTGAGCCGGGGATAAAAGAAAGCTATGGCCAAAACACTGGCAAAGGACAGTTGAAACCCGATATCGAAAATCTGGTTTGGGTTTAACCCTAGAATGACTATTACGGCCAAAGAGCAGGAATTGTAAATATCGGTTTGCCTTTTTAAGAAGTAAGCAAACAGAAAAACTACAGCCATGATTGTGGCCCGGACAACGGGATTGCTCGCGCCGGTCAAAAAGCAGTAAGTTAAAAGCAATGGAACGCACAAAATTAATCTTAGCCGGCGGGGAACGCGGAAGATCTTCAAAAGCAAAATAATAATAAAACCGACTACTCCAACATTGGATCCGGAGACCACCAGGATATGCACGGTCCCTGAGCGGACCATATCTTTATAAATTTTAACCGGAACATTTTTTTCTTCCCCCAGGATCATGGCTTCAACGATCCCGGCGCAGATCGGAGTAAGGCCGCTTTCAAATCTTGTTTCGATTGCGGATTTAAACCTGAGGATCATCCGTTTTATTGGCCACCCCTTATTGCTTCCGGTCTTGCGAATAAAATAAGGGGATTTTACCCGGGCTATCCGAAAGATCCCCTGACGGCGCAAATATCCTCTAAAAGGGCGATGCAGCGTTCCTTCTAATATTAATTCTTCCCCGTATTCAACCTGCAGGATGCCTTTGACCATAACCAGGATTTCTCCGCAACAAGTTTGTCTGCTCTGATCATCGGCGATTTCTTCTATCCGGAATAAAAAAGATGTTCTATTATCTTCTGCCGCAGGCTGGCTGTTAACCCAGCCCCGCAGCACATAAACTTCTTGGCTTTGATAATGAAACCGCAGGATGTGGCGTCCGGAAATTACCCAGTAATTATTCAGCCAGATCATTCCGCAAATTAAAACCAATAGCGCCAGTAATATTTCTCCCAAAAACTTTCTTTTTAAGAGAAAAATAAGCGCTAAGAGAATTGACCCTGCGGACAAATAAAGCCAGGCTAAAGGGATTTTTATACAGCTGGACGCGAGAATCCCCAAAGAGAACAAAAGCGCCAGCCAGACCAAAGGTTTTTTCACGGCTTACTCGATGAAGATCAGGCCTCTGGCCTTTTCCAGAGTGCGGTTGGAAAAACCTTTAATATTCCTTAAATCTTCCGGCTCGCTGAATTTTCCGTTTTCCTTCCGGTAATCAAGAATACGCTCAGCTAATTTCTCGCCAACTCCAGGAATAAGCTTGAGGGTCAGTTTGTCCGCGGTATTGATACTGATCTTGCCCAAACTCGGATTGGCGCAGGCAATAGCCCGTATAGGAGAAAACTTTTTAGCCAGAAAATTCAACCCAGCGCCCAATAAAGCGATAACCACTAAAAACAAAACCACCTGTTTCTCTTCCTTGGTAAGATTAAGCATGCTCCCTCCATTTTAACCTCTAAATCAATAGACGTTAAAAAGGGAAAAATCTAACAAATTTTTTTGGGGGAGTTTTATAATAAAAAATAGGGCGCCAGAAATTGGAAGGGTTCTCGGGCTGGTTATAAGGTTGATAGACCCGATCTGGTCGCCCTATTTTAGCTTAAATACATTAAAATATCCTGAAGCTCCTGATTGGTAGCAAGAGCCTGTTCTTCCTCCATCCTGAGAATATCAATGATACGGGAAACCACCTGATCCAACTTATTCCGGCAGCCAGGCCTATTCAAACAGACCGCGATATATTCTTTGATTCGGCTATACGGCATTTCCGGCGCGAGCATTTCTCCCCGGATCTGGCTCCATTCCTGGTTCAGATCCTTCATTTTGGAATTCGCCGCCAGCTGTTGTAATTGCGGCATGAGCGTTGACGTCATCGCAGGCTGTCCGGCAACCGGAAGCTCGCGAAAATCAATCCCCCCTAATTCATTTTGCCTTAGATCAATGCCCCCCGCATCTCCCCCGTCTGACTGCTGTCGGTCTTTTTTCAAAACGCTGTTATCTTGGGATAATTTCGTTTCTAACTGTGGCGATTTCAGGAAATCTTCGAAATTTCTCAATGAGATTTCATATCCGGTCCATCCGTTTTCCAATTGCAGCTTCCCCTGCTTCTCGGCGCTCTCAATCAATATGCAATCTTTGGTTGCCGGTAAAAGAGATAAATTCTTATCCATCCTTTGGAGCCCTTCAAGGTCAACGCTTCCGAGCCAATCTATATCTCTTATATTGGATACGTAGACCGCTGAAGCCTGAAGTTTATTATCCAGCATATACTGGCGTATTTTTCCCATTGCTTCTCTTGAAGAAAAATCAGCATATACCCCGATAATTTTTCCTTCGGCAAGCATCGTTTTAATTTTGTTAAAATTTGCCTCGCTGCTCAACCATCCATCTCCTCTGTCCATAGCTTTTGAAATATGCGAAAGATCTTCTAAAATACCTGAGGCAAGGTTCTTCCGATCTCGCCGGGCATACATATCCCAGAAATATTTAGAAAGCTTATCGATATTGTTTTGGGCCGGGAAATAGTCCTTAATGTCTTTCCACGTCGCATCAATGCGTTGCAACCTTGAATCGTCTGTCCCTTCGGAAATCTTCTGCCCTACCCTCCGGATAATCTCTGTCGGAGCAACCAGTGTGTTTTCCAAGGGCTCATCTATGAGACTTACTAGTTCTTCCTGCGTAAACTCAACGCCGGTCAAAAGTGCAAAATACTCCGCCCGGCTTTTTGCCATAGATATTAAGGCAAATTCAAGGGGCATTGCCGCTAAAGCCACGTAGTGATTAGCATCGATGATGACTGCTTTGCTGAAATCATTGTGGCAAAGCCAAGAAAAATTCTGACCGCCTATCCCGGTCCCGATGAGGACACCGCCGGGTTCCAGTTTTTTCACCGGATCTATCGCCTTCTCCCAAGTATCATTAGTTGCGGTATAAAGTAATCCAAAAGAAAGCCATGTCTTATCATCAAAAGTTTCCAAATTAGGCTTAAAATCTAAACTTAAATCCTGGATGGTTTCAAAATATCGTTTAAGTACCGCTCCAGCCGTGTTATCGTCTTTTATTCCTTTTTCCCTGCTGTCCCCTTTTACCTCTGTCGGTATAATATCCGCGCTCTTGATAGAAATATCAAAGATCTCTTTTGATAAAAAAACCTGGTAAGCAAGTGGCTCCTTCCCGGCAGATGAATTCCAGGCCGCCAAAACCTTGCCGTCTTCTAGCCGCACTGAAATCGTTTTAGATAGATTATCTTCCATAGCACGCGCCTGGAGATCATCATTTTCAGAAAGAAGATATACAAACTCTTCGGAGCCTGACGCTTTTTCGTATTTCAAAAAGGATTGGTCAGCGATACGTATTTTAATGGGGCCGAGTTTTCCAAACCAATCGATCTCCTCAAAACTTTGTCTATTTTCTATGTTTATTCGATACCGCGCATCCTTACTGATATGCTCATAACACATCCGGGCCACAGCATAACTGAAAACGTTATACAAAATTAAATCCTTGCCTCTCATCTTCGTGCGTTCGGCTAAATATTCCAGAACAGTAAGCCCGATCCCCTGCGAAGTATTCACGGCCGGAATAGCCATATTATGTATACTGATCGTATCCGCATCCTCATCGAACTCAAAACTGCTATCCAGCTCGACATTATCTATCCATACCGAAAAGCTGTTCTGCTCCGGGTCGGTTCTGCGCAGCTCAAAATCTTTGCCGTTAGAAACATTTTTCAGACGAATAATGCCGGTTTTCTCTATTTCCGGCCCTTGCATTACCGAGCCCTCTCCGCCGTCGCGTTGAGCGTCCTGGCTATTGTCCCGGCCCAAAAGTTCTTCCCTGAGCTCTTGATATTTATTGATGAGCTTGACCGGCTCTCCGGCCGCAGGCTGATCTGTTCCTATAATTCCGGAGATAATTTCTGCGGCTATTTCCGGCATATACGTTTCAGTAGTGTAGCCGCTGGAAAGCGCCAAGGTAACTACTCCCGGGTTTATCTTGTTCTTTATGGCGCTTATTACATTCTTCACCGCGGTCTCGGCTTGCGCTTTATCTGCCGCCCCCTTGATTTTCGCATGCTTATTCGCGAAGAAATCAGCGTCGATGTCCAGGATAACCGGCCCTTTCGACGAAAGATCAGGCAGGATATTTTTATCCGGATAATTAGGATAACCGGGGTAACGGATTTCATGGACCGTTACGGAAACCGGCTCTAATTTAACGCTTTTAATTTTGCTTCCAAAAATGGAATCGCCCGGCTTAGGCTTACGAGTACCGAAGAACGCCTTCTCAGTCCCGTCTTCCATGATCACGACCTGCGCCCAGTATTCGTAGTCACCCTCGGCCAAAACATAATCCGGCTTGACCCAGTAGATCTTCTGGATCAAGCCGCTGCAAACTGCCGGAGCAATGAATTGGTTGATGTTAAAATACAGCTTGCGGATACCTTCCGGCGAGGTCGGAGCATTGTACGGCTCTGCTCCTGAAGCGTCATCGGAATGAGCATCAAAATGCACTAACGTAGCTTTATTTTCGATTTTACCCTCTAACCTGGCCAGTTCCCAGGCCGCTGTGGCCATGCCGTGATCTCCCATAAGATACATCGCAAGCTTGCCGGTCAAAACAGGATAAATAGTATGAGTATTCGCTACTAAAGCTTGGTTGATAAGCCCGGATATGATCGAGGGCCGGATTTGCGGCAAAGATCCGCCCTCGGTTAAAAGCGGCTCGTAATAATATTGGTACGGCCCACCCTCTTCATCGTGTTGCCATCCTAAACTCTCCACAATATTCTTTAAACCTTCACCAACCGTGTTAGTCTCAAAGCGCTTAACCCCCTTACTCTGCATAAACTCCATCATCGCCAGACAAAGTGTCGTGCCGACTTTATTTCTCTGATACTCCTCCGCCACCGCTATGTTATTAAAAGACCCGTATCCGTCTTTCTCCGCGGCCGTCAGATAGCCTTTGATCTGGCCGGGAACCGGTTCAAATACCCACAGCAACTCTGAAGATCCTCCGGCCAATAATTTCTTAAACTCTACGATCTTCTCGGCCCTGATATTCTCGTTATTTTTCAGGTCGTTTTTCCAGATCAGATTATACAACACCCACATCGCTTCAGCGTCCTTAGTAATAGCTATTTCCCGATCCGCCGGATTCATGCTTTGATATCTTTCACCTTCCCAAAAATAGATCTTTTCGTTAATATTCTTTATTTCTTCTTTTTCTCCGCCGTCAGCCTGAGAATTCCCCTTAACCTCAAGAATCACGCCCTGAGCTGGATTAATTTCTTTTAAGCTAACCTCCTTAAGCTTAACAATGCTCGCGTCCGGCAGCACAACGTTGATCTCGCTTATAGGCCGCAGATTTTGCCTGCTAAAAGAAGCCATTCCCTCTTCAGAAGGGATGAACATATCGGCGGTTATCAAATTGAATGCAGATCTACTGCCCTCTTTGCGGCTGAGAACATCCATGCCGGCGAAACGATGATGGCCGTCAAGGATAAAATTTCTCAGCACGCCGCTTTTATCCGTATCTTTCCATAGAATAATATTACTTCCCGTGCCATTGCTTAACTGAAAGATCCGCGCGGCCAGCTCTTTGAGAGTGATCTTATCCTGCGAAGAAGGAACAATGCTGGCGATGGGAACTCGCGCATTCCTGTTCACTGAAACAGCCAGGCCATAAAGATTCTCATATGTTTTCTTCAAACTTTCTATTGCTGGGGCGCTCATCTCAGATTGGATATACGCATTAAGCTCTGCCCCGGAGAAAGAAAATTCCCTGCCGCCATCCCGCGCCGCGGAACGCTCATTAAGCCCTTTTTCAAGCAGGCCGGATTCATCCAGAACATCGATGATTCTTCCGGCTAATCCGGGATCATCCCAGAAGTGAGCGGAAATCATATTTGTCAGTTCATATCCATACTTTACCAAGACTTTCAGCGGCCCTTTAACAAAAGCATCGGGATCGCTTACCCCGACCTGTTTCAGCTTTTCCAGGAAAGCGGAGCTGGTAAATGTTTCAGGGACATTGCGGACAAAAAGCATCTCGTCGGGCTCAAGAGCCGCGCCTTGCTCTCTTCCCCATTCTTTTGTATAGTAAGGATACTTATAGCGCTGCTGGGCTAAAATGTTCCCGGAAGCCTGTAAAAGCAGGAAAAATCCCGGTTGGCCGAGGAATCCATCGGTTTTCAAAGGATTCCGCTGCTGCATAAGTTGAAAGGTAAGCTTGTCTTTGTTATAATCAAGCAGGATCCCCTGCTTGCCGAAAACTACAGTTTCGAGATTATTTTCTTTGCCCACTTCATGCAGATATGTGGCATCCACGTTGGAAGTTATATCCTTGTATCCAGCGTAAACGTAATAGTCAATGCTGCGTCTTACTCCGGCGGAATAACAACGGATATTCAATATTTCCGGCAACTCCCCGCCGATAACCCGGTGGCTGTTCCCGCCGTAATCAATGGTCAGCACATAGCCGCTGCTGCCCTTGGCATTGAGTATTTTTGCCACTGACCGGATATAATCCGCGGAGGCCGTGTTGACCGGGATAATAAAAGGCCGGTGATTATTCTTGAGACGATGGGAGATAATTTCCTTATTCCTGTTGATATAGTCTTGAACTTTCGGGACCAGCGCTCCGTCTACGAATATCTCTTTAAAGCGCAAGCCGATCTCAAATTGTTCGCGCAGCCTTTTATCCTGGGAATGTTCCAGCGATTTCACCAGCTCCGTGAATGATTTTGCCGAGAGATAAACTGCCTCGGTTTCAGCGGGGAGCCCGAACGATCGCGAATACTCACCGCTGGCCCTATAAAGTTCTTCGATTTCCTCTGTTGGCAAACCAAGTAGCAAAAGCGTATTCAGGCTTAAAGTAGGAACCGATACGCAAACTTCAAAAAAACCGTTCTTGATAAAACGCCTGTCCAAACGAACGCGCTGCACCCCAAAGGCATCAGGAAGCTCGTTGGAAACGATCACCCCCTTGAATCCCGACTTGATGAACTCTTCCGGGTTACGGGCATCGGCATTACGGATCTCAACTTTATTCCCAAAAACAGCCAGCCGCGGACGCTGTTTGTTTTCGCGCAGAAATTCCGATTTTTCTCCGATAACATACTGCAACTGTGAGACAAATTCGAGCCAAGCTTCATTTTCCGGATAGATCTTAGGCTGACGGGTTAAGAAAGAAACCATATCATAGGCCAGGGTCCCGTTACCTGCTCCGAATTCAACGATCTGGAACTTCTCTCCCGGATTTATAAGGCCGCCCTCTTTCATCTGTTTCCAGATATCAAATATCCGCTCGCCGATCAATTGCGAGAAATAAGGGCTCATGATCTCCGGATAAGTCCGAAAATGTCCCTCGTCTAACAGGTCCTGCTTGATCTGCACTTTTCCTGAACTGTAATAACCCCAGTCGGGATTAAAAAGAGCCTCATTCATGAAATCCTCAAAACTGAAGAATTTTTCCAGAATGTCCCGGCCTTTACTGCGATCGTAGCGGGTGATCTCCTCGGGAATATAGGCAATATTATTCCCCGAATAGTCTCCGCCGTCTTTTTGCGGCTGGGCAAAAGAGCTTTTCTGTGATGTTTTTAGAACATTATACTTGCCTGTTCCGCGGTCAAAAGATACTTTCAGGTATTTGGCCGGGAATGCCACCTCTTCTAGTTTTTCTTTGGCCTGCGCTCTGGTAAGATTGATCCCGGCCGCTTCAAGCCCGGCCTGGATATTCCAGAGCAACTGCCAACCTTCTTTATCTCGGACGCTGTCCCCGATAAGACTGACCTCAAGGCCGGAGATGTCCTCTCCCCCTTTATTCTTAAGCGCGGCTGTGATTTCTCCCACCATGGCCCGGACATCTGATTCCAGCGAAAAATGAGCCAGGGCCGCCGCTTTAGTTTTCCTGTCATAAAGAACCGCCGCGACGCAGTCGTAAATATCCGCGGTCTCCAGGTAACGCGCATCATTGCCGCCGGATATTTTCCATGAATTCTCCGGTATATCCAATCGATCCGAGCTTGCAGTGCCGCCGTCGCGCTGCACCGAGGTTTGCCCTGAGACCGCGTTTTGAATATACGGCCCTTCATCGAGACTGGGATCAATAGACTCTCTTAAGCTTTGACTGTTTTCGATAAGCTTACCGGCCCTGACCACGCGGAATTGTCCGGACGGATCTCTTTCGAAGCCCCACCTTTCGTACAAGTTGAAAGTCTCATTAGCTTCATTGATCGGGATTTTTATCGCAGTCCCGGGCGGGATATGCTCAGCCAGATGAAGCAGCAATGCGGTTGCTCTTCCCTGGCGCCGGTAGGACGGCGCGGTAGCCATCCGGTCCCAGATGATCGTTTGATCTGTGTTGTCATAGTACCAGATCAGCGCCACCAGTCTGCCATCGGCGAAATTGAACAGCATGCGGCTCCCCGGCCTGCGGACCTCCGCCAAGAGCTCTTCCCCGGTATATTTCTTTGCCTTAGGCACGGAATTTATCAGTGCGAGCGCCGCAGCAAGGTTTTTGCGGATATTCTCCGCATCGGCAAAAACGATCTTTCCGCCGTCATTTTGCACCGCAGGCTGCTGCGCGCCGTTGTAGGCTAATACGGAACTTTCCGGTAGCAACTTAGCGACATCACCGGTCTGGGAATTTATGGTCAACCGGGCAAAGTACTGCTGGTTAGCCGCGAAGAATTCTTTTACCCCTTCCGGGATCACTGTCCACTCCGCAACCGGCTTATCCATCATCACGATCCCGCCGCTGAAATATTGCCTTAAGGACAGGCCCGAGACTGAACTGACCTGTTCCCGGCGATTATATTCTCCCTGCTGGAATGATTTGCGGTAAGACTGGTAATAAGTGTCTTTTGACCAGTTGGTCTTGGAAGTCAACCCGGTCAGATCCTGGTTATCGATGTTCTTGACTTGTGACTTGTTCTTAAACCACTGGGCCAAGATCAGCGAATAATAGACCTGGCGCAACTGCGAGTAGCGCCGTGAAGAATTGACTTCCCTGGTCAGCTTGGGAATGATAAGTTCGCGGATAAGCTCTGAGGAATAACTGTTCAACTCTTTTTGCCGGGGGTCATTGAAATTATAATTCGGAGAATCTTTGATATAGTCCTGCTCCAGCATTACTTTGAGAGTAGCCTTGTAAACAAAAGCCCCCTTTTCGCTCGCGCGGATTATAACTTCTCCGGGAACTATCCAAGGCCTGGTCAAGGTGGGGATTTCAATATCCTGCTGATTGTAAAGTTCACTGGCTTTGGCGTAAAGCTTGTTCCAGTAAAGTTTGCCTTCGGGGGTTTGGGGGGAAGTAAAATTGGCCAGGTCTTTTTTCAGCTGAAGATCGCTAGCCAACATGATCCGGCCGACATCGGTTTTTTCCAGCAAAAGCTCGATCACTCCATCAGAAGAATCAGGCCTAAGATTAACCCAGAAATACTTGTTCGGCAAAGCTAAACCTACCCGGAAATACCGGTAAAGCTCCTGGGTGATTTCCTCCATTTGGCGGGGATTGATATCTTTTAAGTCACCTTTATCCAATATGAGTTCAAAATTGCCGTTGCCAGGATTAAGATTAATGGAACGTAAATGAATTGGCCGGAATTTATCGGCAACCGGAGCCAGTGAACTCAAATATCCGGGGATACCCAGCGGTATAGCCAGCTGGGCAAATCCGGCTTGCTCGAAAATCAAGCAAAACGAAATTAAAAACGCTAATATCCGTTTAATCATACTTTTGTAAACTTTTTGTTTTGTGGAGAAAAAGAGACCCTCCAGTAACCAGCTGGAAGGTAGTAAAGCCTATCAACCTTATAGAACAAGTATATTATATATAGAGTGGTTTTCAAGGCGGGAAAAGCAAGATTTGAAAGCGGTTTCTAGGGGACTAAACGACGATCGTAACTATTTTGTTAGGAACAACAATGAATTTCTTGATCGGTTTACCCTGGATCCACTGCTGGACTTTTTCATCCTTAGCCACAATGGTTTGGACCGCTTCGACTGAAGCATTAGTGGGGGAGGAAATTATCGAGCGGACCTTTCCATTGATCTGAACAGGCATCTCAACAGTATCCTCGACAAGTAATTTCGGGTCGAATTTCGGCCAGCCGGCTTTGATGATCGATCCTTTATTGCCCAGATTCTGCCAGACCTCTTCGCAGAAATGCGGGGCGATCGGGCTGAGCATAATGATCAATTTAGAATATACTTCTTTATCCGCGCCGGACTGATATATGGCATTAACCAGCTCCATCATCGAGGCAATGGCGGTGTTGAATTTAAAAGCCTCCATATCCTCGCTGATCTTCTTGATAGCTTTGTGCAGGCTGCGCACAACCTGTTCGTCGGCTTTATCTTTAAAGTTATCCTGGATCCTCCAGACCCGGTTAAGGAACTTGAACGCTCCTTCCATGCCCCGATCATCCCATTCCAGCTCAGTCTCAGGGGGCGCGGCAAAAAGCACGAACAGCCGCAGGGTATCCGCTCCGTATCTCTGGATCATGGAATCCGGATCAACGATATTGCCGCGGGATTTAGACATCACCTCGCCGTTTTTTAAAACCATGCCCTGAGTCAGGAGTTTAGTAAAAGGCTCATCAAAATCGATCATACCCAGATCCTTGAAGAATTTAGTAAAAAACCGGGAATACAATAAATGCAGAATGGCGTGTTCGATCCCGCCGATATATTGATCTACCGGCATCCAATACTTGTTATCTTTAACTTCAAAAGGCCCGCCTGTAAATTTTGGCGAGCAATATCTCAAGAAATACCAGGAAGAATCGAAAAAAGTGGCCATGGTATCGGTTTCCCGCCGGGCTGGCGATTTGCATTTCGGGCAGCTGCACTTCACAAACTCCTTAACTTTGCCCAGAGGGCTTCCGCCTTCACCGGTAAACGGCGCGTCCTTGGGAAGCTCAACCGGCAGATCCTCATAAGCCACAGGAACAATCCCGCATTTATCACAGTAGATCATCGGAATTGGCGTGCCCCAGTAACGCTGGCGGGAGATCAGCCAATCGCGCAGCCTCCAGTGGGTCTGGATCTTAGCGATCTTGGTTTTCTCCATCCACTCGGCTATACTGTCTTTCGCTATCCGGCTGGGTAACCCGTCAAAATTACCGGAATTTATTAATATCCCGGCATCTTCAATGGCAAAAGGGAATTTTTCAGGATCCTTAAGATACCTTTCAAGAAGTTTCGGCCAAGGCAAAGGCTTCAATCCGTCTTCCTTCAACTCAAGCCTAAAGCTGTCTCCTTCTTCAGGCCGAATAACAACCCGCATTGGAAGATCATGCTCTTTAGCGAACTCAAAATCCCTCTGGTCGTGCGTAGGAACAGCCATGATCGCGCCGGTGCCATACTCCATCAAAACATAATCCGCCACCCAGATAGGAATAACTTCATTATTGACCGGATTGATCGCGTAGGAACCGGTAAACATCCCTTCTTTTTTAACATCGCTGGAAGAGCGGACCACCTTGCTTTCCTGGCTCACTTTATCGATGAATTTAAGAACATCTTTTTCCTGCAACTGGCCTTTGATCAATTCTTTGACCATCGGATGCTCCGGGGCGAGCACAATATAGGTGGCGCCAAAAATGGTATCAGCCCGGGTTGTAAATACCGGGATGACCTTGTTATTATCCTTACGCCGAAAATAGATCTCGCAGCCTGAGCTCTTGCCGATCCAGTTGGTCTGCATGGCAATTACCCGCTCCGGCCAAAGCTTAAGCTGATTTAAGTCTTCTAAAAGCCTCTCTTTATACCCGGTGATCTTTAAATACCATTGATCAAGGTCCTTCTGCTCGACTTTAGTGTGGCACCTCCAGCATCCGCCGTCGATAACTTCTTCGTTAGCCAAAGTTGTGGCGCAAGAAGAACACCAGTTTACTCCCGACGCCTTTTTATAAGCCAGCCCTTTTTCAAACATCTTAATGAATATCCACTGGTTCCAGCGGTAATAATCAGGGTCGCAGGTGGAAACCTCGCGATCCCAGTCATAGGACAGCCCCATTTTTTTAAGCTCGATCTCCATCCACTCGATACATTTGTGGGTCCAGGCCTCAGGCTTGGTCTTATTCTTGATGGCCGCGTTTTCCGCGGGCTGGCCAAAAGCGTCGAATCCCATAGGATGCAAAACATTAAAGCCTTGCTGCCACTTGTAGCGGCTGTAAACGTCGCCGATAGAGTAATTGCGCACATGGCCCATATGGATCTTCCCCGAAGGATAAGGGAACATCTCCAGGCAGTAGAATTTGGGGCGGGAAGAAACTTCAGCCTTAAAACTCTTATTCTCTAACCAGTATTTCTGCCACTTAAGCTCTATATCCTTAAAATTGTATTCTGCCATAATCTTATTTTAGCCTCATCAATATAGAAGATTCGCTTTCCACAGGTTATTTTTTTATCAGTTTTTTAACGGTCTTAAGATTACGCTTGTCGGCGTTTTCGCTGTCTTTGGGAGTTTCCAGAACAAAAGCTGACCCGGCCAATCGCGGGTCATTGACTATCCGGCGAAACGCCTCCAACCCAAGGCTGCCTTTGCCGATATGCTCGTGGCGGTCAGCGTGGGATCCTAATTCGTCGCGGCTGTCATTAAGATGCACCAGCTTTAATCTTTTCAGGCCGACGATCCGGTCAAGGCTCTCAATGGTCTTAGAATATCCTTCCGGACTGGACAGATCAAAGCCGGCGGTATAGGCATGGCAAGTATCAAAACAAATCCCCACCCGCTTTTTGTTCTCCAGGCCGTCAATGATCTGGCGCTGATGTTCAAATTTATACCCCAACCAGGAGCCTGAGCCGGAAGTGTTTTCCAGAAGTATCCCGACCGATGAATCCTTGGTTTTATCCAGGATACGATTCAAAGCAACGGTAATTCTTTTTAAGCCTTGCTTCTCTCCTGATTCCTTATGGCTGCCCATATGGGTGACTATATAATCCGCGCCCAGATCCTGGGCTTCTTTCATGTCTTGAATATACGCCCGCAACGAACCCTGGTATAAAACATTATACGGAGAAGCCAGGTTGATCAGGTACGGAATATGGATAAATACTTTCTGAATCCCGCTTTTTTCCCGGCGCAGCCGGAATTCCCGGATATCTTCGGCTTTAATTTTTGATCTACGCCACTGCCGGGGGTCGCGGGAAAAGATCTGCATAACGTTACAACCCAACGCTTCCGCGCGGTCGATTGATTCCCAGATGTGTCCGGCAATAGAAACATGAACTCCCAGTAACATAATGCTAAATTGTAGCACAACCGGATTTACATGTAAATAAAAAGAGGCTAAGTCAACACCTTAACCTCTTTTTATTGCTTTTACAATTACGCTGGTTTTTTACCTACTTGCCTCCAGTAGGACGATCATGCTCTTGATTTCCGCGCTTGTTGATTCTGCCTCAGCTTCTTGCTTAGCCAACATACAGGAAATCATAGCCAACATGTTTTCAGCTCGCTGAGTCAGCTCTTTTTCCTTCCAACAAGCTGCAAAGAAATCCCTAAGTCTGTCATAAGAAAGAGTAACATTTATGCGGCTTAAGCTCTCTATTGAACGCCATTCTTTATCAAGATCAAAGACAGAAACCTGGATTCCTTCGATCTCTTCAATAAACTTAGCGCTGACTATCGTAGTTGGCGCCAGAGAACGCAAGTCGATTCCGCCTAATCTGTCTTTGGCTGTCTCACTGTTCGCTTCAATATCGGATAGTTCGCCATCATCGTCCAAACCACCATCAGTAAGCTTAATTTTGGGAGTCCAAACGCTTCCGTCATTCTTTTGCCGTTCACGATTCCCGAAATAAGCCGCTCCGATGGATTGACCGTATTCGCGGTAAAAATCAGTTCCCTGGCCTTTTTCTCCGTCAGGGGCCGGGGCTATCTGGACTTTCCCTAACTCAGGGGACTCAGCCGCAAGGACCTTTTCCGCGGCAAGTTTGACGATCTGACCACCGGCCCCCTTGGTCAACCTCCCCATGATCATACAGGCTTCCACATCAATATAATCACTGGTCTCGGCAATAAAAGCCGCCAGATAACGGCCTACTTCCGCAAGAACTTCACCCATGATACGCTGCTGTTCAGGAGTTCCGTTTTCTAAAAGATACTGGGCATAGCGTAATTGCGCCGCCGCTACAGGTATTTTTCTATTTCGCTCATCAAGAATGAAGTTTTTATTCTTATCAATCTCATAGGTAACTTCCAGTTGCTCGAGTAGTGACTCCGGGATATCACGGGTATCTATTCCCTTTTGCTTGGCCAATCTGAATATGGGCCGCTGAGAGAAATACTGCTGCGCCGCTCCCGGCATGCCGTTCGCGGAATGAGGTTCAGCCACATCCGAAATATCGATCGCGACAGTTCCCATTTCTCCGTGCATATTGCGTATATTGCCGTTTTTGTCGGCATACCCGGCTCCGGCGCCTGTTCCTCCAATGAGCATAAGAACATTCTTCAGACCAAGCCCTTCATATGCCCAGAAAGCGGCGGCATCACCGTCATTGAGCACACCCACAGGAATATTGTATTGTTTCTCAAGAGTCTGTTTCAGATTGCGGATAACAGCTCGCTGTTCTTTCTTTTCATTATCCGGTAATTTGTCGAAACCTTTGTTCATAGGGCCGGTACCGACAACCTCCTGATTAATGGTAACCAAATTCACGCTTACTCCGATGAATGCTATCTTCTGAAGTCCGGCCTCTTTGGTTACTTTACTAATCAAGTCTTCTATCACTTTCAGATGCTGATCGGCGCTGGTAAACTTTTCCGGATCCCAGTCCAATTTCAAGGAAGACAACACCTTGTTGCCGCGCATAGCTACTGCTTTGATATCTGAACCGCCAATATCAATACCAACTCCTTCCCCTTCATTTTTGTCGAAAGTAATCTTGTCAGCATTTGAAACTACCAATGCAGGACGCTGATCCGTGAACTCGAGCGTTTCGCCGAACACTTTTTGCAGCGCTTTGGCCATTTTGTAAAACGCCCTGTATTTGCCGGGGAACAACTTATCCTCCTTTGCATAATTTTCTTTAACCGCCTTAAGGACTTCCGCATCGCCGATAAACACCTTCTCGGCGCCGATAACTCCGAGGCGATTATAAATATACCGGCTCACAAAATAGATATCCTTTTCGGTAAGCTGCTTCGGGAGATTTACTTCATACCGGTCGGTGCCGAACTTGCTTGAAAAAATTATCTCAACCTTACGGGCATCTTTCAGATTTTTATAATACTTGTTCTCCGAAGCGGAAGGAACAAACGCCGTTGGAGCCTTGAGCCATTCGCTTACTGTTAAGTCGTTGACGACAATACCGCCGTCACGCGACGCTCCCTCTTTGCCGCTGTTTTCTGAAGGAAGCAGCCCGCCAATAGAAACCGGGGCGGAAAATATTTCCTGCAGTTCACTATTTGTATCCACGATCCGCTTTTCGTAGTTTCTATAAAAATCATCCTTATATTTCTTTTCAGCGGAATTAATTCTTTGAATAGCGATATCGGCAGTGAAAGCGTCAGGAACATAAATTTCTATGATGTGCTCCATCACTATGCTGGTTTTTTCGGCCGACTTTTGATCCATGATCTTACCCAGCAATCCCTCCAAATTATCTTTTTTGACATCCTTAATTACCGTTATAGTTGCCAGGTTACTAGCTTTTTCAGCTACCTTTTGGCCCAGTACCTTACCCAGCATTATCTCTGAATTATTTTTAATGAAATAAGTATTTACTCCGAAGTGCTTATAATATTTCACAAAGACAGCGGCGAATTCCTTAGCCAAAACGTCTTCTACTTTGTCAAGATATGCGGCTACCTCGGGAGTTATATCCTTTTTTGCATCCAAGTATTCAACTAACTCCTGCCGGGTCATTCCGATCGTAGCGATCTTACCAGTACTCATTATTTTGTTGATCCTTTCCGACAGGGTTGTTTCCAACTCTTCAGCGTCTATCATGTAATCACTGAGGCAAAGCCGGGCCAGCCGGACAATACCCGCGGCCGCTAAATACTGCTCGAGCGTACCGTAAACTCCGGTTTTCGTATCGGACTTCGCGCTAAAACCGGTATCCAGGATCATTCCCGTAATGTCATTATCAGCGAGCTTATCCCCCTGTTTATCAACCGCCGTGAGCTTTAGAACTCCGTCTTTCGTTACGGCGAGCTCGATTTTTTCGGCTTGCGCCGGATTTTCAGTTAAAACTTCCTGAGTCAACGCGAGAGATACCTCTTCGTTGATATATGTCTTCATCAGGGAATCTATGTCTCGGAAGAAATCGGCTTTAGTATTTACTTCAACTTTCGCCGCCCCCAACGCCACCATTCTATTAAAAATATATTCTGCCGCGTACATGCCCACCAGCCAGCGGTCGCCTCGCTCCATATCATTCTCCGGAGACTTAAGGATCTTCTCGGGAATGTTCAGGCGATAGGTGTATTGTTTACCATCCGCGGCCGTGAAACGCGCGTACAACGATTCGCCTTGAACACCTTTCCATATCTTATCTTTCTCAGCTATGGAATAATAAGCTTCTTCTTCCGGCAGCGTTTCTTCCAAAGCTGTATTTCTTGTCTTGCCGGCGATACGCATCAGCGCGTCTTTTTCGGCAATATTGACCATATTTTGGATAAGCATACGCTCTCTTACCCCGATCCTGCCGGTTTTCAGACCGCCGTACGGATCTCTCATTCCGCGGAACAGAAGCACTTTGACCCCTTGGCTTTTTAAATATTCAACATCCTCCGGTGTAAACTTCTGCACATCCAGAGGTATCTTGCTCATCTTAGCTGACGGGTCGCCCGATTTTATCTTATCCAGCAGCTTGCCCAAGTTCTCCCCTTTGACTTCAAGGGCGTTCTTCTGGTGTATTTCAGGCACATCCGGAATGATAATGTAATCGATCAGATCGGAAAGTTTCAGGTTCGAATCAAACCTTTTGTTCAATGTCCGAAGAAACGCCGCCATCTGCCTGCGGATGGTAAGCCCGGCGGCTTCAAGGTCAGCGTTGTTCTTGACGATAAATATCCGCACCAACCCTTCCTTCTTACGGTCCTTAAGGATGTCCACATACTCCTTATAAAGGAGGTTGCACATGGTCGAGGTAAAGAAACTACCGCCGCCGATAAAATAAAAGTATCCTTCCTTAGCGAGTTTAACCGCTTTCTTATCCATCGGAGGAAGCTTATCTAATTCAAAACCCAGATAGATATCCCGTTTATTAAGTCCTTCCACAGTGGCGGCGTCTTTGATCTTTTCCCACAAAGCATCGTCATTAAGCTTGACGCGAAGTTCTTCCCTGTTAGCATAGGCCCTTCCGGCGATGATTTTTTGGGCTGTGACCTCATCGACATTTAACAACACCATGAGTTCATCTACAGTGGCTGTATTGACGTTACAGCTGATGATCCTGTGCTTTGAGGTCATATAGCTTACCGGGGACGGATGCGGATCGTCAGTATCAGTGATCCTGGTCTGTCGGATGACCAATCTACCCTTAAAGCTCACCCCATCAAGCTTGGGTTCGACTAAAGTCTGCAGAGATTTAACTCTTGAATCTGCATCTGCTGTCTTAAGCGACTTTCTGACTTTAGCCCAGAAGTCTTCTAAGGAGCTGAAGCCAACGTTTTCCTTGGATAAATAAGTTTTGTTTCTTTCCTCCTCCAGCGCCCTTGCCTCAGAATCATTAAGTTTTAAAGCAACCTGGATTTCTTTGATACTTGAAGAATTAATGCAGATGAACTGACCGTTGATTATTATAGGATATTCCCACTCGGCAAAAGGCGAGATAAATACGGTTGTTCCATTTACCGTTATCGCGGTCCGCCCTTCTTCTGTAAGACTTGGTTTACCATTGACCGTGGGTTCTGAGAAGATCACCGCTATCTCGTTTGCGGTTCCAACGTTTACCACTGCTTTTGCGTATTTCTTCAGGTCGACCTTTTGGATATCTTCGCCGATAGTCGCCGTGGTGAGTCCGCTCGCGGATTCTAACCGTATATTTTTGCCAGTAGAAGCAAATTTATATTCGGGGTTAGTACTGATATCCTTCGAGGTTGGATTTTCAAGCGGGGTGGTCTCAAGGATTTTTACCTCTGAAATAACTTGGGTAGCAGCCTGGCTGGATTTAACCTTGCCATCTTCATCTTCTCCGAAGATAACAATATCCCAGTTATCCCTTCCTTCCCCTTTGATTTTGATAGCTGCGGCCTCGTGTACTGTCGCGATCGTCTCTTGTTCGAAACCGATCGGCCAATGATATGTGGATTCTATACCTAATCCCGCGAAAGGCAGGGTAAAATCAATATCTTCATCGCGAATCGCGCGTCCTTTCTCCGAGACCTTGTACTTTCCGCTTAATTCATACAAAGCCTGTAAAGTGGAATTAACCGAGCTAAGTCCGTTAAGGGAAAGGTTAAGACTTTTCAGGCTGCCAGTCTGCATCGAGTTATCAAAATACCTTGATAAGTTAAGGACATTTCCGGCGTAGAAGAGGAAATCAGAGTCCATCTCCAGATAAGCGCCTTTGTTCGGTTTGCCGAGCTTATCCATGGCTTTTTCCGTGCGCTTGTTGGTCATTACGTCAACCATGGTCTTTTCATGATCTCCCTTGAATTTCAAATGGTTAGAGATTAAATTCTTGACCGCGCCGTCTATTTTTGATTTGGATGCTTCCCCTAACTGCTCTGCCAGTAAATCCGTCAGATACTTGGTTGCGCTATCTTTATTCAGCTTGTCTGTATTCTTAAGTAACGCCTCTACTATCTTGGATACTACCGGTTTACCGAATTTGCCAAGCTCAATATCAAGAAGACTCTCAAGGAAAATCCTGTCCTCTGCTTTAAGGCTATTAATGTTAATCTTCTGATACATGTTTGAATCAGAAAATATCAGCTTTTCGACAATAGTTTTTCCCGTTGCCCAGGAGATCGCGCTCATATAGTCTCCCCAGGGGACCAAATGAACTCCCCATCCCGGAGTCTCAAGCATTTTTCTCAGCAAAACGCCTGTGCGCCCGCCGTCATCAACTACCGCGAGCAGATTTGCCAGGATATTATTACCTTTTTTGTCCAAGTCATTTAAAGACAGATACCTCAAAATTCTAGCGCGTTCTTGAGGGTTCATACTGGAAAAATAGTAGACTAAGTTCGTAGAAACTGTTCCGCCACCGGTCGCGGAGCTTATTCCGGCAAAACTCGAGAACCGCTGGGCAACCTTGTCTTTAAATGCATTCCCTCCGCGAATCGAATTCAAATCCCTCCCAATAACTCCCATAAGCACTAATTCCACAGTTATGTCCAGCTTATCGGCAGCTTTAATAATTTCTAATTTTGTCCGCTCCTCAAGAGCTTGTCCGTTATCAAGCTTGTATCCCAGGGATACTATTTTCTTAAATAAAATGTAATTTTCTTTTACCCCAACATCTCCACCAACAAGAAGAGTATCAATCCGCCCAATATCTTCCTTATTATATGAATCAATTTTTTGATTACGAATTGCAATCTCGTTTCTAATAGCTTTTTCAGCGGTTTTATCTCCCGTCACTTCTTTGTTCAAAGCTGTTAATACCGTTACTTCTGCGCTAAGCGCCAGCCTATCATTTACGCCTATGTTTCGGATTGAAGAAACAGAAAAAACCGAACCCTTAGAAACCAATTCTACTTTAACACCACTAACGTCAAAAATGGTCTTGTCTTTTGTTGCTTTGATTATTTGATATTCTTTAGTTTGAGGGGCATTGGGATACGCTAGATTTGCTAATATCCGGGTTGACTGCAGCTCGGCTTGGAATTTATCAAATGCTCGCTTAGGATATTCAACTGCTATACCGCCGTCTCTTTTCGCACTAGTCGATTGCTTGGGAACTGACAGGCCGATTACAATATCATTTTCGGATAGGTGTCCAACAATGGAGTTTGGAGGCGTAAGCATCCCCTTAGAAGGAATATCTATTTCTTTTCCTCCTTCAAAAACAAAACCGCCGCTGATATAAGAACGGAATTTATCCCCGTAGCTTTCCTTAATGCTATATTCACCATTATTGAAGGATTTCTGGTATGCTTGGAAATAGGACTGCTTAGACCAGCTATTCTGAGAGCGGAATTTATTTATATCTCCGTTTTCAATAATTCCCTGGTTCATCCCGCTGATCGAGCGGGCATTCTTCTTGAACCAGCGTGACATTATAAGAGAGTAATAGACCTGCCTGAGATTTGAGTATTTTTTGAGAGAATTAATATCTTTTGTAAGCTTAGGCAAGATCAATTTCCGCATTAATTCCGAAGAATAATCATTAAGTTCCTTAAGCCGCGGATCAGTAAAATTATAGTTCGCAGAACTTTTCAGGTAATCGCTTTCCAACATCACTTTTAAACTAGCTTTGTATATGTGGCAACCGGAACCATTTTGTCCTAAGATTATTTCATCAGGAACGATCCACGGGCGATTAACTATAGGTATGCTTATTTGACCAGAGCCGAGAATTGCTTCCGCTTTTTTATATATCATTTCCCAATACTGTTTGCCAATAGGATTGACCGGAGACGTATATGATGCGACATCCTTTTTAAGTTGGACATCGGCTTCGAGCAAAGCTTTTCCAAGATCGGTATTTTCAAGCAATGGATCAATAATTTTATCTTGAGAATCCGGTCTAAGATTTACCCAAAATGTAGAATCAGGCAGCCTCAAACCAATTTGAAAATATGTAAATAACTGGCCAGTAATATTAGTTAGGGCTGTTTGCTGGATTTTCGGGTTATCTCCAAGATCAAGGAGGAAATTAAAAGTCCCATCAGGGAGGCTATAAAGATTTCGCATCAAAACGGGTTTAAAGACCTGAAGGGAGATGGTATTCCCTGGATCAAAGGCCTTTACGTAAGAAACTGGATTTAAAATCAGAATCAAGCTTATGAAGCAGGACAATATTTTCTTAAACATTAAGACCTCCTGGTGATGGGTAAAAAGTTATGTTTAAAAGATTTTAAAAGTCCTTCTTAAGGTAAACAAAAAAAACCACGGTTTTCACCGTGGCCTAGGTTTAGTAAATCCTTACTCAATCTATACTATAAGTATAGCTGTTTTTAGGGGTTTTTCAAGCATTTTTTATATAAATTAGGAACCTAGAAATTTTTTTGAAAAAGCCTAGTTTGAACTTATGTTAAAAACTCCCTATTAATTCTCTTGGGCGGAAAAGACCTTCCACCAAGTAACCGAAACAACACATTAGATAATTTGGTGGAGCTGGAGGGATTTGAACCCTCGACCCCTTGCATGCCATGCAAGTGCTCTCCCAGCTGAGCTACAGCCCCGAATTTACTTATTTTCCAAATATTTCAACAACAACTGCCAGGTCCTGCTTCCTACTACCCCATCAGGATTAATTTTATTGGCCGCCTGGAATTTTTTTAGCGCCTCTTTAGTCTGAGTTCCGATCTGGCCGTCCAGAGGCCCCTTATAAAAACCCGCCTTTTTTAAAGCGGTCTGGATCTCAATGGCGCTGGGCATGCGCACTTCTTTTTTACTGGCAGATTGTTCTTGCAATTGCTGCCGCAACTGGCTATTTTCCCGCTTTAACTGATTCAATTGCGTTTCCAGGGAGTTAACCTGGGTTTTGAGCTGCTGATTCTCCCCCGAATAATTTACAACAGGAGTAGTCACACAGCCTGAAATCATCGAAAGCCAAACGATAATAACGAATAAATTTAGCCGGCGCATCTTAACCTCCATTAAGAGAAAATATTATACCCCAGATTTACGGAATTGACAAACAAGATTTTGGATAGTATAGTTATATTACTCTTGCCGAGGTGGCGAAATGGCATACGCGGCAGCCTCAAAAGCTGTTGAGGGCAACCTCATGAGGGTTCAACTCCCTCCCCCGGCATTTTTTTAAACCCTCCGCAGCCAAACCATGCTTAATACTTTAGCGGAAAGTTTTAGAAGAATCAAAAATTTTCTCTCGCAGGCCGCGCAAAATAGCATTCCGGGTAAGATAAGGTATGATCCCGCGATAAACCCGGTAAGCGACTATTTTGTAGCCTTTAGCATTAGGATGGATAGCGTCGCTTTTTAAGCTTTCGGTGGAGACAATGTCCTCCAGTATCCGGGGAATGAATATTGCCCGGTATTTATTGCTTAACCGCTTGAACTCCTGGCGGTATTCTCCCATAAACAAAACGTTGCTGATATCTACGATTGCCACCATCACCCCTCTGGCTTGAATAATTTTGATCATCTCCTCGATATTCCTAATGGTCTCTTCCAATGGGACCTTATTTAAGTAATCGTTGCCGCCAAATTCAATAACCACTAAAAGCGGATCATTATCCAGAACATCGGTCTTTACCCTTTTTAACCCTTCAGAAGTAATGTCACCGTTTATTCCGGCATTGATTACCGGAAAACTGGTCATTTTAGCTAATGCCGCGGGGTAGCTTTCTGCAATATTAACACCCTTGCCCTTGGTAATACTGTCCCCGAAACAAACGATATTCTTGCCCCGGGATTCAAGGTTAGCGATATCGCTCCTGGCACAGCCGGCATGAAATATTATCAAACTAAGCAGGAATACTCCAAAAACAATAAATGGAATTTTAATCTTTCTCATATCTAAGCCTTAGTTGTCCGCAGGCAGCTTCAATATCCTGGCCCCGCGATCGGCGCAAGGTCACCGACACTTTGGATTTCACCAGCGCATCCCGAAAAAACAAAATATCCAGTTTAGGCGGAGGTTCCAGCCCCAGCTCTTTTTGAGGATTTATTGGTATCAGGTTGATTTTGCAATTTAAACCCTCTACTATTTTACTCAATTTTCTGGCGCTTGGCAAATCCGAATTAATCCCCCTGGCCAGAATATATTCAAAAGTTACCTGACGGTTTGTTTTCTTTATATATTGCCTCAGTGCCACAAACAGCTCTTTAAGCGGATACTTTTTATTTACCGGCATAAGCCGGCTGCGGGTTTGATCATCGCAGCCATGAAGCGATACCGACAACTCTACCTGTAATCCTTCATCCGCAAGCTTCTCGATCCCGGGAATAATGCCGCAGGTAGAAATCGTTATCCTGCGGGCCCCGATCTTAAAAGCGTAATCCGAATTTATGATCCTTATCGCTTTTAAAACACTGTCATAATTATCCAACGGCTCTCCGGTACCCATAAAAACTATATGGGTCAAAGGCTGGCTGGAGTTGTTTTTTAGATACAAAACCTCATCCAGTATTTCCGCACAGGAAAGGTTCCTTTTAAATCCCAAAAACCCGCTGGCGCAGAAAGTGCAGGCGAATTTACAGCCGGCCTGGCTGGAAATACAGCCGGTCAGTCTTTTCTCCGAGGGGATGGCGACCGCTTCGATGAACTGATCATCCTGCAACTTAAACAAGAACTTTTTAGTCCCGTCCTTTGATTCCTGCGCGGCGGCTAACTCCAGATCAAAAATGGTGAAATTTTCATTTAAACGCTGCCTGAGTTTGACTGGCAGATTGCTCATCTGATCAAACCCGCTGATCCCCCGTTGGTAAATCCAGGAAAAAATCTGCTCAGCCCGAAAACCCGGTTCTTTCCAGGAAGCCAGAACCTCTTTAAACTCTTCTAAAGTCAATTCCTTGATATTTCTTTTCATTCTATTCCAAGTTAGGCCTGATTCCTACTATACGCAAAAACAGATCTTTGCTGGATATCTTTTCCACAGACCTTACTTCCTTAATCTTTTGAGGAAGGGTCAGGGCGATAATAAACCTTAAAGTTCCGGCCAGGAAAAACAAGCTGAACAGCCTGTAGCTGAAAATGTTGGGTAAGCGGTTGGCTAGCAAGCCCCCGGTAAACGAACCAAGACAAACTGCCAGGCCGTTAAAAAAGTAGAAATAAGCGATGCAGCGCGTCCTTTTGGCCGGAGTTACCGCGTCGTAAATGAAATTCACGCTGCAAAGATTAAAACCTGCCCAAGCTATACCCGAAAGCGCCTGGACAAAGATCAAATAAGCCGGATTCTGGTTCAAGATCCACCAGAAAGGAAGACTGGAGATCAAAAGAGAGCTTACTCGCAGGACTTTAATGTTGCCGATCCTATCGGCGTTTTTACCCCAGCGGTAAATAGTAAAAATAGTGGCAATGCTTACAGTGGTTATCAAAATGGTGTAGGTAATATAATTAAACTTCAGGTCCTTAAGCATTAATACCGAGAAAAACGGTGCAGCCAGATAAACGCTGAAGATAAAAGCCGAGTTAAAAATCACGAATCTGGCGAAATTTGATTCCCGGGCCCGCTTGACAAAATCCCAAAAACTAAAATAGGAGTCTTTTTTGAAATGCTGCCTGGGCTCATACATTCGGACAAGAAAATACACGCAAATAAAACGGCATAAACAAGCCAGGCTAAAGATAATGATAAATCCCCGCAGGATATTACTTTTGGATAAATTCAAGATCATCCCAGCGCTAAAAAGGCTGACGATAGTCACCCCGCCCAGCACTTTATTCCTCCAGCCAAAATACCGCCCCCGTTTATTATAAGGCAAATAATCGGTCATCAGGCTTTGCCATGCCGGAAGCGAAAAGGCTCCAAAAATGTTAAACAGGGTCACTGAAACGATCAAAGCAACTACGGCCCAACTTTTAAAAAGAAACGGGGTGAAAATTATCGGCAACAGCGCCAAAGCCTGCAGAAAAACAAAAACATAAACCACTTTTCTCCTGCTGCCGACATGCTCGGTAATATCCGCGGACTTAAGCTGAGAGATTGACCCGGCTAAGCTGGGCAAAGCAGTAAGCAGGCCTATCTGAGAAACGCTGGCTTTTAAAGCCAGGGCAAAAGGGGCAAAATATTCCGCGGTAAGTCCAACCATCCCTGCGGCGAACACCCCGTCCCAAAAAGAAACTCTCAGGCTGTTTTTAATTGCGTGTCTTTGCATAAAGGTGCTTTTTTATTTCCCGATCGATTCCATCCAGGGCTTTCTTCTTGAATAGCCTGGCCACCGCCGCAACCTTTATTGCTTCTTCAAGGATCAAAACCGGGTTCAAAGCCTGATGAAAAGTATCTGCGATCGAGAAAATTCCATGATTTTTGACCACGACGATCTTGCTTATTTTAAGCGCGCGGATCACCGATCCCGGATTAGTAACGTTTAAGCCTTTTTGTCCAACTACCGGGACATCATTTAGATAAAAACCGGTTTCAAAGGTCAAAACTTTCAACTTCGGTAAAACCGCGAAATAAGCATTGGTCAAAGGAGGATGGCAATGGATCACGACACGAGAGGGAAAATTCTTATAGATCAAACTGTGCATTGGCAATTCAGAACTCGGCCGTTTGCGCGCATCAATACAGGAATTATTGCCAAAACTGACTTTTAGGATATCGCTGTTTTTCAAACGGCCCAATTCACTGCCGGTTGCAGTAATAAAAATTGTTTCCGCGTCAAACTTAGCGCTTAAATTCCCTGCCCTGGCAGTTAAAAGTCCGGAATCCGCCAAAATCTTACCGATAGCGATTATTTGGCGTTTAATTGTTTTTTCCCGGGAAACGCTCACAGCGATATTTCCACTAGTTTTGGTTTAACCCCGGGGATAACTTTAAGTTTTTTATTCAGGCTGGCTTTTTCGGCCCTCGAACCGACCAACTCGAGAATGATCAGCCCGGTATCCGAACATTTATCCAGCACTCCGTCATGTATCCCCAGCCGAGTCTTGATCATGCAACCAAAATCGGTAAGCACCTTTTGCACCCTTACCGCTGATGAACGCCTCGTGCGCATAAGAATTACCAGCAAAGTTTTACTCATACTCCCTCCCGGTTAAATGTTCTAAGACGTATTATACCAAATTATTCTATCTTCTGGAAACTTTTTACAACTTGACACATCTGTCTTGAAGGCAGTAAAATACTGCCATGAGCGAATATATTTGTCCCCATTGCAAGAGCCCCATTTATGACGACGAGGCTATTTTGTGCCTTTTTTGCGGAGAAAGCCTTAACCGGCCGGGCAAGCATTTTCCTAAATCTAAAATTGTTTTTGTGGTTATCTTGCTGTTGTTAATTATAAGCTTTATTGTGCTGGTGATAAAGTAAGAAGGGGCTCTGGCAGCTTTTATTTTATTGATGTTCCGGGCTGGCGGGGGTAACGGATAAGGCAGATCTGATTTATTACGTCTTCAACGTCCTTGCGTGTTTTCAAGCGGCTGATGGTTTCGCGTAGCGGCCGGATTTTGCGAAAACCCTTGGTATACCAGCCGAAGAACTTGCGAAAAATAACCACTCCGTATTTAGGCCCGAAAAATTCAACTGAAAGATCCAGGTGTTCAAGCATAGTCCGGATTATTTCTTCCATTTCCGGCTTAGCAGGCTCATGGCCGGTTTTTAGATACTGCCGGATTTCTTCGAAGATCCAGGGATTGCCTAAAGCTCCCCGGGCCACCAGGATCCCGTCGCAACCCGTATCCTCGAACATCTTCTTAGCCAGTTCCCCGGAAAAAACATCACCTGAGCCGATAACCGGAACGCTTACCGATTTCTTGACCTTCTTGATCGTCTCATAATCCACGTTTCCGGAATATAACTGCTGCTTGGTCCTTCCGTGGATGAAGATCGCTTTTACTCCGGCATCCTGGGCATGTTTGGCAACCTCAGGAGCATTAAGAGAATCTCTATCCCAGCCAGTGCGGATCTTAACGGTCACCGGCACCGGCGATCTTTTAACCACGATCTCCAACAGCGTTTGCAGCCTCTTGGGTTCTTTTAATAAACTTGCCCCCTCTCCCCTGCGGGTGACTTTTCTTTCCGGGCAGGCGGCGTTGAAATCCAGAAGATCAAACTTATATTTGGCTAAAACATCCATAGCCCGCTCGATATAAGCCGGCTCGCAGCCCAGAAGCTGCATCCCGAGAGGCTTGTCGGTCTTGTCCGTGCAGAGGATCTCCGCGGTCTTTTTGCTTTTATGGCCCAGACAGCGGGCGTTGATCATCTCAATAAAAGCCAGCTCACAGCCGAATTTATGATTGAGTTTGCGGAAAGGCAGGTCGCTTACTCCGGCCATCGGAGCAAGGATCAGGTTGGAATGAAGTTTAAGATCTCCGATTTTAAGCATCAGGTAACTTCTTCCACCGGCAGGACAAAAGCTTTAACCCCTTCCTTGCCTAATTTAGCCCGAAGATCTTTGATACAAGCTAAAAGCGATTTCGTTTCTTGAGGGGAACAATTAACCAATAACAAATTATTTCTTCCCGGCCAGATATCATCGCCCATGTGCGTGCCGGAGGTCTTGCCCTTGCCGAACACCCCGGGTATTTTAGTATAGTTATTTAAAACACAACTCTGCCTCAAGGCTTCCATGACCTCAGCATCTATGGCTTCGTTAAAAGAAATCATAATCATCTTATCCATTAAGATTTACCTCCGGCTACTGCTATATCGCATTTACGTAATTTAATTTCTTTGCCCTCATCCTTACGATGGAACACCGCATACAAGGTCGGAACGAAAAGCATGGTGATAAATGTAGAGACCAATAAACCGCCGATCATGGTAATGCCGATCGGCTGCCAGCTCTCCGAACCTTCCCCCCGGGAAATGGCCATGGGTAAGAGCCCTACCAGGGTAGTGATCGTCGTCATCAATACCGGACGTAATCGGTCTTTTCCTCCCGTGGTCACCGCCTCAAACATAGAATTGCCGCGGGCGCGCAGGATATTAATAAAACTGATCAACACAATAGCATTATTGACCACAATGCCCATAAGCATAACCATGCCCAAGAATGAGTTTACGTTTAAAGTCATGCCGGTAAGCAAAAATGCCCAAATAACTCCGGTAAAGGTAAACGGCACGGAGAACATAATAATAAACGGGTCCAGGAGCGATTCAAACTGCGCGGCAATGACCATATACACCAGGATTATTCCCAAAGAGATCAATGTGATCATGTCCCGGAAAGCTTTTTGTTGTTCCTCGGCTTCGCCGCCGATATTGATCGTCATGTCCGAAGGAATGCTGATCTTGGCCAATCCTGCTTTAATATCCTCGTTAATCTTACCGCTGGAGCGGCCAAAAACATTGGCTTCCACCCTGACCACTCGTTCCCGATTCTTACGCTCGATATCCATGGGGCCGATGGTCTCATAAACTTTAGCAAAACTGGAAAGCTTGACCTGTTTTCCGGTTACCGGAGACACTACGGAAAGGTTTTCAATGTCTTCGATCTTGGCCCGGGAAGATTCTTCCAAGCGCACATAAATGTCATAGGTCCGGCCTTTTTCCCGGTATTTAGTAGCGCTGGTGCCTTCGATAAAAGTTTTAATGCTTTTGCCGATCGCAGTCATGTTCAACCCCAGGCTGGCAGCTTTTTCCCGGTCCACGGAAATACGGATCTCCGGCCGGCTGATATCCCGGCTAATAGCGGCATCTACCGCTCCGGGCGTAGCTTCGACAATAGCCTTGATCTTCCCCGCTACCATATCCGTATCCGCGAAAGAATTACCAATAATCTCTACCTGGATAGCCTTGCCTCCGCCGCCTAAGATCAACCGCGAGACCACACTGCCCGTGCTCACATCAACCCGCTCAACTCCGGGGATCTGCCTGACTTTAGCCCGAATGATCTGGCCGATCTGTTTAGCGGATTTATCCCGTTCATTTTTGCCTACCAATTTTAAGCCGGCATAAACCACATGCGAGCCTGAAGCCTGGCCGAGCATCCTGCCAACACCGATAACCTGCCCGCTTCTGACAAAACTAAACTTTTTTTCTTTTAAAGAATCAAAAATATCCTCGATCTTCTTGGCAACCTTATCTGTTTCCTCCATCCGAGTGCCGATAGGAAGCCGCGCGCTGATATTCAGATCGCCGCTGTCTTCTTCCGGAAAAAACTCATTGCCGACAAAAGGCGTCAGTAAAAGCGTAGCAAAGAATACCGCGGTAAAACCGATCAGCACGGTTTTCTTGTGCCGCAGACACCAACCCAGGGACCGGGAATATATCTTTTCCCAACCTACCAAGAATTTTTCAATCGCGTTATAAACCGGAGATAGCCAACCGCCTTTTTTCTTTTCCCCATTTCCGTTGGAAGCAGGTTTAAGCCACTTAGAACAAAGCATGGGGCTAAAAGTGGCGGCAGTAAAAAGTGACGCCAAAAGGGTGGCAGAGATGATCGCCGCCAATTCCGAAAATATCACCCCCACGACTCCGGTAATGAAAAACATAGGTAGAAATACTACAACCGTGGTTAAAGTAGACGCGGCAATAGAAAGGAACATCTCCGAGGTGCCGAAGATCGCGGCCTCGGTTGCGCGCTGTCCGCGCTCGAGCTTGCGGAAAATATTATCCACGACCACAATGGCATTATCCACGACCATGCCTGAGGAAATAGCCATGGCCGATAAGCCGATGATATTAATAGTCCGGCCGCTCAAGAACAGATAAAGGAAGGTGATCAAAAGCGAAAATGGAATAGTCAAAGCGATGATCAAGCTGGGCAAAAATTGCCTTAAGAAAAACCAGACCACTAGAATAACCAGCACGATCGCCATATACAAAGAGTCTGAAAGGGACTTTAAAGCATCAACGATGTCTTTGGAGGTATCAAAGACAACCACCATCTTCACATCTGATGGCAGAGTCTTAACCAACTCCGCGAGTTTCTTATTAACTTTCTGCGCCACTTCCACGCTGTTAGTGCCGGTCTGTTTCTGGATCATCATGGTCAGCCCGGACTTGCGGTTGATCCGGACCACTGTGCTGATTTCCTTAAAACTGTCTTCGATCCGGGCTACGTCGCGTAGGTATATCGGCTTATTGTCGCGAATGCCCAAGATAATAGAATTGATCTCCTCCGGCGAAGAAAATTCTCCGGGCAGGCGCAACAGATAATCGGTCAGCCCGGATTTAATATTGCCTACCGGCTGAGTTATATTTTCCCGCTCCAAAGTGTTGAGTATATCCGCGCTGGATAAACCATAACCTTCCAGACGCTGGCGGTCAAGCCAGACATTGATCTGCCGTTCCAGCCCGCCCTGCAGCTGGACTGTTCCCACTCCGGATAATTGTTTAAGCGGATCACTTACCCTTTTATCAACAATATCAAAAAGGTCGGGGTAGCTGCGCTCGGCTTGAAAACCGACCACCATGATCGGGATATTCGCGGTATTGAATTTAAAAATGAACGGGCTGGATATCTCATCCGGAATATCCGGCAGCAAAGGTTTAGCCTGGTCAATACGGTCGCGCACATCATTGGTCGCCTCATCGATCTTCGTGCCCCACTTGAACTGCAGCGTAATTGTGGACATGCCTTCCATAGACTTAGAGGTTATTTTGTCCAGTCCAGGGGTAATGGCCAGCTGATTTTCCAGCGGCTCAGTAACCTTGATCTCCACATCCTCGGGGCTGGCACCGTAATAAGCGGTAATCACCGAGATCGCCGGCGACTCAATAGTCGGCATCATATCCACGCCCAACCGGCTCATCGCGTACAAAGAGACCATGATCAGAGCAAAAAAGATCATCAGGTTAGTTACCGGTTTTTTAACTCCGAATTCCGGAAAATTCATAGATAATTATCCTCTCTAGCTATTTGCCGTTTTCTTCCACCAAAACCAACGCGCCTTCATATAAACGCTGCTGGCCCATAATTACCACTTTGTCCCCGGCCTTGATCCCTTCTTTGACCTGCAGATACGCCCCCTGGCGGACTCCCGTCATAATTTCTTTTAGCTGGGCCTTTTGGCCATCAACAATATAAACATACTGTTTCGGCTCCTTGCCTAACACCGCTTCTTTGAACACTGCCAGGGTATTCTTGTATTCCTGAGTCACCAGCTTAACTTTAGCGTACATGCCTGAACGTAATTTATGATCATTATTATCGATTATGATCTCAACCTGAAGGGTCCGAGTGGCAATGTCTAAAACCGGGTTGATTTTATCCAAGATACCGTCAAATGATTGCTCGGGATAAGCATCAACCGTAACAGCCGCGTGCATGCCCAGGGCAATCTTGGTCAGATATTTTTCCGGAACATCCAAATAAACTTTTACTTTTTCCATATCCACGACCAGGGCCACCGGAGTTTGCGCGCTGACATTCGAGCCGATATCGACCATCACTTTCCCCACCACGCCGCTGATCGGGCTTTCCACCGGCGCTTTAGCAAAAATCAATCCTACCTCATCACGGTCAATAAAAGCGATCACCTCGCCCTTAACTACTGCGTCACCTTCTTCTTTGACTTTCTCAATGATCTTTCCGGTAACTTTCGGAAAAACCATGACTTCCTGCTGAGCTTTAATGTTGGCCACGTAATCCAGGAGTTCCTGCATATCCTGCGGAGCAATGGTAACAACCTTCACCGGAATAACCTCAGGGCCGGCATCTTTTTTCATGTTAGCTTGCTGCTTCTGGCAGCCGCTAAGAAAAATCAGCGAAACGCCCAAATAGATAATTTTAGACAACCATATGCGCTTACTCCTCATTAGATTCCTCCTGTGGCCTTATCAAATTTTGTTTTCGCGATCAGGTAATCGTAATTTACCTGGGCCTGGTTGAATAATGCCACGCGGTAACTTAATTGCGCGTCGTACAAATCGAGTCCGCTGGACAAGCCCGCTTTTTGTTGCTCTTCGATAACCGTAAGTTTATCTTTGTAAACATTGGTTTCTTCACTGACCGACTTTATTTTCTCGATAGCGTCTTTAAGCTCCAGGTAAACAGTTTTTAATTCCAGGGAAATATCATTTACGGCCTTTTCCTTTAATAGCTGCGCTTCTTTTAAATCAATGATCGCCTGTTCCACCCTGGACTTGGTCAGCTGGCCGTCAAAGAGCGGCCAGCTCACGGCGATACCCAGGACATTGTAGTCATTCTGGTTTCTTGCGGTCCCGGTTGCCAGGTGTGAACTGCTGTAATAATCCCAGGCTGCGGATACCTGCGGCCGGTTACCGGCTTTGGCAATTTCTATATTTCTTGACGCAATATTTTTCTGGGCTTCCAGCTGGCGGATCTCCGGCCGGGATTGTAAAGCTTTCAAGAAAGCGGAATCATAAGCAATTTCTTTAGGCTCACAGCTAAACTGTCCTTCGGGCTTAAGGCGAGTTTCTTTATCCAGAAAAAGCAAATTATTCAAAAGCGCCTGGGCCGACTCTTTTTGGTTTAAAGAAGCTTCATAAACCTGGACTACTCCGGCTAAAGAAGAGCGCATTTTGATCACATCCGATTCTGAAACTTGCCCGCCGGAAAACCGCGCCCGGGCAAGCGCCAGATGTTCCCGGGTATTTTCAACTATCGCTTTATTGATCTGGGTAAATCTTTCCGTCAAAAGAAGGGTATAATAGGTTTTCTTAACACTTAAAATAGTCTCGAGCTTCGTCTTATCTAATACCGCCTGGGTAGCGATATAATTATCCTCACCGGCTTTGATAGCGTTAATTATCCGGCCACCCGCATAAATAACCTGCTTTACTCCGGCCTGGGCGGAAAATCCGCTGACATCTTTGGAATAAAGCCCCCGGATATCGCTCCAGCCTGCGCCTGCCGAGAAGCTGGGGAAGAGGCTGGACCGGGCCTCGCTGATCTTCGCTTTGGCCTTCTTCACATCCTCACTTTTAAGCAAAATATCCCGGTTATCCCGCAAAGCGATGGAAACTGCTTCGTCAAGGGTTAAAGAGATTTCTTCCGCCCTTATAGAAAAAATGGGGAATAAAAGAAAAAATATTGCGATTGAATAAAAAAATATTTTCTTCATTATTCTGCTAAATCTTTCTTTTGGGCCACAATTTCATGGATGCGCATGAGTATTTTTAGGAAATTCTCGCGGTCCTGGGAAGGGATTTTCCCGAAAACTTCTATTATATTTTGCCTCTTCTGTTTATTGATCCGCTGAACCAGCTCCCGGCCTTTGAGGCTAAGCCTGATCTTGATTATCCTTCTATCCTGGGCATCATATACCCTTTGGGTATAAGCTGACTTGACCAGCCTATCCACGATTCCAGTGGCAGCTGCTGTAGTCACCCCCATAGCGCGGGCAATATCCGTCATCCGGGCCTCATCTTCCTTTTCCAGGCTGTTTAAAATCAAAAATTGCGGCAAGGTGATATGGCCGGTGGACAACTCAACAGCCTCCCTTCGGATAGTGCCCCGGGCGATCTCGGGCAGCAGCTTACTAAGCTTATCGGCGAATTCGGGCAAAGATATAGGAACCATTTTTATCTCCTTGATTATTAATCATATTAACTATCAACTCTATTAAAAATATATCATATTAATAGCTTTTGTCAAGGTTTTTTAAAAGCTTTTTAAGAGACTGCAAAAATAAAACAGGAAAACAGCTTAAAGGGCGGATATTAAGCGGTAACACCCATACTGCGGAATTTTTTGTAGCGGGATTTCAAGAGTTCCTCTTTCTTTACTCCAGAGAGCTCTTTGAGATTAACCAGAATGATCTCCTTGAGGGTCTGAGCCATTTTTTGAGGGTCACGATGGGCTCCACCCAGGGGTTCAGGAACGATTTCATCGATCAGCCCCATTTTAAAGAGGTCCTGCGCGGTTAATTTCAACGCCTCCGCGGCGTCTGGAGCCTTAGAGCTGTCTTTCCAAAGGATAGCCGCGCATCCTTCAGGAGAAATGACCGAATAATAAGCATTTTCCAAAACGCAGACCTTATCGGCAATAGCAACTCCCAAAGCTCCGCCTGAGCCGCCTTCGCCGATTATAATAGAAATAATAGGGGTAGCAATAGATATCATTTCCCTTAAATTGGTGGCGATCGCCTGAGCCTGACCGCGCTCTTCCGCGCCTAAACCCGGATAAGCTCCGGGAGTATCAACGAAAACCACTACCGGCAGGCTGAAATCCTGAGCCATTTGCATAAGACGAAGTGCCTTGCGGTACCCTTCAGGATGCGCACAGCCAAAATTCCGCTTGAGGTTCTCTTTGATATCGCGGCCTTTCTGGTGGCCCATAACCAGCACTTTGATATCATTGATCTTAGCTAATCCTCCAACCAGGGCCATATCGTCGGCAAATAAACGATCTCCGTGCAATTCGATAAAATCCGTCATGATCATAGAAATATAATCCAAAGTATACGGGCGCTGCGGATGGCGAGCGATCTGAACTTTCTGCCAGGCAGAAAGGTTAGCATAAATATCGTTTTTGAGCCCCTCCAGTTTACCCTGGAGTTTTTTTACCTCTAAAGAGAGATCAACGTGCTTGTCTTTGGAGAAATTCTGGAGCTCTTGGATCTTTTTTTCCAGATCAACAATAGGTTTTTCGAAATCCAGTCCGGCCATATTCTTTATTTTGATTGCCAGGGTTAATCGACGATAGTCACTTCCGTGCCTTTGGGAACGATGCTGTAGAGTTGCTCCACTTCAGCATTAAGCATGCGCACACATCCTGCGGTAGCCTGTTTCCCGAGGCTCAGCGGCTCAGTGGTGCCGTGGAGGCCATAACCCTCTTTATCCAGGCCCAACCAACGGGTGCCCAGAATGTTCTGGGGGTTACCGGCGGGGATCATTCCTCCTCCCGGCTTATACCAGGGAGGATTGATGATTTTTTCTATTATTTTAAAAGTGCCTACGGGAGTGGAATTGTTCAAACCCGTAGCCACGGTATAGGTCTTAAGAACTTCCTCGTTACTTTTTAAGATCAGAGTATTCTGGGATTTGTCCACCACGATGCTAAAAGGCGCGGTCCAGACTTTGATTTTTTTACCGGGAAAAATATTTTCGCTGGCAAGGTTATTACTCTTCATCAGCAATTCAACGGTGGTCTTATATTCTCTGGCAATCTTGTCTAAGGAATCTCCGGGTTTGATTTCGTATTCTATTGACCTGGCCGTGATAACCGGGGAAAATATGAGAAGAATATTCAAATCTTCGAACTTTTTCTGCCAATTCATAACTTCCCGGGAATTTGGATAATCATTGATCAATTTCTGATAAAGACCCCGAGCAGAAATCAAATCATTGTTTTCTTCCATTTTCTTCGCTTCCGCATAAAGAGCGGCGGATTGAGGAGCCGCACCTAAAGGAGCCGCGAGCCGCCTCATATTAAAAACCGCGACGCCTGCGATCAGCATAACCGCGCCTGCAATAATAATCAGGATTAATTTCTTATTCACTTTACCTTCCTACATTATTTGTTTAAATCAAAAAGCGATTATCGCGATAAGAATGCCTAAAAGAAAACCCATGATCACTTCCAGAGGAGTATGGCCGACAAGTTCTCGTAATCTACCCTCACGGATCTTCCCTTTCCAGTAAATATCTTCCATGATCCGGTTAAGGATGCGGGCCTGTCTGCCGGTCGCCCGGCGCACACCCTGGGCATCGAACATGACCACGATGCTAAACGCCGCGGCCAGGGCAAAATAAACACTGTCGAACCCATAATTAATGCCTACAGCCGTGGCCAGGCAGGAAGCGCCGGCAGAATGGCTGGAAGGCATTCCTCCGGTCCCCACAAACCAGCGGAAATCGAATCTGCGCTCCTGAATAACCCCGATCACTACCTTAATAGACTGGGCGATCACCCAGCTGGATAGGGTTACCATGAAAACCTTGTTACGATACATCTGGGTAAAAACTTCTTGCATTCTTAAATGTCCGGTAAAGGTTCTACTTCAATTTTGATTGTACCGCTAAGGGTGGATTTACCGTTTTTTACCAAAAATCCGTTATTCCCCGAAATTATCTTTTCTTTTGCCGCAATACGCTGCTGCACTTGTTTCTTAGCCAGCCGGGTCTTCTGACGCAATTCCTTTATTGCTTTCTTAAGTGCGTCGATGGAGCCTAAACGGGCCCGCAACTGTTCTTTCTCCACCTTAGCCTGGCTGATATCCAGTTCCATCCCCTGGATCTGGCCCCGCAAAGCCGTGTTTTCGGCCTTGACCAGGGAAAATTCGCTACTTAGATCATCTATGGTCTTTTGAGAAGCCTGAAAATCAGTTTCCAGCTGAACTAAGTTTTCCTTGCTCTGAGTTAAAGTTTCTTTCAAGCCCGTAATTTCCTGGCTGAGAACTCTGCTCATTTCTTTTTCCCGGCCTAAATTACTTTCCAGATCATTCTTCTCGTCTTCAAGAGCCTTGACATCGCTATCCAACTGGCGGATATTGGCGGATAAAGAATTATTCTCTTTAAGCGAAATGATATATTGATATACACAGAAAATCGTTACTCCCGCCAGGAGCGCTATTATGACGGCTTTGTTGTTCTTCATTTTACCCTTTCCTAACCTTATCATTATATAATAGTAAACCCAAAAAGCAAGTTTTTAGTTTGAGCTTAAAAGCAATGTTTTTCTCTAAATTTATGTTAGATTTTCGGATTTTACTCGTCTATTGTAGGTGAGGAGCATAATACAAGCGCAAACCAATAAAAGGAGGCGATATGCTAGCCAAGGTTTTAAGTTATGGCTTGATAGGAATAGAAGCTTATCCTGTTGAAACTGAAGTAGATGTGGCGCGGGGGCTGCCTGTGGTCAACTTAGTGGGGCTAGCAACTCCCGCCATAAAAGAAAGTAAGGTCCGGGTGAAACCGGCCATCAAAAACTCCGGCTTCAAATGGCCGGGAGAAAGAATCACCATTAGCCTAGCTCCCTCAGATATCAAGAAAGACGGGACTGGATTTGATTTAGCCATTGCCCTGGGGATCCTGGCAGCCTCAGAACAGATTAATCCAAAACACCTGCGAGATTTTTGCGTCCTGGGAGAACTGTCTTTAGATGGATCGTTGCGGCCGGTAAAAGGCATTCTTCCTATTGGCCTGGCTTTAATTGAATCACAAACCAAAGATCTTATCCTGCCGATAGATAACGCCAGAGAAGCCGCCATAATCTCCGAGTTAAGGGTCTGGCCTCTGAAAAATTTAAAACAAGTGGTGGAATTCCTGAATAACCACGAGGCCCTGACCCCTTTTAAAATCGACCCGGAAGAATTATTACAAGACAACCGTTCTTATGTTGCGGACTTTTCGGAAATTAAAGGCCAATTTGCCGCTAAAAGGGCACTGGAAGTGGCTGTTGCCGGCGGCCATAACCTGCTGATGATCGGCCCTCCCGGGAGCGGGAAAACCATGCTGGCTAAAAGAATCCCCACCATTATGCCTGATTTGTCCCTGGCAGAAGCGCTGGAAGTAACTACGATCCATTCTGCCAGCAACAAGATCCCCCCTCAGCAAGGATTAATTACTGTCCGACCTTTTAGATTTCCCCATCACACCATTTCCTATGCCGCTCTGGTTGGCGGGGGATCAATCCCCCAGCCCGGAGAAATAAGCCTGGCCCATCAAGGAGTGTTATTCCTGGACGAACTTCCAGAATTCCGGAGAGATTGCCTAGAAGCTTTAAGGCAGCCGCTGGAAGACAATGCAATCAGAATTTCCAGGCTCAATAGATCTTTTACCTTTCCCGCGGATTTCATACTGGTCTGCGCCATGAACCCCTGCCCGTGCGGTCATTTCTCCGATTCGCGCAAGGCCTGCACCTGTAATACGACCAAGATCCAAATGTACATGAACAAGATATCCGGGCCGCTGCTTGACCGAATCGATATCCATATTGCTGTCCCGTCTTTGCTATACCAGGATCTGAATGATCCGCAAGACGCAGAGTCCTCTAAAGAAATAAAGCAACGAATTGAGATTGTCCGCGCGGTTCAACACGAACGCTTAAAATCTGAAGGGATCTTCTACAACGCAGGGATGACTACAAGGCAGATCAAGAAATACTGTCTTCTCCAAGATGAAGCGCAAAGCCTCTTAAAAATGGCGATGGCTGAATTAGGGCTTTCGGCGAGAGGATACAACAAGGTTTTGAAGGTAAGCAGAACCATTGCCGACTTGGACGGAAAATCCACGATACAGGCTCAGCACATTTCGGAAGCGATACAGTACCGAAGTTTAGACCAGAGATTTTAATGACTCTGCTGGTTAATCCTTGATCTTAAGCGCGGATTCAATTTTCTCGATAAGTTCCTTTGCAGTAGCGGGCTTAGCGATATAGGTATGAATACCTATTTTGCCGGATTTATCTTCTATTTCCTCTTTTTTCAAGAGGGCTGTAAGAAATATAACAGGAATTGCGCAGGTGGATTTATAATCATGGAGGGTCTGGGCGACTTCTCCCCCATCAATATTAGGCATATTTATATCCAAGATAATCAGGTCCGGCTGATTAGCCTTAGCCAGGGCAATGCCCCTTGCGGAATCAGTGGAAACCACCACCTCAAATTTTCCGGTCCGCTCCAAGACAGTTTTGGTAAAGTGACAAATATCCTCTTCGTCATCAATAACCAGAATCCTCGCTTTTCTAAACATCACAGCCTCCTTGAATGTTTTTTTAATTATAGCACGCATTTTGAAAGACTTAAAGAGGGAAATTATATCTTTGGGAAAGGGGGTTGGAAAATACTTGTTTTTAGACAGGGCATGCGTGCAAACAACGCAGGATAGTTGAAATTTCCATAAATCTAGTCCGCTCCAGGGTTATTCCGGTCATGAAACAGTTTTTAACTTGTTTAGACCAGATCACTCTGCCCTGAGCGGGAAATTCTTTATTCATGCCGGGGATTTGAAACGACATATTCACCAAAATGCCGGGAAATAATTTCTTATCCGAAATAACGCCCATACCTTCTGCGCTTATATCATGAGCGTGGAGATGAAACTTCTCGGGAGAGTTGCCCTGAAAGCAACTCAAGTGAAACTCCAGCTTAAATCGCTCAAAAGTCCGCCTATCGTCAAATTCCATTTCGTCATCCATTTTTTGGGACATCTATTATTTGAGCATGCTTTTTAGATCCCCCTCAAAATAATTATGCCTTACAAAAAGGCCTATTACAAGACTCAATGCCGATTTTTTTGAAAGCGTTTTCAAGGGGAATAGTTACGGAGGGAGGAGCAGCGAGCCTTTAATTTTAAGAAAATTGGAGATTTCGATTTTATCCTGGGCTTTTATTTTTTTATAATAAATTCCCAAACGGTATTCATTGCCTCCTAGCGGCATATTATAGCGAACTTCCCCCAAGATCTCCATTGGGCCGTAAAAACTCACGTCGTCATTCTCAACCTTGAATAAAGTAAATTTTATAAGCAGCGCTGTGGACTTCGGGATATCATAATTGGTCAACATCGATAAGCCTTCCTCGCTTAAATCCAGCATAGTAGCCCTAATTTCTTTATTCCCGATCAACAGGCGTATAGCCACTGGCCTGGCTAACCGGAAAATAACCGAAAGGTTGATCTTCATCCGCTTAAACCTGCGCTGTTCACTACTTGAAAACTTGTCCTCCACTACATCCCCCCATGTTTATCAATTAGAAGCTGATTCTTCTTGTTCGGCCAGCAATTTCTCCAACAACTTCCTGGATGCTGTCGAAATATTCTTCTCTAAATTTTTGACCAGATCCTCTTTTTTCTTCAATTCCTCCCTGGCGCGGAAAAGCTCATCCTCGGTTCTGGCTAGTTTTTCGGAAACAGCATTAACCTGGAGATTTAGCGTTTCTGTATTCTTTTTATTGCTGTTGAGGTCTTTGCCGCTTTCCAGCAGCCAAAATATTACCACCAGAACGAAAAATGCCGTAAAAGCACAAAGCCAGACCAAGGAAGTCTTCCAAAAAGCCAAAGATTTGACTAATTCCGCATACTTTGACCGGTAAGCCAAAACCAGCTGTTTATAATCCGCCAAAGCATAAATCACTTCCGAGCTATGTTTATCTTTCATTATTTATATTATACTATATTTAAAATAAATTTTAATGTTTTTTGTCTTATTTCATCAAAGACAGGGTTTCCGAACGAGTCTTCTCGTTCTCCTGGAATATCCCTCTTACAGCCGAAGTCACGGTAAGAGTCCCGGGCTTCTTAACTCCACGCATCGACATACACAAATGCTCCGCCTCAATGACCACCATGCAGCCTTGAGGTTTAAGCTTAGCCATAATTATATCCGCGATCTGAGTAGTCAACCTCTCCTGGACCTGCGGCCGGCGCGAAAGGATCTCCACCACCCGCGCGAGTTTGCTTAAACCGGTAACCCGGCCTTTTTTAGGGATATAAGCGACATGGGCTTTGCCGATAAATGGCAAAAGATGATGCTCGCACATACTATAGAGGGGAATATCCTTAAGCAAGACGATCTCATTGTGCTTCTGGTCAAGAATAACCTCAAGTTCTTTGGCCGGGTCTTTAGTCATCCCCCAGAAAACCTCTTCGTACATCTCAGCTACCCGCTTGGGAGTGGCGGCTATATCCCGGCGATTGAGGTCTTCTCCTATAGCTTCCAGTAAAAGCTTGACCGACTTTTCGATTTTTTTCTTGTCCATTTATTCTCCTATTTGCGGCATCTTATTTACCGATGCAGAACCGGCTGAATATCTTGTCTAAAAGATCCTCGGAAAACCTCCGGCCCAAAATATCATCCAGATATCCGATGGCATCCTTGATGTCCTGAGAGATAAATTCAATCGATACTTTATTATCCAACGAAGAGAGCGATTCAGCAATTAATTTTTGCGCTTTTTTAATTTTCTCTATATGCCGGATATTGCTGACCAAAATCGGCTCCGCCGGGATGACATGGCCTTTATAGACGATCTGGGCAATTGCCTCTTCCAGAAGCTTAATATTGCGCATTTTTTTGGCCGAAATCCTGATCGTCTGCTTAAAGTTTTCCCGGATCCGCGCCTCTTTAATTTTTTGCCGGAGATCTATTTTATTGATCACCGCCAAGGCTAATTTATTCTTCACTCTTTTGATCAACAGCTGATCATCGCAGGAAAATGCCCGGGATCCGTCAAAAAGCACGATCACCAAATCCGCCAGATCAATATATCTTTTGGCCCTCTGGATCGCCTTTTTCTCCACTAGATCGCGGGGCTCCAAAATCCCCGCGGTGTCAACGATTCTGACGGGAATCCCTTTTATGTCGATTATTTCTTCGATGGTATCCCGGGTAGTTCCGGCTACGGCGGTCACGATCGAGCGCTCCTGTTTAAGCAGGGCGTTTAAAAGCGAAGATTTTCCGGCGTTAGGTTTGCCGCAAATAACCACGCTGATACCCTCACGCATTATTCTTCCCTGGGCGGAACTATCCAAAAGTTCTTTAAGCAGCAGCCCCCCCTCTTCTAATCTCTTGCGGATGACTTTCAAATCCGCAGAGCCGATCTCTTCTTCCGGAAAATCGATGTTCGCCTCTAAAACAACCAGCTGGTCCAGGATAATTTTACGGATTTTCCTTAACTGAGAAGACAAAGCTCCCCGCAATTGTTCTGAGCCCAATTTGAGCGCGCCATCGGTCTTAGCCCGGATAATGTCCAGCACCGCTTCAGCCTGGGAAAGATCGATCCTGCCGTTTAAAAAAGCCCTTTTGGTGAATTCTCCGGGATCGGCCAGCCGGCAACCGTTTTCCAAAACCAACTCTAACACTGCCCGGACCGCGACAATCCCGCCGTGGCAGTTGATCTCCACGACATCCTCGCGAGTATAGCTTCGAGGAGCTCTCATCAGGCCAAGAAGGACCTCGTCTACAATCGTTTTGTCGCCGGGACGAACAATCCAGCCGTAATGCAAAGTATATGTCTTAAAATCAAAAACCCCGGTTTTGTCCCGGGAGACAAAAATCCTACCCGCGATCGCCAGGGCATCTTTTCCGCTGATGCGCACAATTCCTATACCGGCAACTCCGCAAGAAGTGGCAACAGCCGCAATCGTATCCAGTAAACCGTCTTTGATCATAATTAACCCTCTAACCGGCAGCAGTTAGATTCTTAACGATCCCCCTGGCTTCGCCAACGACAAATAAAGACCCGGCGACCAGAATAAGGCTATCCCGGCTGGGGGTGCTGCGCACAATTTTTAAAGCTTCCAGCACGGTCCTGGTAACTTCAGTATTCTGGCCTGTTAAAAACTCTTTTCCCGTTGAAAGGATATCCGCAGGCCTGACCGCGCGGGGGCTATCAGCGCTAGTCAAAATCAGTTTTTGGGCCAGCGGAAAAAGCTCCCGGGTGATCCCCAAAACATCTTTATCCCTGCTTATCCCCAGGACCAGGATCACCTTCTTGTCCGGAAAATTATGCTTTAGCGTCTCCTTTAACACCCTGGCCGAGGCGACATTATGCGCTCCGTCGAGTATTATCAATGGATCCAGACTTACTATCTCAAATCTGGCCGGCCAGCAAGTATTCTGCAGCCCTTTTTTAAAGATACCTCCTTTAAAATGCTCGCGGCTGTTCATGAAAATACCCGCAACCAGGCTTGCGGCCAGGGTGGCATTGAGCAGCTGATGCGCGCCGAGCAATTTTATCTTCAGGTTGTTAAACCTGCCCAGGCCTCCCCGGATATTGAATTCTTGATGGTTCAGGCTTGAACTTATTAGTTCGAATTTTATATCCTGACCGATCTCATAAAGAACAGCTCCTGCCTCCTCGCATTTCTTCCTTATAACCTCGGACGCCTCTTCTTCCTGAGGAGCGCTGATTACTGTCAAAGCACCGCCTTTAATGATCCCGGCTTTCTCGGTCGCGATCTCCGTGAGGGTATTGCCTAATTTATTGGTGTGGTCATAGCTGATCGATGTGAGAGCGCAAATGATTGGTTTAACCACATTGGTGGCGTCAAGTCTTCCGCCCATTCCGGTTTCCAACACCGCGAAATCGACTTTCTGCTCTTTAAAATACTCGAAAGCCAGGATAGTATAGATCTCAAAAAAAGTTAGCGGCCCGTATTGGGAAATTTCGCAATATTTATCAATTCTGGGCTTAAGCCGGGTAACCAGGTCCGTAAGATCTTTTTTCGGGATCATGCCTTCGAAATCTTCGGCAACAGGCTTGCTGCCGGGATCTTGCGGCCGCAAGATCCTGATCCTCTCTCTGACTTCAGTCAGGTGCGGAGAAGTAAACAACCCGACTTTATATCCGGCCTCGCGCAGAATATAGGCGGTAAAAGCGCATACCGAGCCCTTGCCCTTAGTTCCGGCAACGTGCACGCTTTTAAAGCTTTGTTGAGGATGACCAATAACCCTAAGAAAGCCTTCAACGCGCTCAAGCTTAAGCGATTCAATATAAAGCTCGTCCGGTTTTTTCTCGTAATTAACGAAAGAGTCCAGATATTTTATTACTTCGAGGTAGGACATAACAAGTTAAATTTCCTTTTCTTTTATTTCAATGGCGGAAATGCCTAATGCCGGTGAAGACCATGGAGATGGAATGTTTATCGCAGGCTTTGATGATCTCCTCGTCGGCAATTGAGCCGCCCGGCTGAATTATAGCTTTGACCCCCATCTTGGCCGCTTCCAGGACAGCATCATCTTTAGGAAAGAACGCGTCAGAAGCCAGGCAGGAATTTTTTGTAAGTTTTCCGGCTTTTCTTTTGGTGATGAACACTGAATCAACCCGGGACATCTGCCCCGCACCGATCCCCACGGTCTTAGTTCCCCGGGCCAGGATTATGGCATTGGATTTTACGTGCTTGGCTACTTTCCAGGCAAAGATCAGAGACGCCATCTCCGCCCTGGAAGGTTTCTTTTTAGTCGCAACTTTTAAAACATTCTCGTCTAGAGTAAGGATATCCTCGTCCTGGACCAAGAGGCCGCCGTTTACCCGCTTAAAATCCAGAGCCTCGGTTTTCTCAGAGAGGCCCGGTAATTCCAGTAGCCGCAGATTCTTTTTGGCTTTCAATAATTCCAGGGCCGGTTTAACAAACCCCGGACAGATAACGCACTCCAGAAACCCGCTTTTGGCGATCAGCTTGGCCAACGCCAAATCGATATCCCTGTTGACCGCAATGATCCCGCCGAACGCGGAAAGTTTATCGCAAGCCCAGGCTTCTTTATAAGCCTTCTGCAGATCCTTATTTTCTGCTACACCGCAGGGATTGTTATGTTTAATAAAAACCACCGCGGGATCAACGAATTCCTTGGCCATATTGACCGCGGCGTTTAAATCCAAAATATTATTAAATGACAGCTCCTTGCCCCACAATTGTTTCATCGCCGGCAGCCCCTTGAGATCTTTACCTTCGGAATAAAAAGCGGCTTTCTGATGAGGATTCTCGCCATAACGCAATTCCTGGACCTTGGAGAATTGCAAATTCAGCGACTGGGAGAATTTCCCTGACGACTGATTCTTGCTTAAATAGTTATAAATGGCCGCATCGTAAGCGCTGGTAGTCTTAAATACCGCGCCGGCTAATTCCCGGCAGGCCAGCTCGCTGATCGAACCCTTATTCACCTGGAGCTCTTTAATTATTGCTTGGTATTGTCCGGGGCTGGAAACCACGGCTATTGATTGATGATTTTTGGCCGCGGAGCGCAGCATTGACGGCCCGCCGATATCGATATTCTCAATGGCCTGCTCACGAGTGACATCAGGCTTGGCCACTGTTTTCTCAAACGGATAAAGATTAACCACCACCATATCAATAAGGCCGATGCCGTGATCTTTCAGCGTCTGCATGTGCAGCGGATTTTCGCGTAAAGCCAAAAGCCCTCCGTGGATCTTGGGATGCAAAGTCTTTACCCTGCCGTCGAGCATTTCCGGAAAACCGGTATAATCGGAAACCTCAATAACCGGGATATCGTTCTGGGCAAGAGTTCTGGCCGTTCCTCCGGTAGTAATAATTTCCACTCCGAATTTTTTCAAAACCGCGCAAAATTCCACGATCCCGGACTTATCAGAAACGCTTACTAACGCTCTTTTGATCTTGATCATCGCCATCTCCAATTTTAATTGTTTGTTATGGACAATCAGCTGCGAACTATTGGCTACTTATTAGTGCGGATAACCATATAATCTCCGTCCTGGACCACATAATCTTTCATCTCCAGGCGGATATGATTATTCGAGCGCGCCTGGGACAGGCTTCCATCTGCCAGTAGCTGCACATAAGCGGTCACTTCAGCCCGGATAAAACCTTTCTGAATATCCGAATGAATCGCTCCTGCAGCTTCCCAGGCGGTAACCCCTTTTTTTATGCTCCAGGCGTGAGAATCCTTATCCCCGGCGGTGAAAAAACTGATGTAGCCGAAATGCGTGTAGCCATTAAAAAGCAGCTTGTTCTTATCTTCTAATTCCTCGGGCTTGGCCAGATAAACCGGCCGCATGCTCCAGAGCGAATATCCAGAAATAAGAGTTTTCTCCGCTTCGCTTATTGCCAGGTCGCTTAGCAGCATTTCTTTATCCAGCTGGTCCTTGAATTTAGTCAAAAGCGTTTTTTCTGCAGGGTCTTCGCAGCGGCTAAGCCTGGTTTCCACAAACTCCATATCGTGGACGATCAAATCCAGCTTCGCGCCTTCCGGGGCGATTATCCCGTCGGCTTCGACCAGTTTCTCCTGGTCGATGATTATATCCGCCTGAATGTAAACCTCTTTGGGGGCATTAAACATGGTTTTGAGAGTCTTGACTCGTTCATCTACCAAGTTAGCCCTGCCCTGGACAAAAATATTTGTTCCCAAAATTCCTATTTTCATTTATCTGGATCTCCTTTTCCTTGTGACTTTTACTCGTCTTCCGCTTTATGATGCTCCTGATAATGTGCGATAACCGGTTGAGCCATCTTACCCGGAACTTGCTCATAATGGGAAAACTTCATGGTGAAGCTTCCTTTACCTTGAGTTAGCGAACGCAGGTCGCTAGCATAGGTAAACATTTCCGATAAAGGAACGCTGGCCCTTAATGCCTGCATTTTTCCTTTTGCTTCCATTCCCAGGGTACGGCCCCGCCGGGAATTCAAATCTCCGGAAACCGCCCCCAGATAATCTTCGGGAATAAACACCTCTATTTCCATGACCGGCTCCAACAATACCGGGCCTGCAGTAGAAACCGCTTTTTTCAAAGCCATGGACCCGGCGATCTGAAAAGCCATATCTGAAGAATCAACATCGTGATAAGAGCCGTCAAAAAGGATTACCTGCATATCTACGACAGGATAGCCGGCAATGACCCCCTCTGACATAGCCTTGACTATGCCTTTTTCCGCCGAAGGAATGAAGTTGCGCGGAATCGCTCCTCCGACAACCTTATCCACGAATTCAAAACCTTTCCCGTGCTCCAGAGGGTGTATCTCGATCCAGACGTCGCCGTACTGGCCCCGGCCTCCTGACTGGCGCTTAAATTTCCCCTGCATTTTAATAGCCCGGGTAATAGTTTCTTTGTAAGGCACTTTGGGCTTGCCAAGTTCAACCTCCACATTGAAACGTTTTTTGAGCCGGTTAATCATCACATGCAAATGTAAATCCCCCAACCCGGAAACGATCATTTCTTTAGTCTGAGGATCAACTTTTTCCCTGAATGTAGGATCCTCGGCTACCAATTTGGCTAAAGCCTGGGATATTTTTTCTTCATCCTGGCGGGTGCGCGGTTTTACCGAAGCCGACATCATCCCTTCGGGAAATACTATCGGCTTAAAAACCACGGGATGCGTTTGTTCCGCCAAAGTATCCGAGGTTTGAGTCGCCTTTAATTTAGGGATAGCCACAATATCCCCGCAAGCCGCTACCTCCACCAGCCGCTGTTCCTTGCCTTGCAAAAAATACAGCTGCCCGAAACGCTCGCTATTCTTTTGAGTAACGTTATAAAAAGTGGTGTTGCTGGTTAATTTGCCGGAAAAAATCCTGACCAAACTCAACTGCCCGACGTAAGGGTCAAAAATACTTTTAAAGACAAAACCCGAAAAAGGCGCGGAATCCTGCGGATTAACTTCGCCCTCCTGGAGCTGCAGGTTCGGCCGCTCATCAGGAGAAGCCAGATCGTCCTTAATCGCTTTTAACAATTCCTCCAGCCCGCTATCCGTAAGCGCAGAGCCGAAAAGTACAGGAAAAACCTTGGCGCTGGCAACTGCCTTATGCAGGCCGCTGTTAATTTCTTCCAGAGTAAGTTTGCCCTCAGAGAGATATTTTTCCAGCAGCGTGTCGTCACTTTCAGCCACAGGCTCCATTAATTCTTCCAGGGCGCTGGAATTCAAAACCACTGCGTGAGGAGAAAGCAAGTTCCGGATGTCCTCGACTATTTTATCCTGGTCTATTCCTTCTTTATCTGCTTTATTAACAAAAACGATTCTGGGGATGCCGGCTTCTTCCAACAGCTCCCAGACCTTTTCCGTCCCCACCTCCACTCCGCTGAATCCGTCGATGACAACAATCGCGTTATCCACGGCCCTCACTCCGGAAAGCACCTCAGCGTAAAAATCCGCGAAGCCCGGAGTATCCACTATCTGGATGCGGATGCCCTGAAAATCACAGAACATCAACCCGGCGTTAATGGAAGATTTACGTTCTATCTCATCCCAATTGTAGTCGCTTACTGTGTTGCCTTCGGCTGTTGTGCCTTTGCGCGAGGTAGCTTTACAGCGGAAGAGCAGGCTCTCGGCAAGAGTAGTTTTTCCCGATTGAGCGTGGCCTAATAGAATAACACTTCTTTTGTTTTTGGCATCCATTTTTATACTCCTTTATCTTTAAAAAAGTATTAAAAACCCGAGCGGGTTAAGGAATTAAGCCAAATATCCTAACAATATATTTTAGAGGTGTTTTAAGCTCAGAACTAAACTCAATCCGGATTAAAAAGGATTGGGAAAGTTAATAAACTTATTATAGAGGGGATTTAAAGGACGGTCAAGGAAAAATCTTCGGGAGCTATTCTGCGGGGAAAAAAGTTTAAAAAACCAGAAAAATAATTACCAGATATACTTTAAGATGAACGAAGGGCCGAAATTCCGGCTATTAGCATCCCTTACAATATCCAGATCATAGAAAGTATCACCTGCCTCATTACCGGATTCTTTCATTTTTTTCTGGAAATAACCAAAATAATTAAACCCCAGCCCTGCGGAAAAAGAAGGAGTAAAAGCAAAGGTAGTATCGAACCCGAACTCTATGCCGTAGCCATTCTTTCCAGACCCCCAGAAAGAATAATCTCTAAGATTCCACCAGCCATATGTTTTGGTTTGCAATAAAGCGTAAGCAAATTTTATTTGGGAGCTGACTTTTCCCTTGCTTCCGCCTAGCCTCAACCCGATCCTCGGTCCCCAGTATTCAATCTTATAGAAATTATCCAAGCCAAAGTCATCAGGCAAAGTTTCACCATAATACCAGCCCCCTTCAATAAAATCTTCTAGTTCGTACACAGGATCGACCATGCGGTAGCGGCCTTTATAATACTGGTATCCTGCTAATACGTCTAAAGATACTCTATCAATGTTCAAATTCTGATATATAGGGTCGCCCGCTGGAAATATTGCCCGCTGATCCGGGTTATCCTCACCGGAGGTAAACAAATTATAGTAAAGATTAATGTCATAAAACTCCACCCGGGATTTACTTCCCTGCTTGGTTATCTGATAATCTATATGTTTCCATAGAGTGACTTTGTCTATGGTGCGCCAATCATCGAAATCCCAGTCTTCATCGCTGCAAACCCTTTCCTTAAGCTGGCTGTTGGCATACTTACCGCCCAGGGAAACCCTGGGCATGAATCTAACTTCTCCTTTTATAATCGGCATGTTGCCTTCTAAAGGAAACTCCAGCCTGGACATGTCTGCTCCTGTGTCCGGGTATATGAAATTAACTGTCTGACTGCCCATATTCATGAAATACTCCAGGCTGATCTCTATGGCAATATCGCGCAAGGTAATTTCTATATTCTGCTCACGCGATGATCGCAAAGCAGAGGCCGGACTTGCATGAATAGAGGTTTCTTTCTGGATTTGTTTAGTGGGGATCTTTTGTTCGATAGCAGGCTTTACAGCGCCCTCTTCGAGGATAGATCTTCCGGAGGCATCGGCAATAAAATTTATATCCGCATCCATCCTCTCGAAAATCTTTTCTATCTCCTCGTCCCGGGAAAGAGGCTCGGCCTGGGCGCGGGAAAATAAAGAGAAAAATATCAGGCTCAGAACAAAGATCGTTACAGCTTGTCCTCCGGGCAGATATTTTCCTTTACTCAAGGTAAGTATACACCTTTCCTTCGTAATTACGCAAAACGTATTTGCCTTTACCTTGGGAAACCACGTAATTAGGGTTGATCGGGATTTTTCCTCCTCCGCCGGGAGCGTCGATGACATAAGTCGGCACTCCGTAGCCGGTGGTATGGCCGCGCAATTTTTCGATTATATTTATCCCGGCTTCGACCGAAGTGCGGAAATGCTGCGTCCCCCGGACTAAGTCGCATTGGTAAATATAATACGGCCTGACCCGGATCTTCAAAAGGTCATGCACAAGCCTGCGCATGGTGCTGGGCCGGTCGTTAATGCCTTTTAAGAGCACGGTCTGGCTGCCCAGAGGGATACCGGCGTCGGCGAGCATTTCGCAGGCGATCTTGGTGCGCCGGGTTATTTCCTTGGGGTGGTTGAAATGAATACTCATCCAGAGCGGAGAGTATTTTTTAAGCATAGAAACCAGGCTTTCAGTAATCCTCTGGGGAAGGGTCACCGGCACCCTGGTGCCTAAACGCAGAAATTCTAAATGAGGAATAGCGCGTAATTTTTTTAATAGCTCTTCCAATACTTCGTCTTCCAGGGTAAGCGGGTCACCGCCGGAAATAAGAACGTCGCGGATTTTTTTGTTGGAACGGATGTAATCGATAGCCGCATCCCAGCGGTTAAGGGGATTATCCACTTTTTCGGTATGACCGACAAGCCGCCTCCTGGTGCAATGGCGGCAATACATGGCGCAGGACTCGGTAGCCAGAAGCAAAACCCGGTCGGGGTATCTATGCACTAAATGCGGGGCCGGCGAATCGCTGTCCTCTCCGCAAGGATCAGCCATTTCATAAGGGCTGATGCGAAATTCGTCCTGCGTAGGAATGCTCTGGCGCCGGATCGGGCAGTTGTGGTCTTCCGGATCCAATAAAGTCGCCCAGTAAGGAGTCACAGCCATAGCCATATGCCCCTTGGCGTTTTTAATGCCCTCTTCTTCTTCTTTGGTCAGATTAACTACCTGCGATATCTGTTCCAGCTTGGTGATCCGGTTTCTCATCTGCCAACGCCAGTCTTCCCAGTCCAGTGGATTAATTTCTTTATAAAGGCTGATCTGCTGGTAATCGCGGGCCTTTCTAGCCGGCCGTTGTGTAAGAACAGCTTCGGGAAGTAACTTTTGATTTTCGGTTACCGCCGTATTAGGCATTTTCCGCCTTCCTTTTTTCAAAGGCACTCATAAGGATCGCCTCGATTATATCGTCGTATTTCATCCCCGCGGCATAAGCCATGATCGGAAAATTAGATTCCTTGGGATTAAGCCCCGGCAAAGGATTGATCTCCAGAACATAAGGAATATTGTCTCTACTTAACCGGATGTCAGTACGTGAAATACCATAACAGCCGACTGCCCGGTGAGTCCTTACGGCGGTATCTTTGATCAGTTTTTCGGTCTGGCTATCCAACCGGGCCGGGCAATGGAAAGTCGGGGTCAGCCCCTGCTTGTGATCCCCCTGAAATTCCTTCATTCTCCAGGTATAGAAAAACTCGCCGGATTTCCGGCAAGTGGAGAAATCTATCTCGAGTATCGGCAAAACCGAACAAGTCCCGTTTTCCAGGATCCCTACTGTTAATTCTTTGCCCTCGATAAATTCCTCTACCAAGGCCTCCTGCTGATATACATTAATCAACTCCCGGGCCTTGAAGTAAAGCCCTTCCTGATTTTCGACTACGTTGGAGCGGTTAATGCCCTTGGCTGAGCCTTCAAAATTGGGTTTGACGATCAGGGGGAATTTTAATCGGGGATCCAATATTTCTTTACCGGTCGTAAAAAGCTGGAAAGCCGGGGTGGGAATATTATCGGCTTTTAATATCTTCTTGGTCAGGGCCTTGTTTAAAGCTACCGCCAGCGACAATGTCCCTGAGCCGGTATAAGGAATACCCAGAAAATCAAGTATCGCCGGGATTTCCGATTCCCGGTACTTTCCCTTTTCTCCTTCGGCGATGTTAAAAACCATATCCGCGCGGCTTTTCTTGAAAGCGGCTAAGAGATTCGGCTGGCTGGCCTCTACACACTCGACATTGTGGCCGCGGGAACGCAAAGCGCAGGCAATAGCGCTGATGGTTTCTTCCGAGTCAAATTCCGAAGCATAATCTTCGGGCTTGGTGTTATCTTCCTTCTTGAGATTATAAGTAAGCGCTACTTTCATTTAAGTAAGTTATTTCTTTTAAGGGCCGCGAAGAGGATTTTTTCGAGCATCTTCTCGTAAGTAATCCCGAGCACCTTGGAGATTACGCTATAAACATCTTCCGTCGATAAAGACGGCAAAGGATTAATTTCCAGGACATAAGGATTGCCTTTTTCGTCAACCCGGAAATCTACCCGTCCGAAATCACGGCACTCGATCGCCTTGAAAGTTTTTAAAGCTAAATCAGTCAATTTTTTCTTAAGGCTCTCGCTTATCGGGGCGGGGCAGACGTATTCCAGCTTGTCATCCTTGATATGGCCGAAGGTGTAAAATTTATCTTTGAGATTAAGTTCTCCGTCGATCTTTATCTGGACGATAGGCAAAACTTCCGGCGGATCATTTCCGATCATGGCTACGGTAAACTCCTCGCCGCGGATAAACTCCTCGATCAACGCCGGCTGCTTGTAAACGGAAATTATGCGCTCGACCTGGGCCTTAAGCTCAACCTTATTCTCTACCCGGGAAGTCTCGGTAAGCCCCTTGGAAGATCCTTCAAAGCGCGGTTTGACAAAAAGAGGAAATTTCAAGTGATCCAGCTGCGCCAATCCCTCAGCCGTCTTTACTTCCATAAACCTGGGGGTGGGTATCCCTTCGGCCATGAAAATCTTCTTGGCCATGATCTTATCCAAAGATATCCCCAGGCTTAAAGCATCCGCGCCCACAAAAGGCACACCAGCCATCTCAAGCAGTATCGGCACCTGGGATTCCCGGTTTCTTCCTATAAGCCCTTCGGACATATTAAAAACTATATCTACTTTTAATTTGTCGAGGTTTTCCAGGAGGCTGGATACATTGCCGATCATTTGCACTGAAAACCCCTGGGATTCAAAAGCATTGGCAATGTATTTGATCGTGTCCGGATGGTCGAATTCGGCGTTCGCATCCGGCGGATCGCCTTTTTTAAGGAAATAGTCTGTCTTTAAATCGTAAGTCAGTCCGACTTTCATAATTTTTTACACAAAAAAAGGCCCCTTGCGATTCCAGAGCCTTTATAAACTTCTTAGTTTTTCAATTTTGTGTTCTAACCTCCGTGTCTTTTTAAAATTATCTTCCCTATGATGTATTTTTTATCATACCTGCGATTTTTGTCAAGAGTTTTCTCTCGTCGGTAAAACCTGTTTTTATAATAATCTTTTCTAAAAATCACACAAACTCTATTTTACCCCAGCTGGCCAGATTGTTTCTAAAAATTATAACCGCGCCCTTGACGCCTTTTATCGAGCGGGCGAATTTAATGGCTTTTTCTAAATCGGTTTTACCCTGGACCAGGTTAGCGGTGGCGGTGGCCACCGCGTCAGCAAGAACCACGTTTTTTGCCATAATCACCACGCAGTCCGCGTTGCCAAAACTCACAGAATGCCCTATGGTGCCGGAGGAAGCGCAAATCCCCAAGGGGGTTTCCTGCGGTTTTATTTTCAAGTTCAGCTTGCTCAATAACTTTTTCTTTCCCGCGAATAACCCTACTTTTATTGGCCGCGTTACTTTCAAGAATATGTCTCCGCCATTCTCGATAATCACGGCCTTAGCCCCTTTACGCAAGAGATCTCTGCCCACATACCCGGCGATAGCTCCCGCGACCGTTGCCATTGGCCCGACATTGGCTTTCCGAGAACTTGCAGCCATTTCCCGGACGATCTGCGCGGCGGAAAATTCTACCGCCAAGGGTTTCAAAGCGGTCAAGAATTTTTCGTCTCTAGAAATATACGTCTCGATCTGCTGCCTGTATTTATTTACCCTTGCAAATACATATTTTTCGTCAATGGGCTTATCGCAGAGGATCTCCAGGTCGGTTTCCCGGACAACAACCTTCTTGCGGAATAAATTCCCGGGATACATCCAGTTGCGGTAAATTCTTTTTTGATATTTAGGATTTTTCATCGCAGGTAATCCCGCAAGAAGCCAGGTCGATCTTAAGCTGCCCGGCCCCTTTAAAAACAAAACCGCGGATACCGAGTTTTATAGCCTGGTCGATCAACTCCGGGCGGTCATCCACATAGAAAATCTCCTCCGGCAAGACGCCTAAAGAAGAAATAGCTTTACTATAGATCTCGGGCTCGGGCTTAATGTAGCCCATCTGGTAGGAAGCGAAAATATCTTGAAATATGTCGAAGACGGGAAAACTCAGCTTGAGGTAATCAAAATGCAGGACATTGATATTGGAAAGCAACGCCAGGCGGTAGCTGTTTTTAAGGCTTTTGCCCAGGGCATAAACCGATTTGTTTTCCTCGGAAAAAAAGAAGATCTGGTTCCAGATCGGCAGGAACTGCTCAAAACTTATCCGCAGGCCGAGCATTCGGCTGACCTGGGCAAAAAAATCCTCCGGGGAGATCTTGCCTTGCTCAAAAGACTGAATAAGCGGGGAATCAAAAAAAAGATCGAAGATATGCTGGGAGGTTTTTCCGGTAAGCTCGGAGATCTTTTTCGCGGCGAGACGATGGTCAAAATCCACCAGGACCCTGCCCAGATCAAAGATGATCACTTTTACTTGTTTATCCACTAATTGTTCTTGCCTTTAGCTTTCTTAAAAAGATCCAGGAACCTGTCTTCATACTCCTTGTAAACGCTCCACTTATCAAGCTCGGACTTTAACTCATTGGCCTTGGAGATATCGTTCTTGGCCTGAATAAACAAATTCTCGATCTTCTCCTTGACCGAGAGGGGAAGCTTGGTAAGCTGGCTCAAAGTCTTCTTGATCCTTTCAATCTCTTCTTCGCCTATAGGCCCGGGGGTCGGCCCGGATTTTAGATGATCCAACAGGCTGTTAATCTGCTCTTCCATAACCCGGGCCTGATCGAGCAAGTCAGATAGATCTATTTCCAGATTGAGGATCTTTTTGAGCCTCTCCAACACGGCAAAAGAAGCCTTGGGATTTTCAATTTGGATAGTATATATAGGGATCTCTCCCAGAAGACAAAATCCGTCGAAACCCGCTTTCTTAGCCATGCCCAGGAACAGGCCATTGAGGCCGCTGATCTGCCCCTCAGTAAGAGGCTGGATATCCAGCTTCTTTAATTGCTCATTGATCTGAAGAGATGTAGAGGTAAACCAGACGCTGGGCTGCTGGCCATGATCAACGGGCTGGGGCATAGCCGCAAAACTGATCACGTTTTTAACCTTATACTTCTTCGCCAAAGCAATAATGCTGTTGCAATATTCTTCGGCTTTGGTCAGGTCCGGCTGCGCGTCGCTTAAAAATATAATCAAATCGTTTTTAGCGCCTTTTAATTTTATAAAATAGAACTTATTAAAAGGCATTTCCGGAAGGCTCAATATCCCGTTCTGCACGACACTTTCAGACAAGTAAAAGAATTCACTTGCCTGGATCTCGGCGAATTCCTCGGCTTTAAGTTTGTCGACTAGAAAAGTCGCAGCCTTAAAAGCCACTTCCCCCATGCCCGGCCAGGCGACGATAAGATAAGGATTTTTCAGCCTGGGGTTGCGAAAAAATTTTATACGCTCCATTTTTAACCTCTTTTTGAATTGGGTTGCCAGTTAAATTCTATCACGAATTAAGCTAATATTTAAGTAAATTTGTAGTTTTTAAGAAATTCTTCCAGCACAAGGCTTCCCTTATACAGATTGTCGGGTAAAACATATTCATCGGACATGTGCGCCATCCCCTCGGAGCCGAAACCGGTGGCGATCGCCGGAATAGATTTATCCTGAAAAAAGCTGATGACCGTAGCCCCCTCAGATCCCCGGATCGGGCAAGACACGCCTATTTTTTTTGCGGCCCTCTGGAGAGTACTTACCAAAGGGTGTGCCCGACAGATATCATAAGGCTTCTGGATACCCTCTATTTCTATGGCAAAATCCTTGGCGTGCCGGCGGACGATCTTTTTTATCTGCTTCAATAAAACGGCTGCAGACATGCCCGGCAAATAACGAAAATCCAGCTCGAACTCGCAGCGGTCGGCGACGACATTAACCTTATCCCCGCCCTTAATGGTGCCGACATTCATTGTCGGCGGCTTCAGGTATTTATTCGCAACATAGCTAAACCTCAAACATTTAAGTTCTGTCAGGATCTTTATCCCGATATCTATGGCATTTACCCCCAGCCAGGGATAAGCGCCGTGAGCTTTTTTTCCGGCGATTATTATTTTCAAATGCATCAAACCTTTTTGGGTGACTACAACCTCAAAATCATCCGCGTCCAGGACCACGGCCACCGTGGGCTTTAATATTCCTTTATCCAGAAGGGTGATCAGCCCGAAATCAGAACCAGACTCTTCATTGGCTGTAGCCGCGAAAATCAGGTCGAAACCCAACTTGATTTTTTCTTCAATCAGGCTATTGATGACTTCCATGGCGCAGGCGAGGTTGCCCTTGCAATCAGTAGCGCCCAGCCCGTACAATTTTTTGCCTTTGATCCTGGCCGCAAAAGCCTCCTGCTTCCAGGCTGTCCCTGCCGGGACAGTGTCCAGGTGAGGGGTGATCAACAAAGATTTTTTCCTCTCTATTCCGGGAAGAACAGCCAGAACATTAGTCCTTTTCGGCCTGAATTCGTATAGCCGCGCCGGGACTCCGATCTTCTCCAGATAAGCTTTTACCCAGCAAGCGATCTCGTATTCATTGCCGTTGGGGTTTTCGGAATTTATTTGAATAAGATTTTGGGTTAATTTTATCAACCGTTTTTTATTTATCATGTCGGATTAAAAAGACTGATTTATCCCGAACCAAATATGCGCCTCTTCCTTGGGCTCATTGATAGCCCGGGCAACGTCTACACGCAAAACTAACCTCTCTAAAATGCCTATCGTTCCTAAATGGATCCTCAACCCTATTCCGGCATCTTTTTTGAAATTTTTCCCGGAAAAATCCGAATACCAGGCTTTACCGGCGTCAAAAAAAACAACTCCCTGGATCTTGTCCAAACAAAAAATATTGTCAAAAAAATAAATTTTCAGGTCATCCCCTATGGGGAACCGGTATTCCAAAGACCCCAGAATCATTCGAGCCCCGTCTATAGTCTTAAAACTATATCCGCGCAAGCCCTCCCAGCCGCCCAGCTGAAAAAGGTTCTTGTCCGCGCTGCCGCCTGTTCCAGCCTTGATCCGGCTGGCTAATTTCTGCTGGTAACGCGGCAACAGCAAATAATAATTCTCCAGCTCCGCGCTTGAGCGCCAGAAAAACTGTTTGCCTCCTAGAAAATGCCCGGCGACTTCTTGGGTGGGCGTGAATTTCCAGCCGTAATCCGGGTCAAAAGAAGGCCCACACCTGCTCATCGATCCGGTAATCCCTAGGATGGCTTCGTTCTTTTTGGTATATTTAAGATTAGTGATCGACTCCTGGCCGTTTAAATTCACGGTTGAATCAAGTTTACGGTCTTTGATCAAATAAAAAGTAGCGTGGTCATTGATATCAAAAATACCGTAAGCTGCCGGCCAAAGTTCTTTGCGCCAATAAACCTTCCCGCCGCTAAGATCGTTCTCTTCTTGGCTGGAGTCAAAATCAAAAACCTCAAACCCCAGGCTGTTGTGGCGGCCAAAAACATGGCTCAGCTCATATCCCAGCCTGGAATCGCGGGCTTTAGCGTTAAAATCAAAAGCCGAAGCTAATCGCAGGATCTGGTCATAAGGCTTTTGGGCAGAAGCAGCCGCTCCCAGGGAAGATCCGCCTAAAGTCGGCCCGGCAACCACATTGTAAGCGCCTCTATCCTGCAATAGCGGGATCTCCCAGGGAAAAAAGTAAACCGGCACAAACTTTAATTTTAATTCTCTCGGCCAATGGTTATTGGTGCGGTCAAGATCAAGATCAATGGCCTTATCAGGGTCAACGCTAATTTCTTTTACCGGGCTACCTGCGGGAAAGATTATTTCGCGGGATCGCCCCCCTCCTGTCCACTGATCCATAATTTCGGACCCGTCTTTCAACGCTATCCGGGTCTTTACCGGCATTTCCAGGTCGCCCTTATTTTCCAGGACTACCTTGCCCGGATGCACGGATTTAACCGCGAAATCACAAATCTTGTCGGTCATTAGCCACTGCCGAAAGAATTCATCCAGCTTTTGCCGGGATTCTTCGTTACAGATCAGTATAAAATCATTGAGGCTGGCGTTTTTAAAACGGAAGTCCCGGGAATAACGGGCCATGATCCGCTCAAACGCTTCTTTCCCCACCTGAGCTTCCAGCATCGCCAATACCGCCGAACCTTTACCGTAAGCCAGGGCAAAGATCGAAGAAGGCTCCTTGAAACTGGAAAGCTCGCCGATCACCGGACGGTCGTAGCCGTTCTTAGCCAGGTAAATGTAGCGGCTAGCGGTGGAATCCCGGAAAGAAAAATTCGGCACCAGCCACTCCAGCGCCTTAGGCAAAACCATTACCCTGGCGTTATAACCGTACTTATTCTCCAGATGGCGCAGGAGCCAGTAAGAGTTCACCCCTTCGTCTAAAAACATCTCTTTATATTCGTCGGAGCCAACGATGTTATAAAACCACTGATGGCCCGCTTCATGGGAGACCAGGAAATCAGAATACCGGTAAAGAAAACCCGGAAGCCGGAACATGCGCACATCGATGAAGATCATCCCTGAAGACTGATCCCCCCCGAAACCTAAATAACTGGCAGCGACAGTAAATTCCTTATAGGGATAGTCTCCAAAACGCGCCCCATAGAATTTCATCGCCTGGGCAGCATAGGCTGCGGTTTGCCGGGCGGATTTAAAGTCGCCTTCCAGATAAAAAATATTGATCCGGAATTTATCCAGCTCCTGAGAGTAAACCTGAAAACTCGGGGAGATCGCCAACCCTAAATCGCGCATCGGCGCTTCGTTTTCCAGAACCAAAGTCTTTGAGCCGTCGGGATTTAAAATTTCAGATTTTACGGAAGCCCCGCAGGCCAATTTCTGCTCCTTAGGCAAAGTCAGAGTAAGTTTATAATATGCCGCATCGCTGAAGAACGGCTGATGGTAAATATAAAATGGATAATTATGCCAACCGGATTTATCCAGGACGCTTAAAATAGGATACCAGCGGGTTAAGGTAATGATATCCCGGTGATATCCTAATCTGTTCCAACAGTGCGGGATGTCCAAGGTAAAATCGATCTCGATTTCCCGAAGCTGTCCCGGGCCCAGAGCCGAATCCAGATTGATTTTAAGGATCGTCCGGTCATCCCCCTCTATTATATAGGAAAGAGGTTTTCCCGAGCTTTGCGCTGAATTAATTCTTAAATCACCGCTCTGGAAGCCTTCCGGAAAAAGATTAACCTTAAAATATCCGGAATATTGATACATAAAACTTATTTCTTTTCGAGTATATTTGCGGTGAGGATAAATGTGGAAATAGAGCTCGTTTATTGGCTTATCGGAGTTATTGGTAAAAACCACCTTTTGCCGGGCGCTTAGGCTGTGCTGTTTAGCATCCAGAAATACCGTGATATCATAGCGGGGCAATTCATCTGCAAACAAACTTTGAGCTGGAAAAACAGCCAGCAGCAAAAATAGAATCCCCCCCCAGAATTCAGGCTTTGGGGATTTAAAACAGATGGCTCTCATTTAAGTTTATTCTTTAAACTCCAACGGATTGTAATTATAATACGCGAATAAAGCGTAGGCTGTCCCGGAAACCGAACCCGTAGCCTTGCCTCTCGGAGTCATCCAGCCGTGTCCGGTATCCACAAAATCCAAGCTGGCGTAAGGCAGACAACCCGCCCCCTGGCCCGAAGGCGATGGGCTGGAAACGATCATCTTGCACAACTCTGACATATAGTCCTCGGCCTTCTCTTCGTAGCTCTCAGCTTTATTATCCAAACCTTTCTTATGGTAATACTCGCTCATTATCTTAAAAGCCAGGATCATTTGAGCGGTCCATTCCGAAGAAATTACCCCTCCTCTGGCTATATGGCTCTTAGCGGCGAAATCAAAACCTCTGACCTTCACGCTCTGTCCATCCGGCCGGACAAAAGACACCTCTACCCCGCAATTTGCCTCGGCAAACTCAATGATCTTATCCGGGCTCATTCCCAGCTCGCTGAGTTTCTCCGGGCCGATAGCGGCCATAGACCAGGCATAGGTATCCGTGGCGATTGTCGAATCCCCCTTGCCGCGCTTGATCGAAGTATTTGTTTTATCATAGGTATGGTTGACCAGCCATGTTAAAATCTTATCCCGCGCTTCCAGATAAACCTGTTTTCCGGAAATCTTGTAAAGCATATTAAAAAACGCGTAAGCATCAAGGTTATGCTCGGTGGAATACCATTCTACGCTGGGTCCGCCGCGTAACCCGCCCTCTTTATCCTGCGCCTGAAGACGCATTATGTTCTGTGCGATTTCCTCGGCCAGTCGCATATATTTATTATCCCCTGATTTTTTGGTGTATTGGCAAACCGCGATGCCCAGCCAAATATTCGGCCCGCTATGCACGATATATTCCGCGGGAGCCCCGTCGTCCGCGTAATAAGCGTTGACAAAGAACCCGTCGATTTTTTTGGCTTTGCGGCTGAAAAATTCTAACATCGCCTTGGAGCGCTCAAAATCCTGAAAATTTACGTAAACCTGCAAGGCCAGCGACTGGTCGTAAATAAAGGCCCAGTCCGCCACCTCGCTGTCTCCCTCAAAACTCATTATTAGCCCCGTATGGGAATTTTGATGCACAGCCAGCCACCGGTACATCTTATCGAAATTAGCCTTTTCCAGCGCCGTCTTCCTCTGGACCAGATCCAGCAACTGTCCGGTGACCGCGCTTTCTTTAACCTGCAAACCGATCAACTTTTCCTGCAAAAATGCTTTTTCCTGGCTCAGCTTATCGCCGATAACACTCAGCTCCTTAGCGCTAAGGGAAGATTTAGTTTCATCGGCCCTGGCTTTTGCGGCTAAACCCGCTTTTTCCTCCTCCACTGTCTTGATGCGTAATTGCAGCGCATCAATCTTTAACTGCAATTCTTCTTTATCTCTGTTTATTTCTTTAACCTTCTGTTTAGCAACACTAGAGTCCTGTAAAATCTTGATCAGCTGTTCCACCAGCACGCGGTTACCCTGGATCAATTTTATGTTCAGGTAGCCGTTAACCGCAAAACCCAACCCCAGTAATACCATAATGGTTATGACCGAGGGCAAAAACACGACTTTCGCCCAGACATAGCGCATGATCCTTTTCTCGCCTAAAGCGCTGATCTGCTGATAGTTAAGCCCGATAAAACATTTCTCATCCTCAGGGAAATCCCGAACCCAGGAAATTTTAGCCTGGGCGTTGACTGCGGGCAGGATCAAAGGTATCTGGACCTGCAAAAATACCGCAACAGTGCCGCTTTTCAATAAAGCGCACAACTCCGGTTTAAGATTATTCACGTCGAGCCTTAGTCCGCCCTTGCCGACATTATTGGTAAAACCCTGGATCCAGTCTGATAAGAAAGTTTTACCTTCGGAACTTACGATCTTGAACTGGACGGGAAAAACCGAATCCAGCCTCGTGTATTGCCTGCGCTCATTGCGGACAGCTTGATCTTTCATCTTTTTCTTTCCAGTACCGCACGCTGCTTAAGCGATTTGGCCAGGTTTTCAAAAAAGTTTTTAAAAGCCGCGTATTCGCTTTCGGGTATTTTGTGCTTTTTCAACTCGAGTTTCTGCTTAAAGATAAGTTTTCTGCCCTCTGATCCGTAAGAAGCTTCGAATTTCATCCAGGGGCTGTCTCGGGAAATCTTTTCCGGCATATATTTTATCATAAAATTAACCGGCAAAAGCAATTTTAACTCTAACTCTTTAATGTCCAGGAAACCAAAATCTATCGGGTATCTGCGGCTGTCTTTAGCCACAAGGCTTGTGTCCAAACTGCCCACCTGCGGCATGATCCTCAGATTACCTCCCGGAATCAGATATTCCGGGCCGCGGAACTTGTAAGTCAGCTCCACCGGCTTATTCAAGTCATTGATGTTTTTTACTTTATAACTTTCCAGCCTCGAACCGATGGAAACTTCCTGGGCTTTAGCCGCAATCTGTTCCTTGACCACTTCAGGCATGGTATAAAGCAGCCAGTATCTTTGCGACTGGTCATAAACTCCGAAGCTGAACACTGATTTATCGGCGATGATGCTTTCGTCATCATCGATCTTAATATCCGCCACCTGTAAAACCAGATTATGCGCAGCCGGATAAAGGGGTGTAGTTTCAATTTTATATCCCTCCGGCGAACACACTAAGACCTTTCTTTCCTGATCCCCTGGAGGCAGATCATCAAAAGAACAGGTTTCCGCGGTAGGATCAAGAAAAATTGTCCGGCCGCCAAACGTTACCGCAGCGATAGCATGATTAAAAAGCATGTTGGGAAAATTTTCGTCAAGATTATAGGCGTCCCTGGTGCCGATAAGAACAGGCTTGGCCTGGAATCCGGCGCTATTTAACATGGCCACTAAAAGCACGGCCTGATCTTTGCAGTCACCGTATTTGTTTTTGAAGATATCCGCAGCCATGTGCGGCTCATATCCGGCCTGGCCGTATTCTACCGCGACATAACGGATGTCTTTGGCGCAGAAATTGTAAATCGCGCGCAACTTCTCTTCATCATTACTGGCTCCAGCGGTCAATTCCCGGATTTTGTCCTTTATCGGGCTATCCACCTGGATCTTGTCTTTGGCCAAACCCCACCACCAGCTGTAGACATCCTGCCAGCTCTGAAAAGTCGAAATGACGATAGTCGGATTAATTTCAACCGCCGGGGACATTCCGCTTTCCGGAATAATTTGAGGGACTTCGTTGAATGTCCAGCGGTAAATCTTCTTATCAGGATGTTCTTGCAGCTTAGGCTTGAGTTCAGCTCCAAAATAATTGTAAGGATCATTAAGGGTTTTTATTGACAAAGCCCTGCCTTTGGGAATTTCCAGAGTAAAGTTAGCCGAAATTATCGGCTCAGAGCTCTGGACCGGATAAGCCATGACAAAATCTTTTTTATTAACCAGCTGGTTACGCAGGATCTTTACCTTATACTCGATGACCGCGCCATCGGCTATTTCCGGAAATGAAATAATAAAAACCCGGGCATTGCTGTAAAGAGGAAAATTCATATATTTAGAAACGTCGCGAATATGCCGGCTGCCCACTTCCACAACCGTGCCGTCGGCCTTGATCGTTCGGGCGAATTCCAGTTCAACTTTTTCATAAGTGGAGTCGTAACCGATCTGAGTTTCCGAAAACCCCTCTTTCCCGCGCTCGTTAAGGATCTTGACCACATAATGGAGCGAGGAAATTTCTTTATTATCCGCAGTAATCTGCACTTTCTCATCGCAGAACAAGATCTGCGCCCCTGCCTGAGGATAGTTTGATGCCAAAGGGGCTTGGGAGATGACCCGGGCGATCACAGGATCAAGCTCCTGGATCCGGACTCCTGTGTTTTTTTTCTCTATAATCCCCCCGCGAATGCCGGCTTTTGAGCTAAACTCGCTCGACTTAATTTTACGATAGCTGTCCAGCGCTTTATCGAAAAGATTTAATTTCTCGCAGGTCAACCCATAATAATACCGCGCCTGATCATCGGGCTTTTTTTGCTCCTCTAAGATCTTCAGCGCCTCAACATAATCGCCCAACTCATAATAAGCTATAGCGCTCATTTTAGCGGAGCGAACATCCAGGGATTTTTTAAATTCCTCTATCGCCGACTTGTAATCCGCCCGCCCGAAATAGAGCATTCCCAGCTCAAAACGCAAAAAATCCACATCGCGGCCTTGCTCTATCAACTTTTGATGAAGCTCGACCGCAGCCCGATAATCCGCCTCGTATTTGCGGACCGCATCCCCCGGGCTGATCGGCTTGGCTGAATTATTACAGCCCAAAAAGAATGCAGCTATTAATAAACTAAACGATAATTTAATCACCCGCAGATTATTTATTCCCGTTTTTCTTAAGCGCATATGCTCTCCTCTATATTGTTTCCAGATCCAGTATGCAATCGATCCGAAAAGTGCGTTCTTCGTTTTTTAAAAAGCAAAACCCTATCAAGTAGGCCTGCTTTTGATCGAGCCTGATCTCTTTCGGGATTACCTCTCTCTCGGAAACCTGGGCAAGGGAACGGGAAAAATATTTGATTTTCAATCTTAATCCCAGCTCAATAGCCTTTTCGATCCGGGCAATTTTCTGTTCGTTAACGCTGTTTAATGCTTTTTGGCTCATTCCAAAAAGATGCAGAAAATTATGGAATTCGCTTATTCCTTTTTCCCGAAGCATGATTTTCAGCCGCTGGAACACTTCCCAGGTTAGCTGCACATCCGAGAACGCCCGGTGTTCTTGTTGATTTTCTATTTCCAGGGTTTTAGCCACGAATCCCAAGGCATACCTTTCCAGTTTAGGGAGCAATCTTCTAGACATCATCAGTATGTCCACCAGTTCCGGCTGCTCCAAAGGCTTTTGTTCGGCCAGCGCTAATTCGTTATTCAGAAACCCCAGGTCAAAAGGCATATTGTAAGAACAAAGACAACTGCCCTTAATAAAAGCCAGGAAGTCCGGGAGGATTTTTTCCATTTTGGGGGCGTTTTTAAGCATAGTTTCGCTTATCTGATTGACTTCAAAGGCCCGG